>Ga0302300_1000005_pt1 | contig 559645 bp, 469 predicted proteins | sample III_Palsa_E1_1_FD_198756 | JGI IMG/M metagenome (GOLD analysis project Ga0302300, IMG submission 198756) | Peat permafrost microbial communities from Stordalen Mire near Abisko, Sweden - III_Palsa_E1_1 | ecosystem: Environmental > Terrestrial > Soil > Palsa > Peat permafrost | place: Sweden...
AGGGGCATTGGCAAACTCTTTCTCATATTTTTTTACATTATCATCCAGCTCACTATGTTTAATCACCTTGCTTTGTGGAGATGCCCAGGCACCTATACGGCTGCCGGCTGGTCTTGATAAAAAATAAACATCATTCTCAGCCGGGGTCAGTTTTTCTATTATTCCTTCAATTCTTACTTGACGTTCTAGTTCTTTCCAGAAAAAAACCAGGCTGCTTTGAGGATTTGCTGCTAATTCTGCGCCTTTATGACTTTCATAATTTGTAAAAAAGCAGAAGCCCTGTTCATCATACCCCTTTAATAATACAATTCTTGCAGAAGGTTTACCCTGTAATGTTGCAGTGGCCAATGTCATAGCATTCACTTCGTCAATATGGCTGCTAATAGCTTCATCCCACCAACTGCCAAATTGTTTGATAGGGTTGGCATCAATTTCCAGTTCGCTAAGCGTTTTTAGCTTATAATCTTTTCTTATCGCTGCTATTGAACTCATTTATAGGTGTTATTTTAACAAAATTCGAGTAAATAAATCACATAAAAAAGAATACAAATGATTACAAAAAGTGGTAACTTTCCTACTGGTAAGGACTTGCGCATATGATATCCTATTACCTAATATGATCCATTACTATAAAAAACTACATTCAGGCAACGTATATTTTAATCAGAGCGTCTTGCATTTGAAGAGGCTCAACTGTAAACAACAGTAAATTGACCGAAAATCAATTAATAAAAGCTTGCATTAAGGAAGATGCCGCCAGTCAAAAGGAGGTATTTGACCGCTTCAGTGGACGCATGTTAACTGTCTGTCTTCGGTACGCCCGTAGTTCAGCAGATGCTGAAGATATTTTGCAGGATGCCTTCATAAAAGTTTTTGATAAAATGCACCAATTTAAATTTGAAGGCTCTTTTGAGGGTTGGATAAGGAGAATTGTAGTAAATACGGCGCTAAAGAAATATTCTCTTCGCCGGTATGAAAAAGAAGTAGTTGGGTATGAAATAAAAGATAAAGATGAAAGTAGTATAGAAGCTTCGGCCTATACGGACCTTACGGCGAAAGAATTAATGGATCTGATCAACGCATTACCAAGTGGCTACAAATTAATTTTCAATTTGTACGTTATAGAAGGGTATCAACATGATGAAATTGCTGAAATGCTAGGAATACAACCAGGAACTAGCAGAAGTCAGTTAGTAAAAGCAAGGAATATGCTGCAGAAGCAAATTCTGGAGCTACAAAAAATTGCTGTATGAGCGATATGAAGAATTTTGATGATTTTTTAAATGCCGGACTGAGCAAACATAGTTCTGAAGTGCCTCCACGCATTTGGGATAATATTGTTGCAGAAAGGAATAAAAGAAAGCCTTCTCCATTTTGGTTAGGCTTCTTAACTAATCGAAACATGTTTCTTTTAGCGGGCTTATTACTTGCTGGCGGCACAGGCATTGCTATATTAAGTACGCCTACCAATATGGGGAGTACTGCTAAAATAAGTTCTAGTATCAATAGTGGCAATACCACTAGCACTAACAAATCTTCACCCAATACGAGTATTATCAGTAAATTGTCTGCGGCTAATAACAACAATTCAGTTAACAATAGATCTTCTGATAATACTAGTAATAGATCATTTAGTCAAGTTGCTTCTAGTTCTTCATCCCTAAGTAGTACACGATCGAATAACGTTGCATCTAATACTACTAGTCCTGATAAGAATAGATCATATCATACAACAAATAATAATTCTTTAAAGAACATTTCCGTTGATACTGATTCAAAGAATGATAATATTTCAAATCGCAAAGCTAAAAGATATTTCATAGCTGGAGTACAAAACATGGATGTTGTTCCGGCAAATAGTATTGATGTACAATCAAATAATAATGGCCTAGCGGTCAATAATGCTAAGCGTAATTATAGTAGCAGTAACATCAGCAATACGAGTAACAATAATTATAATAACAACGATAGCTACAATGATGTTGCTTCTTCACCTCTAACAACAAAGCATGCGCATCATCGTCATATTGCAAGCGGGTATACAAAAAGTTCTGTGCACGAAACTGATAATGACGTAATAACTGATAACGATCCAATAGAAACAGCGAATGACTTGTCTTCGACAAATAATAATAATAAAATCAACTTTTTTCCACAGGGTTATTTATCGAACAGGTTAAAAGACAGTGCACAAAAAATAGCAATGCCTGAAATTGAAATGGCAGACATCGTTACAAAACTTAATTTGCCAGAATGTCCTACTGTTGAAAAAGATATAGCAGGAAACAAACAATATATAGAAGCTTATATCAGTCCTGATTACGGCATTAGAACTTTAACTGATACTTCTAAATCTAATAATTCGGCATATTTACAACAAAGAAAACAAAGCACAGGTTTTTCCACAGCCTTTAGCGCAGGGTTTAGATATACTAAAGTTTTAAAGAGTGGTATAAGTCTGGCGGCAGGATTGAATTACAGTCAGATAAACGAAAAATTCACAGTTGCTGAAAATATCTTTTTAATAGAAACACATTATGATAACAGAGGCAATGTAACCGGTACAGATACTGTAAGCGGAAAACAATTCAAAACTACGCACAATCACTATCATAGCGTTGATGTACCCTTATTGCTTGGGTATGAAATGGGCAACGACAGGATACACATAAATATAAATGCAGGCCCGGTTATGAATGTTTATAGCTGGCAACATGGACAGGTTTTATCGCAAGATTCTATACCTGAAAGCATTAGCTCGGGAAAAAGTTCTTCTTTGGCCGATCAATATAAAACGAATATAGGCTTAGGTATTACAGGTGGAGTATCAGTATTCTATAAGTTGAATGATCAGTTACATATTTTTGCTGAGCCTTATTTCCGTTATAATTTTAGTTCAATGAATAATAACGAATCACCAATCCAGGAGAAATATACAACGGTAGGTTTGCATGTTGGATTACGACTTGATATAAAATAATAGGGAATAGTATTTATAGATACAATTGCTTGCTATTATAAGTAAAGTATAATTATCCTTTGACTAACGTTCCAACCTTTTCACCTGTTACAACTTTTAATAAATTACCCGGTTCATTCATATTAAATACGATGATCGGCAATTCATTTTCCATGCAAAGCGTAAAGGCTGTCATGTCCATTACTTTTAAATTTTTGCTGATGCAATCTGCAAAAGAAATGGTCTCGAATTTTGTAGCTGTTTTATCTTTTTCAGGATCTGCAGTATAAATGCCATCAACCCTGGTGCCTTTTAATATCACATCTGCTTTAATTTCAATAGCTCTTAATGAACCTGCAGTATCTGTTGTAAAATAGGGATTACCTGTACCCGCGCCAAATATCACTACTCTTCCTTTTTCTACATGGCGTATGGCTCGTCTGCGGATATAAGGTTCAGCTATCTGTTCCATTTTAATGGCACTTTGTAAACGCGTATAAACGCCCGCCTTCTCTAAACCACTTTGCAGGGCCATTCCATTGATCACTGTAGCCAGCATACCCATATAATCACCTTGTGCTCTTTCAATGCCTGTTTCTGCTTCATTCATGCCTCTATAGATATTTCCACCACCAATTACGATAGCTACCTGTACACCCAATTGTACTATCTGCTTAATATCCTGTGCGTATTTAGCGATCACGTCAGAATCTAGCCCAAAATTTTTATCTCCCATTAAAGATTCACCTGACAACTTGAGCAAAATTCTCTTGTACTTTGGTAGCATAGCTAGATTATGATTTGATATGAAATATTAATTCCGTTTGCGAAGATATATTTTTTATAGTTGTAAAAATTGCAGGAGTTTACGAAGGGGTGGCCAAAAAAAAGACTGTCCTTTTGAGACAGCCCTTTTTATACGAGTTTGAATATGGTTTATCCTAATGCTACTCTTTTGAATTCAGTAACTTTTAAGTCAGCATCAACACTTTTCAAGAAATCGCTTACAGATTTAGTAGCGTCCTTTACAAATGGCTGAGCCAATAATGTATTGTCTTTAAAGAATTTGTTGATCTTACCTACGGCAATTTTTTCAGCCATTTCAGCCGGTTTGCCTTCGGCTTTGATCTGTTCGATAGCGATATCTTTTTCTCTTGCGATCATTTCCGGAGAAATAGAAGTTTCATCAACAGCTAAAGGATTCATTGCAGCAATTTGCATCGCTACATCTTTACCTGCATCGCCTGCTGTTTTAGTAAAACCTACTAAAACACCCATACGGTTTTGACCATGAATATAAGAAGCAACATATGGAGCTTCTATTCTTTCGAATTTAGATATTTCGATCTTTTCACCGATTGCTGCTAATTTATCATTGATAAGGTCAGCTACTTTTTTACCGTTGATAGATACTGCGTTTAATTCTTCAGCGTTTTTTACGTTGTTAGTAATTGCTGCATCAGCAATTGATTGAGCAAAAGCTACGAACTCTGCATTCTTGCTAACGAAATCAGTTTCGCAGCTGATACAAACGATCATACCTGTTTTATTATCTGCAGTTGTTTTAGCAAGGATAACACCTTCTTTCGCTTCTCTGTCGCTACGTTTAGCTGCTACTTTTTGGCCGTGTTTACGTAACCAGTCGATCGCTGCTTCAAAATCACCATTGCTTTCTGTTAATGCTTTACGACAATCTAACATACCTGCACCTGTTGCCTGGCGTAATTTGTTGATGTCTGCTGCTGTTATTGTTGCACTCATTGTATAAAATATTAAAATTTTTAAATTGAAATTCTTTTAGTCAGAACTTAATGAAAAGGAAAATGCAAAGTTATTATTGCTTTGCATTTTCTTATAGAACGATTTGAAAATTTGAAATTATCTTGGACCTGCGCCTGGACCACCAGGTCTTCTAGCACCGCCACCACCTGCACCAGGCCCAGCTACACGACGTTTAGTTGGAGCGGCACCTTTTGTTCTTTTGCCTCTGTCATCACCTTCACCAACTTTTTGTTCAAAGCGTGCTGCTTTTGCTTCTGCACTTTCTTCTACATCGCTAGTACTGTCATCTTCATCTTTTTCAGCCTGACGTTCAGCCAAACCTTCAGCGATCGCTGCAGTGATATAATTTACGATAATAGCGATCGATTTAGTTGCATCATCATTTGCAGGAATCGCAAATTCAACTTTGTTAGGATCACAGTTCGTATCAACCATACCAAATGTTGTAATGCCTAAACGTTTAGCTTCTGCTAAAGCGATATGTTCGTGACCGATATCTACCAAAAATAATGCTGCTGGTACACGGCTAATTTGCGCGATACCACCTAACACTTTTTCCATTTTATCTTTATCACGTGTTAATGTTAACCTTTCTTTTTTAGTTAAGTTATCAATGCTGCCGTCGTTCAACATCTTTTCAATGCTCTGCATTTTCTTAACACTTTTACGAACAGTGTTGAAGTTAGTTAACATACCACCTAACCAACGTTCTGTAACAAATGGCATGTTGATCTTTTGCGCACAATCAGCAACGATTTCTTTCGCTTGCTTTTTTGTAGCTACAAACATTATCTTTTTACCACTTTTAGCGATCGATTTCAAAGCAGCAGCAGTTTCTTGCAAACCTTCTACCGTTTTGTTTAGATCGATAATGTGAATACCTTTTTTCTCAGCAAAAATGTAAGGCAACATTTTTGGGTTCCATTTTTTTCTAAGATGTCCAAAATGTACGCCTGCTTCAAGAAGTTGCTGTTGTAAGGAAGTATTATTTTCCATTGTATTTTTTTAAAAAGTGTTTTAAATTAATTGTATCAAGTATCAGGAGGTAAGTATTAAGAAATAAATTCTTGATACTTGCTACCAGGCACTTACTACCTTTTACTGAACTGGAAGCTTTTTCTTGCTTTTTTAAGACCTGGTTTTTTACGTTCAACCATACGTGGATCTCTTTTAAGTAAGCCTGCAGCTTTTAATGCCGGACGATATTCTGGATTTACTTCCAAAAGAACGCGGGCAATACCTAATTTAATAGCTTCTGCCTGCCCTTTAATACCACCACCTTTTGCGTTTACTACGATATCAAATTTGTCAGCAACTTCAACTGTTTTGAAAGGAGCTTCTACTTGATTTTGTAAGTAAATCAATGAAAAGTAGTCTTTGTAATCTTTACCGTTAATGGTGATCTTACCTTCTCCCTTGCTTAAGAAAACACGGGTTACAGCTTCTTTACGACGACCAACGGCATTTTTTTGTTTTTCCATTATTTGTATAATTAGAAAGTGAATGTTTGAGGTTTTTGTGCTGTATGAGGATGATTTGCACCTGCATACACGAATAATTTTTTATACATCTTACGACCAAGACGATTTTTAGGCAACATACCTTTAACAGCTCTTTCAACAAGAACTTCCGGTCTGCGTTTTTGTAGATCTTTAGCAACTTCTTCTTTACGTCCGCCTGGATGGCCAGTGTAAGTATCGTAGATTTTATCATCCATCTTATTACCTGTTAATTTCATTTTTTCGCAATTAATTACGACAACGAAATCTCCGCAATCAACGTGTGGAGTGTAATAAGCTTTGTTCTTACCGCGAAGAACAGCTGCAATTTTAGAACAGATGCGTCCAACGGTTTGATTAGTACCATCAACAACATACCAGTTGTGAGTAACGGTAGCCTCGTTCGCATGTTTAGTGGTGAAATGTAGTTTACTCATTGTATTATTTGTTTTAAATGATTACACCGCTATCCCGGTGTTTTTTAAATGGACGGCGAAGGTAGCACGATATCGTTGTCTTTTCCAAGAAAAACAGCAACTATTTTTTATCGTACCTTTATAATATGTTGATTATCAATAAAAAATTTGATATAAATTAATTACTTGTCACTGAAATGCCCTGTACTCAATAAAAAAGCAGCCAATGGAGGCTGCTTTTCAAGTATAATGAGGTTTAATTAGTAATCTCCTAAAGTTTCGGGTAATTGATCCAATGCGCTTTTTAACTGCGCATCACTTGGAGCTGTTCCGTGCCATTCGTGGTGACCTTCCATAAAATCAACGCCTTGTCCCATTACTGTTTTCATTAAGATAACAATTGGTTTTCCTTTACCTACAAAGGTTTTAGCGTGTTCAAGTGTGCTTATGATAGCATCAATATCATTTCCTTTTTCAAGAATGATCACTTCCCAGCCAAAAGCTAGAAATTTCGATGGAAGATCATGTAAACTCATTACATCATCTGTGGTGCCATCAATTTGCTGGCCGTTCCAATCTATTGTAGAGATCAGGTTATCAACTTTATGATGTGCCGCAAACATGATACCTTCCCAATTTTGCCCCTCGTCTAATTCACCATCGCCATGTAAAGAAAACACCAAATTAGTATCCTTATTTAGCTTTTTAGCCATCGCAGCGCCAATCGCTACGCTAAAACCTTGTCCTAATGAACCACTGGCCATACGTATACCCGGTAAATGCTCGTGGGTAGTAGGGTGGCCCTGTAAACGGCTGTTTAATTTTCTGAAAGTGCTTAATTCTTTTACAGGAAAATAGCCTGTGCGTGCCAATACACTATAAAATACCGGCGAGATATGCCCATTACTTAAAAAGAAGGCATCTTCGCCTTTTGCATCCATGTCAAACCCTGGTTTACGATTCATTACTTTGAAATAAAGTGCAACAAAAAAATCAGTACAGCCTAGTGATCCTCCCGGATGCCCGCTTTGTACTGCGTGTACCATTCTTAAAATATCTCTTCGTACCTGAGTTGCTGTATCCTTTAGATTAACCATGTTTTTATTTCTAGGCTGCAAACCTACTTCAAATCGAAACAAATACCATACAGATGCCAATAAAAAATAAAATTAACCGTTTATATAATCTGGCGTAAACTATTGTAACTCTAACTATTATTATTATCTTGTGTTACGTATTTTACGTACATATATTAACCTATTTAGTTTTTAATAGAGAATTCAAGGCAACGTATTTGGTACAAAAATTGTCTTGTAAGAGGTGGGCGGCGATTGCCTGCAATATGTTTAAACATTAGAGAGATAACTATTAAACAACTTTGAATGCTGAATATTTTACTTAGCGGGGCGTTAGCTTTTGTTATTACCTTTTTTGCCATTCCTATCATTATACAGGTTGCCAGACAAAAAAAATTGTTTGACGAACCGGATGAACGGAAAGTGCACAAAGTAGTCATACCTACTTTAGGTGGGTTGGGGATATTTGCAGGTTTTATATTAGCTATGTTATTGGGTGTTCCTAAAACAACTATTAGTAGTGAACTACAGTATTTTGCAGCAGCAGCAATCGTAATTTTCTTTGTAGGTATCAAAGATGATATCCTTATTCTTTCCGCTTCCAAAAAATTCCTTGGACAATTAATAGCAGCATGTATCATTATTAAATTTGGCGGGATACATCTTACCAATATGCATGGATTTTTAGGCTTGCATACTATTCCGCGTATTGCCAGCGGTATCCTTACACTTTTTACTGTATTAGTTATCATCAACTCTTTTAATTTGATCGATGGTATAGACGGACTTGCAGGGAGCCTGGGATTATTGACCACTCTTATATTCGGAACTTATTTTTTTTACGCCGGAGATGTGATGTACTCTATAATGGCATACTCAATGGCAGGAAGCCTTATTGGGTTTTTAGTGTATAATTTTTCACCGGCAAAAATATTCATGGGCGATACCGGATCCTTATTAATAGGGTTGGTTAATTCAATATTGGTAATAAAATTTATTAATATAGCGGGTAATCCCACTAGCCTTGTCTTCTTTCCATCAGCACCTGCAATAGGCTTTGCGATATTAATAGTTCCTCTTTTTGATACGCTGCGGGTTTTTAGTTTGCGTCTTTTAGATAAACGTTCTCCGTTTAGCGCAGACAGAACCCATGTACATCATTTTTTACTTGACCTCGGCTTAACACATCGGACCATTACACTTAGCTGCGTTGCAACAAATATTGCTTTTATTGCAATGGCGTTTTTTTTACGTAATATGGGTACCACCATCGTTATCGGTGTATTGTTAACAACAGCGTTTATATCAACTTTGATAATCTATTATAGCCGGCCTAAAAATAAATTGGTAAGCGATAGAAATATATCAGCTCCAACAGTTGTTAAATCTGCCAAGATCCTTACGTTGGTTACCGAAAGGGTAGAGTCTAAGTAATGCCTGCTTTTTTCGATTTTTTTTCAGACTATTTAAATGATGGCTTTATACATCATTCTTTTCTTTAGTTTTGCAGCCAATTAATGTTTACTATATGTCAGAAGAATTAACGCTCGTTAAGATGGAAACAGAGGCTTTAATGAAAAAAGCCATTAGTCACTTAGAAGCTGAATTGACTAAGATACGTGCCGGCAAAGCTAATCCTACTATGTTAGATGGCATTGTAGCAGATTATTACGGAGCGCCTACTGCTATTGCGCAAATAGCAAATATATCTGTATTAGATGCTCGTACAATATCTGTACAGCCTTGGGAAAAGAATATGTTGCAAGTAATTGAACGGGCTATTATTGCCAGCAATATTGGTATCAATCCACAAAATGATGGAAATATCATCCGCTTGTTTTTACCTCCGTTAACAGAAGAAAGAAGAAAAGAATTAGTGAAAAGATGCAACGGTGAAGGTGAGAATGGCAAAATAGCCATTAGAAATATTCGTAGAGATTCAATCGAACAAATAAAAAAATTGCAGAAAGACGGATTAAGTGAAGATGCTGCTAAAGATGCGGAAACAGAGATACAAGATCTTACAAACCGTTTTATCATATTGGTAGAAAAGCATCTTGAAGCAAAAGAGAAAGAAATAATGGCCGTATAACTGCCGAAAGCCAAACGCTGGATGCTGACGCAATAGTTTTTGGCATTTAGCGTTAAGCATTCAGCCTTAAGCATTAATATCATGTCGTTTCAGCTTAATGAAGAGTCTTTAATAACAATAGCTACGCCTCTCTACATTGTTGTAATTGGTACTGAGATATTATTGAGCCACCTGCAACTAAAAAAATACTACACAGTTAAAGACACTTTGATGAATATTTATCTCTCGCTTTTAAATGCGGGGATAGATCTTTTGTTCAGGGCTATTTACCTTTTCATTATCCTTCAATGGTTTTATGCCCATCGCATAACTGAACCAAGAAATCACCCCTGGGTCTATTGGCCGTTATTATTTGTATTAGAAGATTTTGTGTATTATTTTGAACACAGGGTAGATCATTATTGCAGGGTATTTTGGGCTGTACATGTTACCCATCATTCTTCAGATGAATTTAATTTGACAACAGGTTTCAGGTCCTCCGTATTTCAGCCACTGTACCGTTTTATTTATTTTATCCCTTTAGCTTTTTTAGGATTCAGACCCATTGATATTATTTTTATGTATGCACTTACGCAGATATATGGCATTTTGGTGCATACAAAAATGATTCAAAAAATGCCAGCCTGGTTTGAAATATTATTTGTTAGTCCGAGCCATCATCGGGTACATCATGCAAGCAACATTGTGTATTTAGATAAAAATATGGGCATGTGCTTAATTATTTGGGATAAGCTATTTGGTACTTTTCAAGAAGAGCTGCCGGGAGAGCCTGTTGTGTATGGACTTACAAAGCCATTAGACAATCCTCATCATCCCATAAAAATTATTTTTCATGAATGGCAGAGTATTGGAAAAGACCTGCAAAAGAAGACGACTTTATTTATCAAACTTAAATATCTTTTTATGCCACCGGGCTGGAGCCACGATGGAAGCAGTAAAACAGCAAAAGAACTTAGAAAAGAAACTAATGTGTAAGCCGTAAATATTTATTCTCGCGAAATGCGAAAAAGAAAATATTACATCTTATTTTTGAAAACCTAACTAACAGCAATATTATGATACAGGAAGTAAAAGAAGGGTACGTAAAAGTTGAAACGCATAATAGCATAACAACCATTGAATTTTTTCATCCACAAAGCAATTCTTTACCGAGTAAGATAATTGAAGCATTAGCAAAAGAGATTCATTTTGCAGGAACGCATGATGAGACAAAAGTGATCATCCTGAAAAGTGCAGGAGACAGAGCGTTTTGTTCAGGCGCATCTTTAGAAGAATTGAAAGCCATAACAACAGAAGCAGAAGGAACAGATTTTTTTAGCAGCTTTGCACATATCATTAATGCGATGCGCAAATGCCCGAAATTTATTATCGGACGTATTCAGGGAAAATGCGTTGGCGGTGGAGTAGGGTTGGCGGCAGCAGTGGATTATGCTATTGCAGTTGATAATGCAGAAATTAAATTAAGTGAATTAACCATCGGCTTTGGCCCATTTGTTATTGGCCCTGCGGTAGAAAGAAAAATAGGCAAATCATCTTTTACTGCCCTGGCAATTGATTCCAGCATGTGGCGCAATAGCGAATGGGCAAAAAGAAAAGGGTTGTATGCAGAGGTGCATGAGAATATTGAAAACATGGATGAATCAATTCATCGTTTAGCAAATAACTTATCTCACTATAGTCCCAAAGCAATGATGGAAATGAAAAGAATGTTTTGGTCAGGAACAGAAAACTGGGATGAGTTGTTGAAAGAAAGAGCAGCTATTAGCGGAAAATTAGTGTTAAGTACTTTTACAAAAGCTGCTATCACAAAGTTAAAAACGAAATAGCATTGGCTCTATTTAGTACTCAACCGTTGCGCATCATAAATAATTGCATTGTCGCTTCGAAATATTTTTCTTGAGCCAATATTCCAGGTTAGTCTTTTTCTTTTTTTAGTAAGATAAAGCTGTGTTGAGTACCTTTATAATTGTTGTAGATCAATATATTTTTTATTGTCCCTTGTGCAACTTGTTTTTTTACAATGTGCGCAGGAATATGTTGGGTTTGAAGCAGCTCGCAGGCTAACCACAACGCAAATGCCGATGCTGTCGCATATTCTCCCGTCATATGTTTAAAACGAGTTACAGTAGCATTTGCTGTTATATTTTCTACCGCAGTATAATATTTTAATAAACGGGTATCCCCGTTTTCTCCTGAAATCAATACATCTATTTTTTCTCCGGAAGTTAAATGATGTTGTAAAAGATATTGTAGTTGATTCTCTATAATAGCGATATCGTTGGTGTGTAAATGATCTATAGCAACTACCTGCGCTACTGCATTTTTTTGATCACCGTTCACTAAAAAAGTAACTGCACTTTCACCAGCAATACTTCCTGTTGAATTTGTATGGTATAATTCTTTACAAGTAGTGGGCTCTTGTTTATACCAGCTCGATAACAATTCAATATTATAATTATAGGCAGATATCTCATCAACGGCACCTAGCAAATAATTATTTTCAGGATGATCCTCTAGCAGCATCATCGCGTCAATGATGGCATTTTCAAAAGCCAATCCGCGGTGTACATGTGTAATATTGTATCCTTTATTCTTCGTGAATAACCCAAGCTGACCAGCAATGGCATTGGGTGTACTTTGTACAAAGCTACCCGGTGTTAATACACCCTCTTCGTATTGAATGATCTGATTTAAAAACTTAATGCAATCTTCCATACCACCATTGGCAGTACCAATAATAAATCCATCCAATGATGTAGCTTGTTTTATTAAGGGTAGTGCCGAACCTACTCCGATCCTTACGGCTTTGCCCATTCTTCTTAATATTCCAGGAGGTATACTTTCGTAGCTAGGTTCTATTACTGTTAATTTGTTGTCGATCGCTTCATGCAATGTATTGATATCAACATCCAGAAAAGTTTGTTGCGCCGATATGCAGGTTGATTGATGAATATATAACATAGTATCAGGTTGTAGAAAATATCAATGAGGTACAATTGCCGCCGAATCCAAATGAGTTAGACATTATATGCTGCAAGGATTTTTTTTGATATGCTTGAACAGGTTGCAATCCCGTTGCTGTAATAGGTTCCTTACAATTCAGTCCAGGATAAATTTCCTGATGCGTCAAATTTAAAATACTATATACAGCTTCGATAGCACCTGCTGCGCCAAGTGTATGCCCTGTATTTGATTTGGTGGATGCAAAGGGTGGTGTAGTACCAAACAAACGCAACATTGCTTTGCTTTCAACCAGGTCATTATTTTCCGTTGCTGTTCCATGTGCATTGATAAAACTAATATCAGTGGCTGATAAATTGGCAGATTTCAAAGCGCCTTTCATAGAAAGATAGGGTCCGTCGCCCTCATCTGATAAAGAAGATGGATGAAAAGAATCATTTGAATTGCAATAGCCGCTTACAACTGCGTAGATGTTTTTATCTTTTACATCTTCTTCTTTTTCCAATACTAAGAATGCGGCGCCTTCTCCTAAGTTCAATCCCTTTCGCTGTTCATCAAAAGGCGTACAGATTTCAGATGATAAAATATGCAAGGCGTTAAAACCATTGATCGTGAATTTTGCAAGACAGTCTACACCGCCAACAATAGCCCGTTTTGCTCTACCTGATTTGATCAATCTTGCACCATACATGATCGCGTTAGCAGAAGAGGAGCAGGCAGTATTAATTGTATTAACAAGGCCTGCCATTTTATACCGTTCCTGCAAATAAATATTTACAGATGCAAAATCATAAGAAGCGAGATAATCAGATCCCCCATCGCTTTTATTAGCATCATTGTACAATTCATCTGTGAGGCACATCCCGCCAACCGTACTGGCTCCGATCAATGCAGTATCAAAACAACGCATGTCCTTATCGGAAAGTTTACTGTCTTGTATGGCTTCAACAAAAGCATGTAAGGCTAATAACGAGGTACGTGTAACGCCTGTTTCTTTTGCGTTTAGCTTTTCTTGTAATGCAGCCGTGGTAATTTTTATTTCGCCAAAAGGCATTAAGCCAGCGTATTTAGAAGGAAATAGACTCAATGCGGTAATGCCACATTTTCCTTCTTGCAAAGCAGTACGATTTTCTGCTACAGTATTGCCTATAGCACTTATCACTCCAATACCTGTAACGACGATCCTGCTCAATGGAAAGGATTTTTATTTTGTTCTGTGTTTTTCGATGTAGGCAACCATGGTGTTAACATCCACTAATATTTTTCTACCTTCTTTAGGATCTTTTATATCGATGCCATATTCTCTGCCCAATAAAACGATCAGTTCTAAAGAATCAATTGAATCGAGTCCAAGTCCTTCACCAAATAAAGGTTCATCATCTTTTATATCTTCCGGTTTTACAGATAGAAGGTTTAAAAATTCAACGATCTGTTTTTTTAACTGCTCTTTTAATGCTGCTGTTTCCATTGTAACTATTTTAAATGAGATTTTTTCTTTTCAATCCCCAGAGTGTGACTATTTGTATTAAGACTGTTATGATGAGTAAAGGTAAAATGTTAATCAGAATATCTTTTAGTTTACCACCTTCTAAAAATAAGCCATAAAATGCTTCCAACGCCCAATGCAATGGTGATAATTGTATGATCAAATGAAAAGAGCTGGGCATGGCAAAACTCGGAACTAATATGCCTCCGATAGCAGCCAGGAGTACTACTGATACAGCACCAATTCCGTTAGCCTGCTCCTGTGTTTGTGCAAATACGCCTATACAAATCGCAAAGCTTACAGCACACCATCCACAAATTAATAAAACAATTAATAAGCCGAATAAATCTGATGGTAAATTAAGTTTTGGTAAACCCATTACAGGGAATAACCAAATGCCAATGGCGAAGATGCAAATCGCTTGCACCATCGTAACAAGTAAATAAGTAAGCTGTTTTGAAATAAGCGCTACTAAATAATTAGTTGGTAAAGTTTTCAATCGAACAAAGCTGCCATTTAGTTTTTCTCTTACTACGCTACTACCTAATGAAATAACGATAAAGAACATAGCAAAGATGGTCCATGCCGGTATATTGTGTTGCGTGGCATTAGGAATATTTCTTGTGCCATCACGCGATACAGAGATCTCGTTGATAGGTACATTTTCATTCACTACCTGGTCTTCTAAATTCTTTGGTAATTCTTTTTCATTCAGGGCAAAATACAAACTCTTTAAAATTTGTTTGTTCTGTACTAATTGTAAAGAACTCCGCAATGCGCCATTTACAGAAAGGCGAAAAGATGTTTGTAATACGGGATGATAATATAAAGTAAGCGGTTCAACACTGTCTGCCGAAGCTTTTGTGGTATCTGCCTGTAAACCGAAATTGTTTAATGCTTTGCCTGATATGTTTTTAGCATTCGCTACAATTTTTTCAGAAAAATTTGCGGGGATGATAACAGCAACCAGCGCATCTTTTGCATGCATCCTGTCAATGATCTCCTGATCTGTTTGGTTTTGAGTTACCTGCTTGATATCAAACATACCTACTTTTTCTATCGCAGTTATTAATTGTTTACTTGCATCACCAGTATCTCTGTTGCATAACAAAAGTGGGACTTTATTATTATTGACCAATTCAAAAGTGCTGTTTTGGATAGTTGTAATAACGATCGCCAAAACAATGGGCATGGTAAACATCAGCGTTAACCCCACCTTATCTCTAAGCAGAACACTGATATCTTTTTTTATGGTGGCCCAGAGTTTATACATTGCCGTCTCTATATGCTTTCCCGGTTAAATTTAAATACAATCCTTCAAGGCCGTCTTCTTTATGCTCGCTCAATAAATTATCTAAAGTATTATGTGCAATTATTTTTCCTGCTTCTATCAGTGCGATCTTGTTACACAATTCTTCTGCTTCGCTTAATTGATGCGATGTATATATTAACGTGGTTCCGTTTTTATTTAGTTCTTTAAGATAATTGATGATGGCGTTGCGTGTTTGTATATCAACACCGACGGTTGGCTCATCTAAAAATAAGATCCTTGGGTTATGTATCACCCCTATCGCAAGGTTGACTCTACGTTTCATGCCTCCGGAAAATTTCTGTACCTGTTTATTTCTTACATCGGCCAAGCCAAGCACTTCCAGTAACTCTGTTGTTCTTTGTTTGATAGTTTGTTTGTTTAAACCACACCAGGCACCAAAGAATTCCAGATTTTGTACAGGGCTCAATTCCTGATAAAAAGAAAAGTCTTGTGGAACAAACCCAAATAATTTATTGGTCTCTTTTGTATGTGCAGCAATATCATTGCCAAATAAAGAAAGTTTTCCTTGTTGGTAAGAAAGCAAACCGGTCATGCAATACATTAATGTCGTTTTGCCGGCACCGTTAGGCCCAAAGATGCCAAACCTTTCACCTGTTTCAATTTGTAAATTGAGATCAGTAAAAATATTCGGTTGCCCGGGATAAGTAAATCCAAGGTGTTCTATGCTGACTGCTGCAGTATTCATTACTGCCATTTTATTTTAGCAAGTGATTCAAAAGCCTTTTTTTCTATCTCAGCTATTTCTAATAAGTAATCCCCCATTACATCAAAATCAGCCTGACTTCCAATTCTGCCTTTATAAATACCAGCGGCTTGTACAGCGGCTGAGCGCCATAGATCACCGGCTTGTGTCATTAATTTTGAACTCTCTAATAAAGTATTATTTGGTAAGTAGGCATGCGCCTCCTGTAAAAAAGCACCATAGATATAACGGAAACCTCCGCCACCTGTGCCGATCTCTTCCTGCATCCGTACTAGCTGCGCTAAATATAAGCCTGCTGTTTTCGGTCCTAATTTATCGCGCCAGTTCTTTATCTTTTTTGCGGTATATCGTATTCCTTTTACACCAATGAAGAACATAGGAATGTTCAGCATTTCGTGTGCATTTTTTTTGATACCGCTTTTGATCGCTTTTCTTATTACATCATCTGTAATGATCTTTTCTTCTTTAGGATAATAGATCTGTCCGCGCGGGGCCAATGCTCCCTTAGCAAACCGTACTCTTTCTAATTCATAGCGGCTAAGTGTAGTAGTGTTTTCCATTACAGGATCACTGATCAGGTAGTTATCTCCTTCGCTACCGTAAACAATTAAATTATGTGCATTAAAATGGAAACGATATTCTTTTGGAAAATAAGTAAGATAATAAACGCCTACCTGGCAACCAACCGGCTGGCCTGCATCTAAACATTCCTGCAAAAATTTTTCAGCTTCAGGTTTTGACGTAAATTTTTTTCTTACAACGGGAATATCTAATGCCTTGCAAGTTCTTTTGAAAATCAGTCCTGGTTGTGTGCGAAATGCAATAGCAGGACCGTTATTTATTTTTAATAAAGGAATATAGATGTAAAATAACCCCGAGCCAATACCAAAAGCTAAAGGTTCAGTTATTTTATTTACGCCAATACTTTGTAATAGATTTATAGTAACGCCATTCTCACAATGTGCCGCTTGTATATGTTTAAAATCAGTCTTCATGTACAATCATGTTTTTTAGGTCTTCAACAGTTACATTAAATGTTTCGGCGTAGCGTTGTAATTTTTCGGTTGATAATTTTTCAAATACGGCCGGTTTCAAATGTTGTTTAATGGTCAATTTCCAAAAGCCTGAATAGGCAGCAACGATGGCTATGTCCATTAATCTATATTCCATAAAAAACAATAACGGGCTAGCTTCTTTGTTCAATACTTTTTGTTTTGCTGCAGCGATACGTTGTGCAATATCATCCCAGGCTACATCTAATGCAGTGGTTTTTATTTCCCAGCCGGTACTAAGGTCTGTTGAATAGTTTCCATCTTTATCTACCGCATAAACTACTTCTTTAGTTAATTTGTTTAGCGCACCATTATCCTGAGGGATTTCTTCTTTTTTCATCTGAACATGGATTTAATGAATGATAAAAGTATAAAGATGCAAGTAGCAAGAAAAGTATAATCATTCCTGCTACTATTCTAACAAACAGTAAGCATGGCATACATGTAAGAAAAGCGTGAACTTTCCGGAACAAGCAATAAAATTTGCTGTCCCTTTTGTAGTTTACCGCTATGGAATAATTCATCTACCATTAAGTAAACAGAGCTTGCGCCAACATTTCCTACCGTACTTAAATTAACGAACCATTTTTCGTAGGGAATGCCCATGCCATTTACGATGAGCTGATCAAATATTTTACTCTTGAAAAATTCGCTCGACATGTGCGGTAAAAAATAATCAACCTTTGTAACATCTAATTTTCTTCTGTCGAAAATTTCTTTGAGTTTTATTCCGCCTAATACAATAATATTTTCGCTTAATAGTTTTACATCTTGCTTGATACTTAACAAAGATTTTCCTGTAATATCTTCAGATGAATAATCCATGTAACTTGTCAATGTACCGTCAGCTAGTTTCTCGCTGCCCATGTACATGCACGCTTCTTTTTCGTTTGCGAAAGAAGCACCTTCAACCCAATCAACGCGTAGGCTTATTCCTTTTTCATTTGGTGTGTCAGACATCGCAAAAGCCGCAGCGCCGTCTGATAGCATCCATCTTAAAAATTCTTTTTCAAAACCTATATATGGGTTTTCTTCAAGCTGTTTTAATTTCTGTGCTTCATCTTCAAAAACGTCTGATACAAGAGAACGTGAAAATCTTTCAGAGCCTGTCGCAACTGCATTGTGTACATCGCCTGTTTTAATCGCCATATAGGCATATTTAAAAGCGTGCATACCAGCACAGCAAACGCCGGCAGGTGAAACCACTTCAATATTTTTTGTTTCAGGTAATGCACCATGCACCATTACGGCATGAGATGGCATCATTTGGTCTGGAGAAGAAGTACCGCAAGTCAGTAATTCTATCGCGTTCAAATGAACAGCATCATTTTTAAATAAAGACCTAACTGCATTTGCAGTCATTTCCGCATTGGTATGTGTTGATTTGCCGCCTTTGTTTAAAGCGTAGAACCTGTTTTTGATACCATTATTCCTTAACACGATCCTTTTGGATTTTGAAGGCTTTTCATCGATGAAGCCAAGATATGATTCCATGTCATCGTTAGACACCGGCTCATTTGGGAAAAAACTGGATGTGTTAGTAATGTAAACCTGATTAAAAGACATTCTCTATAAAATTAATTCACTCCTAATAAATATTGTTTCCTTGCCTTTATTTTCCTTGATAAAAACGGTTTAAAGAATATTGCATCAACAGTTAGAATAATCGGTGCTGCAATAAAGAGCGCAATTAAAAGATAATATTTGAATGCAACAAGCCATCTAGCTTTATTTTTCTTTTTTGAGATGATATTGGCCCAAATTTTAAAAATATGACCCGCTTTTGATTCAATGTACATCAATCTGTAATTTATTACTACAGCTTTTGCAATAACCAAATCTTCTTGTAAGCTATCCCAATTCCCTTTATTTAAATGAGATTCAACAATTGTTCCAAACTCTTTGGTGTTTTTTATATCTGTATCAGATACGCCGGGCAAAGGAAAAATATTCAAATAGCGTTCTTTCTTTGCTTTGAACATCCATTGAAAGATCGTAACAAAACTAACGGGATTAGGGTGTTTATCAACCAATGCTATATTGCCAACTAATTTTGCATCGGCCCCTTGCAATACCTTTTTTACTTTTTTAAAAGCATTGATCCACATATTTCTTGCGCCTGTAATGGTTATAACAGGTGTATTTTTTGCCACAGCCCTAAAAGCGGGATGATGCAATATGGTGTTTGCCGGAATACTGGCAGATAAGAACCAGGCCTGGTAACCGAAAACGATCAGATCATAAGCTGATTCTTTTAATTGAAAAGGGGCTAATTCTCCTGGTACAGCTAATACGCAATCGGGCATCACACCAAAAAAGCTTGGGCCTTTCCACGGAAAGGGGTAAGGTGTTGCTGGTTGAACACGTACTATTTCTACAGTAGCTCCTGATTCAATAAGCGGTTGTGTTAAATTGTCAATGATCTCTCCTAGCTGTCCTGATTGGGAATAATAAATTGCTAATACTTTCTTGGCCATAATTGTTTGTGAATTAAAAATCTTTTGCGTTTAGTATTTTGGATCTTTTGCTGTAATCCAAAATGTATTGTTGAATATCCTGCGGTACTGTTTTAAATAATTTGTCTATAAATAATTTATCTTTTTCCAGATCTCCTTTGTAATTCACTATTGGCGGGCAGTTCTCTTGTACCATCAATCGTAAAAAATGTAACTCAACATTTTGGCTATTCAGTTTTATACAACTCTCTAGTTCTTGTCGTCCAGATTTAAATAAACTTATTTTCTCACTTATTTTTTTTACTAATCCTGCTTTGGTCATTAATAAGGTTCCTTCATAAGCGTTCTTATTTACAGTATTGCTGGCTTTTACAATTTCTAATTCATTGTTTATCGCATCAATATTCTGCGAGGCCATTACTGAATAATAATCATTTTTACTGAATATCGTATAATAAGCCTTTCTGTTTATTGTAGTTATTGTTGATATAAATAAAAGAACGCTAATTACTTGCAGTTTCATGAAAAAAAACATTAATGCGCTAAAAATAAACAATAATATGTTGCTTAGCAAAACAACGATTGTAAACAGTAGTAGAAATAATTGCCTAGTTATTGTTTTTTCTTAATATTTTTCTTTTGTGAAAAAACGTAGGTTATAACGATCATAACTTATTGAAACAACAGTGGCAATAATTAAAGGAAAAATAAAAATAGGCAGATGGTAAAGGACGGGTACTATCTTTTACCTATAAATTAATAAAATAACTATTTATTTCATTAATTGAATCATACGTATAAAATCATGTTTAAACATCGATATAGTTATATTATATTAATTAAAATGTATTATTGTTTTTAAAATATTCATTTTTTTCGATGGGAATTCAAAAACTATAACGTAGATTTAACAAAGGATAGTAAATACTAACTTTTTTTTAACAAAAGTCAAGTAATTCCAATAATTCTAAAACAATTATATATGAACAAACTCTTGACGCTTCTAGGAGCATTTATTCTTTTCAGTTCCCATTTATTTGCACAAGGAACAGTAACAGGTAAGGTTACTGATTCTAAAACAGGGACGCCGCTATCAGGTATATCGGTTAAAATCCAGGGAACCAATTTAGGTACAAGTACAAGTTCAGATGGTACTTTTAGTTTGAATGTTGCTGATTCCGCAACAGTTACATTGGAGTTTTCAGGCATAGGCTTCGGATTTAAAGCGTTACAAGCTACATCGGGACAAAATGTGTCAGTAGCTATGGTTCAGGAGAATAAATCTCTTAACGAAGTAGTAGTAACGGCTTTAGGTATAAAAAGAGAAAAAAGGTCTTTGGGGTATTCTACTCAAACTGTAGGGGTTGATGAACTTAATAAATCCGGAACGGGAAATCCTCTAAGTGAATTAGAAGGTAAAGTATCGGGGTTAACAGTTATCAATAGTTCTGGCGATCCCGGCAGTGGTACCTATCTTCGTTTGCGTGGCGTTACTTCTCTTACGCAAGACAATCAACCTTTGATGGTTGTTGATGGAGTCCCCATTGATAACTCAATTAATAATTTTGATCCAACTTCTGCAACGCCAAATGTTAGCGGCCCTTCCGCAAATTTTACCGGTGGATCGCAACCATCAAACAGAGGTGTTGATATAAACCCCAGTGATATTGAATCGATAACGGTACTGAAAGGCCCTGCTGCCTCAGCCCTTTATGGTATTAGTGCAGCCAGTGGGGCAATCATCATTACTACAAAAAAAGGTACGTTAGGAGAAGGGAAAATAAATGTTGAGGTTAATTCTTCCATTTCATTTGAAAGTCCTAACCAATTACCAGGACTTCAAGATCACTATGCACAGGGTACAGAACTAGATCCTACAAGTGGAGATGATCTGCCGGCGCCTGTTTGGATAGGAGCAGCTGGTACGTTTGGTGATGGATCTCCAGCTATAAGTCCTTATACAGGAAATTCAATGGCATCAGGAGGAAAAAAACTTTCTTGGGGACCTGCCATTGATACATTATATTTTACAGGTGTTCCAGATGCATTCGATAAAAACGGAACTTTAGTTGGGCCATCAAGTCCTTTGGCTAAAACAAAAGCTCATCCATATAATCAGTACGACTTTTTTCAACAAGGAGTTACTTATAACAATAACATTGCCTTATCAGGCGGTAGTGAGAACTCTAGTTACCGTTTATCTTTAGGAAATCTTAATCAAAAAGGGATCATTCCAAATAGTGCCTATAATAAGACAACTTTTAGTTTATCTGGGCAAACTAAAGTTTCTGATAGGTTGACTACCTCGGCCGCCATTAATTTTATAACTTCTTCAAATAATAAAGTTCAACAAGGATCTAACCTTTCGGGAATAATGTTAGGACTTGTAAGAACTCCGCCAACTTTTGACAACTCGCAAGGTTATGTAATGCCGGATGGAACGGGTGATCAAAGAACCTTCCGTGGCGCCAATGGTCCTTATGATAATCCATACTGGACAGCTAATCGTAACCCTAATACCAGTGATCTTACAAGGGTCTTTGGATATGGGCAAGCGAATTATCAGCTTTTGAAATGGATGGTACTAACCTATCGTTTAGGAGGTGATTTTTATTCGCAGGCTGATAAACTGGTATATGATATTAATTCAGGATCTTTTCCTTTAGGAGCTATTTATTTAAATAATTATCTAAATAAACAGATCAATTCGGATTTTACTATCAATATGCAACATAGTTTTTCGCATGATTTAAATGGATCTTTATTATTAGGACAAAACTATTTCTTTAATCAATCAAGTTCACAATTAGCATCGGGTAGCGGTTTTGCAATACCTGAATTCTATGATATTTCGAATGCTACCTCTTTTTTAGATGGACCTAATACAAACACGGAAAAGCGTACAATGGCTTTTTACGGAGATGCGGAATTGAACTACAGGAGAATGGTTTATTTGTCAGTTACAGGCCGAGAAGAAAAATCTTCTACCTTACCAACAGCTAACAATACCTTCTTTTATCCATCTGCGAGTTTAGCCTGGGTATTTACTGAGTTAAAAGGTTTGAAAGATAAAAGTATTTTAAGCTTTGGTAAATTAAGAGTGTCTGCTGCACAGGTAGGTAAAGATGCTCCGGTTCAGGCACTACAAACGCATTATCTTTCTGGTACCATCACTGATGGATTTACACCAGGTGTTTCTTTACCTATAAATGGTGTGAGCGGCTATAATATTAGTAACACAATATCTGTAATAGGAAATCCAAATTTGAAACCTGAAAAAACAAACTCCTATGAAGGTGGATTGGATTTAGGATTTTTTACTAACAGGATCAATTTTAGTGGTACTTATTATTATGAAAAAACAACGGATGCGATTTTTACAGTTCCGTTTGCTTATTCAAGTGGATTTGCTTCAAAAGAGCTTAACGCCGGGGTGCTAACAAACTCAGGTGTAGAATTAAGCTTAAATTTAGTTCCTATTAAATCAAAAGATTTTCAATGGGATGTTACTTTTAACTGGTCTAAAAACGTGAATAAAGTAGTTAGTTTAGCACCGGGAGTAAGTAAAATATTAATAGCAGGATTTACAAATGGCGAAATAGATGCCATCGCAGGTCAACCATTTGGTGTTATTTATGGAAGTAAATATGTAAGAGCTAATAGTTCTAATACACTTTTGATCAATGATGATTTATCCAGTCAAGGATATGCAATGCCTATTGCAGGTGCCACGACTGGTCAAATCGGAAATACAAACCCTAAATTTATAAGTTCAATGATCAATACACTGGTTTATAAATCATGGACACTAGGATTTCAGATCGATTGGAGACATGGAGGTGATATTTGGAATGGCACAAGAGGAGCGATCGATTATTTTGGTACGGGTAAAGCTACAGAGAACAGAGGTCAGAGCACTGTCTTTAAAGGCTTGTTAGGACATCTGGATGCAAATGGAGACGTAGTACATTTTGACGGAGGAGGAGCAGAAGTAGCAGGTCCTGGTGCAGCAAATAGTTCTTCTGCCATCTATGATCAATACTACTGGCAGAATATAGGAAGTAGTTTTGTAGGTCCTTCTGAATCGGATGTTGAAGATGGTTCTTTCCTAAAATTAAGACAATTAAGTTTGGGTTTCAATTTGCCTAAAGGCATGATCTCTCATATTGGATTCAAAACAATAGCACTTACGGCGTTTGTAAATAATATCATTTTATGGACAAATTACAAGGGTGTTGATCCTGAAACAAGCTTAGCTGGTCCTTCGAACGGGCAAGGATTAGATTATTTTAATAATCCCGCTACAAAAAGTTATGGGTTACGTTTAAATCTTGGTCTTTAATCATATAAAAATATAAATGTATGAAATTGAAAATATTTTTTTTAACAGCAATAGCCGCGGTACTGATCTTTGGCGAATCTTGTAAAAAATCGTTTGAAAGAGCCAACGAAGATCCTAATTCACCGGCAACAGTAACTCCTAGTACATTATTGCCTACGGTAGAAGTTGCTTTAGCGTATACCCAAGGTGGTGATATTTCAAGATTTTCCGGATTATATGATCAGCAATTGTTCAGCTCGGCGCAGCAGACAGGTGCTTACTACAATTATGTAGTAACGGATCAGGACTTTGATTCACCATGGGGTAATATGTATACATCAGTCCTGCAAAATGACAAAACTTTGATGAATCTAGCAGATTCGTTTAGCAATAACGAATATAGTGGTATATCAAGAATCCTCATGGCATATAGCTTACAATTACTGGTTGATAATTGGGGTAAAGTACCTTATTCACAAGCATTAGCTGCTCTTAACGGAGGAACATTTACACCGGCCTATGATAATGATCAAGCTCTTTATGATACCATAGTAAGCTTGATTAATGTAGGTACTGTACAATTAAATAATGCAGATGCCGGAGCATTAACACCTGGCGCTGATGATGCGATTTATGGAGGACATGCTACAAAATGGATAAAATTAGGACATGCTATTAAAGCAAGATTGTATATCCATCAGAGCAAAAATAATGCGGCAATGGCTACTAATGCACTTGCTCAATTGGATTCTGCATTTACTGATAATAGAGATAATGCAGTATATGTATTTGGTGCAACGGAAACTACGGCTAGCCCCGTCTATCAATTTAATGAACAACGTGGCTATATAGATTATCCCTCCAGTACTTTAGCTTTTTTTCTTGATAGCTTGTCAGATCCCAGATATAATATATACCTAGATTCTACATATGGTGATATCAATGAAGACGGTATTGGGCATTTTTATGGAGATGATACCGGGCATGTAGAGTTCATAACATATGATGAACTATTGTTTATGAGATCGGAAGCAATTTTACGAACATCAGGTGATCTTGTAGGAGCTAAGGTTTGGTACGATTCAGCGATAGTAACTAGCATGAAAAAATTGGGCCTAGACACATCACAGTACAATAATTATGTACTTGTAAATAGCGGATTGCCTTCTACAGTTGATAGCTCAATTGCACAAGTATCCTTTCAAGAATATTTAGCATTATTTTCAAACCCTGAAGTATTCACATTATGGCGCCGTACAGGCAGCCCTGCACTTGTTCCTACAGCAGGTACAAATGGTATCCCTCGTAGATATCTTTATCCCAATAGTGAGGTTACTTTAAATGCGGCTAATACGCCAGCATCAACATCCTTTACACCGAAAATTTTCTGGGATCATTAATCTCGATCTGAAAATATAAATGCATAAAAAAATTGGCCGCTAATTTAGCGGCCAATTTTTTTATAATAGAATTTACATAATTCCCTTTTGATGTTTTAATACTTTCGCTTCCACATAAAAAATAATTTCTTCTGCAATATTTTTAGATTGATCTCCTACGCGTTCTAATTTACGAACGATGGATAAAACAAATACCGCCTGACTAATATTTTCAGGGCTCGTTTTTATATAGGCAGCTATAGCATTATCGGCATTTTTATTTATTTCATCCAATATCTCATCTCTTGAAAAAATGGTACGTGCTAATAAAGTGTCTTCATTTTCAAATGCTATTTTTATATCTGATAGGATGTCTATTGAATCATCAAACATGCGAACCAATTTAGTTCCTTCCAATAAGTTCACATCAAATTTATTGTCTGATTTTATTACATATTTAGCGATACCTTCTGCGATATCACCGATACGCTCTAAATTATTGTTGATCTTTAAAGCCGCTAACAAAAAGCGGAGATCCACAGCTACCGGACAAAACAATGCGAATATATTTTCGCAATCCCTATCTATTTTAAGTTCAAAAGCGTTAACCCTTTTTTCTCTTGCGATTACTTCATGGGCAAGGTCTTTATCAAATAATAGCATTGATTCCTTTGCTTTTATTAATTGCAAGTGAACAAGCTCTGTCATGTTAATTACTTCAGTTTTAATGTGCTGTATTTCTAGCTCAAACTGTGTCATAGATTTATTTTTTGCTTTTAATAAATAGGATTAACTAAATCTTCCCGTAATATAATTTTGTGTACGTTCATCGCGCGGATTGGTAAACATTTGTTTGGTTACATCATATTCTACCAATTCACCCATATAAAAAAAGGCTGTTTTATCGCTAACGCGCGCCGCCTGTTGCATATTGTGCGTTACAATTACCAGCGTATAATTTTTCTTAAGATCGTGCAACAACTCTTCTACGCTTGAGGTAGATATAGGATCCAATGCAGAAGTAGGTTCATCTAACAATAAAACTTCAGGCTCCATAGCGATGGCACGCGCAATACACAAACGTTGTTGTTGTCCGCCGGAAAGAAAGGTTCCCTTTTTATGTAGAGAATCTTTTACTTCTTTCCACAAAGCCGCTTTTTGTAAAGACTGTTCTACGATATTATCTTTCTCCGTTTTGGAAATTTTAAATCCATTCAACTTGTACCCTGCAATTACATTTTCGTAAATACTTAAATTAGGAAATGGATTAGGGCGCTGAAATACCATCCCTATTTTAAGGCGTGCAAAGATCGGGTGCATGCTATAAATATCTTCTCCGCCTACAAGCATTTTACCTTTTGCTGTTGCGCCATCTATCAATTCGTGCATACGATTAATGCAGCGCAAAAAAGTAGTTTTACCACAACCAGACGGTCCCATTACAGCTACTACATTGTTCTTCGGAATTTCAATACTTACATTTTTAACTACATGATTTTCGCCGAAGTAGGCATTAAAATCTGTAGCACTTACAATTGTACTTTCCATCTTCTTGTTGCTATTTTTGTAATGATGTTTAATAATAATACCCACACTAATAAGATCAATGATGCGCCCCAGGCCAGATCGTGCCAGTCTTCATAAGGGCTGGTTGCGTAGTTGAAGATCAACAAAGGCAAACTCTGCATTGGCTTCATAATATTTGTTGTAAAATAAGAGTTACCAAATGCAGTGAATAATAATGGTGCGGTTTCTCCGGCTATTCTTGCTACTGATAATATCACGCCTGATAAAACGCCACTGATACCGCAAGGCAATATGATTTTCAAAATAACTTTGTGATAAGGAAGGCCTAAAGCAAGTCCGGCCTCTTTTAAAGTAGGCGGTAATAATTTTAATGTTTCCTCAGTCGACCTTACAACGATCGGTAGCATCATCATTGCCAAAGCAATACTACCTGATAGTGCTGTAAAAGTATAATTGCCATTCGTTAACTGGCTCATCGGTTTAACTACCCAGAAATAAATAACGATACCTATTACGATAGATGGCGTGCCTTGCATAATATCTACTGAAAAACGTGCACAGCTTGCCAATTTACTATTTCTATTTTCACTTAAGTAGATACCACCCAGTATGCCGATCGGAATAGCTATGATAGCAGCCACGGCAACTATAATTAAACTACCAACCAATGCATTAGCGATACCACCTCCTGCTTCACCAACCGGTGCAGGAACATTCACAAAGAATGCCCAGTTTATTTTTGTTATGCCTTCTTTTGCTATATAAATTAAAATAGCAAATAATGGAAGTGCACAAAGAAAAGAGAAGAATACGATGGCTCCTTTAAAGAAGCCGCTTTTTCCTATCCTGTATTTTACTCCTGCTGAAATATTGCTATTCATTTGTAAATCTTTTTATAATCGTTTTTCCAATAAGATTGATGATCACTGTTACTACAAACAAGAATAGGCCAAGCTCAATTAATGATGATAAGTAAACAGTGCTGGCAGCTTCTGTAAATTCATTGGCAATTACACTTGCCATCGTATTGCCAGGAGCAAAAATGCTTGTTGGTATGGCACTGCTATTACCAATGACCATTGTTACGGCCATTGTTTCTGCCAAGGCTCTACCCAATGATAATAATACACCGGCAAACAAACCTGATTTTGTGTATGGAAGGATAACAGTTTTAATTACTTCAAATCTTGTAGCGCCTAATGAGTAAGCACCTTCTTTTAGTGATGATGGCACCATACGTATCATCTCTCTACCTAAAGAAGCAGCGTAAGGAATGATCATGATGGCTAAGATCAAAGAAGAAGTAAAAATACCAATACCATAAGGCAATACGCCAATGCTTGTTTCGAATGAACGAACGATCGGAACCAATACGAATAATCCCCAAAAGCCATAAATAACCGATGGTACAGCAGCTATCAGCTCAACAATATTTTTTAAAATTTCTGATAGCCAACCTTTGGGTGCATACTCTCCTAAAAAAATGGCAATGGAAAAAGAAAAAGGAATAGAGATAGCCAGTGCTAAAAATGAAGTTAATAAGGTACCTAGTAAAAACGGGTAAGCACCATAAATATCGCTAACCGGATCCCATATCTTTCCATATAAAAAGCTAAAACCTAATGCTTTTATAGAAGGCATTGATTGTTGTACCAGTGTTAGAAAAAAACCTACAGTGAGTACAATTAAAAATATTGCTATACCGATCAAAGTTCTTCTAAAAACTTTTTCCATCCGTATTTGTCCGTATAAAGACTTGTCGTTAGAACTCTTCACTATTGTAGTTTTTAAAACTACTTATGCGACTTGGATAAAGTCGCATAAGTAGGATAAATTAATTTGTTAGCTGTAATTACTTCAATAAAAATAACCTAGATCAACTACAAAATTGCTTTACCGTTAAAAGTAGCGGACTTCAAAATTGCTTCTGCAACTTTTAAAGCAGCAGGAGATAAAGGTGCATAGTTCAATGCAGCACAATATTGTTGACCCTGGTGAATATTCCACCATAATAGTTTAACCACTTTTTGAGCTTTAGCTGCAGAACGGCCATTGTAACTTTGTTCTTTGTAGATCAAAGCCCATGTAAAACCCGCAATTGGATAACCATCCGGAGCATCTGTGTTAACGATGAATACTTTAGAGTCAGCAGGTAGGTTGATATTTCCAGCAGCAACTGTTGATGCCACTGTTGGTGTAATGAAACTGCCTTTTTTATTTTGTATTTTAGAGATAGGCATTTTATTCTGCGTAGCATAATCTAACTCAACATAACCAAGCGCACCTGGTGTTTGTTGGATCAAACCGGCAACACCTGCATTACCTTTTCCACCTAAACCTACGGGCCAGTTAACTGAACCACCTTTCCCTACTTTAGTGCTCCACTCAGGACTAACATCAGATAAATAGTTAGTGAAGATATTTGTTGTACCACTTCCATCAGATCTGTGTGCAATGATGATTGGGAAAGCAGGGATGCTTACGCCTTTGTTGATAGCAGCAATTCTTGGATCGCTCCATGTTGTGATCTTGCCTAAAAAGATATCAGCTAATACACTTGGTGTAAAGTTTAGATTAGCGCTACATCCTGGTAAGTTATAAGTAATTACAACCGCACCAGAACACATTGGGATGTGCAGAACATCTGCGCTCATTTTGCTTGCCTGATCAGCAGACAAAGGAGCATCTGAATCACCAAAATCAACAGTCTTATTAGTTAACTGCAAGATACCACCACCACTACCAATTGATTGATAGTTAACCTGGATACCAGTTTGCGTGTTATACACTGAAAATATTTTAGAGAACAGCGGATTAACAAAAGAGCTACCTGCACCTAAGATAGAATTATCATCTTGTGCAAATGCAGTAGCAGTTGTTGTTAAGGCAGCAGCAGCCATCATGATGGCCGGTGCTACGCTTTTGATTTTATTTAGAAATTTCATGATCGTTGTATTTAATATTACGTTATTAATTATGGCTGAAATGTTTCATTAGCAATTCTTCCGGATTTGCCAAAAATGTAATAGAATGTCATTCTATATACTAAATCATAATCGCTTTTTACTTTACCTGTTAAGCCTGGTAATTGTGATGTGTAATTTTCGAACCAAATGTTAGGCATAAAGTGCACATTCTTAGCAGGGCTATAATCTAAACCAGCAGTAACAAATGTTTGTTTATATGTTTCATCACCTGTTGATGCGTAGGTAGTATTAACAACTCCATTTACTGTTGTTACTGTTGTTTTGAATGAATTGTCATTATAATTGCCTGTATTGGCTGCATAGCCTTTATATATATTATTATTCACTTTAGTCATAGGATTGTAGAAATCAACACGAGCAAAGAACCTTAATTTTTCTTTGATGATATTGCCATGAACGAAAATGGCAAGACCTGTTGCCGCGTTATTTAAAGTGTCTACAGCACCGCCAGCTGTTTTGGTAGCAAATAGATCTTTCTGAAGATTGTTGATAAATCCTTCAACACCTACAGTAAGTTTAGGTGTTGTGTATGCTACAAAACCTTTCAACATTTGACGTGAGTGATGCCATGTTTTTGTCCAGTTTTCACGAGTGTAATCTGCATATAAATCAAAAACTAAATGTTGATTTAAGAATTTAGCGTAAACATCACCATAAAATGATCTGAAATTATTTGATGCAGGTTTTGCGCTGGTACCATTACCAACCATTACGTTATATCCATAATTACCTTTAGCATCGAATTTACCTTGTAAAGTAACACCCATATCATAAGAAGGAGTACGGCGTATATCAGCAATAGTTCTTTCTACAGATCTGTAACTCCAAATTTTTTCAGTTAACATAGCAAAAGATGGTGTGTAAACCTGACCTACTACTAAGTCTGTTCCTTTCCAAATGTTTTTCCAACGTAGATTAGCAAGTTTTATATAAAAAGATAATTTACCATTTGATAACTCATCTCCGCTTCCTGCAGTACCAGTTGTAACAGTTCCATTAGCAGGAGGATTGCCCGCAGCGAAATTATCTGCGGCTTCCAATAGTAATTCAGCAGTAAATTTTTTGCTGATATCAGCAGTATAGCCTAAATAAATACGGCGAAATTGGAAAGCGGCTTTACCACCACCCTGAATGTTGTTACCCGGAACACCCGAGTATTGGTTAGATCCACCACGACTCATTGAATCACTGTGAGCTTTGTAAAAAGCATCTCCAAAAGTGTATCCCCATAAATGGCCACTTGGTTTAAAATCATCAGCCTTAATTACTGGAACCGGAGTCGGGACAACTACAACAGCAACAGGTGTTGCAGGCGCTGCCGCTGAATCAGTTACCTGTGCTTTTACTACCCCTACAGATAGTGCCAGCGCCACACCTAACATTTTCAAAGAAATCGAAACGTTTTTCATAATATTTGTTTTTGTTAATTTTGACGCAAAGGAAATCTTCGCACATAAAGGGAATGTTACCTCAGTGTTAACTTAATGTTACCAATCATTGGTTTTTTAGCTGAAATACAATACAGTAAAGGATTTCATCCCTTTAACATATTTTTTACATATAACTAATTCTTTTTATTTCTTTAAAAGGCCAGATTCCTAGGGATTCGTTCAAATGCGGAAAATCGGGTACTTACATATATGTAAGAAAACAGCAAATCAATTTGTAATAATCCTGTAAAATCCCCGAAATTTGCAACACTAACAATAACAACACAATGTCAATAGAAATTAAAGTTCCTACAGTTGGAGAAAGCATTACCGAAGTAACACTGGCTAAGTGGATAAAAAAGGACGGCGATTGGGTTGAAAGAGATGAAGTAATTGCTGAATTGGAAAGTGAGAAAGCCACTTTCGAGATCAATGCTGAACAAGCAGGGGTACTAAAATTAATTGCTAAGGAAGATGATACGCTGAAAATTGGAGATGTAGTTTGTACTATCGATACCGATGCTACAAGGCCAGCAGGCAGTACAGTAAAAACTGAAGCTCCAAAAGAAGTAGCACCTGCAGCAAATAAGCCAGCTGTTATTGCAGCTGATGTAAAAGCTACGCCGGTAGCGGCAGCAATCATCGCAGATAAAAAAGTAGATACTAAAACAGTTACGCCGAGTGGCAGTAATGGCAAGATCGTTAAGCAAGATGTGTTAGAGGCATTGAATAATCCTGGTAGAAAACCAGGCGTAGAATTATTTGGCCGTAATAGCAGACCGGAAAAAATGAGTAACCTGCGTAAAACGGTAAGTCGCCGTTTGGTAGAAGCTAAAAATACCACAGCCATGCTCACTACTTTTAATGAAGTGGATATGAGTGCCATCATGGAAATCAGGGCGAAGAATAAGGATAAATTCAAAGAAAAGCATGGTGTTAATCTTGGCTTCATGAGTTTCTTTACGAAGGCATGTTGTTTTGCGTTGCAGGAATGGCCGGCTGTAAATGCTTCTATTGAAGGAGATAATATTGTTTACCATGATTATTGCGATGTATCGATCGCCGTATCTGCACCAAAAGGCTTGGTTGTTCCCGTCATCCGTAATGCTGAAAGCCTTAGTATGGCTGGCATTGAGCAGGAAGTTGTAAATCTTGCCACAAAAGCGAAAGAAAATAAATTAACGATCGAAGAAATGAGTGGTGGTACTTTTACTATTACCAACGGTGGTATTTTTGGTTCTTTAATGAGCACACCCATCATCAACATCCCGCAATCTGCTATTTTAGGAATGCATAAAATACAAGAAAGGCCAATGGCTATAAACGGGCAGGTGGTCATCAAACCAATGATGTACCTGGCACTTAGCTACGACCATCGTTTGATCGATGGCAGAGAGTCCGTTAGTTTTTTAGTAAGAGTAAAGGAACTATTAGAAAACCCTTCATTGTTATTATTCGGCAAAGAACCCGTTAAGAGTTTGCTGGAATTATAATTTTATTTTTACAACATACTAGTGGCGCAATTGCTCAATACATTCAGTTGAGTAATTGCGCCACTTAATTTTCATATTAATTATACATGAGTCGCCATCAATCACATATCAACACAGCAGTAAAAGTTATAGAATCTTACAAAGGCGATAATCCTTTTGCGATCTTTATAAAAGCATTTTTTAGTGAGCATAAAAAATATGGCTCTAAAGACAGGAAAGCAATTTCCTCGCTTTGCTATAATTATTTTCGTGTAGGATTTGCTGCTGCAGCCTATTCTATCGAAGATAAAATATTATTGGGATGTTTTTTATGTGGGCAAGAGTCAACAGAACTGTTAGCATACAAAAAGCCCGAATGGGATGCGATCATGCAATTGCGGGTTGAGGAAAAACTTGAATTTATTAGAGAAGATTTTTCTATTGCCGAAATATTTCCTTTTACAAAAGAGTTGAGTAAGAGCGTTGATGCTAAAAAACTGACGTATTCTTTTTTAATCCAGCCGGATGTTTTTGTTCGAATTCGCCCCAATGAGAAAGCAGTTGTTCTACAAAAACTAAAAAGCGTAACAGGTTATTCTTTGTTGAATAACGACACTTGTATCGAATTTGAAAATACAACAAAAGTCAATGAATTGTTTTTAGTAGATAAGGAAGTAGTTGTTCAGGATTATAATTCCCAACAAGTATTTAATCACCTTGTTTCTCATATAACAACTAACAAAATTGAACAGCCTGCTGTCTGGGATTGTTGTGCTGCCAGTGGAGGCAAATCAATTTTATTAAATGATCTTTTGGGAGAACAATTAAAACTAACGGTTTCTGATATACGAGAAAGTATTCTAATTAACCTGCGCCAAAGGTTTGCTTCGGCGGGCATCAGATCATACAAACATTTTGTAGCAGATATTGGTAAAGCAAAGTCTAAGCATCCCCCGGTTGAGCAAGATATCATTCTTTGTGATGTTCCATGTACGGGAAGTGGCACCTGGAGCAGGACTCCGGAGCAATTGTGCTTTTTCAAAGTGGCTGAAATAGATAAATTCAATAATAAACAACAGCAGATAGTTGCCAACGTTATTCCTCATTTGAAAAAAGATGGCTTGCTTGTTTACATAACTTGTTCCGTCTTTAAAAAAGAAAATGAAGATGTGGTAAATTATCTGCAAGAAAAATTACAGTTACAACTTATACACCAGGAAATATTAAAGGGGTACGCAAATAAGGCTGATACGATGTTTGTAAGTATTCTAAAGAAATAGTTAGTTATCGGCTGTTAATGTTTTGCGTATTTCAATCTTAGTGTAGGCGTATAGTAAATCTGCGATCGCAATAAATGCCGCTAATAAACCGCCTAAAATAAAACCAATTATCGCCATCAATAATGGACTTGATCCTTTACTTTCATAGGGCGCTTGAGGTTTGTCGAGAATTTCAACAATAGGCGTTAATTTTTGCAAACGCCACATTGCTTCTTCTTTATTATTCAATAGCATATCTTTTTCATGAACAGCTATATCTTTTGAATCAGATACATAATTTTTTGGTATTTGATAGGCAAGCAGTTTGTCGGAAGTAAATAAGGTCGTGTTTTGCAAGCTGATGGCTTTATTATCTAACTTATCTAATATTATTTGTACAGAATCAAGTCTGGCGATGGTGAAATTATAATCAGCCAGCGCTTTTTCTATTTTCAGGTTAGTATAAAATTTTGTTATTTCGGAAATGATCGTATCAGTAATTGGTTCTAATAAAGTGGGATTGGTATTGCTGAAATAGAGTTCTAAAACATTGTTTTTATTTATTTTGGCAGAAAAGTTTCCGCTTAGCATGGCTCCTCCTACAACAACTTGTGAAACACTATCTGAAGGGAATTGCATTTTTTTACTGAAGAGAGAACGGGTGTTATTTTTTTCATCAACTAATATCTCAGCGATCGTTTTATTATCAAATGAAGCTATACGTTTGGATGCTACGGCTTGCATTAATGTACGACTAACAGTCAACTCAAGAATATTAACAGCATTATCATTGCCAAAACTTCTTGTAGGGTCGCTTAGGCCTAGTAATCCGCTTAATGATGAAGAAGAATTTTCATTGTCACTATTTAAAGGGAATAATGTTGCCTTGGCAGTATAGGTCGTTTTTTTATTGAATTCAGGGATGTAAAAAATAATTGCGGCTATAACAGCAACTATAAGAATAAGTATCTTATAGTTTCCTATTCGGCTCGCTATATTTTTAAACAGATCTATTGTACTCACTGGGTAATGATTTAATTTATATTCTTTATAAGTATTGCCGCTACAATAATTGGTACTGCAGTAGCGATGGCTTGCAGCAATATTGTTCCTTCTACATTTTTTCCTTCAGGCCTTTGAGGCACAGTAATAATTGACCCTTCTTTTACCCTTGGATAAAAGTGACAAAAAAGAAAATTTCTTGTTCTTCTGCTTTGTCCGTCTGCATAAGTAACAAATATTCTTCTTCTCCATGGCCTGATGCCAAATCCACCCGCACGGTCTATATAAAAGCCCATATGCGCATGATCATTGTCGTGAGCAATTCGTAGCGGAGATTGTACGCTACCTTTTACGATCACAAACGGATTTATTTCTGGAATGTACACGATATCATTTTCCTGTAAAATAATATCATAATTAGAATTCGGATGTTTAATTGCTTTGTCAAGGTCAAGACTTATCGGCGCATCCAGGTAAATGGATGCGCTATCTGTTGAATCAAGCCTGTTCTTGGTGATTAATTTTTCTCTGAATTCATCTGTTTTATTTCTATACAAAATAGCTCCATCAACATTTGCATCATCAACTAATCCACCTGCTCTGCTAACAAAAGAACTCAATCTTTCATTTGGATCTATCTTTGAATAGTAGCCGGGGTATTTAAATAATCCTGCCAACTGAACATTTTGTTGTAATTGGAAAGTAGGATTTTTACGAACGAATACCTGGTCGAATGGTTTTAATACAATCTTTGCTGCGGCAGAATCTAATTCAAGGTTAGAAGGAATGGCATAAGATTTAATGATCGTTTTGGTTGGTTTTACTCCTTGTTTTGCGGAATCAATATCCACTACACTGGAAATTTCTAAACGACCATATTCAGCGGAAGCCTTTAATCCTCCTGCCATGTATAACAGGTCTTCCAATGTCATTCCATTAAATATTCTTGTCTTACTGATCTCTTTACGAACTTCTCCGGAGATCTGTACATAGGGTTCATCGCCAAAATCATTATTGCCGAATAATTGTATCACGTCATTTACCTGTAATAAAACATTATCAGGACTATTCACATCGTTCTTCGCAAAATCTACTAGACTCACTTCTATTTTTTCAGGTGTAAGAATGGTAGAATCCCCTGCGCCTCTAAAAATATAAGCCCTGTGTAAAAAAGTATTTGCTGTGATACCACCAGAACGATTGATAAGATCAAATAGGTGATCGCCATTTTTCATTTCATAGATGCCCGGGTAACGCACTTCACCTTTTATTTCTACTTTGTTACTAATACCGGGTTTTATTAATGTTGCTTTTACAATATCGCCATCAGCCAACGCATAATCAGCTGCGGCATTATTTAAAAGATCAGTTACATCAACATCACGGATCACTTGTTTTTCTTTTGCCGTGCTGATAACTTTTAAACCCGAAGAAAGCGCGTCAGATGTAAGTCCGCCTGAATATTTAAGCAATGCTTTTACACCTTCATTTTTCTTTAACTGGTAGTACATAGGTCTTTTAAAAGGCCCGGTCGCTAATACTTTTTTATCTACAAATGTTACCAATACAAAATCATTGTTTTGCAGATAGATATTCTGACCTATATTTCCTGAATTAAGGTATTCGTATACATCCAATGTTTCGATTATTTTGCCCGCTCTTTTTACCTGAATGTTTCTTAAGTTGCCATATTCGGTTATACCGCCAGCCAGCCCGATCACATTGAAAGCATTAGAGAAAGCCGAAACTGTTACCGGTCCTGGATTTACAACTTCTCCCGCAACATTTACATTGATGGATCTTGGTTGTCCTAGTGTTACCTGGATATGTGTAGAAGCAGGAACGGATGTTTTAAATTTCGAATAAATAATTGCTCTCGCATTTTCAAAGGTTAAACCTTGTACTGTTATTTTACCTATTCCTGCGGGAAATATGGAACCATCTCTTGCCACAACATAATCTTCCTGGTATTCGCCACCGCCCCATAATGCAACGATGATATGATCACCAACGCCGATAGGATAATCTAATGGAGGTGTTGATAGTTCTGTAACATCATAAGTAGCTGCGTCTTTAAAAATATCTGCACCATAAGTATCTTCAGGAGAATGCTTGTCTTCGCGAATACTATCTCTTTTTAGCGTATCTCTATTTACTCTTCTTTGTTCTACAGCTTTGTTTCTATCTGTCCCAGCTTCTGCCTGTTGTTGATTCTGATCCTGAAAATAATCTTTGTTATATTTTTGATTCAGCTGGCTAGGATCCACTCCCGCAGGTGTATTCAACGATTGTTGAGATGGCATTATTTGCTGTGCACGAGCTGATAGAGAGAACAGGGCCACTAAAAAAAATAAAATAGTTACGTTCTTTTTAATCAAAAACTTTACAATACAGTGCATCTGTTATAAGTTGATTTACAATAATTAATCCGGACAAATATAATATTATCCAAGGTCGATCTCCGTGTCATCACCAATATTCAGTGATCGGGTTTCTCCTTTAATTTGGGTATCACTTCCTATTAATGAATCATCCAGCACTACATCATATAGTTTTGAATAAGAGCCGATAATGGAATCTTTTACGATAGTATAATTTAAAATAGTGTTTTCGCCGATCGCAACATTAGGGCCGATAACTGAATTTTTTATATCACAACCTTCGGCAATACTTACCGGTGGCACGATGATCGTGTTCTCATATTTATGCTGATCAGGAATTTTGCTGCCGAATTTTTTTAATAGGGTGGCATTTGATTCCAACAGACTTTCCTTCTTTCCACAATCAAACCAGCTCTGCACTTTGAATGATTTTATTTTAGCGCCGCTTTGTATCATACATTCGATCGCATCTGTTAAACTTAACTCTTCGTGGTTCTGTGTGGCCTTAGTAATTATTTTCTGCAGGCAGGAAAACATTACTTCTGTTTCTTTTATTTTATAGATACCCACCAACGCCATGTTACTCTTTGGTATCGATGGCTTTTCTACAACACGGCTGATGAATCCATCATCTTCAATTTCAGCAACGCCAAAATTGCGTGGGTCATCTACTTTTTTAACGCCTAACATAGAATAAGGAGAATCGAGGACTTCTTTTACATTGTACTCTGCGATGGTATCGCCCAAAACAATAAAAGCTTCATCATTGCCGATTATTTCACTGGCAAGATCGATCGCATGCCCTGTACCATAACGTTCATTCTGATAAACAAAATGGCTGTTTAGATCAGGATATTTTGCTTTTACGTAATTCTGTATTTTTTCGCCCAGGTAGCCTACAATAAATACAAAATCGTTGATGCCTGCATCATGCAGCTGATCAATAATAATGCTTAGGATTGTTTTGCCGGCCAGTGGCATTAAAGCCTTTGGCTGTGTATATGTATGCGGCCTCAATTTAGTGCCTGCGCCCGCAACTGGGATTATTGCCTTCATGCCAATACCCCAAAAGGGGCTTTTAGTGTAAAGTAGATGTGTATCAAGGTGTGAAAATAGGGAATTTTAGGTAAACGGCACTTGAAGCAGCCCATTATGATGAACAATGTGCCTGTTTATGTAATCAAGCGTTTGTATATTTGCAACCTAATTTAAAAAATATGCAAAGAGATCAATTGGTTTTCGACTTAATTAGACAGGAATTAGAACGTCAGCGTCATGGATTAGAGCTGATCGCATCTGAAAACTTTACATCATTACAAGTGATGGAAGCGATGGGTGGAGTAATGACAAATAAATACGCGGAAGGATACCCCGGTAGAAGATATTATGCAGGCTGCGAGATCGTTGATCAGACAGAACAATTAGCCATTGACAGATTAAAACAAATTTTCAATATTGAATATGCGAATGTGCAGCCACACAGTGGTGCACAGGCAAATGGCGCTTTGATGTTAGCTATTTTACAACCGGGCGATAATATATTAGGTTTAGACCTTAGCATGGGCGGGCATTTAACCCATGGATCTGCAGTGAACTTCAGTGGTAAAATATATAAACCACATTTTTATGGAGTGGTAAAAGAAACAGGTTTGATCGATTACGATATGTTGGAAAAACAAGCGCGTACCGTTAAGCCCAAATTGATCATCTGTGGCGCAAGTGCTTATAGCCGTGATATTGATTATGCAAGGATCAGAAAAGTAGCGGATGAAGTAGGTGCTTTTGTAATGGCTGATATCGCGCATCCAGCAGGATTGATCGCGAAAGGATTATTATCATATCCATTTGATCATTGCCATTTTGTTACGTCTACTACGCATAAAACATTGCGTGGCCCTCGTGGTGGTGTTATCATGATGAAGAAAGATTTCGAAAATCCTTTTGGCTTGAAAGATGTAAAAGGCAACACCCGCTTGATGAGCAACCTTATCGATATGGCTGTGTTTCCGGGTACACAAGGTGGACCATTACAACATGTGATAGCTGCTAAAGCAATTGCATTCGGAGAAATATTGACAGATGAATACACTGCTTATGCAAAACAAGTACAATTAAATGCGCAGGCTATGGCTAAAGCATTTGTAAATAAAGATTATAAGATCATCAGCGGTGGCACTGATAACCATTTAATGCTGATCGATCTTCGTAACAAAAACATCAGCGGTAAAAAAGCAGAACAAGCGCTTGTATTAGCTGATATTACCTTAAATAAAAACATGGTTCCTTTTGATGATAAAAGCGCCTTTATAACTTCAGGTATTCGTGTAGGTACGCCTGCTATCACAACCCGTGGATTAAAAGAAGAGCATATGTCATTTATCGTAGATGTTATTGATACTGTTTTATTAAATGCGGATGATGAAAAAGCATTGGCAACGATCAAAGGACAAGTAAAAGAATTTATGAAGCAATTTCCTTTGTATCCTGAATTAGGTTAATAAAGGATTAACTAAATAATTAAAACCAACTAGTAAAAACCGGCGTATATTATACCGGTTTTTATTTTTAATCTTAATTCAATTATATGATCCAGAGAATACAATCGGTTTGGTTATTGTTAGCATCTGTTTGCGCTTTCTTAACTTTCAAAATGCCTTATTATGTTGGTAGTATTGGTGACGCGCCTTACCAGGAATTAAATGCAACAACAGGGGGGAATGTGATTTTGATTTTAACGGCCCTTGTTTCAATGCTGGCATTGCTGATACTTTTTTTATACAAACAAAGAGTGTTGCAATTGCGCTTATGTATTGTTGGAATTTTGCTGGAAGCTATTTTGATATTTCTTTATTATAGCAAGACAAAAACTTTTACGCAAGGTTCTTATTCTTTAACATCAATGCTTCATTCAGCTATCATCTTATTTTTTGTATTAGCCGGACAAGCAATTAATAAAGATCAAAATTTAGTAAAGAACAGTGATCGTTTAAGATAGGCTATCTGCATAATTCATTAAAAAAAGCCGATCAAATTTTGATCGGCTTTTTATTTAGAGGAATTTTCCCGTATAACTTTCCTTGCATTTTTTCAGATCTGCAGGCTTACCTGCGAAAACTAAATTGCCTCCCATATCGCCCGCTTCGGGACCAAGGTCAATTACCCAGTCTGCACTTTTAATTACATCTGTATTATGTTCAATTACTAATATCGTATGTCCTTGTTCTATCAACGCATTGAAAGAAGTCAACAATTTTTTTATATCATGGAAATGAAGCCCGGTTGTTGGCTCATCAAAAATGAATAAAATATTCCCTTGCGATTTCCCTTTCCCTAAAAACGAGGCAAGCTTAACCCTTTGCGCCTCACCACCGGATAATGTGTTACTTGATTGTCCGAGTTTGATATAACCTAAACCTACATCCGTTAATGGCTGTATTTTTTTAGCCACATCTTTTTCATCTTTAAAAAAGGTGATGGCTTCATCCACACTTAACTCTAATATTTCGTAAATATTTTTTCCGTTATAAGTAACTTCTAAAACTTCTTCTTTGAATTTTTTTCCGCCACACACTTCGCAGGTTAAATGTACATCTGCTAAGAATTGCATTTCTACAATTTGTTCACCTTCACCTTTACAGGCATCGCACCTTCCGCCATCAACATTAAAAGAAAAATGTTTAGGTAAAAATCCACGCAGCTTACTCAAAGGCTGACTACTAAATAATTCTCTTATTTCATCGTATGCTTTGATATACGTAACAGGATTACTTCTTGATGATTTGCCAATTGGGTTTTGGTCCACCATTTCTATTTGTGAAATAGATTCTATATCTCCTTTGATCGCTTTAAACATCCCAGCTTTTTCAACAATTTCTCCTTTTATTTTCTGCAGGGCAGGATATAAGATCTGTTTTACTAAAGTTGTTTTACCGCTTCCGCTAACACCACTTACCACACAAAAAACATTCAGCGGAAATTCTACTGTGATGTTCTTTAAATTATTTTGCCTGGCACCTTCAACGATAATGCTGCGGTTCCATTTGCGTAATTTTTCGGGCGCTTCAATTTTTAATTCACCTTTTAGATATTTGCCCGTTAAGCTTTTAGGATTAGCGATCAGCTCATCATAATTTCCTTCTGCGACCAGCTCGCCGCCTAAATGACTTGCTAAAGGGCCCATATCAATTATGTAATCGGCTTCGCGCATCATCATTTCATCATGCTCAACAACAACAACTGTATTATTTAGGTCGCGCAATTCTTTTAAAACGTTTATCAAACGTTCGGTATCACGGCTGTGTAACCCAATACTAGGTTCATCTAATATGTATAATGAATTAGTAAGATTACTACCCAGGCTTCTTGTCAATTGTATACGCTGACTTTCGCCACCGCTTAATGAATTAGCCAACCTGTTTAAAGTAAGGTAACCAAGGCCAACATCTAATAATGTTTTAAGGCGGTGATGAATTTCTATCAGGATCCTTTTGGTTAGTTGTTCATCATAAGCGGTCAATTTTAATTTATCGAACCATACTTGAAGATCCTTTACCGGCAATTCGCATAGTTCGCCAATATGTTTGCCGCCAACCTGTACATAAAGGGCTTCTTTACGTAAACGGTACCCTTTACACTCCGGACATAGCGTTCTGCCCCTATATCTGCTTAATAGTACCCTGTATTGTACTTTGTAGAGATTCTGATTCACTTCTTTAAAGAAGTCATCAATTCCATAGGCATGCTTGTTTCCTTCCCATAAAACGGCATATTGCTCCTTTGTAAGGTCAATAATTGGTTTGTGGATGGGGAAATCGAAGTTTTTGGCTGCTTTTATGAAGCGTTCTTTCCATAAACCTAGCTTTTCACCCTTCCAAGGGGCAATAGCACCCTCATAAACGCTTAATTGCTTGTTTGGTATCACCAAGTCGGCATCGATGCCTAAAACCTGGCTAAAGCCCTCGCAGGTAGGGCAGGCACCGTATGGATTATTAAAAGAGAATAAATTAGGAACGGGTTCCTCGAACTGAATGCCATCCAGTTCAAATTTGTTGCTGAAGTGAAGTACAGTTTTGCCGTTTATTTCCAGCATCATTTCTCCTTCACCTTCGTAAAAGGCTGTGTTGACAGAATCGCTTATTCTATGTTTATCATCTTCATCAAAATCTTTCACTACTAATCTGTCAACGAGTAAGTAAGTTTTTAGTTTTGAATTTTTAGTCTCAATCTTTTTAAGAATATCTTTTGTTTCGATGGCATCTTCAATTCTTATGATCTCTCCGCCTTCAATATATATCCTTGAAAATCCTTTTTGTAGTAAAATGTTTAGTTCTTCTTTAGCATCTCTTTTAGCATGTTGCTTAAAGGGTACCAATAATAATACCTTATCGCCTTCTTTAAGATCAGCTATTGCTTTCACGACATCTGTTACATCGTCTTTTTTTACTTCTCTTCCGCTAACAGGTGAAATAGTTTTACCGGCACGTGCATATAATAAGCGGAGGTAATCGTATACTTCCGTCATGCTGCCAACGGTACTTCTTGGGGTGCGGGTAATTACTTTTTGTTCGATGGCAATAGCGGGGCATAAACCTTTTATATAATCCACATCGGGTTTATTCATGCGCTGCATGAACTGGCGGGCATAGGCGCTGAGACTTTCGGCATAGCGGCGCTGTCCTTCGGCAAATAAGGTATCTATTGTTAACGAGGATTTGCCAGAACCGGAAACTCCGGTTACCACAATCAGTTTATTTCGTGGGATCGTTACCGTTACATTTTTTAAATTATGTACCCTGGCGCCTTTAATTAATATGCCGTCAACAGTTTTTGACGGGACGGGCTGTTTTGGTTTAATAGCTGTTTTCTCCTTCATTTATATTAGTAGTACAAATTTAATCTAATCCCGGCGATTAGTTATCTATTAAAAACGCTGCTTTTTGGGGCTAAAAAAAGATATTGTTTGAACATTAAAAAAAAAGTTAAAAAAATTTGGATTGTTAAAATTTTTAACTAACTTTCATTTAGAAGATTTAACCTAAACCAAAAAGCTAACGCCTATATCTTAACTAGACCTCTGCACGTTACGTTTTTTCTTTTAGATTCTGTAACAACAGTCCTAAACTAAAAAATTTAAGCTCATGAAATGCCTAACAAATTACACAGACCAACAACTTGTACACCTCTACATGGAGGGCGATTTTGATGCGATTTCAACGCTTGTAAATCGGTACAAAGACAGAATTTACACATCTATTTATCTATTGGTAAAGGACAAATACCTTGCCGAAGATCTGTTTCAAGATGTATTTATTAGAGTAAACGATACCCTTAAAGCGGGCCGTTACACTAATGAGGGCAAATTTCTTCCCTGGACACTGAGAATCGCACATAATCTATGTGTAGATCATTTCAGAAAAGTAAAGCGCATTCCAACTATTAAGACCAGTGATGATTATGACATTTTTGAAGTATTGAACTTCTCAGATGCAAACGCTGAAGGCCGCATGATGCAGGATCAGACAAATGATACTGTAAGACAAATGATCGATATGCTTCCTGAAGACCAAAGAGAAGTGATCATTTTACGTCATTATGCCGATCTAAGCTTCAAAGAAATTGCTGAATTGACGAAATGCAATATAAACACTGCATTAGGCCGTATGCGTTATGGCTTAATTAACTTACGCAGAATGATGAACGAAAAACAAATAGCCTTATAAGATAAACTCTACTTTAAAAACTTTACCAAAATATACTTCACCCATTGGGATCTTGACCTTGTCGGATAACAGTGGGTGATTTACTTTTTAGAGGCTTCCAACCCGCATTTTAGCCAATCAGCATAATCGGCTGTATCAGGCGTATAGCCAACCAGCGGATTTAATAACTTTCCATCAGGAGAAAGCAACACATATAAAGGCTGAGAAACTGCGTTAAAATTTTCCGATTCAAAAGTGGCCCATTTATCACCTACTGTTATTATTTGTTTTTGCGTACCGTCTTTTGTCTTGTATAAAAATTCGTCTTTAACAGGTAACGCTCTTTTATCATCTACGTATAAAGAAACAAGAATATAATTATCCATCAGCTCTTTTACTTTCGGATCGGGCCAAACATTTTCTTCCATCTTTCTGCAATTCACACAGGCATAGCCAGTGAAATCTATCATGATCGGTTTGTTTTCTTCTTTGGCCAATTTTACAGCTTCGAAATAATCTTTTAACGGCTCGTTACAGTTAATGGGATCATTATAAATACTGTAGCAGGTTGATGGTGGAAAGCCGCTTACTAAACTTAACCTTGCATATTTTGTATTCGTTAATCCCGGCAGTAGATACAATGCAAATGCAAGGAATACAAAAGCGATTATTTTTCTTGGTGTGCCGATGACAGGTTTAGTGTATTGCTTTTTAAAATTGAACCAGCCGATTAAATAAGCAAAGGTCATTAAGCCGATCACTATCCATATTGCGAAAAATATTTCTCTTTTTAAAATACCCCAATGTGCTACCAGGTCTGCATTGGAGAAAAATTTAATAGCTAATCCCAATTCAACAAAACCTAAAGTAACTTTGACTGTATCCAGCCATCCGCCTGATTTTGGTAAAGAGGATAGCCATTGTGGAAACATAGCAAATAGTGCAAAAGGCAAACCCAATGCAAAACCAAAACCTGCTAATCCTGCTGTTAACGGCCATGCACCGCCCGATGCTGTACTTGCTAATAACGAACCTAGAATTGGTCCCGTACAAGAGAAAGAAACAATGGCCAATGTAAGCGCCATAAAAAATATTCCGATAAAGCTTTTACTGCTTTTTGAATCTGCTTTATTTACTACGCTCGCCGGCAATACAATTTCAAAATAACCGAAGAAGGAAATAGCGAATACCACAAATACAATAAAGAAAATGATGTTGAGGTAAATATTTGTCGAGATATTATTGTAGATCTCTTTATTTACGCCTCCGGCAATATGAAAGGGGATACTTAGTGATATATAAATTACGAAGATGAACAAACCGTATAAAATAGCATTGCGAATTCCTTTGGCTTTATCTTCTGATTTTTTTGTGAAGAAAGAAACTGTTAGCGGTATCATTGGGAAAACACAGGGCGTTACCAATGCTAATAAACCACCTAAAAATCCTAAAATAAAAATTGTGATCAGGCTTGTATTTGCCTGTGTAGTTTTTTCAATGCCGCAATTATTTACCGGGTTGTTTAAATCTACTGTTGATAATAATAACTCATTTCCTTTTGCCTGAGTAAGTTGAAACTCTCCACCAGCATATGTTCCATCAGCCTGTTTGGTTAGGTAGAATTCTTCCGGTTCCGGTCCGATAAATTCTTTGCCATCAAAAGCCATATAATTAACATGGCCCTTTATATAAGGCAGATCGCCTTTTATTTGTAGTGTAAGATCAATGCCTAATGTTTTCTCGAAATAATTAACCTGCGCGCTAAGTTGTGCATCTTTCTTTTTTAATTCGCCTTTTTCACTGGCAGAAAGGATCATTATTTTATTCGAAATACTACTATCAAAATCAAAAGTAGTTAAGGGGAGATCGGTTGAATTGGTGTTGGAATAAATAATAGTGCCATCTGGAATTGTTGCTTGTATAGAAAGCACAATATTACCCGCTGCATTTTTTGAAGAAGAAAAATGCCATACCGGTTTTGCCGTCTGCGCTGTTACAGATACTGTCGACAATAAAAAAATAGATACTATAAAAGAATAGAAATGTTTCATGAGCTGCGTAAAGTTTGGGTAATAAAAAAGTCCTGTTTAGCAGGACTTAAATCAATTAAATTAGTTACTGCCTATCTTGATATCAAAATTAACATCTCTCGGCGGCAAACATTTTTTATCGTTGCAAACCATAAAGTTTACGATGCCTTTTGCTTCTGCAGGGGCAGTAACTTTTGATTTTACTATTTGTACGAAATCTACTTTGTTTTCAAAATAATTTACTTTGAAACCCCACACAGGCTCAAGTTTGGAAACAAGTGTTCCTACTTCTTTTACCTTTCCTGTATAATCAAGTAATGGATTTTTTACGAAAGTGAATGTTGTTGGCACAGGCCCTTCTGCATTATTGACTTGTGCGTATAAATGATAACCGCTGATAATAGTGGCAGTCATGTGTAGTTCGTATGTTTTTTCTGCTATTTTTTTGGATGTGAATGTCCAGGTTACGGCAGGTGTTGTAACAGGCACTGCACCCGGCAAAGTAAATTGCGCTTTAACTGTACCAAAAGCCGCGATCAATATTGTTGCAAGTATTATTTTCTTCATGCGATGTTTTGATAAAGTTACGGATGCTTATGGCAGTTGGTTTTCGACAAGCGGCATATTCGAACTTTTTAACAAATTTGAAACAGGTGCTCGAATACTTTTAATCCGTCCTTGTTGCCCAATGCTTCATTGCTGGCTCTTTCAGGGTGAGGCATCATACCGTATACATTTCTTTCTTTATTGCAAATGCCTGCAATATTGTGAATGGCGCCATTAGGATTGCCTGCAGCAGTGATATTGCCTTCTTCATCGCAGTAACGATAAATGATCTGGCGGTGCATTTCTAATTGTTCCAATGTTTTATCATCTGCATGGTATCTTCCTTCGCCATGAGCGATCGGTATTTTTAATGGAGCGCCACCTTCCGAAGCTGCTTCTTTTATATATACATTTTTACAGGCAAATTGTTGGTGTGCATTGCGTAATAATGCACCTGGTAACAAACCTGCTTCGCATAAAATTTGAAAGCCGTTACAAACACCTAACACTTTGCCGCCATTATTGGCAAATGTTACCACGCTCTGCATCATTGGACTAAACTTAGCGATGGCGCCGCAACGCAGGTAATCACCGTAGCTAAAACCACCGGGAATTACGATGCAATCTTCTGTATTGAACATGCTTAAGTCTTTGTCTTTATGCCATAGCTCAATCACTTCTTGTTTAAGATCAACTTTTAGAGCTTCTATCATGTCCCTATCGCAATTAGAGCCGGGAAAAACTACAACGCCAAACTTCATGGTATCTGTGTGATTTTAGGTGTAATGTATTGATTTGTTCAGTTTTGTACTGCTGCTGAAGTGAGTGACACAACGATGTTGAGTGATGCACTAAAGCTGGTAACAAAATAATCAGGGCAAAGGTACAAATCCCTGTCCAATTTAGCGAACGAAGTAGCTGAAGGCTATCACAAAAGCTACCATTAACCAGTGTAGCATTGATGGGAACCAGTTTCTGTTAGGATAAAGAAAGGCTGCGCCTATGAACGCAGATAGCGGAACGGCGCATAATATCCAGTATTCAAACGTATGTGTAGCGTTGATAAAAGGGATACATACGGCCACCGCGCAGTAGATAAATACCAGGTTCCAGCTTTTACGGGCCTGTATCAGCTGGCGCAAAAAGTTTTTACGTATAAAAAATATGCCGACTGCTGCTGCAAACAGAACGATCGCCATGGCAGTAATTTCCCAGGTTGTCTGGTCAAAATGTGGCAAACTGAGACTGATACCGGGAAATTTGTATTTTTTTAACCTGCCGGATAAAAATGCCCAGGATAATAAAAAATAATACGGCGTTAAAATACCCATAAAGGCAATTAGCCAATCTGCCGCTTTAAAACGCCCGGTAACCAATAATCCGAATATGATCAGGGCAGTAAAAGTGATCGAAGGAAAATAGAAAAAAGTAGCAAGGCCGATGGCTATGCCGATATTAAATAAAGATGTTTTTGGATTTGGGCTATTATACAAACCACTCATGCGTGCCCACACCCATATTAAAAGTGTGTTGATGATCAATGGTGCTGATAATATGTTCCATTCTTTAAAAAGAGAAGTGATAAGCAAATAGCTCATTGCTGTTAAATAATTGGCCTTTGGCATTAAACGCTGATCGTTTACCAGTTTATTGAAACTGATAGCTTGTGTATATAATAAGGCAAAAGTAATAATGGGATAAACTAGAGGGAATGCCTGGCCAATAGGCATTAATTGTGCTAACAATATTTTAAAAAGAAAACCGTCTGTCTGCTGGGTTTGCGGAATGACCGGGTACAAAAACATAGAAAGTTTTAGCAATATCCCATATACTACAAGTAGAAAAGGGTTATAAGGATTGTTTGCTTTGAATGTTCCTGTCACAGTTGTTTGATAAGTGTTTTATAATTGCAAAAATGACCAATTATTATTGCTTTAAAAAATTGTTCTTTATTAATATTCGATCTTTGCAAAGCAAACAGAACCGTGATAGCTGCAAAGCATCACAAATTGTTTTGCGCCGATCTGTTTACCAAACCTCGGTAAAAAACTGTATCCTTTATCCGGATTGATCTGAGCATTTTTATTTATGTCGCCGCTTGCTGTAACGCTGTTGTCAGACAATACCAGGTTTCTTTTCACTAATTCATTAAATAATAAATGGATCTCTCCGCCGGTAGTGAAGGTTCCGAAAGATAAAGCATTATCATCGTTATCGCTTGATTGGTCTTTATATATGGCGTTATTCCATTCGGGGTTTCCGTATTTATCAATACTTACAATAAATACATTTTTATAATTGTAAGTGGTAGTTTGAATATTATTAAAACCGTAAGGATTGTAAGGGTTATAATAATAAGGATTATAACCAAATGGAGATAGGTACATTGAATTATAAAAATAATCCCAGCGATTATAGTGGTTAGTGCCATTGCCGTTTGATTGATCTACAGAACAATCTTCTGCCATTAAAATATAGCCGCCGTCTTTTTTAACAATAACGCTTTTTATAATAAAATCGTTGAGCGCATCTTTTATATGTCCTGTTTTTTTTATGGCTATGCGGACAGAATCGCCAAAATTGATAAACACATTGGACAAAGAGCTGTTACTTTTTTTATCCCATATATTAGTATAGATGCCTTGTACATCACCTTTTTTCTCCATGTAAAAAAACGTGTTCAATATATAATGTTTGTTCAAATTATCAGCTTTCATGAAAATATCATTCGTGTATCTTCCTTTCAGGTCAATATTGTGTATGGTGAAACTATCTGCCAGTGCTGATTTGGTAATGAGCTCCAATTGATCAAAATATTCCCTGTTAGAAGCTTTGGCAGATATATTAAATGCAAGGTCCCCGTCGTTGTCTACTAAATAATTGACGCAAATGCTTTTAGCATCATTGAAAGCAAGATCTTGCGTTGCCTTTTTTATTATCTGTAAATTATTATCTAACAGTGTTGTTGTAACCGTTAGTGAAGTACTTTGTTTTAAAGATCTGACAAGTAATATTTTTTGTTTGTCTTCGCTATTGACTATTGTGTAAATTTTATTGCTGTGATTGCCGATTTCTGCAGTATCAAGGCTAACCGGCTGGTTGATAACTTTTGCCTCCGCATCTAATTTGACAGCAGCGCTGTACACTGTTTTTTTTATTTGGTATTGATAGATTAGATAAATAAAATCGGGATAGGCAATGAAATTTACATTAAATGTTTTCTCCGGTAAAAAATCAAGCGGCACCAATTCTTTTAATTTCAGCTGGTTATCATAAACAGCAATGGCGTAATTAGATTTATTATTTCTAAAAGTGAGGATGTTGCCGCTTACTTTGCCTACTATTTCGAAGTCAGTATTTTTTATATCATCTTTCAACGCTTCGGAATAGGTAACGATCTGTGAAAAAGAAATTGCAGGAAAGATGAATAATAAAAATATGGTAAGAATTTTGCGTAACATATATAGCAATTTTTAGCAAACTAAAATTACACTTTTAATTGTAACCATTTTTATAACTTGTAGTTAATAACAATCATTATGCAGACAGTATTGATCACGGGAGGAACCGGTCTTGTTGGGAAAGCGCTAACACAGAAGCTATTGGAAAAAGGATATGCTGTAATTGTATTGACGCGAAAACTACCAAACGGTTATCCATTAGAAAAAAAAGGAATAAGTTATGCGTTATGGGATGTAAAAAACCAAAGGATCGATATAGCCGCTGTACAAAAAGCTGATCATATTATACATTTGGCAGGTGCGGGTGTGGTAGATAAAAAATGGACAGCATCTTATAAAAAAGAAATACAGAACAGCCGTACTAAAAGTAGTGAGCTGATCATTGATACATTAAAAAATAATCAGAATAAAGTACAAGTTGTTGTGAGTGCATCAGCAATAGGTTGGTATGGTGCGGATGCAATTCCTGTTAAACCTTTTGTGGAAACAGACATAGCCGACAATAGTTTTTTAGGGGAAACTTGTAAACTTTGGGAGCAAAGCATAGAGCCCGTTCAGCAACTTGGCAAGCGGTTAGTTAAACTGCGCACAGGAATTGTGCTGAGCAAGGAGGGTGGCGCTTTAACAGAATTTAAAAAACCTTTGCAATTTGGGATTGCAAGTATTTTAGGAAATGGCAAACAAGTGGTAAGTTGGGTACACATTGATGACTTATGCAAATTATATATTGATGCGATAGAAAATGATAGTCTTCGTGGCGCTTACAATGCTGTTGCACCAATGCCCGTTACGAATGAAGTGTTAACCCTAACACTGGCAAAAGAATTACGCGGTAAATATTTTATATCGGCTCATGTGCCTGAATTTATTTTAAAAATAATGTTGGGAGATAGAAGTATTGAAGTATTAAAAAGTGCAACCATAAGCTGTGAAAAGATACAACAAACGGGATTTGTTTTTTTGTATCCTTCTATTGAGCTGTCGTTGGAGGAATTGTGTAAAAAATAATGGCTAATTATTTTGCAGCGGCTTGTACATTTTTCCAATAGCCATTGACCCATATCCAATTATTATGTATAAATTCTCTGTGGCCCGATACCCAGATCCTTCCTACTGCAGTTTGTTGCTTTGCTGTGGAATCTTTTGTTTGTGTTGAATCTTTAGTAGTAGACTTAGCTATTTCTTTTTGTGCATTTTTTGAATCGATTGCTTCCCAATGAGCAGGGATCCAATGATAGGTGTGATGCGTCCATCCGTATCCGCCACCGATCCAAACACTATCGACTTTAGGCTGAGTAATTGATAAAGGAGTAGAATCGGTGATTATGGATCCAAGCGAATTTACTCTGACTGTTTTATTTGCTTTAAATGATGAAAATAAAAGAATGCTGCTGATCGCCAGCAAGAAAAAATATTGCTTCATTATTATGATTTAATTTCTAACTGTTTTACCTGTTTTTAAAACGCTTTGTATTCTTTCCAAAGTTTTCTTTTCACCACAAAGACTTAAGAACGCTTGTCTTTCCAAATCTAACAAATATTGTTCGCTTACTAAAGAAGGTTCTGTTAAATCTCCGCCACACATAACATAGGCTAATTTTTTTGCGATCAATACATCATGTTCGCTTGCATAGTTGGCGCGCCACATGCCGTTGATGCCAGCATACATAACACCCAATGCAGATCTGCCCAAGGCGCGTATGTCTTTTCGTTGAACCGGCATTACATAGCCATCTTCATATAAATTTATTATTGCGTCTTTTGCTTCAGCAATTCTTCTGCCCTGGTTAATGCTTACGATATCTCTTCCTTTTCTGTAAACGCCCATATCATAAGCATCAAAAGCTGAGGTAGCTACTTTTGCTGTCGCGATAGTTAAGAAACGATTTTGTAAGGTTAACGTATCTACTTCGCCGGGGTGCATTTCGTCTGTGGCTCTTAATACAAATTCTTTTGTTCCACCACCGCCCGGGATCACACCGATACCTACTTCAACTAAACCAGTATATGTTTCCGCGGCAGGAATAACTTTATCAGCGTGCAAACTCATTTCACAAGCGCCGCCCAATGCCAGGCCGTGAGGGGCTACCACAACAGGAATGCCTGAGTAACGAACACGCATCATGGTATTTTGAAATTGCCGTATCGCCATATCAATCTCATCATAATCCTGCTCAATGGCCATCATAAATATCATGGCAATATTTGCACCCGCACTAAAATTGGGGCCTTCATTTGCGATCACTAATCCTTTATATTTTTCTTCTGCTAACGCGATAGATTTTTGAATACCTTCCAATACTTCGCCACCGATGCTGTTCATTTTTGTGTACCATTCCAATCCTAAAACATCATCACCTAAATGGTAAGCACGGCAGGCGGCATTTTTCCAAACGGTTTGAGATTCAAAGTTTTTCATCACAATAAATGCATCACCACCAGGTATTGCTTTGTATTCTTTTGATGGAATATCATAATACAGGCGTTTGCCATTTTCTACTTTGTAGAAAGAGGTGGCACCACTTTTTATCATGTCTTTTACCCAGGTAGCAACTTTAAAACCTGCAGCCTTCATGGCATCTACAGTTTTGGCAACACCTAATGCATCCCAGCTTTCAAAAGCGCCGATCTCCCAGCCAAAGCCTGCCATCATTCCATCATCTATTCTATATAATTCATCACTTATTTCAGGAATGCGGAAAGAGATATAAGAAAATAAACCATAATGAAACTGGCGATAAAATTCACCGGCTTTATCTTGTCCGGCTGCCAATACTTTTAATCTTGATTTTAGATCGTCAATTGGTTTTGCTGCTTCTATTGTAGCGAATTTTGGTTTTTGTCTGGCACCATATTCTAATGTTTGTAAATTCAGCGTTAGTATTTCCTTTTCACCTTTTGTATTTTTTGTTTTTTTGAAAAACCCTTGTCCGGTTTTATCACCCAGCCAATTATTTGCGATCATTTTATCCAGCCATGCCGGGATAACGAATTGTTCTTTGGCTTCATCTTTCGGACAATTATCATACACACCTTTTGCCACTTTTACTAAAGTATCAATACCCACTACATCAGCTGTTCTGAAAGTGGCAGATTTTGGCCTGCCGATAATTGGTCCGGTCAACGCTTCTATATCATCAATGTTTAATTGCAATTTTTCCATGGCATTCATAATAGCCATAATACCGAATACACCGATACGGTTGGCGATGAATGCGGGTGTGTCTTTTGCCAATACCGTTGTCTTTCCAAGATACAGATCGCCGTAATGCAGCAAGAAGTCCACCACCTCAGGATCTGTAAATGGCGTAGGAATAATTTCTAATAAACGTAAATATCTTGGTGGGTTAAAAAAGTGTGTGCCACAGAAATGTTTTTTAAAATCCTCGCTTCTGCCTTCTGCCATTAAATGTATTGGAATGCCGGATGTATTAGAAGTGATCAATGTGCCGGGTTTGCGGTATTTTTCTACTTCGGTGAAAACAGATTGCTTAACGTCTAATCTTTCTACCACTACTTCAATGATCCAATCGTAGGTAGCAATATCTTTCATGTTATCGGTAAAATTACCTGTCGAAATTCTTTTGATAACATCTGCGGTATAAACAGGAGAGGGGTTGCTTTTAAGCGTTGATGTTAGTGCGTCATTCACAATTCTATTCTTTACTATCGGATTATCGAGTGCCGTGTTCTTTGCTTTTTCCGTATCATTCAATTCTTTCGGGGCAATATCTAATAATAAAACCTGTAGACCAATACCCGCAAAGTGGCAGGCAATACGGCTTCCCATTACACCGCTACCGAGTATAGCGACCTTTTTGATGATTCTTTTTGACATATAGCAAATTTAGTTAGTTAAACAACTATTCGTACTCTAAGTTAGTTTATTTCAATATAATTGCGAACAAATTGTAGTATTAAATAATTGGTTATTTGTTTTGTTGTAGGAACGAAAAAGCCAGATGATTTATGCGGCTTTTATAATTTGAATTAGATACATACTATTCTCATATCCCAATCAAGAATTAGTTTTATAATTATATTACATTTGCCATATGCGTATCCTAATATATATTCTATTTGTAGTTGTTATAATTTCATCCTGCAAAAATGTCTCGCATTATACATATCCTAATCTTAATACCAATATTGATACTTTCTTATTTAAAAATTATATAAAGAAAGGAGATAGCTTTTATATGGTAGGGCAATATGCACAATCTAAACTATATTTTGACACTCTAATATCTATAGATTCAACGAGAGGAGGTTTTTATTTTAAAAGGGGGTTAGCGAAATTTGTACTCCTTCGTACAAGGGATAGTTCGTATTATGCGAATGTAAATGATATTATTTCTGATTATAAGACAGCTATAAAAAGAAATTATAGCCAAAAGGAATATGCTTTTTACAATGCTGGATTAGCATATAGCATTATAGGACAGTATGATTCTGCCATAGTTTACTTTAATGAATGCTTAAAAATTGACCCCAATAATATAAAAGCAAATAAGGAAAAGAAAATCGTTCTTAATCTTGTTAAGTAAAAAATATTCATTTTCTTAAATTCGGATCTTAAATTATCCAATTAACTAACACCTGATCCGGATGGAATAACATTCTCCGGACTTACAAAATGCAATTTGCCATCAGCATCTTCAGCCAACAATATCATACCATTGCTTTCAATTCCCCTCATTTTACGTGGAGCAAGGTTGGCAACTACTACCACTTGTTTGCCGATCAATTCTTCCGGTTTAAAATGCATGGCAATTCCGCTAACGATGGTTCTTTTTTCGAAGCCAAGGTCTACTTCCAGCTTCAAAAGCTTATCAGCTTTTTCAACTTTTTCGGCAGCAAGGATAGTTGCGATCTTAAGATCGATCTTTGCAAAATCATCAAACTGAATTTCACCTTTGATCATCTTTGCTTCTTCTTTTTTCAGGTCTTCTTTTGCTTCCATTTTTAATTTTTTGCTTTTTTCTTTTAGTTTTTCAACCTGCTCCGCTACTTCCGTATCCTCGATCTTTCTAAATAATAATTGTGGTTCTCTTAGTGAATAGCCAACGCTTAATAATTTAGGTTTGCCGCCGTTTTCCCATTCCAGCATTTTATCTACCGTCTTCATCATGTAACTCATTTTCTTAGCCGCAAATGGTAAAAATGGATTGATGAATACAGCCAGGTTAGCCGTTAACTGCAAGCAAACATGTAAACAATTATCAATTGATTTTTGAGCTTCAGGAGTTGGTTGTCCATTTTCGCCAATTGTTTTTGCAACGATCCACGGTTGTTTATCCTGCAAATATTTATTTCCTTTTCTTGCCAGATCAATTACTTCATTCTGCGCATCCCTGAATTTATAGCCTTCGATCAGCGATTGAATTTTTGCTTTTGCGGTAATAATATCTTCAAATAACTTTTTGTCTGCATCGTCTACAATATCAGTATGTAAAGGAGGCACTTTGCCGTTGCATAATTTGTGCATCATCACAAAAGCACGGTTAACAAAATTCCCGAAGATCGCCACCAGTTCACCATTCACGGCATCCTGAAAACCTTTCCATGTGAATTCACTATCTTTTGTTTCAGGAGCGATGGCAGTTAAATAGTAGCGCAAAGCATCCACCATCATATCCCCACCATTTTCTTTCTTCACAAAATCGTTGATATAATCTTCCATTTCAATGCTCCATCCGCGGCTCGTGCTCATTTTATCTCCTTCCAAATTCATGAACTCGTTACTCGGTACATTTTCCGGTAAAATATCACCATACATTTTCAACATCACGGGAAAGATGATACAATGGAAAACAATATTATCCTTACCAATAAAATGCACAAGCTTAGTGTCTTTATCCTGCCAGTAGGGTTTCCAATCTTTTTTATTATCAAGTGCCCATTGTTTTGTTGCGCTGATATAACCGATCGGGGCATCAAACCAAACGTATAATACTTTTCCTTTGCCACCTTCAACATTTGCAGGTAAGGAAACGCCCCAATCCAGGTCACGCGTTACAGCTCTTGGTTGTAAACCTGCATCCAGCCAGCTTTTACACTGACCTAAAACATTTGCCTTCCAGTCTTCTTTATGCTCTTCCAATATCCACTTGCGTAAAAAATCTTCGTACTTATCTAATGGTAAGTACCAATGTTTGGTTGCTTTTTTAATTGGCGCATTGCCACTTAAGGTACTTCTTGGATTGATCAATTGTTCCGGGCTTAATGAAGTGCCACAATTTTCGCACTGATCGCCATACGCATTTGGATTGGCACAAACCGGGCAAGTGCCTACAATATATCTGTCTGCCAAAAAAGTATTGGCTTCTACATCAAAATATTGGTCAGAGTCTTTTATGTCAAGATCACCTTTATCATTGAGTGCAGTAAAAAATTCCTGCGCTGTTTCATGATGGATCGGCGAAGTAGTTCTGTGGTAGATATCGAAAGAGATGCCCAGGTCAGCCATATTGCTTTTTAGTATCTCATGGTATTTATCAACAATAGCTCTTGGAGTAGTTTTTTCCTTCATGGCCTGAATAGTGATCGCAGCTCCATGCTCATCACTTCCGCAGACCCATACCACATCTCTTTTCTGCGCACGCAAATAACGTACATAGATATCCGCAGGCAAATAAGCTCCGGCCAAATGGCCAATATGCTTTAAGCCGTTGGCGTAAGGCAATGCAGAAGTAATTAAATATCTTTTTGGATCGTTCATATTCTTTTGTAAGACCGCAAAAATACCTAATCAATTGTCAATACCGAAATTTCTGTAAATTGAGCCTATGAAACGCAAAGATTTCCTTTCTGCTATTGTTCCGTTAGGCGCTACATTATCTGCAATGGCTACAGGGCAGCGTTTTATCGACCCTGATTTTGCTGCTATTATCCCGCCTTATTTGCAAAAGGGGGATACGATCGGTATTTGCTGCATGGCCGGTTTTATTTCTTTAGCAGATATTCAGCCTGCTATCAATAAAATGAAGGAATGGGGTTTTCAAATAAAACCGGGCAACACCATCGGTGAAAAAGATTTTAGTTTTGGTGGTACAGATGCACAAAGAACAGAAGATTTACAACAGCTGATGGATGATCCATCGATCAAAGCCATCATGAGTGCACGTGGCGGATACGGAACAGTAAGAATTATTGACGGACTTGATTTTAAAAAATTTGCAGCAAATCCTAAATGGATCATTGGCTTTAGTGATGTAACTGTTTTACATGCACACTTAAATCGCAATTACGGGATTGCTTCCTTGCATTCAAAAATGTGTAATAGTTTTCCGGATGATTGGAAAAAAGCTGAACCCATTCAAATCGAAACAATAGAATCTATTCGCAAATGTTTGCTGGGAGAAAAAATGCAGTACACAGCGGTACCAAACATAAATAACAAAACAGGTTCAGCAGCAGGAGCATTGGTTGGCGGCAATTTAAATACGATCGAAACACTTGCAGGTACAAAGAGCGATCTCATCACTAAAGGGAAAATATTATTTGTAGAAGATAAAGATGAATATTTATACAGTGTAGATAGAATGTTCTGGAACTTAAAACGCACGGGAAAATTAGCGCAACTAAAAGGATTGATCATTGGCGGCTTTAAATTAAAACCTGATGATCCTGGTGAAGAATTTGGAAGAACAATTCAGGAGATTGTTTTAGAAAAAGTAAAAGAATATAATTATCCCGTTTGTTTTGATTTTCCTGTGGGGCATCAAAAAGATAATTTCGCATTGAAGTATACAGTGCAACATCAATTAACAGTCAGTAATAATTTGGTTAGCTTAACAGAAATACGATAATAGCGATATGATAAAAATTCCACCATATTTAAAGAAAGGCGATACGATTGGCATTACTTGTCCTGCGGGGTACATGGCGAAAGGCAAAGCTGACAATTGTATTAAAACCCTGCAGCAATGGGGCTTTGATGTAATGGTTGGAAAAACAGTAGAAGGCAATTCGGATAATTATTTTAGTGGCACCGATGAGCAAAAATTATACGAGTTCCAGGCAATGCTGGATGACGAGAGCATCAATGCGATTTTATGCGGCCGTGGTGGCTATGGCGTTGGAAGAATTATTGATCAGCTCGATTTTACAAAATTCAAACGCAGGCCAAAATGGATCATTGGCTTTAGCGATATTACCGTTTTACATACGCATTTAAACAGTAAAATAAAAGTGGCTTCTTTGCACGCGCCGATGGCTGGCGCCTTTAATAAAGAGAATGAATATGTTGAATCGTTACACAAAGCATTGATCGGTAAAAAAACTAAATATACATGCGCTATTGATCCGTTAAATAAAATTGGAACAGCTACCGGAGAGTTGATTGGCGGTAATTTATCATTGCTGGTAAATGTTATTGGTACGCCGTCTGATATCAGTACAAAAAATAAAATATTATTTGTTGAAGATGTTGCTGAATATATTTATGGAGTTGACAGAATGTTTTACCAATTAAAGCGCAGCGGAAAATTAGATAACCTTAAAGGGTTGATCGTTGGCGGTTTTACAGAAATGAAAGATACAGAACGCCCGTTTGGTAAAACTGTTTACGAAGTGATCAGTGATATTGTAAAAGAATATGATTATCCTGTCTGCTATAATTTTCCTGTGAGTCATGACACAGCAAACTATGCGTTGAAAGAAGGAGTTGCCTATACTTTAAAAGTCACTAAAAAAACTGTGGCATTAGCAGAATAATAAAGAAAAGCTAGAAAATCGCGGCACAATTTTTCGTACCTTTATAACAGAGGAAAACATAATGGCGAAAGTAAAAAAAGCTCCTGCTGAGGAGACAAATTCAAACGATTTTATTGAGGTTTTTGGTGCAAGGGAGCACAACCTGAAAAACATTGATATTAAAGTTCCAAAAAATAAATTGGTAGTATTCACAGGTGTTAGTGGAAGTGGAAAATCTTCACTGGCATTTGATACTATTTACAATGAAGGGCAGCGACGTTACATGGAAAGCTTTTCTGCCTACGCACGCCAGTTTGTAGGTGATATGGAAAGGCCCGATGTAGATAAGATCACCGGCTTATCGCCCGTAATTTCTATCGAACAAAAAACCACCAATAAAAATCCAAGAAGTACCGTTGGTACCATTACAGAGATTTATGATTTTTTGCGTTTACTGTATGCAAGGGTAGGCGAAGCATATAGTTACAACACCGGAAAAAAAATGGTGAAGTTCAGCGAGGAAGAGATCGTTGACAATATCTTCAAAAAATTCACGAATAAAAAGATCAGTCTGCTGGCACCGTTGGTGCGCGGACGAAAAGGGCATTACCGTGAACTGTTCGAAGACATCCGCAAGAAAGGATATTTAAAAGTAAGGATCGATGGAGAAGTAAAAGACCTCACTGCAAAAATGCAGGTTGATCGTTACAAGATCCATGATATTGAAGTGGTGGTGGATAGATTGGCTGTTACCGATGATATGAAAGTTAGGATCAGTCAGAGTGTGCAAAAGACCTTGCAAATTGGTAAGGACTTAATGTTCTTATTAATTAACGATGATGATAAAGTAGTGCAGTACAGCAAACTGTTGATGTGCGAAGATACTGGCATTAGTTACGAAGAACCTTCTCCAAATGCATTCTCATTTAACTCGCCTTATGGCGCTTGTCCGGTTTGTAAGGGATTAGGTGATGTATATACGATCAGTGTCGATTCTATATTGCCAAATAAAACACTGAGTGTAAAAGAGGGTGGTATCGCGCCGCTAGGCGAAGAACGTAATGCAAGTGTTTACCAACAGGTGGTACAGTTTGCAAAAAAGAATAAGATCGACCTTGGCAAACCGATCATGAACCTTGCGCCAACACAATTAAATTTATTGTTGTACGGAACAGAAAATGCTGAAGGAAGTTTTGATGTAGATATGGATGATGAGAATATTCCTGATAGTTATACCGGCAGTTACGAAGGGATCATCCCGATGTTGAAAAGATGGTTTACTTCAACGCAAAGTAACGAGTCACTGAAAGAATGGGTGCAGGATTATATGGAATTAAAAAAATGCACTTCCTGCAACGGTGCTAGATTGAGAAAAGAGAGCTTGTGGTTTAAAATTGATGAGGCAAATATTTCTGAGCTGAGTGAATTGAATTTAGATAAACTAATGGTTCGTTTTGCAGGAATAGAAAAACGGTTGAACAATAAACAAAATATCATTGCCAAAGATGTTCTGAAAGAAATCCGCGAACGCTTACAATTTTTATTAGATGTGGGCCTGACCTATTTAAGTTTGAACAGGGGGTCTAAAACCTTAAGTGGCGGCGAATCTCAGCGTATACGTTTAGCAACACAGATAGGCTCGCAATTACAAGGTATCACTTATGTATTGGATGAGCCTAGCATTGGTTTGCACCAAAGAGATAACCAACGCTTGATAGGTGCACTGCAAAACCTGCGTGATATTGGCAATAGTGTATTGGTAGTGGAGCACGATAAAGATATTATGATGGCTGCCGATTACCTGGTCGATATCGGTCCGAAAGCCGGCAAGGGTGGCGGAGAAATTGTTGCACAAGGAACACCCGAAGAAGTATTAGCATCAGGCTCAGACACGGCGCAATATTTAAATGGTAAAAAAGGAATTGCTGTTCCTAAAGAAAGAAGAAAAGGGAACGGACATATTTTAGAATTGAATGGAGCTAAGGGGAATAATTTAAAAGATGTAAGCGTACAATTTCCATTAGGTAAATTAATATTGATAACAGGGGTAAGCGGTAGTGGAAAATCTACCTTGATCAATGAAACATTGTATCCGCTGTTAAGTGCGCATGCCTACAATTCAAAAGTAATGCCATTAGAATATAGTGGCATTAAAGGATTGGAGTTTATTGATAAAGTAATTGAAATAGACCAAAGTCCGATTGGGCGAACGCCAAGAAGTAATCCTGCAACCTATTGCGGATTTTTTACTGATATCAGAACATTATTTGCCGGAGTGCCTGAAGCAAAGATCCGCGGATATGCGGCCGGCCGTTTCTCTTTCAATGTAAAAAGCGGCCGCTGCGAAGTTTGCGAAGGCGGTGGCATGCGTGTAATTGAAATGAACTTTTTACCCGATGTACACGTTCATTGCGAAAAATGTAATGGTAAAAGATATAACAGGGAAACATTAGAAATTAGATACAAAGGAAAATCGATCAGTGATGTATTAGATATGACGGTTGATGAAGCGGTAGAGTTCTTTTCAGCTGTACCTTTTATTTTCAGAAAGATAAAAGTATTGCAGAATGTTGGATTGGGTTATATCACGCTCGGACAAAGTGCCGTAACATTGAGTGGTGGTGAAGCACAACGCGTTAAACTATCGACAGAATTGGGGAAAAAAGCTACAGGCAAAACCTTTTATATTTTAGATGAACCAACAACCGGCTTGCATTTTCAGGATATACAGCACTTGTTGGATGTATTGAATAAATTAGTTGACCAAGGCAATACTGTTTTAGTGATCGAACATAATATGGATGTGATAAAAGTTGCAGATCATATTATCGATATTGGTCCGGAAGGTGGGGATGGTGGCGGATTGGTTTTGTTTGAGGGCCTGCCTGAAGATCTGCCAAAAGTGAAAGAAAGCTTTACAGGAAAATATTTAAAAGCTGAGTTGAAATAATAGAACGCAGATTTTCAAGATTATTATGATGTATCATGATCTTTTCTTGAAAATCATAATGATCTGTGTTCTATTTTGTTTTCTCTTTTATCTGTTGTTTTAACGTAGATATATTGGTTTCAATATCATGGCGACTACAATAATCTTCTACCATGCCAATAACGTCGTCTCCATATTTATCGATCTTGGCTTTGCCGAAACCTGTTATAAGTAAAAGATCTTTTTTGTTTAATGGAAGATAGGTGCTGATCTCTTTTAACGTAGCCTGGTTAGCGATCATGTAGATCGGGCTTTTAGTTTCTTCCACAACCATATCACGCCAGCGTTTTAATGTTTCATATAATTCAACATTCGGCGTATCAATACTTGATTGTTTTTTAGTGCTGGCGTAACAATTAATATTTAATCTCGGCGAGCCGAATTTAAGTTTGTGCTGCAAATAAGTAGTTACGGAAAAAGGTTCTTTACAATATTGCAGGTAATAATTTGTTGAATTTAATGCAGTTAACAATTGCAGTAAATGTTCATTAACAACAGCTGCCGCTTCTTTGTGTTCTGTTACTAAAGTATTATTTTGAACAAGCATTTGATATAATGCATATTTGGCCCCGAAGTAATTAGCAGCATCATTGACCCTTTTTTGTAAAGCCGGATTTTTTTCAATGATCGATTCATCTCTCATTAAGGAATATATCTGGCTGATAAATTTAACGCCGGCACTTTTTTCTGTAGCCAATTGTTGTTTAAGATTTTCTGCCCATTCAAATGCGTCTTTATTAAATTTATCCTGATGTTCTTTAATATGATGCGCTACCAGCTTTGCTGCTAATTCTATTTCATTAAAAGAAAATATCTCTTCCAATAATTGTTGCGTAAATAATTGTCTGGCTCCTGCAAATCTTTCTATCAATGAACCTTTGTGTGTTAAAGTTTGTTGTCCGCGAATAACTTTATCATTGCTATGAATGGCCGCCGCAGATATTTTTGAGATCAATATAATACCTTCTAAACTTGTACACCTGCTCAGGGCTACATAAACTTGGCCGCTGCTGAAAGCACCGCCGGCATCGATCATTACTTTTTCAAAAGTTAATCCCTGGCTTTTGTGTATGGTGATCGCCCAGGCTAATCTTAGTGGGTATTGTGTAAATGTTCCTAATGTTTCCTGTTCAAGCTTGCCGTCTTCTTTGTTCAAAACGTAACGGGCGTTTTCCCAGGTTTCTTTTGATACGCTGATCTCTAATCCATCGCATTCAACTATTACTTCATCTTCTTCTAATCTTTTTACAACACCGATCTTGCCATTGAAATAACGCTTCATGATATTATCGTTTTTTAAGAACATAACCTGTGCGCCTTCTTTTAAAATGAGTGCTGCTTCTGCAGGATACATATTTTCTGCAAATTCATTTTCGACAATGGCTTTATAGGTAAAAGCAGTTGTATATAATTTTTCTAATTTATTTTGATTGATGAGATCTGCCTGTTTATTGTGTGATGAAAGCGTGATATATTTTTCATCTGCCAATGGAATAAAATTTGGATTGAATCGAAGGTGCAGATCTTCGTAGTCGTCATCTGTCATATTATTATTGCGCACCTTATTCAGTAACGATACAAATGAATCTTCTTTTTGGCGATAAATCTTATCCAGCTCAATTAATAATGGCTGTTGTTCTTTAACAGCGATGCTATCAAAAAAGAATGGCGATTCATAATACTCCTGTAAAATACTCCACTCAGGATTGCCGGCAACGGGAGGTAATTGGTGCAGATCACCAATGCATAATAATTGCACGCCGCCAAAAGGCGTATCATGATTTCTGCGTACGCTTCTTAAAAGTGTATCGATCGCATCCATCACATCACAGCGAACCATACTTATCTCATCGATCACCAATAATTCCATTCTACGCAGCAATTGTTGTCGCTGACCATTGAATCTTGTTTTTGAGATCAATTCATTTTTCTGCACCTGTGTTGGTAAGAAAGGATGAAAGGGTAATTGGAACAAACTGTGCAAGGTTACGCCACCTGCATTAATAGCGGCTACGCCTGTAGGGGCTGCCACTACAATATTTTTATTGCAGTTATCTTTTAAGTATTTTAAAAAAGTAGTCTTGCCCGTACCGGCTTTACCTGTCAGAAAAATATTCTCATTCGTTTCTGTAACGAAGCGATAAGCCAGATCAAAAATCTCGTTGCGTTCGATGGGAACCATAATGATAGTTTAGATTTTAATAGGGAGACCTGGATCCGACTAAGGTAGAAAATATTTTCTAATCTTTAATATATGGAAGTATTTCATCTATGCTAACAGGCTTTTGCTGATCGTCAATTTCTATTACCACATAATAGCCATTTTCGTTTCGGGTGGCTTTTAACGCATCTACTAAAATTTGCTGATCGCTGATCATCCGTTTGCCATCATCTTCGCTCCAGATCTCTTTGGTGCATAGGCATCCTTCAGAAGGTGTGTATGGATAGTAGATCTTTGTTTTATAATATTCAGGGTCCATTGCTGTTCCGTGTGCGATGATTTCTGTCCGCCCGATTTTACTGGCATAATATGTCTGAAAGATTGGTTGATATTCCTGCCAGCTAATAGGAAGCAATTTTTTGTATTGGTCTGTTGACCAGGACGAATCTTTAACATATAATACATTTATAAAATTCCGTACAGTTGTTTCATAAGGCATCATTAACTGGATATCGGGTGTAGGACCGATGAAACTGCTTTGTGAAACATCTGTTCCGTGCATTCTAAAAATACCTTGCGGTGTATTGCCATCACTCATATAAAAAGGCAAATTGTTCAAGCTTCTTGCAAACTGTGGTATAGCTAAAATGCTTTTGTTTTTGTCAATAATAAAATTTCCTTTGCCATCTCTTATTATCGCAATGCCTGTATAATCACGGTTCTTTCTTTGGATGCTGTAAATAACGGTACTGCCGCGCAGGAATTTTTTATTAAAAATATCCTGCAACATTTTCTTTGTCAGCTGATCATTCTCCTTACTTACGACAAGCATTTTTAATATATCATCGTTTTTATAATTTGGATTTAGCTTTATTACAGCGGTCTGTATTTCATTAGGACAAATAGAATTTTCTCTGTATAAATATTCTGAAGCGATAGCGAAGATTCTATCATCCGTTGTATGCTTTAGAACTTCTTTCATCTTTTTTGTAAATTCTGTAGGGTACAAAGAGTACAAAGTTTCTAAAAGCGCTACCTGGAAATCTATACTTTGCTTATCCATCAATTTAACGGCGTAATGTATACGTTTATCTATAAATACAGATCTGTATTGTAATAGTACCATGGCGCCTAATCCGGTGTTCCATTTATCTTCAGTAGAATCTGTTAACGGCAATGCTAAATTTCTATTGATCGGATGTTCAACAGTATTGAAGTAAAACTTATCTCTATTGGGCTTTGTGCCCCATTGAAAGTAAACTGCATCGCCACCCTGTGCGAATACATTCGCACCTGATGTCACTAAAAACAAAGTGACGATAAAATTGACCGCTATTTTTTTAATACCCATACTTTTCTTTCCATAATCGTTTTAAAAATTTTCGCAACTCTTCTTCCCTTGCATTTTTTCCGGGATTATAAAAAGCTTTACCACTTAATTCTTTTGGCAAGTATTCCTGCGCCTGAAAATTATTCTCGTAATTATGTGAGTAAGCATAATCTTTTCCGTAATTCAAATTCTTCATCAGCTTTGTTGGTGCGTTGCGGATATGCAAAGGCACCGGCAAGTCGCCCAATGTTTGTACTGCTGCCATGGCATCATTAATAGCAACATACGAGGCGTTACTTTTTGCAGATGTTGCCAGGTAGGTAACACACTGCGATAAAATGATCCTTGATTCAGGATAGCCGATCTTATTCACTGCATCAAAAGTTGCGTTAGCTAATAATAATGCATTCGGATTGGCATTGCCAATATCTTCACTCGCTAATATCAATAAACGCCTTGCTATAAATTTTACATCTTCGCCACCTTCTACCATTCTTGCCAGCCAGTACACGGCACCGTTAGGATCACTGCCGCGGATGGATTTTATAAAGGCTGAAATAATATCGTAGTGTTGTTCTCCTTTTTTATCGTAGATGGCAATTCTTTGTTGTGCAATCTCCATTACAGCTTTATCAGTGATGATCATGTTATCATCCAACGTATCTGTTACAAGCTCTAACAAGTTCAATAATTTTCTGGCGTCTCCTCCTGAAATTGTTATGAGTGCATCCGTTTCTTTTAATGTGATTTTTTTTGTCTTGAGTATTTCATCTTGTTCGATAGCATGGTGTAACAATGCGATGAGATCGGTTTCATCTAACGGTTTTAACACGTATACCTGGCACCTGCTTAGCAACGCGCTGTTAACTTCAAATGATGGATTTTCTGTCGTAGCACCGATCAATGTGATAATGCCTTTTTCTACTGCACCCAATAAAGCATCTTGCTGCCCTTTATTGAAACGATGAATTTCATCAATAAACAAAATTACATTCTGTTGTGTCTTTGCCGTCTCAATTACTTCACGTACTTCTTTTACACCACTGCTGATGGCGCTCAATGTATAAAATGGAACCTGTAATGTTTGTGCGATGATATTAGCGATGGTTGTTTTACCAACACCGGGCGGTCCCCATAATATCATGCTGGGTACTTTACCATGTTCGATGGCAGTACGCAAAATGCTTCCCTTGCCAGTAAGGTGTTGCTGACCGACGAGGTTGTTCAATAAAGATGGACGTAAGCGTTCTGCTAACGGAATTTGACTTGATGCCATGCTTTGTCAAGCTTTAAATTAAAATAGTAGGATTTTTCAGGATCAAGGGGTAGCCGGAATTGCGCTAAAGTTACCAACTAATAATGCAAAATAAAAGTTGAAAAAAGGTATACCGCTGAAGTGAGTGACACAACGATGTTGTGCAACAAAACCAATGCCGAAAAAAAATATTTTTATCTTGTTTGATAAAAAAGCCCTGAAAATAAATCAGGGCCTTATAAAATTAAACTCGAAAAAAACGCAATTAATGTAGTAACAATTCACAAGGCTTGATGCCTGTATGTTTTTTAAATGCTGTAGAAAAATGAGAGATAGAAGAATAGCCTAACATCAATGAGACTTCTGTTACACTCAATCCTTTTTCGTACAATAAATATTTAGCATGTTCCATTCTCTGGCTTTGATAAAAATCAAAGATGGTGGTGCCAAATAATTCTTTAAATCCTTTCTTTAAATAACATTCGTTGATCGCTACTTTTTTGCTAAGAGCCTTGATGGTCAAGGGTTCGCCGATATGTTGCAATAATACTTCTCTTGCTTTGATGATCTTTTCCCTGTCTTGCTCGTTCGCTAAAAATTTGCAGGTAAATACTTCTTCTTTTTCTCCGCCCAACATACAATCCATGCTATATAATAACAGGATCTGTGTTTGCGCGTTGATGAAAATGTTTTCTAGAGTATCTGTGTAAGTATGATTTAATAATGCTTCGATCGCCATTCTTGTTTTACCACACAATGGCAACATTTTAGAAAAAGAAGTTTGGTGTGTAAATGCCAACACTTCATCCGAAACATTTTGATTTTTCTTTCCTTTTACAAATTGTGTTAAGTAAGAGGGTTTAAAGCTGAAGCTTAAAACATCTACGCTTTCTACTTTTTCAACACAGGTTTTTGAAGAGTTGAATTTGCAGTAATCACATTCTGTTTGTTTCTGGCGACAATAAACATTGCCGGATACGCAGAATCTTAGCTCTAAAAAGTGTTCGTTAGGGTTGTTTTTCTCATAGTGGTATACCAACATGCCCGTGTCCTCAATATTCCATTGTTGTTCTTTTTTATAGCGTTTAATGGAATAATGCACAGAACCAGGAACGATCCGGTCCGTATCCAACAAAACTTCCAGCTGCTCGTGCATGATGGGTTGCTTGTAGGCAATGCTTAATATGTCTTGCGGTTGTTGATACATTGAAAATATTCGATGCAAATATACGCCATCGGCATTAAAAGTAGATAGCGAAAGGGGTAGTTTTGTCATCAAACCGTAGTAATTTACGATCCAATAAATGATCTGGTTTTTTACATAAAAAAATGAAAAAATCCAACCCCAAAAAAGACCTGTTTTATTTTGTGGAAATCTTATGAATAACTACTCGTAAAAGTTCGCTTTTTTTAGCCGAAAACCCTTGATTTTGCTTATATTTGCTTGATTGCAATAATTGATAATCCTAAAGAGAATTTCCCATATTTATGAGTATAGAAATCGAAGAAGTAATTAGTCCTGCTACCAATAGTTATGGAGCTGATAGTATCCAGGTTTTAGAAGGTTTAGAAGCCGTACGCAAACGTCCCGCGATGTATATCGGCGATATCGGCGTTAAAGGGCTGCATCACCTTGTTTACGAGGTAGTAGATAACTCTATTGATGAGGCACTTGCAGGGTACTGTAAAAACATTGACGTAACGATTCATGAGGATAATTCTATCAGTGTTCAGGATGATGGACGTGGTATCCCAACGGGTATCAATACAAAAGAAAAAAAATCAGCATTAGAGATCGTAATGACCGTTTTACATGCGGGTGGTAAATTCGATAAGGATACTTACAAAGTGTCCGGTGGTTTGCATGGCGTAGGTGTGAGTTGCGTGAATGCATTAAGTACAAAACTGATCGTAACGGTTGACCGTGAAAATAAAAAATTCGAACAGGAATATAAAATAGGGGTACCACAATATTCAGTGCGTGAAATTGGTACCAGTACCAAGACTGGTACGCATGTTCACTTTTGGCCTGATCTAACCATTTTTACTGCTTCTGTTTTTAATAAAGATATTTTAGAAGGACGTTTAAGGGAATTGTCTTTCCTTAACAGAAAGATCACGATCATTTTAAATGACCTGAGAGAAAAAAATGACGATGGCACAACCTATTCTAAAACTTTTTACAGTGAAGGCGGTATCGTTGAATTTGTAGAAATGTTAGATAAGAATGCCAACAGGCAATCACTTTTACCAACCGTGATCTATTGCGATGGTAAAGATGAGGCAAGCAATGTGATGGTAGAAGTTGCCATGATCTACAACACAGGTTATCAGGAACATCTTTTTAGCTACGTAAATAATATCAATACGATCGAAGGTGGTACGCACGTTGCGGGCTTCAGGCGCTCTATCACAAGGGTGTTTAAAAGCTATGGTGAAAAAGAAGGAATGTTCGAAAAAGCGAAGGTTGAAATTGAAGGGGATGATTTCAGAGAAGGCCTAAGCGCGATCATTTCTGTAAAAGTTCCTGAACCTCAGTTTGAGGGGCAGACAAAAACCAAACTAGGTAACAGTGAAGTAATGGGCGTAGTAGATCAAACGCTAAGCCGTGTATTGATCGCTTATTTAGAAGAAAATCCGAAAGATGCTAAAACCATCATTCAAAAAGTAATATTGGCCGCACAGGCAAGGGCAGCTGCTAAAAAGGCCCGCGAAATGATACAACGTAAAAGTGTATTAACAGGCGGCGGTTTACCCGGTAAACTGGCTGATTGCAGCGATAAAGATCCTGAAAGATGCGAATTATACCTTGTAGAAGGAGATTCTGCTGGTGGTACGGCTAAACAAGGCAGGGATAGAAGCTACCAGGCGATACTTCCTTTGCGTGGTAAGATCCTGAACGTTGAAAAAGCAATGGAACATAAGATCTATGATAATGAGGAAATTAGAAATATGTTCACGGCGTTGGGCGTTAAAGTAGGTACTCCCGAAGATCCTAAAGCACTAAATCTTACAAAACTTCGTTATCATAAATTAATTATTATGACGGATGCCGATGTGGATGGTAGTCATATTGCCACATTGATCCTGACTTTCATTTTCCGTTATATGAAAGAGCTGGTTGAACAAGGATTTGTGTATATCGCTCAGCCGCCTTTGTATTTGGTTAAAAAAGGTAAGGATCAGGATTATGCCTGGACGGATGAAGAACGCAAAGCTTTGATCTTAAAATTTGGACAAGGGAAAGATGATTCTGTGAACACACAGCGTTATAAAGGTCTGGGTGAAATGAATGCTGAACAGCTATGGGAAACAACCATGAACCCGGCTACAAGAACTTTGAAAAGAGTGACGATCGAAAGCGCGGCAGAGGCAGATAGGGTGTTTAGCATGCTAATGGGAGATGAAGTTCCACCACGTAGAGAATTCATTGAAACCCACGCCAAGTACGCTAAAATCGATGTTTAAGGGTAATTAAATAAAGGAAATTAACTATATATTTTTGGGAAATTCGAAATTAGTAGTAGCATTGTACTACTAAAGGATCAAATTTTCTCTTTTACTAACAATAAAAATTCCACAAAATGTCAAAAATGTTAACAGCTTATTGCATGAAAACGAAGGAAAAAAACGTTCCATTGCAGGACGCAGTAATAACCAAAACAGCTCGCGGCGGTTATATGGCTCAAGGTAATGATGGAAAAGGAAATAAAATGACAACGATGCTTTCTGAAGCAACAGCTACTAAAGCTATTGCTGATGGTGTAGCTAAAAAAGGTTGGTAGTTATATCATTTTAAAATTATTAAAGCCATCTGTTTTCACGGATGGCTTTTTTATTACGCATACATTCTAATAAATTACTGGAGCTTTTGCCTTAAGATATTTATCCTAAACCATAACAGGTAAATAGGATCCAGAAAATAAACATTACCGGAAGTTTCATCGATCAATTCTTTTTTGATCAGGGCCTTCTTTATTTTTAACACATTCGCTGAAGTGCCCAGATCATATTCCTGCATAATTGCTTTTGAAGAAAGATTCGTATGTACTCCTGATGCCACTGCTTTTAAAAAATTCAATTGCGGGCTGGATATATCTTCCGTATCTCTTGTGTACAGTAAAGCATTCTGCTCTGTAATTTGTATCGTGGCTTTGAGTATATTTTCTGCAGCAACTCTTCTATCCGTATGTAACCAAACTAAATGTGATAATTGCTGTACATAATACGAATGGTCCTGTGCTTTTTCTGCAATGCTATTCGCTAGTTCAGTACTTATATTTTTATTGGTAGAAGCAAATTGTGTTTCAATGAATTTAATCCAATCGGAGCGTTTTATTTTTGGCAGGTACATCACATCCCCGAATTTATAAAAGGGCATGCTTTGTTTTTCAAATAGTTCCATCATCATGTGCTGTTTGCTTCCGTACAAACAATACGTTACATGCTGGTGGTGCTGCCATTCTGCGCGCAATCTTTTTTGAAACAGTAATGGATCTTTAAAGCTTTCTAAGTTTTGAAATTCGTCGATACAAATAATGATACTGATCTTTTTTTCGATCGCTATTTTTTCAGGAAGGTTTAATAACTCTTTGTAATTTTTATTCAGGTCCTTCCATTCAAATGTGATCGCGAAATCTTCTGCAGGATCAGTCCCTAGTGATATCTTGGGCGTAATGTGTTTTAAGAATTGTTTACTAAGGCTTATCCATTCTTCTAATTTGTTGCTGGTGGCTTTTATTGTTTCTGTGGTAAGGAGGCTGTAAAATTCTTCTTCGTTGCGTACGCTCATCATATCCAGCATTACAACTTTTGTTGTGCGGCTTCTTACATCTTCCGCTACTTTTTTTACCAAAGAAGATTTGCCCCAACGGCGTGGAGAGATAAGGATGGTATTTATCTTATTGATAAAATTATCCCTGAGTCTTTTTTTTTCTTCTGTCCGGTTGGTAAATAGGTCGGTGCTAACTGTCTTACCAAATAGAAATGGCGTATTCATTTTTCAAAGATAGTTATTATTTTAAAACTTACCAAAAGGTAACTTACCAAAAGGTAACTTACTAAATGGCCACTTGCTTGCTTTGCAATACGCTTTGTTGCATGCGGTGTAAAAAAGTATAGAGGTCGGTCATTGTTTTTACATTATCTACGATCAAAATGCCGTTCTTACCAACTTGTTTTAATCTGGCTTTATTAGTGCCTGATTGTAAAAATTGCAATAACCCATTGAATACATCGCTCTGGAAATAAGGAGAATCAGGATTGCTAACGAAGAAGCCTTTCATTGTTTCATCTTTTAATAACATTTTTTCAAAACCCATTTCAACAGCTATTTTCCTGCAACGTACTATTGTAAAAAGGTCTTCCACCTGTGGTGGGATAGGACCAAAGCGATCTGTCATCTCGGTATGAAATTCCAGTAGCTCTTTTTCATTTGCGCAATTATCCAACCTGCTGTATAAACTTAAACGTTCTGTAATACTTTCTACATAACTATCGGGGATCAATATTTCCAGGTCCGTATCAATAGAGCAATCCTTTACAAAATCATCTTGTTGCTGTATCTCTTCTTTGAAGAGGTCTTTAAACTCAGAACGTTTTAATTCTCTGATCGCTTCATCCAAAATTTTCTGGTACATCTCAAACCCGATTTCCGCGATAAAACCGCTTTGTTCGCCGCCTAATAAATTTCCTGCACCACGGATATCCAAATCACGCATGGCTATCTGGAAGCCACTGCCAAGATCGCTGTATTGTTCCAATGTTTGTAAGCGTTTACGGCTATCTGCAGGTAAAGTACTCATCGGTGGCGCAAATAAATAGCAGAATGCTTTTTTATTACTGCGGCCAACCCTTCCTCTTAACTGGTGTAAGTCACTTAAACCAAACTGGTGCGCATTATTTATGATGATCGTATTTACATTTGGGATATCAACACCACTTTCAACAATATTGGTACAAACCAGTACATCATATTTTTTATCCATAAAGTCCAGGATCGTATCTTCCAGCTGATCTCCATCCATTTGTCCGTGTGCATAAGCAATGCTAAGGTCCGGACAAAGGCCCTGAATATGCCCCGTCATTTCTGCCAAACCGTTTACCCTGTTGTGTATAAAGAAAACCTGTCCGCCTCTTTCTGTTTCATAATAAATGATATCACGGATGGCATCTTCATTAAACATCTGCACTTCCGTTTGTATCGGTTGCCTGTTAGGCGGCGGTGTGTTAATGATACTAAGATCCCTGGCACCCATTAAACTGAATTGCAAGGTTCTTGGTATAGGCGTAGCTGTTAGTGTAAGTGAATCGACGGTTATTCTTAACTGTTTTAATTTTTCTTTTGCGGCCACACCAAACTTCTGTTCCTCATCAATGATCATGATGCCTAAGTCTTTGAACTTAATATCTTTTCCTAAAATAGAATGCGTGCCGATGATGATATCAACTTTTCCTTCGGCTACTCTTTGTAATGTTTCCTTTTTCTCTTTGGCAGTTTTAAAACGATTGATAAAATCAACCGTAACAGGAAAATCTTTTAAGCGATCGCCAAAAGTTTTAAAATGCTGGTAAGCCAAAATAGTTGTAGGAACCAGTATAGCGGCCTGTTTACCATCGCAGCAGGCTTTGAATGCAGCGCGTATCGCGATCTCTGTTTTTCCAAAACCAACATCGCCACAAACCAGCCGATCCATCGGCGATGGCTTCTCCATATCTTTTTTTACATCTTCCGTTGCCTTGGCCTGGTCGGGTGTATCCTCGTAAATAAAAGAAGCTTCTAATTCCGTTTGCATGTAATTATCCGGACTGAAAGCATAGCCTTCCTGGCTCTTTCTTTGTGCGTATAATTTTATAAGGTCCGTGGCAATATCTTTGACCTGTTTCTTTGTTTTTTCTTTTAATTTGTTCCATACATCGCTGCCTAATTTATTCATTTTAGGTACGCTGCCTTCTTTACCGCTATACTTTCCGATCTTATGGAGAGAAGAAATATTTACATATAAAAGATCACCATCCTTATATTGAATCCTTACAGCTTCCTGAATTTTACCGTTGGCTTCTATCTTCTGTAATCCACTATAAACGCCCACTCCGTGATCAATATGTGTTACATAATCTCCCGGTTGTAATTCACGCAATGTTTTTAAAGTAAGCGCTTTGTTCTTGCTGAAAGCTTGTTTTACTTTGTATTTGTGATAGCGTTGAAATATCTGGTGATCGGTATAACAAACCACTTTAAGATCTTCATCAATAAATCCTTCGAAGATAGAAGTAGGTACTGGCGTGATCTGCAGGTCGGCCTTAAGATCCGTAAATATGATATGTAAGCGCTCTAATTGTTTTGGATTATCCGCAAAAAGAAAAAGATTGAATTTTTTATCTTCAAATTCTTTCAGGTTTTTTATCAACAGGTCGAACTGGCGATTGAAAGATGGCTGTGGTTTGATCGAGTACTGAATAGTAAGCTGATCATTATTTCTGAAATAAGATTTTTTGCCTATCTCAATAATATTGCGCAGTTTTATTACGTCTTCAATAACGGCAGCTTTTACAAAATCTTCTTCAGTGACATCCGTTTTTTCATTTATCTCACCGTCATCATTGCTATTGTTTTTTTGTTGTGGGTTATCGGCGACAACTTGTAAATAAACAGTTAGGTCTTCTTCCTGTTGTTCGATCTTTTCTTTTACGTAATCCCAGTCTTCTGTCCAAACTACAGTGTTCTCTGGCAAAAATTCGAGTAAAGAAACTTTTTCTCCTGTTTCAAATTGTGTTTCAACATTGGGGATGATACTTACCTGTAATAATTTTCTTTCACTCAGCTGATTTTCCGGATCAAAAATCCTTATACTATCTACTTCGTTCCCAAACAATTCAATGCGATAAGGTTTTTCATTACCAAAAGAATAAATATCAAGAATGCCACCCCTTACAGCGAACTGTCCGGGTTCATATACAAAATCTGTTCTTTCAAAACCCTGGGAAACGAATTTCTCCAGTATGCCGTTCACATCAATAACATCGCCCTGCTTTATCGAAAGAATATTAGCTGCCAACGTTTTGGATAGCACTACTTTTTCAAATAAGGCTTCAGGATGTGTAACAATTATTTTTTTATTGCCTCCGGCAGATAATTTGGTCAATGCTTCGGTGCGAAGCATCACATGACTGCTATTTAAAAGGCGGTAATTTTTTTTGTTCTTAAAAGAAGATGGAAAGTAAAAAATATCCAGTGCCTTGGTTAAATTCTCTAATGTGTTATGATAATAGGCGGCTTCTTCAGCATCGCGAACTATGATAAGGTGATTAAAATGGGCAGCTTTTTCCTGGTTAAAAACAGCCGAAATAATAACTTGGGGAGCACTTCCGGCAAGGCCGGATAAGTGGATTCTTTGTGGAGATGGCAATAGGATCTTATCCGCTATTTGAGAACAGCGGGGGTCATTTATGTATCCATTCATCAACACTTCCAGATTCATCCGTATGGCAAAGATACAATTTAATATAAAAAGCTAATAATCACAATATAGCAAGCAGCTAAAACGTTCTATTAGTAATCTTTTTAACGTACTTTTAGATATCTCTTATAACACAAAACCGCCCTGTGTATTTTAACTATTGCTGATGAAAAAGAACTACTTTTTAATTCTTAGTGTTTTCTTTCTTCCGATTTGTGTGTTTGCACAAAAAGGCGAAAAAGAGGTACACTTTTTACAAGGTAGTCTTACTCCGGATACAAACATTTCTGCACAGCAATTCAAAAAAGAAAATATTCAATCTGCATTATATGGAGATCGGTATTTTGTGTTGATCCAGTTTGCTTCTCTTCCTTCAACAGAGATACGAAAACAATTAAAAGAATCAGGCATTCAATTGGAAACATATCTTTCCGGCGATGCATATGTAGCGTCTATCCAAAACAAGTTTGATTTTTCTTTCGCAGGAAAATTTAATATCATTTCAATCAGCACTATTCCTAATACTTACAAAGTTGACCCGGCAATAAAAGAAAATGCATCAAGTTTTGATAAGGAAGATATAAATGCCATTGGTGTATCTTATAATTCAACGGTAGATAAGGCAACAGTAACAAAAGAATTGCAAGCTTTAGGCGCATCTTTAGTAACAACGAAAGTTGCTGTTCCGAATGTTATTTTTATTCACGCCAAACAATCTGTGATCGATTCAATAGCGGCTTTGCCATTTGTACTATATATCGGTCTGCAATCATTAAATCCTAAGCCACTTAATTACGAAGATGTTGGATTGCATGGCGCAAGTGGTTTTAACGCATTCTCAGGGAAAGACCTGGAAGGCCAGGGTGTTACAATTGGCATCGGCGATCAGGGAAATATTACAACCCATGTAGATTTTACGGGAAGAATCATATTGCGTACATCCGATCAGCCAGGGTCGCATTCAACACATGTTGCCGGTACCGCAGTAGGTGCCGGAATAATCGATATAACAAATCACGGAATGGCGCCTAAGGCAACAATCATTGATCAGTATTTTACTGATGTCATAACCAATGCTCCCACTTATCTTACGGATTATGATATGATCGCCAGCAATAATTCCTATACCACTGCTGCTGCAGGTTGCGCCGGCGAAGGAGCCTATGATTATTATAGTAATTATGCCGATGCGCAGATAAATTCATACGATAATTTAATACATGTATTCGCCGCAGGTAATGATGGCGGATACACTTGCGGTGCTTTTCCTTTGTCTTTCGGAACGATAAAATCAGGATGGCAGACAGCAAAAAATGTATTGACCGTTGGCAATTTAAATAGCGTTGATTATTCGATCTATCCTTATGACAGTCATGGTCCTGTAGCAGATGGGCGTATCAAACCGGATATTATAACCAGTGGCATGTCCATACTTTCTACATTTCCTTTTAATACTTACCAGTACGATGCAGGAACCAGTATGTCTGCACCGGTAGTAACCGGTTCACTGGCATTGATGTATCAACGATACAGACAATTACATGGGGGAGCAGATCCTAAAAGCGCTTTAATGAAAGCGATCATGTGCAATACTGCAGAAGATTTAGGAAATCCGGGTCCGGATTATTCTTTTGGTTTTGGCATGTTGAATGTAAGAAGAGCCGTTGAAGCAATTGATAGCAATTGGTATTCAATCGGCACGATGGCAAATGGAGGAACAGATGCCTCTACTATTCATATCCCTAAAAATGCAAGAAGATTAAAAGTAATGTTGTACTGGGCTGATGTTGCCGGAAACGTTGGTGCAGCCTCGGCTTTGGTAAATGACCTGGATCTTACGGTAACAACGCCATCGGCTGTTGTTCATTATCCTTTTATTTTAAATCCTGCACCAGCTAATGTAAATAACAATGCTGTTGAAGGAGCAGATCATACAAATAATATAGAACAGGTTACTATCGAAAATCCTGTAGCAGGAACATACAATGTTAGTGTTAAAGGGTATGCTGTGCCTTTTGGTCCGCAAGCTTATGCGCTTACGTATGAAATAATTGATTCATCCGTAACAGTTGAATATCCTTTTGGCGGAGAAACATTGGTACCGGGCGATATTGAAAATTTACGCTGGAGTGGTTATGGAAGCGACAGTAATACTTACACGATTCAATATTCACTTGATAACGGAAGTACGTGGACAACCATTGCTACAAATGTTCCGGCAGCAAGCCGTACTTACCCCTGGACCGTGCCTGCGACGGCTACCAATCAGGCATTGATAAAAGTGATCAGAAATGGTTCTTCGTTAAGCGGACAAAGCAGTTTTGATTTTACAATATTAGGGAGACCGGTCATTGTTGATACGGTAGAATGTGAAGGGTATGTACAATTAAACTGGAATACTATTACTGCTGCTACTTCTTACGATGTAATGCAATTGGTAGGAGATAGCATGCAGGTGATCGCTAATACAACAGACACTTCTTTTTTGGTGAAGTCGTTAGATAAAAATCAAACATATTGGTTTGGGGTAAGTGCCAAAAATGGCACTACCGCAGGAAGGCGTTCTATATCCGTAAGTGCAACGCCTGTTGGCGGCCCATGTACGCTACCTGTTTTTAATAATGACTTGAAAATTGATTCTATTTTATCTCCTAACACAGCAAGAAATTTTTTCTCTACTGCAGCTAATGCAACAGCACCTGTTAGTGTGAGAATAAAAAACCTGGGAAGTATTGATGCGGTAGGTCCATTCACCGTTTCTTATAATTGTGCCGGCGGCGCTGCAACAGAAACAGTTAATGCCACCGTGCCTGCAGGTAGTACATACGATTATACTTTTACAACACCTTATACATTTACTGCTGCGGGCTTTCATTATAATTTCCAGGCATGGGTAACAGATGTTGCTGACTCTAATCATGCAAATGATACAGCCTATAAAGTAGTTAAACTATTAGCTAATCCCGTAATAACAACTTTGCCTGTTTCGGAAAGCTTTGAAACAGTTGCTACAGAAGATTATATGAGTAATGTTTTAGGACTTGATGGAGATGATGCTTTAGATCTTTCTGCTAATACCGCAAGAGGCAGAGCAAGGCCATTTATTAATTCAGGCTTTTCACTAAGTGGCAAAAATGCTATGACCTTAGATCAAACGCCTTTTAATGTTGTATTGAATACAGATAGTCTTACCGTTAGTTATAATTTATCATCGTATGTAAATACACCGTTGCGGTATGATTTCTTTTATGCTAACGAGGGAGTGGTGTACGATTCTGCAGATGCTGTCTGGATAAGAGGTAGTGAAAATGATCCATGGATAAGAGCCTATGATCTGTTTGCTAACCAAAGTTCTTTGGGAAATTATAAACACGCGCAGTTTAGTATTGACAATACTTTGAAAAGCGCTGTGCCGGCACAAACAGTTTCTGCAACTTTTCAAATACGATTCGGAGAAGTAGGACAGGGTTCAGTTAATACTCCGCAACCAGATAATAGCACCGATAACGGATATACATTTGATAGCCTGACGCTTGATCTTGCAACCAACGATGTTGCATTAGTAAAGATCATTTCGCCTGATAGTACCGGCTGCGGAACAACCGCAACAACACCAATAACTGTACAAGTAAGAAATTACAATAACACTGCTTTATCAAATGTGCATGTTAATTATCAGATCAATGGTGGAAGTATTGTTAATGAGATAATTTCTATTCCGGCAGATACAGTAATTAATTATACTTTTTCGCAATTGGCGGATCTTTCAGCCTATACAGATTTCACTATCAATACCTGGGTGTATTATGCTCCGGATACATATCATGATAACGACAGTGTTTTAAATTATACTATTCATAATAGTCCGGTCATTACAACCTATCCATATCTTGAAAGTTTCGAAAGCAGTAATGGTTATTATTATGCAAACGGCACAAATTCCGACTGGCAATGGGGTGCTCCTCATAAAGCTATTATTGACAAAGCAGCTAATGGAAATAATTGTTGGGTAACCAACCTTTATGGTAATTATCAGGATGATCAAACATCTTATTTGTATTCTCCTTGTTTTGATCTAAGCAGTTTAGCTCATCCAATGCTTTCTTTTAGTCATATTTTTCAAACAGAAGATACTTATGATTTTACCTGGGTCGAATACTCAACAGATGGAAAAACCTGGCAAAAATTAGGTGCAGCAGGGGTCGGTATTAATTGGTATAATGATGCATCAGCAGAAGGTTGGACAGGTGCAGACACAATATGGCATGTAGCAAGTATCGGGATACCTACCAATGCGAGCACAGTAAAATTGCGTTTTGTTTTAAGCAGCGACCCTGCAGTTAATTACGCCGGTGTTGGAATTGATGACATACACATATTTGACAGCGCCACAATTTATACAGGTATTGGCATAACAAATAATACACAAAATGTAAGTGGAAATAACTGGATCGATTTCACCTCCGGTGGAAAAATGATCGCATCAATAAATCCGAATGGAATGAATTTAGGATCAACCAATGTGCAAGTGTATCCCTATACCGGTTCATCACGTAATATCAATGACCACTATTATTTGAATAGAAATATTGTTATCCAGCCATCCAGTCAGCCAACAGGAAAAGTGAGCGTTCGTTTTTATTATACAGATGTTGAAGCAGATAGTTTGATCAATGCAACTGTTGGTTGTGCCGCTTGCGTTCCTTCGCCGGCAAGTGCTTACGAATTAGGCGTTACAAAATTTAACGGCAATCTTACAAATGAAAATGGAACATTGAGCGATAATGCAGGAGGATACTACTTATATATACCTCGTTCAAATGTAAGTATAGTGCCCTATAACAACGGCTACTACAGTGAGTTTAGCGTAAGCAGCTTTGGTGAATTGTGGATGGATAATCTTGGATTCGTCGATACATTAGAGTCTGTTACATTTACCGCAGTTGAAAAAATGAATCAGTCGCAGTTAAAGTGGACAACCCTTGATGATGCGGGCACCTATAAATATATTATAGAAAGAAGCGGCAATAATATAACGTACGATTCAATAGGCTATGTATTCTCAAATAATTTAAGTTCGCCGAGCGAATATAATTTTACAGATGTAGAACCACTTGACGATAGTAACTATTACCAACTTAAAATAATAGCGCTGGATGGCTCTGTCACTTACTCCGCAACGCGCTTATTAATATACAATGATTATGGTATTTGGGCAAATCCCAATCCTGTAAAAGATGGAGTAATTTATATATCCTCTTTAAGCGATGCTAGCAATGCGGTATTGATGGATGAATCCGGCAAACACGTCCAATCATATACATTGCAAGGAAAAAACAATGTTATCAACGTCAGCAATGTTCCTAAAGGAATGTATATGTTGAAAATAGTCACAGAAAATTCTACACAGACTAAAAAAATATTTGTAGAATAAGTATTCTCTATCTTTAAAAAAAAATACTATGCCATTAGAACCCTGGCGCACCGGCAAGGTGATAAAGATTGAACAGCAAACGTATAATACCCGGCGCTTTTGGATACAAGTGCCTGAGCTTACTTCCTTCGATTTTAAACCCGGACAATTCGTTACACTCGATCTGCCCATTCATGAAAAGCCCAATAAACGCTGGCGCAGTTATTCTATTTCGAGCTGGCCGGACGGCACCAATGTTTTTGAATTATGTATCGTATTGTTAGAAGGAGGTTTAGGCACAACTTATTTATTCAACGAAGTTGTTGAAGGGAGTGAATTATCACTGCGAGGTCCGGTTGGTGTATTCACATTGACCGAAGAAAATTTAGAAGCAGATATATTTCTAATCGCAACCGGCACAGGCATTGCGCCTTTTCGTAGTATGGTTAATTCTATTAAACTCCATAACACACCGCATAAAAACATTCACCTCATTTTTGGTTGCCGTACACAAAAAGATCTGTTGTATTATGATGAGTGTAAACAATTGGAAAAAGACCTTCCGGGGTTTCATTATCATCCCGTTTTGTCAAGAGAAGAATGGGATGGTTATAAAGGGTATGTACATGCTATTTACCATGAGCTTTGTCAGCCGAAACAACCTGCCTATTTCTTTTTATGTGGATGGAAAGCAATGGTGGATGAAGCTAAGCAAAGAATACTTGAATTGGGTTATGATAAAAAAGCCATTCATTTAGAATTGTACGGATAGTTTATATTTTTTTGATGGTTCCATCAACCAGCAAATATTTTTGTTGATCATGTTCACAAACAGCTTCATTGTTTTTGTCGAAATGTAATGTATTACCCGCTTCGCTAACCCAGCCTTTTTGTATTGCGGGATTTCCGATCATCAACGCATGTGGTAAAATATCTTTTGTTACAACAGCTCCTGCACCGATCATGGCATATTCGCCAATTATTATTCCACACAATATGGTTGCATTCGCGCCAATGGTTGCTCCTTTTTTTACAAGCGTTGGCTTAAATTCATTTTTACGTTTGATAAAACTGCGCGGGTTGATCACATTGGTGAATATAGCGGATGGGCCTACAAAAACGTCATCCTGTAATTGCACATTATTATAAACAGAAACATTGTTCTGAATTTTTACACGATTGCCTACAATTGCATGATCATCTACAAAAACATTTTGCCCTAGATTACAATGGCTGCCAATGATCGCTTTGGACATAATGTGGCTAAAATGCCAGATATGGGTGCCTTCACCGATGGTTGCGCCATTTTCTATTACTGCTGTAGGATGTATGTTTTTATCAGGCATTTGGGTAAATATTGTTGAGTAAAGATATAAAGTACAGCAGTGCCTCCGAAGCCTTTCGGAGACTGAAGCTCAATATAGTATCCAGTGGCGGTTACAAAATTGTCCTTACAAAAATAAGATTTATTGCTGCATCGGTCATTCAAAATTCATAAATCATCTTACAGCCGTTACCTTTGCCGAATATGCATTACGCTTCAGTAGAAAATATCAGTAAATCGTTCGGGATCAGAACACTTTTTAAAGACATTACTTTCCATATTGAGGAAGGGGATAAGATAGCTTTGGTTGCCCGCAACGGTAGTGGCAAAAGTACTTTGCTTAAAATTATTACAGGCTTAGATACGCCGGATACCGGTACAACATGGGTACACAAAGATATCAAAGTGGTGATGTTGCAGCAGGATAATGATTTTGATGGCAACAAAAGCATTTGGGACAATGTACTTCGTTTGGATAACCCGGTAGTAAAAGTGGTAAAAGAATATGAAGAATTTTTAGAGAAAGGATTGGAAGATGATGTAGATAAATTGGGCGAATTAATGGCCCGCCTGGATGATCTAAATGCCTGGAGTTTTGAAAGCGACCTGAAACAAATTTTAGGAAAACTAAACCTGCATCATTTAAGCGAACCGGTTAAAAATTTAAGCGGCGGACAAAAAAAACGCGTTGCTCTAGCGCAAGCGCTGATAGAAGCAGACTTACACGCCGGCCGTTGTTTATTGATACTAGATGAACCTACCAACCATTTGGATGTTGAAATGATCGAGTGGCTGGAAGATTATTTAGCTGCCGCAAGAGCAACCCTTTTATTAGTAACGCATGATCGTTATTTTTTAGATGCAGTTTGTAATGAGATCATTGAGATCGATGAAGAAAAAGTATTTGTGTACAAAGGCAATTACGATAATTTTTTGGAGCAAAAAAGTATGCGCTTAGATGTTCAGCAGAGTGAATTGCAAAAAGATAAAAATATTTTTAGAAAAGAACTGGAATGGATGCGCAAGCAGCCAAAAGCAAGAACAACAAAAAGTAAAAGCAGACAAGATGCTTTTGTTGAAGTAGAAGACAGAGTGAAATTACAAAAAGAGGTTGCTGAAGTTAGTCTGCAAGTGAAGATGACAAGACTTGGCGGAAAAATTTTGGAGTTAATCAAAGTGCATAAAAGTTACGGCGACCTTAAAATAATGAAGGGCTTCGATTATACTTTTAAACGTGGCGAACGTATTGGTGTGGTGGGAAAGAATGGTGTTGGCAAATCGACTTTTTTAAAGATTGCCTTACAACAGGAATTGCCTGATAGCGGAAAGATCAATCATGGTGATACGGTTGTGTTTGGAAATTTTAGTCAGGATGGGCTGATCTATAAAGAAGATATGCGTGCGATCGAGTACGTAAAAGATATGGCAGAATATTTTCCTTTGGCAGATGGCACTAAACTAAGCGCCAGTATGTTCATGGAAAAATTCGGATTTTCTGCAGAACAACAATTTACGCCATTGAGTAAATTGAGTGGTGGTGAAAAACGTCGTTTGCATTTAATGAGCGTATTGTTTTTGAATCCTAACTTTTTAGTGTTGGATGAACCTACCAATGACCTTGATCTGCAAACATTGCGTACGCTGGAAGAATTTTTAATGGAATATCCTGGTTGTATTTTGATCGTAAGTCATGATCGTTATTTTATGGATAGAATGGTAGATCACTTATTTGCATTTGAAGGCAATGGTGTTATCAGGGATTATCCAGGTAACTATACACAATATCGTGAAGCAGTTGCCAATGGCAGTTTAACAGATGAACGCCAGATAATGAAACAGGAAGAAGCTGTTGTTGAAAAAGCAGTTGCAGCTTCAGCAACAACTACAACTTCAGGCGCAGCACAAAAACTTTCATTTAAGGAAAAAAGAGAACTGGAACTATTAGATAAAGAAATGCCTGAACTGCAAAAAGAAAAAGCATTGCTCGAAGAAAAAATGAGTACCGGCTCTTTAGGTTTTGCGGAATTGCAAAAAGCTGCAGACCGTACAAGTGATATCATCAAATTATTGGATGAGAAAGAAACAAGATGGCTGGAGTTAAGCGAAAGGCCACAATAGAAATTTTGAATAATTCAGAATATTAAAAGAGCCGCTACATGTAGCGGCTCTTTACTTTATATCTAACTCTAAACTAACAAAACACTACGCTTTAACTGTATGGCCAACTCTTGCTCTTAATTCTTTCGCGGCATCAACCATTGCTTGTAAAGCAGTTTTGGTTTCGGGCCAACCTCTTGTTTTTAAACCGCAATCTGGGTTTACCCATAATTGTTTTGCAGGAATTACTTCGAGCGCTTTGTACATCAAACTGATTATCTCTTGTTTTGATGGAACACGTGGCGAGTGAATATCATACACACCAGGCCCGATATCATTTGGATATTTAAATGCAGCAAAAACATCTAACAGTTCCATTTGTGAACGGGATGTTTCGATGGTGATCACATCTGCATCCATGGCTGCAATGCTTTCGATAATATCATTGAATTCAGAGTAGCACATGTGTGTATGAATTTGTGTTTCATCTGCAACACCTGTTGAAGAAACCTTAAATGCTTTTACAGCCCAGTCTAAATATGCTGCCCAGTTCTCTTTTCTTAAAGGCAAACCTTCGCGAATAGCCGGTTCATCTATTTGAATTATTTTGATGCCTGCATTTTCCAGGTCAGTCACTTCATCACGGATCGCAAATGCAATTTGCATACAGGTTTCGCTACGTGGCTGATCATTGCGGACAAAGCTCCATTGTAAAATTGTAACAGGTCCAGTCAGCATTCCTTTTACAGGTGTTGTTGTTAATGATTGCGCATACTTGGTATAGTAAACGGTCATAGCTTCTTTACGTTCTACATCACCAACGATAACAGGAGGCTTAACACAACGGCTGCCGTAGCTTTGCACCCAGCCATTTTTTGTAAAGGCAAACCCTTCCAGCTGTTCGCCGAAATATTCAACCATATCGTTTCTTTCAAACTCGCCGTGTACCAATACATCAATGCCCATTTCATCTTGCCAGGTAATTGATTCGGCTGTTTCTTTTTTTATCAGCGCATCGTATTCTTCGTTTGTCAGCTCAGCTTTTTTCCATTTTGCTCTCCATGATCTTACTTCAGTTGTTTGAGGAAAAGAACCAATAGTTGTTGTTGGGAATAGCGGCAATCCTAATGCCTTTTGTTGCTTTTCTTTTCTTGCTGCAAAAATACTTTTACGTTCAGCATCTGATCTTTTTACAGCTTTTGATCTGTCTTTTATTTTTTGTTTATGGATGATCGGAGAAACGGTACGGCTGTGCGCTGCTTCTTTATTTTTCCATAATTTGTCCAATACTTCTTCTGAAGGATTTTCTTTTGATAATTCTGCCAGTGTTACTACTTCTTCAATTTTTTGTTTGGCAAAAGCCATCCAATTTTTTATTTCTGCAGAAAGGTTCTTTTCGTTTGTTTCTAATTCAAGATCATAAGGCACGTGTAATAGAGAGCAAGATGGCGCGATCATTATTCTTTCAGTGCTGCCCAATACTTTTACTGCCTTGTTGATGAATTGTAGCGAATGAGTGAAATCGTTTTTCCAGATATTTCTGCCATCAACAATTCCTAATGATAAATTAGTTTTCCGTTTTGCGAAATCTGCAGTTAGGATATCATCTAGTTGTAACGGACAACGAACAAGATCCAGATGGATCGTATGCACTGGTAAGCTTAGGGCTGTTTTTAAATTTTGTCCGTAACATTCAAAATAGCTGGCGAAAATAATGTGCAGGTTAGGAAATGCTTTTTGGATCTTGCTGTAAGTATCTACAAATACTTGCTGTTCTGCTTCTGAAAGATTCAACGCTAAACAAGGTTCATCGAATTGAATGTAATGCGCATTGCTGTCATCCAGTTTTTTTAATACCTCTAAATAAACCGGCAATAAATTTTTGATCAGTTCCAGTCTGTGAAATCCTTTTTCTTTTTCTTTTCCTAATAATAAAAAAGATACAGGTCCTAATAATACAGGCTTTGCATTATAACCTTCACGCTTAGCCTCGTTGAATTGATTGATCACTTTATTAGAAAAGAAACTGAATTTTTGATCAGCAGCAAATTCAGGAACGATATAATGATAGTTGGTATCGAACCATTTTGTCATTTCCATTGCGGTAACATCATAGCCATCTTTTTGGTAGCCGCGCGCCATTGCAAATAGCAGGTCGATCTCCGGAAGTTGTTTATCCTGTGCTAAAGAATGATAGCGTTCCGGAATAGCACCAACCATTAACGAAGTATCTAATACATGGTCGTAAAAAGAGAAATCATTACAAGGTATCAGGTCGATGCCCAGCTCTTTTTGCAATTTCCAGTTCTTCAAACGGATATTCTGTGCTACAAGCTGTAGTTCATTGGCAGAAATTTTTCCTGTCCAATATTGTTCATTGGCTTTTTTGAGCTCTCGTTGACTACCAATTCTTGGGTAGCCCAGGTTGTGGGTTATCATGTATTTATGTTTTTATTTTCTACACAATATTAGATTGTAAGATTTTTATTCTGGTAGATGGTCTAATATTTGGTATTTTATTCTTTTTTGATGTATTTTTGCCGAATAATAGGCTGACAGCAAGCTATTTGACAGCCTTTTAAAGAAAAATAATCTTCCATGATCGATGCGATCGATATTGACATATTGAGAATATTGCAGGAGAATGCGAATGCAACGACCAAGGAGATATCGCTAAAACTTCACCTTACAACTACGCCTATACATGAGCGTATCAAGCGTTTGGAGAAAAATGGATACATAAAAAAATATGTAGCGATACTAGATAAAGCCAAATTGAATAAAGGGCTCACCGTATTCTGTAACATATCGCTAAAGCAACATACAAGCAAGATTGGCAACGAATTTGTGGCAGAAATAGGATTGTTGGAAGAAGTAGTAGAGTGTTATAATATATCAGGGGATTATGACTTTTTATTAAAAGTATTGGTAGCGGATATGCCGGGGTACCAACAATTTGTAATGAACAGATTGGGCTCTTTAAAAAGTATAGGAAGTGTTAAAAGTATATTTGTGATGGGTGAAATTAAGAACACTTTAGCATTGCCCATATAGAGTTATTAGACCACGTGAATAACATTTAAGTAAATTTTATAATTTGAGAGACTACCTTTATACTTGCGACAGCATTGACTTGTAGTCGGTTTTTAAACTAACACGATTTTTTATGCAAAGAATAGAAACGCTTGTAGAAAAACTACAGCAACAATTAAAAGAACAGGCAGATGTAAACCAGTTATTATTAACGGTGCATATGTTGCAACATGAATTGGTGCATGAAAAAAATGCCGACATTGAAAATGAATCCACTGCTGTAAAAATATCTATGCCTTTTTCTTTAGCTGTGCCAAAAAATATTTATGCACCCTCACATGTGGAAATTGAAAAAGTTGAGGTAAAACAACAACCTATTGAACAAGAAAAAATAATTGAAGTATTACAAATTGACGAAGCTGAATTAGAAGAGATAAAAAGAAATGCAGACGTAAGACAAAAAGTTGCAAGTCAAAATAAGCACCATGTAATGTTTGGTACGCACCATGATCATGATGAAGAGATACCGACATTGATACATCAAAATGGCGCATCGAAAAATATGGTGAGAGAGATCAATGAAACCGCTGTTGCGGAAAAACCATCTCTAAATGAGAAGCTGAAAGAGTCTAAAACGGAAGTGGCAGAAATGCTGATAGATACGCCTGTAAAGGATATCAAGAAAGCTATTGGCGTAAATGACCGCTTTGTTTTTATCAATGAATTGTTCCGCGGAGATGAAGTGACTTACGAACGCAGCATTAAAACCATTAACAGTTTTGATATCTGGCCGGAGGCTGAATATTGGATCCGCCGTGAATTAAAATTAAAATTAAGCTGGCAGGATAACAACGACATCGTAAAACAATTTGATCAGGTTGTTAAGAGGCGCTTTGCATAAATGAATTCGCTTATTTTTTCTGTCGCACCTTTTTTAGCGTACACATAATTTTTCGCTTCTGCACTTGCTGCTGCTAATTCATCCACATTCGTCAATAAAAAAGTCAGTTCCTCTTCGAGATCCAATGCATTATTAATAGGAATAGCAGCCATGCGATCTACCAGGTCAACTGCCTCTGCAAATTTTTCATAATCTGGTCCGAATAATATCGGCTTTCCATACACCGCAGCTTCTAAAATATTATGCAAGCCTTCACCAAAAGCACCACCAACATAGGTTATATCGGCATAATGATATAAGCGTGATAACATACCGATATTATCAATGATCAAACAATTAGAAGTAATTCCTTTCTCTTGCAATTGTAACAACTCGGAGTAAAATATAGCATTAGGGAATTCTTTTTGAACATCTTTTAAATTATCCGAACCAATTTCATGCGGAGCAATAATGAATTTTATCTGCGGATTCGCTTTTACATAATGGACCAATTCAGCTTCGTCATCTTCCCAGGTACTTCCTGCAACGATCACTTTGCTATCGCCACAAAATTTTTCAATGCCTGCAACAGGTTCAAATTTTTCTGCGATCGCAATTACTCTGTCGAACCTTGTATCTCCACTGATAGTGACGTTCTCTGTGATACCAATGCCTGCTAAAAGCTTTACTGATGCTTCATTCTGTACAAAAAAATGCGTGAAGGCTCCAAGTGCTTTTTTCCATATTCCGCCATACCATTTAAAGAAAGGTTGTTGCTTTCTAAAAATACCCGATATCAATAGAGTCGGAATCTTGCGTTTTTTTAATTCACTTAAATAATAAAACCAGTATTCATATTTAACCCAAAGGACTAGAGTTGGATTAATGGCATCTATAAACTTTTTGGCATTTGTTGCAGAATCCACCGGTAGATAAAAAACATGATCTGCACCTTTGTAATTTTTTTGTACTTCATATCCGCTGGGCGAAAAGAAGGTCAGGATGATCATAGCATTTGGGTAAGTACTTTTTACAGATTCCAGTACCGGCCGGCCCTGTTCAAATTCGCCCAAGCTGGCGCAATGCATCCAAACCACCGGCGTACCCGATTTTTCGCTATCGATAGCAGGGAAATTTTTTCTGCCTGTTAGCCAAAGCTTGGCTTTTGGGTTCCAGATAGATAATAACCTAACCCCAATGCGAAACATTGCCAGGAAAATGGTATAAAAAAAAGTAGACAAATTCGGTTGATTTGGGGCAAATCTAATTCCTAATTCCTGATTTATAATTACTCTTGGAATGTTATCTTTGCCACTCTTAAAAAAAAGTTTGCTATGAGGCCTTTACAAATGGTTGATACTAAGACGCAGTACCTCAAAATTAAGCCTGAGGTGGATGCTGCAATTTTGGCGGTTTTGGATAGTTCTATGTTCATTGGAGGCAAAGTGGTAAACGATTTTGCGGCTAACCTGGCGGTATACCATGGCGTAAAACATGCAATTCCCTGCGCTAACGGAACTGATGCCTTGCAAATTGCGATGATGGCACTCGATCTTCAACCCGGCGATGAGGTTATTACACCATCTTTCACTTATATCGCTACTGTTGAGGCCGCCGCTATTTTAAAACTAAAGCCTGTTTTTGTAGAGGTAGATAAAAAGACCTTTTGCATGGATGCAGATGCGGTTGAAAAAGCCATCACACCAAAAACAAAAGCAATTGTACCGGTACATTTATACGGACATGCAGCAGATATGGAAAGGATCATGGCTATCGCAAAAAAGCATAATCTTTATGTAATTGAAGATAACGCACAGGCGATCGGTTGCAACTATACATTTTCAGATGGCCGTGTTGAAAAAACAGGAAGCATCGGGCATATCGGTTGTACTTCTTTTTACCCATCGAAGAACTTAGGTGCTTTCGGAGATGGGGGCGCCATGTTTACGAATGATGATAAGCTAGCGGATAGAATGAAAATGATCGCAGCACACGGACAAAGCAAAAGATACTATCACGATATCGTAGGTTGTAATTCAAGATTAGACGCAGTACAAGCTGCAGTGTTAGATATTAAGTTGAAGCATTTGGATGAATATATCGTAGCAAGAAGAAAGGCGGCTGATTTTTATGATAAAGCTTTCAGCAATAACCCTAAAATAAAAGTTCCTTACAGAGCAGCTAACAACACACATGTTTTTCATCAGTACACTTTGGTATTAGACGGTGTTGACAGAGATGCATTGAATCAGTTTTTGGCTGATAATAAAGTTCCGTCAATGATCTATTATCCTGTGCCTTGCCACAAACAAAAAATGTTTGATGCATTTGGCGGTAGCGGTTATAATTTACCAACTACTGATTGGTTAACGGAAAGAGTAATTTCTTTGCCTATTCATACAGAGCTTGATGAAGAGCAACAACAATTTATTGTATCAAAAGTTTTAGAATTTATAAATAAATAGTAAATGAAAATTGCAGTTGTAGGAACAGGTTACGTAGGATTGGTAACAGGAACATGTTTTGCAGAAACAGGAAATGAAGTTACCTGTATTGATATCGACAAAACCAAAGTCGATAAATTGTCATCAGGACAGATCACTATTTATGAACCAGGATTGGAAAAGATATTTTTGAGAAATCAAAAAGAAGGGCGCTTGCATTTTACAACTGCTTTGGCAGAAGGTATCAAAGATGCGCAAATTATTTTCTTAGCATTACCAACACCTCCGGGCGAAGATGGTAGCGCTGATCTTAAATATATTTTAGGCGTTGCGAATGACTTGGGTAAAATTATCACTGAGTATAAAGTTATTATTGATAAGAGCACAGTGCCTGTTGGTACTGCGGATAAAGTAACTGCGGCTATTGCAAAAAATGCAAAAGTTGAATTTGATGTAGTAAGCAATCCTGAATTTTTACGCGAAGGGGTAGCTGTTGATGATTTCATGAAACCGGATAGAGTTGTTATCGGAACAACTTCAGAAAAAGCAATAAAAATATTGAACGAATTGTATGCGCCATTTGTTCGTCAGGGTAACCCGATAATTTTTATGGATGAAAAATCTGCTGAACTCACAAAGTATGCAGCGAATTCTTTTTTAGCGACTAAAATAACTTTCATGAATGAGATCGCACAGCTTTGCGAAAAGCTTGGTGCGGATGTTGACATGGTGCGTAAAGGAATTGGTAGCGATGAACGTATCGGCAGAAGATTTTTATTTCCCGGTATTGGTTATGGCGGAAGCTGTTTTCCTAAAGATGTGCAGGCACTGGCTAAATCTTCTACAGAAGTAAATTACGAATTCAAAATATTAGAAGCTGTGATGGAAGTGAATGAAAAACAAAAATTACACTTGCTTCCTAAAATAGAATCGTACTTCAACAATAATTTGAAAGGTAAAAAAATTGCTTTGTGGGGATTGGCCTTTAAACCAAATACTGATGATATCCGCGAAGCGCCGGCTTTATATATTATCGATGCTTTGTTAGCAGCAGGCGCAACAGTTACAGCTTTTGATCCTGAAGCAATGCCGAATGTAAAGGGTGTAGTTGGTAATAAAATTTCTTATGTAGACAATCAGTATGATGCATTAAAAGATGCTGATGCATTGGTGATCGCTACAGAATGGAGCGAATTCAGAACACCTGATTTTGCCAAGATCGTTTCGTTGTTAAAGAACAAAGTGATCTTCGACGGAAGGAATTTATTTGACCTTGCACAAATGGAAACCTTAGGTTTTCATTATGAAAGTATTGGAAGAAAAAAGATCGCGACAGCTTAATTAACTATTAATAATAATACAGTGAGTAATAATTTAAAAGGTAAAAGAGTTTTAATTACAGGAGCAGCAGGTTTTTTAGGATCTCATTTGTGTGATCGGTTTATTAAAGAAGGCTGCACAGTGATCGCCATGGATAACCTGATCACAGGCGACCTTAAAAATATTGAACATCTTTTTAAGTTGAAAGAATTTGAATTCTACAACCATGATGTTTCTAAATTTATTCATGTAAGCGGCGAGCTTGATTATATTTTGCATTTTGCATCACCAGCAAGTCCGATCGATTATTTAAAAATTCCAATCCAGACATTAAAAGTTGGTTCTTTAGGAACACATAATTGTTTAGGATTAGCGTTAGCAAAAAAAGCACGCATATTAGTAGCAAGTACAAGTGAAGTTTACGGAGATCCATTGGTGCATCCGCAAACGGAAGAATATTGGGGTAATGTAAATCCTGTTGGCCCGCGCGGTGTATATGATGAAGCAAAAAGATTCCAGGAAGCTATCACAATGGCTTACCATACTTTTCATGATGTTGAAACGAGGATCATAAGAATATTCAATACTTACGGACCGAGAATGAGACTGAATGACGGTCGTGCATTACCTGCATTCATCGGACAAGCTTTACGTGGCGAAGACTTAACTGTTTTTGGTGATGGTAGCCAGACAAGAAGTTTTTGTTATGTAGATGATCTGGTAGAAGGTATTTACCGTTTGTTATTAAGCGATTACGAACAGCCGGTTAACGTTGGTAATCCTGATGAGATTTCATTAAAAGATTTTGCAGAAGAAATTATAAAATTAACAGGCACCAAACAAAAGATCGTTTACAAGCCTTTGCCAAAGGATGATCCGAAACAAAGAAAGCCAGACATCACCAAAGCAAAAGAAATTTTACACTGGCAGCCAAAAGTTGCAAGGGCAGAAGGTTTAAAGATCACGTACGATTATTTTAAATCTTTATCAAAAGAAGAATTGAATAAACTGCCAAAGGAATTTGAAAGTAGAAAGTAAAATAAAAGTCAAAATTCAAAAGTGAAAACCAAAAAGTAGAAATGAAGTCTAAAAACTTATGGGTTTTAACTTTTGAATTTTTACTTCGAAGAATGATGATATCGTTATAAAACAAGCTAAACATGTACCAGGAATTGCTCGATAGAAAAAACAAGTTAGCCGTGATCGGTTTAGGTTACGTGGGCTTGCCCATTGCTTTGGCTTTTGCAAAAAAGGTAAAAGTGATCGGTTTTGATATTAGTGCAAAGCGGGTAGACATGATGAAACAGGGAATTGACCCGAGCCAGGAATTAGAGAAAGAAGCATTCGAAGGTTGTGATATTGAATTTACACATGATATAGAATTATTAAAGCAGGCGAATTTTTTTATAGTCGCGGTGCCAACACCTGTTGATCAACAAAATGTACCAAATTTAATTCCGGTTCAAAAAGCAAGTGAGACTGTTGGTAAAGTGATAAAGAAAGGAGATTATGTTGTGTTTGAAAGCACTGTGTATCCTGGCTGCACAGAAGAAGATTGTTTGCCGATCATCGAAGGCTTATCAGGGTTAAAAAATATGATAGATTACAAATCTGGCTATTCGCCTGAAAGAATTAATCCGGGAGATAAGGAGCATACGCTGGCGAGAATTGTAAAAGTAGTTAGTGGATGTGATGCGGAATCTTTAGAAGAGATAGCTAAAGTTTATGAGCTGGTTGTTACTGCAGGTGTGCATAAAGCTTCTTCGATCAAAGTAGCGGAAGCTGCAAAAATTATTGAAAATACACAACGCGATCTGAATATAGCATTGATGAACGAACTGTCGATCATCTTTGATAAAATGAATATCAATACCTATGAAGTATTAGAAGCTGCAGGAACCAAATGGAATTTCTTAAAGTTTCAGCCGGGTTTGGTTGGCGGACATTGTATTGGCGTTGACCCTTACTACCTTACTTACAAATCAAAAAAATTGGGCTATAACAGCCAAGTTATTTTAGCGGGCCGCGCGATCAATGATGGCATGGCTGGTTATGTAGCTAAAAAAATACTGCAACACATTATTCAAAATAACGGCAATGTAAAAGATGCTAAAGTTTTAGTAATGGGTGCAACGTTCAAAGAAAACGTTACCGATATCCGTAATTCGAAAGTGGCAGATGTAGTAAAAGAATTGAAATCCTTTTCATTACAAGTGCATATAACAGATCCTTATGCAAATAGCAGTGAATTAAAACATGAGTACGGATTTGAATTAACTCCTGAATTAAGTAACGATTACGAAGCTATCATAATAACGGTGCCGCACAATGCATATAAAGAAATGGATGATGCTTATTTTGCTAGCATCACTAAACCAATTGCAATGATCGCTGATATCAAAGGGATCTTTCGCGGAAAGATCAACAGCAGAACCTATTGGAGCTTGTAAGAAATTGATTATCTATAATGACGCAACCTTTTCATAAAAAAAACCTGGAACAGTCTTCTTTCCTTATCACGGGAGGCGCAGGTTTTATTGGTAGTCATATTGCAGAATATCTTTTGCAGAACGGTGCAAAAAAAGTGCGGATATTAGATAATTTATCGAATGGCTTTAAAAGCAATATTGAAATTCTACAACAATATAAAGGGTTTGAATTCATTGAAGGAGATATAAGAGATGTTGAAACTTGCCAGAAAGCTTGCACAGGAATTGATTATGTAAGTCACCAGGCAGCATTAGGCAGTGTACCTCGTAGCATACTGGAACCTGTTTATTTTAATGAGGTAAATGTTGGCGGTTTTGTAAATATGCTGAAAGCTGCGGTTGATAATAATGTAAAGCAATTTGTGTACGCATCCTCTTCCTCTGTTTATGGCGATGAAGCAACCTTGCCAAAAGTAGAGAGCAAAGTCGGCAATTGTTTGTCTCCTTATGCGGCTACTAAAAAAACAAATGAGTTATACGCACAGATCTTTGCTGATGTGTACGGCATTAAATTGATGGGTTTTCGGTATTTTAATATTTTTGGACCAAGACAAGATCCTGACAGCGCCTATGCCGCGGTGATCCCTTTATTTATAAAAGGAATAATAAAACGAACACCTGTTTATATAAACGGCGATGGCGAGCAGACAAGAGATTTTACTTTTATAGAGAATGCAGTGCAAGTGAATATAAAAGGCATGCTGACTGATAATGCTGAAGCATTGAATAAAGTGTATAATGTGGCAGTAGGCGAAAGCTTCTCGGTTAATTATTTATACAATGCCTGCAAATCAAATTTGGCAAGTGATTTTGTTGCTACGCATAGAGAAGCGCGAGCGGGCGATATTCGAAATTCTCTGGCAGATATTTCTTTGGCAAAAAAACTGTTAGGCTATCAACCTGCCAAAAAATTCGAAGATGGTTTAACGGATACGATCAAATTCTTTTCAAAAAAATATACAGTATAATCTATAACAACTTATTATGCCTTTTATAAAAACAGAATTTCCGGGATTGATGATATTTGAACCGGCAGTGTATAAAGACGACCGCGGCTATTTTTTTGAGAGCTATAACGAAAACACATTTGTTGCAGCAGGTGTTACAATGAAATTTGTACAGGATAACCAGGCGAAATCAAGCTATGGTGTTATCCGTGGATTACATTACCAGCTAGACCCATATGCACAAACAAAATTGATCAGGACCTTAAGCGGCAGTATCCTTGACGTAGCAGTTGATATTAGAAAAGGTTCACCTACTTACGGCAAAGCTTTTGTGATAGAATTATCAGAAGAAAATAAAAAACAATTATTAGTGCCGAAAGGATTTGCACATGGGTATTCTGTATTAACAGCAACAGCAGAAGTAATGTACAAATGCGATGCATTTTATAATAAACAAAGCGAAGGAGGATTGGTTTATAACGACCCTTCTTTAAAAATTGATTGGCTGATCCCGGCAGATAAAGCGATCGTTGCTGAGAGAGATGCCAATCATCCAACACTTGCAAATTGTATAAATAATTTTATTTTTAAAGGATAGTCTGTTATGTCAGCACAAACAATATTAATTACAGGCGCAAACGGACAAGTAGGCAGCGAGTTTAGGGTTTTAGCCAAAGCTTATCCTCAGTACAATTTTTTATTTGTAGCCAAAGATGAATTATCAATTGATAATGCTGCAGCAGTCAAAGAATATTTCGATAAACATTCTATTCAATATTGTGTTAACTGTGCTGCCTATACGGCCGTAGATAAGGCCGAAACAGAAACGGAAAAAGCATTTTTGATCAATGCAGATGCTGTTGAAAATCTGGCTACAGTTTGTAAAGCAAAAGGTGCAAAATTTATTCATATTTCTACAGATTATGTTTTTGATGGTACTAACACAACGCCATATCTTGAATCTGACCCTGTAAAACCTTTAGGTGTGTATGGCGCTTCTAAATTAAAGGGTGAACAATTGGCGCATCAAAATGATCCCGATACAATTATTATTCGCACTTCATGGGTGTATTCTTCTTTCGGAAATAATTTTGTAAAAACAATGTTACGGTTGATGAAAGAAAGAGAAAGCATCAGTGTGGTAAATGATCAGCAAGGTTGTCCCACATATGCTGCTGATTTAGCCAATGTCATCATGCAAATAATTATCAATTATCAATTGTCAATTATCAATTCAACAAATAGGATCTTTAATTATAGTAATGCAGGCGTTATCAACTGGCATCAATTTGCCATTGCCATAAAGGAACTGACGAACAGTAAATGTATTGTTAATTCTATTCCAAGTTCGCAATATCCTACGCCTGCAAAACGCCCCCAATATTCTGTTTTAGACACTACGAAGATCCATGAAACATTTGCTATCACTATTCCCGCGTGGAAAGATAGCTTGGTAACCTGCCTGGGGTTATTGAAATAGATTTATTTACTTCCATCACGCAAACTTGCGTAATAGCGTGGCTTTGCCATTATATTTGTAACTCAAATATTTAAATATGTATAACTATTTTCTGCACAAACGTTGCGTATTGCTTTTGATACTCCTAAGTTTTTTTGCTGTCTCTTTTGCGCAGATAACTCCTGCAGATAAATTAACATCCGATCCTAAAGTTATCATTGGAAAATTACCTAACGGACTTACATATTATATCCGTCAAAATAAAAAACCGGAACAAAAAGTTGAATTGCGTTTAGTTGTAAATGCCGGTTCAATTTGTGAAGATGATGATCAGCAAGGTTTAGCGCATATGTGCGAACACCAGGCTTTTAATGGTACCACACATTTTAAAAGAAATGATATCGTTTCTTTTTTGCAATCGATTGGCGTAAGTTTTGGCAATGATCTGAATGCATACACCTCCTTTGATGAAACAGTTTATATTTTACCGATACCAACAGATAAACCTAAAAATATTGAAACAGGTTTTCAAATACTGGAAGACTGGGCACATAATGTAACTTATTTAGATTCAGATATTGATGGCGAACGTCCTGTGATACTAGAAGAGAGCCGTTTGGGCAAAGGTGCAGATGAGCGTATGGGAAGAAAAATTTATCCTGATTATTATGCAGGCTCAAGATATGCGAGCCGCTTGCCGATAGGAAAGGATAGCATCATTAAAAATTTCAAGTATGATGTATTGCGCCGTTTCTATCATGACTGGTATCGTCCGGATCTGATGGCGGTAATTGTTGTAGGAGATATTGATCCTGCGCAAGCAGAAAAAATGATCAAAGAACATTTTGCACCATTGACCAATCCTGTTAATGAAAGGCCACGTGTTTATGCAAATTTTCCTGCCTATGCAAAAAGCAAAGCGCTTGTTGTAACGGATAAAGAAGCAACCGATTATTACGGCTTAGTAAATTACTCTGCCGTAAAAAAATATCCCGATACTACTGTCGCTGATTTCAAAAACTATTTGGTAAAAGACATTTTCGGTACTTTATTAGATCAGCGCTTAAGAGAATTAACAGAAAAAGAAAATCCGCCTTTTGTAAATGCATCTGCAAGTTTTGAATCGGACGCAAGGGGTTACGAAGCTTTTAGCGGCGGAATAAGTACAGGTAGCAGTGATGCCGTTAAAGGGATCGATGCTTTTGTGCACGAATTAGAAAGGGTAAAAAAATATGGGTTTACGCAACCTGAATTAGACAGAGCGAAAAAATCTTTATTAAATAATATTGAACAAGCCTATAACGAACGTGATAAAACTGAATCCGCAAATTATGTAGAAGAATATATTAGCAATTTTTTAGAGCACGAACCAATGCCCGGTGTTGAAAAAGAACAAGCGTATTATCAATACCTGTTACCGCAAATAACTTTGCAGGATATGAATGCTTTGTCACAAGAGTTAAAACAAAACAGCAATAAATTCATTGCGATATTAGGACCTGAAGCAAATGGCAATATCATATTGCCAACAAACGATGCATTGCTAGCTAATGTTACCGCAGCAGAAAAGATACCCGTTACTCCTTATGAAGAGAAAACGATGGTAGCTTCTTTATTACAACAAGCGCCTCAGCCAGGCAAAATTACTGCAGCTGTTAAAAATAATATATTGGGTACAACAGAATTGACATTGAGTAATGGAATCACTGTAACCTTAGATTCTACTACTTATAAAGATGATGAGGTACTGATGAGCGCTGTTCGCCAGGGAGGAAAAAATAATTATGGGTTGGCAGATAAATACAATGCCAATTACCTTACACAAGTAATTACTGCAATGGGTGTTGGTAATTTTTCTCCAACAGACCTGAAGAAAATGTTGGCCGGTAAAACAGCAACGGCAAGTCCTGTCTTTACTGATGTGGCCGACGGTTTCAATGGCAATAGCAGTGCGAAGGATGTAGAAACAATGTTGCAATTGCTGTATTTATATGTAACCGCTCCGCGAAAAGACACAGCTTTATTTGAATCTTACGTAGAGAAAAATAAATCGCAAAGTGCTTTTATCACAGCAAATCCGCAATCTGCTTTTATTGATACGATGTACACAACATTATACAATAACAATCCGCTTACGCCGATCATTATACCTAAGCCGGCGTATTTCGATAATATTAATGTTGATCGTGTATTGCAAATGTACAAAGAGCATTTTGGTGATATGAATGGTATGCATTTCACATTCGTTGGAAATTTCACTGAACAACAAATGGAACCATTGATCGAAAAATATATTGCGAGCTTGCCGGCAACAACAAAGAAATTTACTTATGTAGATAATAAGGTTCGTCCGCAAAAAGGCAAGGTTGACATCAACGTAAATAAGGGTACTGAAGCAAAGAGTTTGATCCTGACTTTTTACACCGGCGAAATTCCATATTCCGAAGACCTCGATCTAAAAGCACAGGCAGTAAGTGAAGTACTGAATATTAAGATCATTGAAGACCTTCGTGAAAAGATACAGGGAATTTATACCGGCGGCATCTATGCCAGGTTGACGAAAATACCGTATCAACATTATTCTTTTGTCTTGCAATTACCTTGCGGCCCTGCAAAAATTGATACACTCATCTTTGCTGCTAATCAGGAGATCGAGAATCTAAAAAAGAATGGCCCGTCAATAGAAGATCTTAATAAAGTAAAACAACAATGGCTGGAAGAAAATAAAACAGCCATGAAAGAAAATAACACCTGGTTGGATGCGTTACAGAATATAACATTTAAAGGAAATGACGCTGACAGGTTTTTGCATTACGAAAAATACGTCAATGCTTTAACACCAAAAGATGTTCAGGATGCAGCAAAGCTTTTATTGAATGGAAACAATGTGGCAACAGCTATATTAAGGCCGGCAAATTAAAATTGAAACATGGATCCAGCTAAGCAAAAATTTATTTCATTCGTTCAGAAGCCAACATTCAAATGGTTTTTGTTTTCGAAACTACCTAGTGCTTTTTTTTCGGGCGTATGCGTAAAAGCAATCGATGAAAATAAAAGCGAAGTAACAGTACCCTATAAATGGTTTTCACAGAATCCATTTAAGTCTACCTATTTTGCTTGCCTAGCTATGGCGGCTGAATTAAGTACCGGGTTATTGGCCATGATGAATGTGCACGAAAAAGATCCCGCTATATCAATGTTGGTTGTTGGGTTAGAAGCCAAATATTTTAAAAAAGCAACGGGCATTACCAATTTTGTTTGTGAAGATGGCATGGCGGTAAATGATATTGTTCAATCAGCTATTAGTACCGGCGAATCAAGAACCATACAATGTAGATCTGTCGGGAAGAATACCGATGGTGAAATAGTGGCAGAATTTTTAATTACCTGGTCGTTCAAAGCAAGGAGTAAAAATAACTAAGTTTAATAGGTATTCAAATGATGAAATGTGCGACGCCACTGAAGTTTAATAGTAAGATAATGCCGGGCTTAAAATAACAATACCATACTACACGATAAAGCCTTAATTTAGTTAGACCAAAAGAAGATAAATATAGCTATATGAAGATTGCGTTTCACGGGGCAGCCAGAACTGTTACAGGCTCAAAACATCTACTCACTTTAAAGAATGGTAAAAAAATATTATTAGACTGCGGTATGTTCCAGGGAATGGGATTAGATACTGCAGAGCTGAACAATCATTTTGGATTTACAGCTGAAGAGGTTGATTATATTATTTTATCACATGCGCATATTGATCATAGCGGATTAATTCCTAAAATGGTAAAAGAAGGATTTGACGGAAAGGTATTTGCCACACCTGCTACGGTTGACCTTGCAGGCGTTTTGTTAGAAGACTCTGCGGGTATACAAGAGAATGATGTAAAGTTTGCCAATAAGCAACGTGCGTTGCAAGACCTTCCTAACCTGGTGCCTTTGTACACGATGCAGGATGCATTAAGGGTTAAAGATCTTTTTGTACCTGTTGAATACGAAACCTGGTTTAAAATTACTGAGGGCGTGGAATTTTGCTTTACAGATGTTGGCCATATTATTGGCAGCGCTGCTGTTCACTTAAGAATTACAGAAAATGGCAAACTCACTCGAATAATGTTTAGCGGCGATGTTGGCCGTTACCGCGATGTAATATTAAAATCTCCCAAAGAATTTCCTCAGGCCGATTATATTATTATTGAGTCTACTTATGGGAATAGTTTACACGAAGAACAAACACAATCTCCTGATGCATTATTGCACTGGATAAAACATACTTGTTTAGAGAAAAAAGGGAAACTGATCATCCCTGCTTTCAGCGTTGGCCGTACACAGGAAATTTTGTATGCTTTAAATCAGTTAGAGATCAGTCATCGTTTGCCCGCTTTGCAATATTTTGTTGATAGCCCGCTTAGCATCAAAGCAACAGAGATCATTAAAAGTTATCCGCAATATTTTAATGCAAGAATTCAAAAGGTATTACAAAGTGATGATGACCCTTTTGAATTTAAAGGACTAAAATTTGTGCAGTCAGTTGACGAATCTAAAATGCTGAATTATTTTAAGGGTCCTTGTGTGATTATTTCTGCAAGCGGTATGGCGGAGGCCGGAAGGGTAAAGCATCATATCAGCAATACCATTGAAAATAGCAAGAACTCTATTTTATTATCGGGTTATTGCGAACCAACTTCGTTGGGAGGCAGGTTAAAGTTGCATCCGAAAGAAGTGGGCATATTTGGACAGCCACATGAAGTGAATGCAGAGATAGGTGAGTTGCGCAGCATGAGTGCACATGGAGATTATAATGACCTGTGCCAGTTCTTAGCTTGTCAGGATGCAAGACAGGTGAAAAAATTATTTTTAGTACATGGGGAATATCCTGTGCAGCAAGACTTTAAGCGTCGTTTAGTAAGTAAAGGCTTTACCGATGTGGAAATTCCTGAAATGCATTTTGAAATTGGATTAACATAATTTATTATTTTACAGTACATATAAACTACCTCTAATGAAAAAGTTTTTTCAAATCTTATTGGGCATCATTTTGCTTTTATTGGCTTTTGCTTTTGCAGCCCCGTTTTTGTTCAAAGGAAAGATCATGTCTTTTGTTAAGACAGAGATCAATGAACACATCAACGCGCGTGTAAATTTCAGTGATGTTGATATTTCTTTGTTCACACATTTTCCAAAACTATCTGTAGGGATCGATAGTCTGCAGGTAATTGGCATCGGGGCATTTGAAAGCGATACATTAATGTCAGCCAATAGTATCAATACAACAGTTGATATCATGAGCGCTATTTTTGGTAAGCAAACTAAAATATATTCTATCGATATCGAATCTCCGAGAATTCACGCGATCGTAAATAAAGATGGTTCGGCAAACTGGAATATCGTAAAGCCTGATAGTACAGCTGCTACGCCTGCTGATACAGCCGCTGCAAAACCATTTAAATTACAGTTACAACATTATGCTATTCATAATGGTTATATTAGTTATGATGATAAGCAAGGGAACATGAGCTCCGAGATCGTGAACTTAAACCATGAAGGAAGCGGAGATTTTTCAAGCGACCTGTTTACATTGAAAACCGGAACAACTGCGGCAGAACTCTCATTTATTTACAACGGTGTTCCTTTTTTAGCAAGAGTAGCAGCAGTTGCCAATTTGGATATCCAGATAAATAATAAAGATGGCATTTACAGTTTTAGTACGGATCAGATTTCTGTGAACGATCTTAAAATAAGTGGCGCAGGAACAATCACTAATTTGAATGGGAAGGGGTATAATATGGATATCAAATTCAATTCTCCTTCAACAGATTTTAAAAGCTTTTTGTCATTGGTGCCCGGTATTTACAAACATGATTTCGCTAATGTAAAAACAAGTGGTACTGCAGCTTTTGACGGTTATGTAAAGGGTATTTACAGTGATAAAAGTATGCCCGGTTATCACATCAATATGGAAATAAACAATGGGTTCTTTCAATACCCGGATCTGCCGAAGGCGGTTAAAAACATCAATGTAAAAGCAACGGTCGATGATATTGATGGTCAGCCTGATAATAATGTAGTGGATGTATCACAAGCACATTTGGAAATGGATAATGATCCGTTTGATTTCAGGATCCTGATCAAAAAACCAATCACTGATATGTATATCGATGCAGCAGCAAAAGGCAAGCTTGATTTTTCTCAGGTAGCAGAATTTGTAAAGCTTCCTGCAGGTACAAGTATCTCCGGTTTGTTAAGTGCTGATGTATATGCTAAAGGAAATGTGAGTGACCTTGAGAAAAAGCAATATGATAAGTTCAACGCCGGTGGAACTATCAGCATGACGAACTTTGATTATGCAACACCTGATTATGCAACAGGAATAAAAATAAGTACTCTGGCAACCAGCTTTACACCAAGTAAAATTGATATCACTGCACTGAGCGGACAATATCTTACAACTAATTTCAGCGGTAACGGGCAGATCAATAATATGTTGAATTATGTGTTGCAGAATAAACCATTGAATGCAAATATCAATGTGAGCGCTGATAATATTAATATGAATCAGTTAATGGGCACAACAACTGATACTACTACTAAACCTGCAGCAGTAGCAGCTACGCCGGCTTCTGCGCCATTCGCGGTTCCAGCTAATTTGGATATTGTATTGAATGCAAAAGTGGGTAAGCTTGATTATGATAATGTAGAAATCACCAATTTGACAGGCAGCACAAAGATCAGTGACGAAACTGCTTCTCTGGAAAACATAAAAGGTAATGCATTGGATGGTGTGATCACGATCAATGGTTCTTATTCAACCAAAGAGAGTAAAACAAATCCCGCAATTGCTTTTGATTATTTTGTTGATGGTGTAGATATTCAAAAAACATTCAACACATTTAATACGGTTAAAAAAATAATGCCGATCGCGCAATTCATTACCGGTAAAATGACCTCGCAATTATCAATGCATGGTTTCATCGGACAAAACATGATGCCTGATATGAATGCAATGTCTGGAAAAGGTAATGTTGATCTAACAAAAGCTATATTAAATAAATTCGGACCCTTAGATAAAATCGCTTCTACACTAAATATTGATGGATTACACCAGGTGCCGATGGATAATGTAAAAGTATCTTTCAGTTTTGCTAATGGAAGAGTAACGATCGATCCATTCACTATTAAGATGGATAATATCAACATGAAAGTTGCCGGCGATCAGGGCTTTGATGAAACAATGAATTATGGTATCAATATGCAGGTGCCACGTGCATTAATGGGTTCTGGTGCAAATGAGCTGGTAAATAATTTGATCAATGAAGTAGGCGCCAATGGTATTCCTATAAAAGCACCGGATAGCATCAATGTTAAATTAAGATTAGGCGGTACATTTAATAACCCTACCATCAAAACAGATTATGGTCCGGGTTCAAGCGCGTCAGGTGGATTGGAAGACCAGGCTAAAGCAATGGCAAAGGCGCAGGTTGATAGTGTTAAAAAGCAAGCAGAAGCTACTATAAAAGATACTATTGCTACCGTTAAAAAAGAAGCGGTGCAGGAAGCAAAAACTGAACTGATCAATCAATTATCAGGAAAAAAAGATTCTGTACAACCTGGTGGTGATATAGAAAAATCTGCCCAGGGTTTGATCAATGGCCTTTTCGGCAAAAAGAAGAATAACTAGTACTAACCAACAATAACGTAAAATGCCTTCCAATTGGAAGGCATTTTTATTTGGTAGCACGTACGGGAATCGAACCCGTGACTCCTCCGTGAAAGGGAGGCGTCTTAACCCCTTGACCAACGCGCCGTTTTTCGGACGGCAAAGATAGCATCAGGGAGGTAATCGGCAAAATTTTTTACAAAGTATATGGTATATATTTCTGTAATGCCCGTCAATCCAGCAAATCGGGCCTTTTTTCTTTGGTGCGAAGCAGCGATTGTTCGTATCTCCACTCCTCAATTTTAGCATGGTTGCCGCTCATTAAAATTTCGGGCACTTTCCAGCCCCTGAAATCTTCGGGCCTTGTGTATACCGGAGGAGATAATAAGTTGTCTTGAAAAGAATCAGTCAGCGCAGAAGTCTCATCATTTAATACACCCGGAATTAACCTGCCGATCGCATCTACCAAAACTGCTGCAGCCAATTCACCACCACTCAAAACATAATCACCGATCGATATTTCCTTAGTAATAAAATGATCGCGCACACGTTGGTCGATACCTTTATAATGTCCGCAAATAAGTAGTAAATTATTTTTCATCGAAAAATTATTCGCCATTTTTTGGTCAAAGGTTTCGCCATCCGGCGTTAAAAAAATGACCTCATCATACACTGTTTCTTTCTGTAAGCTTTCGATCGCGTTTACCAATGGCTCTGCCATCATTACCATACCAGCGCCGCCGCCAAATTGATAATCATCAACCTGCGCTCTTGCATAAGTAGTATGGTCGCGCAAATTAATACAGTTCACTTTCAGCAAACCTTTATCCTTCGCACGTTTCATGATCGAATGCGCAAACGGACTTTCCAGCAGGTCAGGTAAAACTGTAATGATATCTATCTTCATATATTAAAAGTAAGATTTAATGTTGAGCCCGGCTTTTGAATTACTATTGAACTTCATTGGCGTCGCACATTTCATCTGATTACTACTATTGAACAACAACTTTCTTTACACTTCCATAAAACCATCCAGGTCACGTTTATCCTTTTTAGTAGGCCTGCCAACTTTGCTCATTCTTTTGCCTGTATTAAAAACGGCCGCTTGAAATTTAATTCTATCCAATTCTTCTGCAGGTGTAATATCTGTGTAAAATGTGATCGCCTCACTATATTGTACGCGATGGTCCAATAACCCGGTAACTTTTATCACCCAACGTTTTGCTTCTGTCTTCACTTCATATTCATCACCCACATTCACATTTCTGGAAGCTTTTGCATTATCACCTGCAAATTTCACTTTGCCCCTGTCACATGCATCTGCGGCCTGGCTACGGGTTTTAAACAAACGGATAGACCATAAATATTTATCTAAACGGAGTTTTTCTTTTTCCATATTGCAAAAATAAATGCTTTTCTGTCAAACGAAAGGATAGCTTATGCTATTTGCTTATTTTAGTGATCTAAAAGATATGATATGAAGTTGATGCACCCAAGGTATTTGTTATTGTTGGCCATTTCTTTTTATATACAAACCAGTACTGCACAAATTTTCCATCAGGATAAACTGCATTGGGCAAAAGATGGCAAAAGTTATTTTATTACAGCTGCTGATGGAGTTGACCAAATAGATCTTATCCAGCTTGCTAAAACAAACTTTATAAGCCTGCAACAGCTTACACCAAAAGATAGTGCTTCACCATTGACCGTAGAATCTTTCCAGGTAAGCGATGATAATAATAAGATACTCATTTTTACCAATACGGCAAAGGTCTGGCGCTATCATACCAGGGGTGATTATTGGATACTTGATATCAAACAAAAAAAAATAACACAAGTAGGAAAAGACAAGCCGGCACAATCATTAATGTTCGCAAAGTTTTCTCCTGATGCAAAAAAGATCGCTTATGTAAGCGGACATAATTTATTTTCAGAAGATATAACATCGGGCAAAATAACCCAACTAACGTTCGATGGCACCCGCAAATTTATAAACGGCACTTTTGATTGGGTGTATGAAGAAGAACTCGGTTGCCGGGATGGTTTTCGCTGGAGTCCTGATGGAACCAGGATCGCATTCTGGCAGGTAGATGGCACCAAGACAAGAGATTATTACATGCTCAATACAACAGACTCAGTGTATTCACAAGTGATACCGGTTGAATATCCAAAAGTAGGAGAGCCTCCATCACCTGTTCGTATCGGTGTTGTAAATATAAACAGCGCTAATATTCAGTGGATGAAGATCGAAGGTGATCCGCAACAACATTATTTACCACGCATGGAATGGGCAGGCGATGATTCCTTAGTAGTGCAACAATTAAATCGTAAACAACAAGAAAGTAAATTGATCTATTGCAATGCAACAACAGGCAACAGCACAGCTTTTTATACGGAGCAGGATAGTGCATGGATAGACATTAAAAGTCGTTGGAATGACGATGACCCAACAGGATGGGAATGGATCAATGATCAAAAAGCTTTTATATGGGTAAGTGAAAAAGATGGCTGGCGGCATTTGTATAAAGTAAGCAGGGATGGGGAAACAGAAACATTGATCACAAAAGGCAAATACGATATCGAATCTATAAAATGTATTGATCAGGCAAGTAATACTATTTATTTTACGGCTTCGCCGGATAATGCTACACAATTATATTTATATGAGATCAATGTTGATAGTGGTAAGGCTGAATTGGTTTCACCTGCAGCAATGAAAGGTATGCATGATTATGATATTTCTCCTACAGCAAAATTTGCGTTGCATACTTTTAGTAACCACAACACAAAAGAAGTAGGTGAATTAATTTCTTTACCGGATAATGATCCGGTAAATGCTAAAAATAGTATCGCCGCTAAAATTAAAGTCGACAAAACCATCAATATAGAATATACACAGATCACAACAGAAGATGGGATAACTGTTGATGCATGGATAAACAAGCCAACCAATTTCGATAGTACAAAAAAATATCCTGTTGTATTTTATGTGTATGGCGAACCTGCAGCATCAGTAGTAAATGATAGTTATGGTGATCAAGATAATTTTTTATACAGCCGCAATATGCAAAAAGATGGCTACATACAAGTTGCTGTCGACAATCGTGGTACACCATCATTAAAAGGCGCGGCATGGCGTAAATCAATTTACAGGAAAATAGGTATAGTGAATATTAGAGATATGGCGATGGCGGCTAAAAAATTATTAGAGCGCCCTTATTTTGATAAGGATCGCGTAGCAGTCTGGGGATGGAGTGGCGGCGGATCATCAACATTACAATTGCTGTTTCAATATCCCGATATATTTAAAACAGGCATTGCTATTTCAGCGATCACAAATGAATTGTACTACGATAATATTTACACAGAAAGATACATGGGCCTGCCGCAGGAAAATATGCAGGATTTTATCAATGCTTCTCCTGTTACGTATGCAAAAAATCTGCAAGGAAATTTATTATATGTACATGGTACAGGAGATGATAATGTTCATTATGATAATGCCGAAGCATTGTTAAATGAATTAATAAAGTATGATAAGCAATTTCAATTTATGCCTTATCCAAATCGCACACATAGCATTTCAGAAGGCGAAGGAACCAGAGATCATTTATCAATGTTGTACACTAATTTTTTGAGAAAAAATTGTCCGCCGGGAGCAAGATCAATCAAATAGATCAGACGATAAGTACCTGTCGCCTCTATCACAAATGATACAAACGATGGTGCCGCTGTCAAGATCCTTTGCTACTTGAAGTGCTGCATGAACGGCACCGCCGCTGCTCATACCACAGAAGATGGCTTCTTCACGCGCCAAACGTTTTGTCATAATGCGCGCTTCTTTTTCATCCAGCTCAATAACCCGGTCGATACGTTTGCGGTCAAATATTTTTGGCAGATAAGCTGCTGCCCATTTACGAATGCCCGGTATGCGCGAACCATCAGTCGGCTGGCAACCAACAATTTCAATAGCTGAATTTTGTTCTTTTAAATATTTCGAAACACCCATGATCGTTCCGGTAGTGCCCATACTCGAAACAAAATGTGTGATGGTACCGTTGGTATCTTTCCATATTTCAGGCCCGGTAGTTTGATAATGCATAGCTGCATTATCAGGATTGGCAAATTGATTCAGCATTAAATAACCGCCTTTTGCCACTTGTTCATTGGCATAATCGATCGCGCCTTCCATTGATCTTTCTTTTGGTGTAAGAATTACTTTGGCACCAAAAGCCTGCATGGTTAATACGCGCTCGCGTGTTGAATCTTCCGGCATTACTAATTCTATCGGCACATGAAATAAACTGGCGATCATCGCGAGTGCAATTCCTGTATTACCACTTGTCGCTTCTATTAATGTTGTATCGCTTTTTATTTCACCACGGTCTATCGCACCTTTGATCATGCCGTAAGCAGCACGATCTTTAACACTGCCGCCCGGATTATTTCCTTCGAGCTTGGCATAAATAGTTACATTTTTATTAGTAGGAATATGTTTTAATTCTACCATCGGCGTGTTGCCTACCAGATCCAATATCCCGGCCATACGTATTTTTTATGTGTTGAATATTTCCAGCTGTAATTTCCTGCTTTTTGCAGAAACTACCATGCAAACTATTTTCTATAAACGGAAAATTTAATTAAAGGAGCAACTAGCTGTTAAGTATAAGCGCAGTTATTCAAAATAGACCCTTACGGTCTGATAAAAAAGACGGTTATTTAAGTATTGATTCTGTCCTTGTTGTTTTTCAGAAAAACCTTGCAGTCCGAATAAGCCGGCGGCGTTTCCTTTATTGATAGCAATTTCTAAATAGCCGGCAGAATTGAATAGAGCTAATTTTTCACCTTCCGTTACATCGGCATAAGTTTCGCTGATCTTATCAATGATCTCATCCCGTTTAAAAACAATTTTAAAACTGCGGCCCTTGCGCTGTTCTTCAAATTCTTCTTTGGTAATATTAACGATCACGTTCTCAAAATTATCAATGAAAATGATCTGGCCCTCTACCCAATTATTACCCAACAAAGAGCGCAAAGGATTTTTTACTTGTATAGATATAGTGGCGTCGCCAACTTCTTCCATTTTTTTCCCTTTTGATAAGGCATCAAAAGCTTTGGCGAAAACGGTGGTACAATAAAGTGTATTTTTTTGTGCTGTTTTTTCTAGTGCCAACGCAACAACTTTTTGGGGGATCTCTTCCAATATCATTGTCAGCAAGCCATTATCGGCGCAACCAATATAATGGCCGTTGTGTTCTGCTAATAATAAGTGTTCAGGTTTTTCATCGAACAAATTAACCAGAACCATATGGAATGTGCCCGCAGGAAAATTCTTGATCGCATTTCTGCATACATAAGCAGCTTGCGGATAATTGAACGGAGAAAGATAATGTGTGATATCAACAATGGTAAATGCCTCGCTCACTTGTAACAGCCTTCCTTTCATGGCACCTGCAAGAAAATCATGCTGGCCAATATCAGATGTAAGTGTAACTAAAGGCATTTGTTTTTAATTAAGAATTAATAATTAGGAATTAATAATTCTGTAAAATTTTAAAAGTCATTTTCTATTGATAATGTACAATGCATTGAAGATAAGTACATAATCTCTTCAATTAACAAAAATTACAATGAAACTTAAACTGCAGGCAATTGAAAAAATTATTAATTACTAATTCTTAATTATTAATTAAAGTAACTCTCCATTTTTTATAAAAAATTTCTTCACTAATTTATCTGCTAACGCAGGAAATAGTTTGTTTAACCAAACCGTTTCTTTTCCCTGAAAAGTTAGTACGATGGTTCTTTTTCTTTTTTCGATGGCTATTAAAATATGTTTGGCACATTCTTCTGCGCTCATCATTTTACTTTCATCCATCGGGCTTTCACTTTGTGTCTGCCCTTTACTATTCAATGCAGCATTGCGGATATTGCTGCTGGTGAAACCAGGACAGGCCCACATTACATTTACACCACTATCTATTAATTCAGTGCGTATTGCTTCTAAAAACCCATTCACTGCAAACTTGGAGGCTGAGTAACCGCTTCTGCCGGGTAAACCGCGGTAACCTGCGATGGATGACATCCCTACAACAGTTCCTTTTCTTTCAATGATACTGTTAAGTGCCAGTTTGGTACAGTTTACAGTGCCATAAAAATTAATATCCATTACTTTCTTTATTACATCAATTTCCGCATCTTTCAACATAGCTCTCATTGATATACCTGCATTATTAATCAAGATATCAATCCCGCCAAATCTTTCGATAGTAGAATCGACAAAGTTTTTGCAATCATTATAGTTGCTCACATCTGCAACAATAGTTAATAATGAGCTGTCTGGATATTGATCTTTAAGTGTTTGTAGTTTATCCGAACTGCGGCCACAGGTCGAAATTTTTGCGCCCAATGGTAATAAAGCAGCGATCAAAGCTTTGCCAATACCATCACTGCCACCGGTTATAGCGATCACTTTATTGTTAAAAAAATTGCTCATGAAATATATTTCGGTAAAAATAAGAAAGGATAAGGCATAAAAAAGGAGTTCTATAAAGAACTCCTTTGTGAACTGGCTGGGACTCGAACCCAGGACCCATACATTAAAAGTGTATTGCTCTACCAACTGAGCTACCAATTCAAAATCTAGTAAAATCAAGGATTTTCGGTAAAAATCAATGATTTATGCAACCGTTTTATTTAACGGAGTGCGAAAATAAGGCAAAATAATATCTAGACAAACTTTTTTAGAAAAAAAACCGTTTAATTATATAATTAATACCCTGTATGTAATATCAAAAGAATGAGCATCATTCTTTTATCATGTAATCATTGCGGTTAGTAAATAAATTTATAGAACAAAAAAACGCCATCGGAATTTTTTAATATTTTTTGGAAACCTATAAGTTTTGTTAAAAACAATGCATAGCTTTACAATTCTTTATCAAAAAAAATTGTTAACTCTAACAAATTGATTCTTGCTTATGTCTAAAAAACGATTTCTAAAAGCGATAATGCTTTTCGTTATGGTGCTGTCACTTCAGGTAGCCCATGCGCAGCTCAAAACTGTTACCGGTATTATTAAAGATGACAAAGGTCAGCCTGTTGTAGGAGCTACTGTAAAAGCCGAAGGTTCAACAGAAGCTACTAAAACCGCTGATGATGGTAGTTTTTCCATTGGCGTTCAACCAACTACAACATCTCTTGTAATTTCAAGTGTAGGGTTTGCTGAAACAACAGTTTCTGTCGACAATGCGAGTACAATTACAATAAAACATAAGGATACAGAGTTAGCAGATGTTACTGTTAACACTGTAAATATTGGTTACGGAACTCAAAGAAGAAGAGATGTCACAGGATCTATCGCTTCTGTAAGTGGCAAAGACATTAAGGATCTGCCTACAACAAACGTAGCCGCGGCACTAGAAGCTCGTGTCGCTGGTGTGGACGTAACAACTTCTACAGCAGAGCCTGGAACTACATCACAGATCACAATAAGGGGTGTATCATCTTTATTTCAGCCGAACCCTTTATACGTAATAGACGGAGTTATACAAAGAAGTAATCCTGTTGGCACGGGACCTGATGCAGGTAGCAATATCAATCCTGCTGATATCGCGAGTATTGATGTATTAAAGGATGCGGCAGCTACAGCTATTTATGGAGCATCTGCGGCAGGCGGTGTTATTATTATTACTACTAAAAAAGGATTGGATAGAAAACCGGTAATTAATCTTTCTACAAGATATGGAGTAACAAAACCTTTGTTATATAAATTGTTAGATCGTGATGATTTCATCAAATTACAATCTGATATCGCTCCAAATTCACCTTTAGCGCATAATACTGAAACAGATACTCTTCCTAATACTGATTGGGTAAAAGCTATGTACAGAAATGGAATAGAACAAAACTATAATCTTTCCTTATCCGGCGCCGCAGGTCCTCTTGGAGTTGCGCCTACTGCTAATTATTATATGTCGGGTGTATATAATAAACAAACAGGTGTTTTTATTCAAAACAGTTCTGAATTATTCGGCTTTAAACTTAACACAGATTATAAAGTAACGAATAGAGTAAAAGTAGGAGAAACGCTTGATGCATATCAAAGAAGTACAACTCCTGTTGATTATGCAGTTGATCCTACTGGCGGAAGTGCACCAGCTCCTAGGCTTAATGCGCCGTTCCTTACACAACCAATATTAGCAATATATCAATCTCCAGGAGTATTTGCTACTGATCCTGCTGGTCTTAGTATACCGAATCCAATAGCGCAGATCGTAACAAAAAACAGAAACATTACACAGTCTAATATTCAGGCTAATGTATATGGAGAAGTAAAGTTACCATTAGCGCTTACTTTTAGAGCTACTTTAGGGTATACTATCTTTAACGAACAGGGTAATTCTTATGAAGCGCCATATGTTGCAGGTAGCGAAAATATTGGCTTTGCCAAGTTGCTTAAAGATATGGTATCGTATAAAAGTCTGTTGAACGCGTATACTTTGGCTCATGATAAATCTTATGGCAACAACAATATTAACGCAATGATTGGCTATGAGCAATATCAAGGTATTTATAATGCTATATATACTAGTGAAACAGGTGTTTATCCTGCAAGTTTTTCATATGTGCCTCTAACAGGTGCAATATCTAATATTGCAAATGGCGGATATGATCCTCAGCCTTTAGTTGAATCAGAATTTGGAAGAATAAATTATAATTATAATACCAGGTATTTTTTATCTGCGTCAGTACGTAGAGATGCCGACTATATAAAATTTGGACCTAATAACCAGGCCGCTGTTTTTCCTGCAGCATCTGCAGGTTGGATAATGAGCGATGAACCTTTTTTCAAAAAAGCACTTCCCAAAGTTAATTTCTTAAAACTTCGAGGTAGTTATGGGTCAATAGGTAATAGTAATATTCCTCCATACAGATTCCTTGCTGGTTTTTCTCCTAGCAATCCTACACCTACTGCCATTAGTAATATTGCTAGTTTTGCGCCAAATTCTGCAACTCCTGTAACCGGGTTTTCGCAAACGAGCATAGCAAACCCTAATATTAAATGGGAAACAACTAATGAAGTGAATATTGGAATAGACGGAGAATTATTACACAGCAAGTTCTTTTTTACTGTAGAATGGTATAATAAAACCACTCATAATTTATTATATGATCTACCCATACCTACTAGTACAGGCTTTAACAATTTCTTCGACAATATAGGAACTTCAAATAATAAAGGAGTTGATATCTTGTTAGGCTATAAGGATCATATAAAAGAATTAAATTACAACGTGACTTTCACAGGGTCTTTCAACAAAAATAAAGTAATTGATCTTGATGGTGTTGGACACCCGATCAGAGATGGGAATAATGATTACGGGCAGGGATATGGCGGTATGATGGCGAATGATCCTTTAACCTATACGGCTCCAGGAGGCTCTTTTGGACAGTTTTATGGACTTAAAGTTTTAGGTATTTATAAAACTGATCAGCAAGCAATAGATCGTGGAATTACCCAGTTTGGAAAAACACCTCATGCGGGAGATCTTATTTATTATGCAAAAGCTGGGCATACTAATGTTACTGCTTTAGATGATACTATCATTGGAAATCCTTATCCTAAATTCACTTATGGTTTGAACATTAATTTACACTGGAAAGGATTTGATTTAGCTGTATTATTTCATGGAGTTCAAGGCGTAGATATTTTCAATGGTGTTAAACCTTATTCAGAAGGATTATTTTTGCAGGGTAATACTACGTCAAAAGTATTTGGTGCTTCTAACTTAGGAACGAATGGTGTTACAAGTCAACCTGAAATAGGACAAACAGGGCCAGGTGGATCTTTTACCCCGGATAATCAAGCTAATAACAACTATTCTCATGCTAATAGTTATTTTGTTGAAAATGGCAGCTATTTCAAATTGCAAAATTTACAAATAGGGTATTCTTTCTCTAACAAATTATTAAATAAGGTTAGTATTAGAAGTGCTCGTTTGTTTGTTATGGGAAATAATCTTTTCACTATTACAAAATATACTGGTTTAGATCCTGAATTGGGAAGCCAAGATTTGACTACAAATGGCGGTACCACTAATAGGGGTATTGATGGCCCATATAAGTATCCAAGTGTAAGAACATATTCAGTTGGGCTTGATCTTAGTTTTTAAGAAATGTTATTATGTTAGATTTTAAATTTATAACGATGCGTACAAAAATTGTTTTAATGGCTGTAATTATCCTGTTTATGGTGGGTTGTAAAAAGCCCCCTACTACTGTGCAGGATTTAAGTTTGGTAAGTGGAGCCGTATATCCTAGTACTATAGATCAACTTACTTCTATAGTAGCAACCGGTTACGCTAATTATCGTTCTGAAAATTTGAACGGTTTTCAATTACTGACTTCTGCATTCGCATGTAGCGAACATATTGCAGATGAAACAGGCCCGATGAATGTTGGTGACCCTAGTGGTAAAGCACCTTATAATAATGCTTCTCCTACTGATGCTTGGATAACCAATATATGGGCGGGCTTTTATTTGGGAGTTACTGATGCAAATAATACATTAACAGCTGAGTCTTTTTATGAAAAAAATCATGCAGTTGCAGGAGATTCAGCAATGTTAAAAGCTATCCGTGGCGAGGCTTTATTTTTACGGGCCTATTATTACTTTCAATTAGAATGCTTTTACGGAGAAAAGTATATTGATATGAAACAACCAGCGAGTAGTGATGCGAATATATTGGGGGTACCAATTTACACTCAAACCCCATCAACGCTGGCTCAAACCCAAAGTCCAAGAGCTACTGCTCGTCAGGTGTGGAGTTTAATTATAAGTGATCTTAATAATGCAAAAACCTTATTACCTAATTCTTGGTCAGGTGATAATATAGGCAGGGTTACATCATGGTCAGCGAAAGGCTTATTAGGTAAAGCATATGTATTTACCCAAAATTGGGATAGCGCTAAAACGGTATTAAATGATGTTATTCTTAATGGTAATGGCCCACGTGGTTTACCATTACAATTGATGCCATTTAATATATACAAACAAGCGTTTAATAGTAATGTTTACCCCGGCGTTTTAAATGCTAATACTGATCAAAAATTCAATCAAGAATCTTTGTTTGAAATAGAAGTTGATAGAGTGCCCGGGAACGGTGGGTATGGTATTTTTGGTAATGCACCCAATTTATATCTTACTACAAGTATAGGATTGTTTTGGTCACCTTCCGGTTTTGGAGATGATCACGTAAGTCCTGAAGTAATGGGGTATTCTGATCTGTACGTACATGATAGAAACTTGTTAAGATTTGGATTTACTGTACCTCTTGATTCTGTATCAGTATCAGCATTAGTTCCAAATCAAAATTACAATCCAAATTCAAAAGACTCTGGCTATATTAGTACAACGTTTGTACCTAGCGCATGGTATCAGCATGTGTCTGATAGCTTTAGGAATTCAAATGGAGCTGACCCTCGTTTATATGTGTGTGCTCTAGAACCATATATGGATACAGTAATGTTTTCTCAAACGGGTCCTGCATCCGATAGGTATAAACGCCCTGTAAGTAAATGCTTTAACGTACCAGTTCCTGATTCATATCATGGCTGGAGCTTTAAGAAATACCAAACGCTTGATGCTAGTTTAAATGAAGGAACTGTAGAACAATGTGATGGAGCGAACTATTACTTATTGCGTTTAGCTGATATCTATTTATTATATGCGGAAGCGTGTATGAATACAGGTGACCAGGCTACTGCGCTATCATACATTAATATGGTACATCGTAGGGCTTATGGGCAAGCTGCTCCATATACTACGCCTAATAATAATTTAACTGATCCTGCGCATGACTATCAAACACTTACCGACGCAACAAAAGCTGATCCTTCAGATGTAAATCTTGCTCATAATCCTTTAGCTTATGAGAGATATGCGGAATTATTTGCAGAAGGACATTGGTGGTTTGATGTTTGCAGATGGGGAAATAGTACAACTGGTACTAGTGGTAATTACAATACTGATTTTGGTAAAAATGAAGGCACTTATTATGGTAATTTATTACCAAATAATTTGCCTAGCCAATGGAACAATGTTAGTTCGTATTCCTATCCAATACCTAGTACAGAAATAAACAGTAATGATCTGGTATCGGCTCAGCCTAATGGAGGTCAAAACCCCGGATATTAACAATATATTATGCAAAGTAAAAAGCCATTGTAAAATGGCTTTTTACTTTTAAGCTACCTTGTGAAGCAGTTAACTGTTGTTTAAGTAAAAGAATAAAAGATAAAATGAAGAATAGATTATTCGCTCTCATCATATTACTATGTTGCCTTAGTTGCAAAAAGCCATCGCATGCCTCTTTCTATTTTAGTGGAACAGTTGTGCCTTATGCGCCTACACCTGTTGCAAAAACAACTAATAAAAGAGTCTTTGCACATCTTTTACCTTGGTTCGAAACACCAGAGTCAAATACGTTAACACCAGGAGGTTGGGGATATCATTGGACTATGAAAAATGAAAACCCTAATGTTATTGTAAATGGGCAGCATCAAATAGCTTCTTGGTATTATCCTTCTATCGGTCCTTATGCTTCAGGTGATACAACAGTGATTGATTATCAATTGTTATTAATGAAACTTAGTGGAATAGATGGCGTATTTATTGATTGGCCAGGGATAGGAACAGATGCGGGTCAAGGTGAAGATTTACCGATGGCAAAACATAATACTGATGTAATCGTTTCAAGATTGGCAAGGGTCGGACTTAAATATGCGATAGTATATGAAGATAATGACCTTTTAGATATAACAAACAAAGTTGGGCAGGCACAAAATGATATGAATTATTTACAGTCTACCTATTTTAACGATGTAGACTATGAGCAAATTTCAGGTACTCCTTTGCTACTTGATTTTGGTCCACAAGCCGTTGCGGATACAGCAAGTTGGAGTTCAATTTTTTCGGTATTATCTCCTAAGCCGGCGTTCTTGACTTTATCAGGACATTCAAATTTGGCCGGAGTTAATGCTAAGGGAGAATTTGTATGGGTATATAATAATGCATTAGTAAGCTTAAGCAACTTTTATAGCAATAATTATACAGGAATTAAAATGTCTGCTGCTTTTTCAGGCTTTAATAGTTATTATGCTGCTGGTGGTGGTTCAGGCCCTGGACCTCTTTTATCAAACACGCCGTCACCAACTATAGCTTTTTTTAAGCAAACACTCGATAGCGCATTGAACCAGACTAACAATAAATATATTCAGTTGGTTACCTGGAACGATTATGGCGAAGGAACTATAATAGAACCAACAGTACAATTTGGTTATGGGTATTTAACAACATTACAGCAAGAACTGGGCGTTTCATCAACACTATCTCAATCAGACTTACAAGCCGTTGCTCAATTATACCAGCTTAGGCAAATGAATGCAAATAATCCGGCGGCGATGGCAAAATTAGACCAAGGATTTTATTTTATGGCTTCTTTGCAAATGGATAGCGCTAAAGCTTTACTGGCTTCTTTTTAATAACTAAAAGAATGAAATAGACAATAATCAATAGATACTATAAAAAAGCTCTCAATTTAATTGAGAGCTTTTTTTATATCGTAAGCTATTATTGCAAACTGAGAATTTTATCTATAATCCAAGTACCTCTTTCATACTATAAATTCCTTTTTTATCTTGTAAAAATTCAGCGGCTAATACTGCGCCCGTTGCAAAGCCTGTACGGTTATGCGCCGTGTGAATTATTTCTATATCATCAATGGCAGATGAATATTTAACGCTATGTGTGCCTGGCGCCGGGTCAATACGCTTGCTGGCAATTAATAATTCATCTGCTTTAGGAACTTCATCATTTACCCATTTGCGTTTGCGGTCCAGATTTTTCATTACTTGTTCAGCCAAGGTAATAGCTGTTCCGCTAGGTGCATCTTTTTTTTGTGTATGATGTATCTCTTCCATCGTTACCTCGTAATTCGTTTGCTTATTCATCAGCTCGGCTAATTTTTTATTTAGCTCAAAGAATATATTTACACCAATGCTATAATTGCTTGAGTAGAGTAAAGAGCCATTTTTTTCTTCACATTTCTTTTTTACTGAATCCCATTCTTCTAGCCAACCCGTACTTCCACTAACTACAGGCGTACCTGCATCCAGGCAAGTCATAATATTTTGTAAGGCTGTATGTGGACTTGTAAATTCAATGGCTACATCACACTTATTTAAATTCTCTTTTGTGAATTCGGCAAGTGTGGCAATATCTATTTTTAACCCAATGGTGTGCCCTCTTTGTAAAGCAATTTCTTCAATCGCTTTACCCATTTTACCATAACCAATTAATGCAATTTTCATTATTGTTTCTTTTAATATCGCTTTCCTATTTTCATTACAAGGCTAATACCATTTGTATTGGCCATATCACTGTGTCCCGGTTTAAATTCTAAACTAATATCATCACTTACATCAAATGTTTTAAGATGAGCATCTACGGTTGCGTCAACAACATTCAATCCCCAAAAAATAATAAAGAATAAAACAGAGTAATCTATATTTTGCCTGAATACATTTCGATTCGCTAATAAAGAGGCCTGTGAATATATCCTAAGATCAGGTTCTATATTAGGATCATTGATCACGCCACTATCAATTACAGATTGGCGATAAGCCTTCTTGAATTGATTATAGGTTTTAAGGTTGTAAAAAAATATGCCGCCAGTTATTCCCAATGCTGCATATATCAATGGTATCTTCCAGTATTTATGATTGTAGGCTTGACCGAGGCCCGGCAATATCGCAGACCGAATAGTGGCCTGGCGGGGACTGAATTTTTTTGATGCATGTCCAATATTCGGATTCATCGAAAAGATGTTGGCACTATCCTGAGGAGCTATAGCTCTCGCAGCGCTGTCGTTTCTTAGAACATGATGAGAGCCACCAGGCATAAATGCATGATGACTACTGTCTTTCGCAGGCAAAATTATGCTGTCTTTTTTTGGAGTAGTCGAGCTATCTCCAAACACCTGCGCAAAACTACGAGGTGAAAAAAAAATCAGCAAGAAAGAAATAAAAAATATGGGTAGTAACTTTTGCATTAACTCACTTTAATATTCAACTTATCCAGTAAGGCATTTAATTCCTCTAAAGAATAATAATCAAAAGTAATGGCACCATTGCCTTTTTTATTGTGCACCAATTTCACTTTCGTATTGTAATGCGATGCTAAATTATCTTCTATCTTTTTATAAGCAGGAGGCAATTGAGTTTTTACAGAATTTTTAACAGCGCCGCCGCTACCGGTATACATTTTACGAACGAGGTCTTCTGTTTGCCTAACAGATAATTGTTTGTTTTTTATTTCAGAAAAAATATACAATTGTTTATCTATCACATCTACATTGATCAATGCTCTTGCATGACCCATGCTTATAACGCCTGTGCGCACGGCGATCTGAATATCAGGAGGTAATTTTAATAAGCGGATGTAATTGCCGATCGTGCTTCTTTCTTTACCCATTCTCTCTGCCACTTGCTCCTGCGTATAATCCAATTCATCCATTAAGCGTTTGTAGCTTAATGATATTTCTATCGCGTTTAAATTTTCGCGCTGTAAATTTTCTAGCAGTGCCAGCTCTAACAATTCCTGGTCATTTGCCTGGCGAACATATACTGGCACATCTTTTAATCCTGCGATCTTTGATGCACGGAACCTTCTTTCGCCCGCTATCAAACGATATTTTCCTGAAGCTGTTTTTGAAACAGTCAGTGGTTGAATGATATCATGAATTTTTATTGACGCAGCTAGTTCTCTTAAAGCTGTTTCATCAAAATCTTTACGCGGTTGTTTCGGATTAACTTCTATCTGATCAAGAGAGATGCGGTTGATGCCTGTTTTCTTTTCAACAACTTCAGGTTTTAAAGTGTCGGCAGTTGATTTCAAATCAGAATCAATATTCTGCAATAAGCTGCGAATACCTTTTCCTAATGCATCTTTTTTATTTGGAGCGTTCATAATTAATGTGCTAATGTGCTAATATGCTAGTGTGCTAATTGTGAAATTATCAATCTGCATTTTATTAGCAGATTAGCACATCAGCTAATTAGCTGATTATTTTATCTTCCTGGTTAATTTTTGTAAGATTATTTTTTTGTAAGATCTCTTTGGCAAGATTTAAATAATTGAAAGAGCCTTTGCTTTCTGCGTCGTATAAAATAACGGGCTTGCCAAAACTTGGCGCTTCGCTCAATCTTGTATTACGATGAATGATGCTGCTGAAAACCATTTCATCAAAATGCCTGCGCACTTCGCTAACAACCTGGTTGCACAAACGCAAACGCGCATCATACATGGTCATTAATATGCCTTCTATTTTAAGATCAGGGTTCAAACGGTTTTGAACGATCTTAACCGTATTTAATAATTTTCCTAATCCTTCCAAGGCAAAAAATTCTGTTTGCACCGGAACAACCACACTATCAGAAGCCACCAATGCATTTACTGTGATCAACCCAAGCGATGGTGAACAATCGATAATGATAAAATCGTATTGATCTTTGATGGGATCTAAAATTTTCTTTAACACTCCTTCGCGGTTGGGATAATTGATCATTTCAATTTCTGCACCAACAAGATCTATATGCGATGGGATCAGGTCAAGATGCGGTATCTCAGATTTTAATACAACATCTTTCGCTTCCACTTCATTTACCATACAATCGTACAGACTTTGGGTGATATTGTTCAGATCGAATCCAATACCAGTTGTACTATTTGCCTGCGGGTCAGCATCTACCAGTAAAGTTTTATATTCCAATACGGCTAAACTTGCCGCCAAATTGATCGCCGTTGTCGTTTTGCCAACTCCGCCTTTTTGATTTGCTATTCCTATTGTTCTTGCCATGGTAGCGCACCCATTCAGGGCCGTTTATTTTACTTTTTACTTAAAAATTGTCCTGGTACCTAATCCTGCCAAAGATAATATAATGTATTTCAAATAGTAGTATAATGTGACCCATGGCTATGAGTTTTTCTTTAAATTGTGTACTCTTGTAAGCCGGTTGTGGACAACTCACAAGCAGGCCGACAAATTTGGGTAATTAACCTAAAAAAATCACCTCCAAAAAGGCATAAAAATTATCGTTTTTAAATAGAATTAAGATAAAATGATCACAATTATATCAGGAACCAACAGAAAAGGAAGTAATACCCAGAAAATAGCCCTTGAATACCAGCTTATTCTTAAAGAAAGAGGGATAGATGCAAAAATTCTATCCTTAGTAGGTATTAATGTAGGCTTGAGAGATGCTGATTTTGAAAGGATCGAAGAAGAAATACTGATACCCACCACTACTTTTGTTATTATCTCACCAGAATACAATGGCAGTTTTTCCGGCGCTTTAAAATTGTTTTTTGATACCAGCCGTGTCCATCTTTGCTGGTGGCATAAAACGGCCATGCTTGTTGGCGTGGCAACCGGCAGAGCAGGAAACCTTCGCGGCATGGAACACCTCACCGGTATTCTAAACCACATGAAAGTGATGGTTCATTTTAATAAACTGCCTATTTCATCAGTAGATAAATTACTGGATAGTGATGGCAGAGTTGTTAATGAACATACAATTATGGCCATTAATCACCAGTTAAATGAATTTTTTGGGGTAGATAAAAAATAAAATGCCTTCTCATTCGTCTTACCACTTACTCAACCTTACATAATTTATGCGTTCTCCACTCGGTGCTTTTATTTTTATCTCCATCATGTTATTGCTGGATACTTATATTTTTCAAGTTGTAAAATCTGTTTGCCAGAATATTTCGCCAAAAGCGCGAACGATCATCTATGTTATTTATTGGGGTATCACGGTTTTAGCAGTCGTTGGCTTTTTATTATTTGTATTTACTGACCCAGACTTGTTACCAAGAAAATTACGCACGTATTTATTCGCCACGATCCTGGGCTTATTTATGGCGAAGCTTGTCGGTTTTGTTTTCTTTTTGTTGGATGATTTTCGTCGCCTGATACAATGGGCAGCAGGTAAATTATTTTACAATAATACTGAAGGAGAAACAAGCGTTGGCGATGGCATTAGCCGCTCTGCATTCCTTAGCTGGCTTGGGTTAGCGGCAGGTGGCGGATTATTTACAACATTAGTTTATGGCTACAGTAATAAATACAATTACAAAGTAAAGAACATACAATTAGCTTATGATAATTTACCTGCAGGATTTAAGGGCATAAAAATTTTGCAGATAAGCGATATCCACAGTGGAAGCTTTATGGATAAAAAAGCAGTGCAACATGGCATTGATATGATACTGGCGCAGAATGCAGATATCATTTTGTTTACAGGCGACCTAGTGAATGATAAGGCAACAGAAATGAAAGATTACATGGATGTTTTCAATCAGCTAAAAGCACCGATGGGTGTTTATTCAACCTTGGGCAATCATGATTATGGCGATTATGTTAGCTGGCCAAATGGCGGAATTACTAAAGCACAAAATTTAGAAAATGTAAAAAAACTACATGGCGAATTAGGCTGGCGCTTATTAATGAACGAACATGTTATCTTAAAAAGAAACGGTGATGAAATTGCTTTATTAGGTATTGAGAACTGGAGCGCCAAAGCAAGGTTTCCTAAACACGGAAGAATGGATCTGGCTTATCCAGGTACGGAAAAATATTTTAAAATATTAATGAGTCATGACCCAAGCCATTGGGATGCCCAGGTAAAACCAGATTACAGTGATGTTGACCTAACCTTAAGCGGACATACACACGGTATGCAATTCGGAATCGAGATACCAGGTTTTAAATGGAGCCCGGTACAATACATGTATCAGGAGTGGGCAGGCTTGTATGAAGATGCCAAGCAAAAATTATATGTAAACAGAGGTTTTGGATTTATTGGTTATCCGGGAAGAGTTGGAATAATGCCGGAGATTACTGTTATTGAATTAATTTAATTCACAAAAGAAAAATAAAAAAATCCCATCAATGTCGATGGGATTTTTTGTGGAGAATACCGGATTCGAACCGGTGACTTCTTGCATGCCATGCAAGCACTCTAGCCAACTGAGCTAATTCCCCAAGCGGAGTGCAAATATAGAAGGTATAAATAAAAACCCCGAAATAAATTCGGGGTTATATAAAGTAATGTTGAGTTTAAATTATCCTTCCCAAACTTCGCCTTTCCCTTCCAGCCATAATTTCACTAAGTCTGTTGTGATCGATTTGGGTCTTTCTAATGGAAGTCCTAAAGCTCTATCCCAGCAAAGGCTTGCCAATACACCCAGTGCTCTTGACACACCAAATAACACAGTGTAAAATTCATATTCTACCATGCCGTAATGTACCAGTAATGCACCGCTATGCGCATCAACATTTGGCCATGGGTTTTTAATTTTTCCTAATGATTGTAAAATTGGAGGTACCGTTTCATAAATATTCCAAACCGTATTTACTAAAGGATCGTTTGGTAAATGCTTTTTACCAAATTCCATTTGTGCAGTGAAGCGGGGATCAGTTTTACGCAATACAGCATGGCCGTAACCGGGAACTACTTTTCCTTCGCTTAAAGTTTTCTTTACGTATTCTTCTATCTGAGCGCTGGTGGGTGTTTCTACGCCCAGTTGTTCTCTCATTTCAAATATCCATTTGATCACTTCCTGGTTAGCTAATCCGTGTAACGGCCCTGCCAAACCATTCATGCCTGCGGCAAAAGACAAGTAAGGATCACTTAATGCAGAACCTACTAAATGTGTTGTATGTGCAGATACATTTCCACCTTCATGATCAGCATGAATGGTCATATACAAACGCATCAATTCTTTAAACCCTTCATCTTCAAAACCCATCATATGAGCAAAATTTCCTGCCCAATCTAACAAACCATTTGGCTGAATATGTTCGCCACCTTTATACTTACGGCGATAGATATACGCAGCAACCCTTGGCAAGCGTGCGATCAGGTCCATTGAATCATCAAACGTTGCATCCCAATATTCCTTTTTGTTCATGCCTGCTGCATAACGTTTTGCAAAAGTACTTTCAGTTTGTAAAGCCATGATAGCAATTACAAATTGCGTCATCGGGTGACTATTTATAGGCGTTGCATCAATTGTATCAAATACATGTTTAGGAACATGGCTGCGGCGCTGCCATACAGAAGTTAATTCGTGCACCTCGTCGTCGTCAGGCAATTCGCCCAATAACATCAAATGAAATAAACCTTCCGGAAGTGGTTCTGTACCGCCTTTTGCTTTTGGTAATTTTTGTTGTAATTCAGGAATAGTAAAACCACGAAAACGAATACCCTCTTGTGCATCTAACAAAGAAGTTTCAGTCACCAAACCGGTGATACCGCGCATACCCTGGTATACCTGAGCTAATGTTACTTCGCCAATTTTTTTTGTTCCGTGATCCTTGATTAATGTCTTAATTTCCGCGCTAACCACATCAGATTTCGCCTTGAAACTATCCTTCATTTCCACCATAAAAGTTGATTTTTTGTATTAGTTAGTTAGATTGCCCAAAAGATACATGAAATTACGATTCAACCCATTGTTAAACAAAAGTTTTGCATTAAAATTTGCCTATTTCGAAATAGAAAATGATAAATGGCAAATATTGAGTAATTTTTTAATGTAGATGAGTTTCTGCCAGAGTGAAAACCATCTTATCTTGCAGGCCAATGACAAAAAACATCTATGCTTTATTAAAAAAAGACCTGTTGCTTGAACTAAGGCAGCAGCATACTTTTTACGGCATATTGCTATATGTGGCGTCTACTATTTTTGTTTTGTACTTATCAATCAGCAAACCTGAAGCGGATGTTTGGAATGGCCTCTTCTGGATCATTCAATTATTTGTTTGTGTGAACGCAGTAGCTAAAAGTTTTTTGCAGGAAGGTAAGGGTAGAATGCTCTATTTCTATTCGATCGTATCGCCGGTTAATTTCATCATCGCTAAGTTGATCTACAATATCATTTTAATGTTATTGATGAGTTTATTGAGCTTATTGTTATTCACGATCTTATTAAAAGATCCGGTTGATAATATGCTGCAGTTCATTGGCATTGTTTGCTTGGGTGGCATTAGCCTAAGCCTGGTATTTACGTTAATGGCAGCTATCGCCGCGAAAGCACAGCAGAATGCAGCATTGATGGCTATTCTGGGTTTCCCGCTGATTATTCCACAGTTATTATTACTGATAAGATTATCTAAAACTGCATTTGGAGAAATATTCAGGCAAGGCGCTGTAATGCAAATAGCTTTGTTATTAACAGGATTGGATTTGATGGTAATAGTATTGGCAATAATTCTATTCCCTTTTCTTTGGAAAGAGTAATTGTTAATTTCTAATTATTACTTCTTAATTCACCGATAGGTGCTAATTTTGCAAAGCTTAATAAAAGTTATGAATAAGAGTTGGTGGAAAATATTGGGTGTAACACTTTTGTTGTACACTTTTACAGCGGGCTTTTTAGTAAAAGTTCCTTACCTGGGTAATTTGTATGAGAGTATCAGAAACTTTTTCTTTCATGTGCCGATGTGGTTCGGGCAAATTACTTTGTTTTCTATTTCATTAGGCTACTCCATTAAATATTTACGCTCGCAAAATATCAAGGATGATATTTATGCGATGGAATTTGCCAAGACAGGAATTGTATTCGGCTTACTTGGTTTATCAACCGGCGCTATCTGGGCAACCTACACCTGGGGCGAACCATGGAGCAATGACCCAAAACAAATTGCTGCCGCTATTGCGATATTGATCTACTTAGCTTATTTGGTTTTAAGAGGGTCGATGACAGATATTGATAAAAAAGCACGCATTAGTGCAGTCTATAATATTTTCGCTTACTTTATTTATATCCCGTTGATCATGATCTTGCCAAGAATGGTACAATCACTTCATCCGGGTGGATTAGAAGGTGCTAAAGCCGGCGGAAACCCTGCGCTTGGCGGCGATAGCTTAGATCCAAGTATGCGCTTGGTTTTTTGGTTAGCTGTAACAGGTTGGGTTATTTTAGGTATCTGGATTACCAGTTTAAAAATAAGATTGAATTTATTAAGAGATAAAAATATCATCAATGCGTAAAGGAATATATAAACTGTTGTTAGCTTTTGTAGGATTGTTCATGACCACAATTGCTTTTGCTCAATATCAAAGCGATACAACAAAAACGCTTGTTACTACTACAACAGCAGATGATGTAATGCGTAGTAATAATAAAATTTATGTAGTAATGGCTGTTTGCCTGACTATTTTAGTGGCACTAATTTTGTACGTTATCCGCATAGATAGAAAGATCACTAAGCTGGAAAACAATCAGTAATACATACTCATTCATATAGTTTATCGTTATATAGGCAGGATTCAGTGTTCAGTGATTTTATTCATCCGTAATAAAATTTTATGTCTGCACAACAACCGTATAGTTTCTTCCAAAACGTAGAAAAAAGTTTCGACAAAGCCGCAAAATTCACTCACTGGGATGCCGGTATCCTGGAGCAGATCAAAGCCTGCAATAGCGTTTACAGAATGCGCTTCCCCATCAAAAGAGATAATGGTACAATTGAGGTAATGGAGGCTTACCGTGTGCAGCACAGTCAGCATAAAACTCCTTGCAAAGGTGGTATTCGTTTCAGCGATGGCGTTAGCCAGGATGAAGTGATGGCACTCGCTGCATTGATGACCTACAAATGCGCTATTGTAAATGTGCCATTCGGCGGCGCTAAAGGAGGTATTAGAATTAACCCCAAAGATTACTCTGCTTACGAATTAGAAAAGATCACGCGCCGTTATACATCAGAGTTAGTAAAGAAAAATTTTATCGGTCCTGGCATTGATGTGCCTGCACCTGATTATGGAACAGGCGAAAGAGAGATGTCATGGATCGTTGATACTTATCAATCTTTGAAGCCCGGTGAGATCGATGCTGCAGGATGTGTTACAGGAAAACCAGTAACGCAAGGTGGTGTTCATGGAAGAAAAGAAGCTACTGGTTTAGGTGTATTCTTTGGTATTCGTGAAGTATGCAATATGCCGGATATTATGAAGAAGCAAGGTTTGACAACAGGCATTGAAAATAAAAAAGTAATTGTACAAGGCTTAGGAAACGTAGGTTATTACTCTGCGAAGTTTTTTCGTGAAGGAGGCGCTACATTAATTTGTATAGCAGAATTTGAAGGCGCTATTTTTAATCCTGATGGATTGAATGAAGAAGAAGTTTTTCAACACAGAAAAAAAACCGGATCGATCATTAATTTTCCTGGCGCTACTAATTTGAATCATACCAATGATGCGCTCGAATTGGAATGTGATATTTTAATTCCTGCAGCATTGGAAAATGTGATCAACGGACAAAATGCGCCAAACGTAAAAGCAAAAATAATTGCCGAAGCTGCCAACGGCCCATGTACGCCAGAGGCAGATGAAATATTTACAAAGCGAGGAATTTTAGTAGTGCCAGATATGTATTTAAATGCAGGAGGTGTAACAGTAAGTTATTTCGAATGGCTGAAGAACCTTAGCCATGTTCGTTATGGGCGTTTAGAAAAACGCTTTACAGAAAACTTAAACACACATATCTTATCTCAAATAGAAGGATTGACAGATAAGAAAGTAAGTGATAAAGAACGCACCTTAATTATGCATGGAGCAGAAGAAATTGATTTGGTACATAGTGGCCTGGAAGAAACAATGGCAAGTGCGACCAGAGAAATCATGGAGATCTGGCAAGCAAATCCTGCGATACCCGATATGCGTACGGCCGCTTATGTAAGCGCCATTAATAAAGTAGCTACCAGTTATGCAGAGCTGGGAATTTTTCCTTAAAATAATTCGTGTAATTCGTGAATATAATTCGTGCTATTAATTGCTCTAAACAAATGCCGGCAATTCATCTATCTCAACGAAGTTGCCATTCACTTTTTCAAACCCAAAACAAAAACTACCATTGGTAATAACTAAGAATGGAACAGGTATAGTAATATGATAACGTAAAATTTGCTGTAATACTTTTTCGTTTAACGGTTCGGTCATTGCTTTGCATTCTATCATTAACCAGGGTTCTGAATTTTTATTATAAACAATTGCATCCGTGCGTTTTTTTAATTCGCCAAGTTTTAATTCTTTCTCAACCGATATTAAGCTTGAAGGATATTTTTTTATTTGGATAAGATATTGAAGAAAATTTTGTCGAATCCATTCCTCAGGACTTAGTATTGTCCATTGTTTGCGTACTTCATCAAAAATGAATTCTTTATCCAGCTCTTTTTTTATTTTAGGCTGATATGGGGGATAGTCAATTTTGATCATAAATTAATCGACAATTTACAATTGATAATTGACAATTAATTATTTGGCCTTATCATAATCTAATAATTAATTCGTTATTAGATTATGAATGTTTAAGAAGGGAATTTCACTATAACTTTAAGGCATTGTCAATTATCAATTGTAAATTGTCAATTATTATATAAAGATGAAAACAAAAGAAGAAATAGTACAGAACTGGTTGCCAAGATACACAGGAGAAAAAATAGAAAACTTTGGTGAATATATATTACTAACCAATTTTAGTAATTACGTAGACATGTTTGCTAAATGGAACAATGTGCCGATAGCAGGTATTGGGAGGCCGATGCAATGCGCCACAGCTGATAATATTACCATCATCAATTTTGGTATGGGAAGTCCGGGTGCGGCTACGATCATGGACCTTTTAAGTGCGATAGAACCTAAAGCCGTATTGTTTTTAGGAAAGTGTGGTGGATTAAAAAAACAAAATAAAATAGGTGATCTTATATTGCCGATTGCAGGGATAAGAGGCGAGGGTACAAGTAATGATTATTTCCCTCCTGAAGTTCCGGCATTGCCGGCGTTTGCTTTACAGAAAGCTATCTCAACAACGATCAGAGATTATTCCTGTGATTATTGGACGGGCACCGTTTACACAACCAACCGACGCGTGTGGGAGCATGATGATGTATTTAAAGAGTACTTGCAAAAAATACGAGCTTATGCCATTGATATGGAAACAGCTACTATTTTCAGCGTAGGTTTTTATAACAGGATACCAACCGGCGCATTATTATTAGTAAGTGATAGCCCGATGGTTCCCGAAGGTGTTAAGACAGAAGAAAGCGATAAAATAGTAACGGCAGATTTTGTTGAACAACATTTAAAGATCGGGATCGATTCATTAAAACAATTAATCAATAATGGATTAACGGTTAAGCATCTTCATTTTTAATGCTAAGTGCTTAACGCGAAAAGCTTAACGCAAAATTTTTGCATTAAGCTTCAGGCATTCTGCATTCAGCTTTTTACTTACTTTTGCCCATGCAAAATACCTACAGCTACCAACGATTATATAGCTTCGCTAAAAATATTTTTTTAAAAATCGGATGCACAGATGCCACTGCTGATGTGGCAACTAAAGTATTGCTCTCTGCCGATCTTCGCGGAGTTGATAGCCATGGTATCGCAAGACTAAATGGTTATGTGCGCCTTTGGGAAGCCAAAAGAATCAATGCCAATCCTAATATCAGGATCGTTCATGAAACACCTTCTACTGCAACAGTTGATGGCGATAAAGGATTGGGGCTAAGTGTTGCGCCTGCTGCTATGCAGATCGCAATTGATAAAGCAAAAAATGTAGGCACGGGTTGGGTAAGCGTTACCAACAGCAATCATTTTGGTATTGCAGGCGTTCATGCAATGATGGCTCTGGATCATGATATGATCGGTATTGCCATGACAAATGCTTCGCCCTTAGTATCACCAACTTTTTCCATTGAAAAATTATTAGGAACAAACCCAATAGCTGTTGCTATCCCCGCAGGGAAAGAACCTGCCTTTGTTGCTGATTTTGCAACAACAACTGCTGCCAATGGCAAGCTTGAATTACTGCAATATAAAAATGAAGATGCTCCATTGGGCTGGGTACAAACTAAAGATGGCCAGCCATCTACCAATTCATCCGAAGTAAAAAATGGCGGTGCGTTATTGCCATTGGGTGGTGATAGAGAACATGGTAGCCATAAAGGCTATATGCTCGGCTCTATCGTTGATATTTTTTCTGGCGTGTTGAGTGGTGCCAATTATGGTCCTTGGGTTCCACCATTTCCGGCCTATGTACCAATGCCCGAAAATATGCCCGGTGATGGCATCGGTCATTTTTTTGGTGCCATGCGAATAGACGCGTTCAGGCCGGCCAGTGATTTTAAAAATAATATGGATAACTGGATACAAAGATTCCGTTCGGCAAAAACAGTAGCAGGACAAGAAAAAGTGATCATTCCCGGCGAGCCGGAAATAGAAATGCAAAATGAGCGCCTTAAAAATGGTATTTATTTATTGCAACCGGTAGTTGATAATTTAAATACCCTTGGAGAAGCATTTGGGATAAATCTTTAAAGTGCCCGTTTCTACCCAACCTTTCTACCACAATTCAAGTATATGTGAATAGACACTATGCAATAAGTAATTATTGCCGGCATTGCCTACACCATAAACAAATTCACTATATTTATTATATCTAACTAACTATTTATGAAAAAGTCTTTTTCGCTATTATTATTGCTACCTGTTATTGTTGTGAGTATTGTTAGTTGCAGAAAATCAAACCATTCATCAAACAATTCTTCGGGAAATGGTACGTTATTATCAAAGTATATCGAATTAGACACAACGCTATCGGCTCCATATGATACTATAAGAGTAATTACGCTTCAATACGATAATGCAGAAAGGTTAAGCAGCCTTGCTGATGTTTTGTATGACAATCTGGGTCATCCAGATAACACGGAAGATGGCGCAGAATATAGCAATACAACAACGCTTCACTATAACGGTGCAGATACGCTAACAAATGAAATAACTCAAGTATTAGTAACCCGTAATACTACCATTGATATTGAAGATGACACTGATTATTTGTCTTATGATATCAATAATAGAATAATAAAAGATTCAGCTATTGACAACGATGTTAGCAACGTTTATTCCACTACGCTAGCGGATGATTATAATTACAATGGAATCACAATAACAAATAAAGAAACAATATACACACCTTCTTTTTCCATTTCGTATGATACAGCTATGCAGACTTTGTCTAATGTAGTTGTAATTTCCCAGGTTGATAATACCATACCTAATTCACCCATTGTAGAAGTATCGGTTGGATCGGGATGCACTTTTACTTTCGATACACATCCGAATCCATTTTATAGAAACGGATTCGGCCAACAACCAATATTCGGACATGGCTATAATTCTTTGTTTGTAGATGGAATAATAAATGGTGTGCAAAAAAATAATTACACTTCAATAAATGAAGTCGACAATAATGATAGTCCTAGTGATAGTACAAATCATAACGACGGAAGATTACAATATACTTATAACAGCAATGGATATCCTGCCACTGTTTTAGTATATCCGTACAATCCCGACCTTGATTTGTTTCACAAAGCAGTTTTTATTTATAAATAATAATAGTAAAATAAAATATGAAAAAATATTCACAGTCCCTTTTGCTGCTTATAGTTGTTGCAATTAGTATTACCAGTTGTAAAAAATCAAATAGTAATTCACCAGCTGCAGGCAGTGGTACTTTATTATCTGAATATATTTTGTTAGATACAACACAAGCTCTGGGAAAAGATACCTTAAGCATTACGTATTTAACCTATGATAATTTGAAAAGATTGAATACAGTATCTTATATATTTTTTACTAATTATGTTAGAGATGCAGGAAGTTATAGTACAAGAATATTTTTTTATAATGGAACTGATACCTTGTATGATGAACAAATTGCAGCGGTATTAGAAGCAGGGCCTTCACCTGAGGCTCATAATGATACAGATTATATTTCTTATGATTCGCAGGGAAGAATAATAAAGGATATTGATAACGGCTCTTTCCCACTTGCGGGAACTGCATATACAAAAGAAGAAGATTATTCTTACATCGGCTCAACGGTTATTAATAATCAGATCGATCCAATTGATGGTAATGCGCAGGATACAGTTACTCAGACTGTATCTAATGGCAATGTGGTTTCTCAGGTTGATACTTATAATAATACTTGTACTATTTCATTAGATTCGCATCCCAATCCATTTTTCAAAAACGGCTGTAGTGTTACACCGATATACGCAATGTATTTTGACTATTACGACGCTGATGGAATAGACGATGACGTACAGAAAAATAATTGTACAATCTTTAGTGTAGATGATCTAACCGGAAATGTAAATCATGTTATCAATCAATTTACTTATAATGCTAATGGCTATCCGGCTTCAGTAATACAATATAATACTTTTCAAACCTATCAGGCGGCTGGCCCAACGGGTACTTTAGAGTTTAACTTTAAAGGTATTTATATCTATCAATAATCATTTTTAATAAACGTCTTTATGAAAAAGCAATTACCGGTATTTATCTTTTCCGCAGTAATATTAATGAGTATTACCAGTTGTAAAAAATCGGATAGTAATCCATCTAATAGCAGTACTGGTACTTTACTATCGGAATTTGTAGAGTTAGACACTACTAAGGCTGTGGGTAGCGATACCTTAACAGTAACTTATTATACCTATGATAATTTAAAAAGATTAAGTACTGTATCTTATATATTTTTTGATAATTATGTTAGGGATGTAGCAAGTTATAATACTTATGATTTATCGTACAATGGAACTGATACCTTATTTGATAAAAGTATTCATAAACTGTTAGAGGCCGGAGTACAGTATGACGGAATTACAGATACTGAATATGTATCTTACAATTCTGATGGTAAGGAAATAAAAGATTCTGTTAGCGGCCTTAATTTTGGATACCAAGTCCCCAATGGCACACCGTTTATTACTGTAAGTAATTTCTCTTACAACGGAGGAATGGTTACTAATCAACAAACAGATTTAGGTAACCCTGTTTCTTCCTATGATACAGTTTTGCAAACTACTGCTAATGGAAATATAGTTTCCCAAATTGATAATAACTTAGGCGATAGTAGTGTTTGTACCATTTCATTAGATACACACCCGAATCCATTTTTTAAAAATGGTGTTAATGTAACACCTATATTTGGCCTTTATGAAGATATAGATGTTGATGGAATGCAAGATGGCGCACAAAAAAATAACTGCCTGGATTTTAAAAAAGTTGATGTTACAACTGTTGATGCTTTACATGTTCAAAATCAATTCACATATAAGTCCAATGGTTATCCTGCTTCTGTAATAGAATATAACACTCAAAATTTCCTTTCGGGGTATGTGGGGTCAAATACGCCTGCTTTTAATTTCAAGGGCATTTACATTTACCAGTAGTAAATCTTATTATAGAATAAAGTAACTAAAATGAAAAAAATAATTCTTTTTGCAATAGTGTTAATAGTCATTGCCAGTTGTAAAAAATCAAACAATAGTTCACACACAAACGGAATCCATTTATCTAAATTCATAGAATTAGATACAAACGTATCTGCCCCGGCCGATACACTGGAAGAAGATATTTATGTATTTGATAATTCAAATAGATGGATTTTTGAATCGGATCTTTCTTTCAGTAGTGAATTTCCGGGTATTGCTGCGGAAGGGGAAAGGCTTAATTCGACCTATCATTATTTAGGTAGCGACACCGTGCCATACCTCAATACCTTAAGCGAGTATGGTCAAAGCATATTTCAGGATAGCGATGTAGATTATTTGCTTTCCTATTCAGCAGAAGGATTAGTAAAAGATTCAGAGGTAGATATCGAACAAGGATATCCTAATGAATCTACGACAACACAATCTCAATACAATGGATCAACGATTATATCAATGGGTATAAGTTATCCGGGAGCGGTTATTAGCTTAGACGATACAGTAACGCAAACTACCGCTAATGGCAATATTATTACTGAGTCAGATAATGATACTTATCAAGGCAGTAATTTCACCGCTTCTTATGACACACATCCAGATCCTTTTCCGGATGCTCAACTGCCAGGAGAAGCCATAGCTTCTGAAGACAATAGTGATTTCGGACAAAAAAATAACCTTACAGCTATTATAGGGATTGCCCAAACAGGAATCCCGATAAATTTAAAATACCAATACACCTATAATTCAAATGGTTATCCAGCAACTGTTGTTGAATACGATTGGTCAAGCGGTAGCCCGGTGTTTGTTTATAAAGGCTTTTATTTTTATCAATAATAATTACAGACTTAAATATAGAGTATGAAAAAAATAATTTTTTTTGCAGTAGTACTAATAAGCGTTGCCAGTTGTAAAAAAACAAATAGTGGTTTACAGACAAGCGGAATTCATTTATCTAAATTTGTAGAGATAGATACGACGTTATCTGCACCTGGAGATACATTGGAAAGAGATACTTACGGGTACGATAATTTAAACAGGTGGACTTTTGAATCTGATCTTAGTTTTGATACTAACTTTCCAGGCATTGCTGCGGAAGGCTCAGGGCTAACTTATGCCTATTATTATACAGGAAGTAATACTTTGCCATATTTGAATGTTGTAAATGAGTATGACCATAGCATACTTCTGGATAGTAATGCGGATTATTTACTTTCCTATTCGCTATCAGGATTATTAAAGGATTCGGATGTAACGATAGAGACTGGGTATGCCAATATTGCTGATATAACAACGTATCAATATAACGGTTCAACAATTATAGAAACGGGGGTAACTGATCCTCCTGGAGGCTCTTCATTCGACACTGTAATGCAAACTAAAGCTAATGCCGATGTAGTTTCTCAGGTGGATAATGATTCTTATCAAGGCACTAATTTTACCGCTTCTTATGATACACATCCAGATCCTTTTCCTGATGCTCAAATTCCCGGGTTTCTTATAGTTTATGGAGATAATATCGATTTTGAACAAAAAAACAATCTTACTGAAATTATTGGGGTCGATGACGAAAACAATCCGGTACATACAAAATATCAATATACTTATAATGCTAATGGATATCCTGCAACAGTGGTAGCATACGATTGGACAAGCGGTAGTCCGGTTTTTGTTTACAAGGGTATTTATGTTTATTAGTAATTACATATCAAACAAAGTATAAAATGAAAAGATTAATTCTTTTTACAATTGCAGTAGTAGTATTTGCATCTTGTAAAAAAACATCGAGTAACAATGGCAATACGAATGGGACTGTTGCAGTAGGATCGATCGTTGCTACTATTGATGGAGTAACCACAACTTATAAAGGAACGGTTAGCGGCATTATACAAGACAGTGGTACAGATATTGAACTTGAAGCAGCAACTGGCACTTACCCTAATCTTGGATCTGGATTTACTTTAGATGTTGACGGTCCAAACCTTTCGGCACGCATCTATACTGATACTACGGCTTCTTTACCCGGCTTTTTAAGTGATGCAGGAATTGGATATTTAGATGCTGCGGGTAATAGTTATTTTGATGCACCAAGTAGTGCAGGTTTTACTACTATCACTGTTACTTCTTTAACTGCTTCGCAAATACAAGGTACATTTCAAGGGATAATATTTTTAAGCGGAGATACATCTCAAGCTAAAAAAACAGTTACGAATGGTAAATTTAATTTATTGATCAAAAAGTTATGATATAAACAGTATAAAGAATAAAATTTTTGCCACTTAAAATTCATTTATGAAAAAGCCATTATCATTATTTATCCTTTTTGCAGGAATACTAATTAGTATTGTCGGTTGCAGAAAATCGAATAACAACTCAACTAATAATTCGGGGCCATTACTTTCAGAGCTTGTAGACTTAGATGCTACTTTGTCTGCACCCGATGATACATCATTCGTGGAAAAATTCTCTTATGATAATTCTGAACGGGTTACAGAAAGTTTACAACTTGAGTATAATTTACCGGGCGTAGATACTATTGAAAAGGATACATATTATTATAATGGCTCGGATACGCTTCCATACAAAACGCTTCATTACGAAAATTCACCTGATTCTGCTCTTCTGCCGTTTGATGTAGCTTACAACTATGAAAGTGGCAATATCAATGGAACAAGCACTATATATTATTTTTATCTTTCAGGAAAACTTATAGAGGATTCAGCAATCGGATATAATTATACGCAAACAAATACCTATAGTTATGTAGGCAATTCTGTTATACGCAATCAATCGTCAACTACTAATGGAACAGCCAATTCAGTATATGTAGATACTTTTTATCAAACCAGTCAAAATGGTAATTTGATCAATCAAATAGATACATTATATAGAGCACCTTCATTCGATAATATTACTGAAGGTTTTGCATATCAATTAGATGATCATCCTAATCCTTTGTATAACAGATCCATCACACCTTTTGCTGTATTAGAAATCGATGGACTAAATGCTGACCCTGAACAAAAAAATAATTTTACATCGATTAACTCCTACAGCGCAAGTCCAAATGATTCAACATCAGAGATCGATTCCTATGTATATACATATAACTCCAATGGTTATCCAAAATCTGCCCTAGGGTATGACGACGATAATAATACCGGTGGATCTATCCTTAGCGATACACTTATTTATGTGTATAAATAAGTATTGTAAAAAAGTATTTATGAAAAAGTGATTAGCGTTATAAAATCGCTTAATTGCCCTGCAATTCCTTTTTTTGCTATTAATCAGTAATCTAATACTTTTGCTCTCCCCAATATAAACTAGGGAGAGCAATTATGAAAGTAATGAAGTTTGGCGGCACAAGCGTAGGCAAGCCGGAAAGAATGCACGAAGTGGCAAAACTCATCACTAAAGATGACGAAAGTAAAATTGTAGTGTTATCTGCATTAAGCGGCACTACCAATTCCTTAGTAGCTATCAGCGACGCTTTATCAAAAAGCGATCGTACCACAGCAAAACAAAAGATCGATGAACTGGAAAAACATTACCAAGGGTTCATTGCTCAGTTAGTTAAAAAAGAGGCAACACTTGCAAAAGCAAAAGCGATCGTTACGGAACATTTCGAGTTCCTGAATATTATTTTAAAAATATCTTTCAACGAGGCTTTGTATAAAGACATTTTAGCCCAAGGGGAATTGCTGAGCACTAAATTGTTTTCTACTTTTTTAGAAGAACAAGGTATTGACCATGCATTGATAGCGGCACTCGATTTTATGAGCATCGATGAGAATGATGAACCAGCTTTAGATAAAATAAAAATAAAACTGGCAGAAGTTTTAGCACAGCAGAAAAGCAAAAAATTATTTATCACCCAGGGATATATTTGTCGTAACGCCAAAGGCGAGATCGATAATTTAAAACGTGGTGGTAGCGATTACAGCGCTTCGCTAATTGCAGCGGCAACCAACTCTACCGTTTGCGAAATATGGACAGATATTGATGGTATGCATAACAACGATCCAAGAGTTGTTACAAAAACTGTAGCCATAGCACAATTAAGTTTTGAAGAGGCTGCAGAATTGGCTTATTTCGGCGCTAAAATTTTGCATCCAACTTGTATATGGCCGGCACAACATGCAAAGGTTCCCGTAAAATTATTGAACACGATGCAACCGGAAGCTGCCGGTACGGTGATCATGAAAGAAGCCGGTTCAAAAGGAGTAAAAGCTGTTGCTGCAAAAGATGGCATCATTGCTATCAATATTAAAAGCACGCGCATGTTATTAGCGTATGGTTTTTTAAGAAAGATCTTTGATGTGTTTGAAAAATATAAGACATCCATTGATATGGTGACTACTTCAGAAGTAGCTGTATCAGTTACGATCGACGACGCGTCTCACCTAAAAGAAATTACTAAAGAGCTCGAAGCATTTGGCACAGTTGAAATTGATACCGATCAAACGATCGTATCTATCGTCGGTAACGAGATCACAGAAACAAAAGATGTAATGCAAAAATTATTCGAATCGATCGCATCTGTGCCGGTGCGTATGGTAAGCTATGGCGGCAGCAAACACAATATCTCTATCCTTATTCCAAGAGCTAGTAAAGAAAAAACTTTGCAGTTGTTGAATACAGGATTGTTCGGATTGTAAATTATTGTATTGATAAAGGGTCAAATTGTTAAATGAAAATTATAAATCAATAGAGTAACGTATAAAAAAAGTCCACAAATTTCTTTGTGGACTTTTTTTATACGTGGTAATAACAATTTAGCAGTAAGCCAATTAAACAATTACCAAAGAATCTCCATAACTGAAGAAATTATATTTATCCTTGATCGCTTTTTTATATGCTTCCATTACAAGATCATATCCACCAAAAGCACAAGTCATAATTAATAAACTTGTTTTAGGTAAATGAAAACCTGTAACCAAAGAATCAGCAATTGAAAAATTATAAGGAGGATGGATGAACATATTTGTCCAGCCTTCAGAAGGCTTCAATAATTTTTGTGCAGTGAAAGATGATTCCATTGCTCTCATGGTAGTAGTACCGACAGAACAAATTCTTCTGCCTTCAGACTTTGCTTTATTTACAATACCACAAGCTGTTTCGTCAACGCTATAATATTCTGCATCCATTTTATGTTTGCTAAGATCTTCTACTTCGATCGGACGGAAAGTTCCTAATCCAGTATGTAAAGTAACTTCTGCAAAACGAATACCTTTAATTTCTAAACGTTTAATTAATTCTTTACTGTAATGCAAACCTGCAGTCGGCGCAGCTACCGCACCTTCATGTTTTGCATAAACGGTTTGGTAACGTTCTTTATCTTCTTCATCCGGCTTGCGCTTAATGTATTTAGGTAAAGGTGTTTCGCCCATAAATTCTAACATAGCGCGAAATTCTTCTTCAGTACCATCCCATAAAAAACGGATCGTACGGCCACGACTTGTTGTGTTATCAATTACTTCAGCAACTAACTCATCGTTCTCTCCAAAGTATAATTTATTACCAACACGGATCTTACGAGCCGGGTCAACGATAACATCCCAAAGACGGTTTGGTTTGTTCAATTCTCTTAAAAGGAAAACTTCAATTTTAGCACCTGTTTTTTCTTTGCGTCCGTACATACGGGCAGGAAAAACCTTTGTGTTATTAACTACCATTACATCCTTGTCATCAAAATACTCAATGATGTCACGAAAATTACGGTCTTCAATGTTTCCGGTTTTACGGTTAACAACCATCATACGGCTGTCTTCTCTTTTCTTACTTGGATTTTGTGCAATAAGATTTAGCGGGAGGTCAAATCTGAACTGGCTTAATTTCATGTTGTATCAATTATTTTTTAAAGTTGATAAACATGCCTTGTACTGTAAATTACAGAGATAATGTAGCCGCGAAGGGCACTTATCATGTTACGGCATGATTTTTTAAGGTGGCGAAGATACGCTAAAAAATTGGACTTTTAACTGCAAAATCGCTTTAAAAGAAAGGACTGTAGAAACAGCCCTTTGAATTATAATAGTCAATGTTCCGATCAATATAATCCAAATGCGGTGCCACAAACTTGTATTGTAAAATCAAGCCTAGCTTGAGTTTATTAACTGTTTTCCGGGAATTGCAGCGATCAGTTGCTGCGTGTACTCGTTTTGGGGCGAAAAGAAGACATCATCAGCGTTCCCGGTCTCGATGATCTTTCCTTTATTCATTACCATGATACGGTCGCTGATATAATGCACAACAGACAGGTCATGAGAAATAAAGATGGAAGTAAAATTGAATTCTTTTTTTAAGTCGTTCAGTAAATTCAATACCTGGGCCTGAACACTTACATCCAATGCACTTACGCTCTCATCAAAGATCAAAAAAGAAGGATTGAGTGCCAAAGCACGTGCAATACAGATACGCTGGCGCTGGCCACCGCTGAACTGATGCGGATAACGGTTAAAATGCTCAGGTTTCAAGTTCACTTTTTCTAACAACTCAATTACTTTGTCTTTTTGTTCTTTACCAGCAAATAGCTGATGCACTTGCATAGGTTCTTTTATCGCATCGCCGATCGTCAATCTTGGATTTAATGATCCGTACGGATCCTGAAAAATTATTTGCAGGTCTTTCCGTAATGGGCGCATTTGTTTTTTTGATAGCTGCGCAAGATCAACACCATCTAAAATAATACTGCCTGATGTTGCCGGTATCAATTGTAAGATCGTTCTTCCTAAAGTTGTTTTGCCACAACCGCTTTCGCCAACTAGTCCGATCGTTTCTCCTTTAAAAACATCGAAGCTTACATTGTCGACCGCTTTGAAAGTTTTTTTTCTTTCCCCGAATATATTTTTTCTTTCATCGAAATGAACGCTTAGTTCTTTGACCGATAGAACAGGATCAATGTACGATGTTCGAGGTACGACGTTAGATGTTTGTGGCGCATCATTTATTCTAATTTCTGCATTTCCATCAGCAAAAAAATCACTTACTATCGGGAGCCTTTGCCCTTTGGAATGCTTTGCAGGCCTGCATGCCAGAAGTGCTTTCGTATAAGGATGTTGCGGGTTCTGTAGAATGTCTTTTGTTTTTCCCTGTTCAACTATTTCGCCTTTATACATCACTAATACTTTATCGGCAATGTCAGCTACCAAACTAATATCATGTGAAATAAAAATTACGCTCATATTATTTTGTTGCTGTAACTCTTTTATCAATAAAATAATAGTTTGCTGAACGGTTACATCCAATGCCGTAGTTGGTTCATCAGCAATTAATAAAGATGGGTTACAGCTCATCGCCATAGCGATCATTACGCGTTGTTTTTGTCCGCCGCTTAATTGATGCGGGTAGCGATAAAATATATTTTTCGGATCAGGCAATTTTACCTTTTCGAATAGAGCGATAGTTTTTTCTTTTGCAGCTGCGGTAGATAATTTTTCATGAAGCTGTATGACTTCCATTACCTGGTTGCCGCAAGTAAAGACCGGGTTGAGCGATGTCATTGGTTCCTGAAAGATCATGGCAATATCTTTCCCCCTGATCTTATTCATCTCTTTATCTGAAAGTCTCAGGATATTGATCGATTCATTATTTGGAGAAAATAACATTTCACCTTTTACAGTTGCCGCTGCCGGCAGTAATTGCATAAACGACAATGCAGTGGCTGATTTTCCAGATCCTGATTCACCGATAATTGCTATAATCTCTCCTTTTTGAATAGTAAATGAGCTGTTTTTTACAGCGTTCGCAATTAAGCCATCCGTAGTAAAATCGATGGATAAATTTGTTATTTGAAGAAGGGGCGTACTCATTAGGCTTAAAATTACTAAAAAATGGCTGCAGCTGCGTAAAGAAGCGTGCTTTGAAAAAATGATTTCCTTAAATTTGCACGCGATTAACGAATGACTCATATTTGTGCTCGTTTTAAAACAATTTTATGGGAAGGATATTTGAAGTAAGAAAAAGTTCCATGTTTGCCCGCTGGGATAAAATGGCTAAAAACTTTACCCGTATCGGGAAGGAAATAGTTATTGCAGTTAAATCATCAGGGCCGGATCCTGATAGCAACCCTGCATTACGCAGGTGCTACCTTAATGCAAGAGCTTGTGGTATGCCTAAGGATCGTGTAGAAGCTGCTATTAAAAGAGCCATGGGTAAAGACACCAGCAGCTATGACGAAGTGGTTTATGAAGGCTATGCACCTCACGGGATCGCCTTATTGGTAGAAACTGCAACAGATAATTCAACGAGAACCGTAGCAAATGTGCGTATGCATTTTACTAAGAGCGGTGGGGCTTTAGGCACAAGTGGCAGCGTTGCTTTTACATTCACACGCATGGGCGAATTCAAAGTAAAAAATAGCGGCTTAAATATCGACGACCTGGAATTGGAGCTGATCGATTATGGGTTAGAAGAAATTGGAGAAGATAGCGAAGGCAACATCATTATCCGTGCAGCATTTACCGAATTTGGTAATATGAGTAAGGCGCTGGAAGAAAAAAAGATAGAAGTGATTACTGCTGAGTTAACAAGAATACCAATGAATACTATGGAGCTTCCGGAAGACCAGGCACAAGATGTTTTAAAACTAGTAGATAAATTGGAACAGGATGAGGATGTACAGAAAGTATACCACAATTTGAAATAGAAAATACTTTGATATTTATGATAACCCCTGATGCAGATCCGGGGTTATTTATTTTACCAGTTCTTCCGACTTGTAAATTTTTTCAATGGCATCTTTGCATTCTGCCATGATCACTTTTCTTTTAAGCTTTAACGTTGGTGTAAGCTCGCCGCTTTCGATCGTCCACTCGTGTTCTAATAACTCAAATTTTTTAACTTGTTCCACATGGTTAAAATCGTTATTGAATTTGGTAATTGTTTTATTGTAAAGCTCCTGCACTTTTGGATGGTGCAATGCAGCCTTAACTGTTGTAAATTCTATTTCATGATTCTTCATCCAGTCTTTTAAAGTGGGCATTGCCGGAACGATCAATGCGCCTACAAATTTTTCTCCTTCTCCAACCACCATCATCTGTTCAATAAAAGGAGATTCTTTCATTTTATTTTCTATCGGTTGTGGGGCTACATATTTTCCGCCGCTGGTTTTGAAGAGTTCTTTTTTGCGGTCGGTTATTTTTAAATACTTATCATCTTCGAAAATACCAATATCACCAGTGTGTAACCAACCATCAATAATGGTTTCTGCAGTTAGTTTTGGATTCTTATAATAACCCATCATTACACTCGGGCCTTTTACACATATCTCACCGTCCGCTTCTATTTTTACTTGTTGTCCTTTGATCACTAATCCTACGGTCCCGAATTTAGTGCCGCCTTTTAACTGACAATTCACGCTTATCACCGGGCTATTTTCTGTTGGGCCGTAGCCTTCGAATATTGGAATTTTAGCTGCGGTAAAGATCCTTAATAACCTTACCTGGCAAGCCGCACTGCCCGTTACGATAGTAGTAACATTACCACCCAGTGCTTCACGCCATTTACTAAATACCAATTTATTAGCGATCGCTAATTGAATATTATATAAAAAACCTCCGCTTACTTTATTGTCATATTGACTTCCCAATCCAACTGCCCAAAAGAAAAGGCTTCTTTTGATACCTTTTTGTTCAGCACCTTTGGCCATTATTTTTTCATACACTTTTTCCAATAATCTTGGTACGGTGCAGAAGATCGTTGGCTTTACTTCTCTTAAATTGTCAGCAATGGTATCCATACTTTCTGCGTAATAGATTGATACGCCGCTGGTAATATAGATATAGGTGACCATTCTTTCGAAAATATGATTGAGCGGCAAAAAGCTTAAGGCCCTGCCTTTTACATCATCTTTGAAAGGGAATGTTTTTCTTGAATTGATCAGGTTCATCACAATATTCTTATGACTTAACATTACTCCTTTTGGAGTACCCGTTGTTCCTGAAGTATAAATAATGGTAGCGCAATGTGAGGTGAGGATAGAATTTTTGACATCTCTCAATTTTGTGAAATGTTCCGGCTGAGATAAGTTGAGGATCTTTTTCCAGTAATCAACTTTAGGCAACCGATCAAAACTATACACATTTACTAAGCTGGGTACATGTTCGCGGATTGTGTTTACTTTATCTAAAATATCTTGTCCGCTAATGAATACATATTTTATTTCCGCATCGTTAAAAATAAATTCGAGCTCTTTTACATTGGTGGTGGGATAAACAGGACAAAGAATTGCGCCTATTTGCTGACAGGCCAAATCGAGGATGATCCACTCTGGCCTGTTTCTGCTGATGATGGCTATCTTATCCTGGTGTTCAACATTCATGTCTCTACCGGTAATGCCTAGACTAAGTAACCCTGTGCTTAATGTATCAACCAATTCTTTTATTTCCGCGGTGCTATGGGTAACCCAACGGCCGTTTTCTTTACCAGTAAGCATATCGCTTTTTGGAAATCTTTCAAGCTGGTATTGTAGAAAATCGAAAACTCTAGAATTTTTATTCATAAAAGCAGTCGTTAACAAGTAAGAAAAAATAGTTCGGCAATTGTAAGTTAGTCAAAAAAAGCAATTATAATAACAGCAAGTACACTGACAATAACGTAAAGACAGCTATTATATTATTAGAAACTGAAAATTTGCAAAAAAAAGCCTGATAAAGGTATGCAGCTGAAGAGAGTGACACAACGATGTTGCTCAGAAAACAAATGTTTGAAACTAAATTTATTATATATGATCAATGATAATATTGACCCGCCGGCACTTTGAAAATTCTGCCCTTTTGAAAGCGGTTAAAATTTGCATAGTCTGCAGGATGCTCATTTGTCCAGATCTGATAATCACTTAAATTTTGAGCCGTGCCGAATATCCATTGATTATAAGCATCAAATAAGCCTTCGCGTATTAATTGTTGTTGCAGGTCGAACAACCTGAAAGGAAATTTTGCAGCATATTGATTGTACCAATCTAATATAAAACGGGTACGTATCATTGTTAGTGATTCAGGACTGATACCCATTGCTGCGATATTCGTTTCTTTATTTAAACAGGCAACAAAAGCTGCTGCAAATTTATTTTTTTTCTCTTTGTTCTTTTTGGTGAGGTCGGCGTCTGCAAATATTTTTTTATAGTTTTCCAGTAAAATACCTTTTAACTCAGGGGTAAAAGGACTTAAAGGTTCCATATTTAAGAAGATCTCTCCATAAATAACACTCCATACATTATCACCAATGATAGAGTAGTACCTACTGGCGTTGTAATAATTTTTTGAATAGGAGGGGTCGATCTGTATTCCTTTTTCCCATTCTTTGATAGCATTCTGATCACCATCTGCACCCATCAATTCTCCGAGATCATTGTATAATGCGCCACTTTCCGGGAATTTTTCGAGTCCTTTTTTATAGAGCCTTTCGCAATCTTTTGGCTGGTCTAATCCTTTATAGATATCGCCTGCTATTTGGTAAGATTGATCATCAGCATTATTGCCATCAATAACAGGTTTGATAGTTGCCAATGCACGGGTATAATCTTTTTGCATGTAGTAATCAAAAGCAAGATCTTTTGCCATATCGATATTGCCGGGATAGATAGCAATGGCCCTGTTCAAAACAAGTACAGCATTATTAAAATCGCCCTGCAACATAAAGGTCTTTGCCGTTTCCTGCAATTGTTGTGCATCTTGCGAAAATGCACATGAGCTGAAAAGCAAAAAAAGCAGTGTAAAAAACAGCGTAGACTTTTTCATGAGGGGTAAAGATAAAAAAAGAGGCGTAACAATTTCGCCTCTTTTTTTATGATAGGATTTCATTAACGTATTAATTGTAGATAAGATGCGTTAGCAATCCGTCTCTTAATTTAGGTTCGAACCAGGTTGATTTTGGAGGCATTACATTTCCAGTATCTGCGATATCAAACAATTGTTGAATGCTTACAGGATGCAGGCTGAATGCTATTTCCATATCTCCACTGTTTACTCTTTTTTCTAATTCGCCCAAGCCTCTGATGCCACCCACAAAATCAATGCGTTTGTCTGTTCTTTGATCTTTGATATTAAATAAAGGATCAAGGATATTATTTTGTAAAATGGTCACATCCAGGATGCCGATAGGATCTGTTGAATAGCTGCTGGTTTTTGCAGTGAGCCTGTACCATTGCTTATTTACATACATACCAAATTCGTGCAATACGGCAGGAGAGAAAGCTTTGTTTGCTTTTTCAACAAAGAAATCTTTTTGTAATGCGGTCACTAATTTTTCTTCGTTAAAACCATTCAGGTCTTTTACTACGCGGTTATAATCCATTATCTGCAATTCATTTGCAGGGAATAAAGTTGTCAGAAAAAAATCTGCACCAACATTTTCATCTCTTGTTAAACCTGTACGCACTTTAGCGGCAGAGGCAGCACGGTGGTGGCCGTCAGCGATATAGGTGCAAGGAACCTGTGTTTCAAATAAAGAGGTGATTTGTTCAATAGCTTTATCATCATTCACGATCCAGATAGTGTGTTGTATTTTATCGGGCGCAACAAAATCATATACGGGGCTATGCGCTTCTTTCCATTTTGTAATTAGTTCATCAACAGCAGCAACATTTTTATAAGCTAAAAAAACATTACCTGTTTGAGCGCCTGTTGTTTTAATATGATTGATACGATCGAGTTCTTTTTCCGGACGCGTGAATTCGTGTTTTTTTATTAAACCGCTTTCGTAATCGTTAACGCTGCTGCCACAAACTAAACCAGTCTGACTTCTGCCATCCATAATTAGTTGATAGATGTAATAACAAGGTTTTGTTTCACGGAATAAAATATTGCGGCTCACAAAAGCATCTAAATTATCTTTTGCTTTATCATACACTTCCTGGGAATGAGAATCGGTCGTTTCGGGAAGGTCTATTTCACTTTTCGTAACGTGTAAGAAACTATTCGGATTATTTTCTGCTTCTGTTTTTGCTTCCTTGCTATTCAATACATCGTAAGGAGGAGATGCCACCTGCTTTGCATATTGAGCATCAGGCCTTAATGCCTTAAAAGGAGAAATTGTAACCATGAGATTATTATATTGATTAACGTGTTATAGTTTAAATCGGCTGCGAAAGTAAATCTTACTCAACAGATTAGTGCTTTAAAGTTTGATTTTTTGTTATTTACTTTTCGCGAAGCTTTTCATAGCATTCACTAATACTTCTACACTGCTGATTGGCAATGCATTATAAATAGATGCCCTAAAGCCACCCACTAAACGGTGGCCTTTGATACCAACAATATTTTGCTGCTTTACATAGGCTAAAAATTCTTCTTCCAAAGAAGGATCGTTCATTACAAAACAAACGTTCATTTTGCTCCTGTCTTCTTTATTTGCCGTGCCCTTGAAAAGCGGGTTCTCGTCAATTTCTTTGTATAATAAAGCTGCTTTAGCATTGTTTAATTTTTCTATTTCGGCAACGCCGCCTTTCGCTTTTAACCAACGGAGTGTTAGCATACAAACATAGATCGAAAATACCGGAGGCGTATTTAGCATACTTCCTTCTTTAATGTGATTACGGTAATCCATTATAGTTGGAATAGGGCGTTTTATTTTACCCAATATATTTTTATTGACAACTAATAAATTAACGCCTGCCGGGCCCATGTTTTTCTGCGCACCTGCATAGATCAGATCAAATGCATTAAAATCAAGCACACGGCTTAAAATATCGCTGCTCATATCTGCTACTAAAACATTGCTTGTCTTAGGAATGGTGTGCCACTGTGTTCCGTAAATGGTATTGTTGGTTGTGATGTGAAAATACTTGGCATCATTCGGTACTGCAAAATCTTTAGGTATCGTGCTATAGTTGCTTTCTTTACCGGTGCAAACAATATCAACCTTGCCGAATAATTTTGCTTCTTTGATCGCTTTAACTCCCCATACGCCGGTATCTGCGTAAGCGGCAGTTTCTTTATCATCCAGCAAATTCATGGGCACCTGCATAAATTGTGTAGAAGCACCACCATGTAAAAAAAGTACTTCATGGTCTGCATCCAGTTTCATTAGTTCTTTGACCAATGCCTGTGCTTCATCCATCACTGCCTGAAAAGTAGTGGTACGGTGCCCTAATTCTAAAATGGACAGACCGGTATTGTTATAATTTACAACCGCCTGCGCAGCCTGTTCAAACACTTCTTTAGGTAAAATAGATGGGCCTGCATTAAAATTATGAACCGTACTCATGTCGAAAAATTTAGGGTGCAAATATACAAAACATGTACGAGGTATGATGTACGAATTATGATGTTTGCTGTAGTATAAGTACTAGAAACTACTCATCTCTGCCGATCATTGTACTACTGCTTTGCCATTGGCTGTTAAGTTCTTCAAATTCTTTACTATCGGCTGCAGAGAATTGCTGTTTGGATAATGACCGAAGATCGGGCTGGCCCGCATTTACCCAGGCTGTGTACCAAAAAGAAGCTACTGCATAAATGGCTTGCCGCATTCTTCTTTCTACCATACCATTTAGCTTTTTGTTGTAAGCAATTGTATAGGCTGATGAATATTGCCGGATGATCACGCCGTTCCTGTTCTCAAACGAATATTTTTGGTCGGATGGAAATTGGTTGGAGAGTTCTTTTTCAAATCTCAGAACGGAATCAGCGGCATTACCGCTTTCTAAAACCCTTGCCCAGATAAACTCACCTGGGTTGGAGATATAATCAGCTTTGCCAATAAAAAAATCAAATTCTTTGTCGGCTAATAATTCTGGTATCCGGCTTTCCCAAAATGCATGAATACCTATCTGGTCGGTCAGCTGGCCGTTATGATTACTGCAAACGTGCAAAGGAACGTGGGCATCAGCAATATAGTGGCCAATCTCTGCGCTGTTCTTCATTATCTTATAAAAATCTTTTTGTTTGAAAGCTTCTGTGAGCCTGGATAACATCACTAACACATGCCAGGGAACAATGCCGTATTTCAGCAAAGAGTCTTCACCATATTTTGCTACGGCATCTTTCCATTTGTGTGGTAAACTATCGTACGGGTATGCACCATAATGATCAATATCAATAAAATGCCTTGGCGCTTCTTCCTTGTCTATGTAGCGCCTTTTATCAGGATCCACAGCATGCGCAGTAATGAAATCGATATTTGGTTTATATAGGACCAACATCTCCGGAGGTAATAAAAATGTGGCGTAATAGTTTATTTTCTGGTGCGCATAAAAGCCCCAGCAAAAACTTTTAAAAAAGAATAGGCAGCACAATGCTGCGGGGAGTAGGCGTTTCATAGGGTAGGTATTTTAATGGTTAATTGTTAATGATAAATGGTTAATGAAATACATCAACTTTTTATTGGTCATCATTAACAATTATAAGGATCTTTCTTCTTCTTCTTCAATTGCCGTCACACCGCCACTTACAGCAAATTTCATTGTTTGCGCAGCACTAATATTTGTGATCGGTTTTATTCTGTCTTTGGAAATGATGTATACATTTCCTGCGATTGAATAGGCCATTGGAATATATACCGCCACATAATCTTTAAAACCAAATTCAGACATATCATCCTGCGTTACAAAACCCACGCGCCATACATCGTTGTCATCCACATTCGCCAATACATTTTGAGTAAATTTCTTTTTTTCACCCGCAAAGGCTTCAAAGAAATCTTTTAGGGTTGAATAGATGAATTTTACACCAGGCGTTCTTGATAATAATTTTTCAAATACACTTACTATTTTACTAAAAATATAGGAAGGTGAAATATAGCCTACAAATAAAACGATCAAGATCATTACAATAAAGCCTATGCCAGGGATATGTGTATGTTCAACTGCGGTAGGGTCCACGCTATGGATCAAATTAGGTATAAGGCTGTCTACAAAATTAAAAGCTGCTGCAATGGCCCAGGCTGTAATGCAGATCGGTGCCAAGACAAGCAATCCCTGCAAGAAATATTGCAACAGCATATATGTAAATGACTTTTTCATACACTAAAAGTTTATTTACCAAAGGTAGTTGATTGGTTTTCATCGCAAAAACTCAAAAAATGAACAAATTATAAAAAAAAGCATTGGAAACTTTGGTTACATAAAAAGTTTCCTTAGTTTTGTGTCCAATATGACAGTTGTAATAGATACAGGTGAAAGAATAAAGCAAAAGGCGGCAGACTTATTTATGCAGTATGGTTTACGTAGCGTAAGTATGGATGATATCGCCAATGGTTTAGGGATCAGTAAAAAAACGATCTACCAGTTTTATGCGGATAAAGATGAGCTGGTAGATGCATTCATTACTGAAAAGATCAACCATAACCAATCTTGTTGTGAGCTGGATAAAGATGCCGCTGAAAATGCAGTGCATGAGATCTTTTTGGCAATTGATATGATGATGGAGATCATGAGCTCGATGAACCCTGCTTTATTATTTGAAATGCAGAAATATCATCCCGCTGCTTTTGAAAGGTTTTATAAGCACAAAAATGATTACCTGTTTACGGTAATAAAGGATAATCTTTTAAGAGGCATCAAAGAAGGCTTATTTAGAAATGATATTAAGGTAGATATATTAGCAAGGTTCAGGGTAGAAAGCATGATGTTGCCTTTTCAACCTGATTTTCATACCAAAACAAAATATACCCTTTTTGAGATCGAAGAAGAACTACTACTGCATTATTTGTTCGGCCTGGTTTCTGAAAGAGGGTACCAGCTAACATTACAATATCAACAAGAAAGATTAAAAAAATTACATAGCGATGAAACGAAATAAATTTATACAGACAGGGAAAATAATTGCAGCAGCGTTATTGATAAGTAGTAATGCGATGACTCAGACAATTAACCAATTCTCTGCAAAGCAGGCGGTTGATTACGGAATGAAAAATTCTGTTCAGGTTAAAAATGCTTTGCTGGATGTAATGTATCAGGAACAAGAAAACAGGGAACTTACAGGCGCGGCACTGCCAAAAGTAAGTGCTAGCGGAAACTTAACGGACTATACTGACATACCTACAACATTGATTCCTGCTGAATTTGAACCAGGTGGGGTTCCAGGAACTTTTATTCCTTTGCAATTTGGTACAAAATGGACATCAAGTGCTACAGTAACACTTAGCCAGGTATTATTTGATGGCCAGGTATTTATTGGGTTATCAGCTCGCAAAGTGATCATAGATCAAAGACAAGAATCATCGGCACTTACACAGATAAATATCAGGTCGAATATTTTAAAAGTATACTATCAATTGGTTGCCAGCAAAACTCAGATCGAGTTATTAGATTCTAATATTAATCGTTTGCAAAAATTAGGTCATGATACAAAAGAGATCTATAAAAATGGATTTGCAGAAAAATTAGATGTTGATAGGCTAACAGTGCAGATCACAAATTTACAAACGCAGGAATTACAAACAGAAAACAGTATAGCAAATGGATATACCGGATTAAAAATTTTAATAGGGATGCCGGTTAAAGATAGTTTAGTACTAACCGATACTTTAAGTGATGATAAACTAAGAGAGAATGTATTAGAAAATAGTAATTATAATTATGCTGACCGTAAAGAATATCAAATATCAGAATTGAGTAATAAATTAAATGAGCTGACTGTTAAAAGATATAAAGAAAGCCAGATACCAACTTTATATTTCAATGGGTCTTATGGCAAACAAGGATACAGTAACAGTAATCACATTGATATCTATGACGAAAATAGTAGTTGGTATACTACTTCTTACATAGGGCTGAATTTATCAATACCAATTTTTAGTGGTTTCTCTACAAGAGCAAAAATTCAGGAATCGAAAATACAGTTGCGACAATCTCAAAATCAATTAGAAGATGTAAAACGTAACATCGATAATGATGTTGCAGTTGCTAAAAATAATTTTGCAACGGCTATTGCAACAATGGATTTTCAAAAACAAAATATGGAACTGGCCGCAACGGTATACGATCAAACAAAAAAGAAATACGAAGTAGGTACGGGATCAATAACAGATATTAATAATGCACAAACAGATCTGCAAGCCGCTCAAACGAATTATATCAACGCTTTGTATAATGCCATTACTGCAAAAGTTGATTTTTTAAAAGCAGTAGGAAAACTTTAATTTAATAATAGTAGAAAATATAAATTTTATGAGAAATATTTTAACAAGATCAAGTTTATTTTTTGTTGTCCTGGTAATCGTTGCTTCATGCAAGCATGGCGGAGGAGATGATACTCTAGCCGGCAAAAAAGCGGAGCTGGAAACACTAAGAGCTGATCAGCAAAAAACGGCTGACAAGATCACAAGTCTTGAAGCTGAAATTATAAAGTTAGATCCAAATGCTGCGCCGGATCAAAAACCAAAACTGGTTGCACTGGATACTTTGCATGCGGGAGACTTTACACACTACATCGAATTGCAAGGGCATATCGATGCATTGAATATAAGTTATATCACACCACGTAGCGGCCCTGCTCAGGTAAAAGAAATTTATGTTCAGCAAGGACAAAAAGTAAAGAAAGGCCAACTGTTGTTGAAATTGGATGATGCGGTATTAAAGCAAAATTTAATTGCTGCTACACAAGGTTTACAAACCATGAAAACACAATTGGCTTATGCCAAAGATATTTATCAGCGCCAACAAAATTTATGGAATGAGCAGATCGGTACTGAAGTGCAGTTGATCACTGATAAGAATAATGTGACCACTTTGCAAAATCAATTAGATGCTAGTCTTGAAAATGTAAAAGTTGTACAGGAACAAGTAAATGCAACTTCGGTAGTGAGTGATGTGGATGGTGTGGCTGACCAGGTTACCGTAAAACAAGGGGAATATTTTGGTGCTGCGGGATCAGGAGTAATTAAAATTGTAAATAATAATGTACTAAAAGCAGTAAGTAATATTCCTGAAAATTATTTGAATAGTGTAAGTGTTGGTAGTCCGGTTATTGTAAGCTTACCTGACTTGAATAAAACGATCAATGCTAAAGTAACTTTTGTTGGTGCGTCGATCGATCTGATCAACAGAGGCTATATGGTGGAAGCAAAATTGCCAACAGATCCTGATCTTAAACCAAACCAATTAGCACTAATTAAAATTAAAGATTACGGTGCAGCAAATGCGATCGCCATTCCATTGAACACTTTGCAGAATGACGATAAAGGAAAATATGTATTGGTTGCCAATGCAGAAGGCGGAAAGCTGATAGCGCATAAACGCCCTGTAGTGATTGGTTTGATCAACAATGATATGATCGAAATAAGATCAGGATTACAAACAGGTGATGTATTGATAACAGAAGGATTCGGAAGTTTATACGAAGGCCAGTTAATTACAACGGGCGCTCAATAGTAGTGTGAAGATGAAATGTGCGACGCCACTGAAGCTTAATTGAAATGAAAATGCAGGGCTAAAAACCAAAATAATATTATGAGTGTACTAGAAAATATAAAAGATAAATTCAAGGAGTTTGGTCCAACCTCATGGAGTGTTACCAATAAAACTTCTATTTACCTGGTGATGTTGTTTGTGACATTGGCGGGGATATTTCAATTTGCCACATTGCCGAAAGAGCAGTTTCCGGATATTGTGATCCCTACTATCTATGTACAAACAATTTACACAGGTAACTCGCCAAAGGATATTGAGAACCTTGTTACAAGGCCGATAGAAAAACAGATCAAAGGAATTACCGGAGCAAAAATTAAAAAATTCACGAGTACATCGCAGCAGGATTATTCTGCCATTGTGGTTGAATTTGATACGCAGGTAAAAACGGAGATCGCTTTACAGAAAGTAAAAGACGCGTTAGATAAAGCAAAACAGGATCTGCCAACAGATCTTACGCAGGAACCAACGGCGTTAGAAGTAAACTTAAGTGATCAGCCGATCATGTACGTGAACCTTAGTGGTGATTATGACATGCAGCATTTGAAAAAATTTGCTGATGACATGAAAGATAAGCTGGAAGATATTCCGCAGATCAACCGTGTTGATATTGTTGGTGCTCCTGAGCGTGAGTTCCAGATCAATGTTGACAATGACCGTATGCAGGCTGCAGGTGTTACGTTTGATGATATCGCGAATGCAGTGAAAGCAGAGAACCTGGATATCTCGGGTGGTTTGTTAACTGTTGGTAATATGAAACGCAACCTGCAATTGAAAGGGCAATTTCATACAGCATACGATATTGAACAGGTGCTTGTCCGTAACACAGGCGGCGCGCCAATTTATTTAAAAGATATTGCTGTTATAAAAGACACCACAAAAGATGCAGAAAGTTTTGCGCGCCTGGATGGTAAAAATGTGGTTACATTAAATATCATCAAACGTAGCGGTGAAAATTTGATTGAAACAAGTGATGCGGTTCAGAAAGCTGTAAGCGAAAGCAGGGGTGTATTGTATCCTGAAAATTTAAAAGCAGTTATCACGGGCGATCAAAGTGTAAAGACAAAAACATCTTTTAATGACCTGGTTAACTCTATCATTATCGGGTTTATTTTGGTGCTGATCGTGTTGATGTTCTTTATGGGTGTTACCAACGCATTCTTTGTGGCGCTATCGGTGCCGTTAAGTATGTTCATGGCATTTGTATTCTTGCCCGGTGCAGATCTTATTGTTGGCACACATGTCACATTGAACTTCATTGTATTATTCGCGTTATTATTCGGATTAGGAATTATTGTGGATGATGCGATCGTGGTAATAGAAAATACACATAGGATCTTTACAAATGGTAAAGGCGCTATTCCAATTAATATCGCTACTAAAATGGCGGCTGGCGAAGTTTTTATTCCTGTATTGGCCGGTACATTAACGACATTGGCGCCTTTCTTCCCATTGCTTTTCTGGCCGGGAATTATTGGTCGATTCATGGTGTACTTACCTACGATGTTGATCTTCACTTTAGCATCATCGTTAGTAGTAGCCTTTATCATGAATCCGGTTTTTGCGGTTGATTTTATGAATCATCCGGAAGGTGATGAAAAAGAACCGAAGAACCTCATCTTTAAAAGGCCAACATTTTGGGTGATCATTGGCTTAGGCATTTTGTTAGATGTTTTAGGCGCAACCTTCTTAGGCAACCTGCTTATATTCTTTATGATATTGGTAGTGTTGAATCGTTATATTTTTGATGATGCAATTCATGCTTTCCAGAACAGGGCATTGCCATGGATCATGGGCCATTACGAAAGCTTGTTACGCTGGGCATTAAAAGGCTGGAGGCCCGTGCATTTATTATTAGGCACGGTAGGTTTATTATTTATTTCCTTCTTTATATTTTCTGCGTCCATACAAAGCGGTTGGGTTGGTATTACCTTCTTTCCGAAAGCAGATCCTAATGAAATATATGTGTACTTGAAATTACCTGTAGGTACAAAGGTTGAATACACAGATTCTGTTACCAATGTTTTAGAAGGCAGGGTAAACCAGGTATTAGGTATTGACAGAACAAAAGGAACAACGAACCCTGTTGTAGAAAGTGTGATCAGCAACGTTGCCATCGGCGCAAGTGACCCAAGCACAGGCGACAGAAGTACAAGAAGCGAATTAGGAAGGATACAGGTTTCATTTGTAGAATTTGCAAAAAGAAATGGCGTAGGTACTGCCCCTTATTTAGATAAGATACGTACCGCGATGAAAGGTATTCCCGGAGCAGAAATAAGTGTTGACCAGGAAAGCAGCGGCCCGCCAACAGATCCTCCGATCAATATCGAAATATCAAGTGATGATTTTGATAATTTGGTTAAGACAGCAGTAGGGTTAAAAAATTATTTAGATTCTATACAGGTACCAGGTGTTGAAGAATTGAAAATGGATGTTGATCTGAATAATCCTGAAATTACTTTAACGGTTGATCGCGAACGTGCATTAGCGGAAGGTGTTACTTCTGCACAGATCGGTACTGCGATACGTACGGGATTATTTGGTAGAGAGGTATCAAAAATAAAAGAGGGTAAAGACGAATATAAAATCCAGTTGCGTAATAATGAAATGCAGCGGAACGATCTTTCTAATTTATTGAACATGCGCATCTCGTTCAGGGACATATCAAGTGGCGGACAAATAAAAAATATTCCAATCAGTGCATTGGTATCTGTTGAGCCAACAAGTACTTTCGGAAGTATCAAACGCAAAAACCAAAAGCGCCAGATCACGCTTATATCAAATGTACTAACAACAAAAGGCTACAACGCAACAGCGGTGAATGCTGAAATAGCCAAGTACATTGATAACTTCAAAGGCAAAGCAGATGGCGTAACCATCAAACAAACCGGTGAAGGTGAACAACAGGCAGAAACGGGCGCATTCTTATTAAAAGCATTATGCATTGCGTTAGGATTAATTTTATTGGTACTCGTGTTACAATTTAATTCTATCAGTAAACCGATCATCATCTTAACCGAAATCATATTTAGTGTGATAGGTGTATTCTTAGGTTTCTCTATAACAGGTATGCAGGTATCGGTATTGATGACAGGTTTGGGAATTGTTGGCTTGGCAGGTATCGTGGTAAAAAACGGTATCCTGGTGATAGAGTTCGCTGATGAATTACGCGGCCGGGGAATGAAAACAAGAGAAGCGATCATTGAAGCAGGTAAAACACGTATCATCCCGGTATTGTTAACTGCATTGGCTGCGATACTAGGTTTCATACCGATCGCAGTTGGTTTCAATATTGATTTTATTTCTTTATTCACGCATTTGAATCCGCATATTTTCTTTGGCGGTGATAACGTAGCATTCTGGAAACCGTTGAGCTGGACGATCATTTTTGGTTTGGCATTCGCCTTCTTTATGACCTTGATCATCGTACCATCGATGTATTTAATTGCTGAAAGATTAAAACGCCCGATGCGTAAAATGTACGGCGGCAAATGGATCAGCATGATGGGAATTCCTCCGTTGATATTCCTTTTCATCCCGTTGATGATTTACACAGCGTATCGTCATGGCGTAAAAGTTAGACGCAGAAGAGCGCGTTTAAAAAACAATGATGAAAAATTTGTAGGAAGCTGGTTCTAATTTTTAGTTTTGAATTTTGATAGATAATGTTGGCTATGATCCTGAGATCGTAGCCAATTTTTTTTAACCACTGAGACACTAAGTACACATAGAAACACTGAGGAAAGATCTCAGTGAAACTTAGTGACCTTAGTGTCTCAGTGGTTTGTACTTAAAATATTTTATCTTGCAACCAAGATGAATAAATTTGAGGATACATACCGGCACAAAGGCTTAAGAAAAAAGCTAACAGACCTGCTGAAAGAAAAAGGCATTTCTGACGCAAATGTGTTGGCTGCTATCAACAATATTCCCCGCCATTTTTTCTTAGACAGCGCCTTTGATGAAATTGCGTATGAAGACAGGGCATTTCCTATCAGCGATGGACAAACGATCTCTCATCCATACACCGTAGCCTATCAAACCCAATTACTACAAATAAAGCCCTTAGATAAAATTTTAGAAATAGGTACGGGCAGTGTTTACCAGGCAAGTGTATTAGCAGAAATGGGCGCCAAAGTATTCACCATCGAAAGACAAAAAGGCCTCTACGAAAAATCAAAGAACTTTATCCTTAAGGCAAAATACCCTAACATAAAATTCTTTTTTGGCGATGGCTACGAAGGCTTACCAACTTACGCGCCATTCGATAAAGTTATCATCACAGCTGCAGCACCGTTCATTCCGCCAAAATTATTGGACCAGTTAAAACCAGGGGGTAAAATGGTAATTCCTGTCGATGAAGAAGGTGATCAGCAAAGAATGTTACGCATCACCAAAAATGCAGATGGTAGTACAACGGAAGAATCTTTTGAAAACTTTTCTTTTGTACCAATGCTATCCGGCAAGAACGGATAAATAATTAATCTCAAATACATATGCGCTTCTTTTCTAAACTAGTGGTCATCTGCAATCTGTGTTTTATAATAGCAGTAATATTGCGCATAATTGAAAACTTGAATAAAAAAGATGTAGCGTTTAACGGGTACATAAAATTGGATCCGCTGGAAAGTACTTTTGTCGTATTAGGTTACGGAGCGATCATCCTCAATATCATTTTTAATTCTATTCTTCTTATCTTGTTTATATCGAAACGTAAATCGAACATTCCAGGCTGGATAGTTGGGTTTAATTTTATACTGTTATTTATACAGCTGTTCTATTTTCTTATAAAACTGTAAAAATTCTTAATTACTAATTCTTAATTATTAATTAAAACAAATGATTGAAAATATTTTAAAAGACAGGCCGGCAAAATTATTCATTGGTTTCACTGCCTTTTTTGTAGCCAATGCATTGATCGCTGAAAGTATCGGCACCAAACTTTTTTCTTTAGAAAAATTATTGGGACTGCACCAGGCAAACTTCACCGTATTTGGCCAAAGCGGCATGTCTTTCGTTTTAACCTGCGGTGTATTATTGTGGCCCTTGGAATTTGTGATGACGGATATTGTAAATGAATATTACGGTCCTAAGGCGGTACGTAGAATGTCGCTTACTGCAGTAGTGTTAATTTCTTATGCATTCATCATGTATTTTTTGTCTATTAAAATACCGCCTGCGGATATGTGGTTACAAAGCAGCAACAGGCAAGGGGTACCTAATATTCAGGATTCGTACAATGCTATCTTCGGACAAAACATGCGCATTATCATTGGTAGTCTGGTGGCATTTTTAGTGAGTCAGGCTGTTGATGTTACCGTATTTCATAAAATAAAAAAGATCACCGGCCATAAATATCTGTGGCTAAGAGCAACCGGTTCAACGCTTGTATCGCAGATCGTAGATAGTTATATTGTTTTATTTATTGCTTTCAGTGGTATATTTAGCTGGCAATTAATTTTGGCAGTGGGTGTGATGAATTACACATTTAAAGCCGTCAGTGCCATATTATTAACACCAATTATTTATATTGTTGAAGGTTGGATAGAAAAATATGTTGGTCATGCGACAGCAGAAAAAATGAAACTTTCTGCCATGGGTGTTGAGAGCGAATAAGTTTTTAATTTGTGATTGATCATTCATTCTTATCCAAATCAATATCTTTATAATAATATCTATCTATGCTGATTCGGAAATTGTCTCTTATTGTACTAACAAGTTTGGCGTTTTTCTTCATTGTTCCAATGGCGAAAGCGCAACAAACTATTGGGCAAAAAAAAGATACAACAGCACCTAAGACCACCGTTACAAGAGACACAACCACACACGTTTCTGTTGATACAACGATCAAACATTATCATCAATTGCCTAAGGATAGTTTGATGAATCCCAATCCTCCTCAAAAAGATACTTTTTTTCTTGCAAAGAAAAAGGGTTTGTTAGGCAGATTAGGAAACAGTATCGCTACCGAGCCTCCTCTTGAAACTGTTGTTAAGACGGTTAATCCTTATTTAAAATTTGCCGGTAAAACTATTCGATCGATCGAATTTTTAAGCATTGGATTCGATAGAAATATCAATGATACCACACTTATCAGGAAAGATTTTGGTGAACGTATTGGTGAAGCCTTTCACCGAACCACCAGGGTAAAAGTAATTCAACACGATCTGTTATTTAAAGAAGGCGATAGGGTATATCCATTTTTGCTGGCAGATAATGAGCGGCTTTTACGATCGGAGCCCTATTTGAGTGATGCGCGAATTTTATTAATAATTGATCCTGAAAGTAAAGGCGCTGTAGATGTTATCGTCATTACCAAAGATGTTTTTTCTATCGCCCTTAGCACGATCGATGTATCCAGGGGTGGATTACAAGGACTTGAAAAAGGAAAAGTTATTGGAAGAGATGAAAACTTTCTTGGTACAGGCTCAAGAGTTCAGGGAGGTGTTTCTTATGATGAATCCCGCAAAGATCAGTTCGGATATCTTGGAGAAATAATCAGGCGTAATATAAAAGGTTCGTTTATTAACTGGGATATGTTTTATAGTAATTTCAATGGCTCTTTCAGTGGTGCCGGCGATCAGGAAACATACGTGTACAGCAATTTTGAGAAGCCGCTAGTGAGTGAATATATGCACTGGACCGGTGCATTAGACCTAAGCTATAGAAATAACCTTACGAGCTTATATGCTGCAAACGATACTCCTGTAGTTAATAATAGAACTCCATTTCAAAGGTTGTATAAGTATGATTATTATAATATTGATGCATGGTATGGATATAATATCGGCAGCAGAAATTTTTTGTATAAAAATGCCGAAGAGCGTTACCATAAATTTATTGCCATACGTGGTATCGACAAACAGTTTACAACACTTCCCGATTCGGTTTATTTAAATCATTATGAGTATGTTTCTACAAAAGCGGTATTGGGAGAGCTTAGTGTTTTCAGGCAGACTTTGTATAAAACAAATTTTATTTATGGTTTCGGTTTAACGGAAGATGTACCCGAAGGGTTTTCCGCTTCTCTTATTGGTGGCTGGACAGATGAAGTAGGTGTGGGTAGAGATACAAGTGTGATGGAACAAAAACATGAAAGACAAGCACCTTATTACGGCTTGGCCACGGAAATAACTCATTTTACAAAAAAAGGCTCTTACTATGATATTACAATCAGAGGCGGGGGTTATAGTCAGCATGGATTTCAGGATGTAGGCTTGTTATTAAATGTTCTTCATTTTACAAGATTGAAAAAAATGACACCTACCTGGTACAACCGTTTTTTTTTAACGGCAGGGTTTGCGAAACAAATAAACCCGGATACCTTATTAACTCAGCCATTAACATTGCAAAGTTCTAATTATGGACTTCCGAAATATAACTCTGGGATATTGGCAACGCAGATCAGAACAACAGTTAAATTTGAAGCCGATTTTTATAATAACGTAAAACACGCAGGCTTTAAATTTGCACCGTTTGCATTTGCGGATGTGAGTGTATTAACGCCTTATACCGAAGATATTAACCTTGAACCAAAGAACGTGTACACAGAAGTTGGTGTTGGTTTCCGTACGCGTAACGACAACCTTGTTTTTGGAACTATTCAGGTTAAATTCTATTACTTCCTTCATACGGACCCGACTCAGGCACCTTACCTTGATGTAAGTACCAATCCAACATTTAGATTCAATAGCACCTTTATCAATAGGCCGGATTTTGTGGTTGATAATTAACGCTCAAAAAAAATGACCTAATATGATGTTTTTGTGAAATTTTAGCCATCTTTGCAAAGCGAAAGGGATTTACCCTAAAAAGTAAGTCCCTCCGTAGAAACGGAAGGACTTTAACGATTGCTTGCTATATGAAATTCTTAATTTATCTTATCTAGGCTGATTCACAGCTTGTTTTAAATATCTCGATCAGTGTTTTTACTGATTTCTAATGATTGATTGCTCCTTTAACGATTGCCTGCTTTATTAAATTTGCATCTTTCTTTAACGAAGGTAAGATGCATTTTACTACCTTCATAGCTATAATAGGAAGGTTTTTATTATGCTAAAGGGGTCAGTGAGCAGCAGAAATGCTTATTGGTACTGTGTTTTGTGAAAAATAATTAATGATGCCCAACCGTTTTACAGATATTTTATTTCAATTAGTGAAGTCCTTAGAAAAGTCTGAAAAACGAAATTTCAAACTGTATGTAAAGAGAAGCTCTGCTAATGAAGATCTAAAGATCATCGAGCTCTTCGATGCACTCGATAAGCTGGCGGATTATGATGAAGCATTATTATTAAAAAGACTCCCATCAATAAAAAAACCTCAGCTCTCTAATATCAAAGTACATCTGTACAAACAATTACTGGCGAGTTTACGCGTGTTAAAAAGCACAGAAAGTATCGATCTTCAATTAAATGAACAGCTGGATTATGCGCGTATCCTATACAACAAGGGGCTGTACCAACAAAGTTTAAAAATACTGGAGCGTTTAAAAGATACTGCGAGGTCACATTACAAATTTAATTTTTTAACGCAGGTAATTGCCTGGGAAAAGAAGATCGAAACATTGCATGTTACAAAGAGTATGCGTGAAAGAGCCGAGAGTCTGGCACTCGAAGCAGATGAAGTAAACGCACGTGTTGAAACAGTAGTTAAACTATCAAATCTTGCTTTACAATTATATAGCTGGTACATTAATAACGGCCATGCAAGAAACCAGAAAGATGAAGAAGCGGTAAGGAAATTTTTGTTTACCAATCTCCCAAAAGATGCACATGAACAAACAGGTTTTTACGAAAGATTATATTTGAGTCAATGCTATTGCTGGTACACATTTATACGCCAGGATTATGTGATGTACTATCGCCACTCGCAACAATGGGTTGATCTTTTTGATGATCAGCAGATCATGATCAAAGTAGAAACGGGTTATTATATCAAAGGCATTCACAATTTATTGAATGCACATTTTGACCTGAGAAATTACCAGAAATTTGACACAACGCTGCGCAAGTTCGAAAGGTTTGCCGAGTCTTCTATCGCTAATAAACATGATAACCACCGGGTACAGACATTCATTTTTATCAATAGCGCGAAACTGAACCGTCATTTTATGCACGGTACTTTTACAGAAGGTTTGGCACTGATTCCTAAAATAGAAGAAAAGCTGGAAGAATATGCACAATTTATAGATGATCACCGCATTCTTGTTTTTAATTACAAGATAGCCTCATTGTATTTTGGCAGTGGAGATTACAGCACAACGATTGACTATCTGCAAAAAATAATTAATGAAAACCTGGATATGCGTAGTGACCTGCAATGCTATGCCAGGCTGCTTCATTTGATGTCACACTTTGAATTAGGCAATTTTGAGATCATGGATTCGCTTACAAAATCTGTCTATCGTTTTATGTCTAAAATGCAAAACCTTACGGTTGTTGAAGAAGCGATGTTCAAATTTTTACGTGGATCTTTTCATATGTCAAGGCATCAGTTAAAACCCGAGTTTGAAAAGTTTTTAAGCCAGATAAAAAAACTGGAAAAGAACCGGTTTGAAACAAGGTCATTCGCTTATTTAGATATCATCTCATGGGTAGAAAGTAAGGTTTACGAAAAGCCTTTATCAACGATCATCAGGGATAAATATTTAGAAAGCAAGAAACGTATCTACAAATAATTTTAATTATTTTTATCTACCAAAATAAAAAATATAAAATGAAACACTTTCTAATAGTTACAGCAGCAACAATATTTTTTCTTGTAAATAGTAATGTAACAATGGCGCAAAATGCCGGCTCTATCAAAGCTGAATCTGTAACGTATACGGATGGCGTTAGTACATTGATCGGTTATGTTGCGTACGATTCAAGCAATACAAAAAAACGCCCCGCAATATTGATCGCGCCTGAATGGTGGGGTGTAACTGATTATACAAGAAACCGCGCTAAACAATTGGCTGCATTAGGTTATGTAGCTTTTGTTATTGATTATTATGGTAACGGAACTGTTGCAACAAACCCTACAGATGCTGTTGCATTGGCTACGCCATATTATAAAGATCCTGTCTTATCTAAAAGACGTTTTGATGCAGCTTTAGCACAAGTAAAAACGTATGCTGTAACTGATCAGTCTAAAGTTGCAGCAGTAGGGTATTGCTTTGGTGGATCAATGATCTTTAATGCAGCAAAAATGGGTGAGGATATAAAAGGCATTGCAGACATACATGGCGGATTAGTGGGCGTGCCACCGGTTAAAGGTGTATTAAAAGCAAAAGTATTGGCTTGTCATGGTGCAGATGATCAATTCATCAAAGCGCCGGAAGTAGCAGAGTTTAAAAGCCAAATGGATTCGATCGGAGCAGATTATAAATTCATTGATTATCCCGGAGCAACGCATGCTTTTTCAAATCCTGAAGCAACAGCTGTTGGTAAAAAATTCAATATGCCGATCGCTTATAATGAAGCGGCAGATAAAGGTTCTTTTGAAGCAATGACGGAGTTTTTCGATCGGATATTCAAATAGCCGGATAATTTTGTCTGAACGAAGTGAAGAAATGACAGGTTAATTACAAAGAAATGGGTAAGTAAATGCTTGATTTACAGCTAAAAAAGGAAGATTTTACCCTTTTTTAACAAAAACCATTCCTAAATACCCATATTTCCTAATTTCTCCTTTATATTTCAATAATTAATTCATACCTTTGCCCTCCTCTAATTTCGAATTAGTGGCTTAACTGCTATTTAATCAAATTTAGAGAACCTTCTCAGCACTAAAACGTTTTAATAACAAATATGTCTGCAACAAAATCACTAGCTGCTAAACGTATCAACTTCGGTAAGGTTGAATTACTAGCAGAAACACCAGATTTGCTTGGGATCCAGATCCAATCATTTAAAGATTTTTTCCAGTTAGAAACTACGCCGGATAAGCGTAATAACGAAGGACTTTTCCGTGTATTCAAGGAAAACTTTCCTATTACAGATACGCGTAACATCTTCGTATTGGAATTCTTAGACTACTTCGTTGATCCGCCACGTTACACTATTGATGAGTGTATCGAAAGAGGGTTAACGTATGCTGTTCCATTAAAAGCAAAGCTTCGCCTGAGCTGTAATGATGAAGAGCACGTTGATTTCCAAACGATCGTTCAGGATGTATTCTTAGGAAACATTCCTTACATGACACCACGTGGTACATTTGTTATCAATGGTGCTGAACGTGTTGTTGTATCTCAGCTTCACCGTTCTCCGGGTGTATTCTTTGGCCAATCGGTTCACCCGAATGGTACTAAGATCTACTCAGCTCGTGTTATTCCTTTCAAAGGAGCATGGATGGAGTTTGCTACAGACATTAACAACGTAATGTATGCGTACATCGACCGTAAGAAAAAATTCCCTGTAACAACTTTGTTACGTTCTATCGGTTTCGAAACAGATAAAGATATCCTTGAACTTTTCGGCATGGCTGATGAAGTGAAAGTTGATAAAAAAATATTAAAGAACTACGTTGGTAAACGCCTTGCTGCTCGTGTATTACGTACATGGGTGGAAGATTTCGTAGATGAAGATACCGGTGAAGTAGTAAGTATCGAACGTAATGAAATTGTTCTTGAAAGAGATACAGTTTTAGACGAAGAGAACATTGCTATGATCGCTGATATGGAAGTGAAGAGCGTGTTTATCCAAAAAGAAGAAGTTAGTGGCGATTACGCTATTATATATAACACATTAAATAAAGATACTTCGAACAGTGAGTTAGAAGCGGTGCAACATATCTATCGCCAATTGCGTGGTGCTGATGCTCCTGATAACGAAACTGCCCGTGGTATCATCGATAAATTATTCTTCTCTGATAAGCGTTATGACTTAGGTGAAGTTGGTCGTTACAAGATCAACCGTCGCTTAGGTTTGAATTTCCCTATTGAGAAAAAAGTATTGACTAAAGATGACATCATCGCGATCATAAAAACATTGGTTCAATTAACCAACGGTAAAAGTGAAGTTGATGATATCGATCATTTAAGCAATCGTCGTGTACGTACAGTGGGTGAGCAATTATACGCTCAGTTCGGTGTAGGTTTGGCTCGTATGGCTCGTACCATTCGTGAAAGAATGAACGTACGTGACAATGAAGTATTTACTCCGGTTGATTTGATCAATGCAAGAACATTATCTTCTGTTATCAATTCATTCTTTGGTACATCTCAGTTATCTCAGTTCTTAGATCAAACGAATCCATTGAGCGAGATCACACACAAACGTCGTATCTCAGCGCTAGGGCCAGGCGGTCTTAGTCGTGAAAGAGCCGGCTTTGAAGTACGTGATGTGCATTATTCTCACTACGGTCGTCTTTGTACAATCGAAACTCCGGAAGGTCCGAACATTGGTTTAATATCTACACTTTGTGTACATGCTAAGATCAATGACATGGGCTTTATCGAAACACCTTACCGTAAAGTAGATCATGGTAAAGTGGATATGAAAAAGATCACTTTCCTAAGTGCTGAAGAAGAGGATACAGCGAAAATTGCACAGGCAAATATCGATCTAGATGATAAAGGAAATTTTGTTGAAGATAAGATCAAGAGTCGCCAGACAGGTGATTTCCCGATCCTGGATAAAAACGAAGTGGAATACATGGATGTGGCGCCAAACCAGATCGTTGGTCTAAGTGCTTCATTGATTCCATTCCTAGAACATGATGATGCTAACCGTGCCTTGATGGGATCGAACATGCAACGTCAGGCTGTACCATTATTACGTCCGCAGGTGCCAATCGTTGGTACAGGTTTGGAAGGTAAAGCAGCCCGTGATGCAAGGATTCAATTACATGCAGAAGGAAACGGTGTTGTAGAATACGTTGATGGTAACGAAATTCATGTTCGTTATAACAGAAGCGAATTACAACAATTGGTAAGCTTTGAAGAAGATCTTAAAATATATAAAGTAACTAAGTTCATCAGAACGAACCAGGAAACATGTATCAACTTACGTCCGGCTGTAGTAAAAGGCCAGAAGGTAGCTGAAGGTGATTTCTTAACAGAAGGTTACGCAACACAAGGTGGTGAAATGGCATTGGGCCGTAACCTGAAAGTGGCATTCATGCCATGGAAAGGATACAACTTTGAGGATGCAATCGTTATCTCTGAAAAGGTTGTAAAAGATGACTGGTTCACATCATTGCACATCAGTGAATTTGAAACTGAAGTACGTGATACTAAATTAGGAGAAGAAGAATTAACACCGGACATTCCGAATGTTAGTGAAGAAGCTACTAAAGACCTTGATTCTAACGGTATCATCCGTATCGGTGCTCATATTAAAGAAGGCGATATCATTATCGGTAAGATCACTCCAAAAGGTGAAAGCGATCCAACTCCTGAAGAGAAGTTGTTACGAGCCATCTTCGGTGATAAAGCAGGTGATGCTAAAGATGCTTCTTTGAAAGCTCCAAGTGGTACAGAAGGTGTTGTTATCAATAAGAAATTATTCCAACGTGCTAAAAAAGATAAGAACGCTAAGGTTAGAGAAAAAGCTAGCTTAGATAAGATCGAAAAAACGCACGAAAAGAATGAGCTTGATCTATTGGATCTTGTTGTAAGCAAATTGCATACTTTGTTGAAAGACAAAACTTCTGCAGGTGTTAGCAACAACTTCGGTGAGTCATTGATCGGCAAAGGCGTTAAGTTCAATCAAAAGAATTTGGCTAACGTTGATTACTTAAATGTAAATCCATTAAACTGGACAGGCGATGCAAAAACGGATGACTTGATCAACGTTCTATTGCACAACTACAATATTAAATTCAACGAAGAATTAGGTCGTTATAAGAGAGAAAAATTCAATATCAGCATCGGTGATGAATTACCTGCAGGCGTATTGAAATTGGCTAAAGTTTACCTTGCTATTAAACGTAAGTTGAAAGTGGGTGATAAAATGGCGGGTCGTCATGGTAACAAAGGTATCGTTGCTAAGATCGTTCGTCAGGAAGATATGCCTTTCTTAGAAGACGGAACTCCGGTTGATATCGTACTAAATCCATTGGGTGTACCTAGCCGTATGAACCTTGGACAGATCTACGAAACTGTATTAGGCTGGGCCGGTGAAAAATTAGGAATGAAGTTCGCAACACCAATCTTTGATGGTGCAAGCGTTGAAGAAATTGCTGACAAAATAGCTGAAGCTAAACTACCTACATTCGGTCATACTTATTTATATGATGGAGAAACAGGCGAACGCTTTGATCAGAAAGCAACTGTGGGTATCATCTATGTAATCAAGCTTCACCATATGGTGGATGATAAAATGCATGCCCGTTCAATCGGACCATACAGTTTGATCACGCAACAGCCGCTTGGTGGTAAGGCACAGTTTGGTGGACAACGTTTCGGAGAAATGGAAGTTTGGGCACTGGAAGCTTATGGTGCATCTAACATTTTACAAGAATTGTTGACATTGAAATCTGATGATATCATCGGTAGAGCAAAAACTTACGAAGCAATTGTGAAAGGTGAAAATATTCCAAGACCAGGTGTTCCTGAATCATTCAACGTATTGGTTCATGAATTAAGAGGTTTAGGTTTAGATCTAACTTTCGAATAAATTTTCAAATCAAAAGTGAAAAGTCAAAACCCAAAAGTTTTTGGCTTTCACTTTTGAATTTTGACTTTGATAGGTATTAATTAAAAAATATTAACTACAAATAATATGGCATTCAAAAAAGAAAATCGTCCTAGATCAACTTTTTCTCAGATCACAATTGGTTTGGCTTCTCCTGATAGTATTTTGGAAAGAAGTTATGGAGAAGTGTTGAAGCCTGAGACTATTAACTATCGTACCTACAAACCTGAAAGAGATGGTTTGTTTTGCGAAAGAATTTTTGGTCCGGTAAAAGATTACGAATGTGCTTGCGGAAAGTACAAACGTATCCGTTATAAAGGAATTGTGTGTGACAGATGTGGTGTTGAAGTAACTGAAAAGAAAGTACGTCGTGAAAGAATGGGTCACATCAAATTGGTGGTACCTGTTGTTCATATCTGGTACTTCAAATCATTGCCTAACAAAATTGGTTATTTGTTGGGAATGAGTTCTAAAAAATTAGAAACAATCGTTTACTACGAACGTTTTGTAGTAATACAATCAGGTATCCGTGCTGATAAGGGCCAAAATTTTGGTGACTTATTAACGGAGGAAGAATACCTTGATATATTGGATACTTTACCAAAAGATAATCAGTTTTTATCTGATGAAGATCCAAATAAATTCATCGCGAAGATGGGTGCAGAAGCTGTGCATGATCTATTGCAACGCATCGACCTTGATCAATTAAGTTTTGATCTTCGTCACTCTGCAGCTAACGAAACATCTCAACAACGTAAGGCAGATGCCTTAAAGCGTCTAAGCGTAGTAGAAAGTTTCCGTGATGCTAATACAAGAATTAACAACCGTCCTGAATGGATGGTTATGCAATATATCCCGGTTATACCACCTGAGTTACGTCCTTTAGTTCCTTTGGATGGTGGCCGTTTTGCATCATCAGATTTGAATGATCTTTATCGTCGTGTTATTATTCGTAACAACCGTTTGAAAAGATTATTAGAAATTAAAGCTCCGGAAGTTATCCTACGTAATGAAAAACGTATGTTACAGGAAGCGATCGATTCATTATTTGATAATAGCCGTAAATCAAATGCCGTTAAAGCAGAAGGTGGACGTGCATTGAAATCTTTATCAGATGTATTGAAAGGTAAGCAAGGGCGTTTCCGTCAGAACTTACTAGGTAAACGTGTGGATTATTCAGGTCGTTCTGTAATTGTTGTAGGACCAGAATTGAAAATGCATGAGTGTGGTTTACCAAAAGATATGGCTGCTGAATTGTTCAAGCCATTTATCATTCGCAAATTAATTGAAAGAGGTATCGTTAAAACTGTTAAGTCTGCCCGTAAACTGGTAGATAAAAAAGAAGCCATCATCTGGGATATCTTAGAAAATATTTTGAAAGGCCACCCGGTAATGTTGAACAGAGCCCCGACCTTACATAGATTGTCTATCCAGGCTTTCCAACCTAAATTGATCGAAGGTAAAGCGATACAATTGCATCCTTTGGTAACCACGTCTTTCAACGCCGATTTCGATGGTGATCAGATGGCGGTTCACGTTCCTTTAAGCAACGCTGCAATTTTAGAAGCTCAATTATTAATGCTTTCTTCTCATAACATTTTGAACCCTCAGAATGGTACACCGATCACGCTTCCTTCACAGGATATGGTGCTTGGATTGTATTACATCACCAAGGGTAAAAAATCTACTGCTACTGAAAAAGTAAAAGGCGAAGGAAAAGCTTTCTACAATGCTGAAGAAGTGATCATCGCTTATAACGAAAAACAAGTTGACTTACATGCTCATATCAGAGTAAAAGCAAACTTTAGAAATGAAGATGGTTCATTAACATACAAACTAATTGAAACAACTGTTGGTAGAGTGATTTTTAACCAACACGTTCCAAAAACAGTTGGTTTCATCAATGCATTGTTAACTAAGAAATCTTTAAGAGAGATCGTAGGTGACATCATTAAATGGACAAACGTTCCAACAACTGCGAAGTTCCTGGATGATATTAAAACACTTGGATACCGCATGGCATTCCGTGGTGGATTATCGTTCAACATTAATGACTTGATCATTCCTGCTGTTAAGCAAGAATTGATCGATAACGCAACAGTTGAAGTGGATGAAGTTTGGGATAACTACAATAGTGGTTTGATCACGAACAACGAACGATACAACCAAACAGTAGATATCTGGAGTAGAGTAGATACAAGAATTACTGAAACGTTGATCAAAGAATTAGCGAACGATAAACAAGGTTTCAACTCTGTTTATATGATGCTTGATTCTGGAGCGCGTGGTAGTAAACAACAAATTAAACAGCTTGCAGGAATTAGAGGTTTGATGGCTAAGCCACGTAAATCTGGTTCATCAGGAAGTGAGATCATTGAAAACCCGATCTTATCAAACTTTAAAGATGGTTTGAATGTATTGGAATACTTTATCTCAACGCATGGTGCACGTAAAGGTTTGGCGGATACGGCTTTGAAAACAGCGGATGCGGGTTACTTAACTCGTCGTCTGGTGGATGTGGCGCAGGATGTTGTTATCAATGATGAAGATTGCGGAACACTTCGCGGTATTGCAACTTCAGCATTAAAAGATAATGAAGATATTATTGAAGATCTATCAGATAGGATCGAAGGGCGTACATCTTTACATGATGTGTTCCATCCGGTAACTGAAGTTTTATTAGCAACAGCAGGACAAGAAATTTCTGCAGATACAGCTAACAGAATTCAGGAAGCAGGAATCGAAACTGTTGAAATACGTTCTGTGTTGACTTGCGAAAGTAAACGCGGTGTATGTGTAAAATGTTACGGTAAGAATTTGGCGAGCGGTTACTTGGCGCAAAAAGGTGATGCTGTTGGTATCATCGCTGCACAAAGTATTGGAGAACCAGGTACACAGTTAACGTTACGTACTTTCCACGTAGGTGGTGTTGCGGGTTCTGCTTCTGTAGAATCTCAATTACCTGCGAGATTCGATGGTACAATTCAATTCGATGGTCTACGTACAGTAGCAACTGAAGATGCTGAAGGTAAAAAGATCAATGTTGTAATCGGTCGTACCGGTGAAGTTCGTATCATGGATGTGAAGAATGATCGTTTATTAATTACGAACAACGTTCCTTACGGTGCTACATTGAATGTAAAAGATGGCCAGAAAGTTATCAAAGGAGAAGCGATCTGTACATGGGATCCGTTCAACAATGTGATCGTATCTGAAATTGTTGGTAAGGTTAAATTTGAAAGTGTTATTGAAGGTGTTACTTTCCGTGAAGAAGCTGATGAACAAACAGGTCACAAGGAAAAAGTAATTATCGAAACAAAAGATAAAACGAAATTACCTTCTATCATTATTGAAGGTAAAGAAATGAAATCTTACAACTTACCGGTTGGTAGCCATATCGTTTTGGAAGAAGGTGATAGCGTGAGAAGCGGACAAGTATTAGTTAAGATCCCAAGAGTATTAAGTAAATTGAAAGATATCACGGGTGGTCTTCCAAGAGTAACAGAGTTATTCGAAGCAAGAAACCCGGGTAACCCTGCTGTTGTTTGTGAAATTGATGGTGTTGTTGCATTTGGTAATATCAAACGTGGTAACAGAGAGATCATTGTTGAAGCAAAAGATGGGGTTGTTAGAAAATACTTAGTTCCATTAACGCGCCAGATCCTGGTACAAGATGGTGACTTCGTAAAAGCTGGTTCTCCATTATCTGATGGTCAAACTGCTCCTGCTGATATCTTAGCAATTAAAGGACCTTTCGCAGTACAGGAATATGTTGTGAATGAAATTCAGGAAGTATACCGTTTACAAGGTGTGAAGATCAATGATAAACACATCGAAGTAATAGTTCGTCAGATGATGCGTAAAATTAGCATTGAAGATGCTGGTGATACGATCTTCTTAGAAGGTGATACTGAAGATAAATTAGACTTTAACTCAGAGAACGATGCAATTTTCGATAAGAAAGTTGTTACTGACTCTGGCGAAAGCACTAAATTAAAAACAGGCCAGATCGTTACACTTCGTGATGTTAGAGAAGAAAACTCTATCCTTAGAAGAAATGATAAAAAACTAGTTGAGTTCCGTGATGCACGCCCTGCAACATCTTCACCGTTGTTACAAGGTATTACAAAAGCATCTCTGGGTACACAAAGCTGGATCTCAGCTGCGTCGTTCCAGGAAACAACAAAGGTATTAAGCAGTGCAGCAATTAATGGTAAAACTGATTTAATGTTAGGCTTAAAAGAAAACGTTATCACAGGACATCCAATACCGGCTGGTACAGGTTTAAGAGAATTCGAAAACATGATCGTTGGTAGCAAAGAAGAATATGAATTGCTAATGACAACAAAAGAAGCTATGAGCTTCGATGATGAAGAATAATTCTTAACTGAATATATAAGTAAAGGAGCAAGTTTAATCTTGCTCCTTTTTTAATAGTTAAAATATGTAAATGGTAGTTTTTTATCAATCAGGTAAACTACATTTATGAACTGAAATATATTGAATATGAAAAAGATCAACGCAGCCTTTATCATTTTTATAACGACATTATTTTGTTGGAGCTGTACCAAGCAGGTTACATCTTACGTGCCTGTAGAAACACCTTTCCCTTATCCTGCAGCATATAATTTTCAAGGTGTAAATTATACCAACCAAAAAACGCTATTAGCGATGACCGATTCTATAATGGCAATGATCGATCAGGGAAATACACAAGGAGTTGTCGTAGATTCAGCAGCGCTGAGAATCATATTCAATAATACCGGCGGATTAAATCTTGCAAGCTTGTGTAATATTCCCGCTGGTGCGCAAACCTATATTTTACAGAGCATGGATAGCATTGGCGCTTTTAGTCATTCAGTAGTTCCAGGAAGCGATGGCGTAACGGGTGTGGGTGCAAGTACAACAGAACCCGGTGTCTCCTATCTTCAACGCAGCGATGGATTTGTATATCGTGAGCTAGTTAAAACATCTATAATGGAAGGCATATTAGCCTATCAGATCCAAAGTATTCTAAGAGATTCTATTAATACTTTGGTTGCTCAGGCTCCAACACTGGCAACTAATTGGGATGCCGCTTTTGGTTATTTTGATGTACCAGCTGGTTTTCCTACAGATACAACAGGTTCAAATTATTGGGGCAGGTATTCGAAGAACTTAAGTGCTGCACTTGGACTCGATACAACTATTATGAATAATTTTTTAATTGGCCGAGCCGCTATTAATAATGGCTATATCCTTGCAAGCACTGCTGTTCCAACAGGCACAAATTATGCTGCAATTCAAGATGCGAATAATATTATTGGAGCATTTGATAAACTGGCTGTAGCCTCCGCTATTCATGAGTTAACAGAAGCTCAATTGAAAGATTCTTTAGCAGATCCAGTTGTAGCGCGAGCCCATCTTTCATCGTCATGGGGCTTTATATATGCTTTAAATTATAGTGTCGACCTGGCTAATCCAGGATTGATAAATTCTATTCTAGCCACGTACGGAACAGATCTATATAATTTCAATTATAGCTATCAACACGTTGATAGCATTAAACAAGTAATTGCTACTTCTTATAGCACGTATGGATTTACCAATACCAGTTTTTAAGTTACATGTGATAATCTAGATCATCAAAGTATATACTATAAAGGGGCAAATTTGCCCCTTTATTATTTTAATAATCAATATGTTAGCTATTTTCCCGAATGTGTAAACCCAATTGCCGATATCGTAACAACAGAACTAGATAGATGGTTTAATCTTGCATCTCAAATAAACCTCTAATAATTCTAAAATAAGAACATGAAAAAAATTGCGCTTTCGTTTTGTATCCTTTTAGCTGTATTTTCTTTTAGCAGTTGTACAAAGAATAGTCCTGGTACACCGATCAATAATGATACAACGGGAAATCACATTACCAATCCGATAAACTATATAGTTCCCACAACATATAATTTCACTACTGTTAATTATAGTAGTCAAACAATTTTAATAGCAATGGCAGATCAGATCGTTGCTAAGATAAACACTGCTAATTCAGTGCCTAACACACCTGTAACTGCAGCTACATTAGAAAGCATGTTTACGAATACAGGTGCTCCTTTTAATGATTCTGCGCTTAACTTAAATGGTTCAGGATTGAATTTATCAAGTTATTGCACTGCTGCCATGAGAACAGATATGCAAAATTATTTCGACAGTATTGAAGTTTACAGCCAGTTGGTTCCCGGCGCTTCTACAGGTATTGCTGGTGTAGATTCAAGTTCACAAAACCATAGCAAAAAATATTTATTATCTCCTAATGGTGTTTTCTATAGCCAAGTTGTTAAAAAAACGATCATGGGATTATTTGCCTATCAGGTTGCAAATGTTTACATGGCCGATTCTATCAATACTACTACTGATACAGTTGTATTAGCGCACTATTGGGATGCCGCTTTTGGTTTCTTTGGTGTACCTGTTAATTTTCCAACGAACCTAACAGGCTTAAAGTATTTCGGATCTTATTGTAACCAGGTGAATGCAGGGCTTAATTCCAATTCATCGATCATGAATGCATTCTTAAAGGGGCGTGCTGCTATCAGTAATAATGATCTTCCTACGATGAAAGCAGAAGCTACTATTCTTATCGCTACATTCGATTCACTGGATGCTGCAGCTATTGTACAGGAAATGCATGAAACAGAAGCAAATATGGCAGCAGCATCAGGTTCTGATACGGTAGCTAGTTATGGTACATTATCTGAATCTTTAGGATTCGTACGCAACTTGCAATACAACACAGGGAAACGAGTAATTACTGCTGCGCAGATCACACAATTATTAGCGCTGTATGATAATACAACCCCTGCCAGTCCTAACTTATACAATTTTGTTACTATATTAAGTGGTCAAACTCCAGGTCCTTCATCCAATACTGAGATCATTGCTCAGTTTATTGGGAATATCTACGGATTTAACACTACTGAATTAGCATTGTTATAGTACTTTTGCAAAAAAAATGTGAGGTGTGAAAACTCGCACCTCACATTTGTATTTAATTTTTCAATTAATTTTTTATGAAGCGTATTGGGATATTATATTTTGGAATAGCAGTAGCAATTCTTTCGGTGGTCGCATTTTCTTGTAAAAAGAGTGCAACTCCCGCTAATAATAACAATAATAATAACGGCAATGTAAATCAGGATTCTGTTCTTCTTAATATTGGCAATAATATAATTCTGCCAAGTTATCAAAACTATGCGATCGCAATTAATTCGCTTGATTCTTCGATCGGCGATTTTAATCAAGGCCCTACGTCAACGAAACTTTCAAATGTACAAACGCTTTTTAAAAATGCTTACATAGCCTGGCAGTCTGTTTCAGAATATAATCAATTTGGTCCTGCGTCAATTAATATTCCGCCCGTAAGCGGACTTAATTTATTCCCCGCGAGTACTACAGTGATAAATAATAATATCAGTGCTATTGGTACAACAACTATTAATATAAATTCTTTTGCAAATCAAACAGCAAAAGGATTCCCTGCATTAGATTATCTTTTATTTGGTACTGATAATGTTACTTTGTTAACTGACTTTACAACTGATGCAAATGCAGCTAATAGAAAACAATACCTCGCTTTAGTATCAACTGACATTAAAACAGAAACAAGTGCTACTGTTACAGCATGGTCAGCAACCGGCGGAAATTATATCAATACGTTTATCACCAGTTCAGGTAACAGCGTATCAAGTTCGTTAGGATTATTACTTAACTCTCTGGATCAGGATCTTGAGATCTTAAAAAATTATCGTTTGGGTGCGCCGCTTGGCCTGGTATTTACCACCACAACCTCTCCTACACAAGTAGAAGCATATTATAGTGGCATATCTGCTCAGTTGGCATTAACGCAATTAAAGGCAATACAAAATATTTATCTGGGTAGCGGCACGTATGGGAATGGATTAGGATTAAGGAACTACTTAATTACTTCTAAAGCAGTCTATAGTACTTATACCGGTGCGTCACTTGACAGTACTATTAAGTCTGAATTAGCATTAGATATAACTGATCTGGAAGCAGTACCAGATCCTCTTTCGGCTACAATACAAACTAGTCCTGCAGTAGCAACTGATGCATTTAATAAAACACAACAGTTAGTTGTTTTATTAAAAACGGACATGCCTTCTTTGCTGGGAGTTGCTATTACCTATGGCGATAATGATGGGGATTAAAAATTAATGCTTAAGAATTTTTTACATAAAATATTGCTTTCGTTCAAAGGCGAAAAACATATTGCTCCATTAGCTGTTCTAAGAATGGCATTTGGGGCAATCATGTTTATTAGCACTATCCGTTTTATATTAAAAGGATGGGTGTACGATTTTTATGTTGCACCGAAATTCTACTTTCCCTTTTATGGATTTGAGTGGGTAAAGCCATTACCTGAATTGGCTATGTACCTTCTATTTGCAGTAATGGCCATTGCATCTTTATTTATTTTGCTTGGGTTGTTTTATCGGATATCCATCACCGCGTTTTTTATTTGTTTTGTTTATGTAGAACTGATCGACAAGACCTATTATCTCAATCATTACTACGTTGTAAGTATCATAACTTTTTTATTACTGTTAGTGCCGGCTCATCGGTATTTTTCTATAGATATTATTCGTAAGCCTGCAATAAAAGTTACACAAGTCCCCAGCTGGACGATCAATATTTTTAAATGGCAATTGTGCATTATCTATTTCTGTGCAGGGCTTAGTAAATTGAATTATGATTGGATCGTACAGGCGATGCCGTTAAAATTATGGCTTCCTGCAAATGAAAGCTTGCCATTGATAGGGCCACTGCTTACACAAACATGGGTAGCGTATTTGTTTAGTTGGTTTGGAGCAATTTTCGATCTGTCAATATGTTTTTTATTGCTCAATAGATCAACGCGAAAGGTCGCTTACATCTTTGTTGTGATCTTTCATGTTTTTACAGGCTGGTTATTTAAGATCGGGATGTTTCCTTATATCATGATCTTTATTACTTTGATCTTTTTTTCTGAAGATTTTCATTTTAAATTAATTAGATGGCTGCGATCAATATTTAATAAAAGATCTTTGCAGGTAGAGGATGTAGCGGTAATATTGATTTTTTCTCCTGTCAAAAAGAAAATGATATATTTTTTGTTGTCAGTGTATATCTTATTGCAAATAGTATTGCCATTTCGCTTTTTGCTTTATCCCGGCAGATTATTCTGGACAGAAGAAGGCTATCGTTTTTCCTGGCGTGTGATGCTAATGGAAAAAGGAGGTACGGCTTTTTTTTATGTAAAGGATCCGCAAACAGGCAGAAGGGGTGAAGTGATCAATGAACTATACCTTACACCATTGCAGGAAAAAATGATGGAGACACAACCGGATATGATGTTACAGTATGCACATTATTTAAGTGATATATATATAAAGATGGGCATCAAACATCCAATTGTAACGGTAGAAAGTTATGTCACCTTAAATGGCAGCAGCAATCAGTTGTACATTGATAGTACTGTCGATCTATCTAAAGAGAAAGAAAATTTTTTACCAAAAAAATGGATATTGCCATTTAAGAAGAACTAATACATGAGAGTATCAATTTTAATAATAGCTTTTTTTACATGTGCATCCTTATACGCTACTGCACAGCAATTCTCTGTATTAGATTCTGTGAAAGTGAAATCAGCCAGACAATCATTTGGTATTATTAGATTAAATGATGTAGATGGCATGGGGATTTATGCTGGTAAAAAAAGCGAGGTAATAGTCTTAAAAGATATTACAGCAAATACAGCTACCAATAATGCCCGGCAGGTATATGCAAAAATAGCGGGCCTGAATATTCTGGAAAGTGATGGCGGTGCCGGTTTACAATTGTCAATTGGCGGAAGAGGATTAGATCCAAACAGGACAAGTAATTTTAATACTCGCCAGAATGGATATGATATCAGTGCTGATGCACTTGGCTATCCTGAAAGTTATTATACGCCTCCAACAGAAGCAGTAGAAAGAATAGAAATAGTACGTGGCGCTTCTTCCTTACAATACGGAACACAATTTGGCGGCATACTTAATTTTAAGATGAATAGCGGCGTTGATACTGAAAAAGCGCAGATCATTTCTCGTTTAACGGGCGGGTCATGGGGATTCCTGAATTCATCGACGAGTGTAGGCGGTACCGCTAGTAACGTTAATTATTATGCATTCTATCAGCATAAGCAAGGAGATGGGTGGCGTCCCGATTCTCATTTTAATGATAATACTGCCTATGTATCTGCAATAGTAAAAGCAACAAAAAAATTAACGATTACTACCCAATATACTTTTATGGCTTACCTGGAAAAACAACCGGGCGGCCTTAGCGATGATGTGTTTGATCGGAATCCTGATACAGCTACCAAAACCAGGAATTGGTTTAAAGTAAATTGGAATTTAGGTGCTGTATTATTTGATTACACGATCAACAGTCACCTGAAATTTAATTCAAGGTTTTTTGGACTATTAGCAGATCGCTCTGCACTGGGTATAATTAACACGGTAAATGATCCATATCCCGACGGTAGCCCGAGAGAATATCGAACAGATAATTATATAAACTTTGGTAATGAAAGCAGGCTGATCTATACCTATAATATAAAAAATAATCCTTCCGTTTTATTGGCGGGTGTTCGTTATTACAATGGGTATACAGACAGGCAAATAGGAACAGGCAATTATGGTTCAGGAGGTGCTAAATCAGATTTTGCTTTTAGTCCTGTTACAAAATACGATTCGTTAACTTATTCTAAGTACAAATTCCCAAGTCATAATATTGCTTTATTTGCTGAGAATATATTTCGTCTTAATTCAAAACTAAGTGTCATTCCGGGAATACGTTTTGAAAATATTTACACAAAAGCAGATGGGTTTTATGATAGCGTTACAGCCAATCAGGGCCATACCGTTGTGTATTCAGATTCTCTGATAACTGAACATAGGTTAAGCAACAGGTCGTTTGTAATTGGCGGTATTGGTATCAGCTATACTCAAAGTAATGCGACACAGTTTTATGCCAATATATCGCAGAATTACCGGGGGATTAATTTCAATGACATCAGTATTGTCAATTCTAATTATTTAGTTGATCCTAATTTAAAAGATGAAAAAGGATATTCTGCTGACGCGGGAGTTAGGGGACATGTGTCGGATATATTGAATTACGATATCAGCGTTTTTACAATTCATTATAATGATAGGATAGGGATCATTCCTTATTCAAGCGAAGGCAATAAGTTATACACTACTAATATATCGCAATCACGAAATATTGGTTTTGAATCATTCGCTGAAGTTGATATTTGGAAACTATTAAAAGGTAGTCAGGCAAAAATGAAATTATCTATCTTCTCTAATTTATCTTTTACAGATGCAAGATATGTTCATAGTGAAAATAGTGCTGTCAACAATAAACAGGTTGAATTGGTTCCACCTGTTATTTTTAAAACGGGTGTCACTTTACAGAAAGGAAGATTCAGTGCAACTTATCAATATTCTTATACTGCAAAACAATTTAGTGATGCTACAGATGCCGTTGCACCGGGTGGTAACGGGCTTTATGGCATAGTCCCATCTTATTATGTAATGGACCTAACTGCAGACTATAAATTAAATAAAGTTTTCATGATCTCGGGGTCCATTAATAATCTTACAAGTAATAGTTACTTTACACGCAGGGCAGATAGCTATCCGGGACCGGGCATCATACCCGCTGACCCCAGGAGTTTTTATCTGACCTTACAGGCCAAGTTATAGAGCTGTTAAGCCTTTCCTAAAAATAACACCCTATTTATTGCAAAACATTAGTTTGTAAGTATCTTGCCGCAAATTATTTATTGCATGAAAAAGGCTCAGGTTGTATTAAATGTTATTTTGGTAGTAGCGGTGATCGTTTTGTTTTTCCTGTATTTTTCAGGAGTATCAAAATGTGGAGCTGCAAGTAGTTGTTCAGCAAATTCAAATAATATAAAAGACACTTCGGGTGCAAAACATCCAAGGATCGCATATGTTGAATTAGACTCGTTGAACAATGAAGTTACTTTTATTAAAGAAAGAAAAACAGAATTGGAAGGCGAACAAAAAGATATCGAGAACGATTATGATAATTCATACAAACAACTGGAAGCAGAAAAAAATAATTTCTTAAAAAGAGGCGCAGCGATCACGCAACCTGAAGCAGAAGCTTTTCAGGAAAAATTGATCCAGCAACAACAACAGGTAGAAGCAGATAAGCAATCAAGGTCTCAGAAATTAGCAGAAAAAGGTGCCAAAATAATGGGTGATATGCAAAATACGCTGAAGGATTTCCTGAACGATTATAATAAAGACAAAAGGTACACGTACATATTAGCAACAGGTACAGGCCTTGATTATATGTTCTATAAAGATTCTACTTTAAATATTACCAGCGATATTGTGAAAGGGTTGAACGATAAAATGAACAATCCCAAGTAAACAATAATCCAACCAAATTATTTATCTTCATCCCGTTGCAAAACGGGATTTTTTATGCCGTAAACCTCAACAATTAATTTATGGATAATATAGCTGCAGATAAAGCAACCTTTAAGCCATCCTTAGGTTTGTTTGATTCAACCATGATCGTGGCAGGCTCTATGATCGGCTCGGGAATTTTTATTGTGAGCGCTGATATGTTGAAAGAAGTAGGCAGCGCAGGCTGGCTATTAACAGCATGGCTCATAACGGGTTTTATGACCTTAACGGCGGCAGTAAGCTACGGCGAACTAAGTGCCATGTATCCTAAAGCTGGCGGCCAATATGTATATTTAAAAGAAGCCTATAATCCATTAGTAGGATTTTTATATGGCTGGAGCTTTTTCGCCGTAATTCAAACAGGCACTATTGCTGCAGTTGGAGTTGGCTTTGCAAAATTTGGCGGTTATTTTTTTCCGGCACTAGCCTGGGAAGATAAAAATACTTTTAGCTTATTAGGCTTGCATGTGCATTACGCACAGCTGGTTTCTGTCATCCTGATCATCACCTTAACTTTTATTAATACAAAAGGGATCGAAGCAGGTAAGATTATTCAAACTATTTTCACTTCCACTAAGCTGTTGTCTTTATTTGGGTTGATAATCGCAGGTTTTATTACTTTTAAATGGAACGTATGGCATTTGAACTGGCAAAATGCCTGGACGATGCAACACATCAAAAAATCGGATGCAGGCGTTATCAGTTTCGAACCCTTATTAATTGGCGCCGCTTTAGGTGCAATGGCCAGCGCAATGGTAGGAAGTATTTTTAGTAGTGATGCCTGGAACAATGTAACATTTATCGCAGGCGAGATAAAAAATCCTAAAAGAAATATTGGCCTGAGCCTATTTTTAGGTACACTCATCGTAACTATTATTTATATTTTGATCAATGTAGTTTACCTGGCCAATGTGCCGTTGGTCGATCTTGCTTTTGCAAAAGATAACCGCGTTGCACTAAGTGCCTCGGATGCAATTTTTGGTGCAAGCGGTACGATCATTATTGCAGCCATGATCATGGTATCAACCTTTGGTTGTAATAATGGATTGATATTGGCCGGCGCAAGGGTTTATTATACCATGGCAAAAGATCAATTATTTTTTAAAAATGCAGGCAAACTAAATAAAAGTGATGTACCGGCATGGGCGCTATGGATACAATGCATTATGGCGTGTGCTTTATGTGTAAGCGGTAAGTATGGCGACCTATTAGATATGGTCTCTTTTATAGTGGTGATATTTTATGTATTAACGATCGCCGGTATCTTTATATTAAGAAAGAAAAAGCCTGATGCTGAAAGGCCGTATAAGGCTTTTGGGTATCCTGTATTGCCTGCTATTTATATTTTGATGGGAGTGGCTTTTTGTACTTTACTGATCATTTATACGCCACAATTTACATGGCCGGGGCTCATTATCACACTAATTGGCATTCCTTTGTATTATCTTGCAGTCCGAAATAAAACAGCTACAGAATAACTATTTTCAGGATGAAAAAAATATTTGTAAACGGCACTTTCGATGTTCTCCATATTGCGCATATTCAGTTATTGAATTTTGCAAAAAGCCAGGGCGATTATTTGCATGTTGCTATCGATACCGATACACGTGTTAAAGAAAAAAAAGGCGAAGCAAGACCTATTTATCCGCAGGAAGAAAGAAAGTTTTTCTTAATGAATTTAAAAGCGGTAGATAATGTTTCTTTTTTTTCAACGGATGAAGAGCTGGAAAATACAATTAAAGAATATGCGCCCGATATTATGATAGTGGGTAGTGATTGGAAAGGCAAACCGGTCATCGGTTCACAATTTGCAAAAGAATTAAAGTTTTATGACAGAATCGAAAATTACTCAACCACAGCAACCATTCAAAGTATTATTGATAGGCGATAGCTGTGTTGATGAATATGTTTATGGTATCTGCTCTCGCTTAAACCCCGAGGCGCCTGTTCCTGTGTTGGATTACGACAGAACAGAATTCAAACCCGGCATGGCTGCCAATGTGTATGAAAATTTAAAATCCTTTAAACTGGATGTTGAATTTATTACTAATAAAGAAAAGATCGTTAAGACAAGATATGTGGACCATAAATACAATCACCAGATATTGCGTGTTGACAGGCATGAAAAATTAACACCATTGCCAACTTCTTCATTCGATAAAAAATATGATGCCATCGTTATCTCGGATTATGATAAGGGGTTTATTACCAAAGAAAGATTATTTGAAATAGTAGCACAGGCGCATTGCCCTGTTTTTATCGATACAAAAAAGAAAGTCGTTCCGGAAAAAAGCAATTGTTTTATCAAAGTGAACGAAGTTGAATTTAACGCTTTGATCAATCCACCTGTAAATGTTGTTACAACTTTAGGTGAAAGAGGTTCTCGTTACAAAGATGTTATCTACCCAACAGAAAAAGCAATGGTATTTGATGTTGTAGGAGCAGGTGATACTTTTCTTTCTGCACTGACCTATTTTTATTTATTGACAGGTAGTATAGAAAAGGCAATTCCATATGCAAATAAAGCATCAACAATTGTAGTGCAACATATCGGCACTTATGTGCTGACAGAAAAAGACGTGGCAAAAATTTTAGAATAATTCAGATCGACTATAATGACAAAGAATATTGATACTTCAGCAACAATAATAGTAACCGGCGCCGCTGGTTTTATCGGAAGTTGTTTGGTTAGTTTTTTAAATGAAAAAGGCTACGAAAATTTAATTTTGGTAGATGAATTCGACCGTGAAGACAGAACACTTAACCTGTTGCATAAAAAATTTATAGTACAGGTTGAAAGAGAGAATTTTTTCGAGTGGTACCAAAAAGAAAATATTAAAGCAGCTTTTGTTTTTCATTTGGGTGCCCGCACAGATACGACTGAATTTAATTACGCTATCCACCAGCATCTGAATGTTGATTATTCTGAAAAGATGTGGAAGCTGTGCACTGAAAATAATATTCCTTTGGTCTATGCTTCTTCTGCTGCAACGTACGGCGATGGCGCTTTTGGTTATAGTGATGAAGATGACAGCCTTGCAGAAAAACTACAGCCTTTAAATCCATACGGGATTTCTAAAAATGAATTTGATAAATGGGTATTCAAGCAAACAACGCACCCTCCTTTTTGGGCAGGATTAAAGTTCTTTAATGTTTACGGACCAAATGAATATCACAAAGCAAGAATGGCGAGCGTTATTTTTCATTCTTTCAACCAGATACAACAAAATGGAAAAGTAAAATTATTTAAGTCGCACAAAGAAGGATTTAAAGATGGTGAACAATTGCGCGATTTCGTTTATGTAAAAGACGTTGTTAGCGTTTGTAACTGGCTGATGCAAAATCAACCAGCTTCTGCTATTTATAATTTAGGAACAGGTTCAGCACGATCATTCAACGATTTAGTTAAGTCAACCTTTGCCGGACTTGGGCTATCGCCTAATATTGAATTCATAGATATGCCTTTGGATATCCGTGATAAGTACCAGTATTTTACAGAGGCATCCATGAATAAATTAAAAGCCGCAGGCTATACCGATAACTTTTATTCGCTTGAAAAAGGCGTAGAAGATTACGTAAAAAATTATTTAAGTACACATCTCTTTTATTAATAACGATGGCAAAGTTTTTAATTATCCGCTTCTCATCAATTGGTGATATTGTTTTAACAACACCTGTTGTCCGTTGTCTTAGAAAGAAATTCCCTGACGCGGAAATACATTTTGTTACCAAAACGGCATTTAAAGATATCGTTGCTAATAATCCCTATATCAATAAGGTGCATGCACTGGGAGATAATTTTGAATTGATGATGAATGAATTGAAAGCGGAGAATTTTGATTATATCATCGACCTGCATCATAATTTAAGAACACTTCGCGTCAAGCGCTTTTTAAAGGGAGTAAAATCTTTCTCTTATAATAAATTAAATGTTGAGAAATTTATTTACACCAAGCTTAAAATAAACCTGCTTCCTAAAAAACATATTGTTGATAGAAATATCGAAACCGTTAAAAAACTGGGTGTTGTAAATGATGGATTAGGATTAGATTACTTTATTCCTGAAAAAGATATTTTACAAGATAATGAGATACCAATGTCTCATAAGTTTGGTTTTATAGGGATCGTTATTGGCGCAACGATGGCGACTAAAAAAATGCCATTGCATAAATTGAAAGCGCTTTGCAATGCGATCAATCATCCTATTATATTATTGGGCGGAAAAGAAGATCTGCCAACAGGTTATGCTGTTTCTCAATTGGATGATACAAAAATTTACAATGCCTGCGGTAAATTCAATTTAAATGAATCGGCAGACCTGGTACGTAAAGCAAAATTAATTATCTCTCACGATACAGGCCTGATGCACATTGCAGCAGCTTTTCAAAAGCCTATTATTTCTGTTTGGGGCAATACTGTTCCTGAATTTGGAATGTATCCTTATTACGGTGTAAGATCACCGCAAGAGTTTTCTACTATTGAAGTGAAGAAATTGTCATGTAGACCATGTAGCAAGATCGGCTACGACAAATGTCCCAAAAAACATTTTAAGTGTATGGAAGAGATCAATATTAAAGAGATAGCAGATCTTGCGTATAAATATTTGAGCAATAAATAATTACTGCACTGTTACTTTCTTAAATCCTACAGAGCGAAGAAAATTCTCCATCATCACATTAGCAATAGCTGCAGCTTTTGGCAGAATATTTTGTTTCATCGCGTCAGCGATCATCTTGTCACGCAATTTTACTTTTACGGCGATCACTTCATTATCGTTCCAATTACCTTTTTCATTAAAAGTTTCAAAGTCGGATGGGTTAGTGATCACTTGTAAAATTTCTGCTTTCGGTAAAGTAACAGATACGGAATCATCATTTGTATAAATATCTTTCTCCTGTAATTTTCCAAGATCAACGCCTGCTAATACTTTTCCTTTCCCGATCAATACTATTTCATCGTCAAAAGAATGGATGGGTATGGAAACACCTGGGAATACAGGTACCTTAAAAGGTTTTACAGAATCAACTACAATTTCGCTGTAAGCAGTGATCGTAATTAATTGAGATAAATTATTTATTTCTTTAACGAGAATGGGTGTACTGTCAATAGTAATAGGAGCCGGCTTAAAAATATCTTTGAAGGATGGTAATAGTTTCATTCGTTGACACACAAATACGATAACGAGTATGCCCGCTACTAACAATAAACATCTGGTTAATAATTTAATCAAAATGGATCATTACTTTTTGATACCCTAAGCGGGTTAAAAAATTACTGATAAATAAAGTGGCATTTTTTTCACCGGTTTCTAAAATACCTAATGAGTCGACACTATTTTTTATTTGTGTCTCTGCCTGAATCGCCAATGCATTTCTTTCTTCACTTGTAAAAGGGTCTCTGAACGGAGCTTCTGTTTCATATACTTCTTCTACGTCTTCAGGCTTAATATTAATAGAGATCAATTTTGCATGCGGTAATTGCAGGTTGATATTTTTATCATCGATTTGTACATTCTTGGGAGTGATGGCAGATAGATCGATGCCTGCCGTTAAGGTAGCTTTGCAGCTCATCAGGATCTTGCGGTCGCCCACTTTATACCAGGTTTGATTGTCGTTTGCTTTAATGATCTTAGTAACCACGTATTGTGCTGTAGCGAGGTCGTTCATTTGTTGCAATGCCATTACCTGCTGCAGCTGATCTTGCATTTGTTGGTCCTTATTATTGCAGCTAGACAATAATAGAGCGGCTGCCATAAAAAAGAGGATAGTAGTTTTAAGCGGCATGATTGCAAATTAACTGGTTAATCTGTTTGTACGAAATTAATTATAAATTTGCATCCATGAAAAAAGTAGCGGTAATAGTGGCAGGAGGCAGCGGTACTCGTATGAATATGGCTTTGCCTAAACAATTCTTATTGATCAACGGTAAACCTGTATTGTATTACACTATAAACACCTTTCTAAAGGCGTATAACGACTTGAGCATACTACTTGTATTGCCGGAAGAATATATATCAGCCGGACAAGAGATCATTGACGCCTTCTTTGATTATAAGCGTATTAAAATTACCGCTGGTGGCACTACACGGTTTCATTCAGTGCAAAATGGTTTGAAGTTAATTGATGAAGAAAGTATTGTTTTTGTACATGATGGAGTACGCTGCTTGGTAACTACTGATCTAATCAAGCGATGTTATGAAGCCGCCATCGAGTTTGGATCAGCCATTCCTGTTATTGATTCAAAAGATAGCGTTAGGGTATTAACGGAAGAAGGGAATGAACCGATCGATCGTGCTATTATTAAACTAATACAAACGCCACAAACATTTCATAGTAAAATAATATTGCCGGCCTTCAAAATCGATTATAAAGATAAATTTACAGATGAAGCAACAGTAGTTGAAGCTTTTGGTTTAAAAGTTCATTTAGTAGATGGAGAAGAAAATAATATTAAAATCACAAGGCCGGCCGACATAGAAACTGCGACAGCTTTATTATCTAATGATTTTTAATGAAAGAGTTCGTAAAAAAAATACTGAACAGACTTGCGTTATACCATCCTTTGCAAACTTTATATCGAAGCATTCTTTTCTCTTTTCAAAAGAAAAAATATCGAAAGATTTATAGACAGTATAAAGGAAGAGGGTGCACCTGTAATGTTTGCTTAAGCGAGTACACAAAGTTTGTTGAAAATTTCCCACTACCAAAAGATAAAGAAGCGATAGAAAAGAATCAGGTAATTGCTGGCTATGGACCAAATGTCTTTTGCCCAAATTGTTTATCTACATCTAGAGAAAGATTAATAATCGCCTTATTACAAAATGAGTTTGACGTTGATGAAAAAAAAATTTTACACTTGGCCCCAGAAAAAAATATTTATGATTATTTGAAGGGTAAAGCAGAAGTAATTACTGCAGATATTTCCCCTGGGTTTTATAAAAATATAGATAGATTGGTGCAAAAACAAGATATAACAAATTTAACTTTTTGCGATGATACCTTTGATATAGTGATAGGCAATCATATTCTGGAACATATTCCTGATGATAATCTTGCTATGAAAGAAATTCACCGAATATTAAAACCTTTAGGTATTGCCATACTCCAAATACCTTACAGTGAAATTATTCATGATACTTTAGAAACTCCATATATTTCTGATCCAAAATTATGCTCTAAATTATATGGCCAAAAAGACCATGTGCGCATCTATCAATTAAAAAATTATTTGCATCGTTTGCAAATGGCTGGATTTACAGTAGATTTGATTACCAATGACGAATTGAAAAAGTATGATGAATTCGCCATACAAGCTGATGAACATTTTGTCAAAATAACTAAGGCTATTTCTTAAACAATTTTAGTAATGGGCGTAATTGGTTGTACCTAACAAATTGGTAAGATTGATTTTCAGCTCCCATTTGCTTGTAAAAATCCCCGATACTCTTTACATCTGAACCTTCAAAGTCAACCAAGATATTTTCTTCTAAAAATTCTTTTATTAAACTATCATATAATAAGTAATTGGCGTTTAGCCTTCTTCCTTCGGTAGATATGAAGGAAATAATATTGTATAATCTGCTATTGTCTCTTAATAATACAGCAGTAGCCAATAACTGATCTTCTTTATTCACAACATTTCTTATGATAATTTGACCAGTATTATGTAAATGAAAACATATTTTTTTAAAAGATTCATAATCATTCTTTGAAAACCCTACGAACCTTTCTCCATATTTTTTTCTGTATAAATCAATGGATTGATTGTATTGATCAGTTTTTTTGTAAAATAGCTGTTGTTTTTTTACCTGCTTCAAATTTTTCAAAAAAATTGTCGAATACTTTTTAAAAAGAGTATTGTAATCAGGTTGTAACAATAATATGTAGTTCGTTCTGTTCAAACAAACAAATGAAGAAGAGGGGTTAATTGTGTTTAGAAAATTAAAGGTTATTTCTGCGAAATTAAAGTGCCTTAGAAGCTGTTCTTTAAATTTCTCATATATGGAAGTAGGAATGGGATCTTTAAAAAAGATTCCTAATTGCTGAATAAAAGCAGGTTGATATAAATACCGGATACCATATTTTTTCTTCCATGTTAATGGCATCACAACCTCATAATCATTTAATACTAACGCATCCCAATTCTTTGCCATGTTGTCTAAATAAAAAGAATAGGCATAGATCAAACTGTTATTAGCAGTTGCTATACAATTATCCCATTTCTTTTTATCTATCTCCTTATTGGTAAAATATTTTATTTCCATATAGCACGAAAATTAATCAGCAAGTGTTTGATAAGGTGTTGGAACAAATTTTTTCAGTTTTATATTTTGTACATCAATGCTAAAAGATATTCTCTTCAAAAATGTATTCTGTTGCGGATCACTTTTTAAAACACTATTGAAATCGCTGCTATAAATTAGTGGCGCGTAAATATTCAATATATTTTTCAACAGGGATAATTGTAAACCACCGGTATATAAAAACAGGCTGGTTTGTGGATTAGCACCCCAGGCTTCTGCGTAAGTACCTACATCAAAGAAGATGCGAAAAGGATTTTTTACCGGGACTAAAAAATAAGGTAAAGTACTGGTGAAATTCAATGCAGCTACCCAATTCTCAGATTGTCCCTGTAACGAAGGGTTTAGATCGAACCTGAATTTTAGGCCACCTGTATTTTGTATTAATAATTGTTGTGTGGCAATACCTTGATTTGATATAGGTTTATCGGGATTTGAATATGAAGCGGTACGGCCAACAAAATAATCGTTATAAGTGTAATCATCGGTTCCGTTTCCTGCGGCTAATTTCGGTTGGTATTGAAAGGCGTCAGCATTTTTTTGTCCGAGGTAACCAAACTTTGCTACAAATGCCCGAACATTTAACCCGCCACTTTTCACATAATTGAAAAAATAGTTTCCTGTTATGTTTACCCTGTAAAAATCATCTCCTTTTTGCAATTGCAATTGGTAATTATATGGATATAAAACCCTGCTATTATCAACATTAAATGTGATCTGATCGAGATAACGGAAAGATGTTTTACTTGATACCGGATAAAAAATATCACCAGTACTGCTATTAACATCTTCAAATTCATTAAATGATTTTTCTGTTATCAGGTAAGTACGAAACTCAAGCCAACTTACGGTTGAACTTCTCAAAGGCTGCCTGAAATAAAATCTGGCAGAAGGGACTATCTTATAAAAATTCTCAAATATTCTATGTCCGTTAGTATCCAAGCTTTCTCTTGATGAAAACCTTTCGCCGTTTATCCCAAATTCTATTTTTTGAAATAATCGTTTAAGATACCAGGAGTATTTTATTTGTCCGATCCCATTTAATTGGTTGCTATTGAAAGCATACAAAGGTGTTATGATGAATTGGAGTTTTGGTTGCGGAAGATCGCAATTCGTAATTGCTGCGCCGATCATTAATCCATCATAATTATTATAACCAATTGCGGGAAGTGTAAAAAGGTGAAAGTGCTTTTGCGGTTTGGTATTTTCTATACTACCTTGTAGATTAAGCAGAGCGAAAGTGCTATCCATATTTTTTCCACTTACATCTTCCATTGTTTTTTTAAGATCTTCGGGATAAGGATGTTTAAATTGCCAGCGATGATAATATTCCTGCATGCAACTATCGAATAACGGCTTGCCAAGATCGTGCTCTACTTTACTCATCCATTCACCTGCTTTTACAGCTGCTATCAAATGGTAGTTAGCCTGACTAAATTTATCTGAAGCCGTTTCAATTGGTTGGTCTTTTTGTTGTTGAATACTTTCCTGTAATAAAAGCGAATCGAAATGTGGAATGCGTTTGTAATAAAAAGAATAACCATTATCTGCCCAGCTATTTGTTTTATTGAACCTGTTATCATAATAATTATTAAAACCTTCTGCCATCCACAAATGATCATGTTCATTGCTTGCGACTGCTCCATCATTCCAGTTTTCGCCAATACCATGTTCAATTGCTGCTGCCAGTAAATGTTTATCTACATCCTGTGGTATGCTTATCAGCGTGGGGTATTTTGTATTATCAGCAAAGCTTGGCGGTGTTTCAACTACAGTTATAATATTGTAAGGATATTCTCCTAACCAATTGCTTCTTGCCAGTATCGTACTTTTTATCAGATCAATACTTCTTATCCAATTATTATTTACAGAAGGGAGCAGGTAGACGTTCACATCAATGATCCTTCCTGATGGAAGCTGCAATGTGTCATGTGCTATATTAAAGCGCTTATCTGCAAACCAAACAAAATCCTGTGTGTTATTTTGTTTGAATGAGATGGTTTTATTTTCTGTTGATGAAGCCGGCGGCAATAAGTTTTTTCGAATGATCGCTTTTAGGTCTTGCGGATGATATGTAGCGCTTTTTGGTTTGAAAGAATATTTATTATATCTATCTGCAAGGAATTCTTTTTCTGTTGCAGTTTGTAATTCTCCTGTTGCGGCAACAATATAATTTTTAGGTAATGTTATACTAACCTGATAATCACCAAGCTCATTGTAATTACCACCTTCATTCAGGTAAGTGTTGATATGCCACCCTTTACTATCGTACACGGCTATTTTGGGATACCATTGTGTAATTTCAAAAGAGCGGTTCACGTGCCCGTTACCTGAAAAATCGTAGGGTAGTTTTACATGAAAAGGTGTTGCAATTGTTGCGCTATCGTGAGGTAAAATAGGCGTAGGCAATAATAGCTTAATGATATCCTGGTATTGCAAGTGATCTTCTATTTTGGCAATCGCTCCATTAACAGTAAAATTTAACCGGTTGATATAACCACGTTTATCATCATCACTAAAATAGAAATCAGTGCGGCCATTTTCTATGAGCTGATCGCTATATGCTGTGCGGTCATTTTTGTATGCATTAGCTGATAAATTTATCCAGATATAATGAAGTGTGTCAGGCGAGTTATTGTAATATGCTATGGCGACAGTGCCATCCAATGTTTTGTTTACATCATTTAATGTTACATCAATAGTGTAATTAGCCTTTTGTTGCCAATACGATAACTGGCAATAAGCAACCGGAAGTTGAAAGCAATAAAGAAAAAATAAAAAGAATAGTTTTTTCAATGCGGGTCTGTTTCCTCAAATGTAAAATAAAATAGGATAGCAAGTTTCAGATCGCCTATTTTCCTTTGCCTGCTACGATAATACTAATGGTATGCAGCATGATCTTCAGATCAAGACCGATAGATACATTTTCTACATACATCAGGTCGTACGGCATGCGTTGGATCATTTCATCTACAGTACTGGCATAACCAAACTGTACCATTCCCCAGCTCGTCAATCCTGGTTTTACTTTAAAGAGATAATTGTATTCAGGATATTGCAGCTCTATCTGATCAATGTAAAATTTTCGTTCGGGCCTTGGGCCAACAAGGCTCATTTCTCCTTTTAAGATGTTCCATAGTTGTGGCAATTCATCTAAGCGCCATTTACGCATCGTTCTTCCCCAATTTGTTACGCGCGCATCATCATAATTGCTCAATTGTGGACCATCCTTCTCCGCATCCTGCACCATGCTTCTAAATTTGTAGATGGTAAAAATTTTGCCTTTAAAACCTACTCTGTCCTGCACATAAAATATAGAGCCTTTCGATGAAAATTTTGTGCGGATAACGGTATACAATAAAACAGGAGATAAGACGATCAGGCAGAAACCCGAAAAACAAATATCAATGAACCGTTTAATGTTTTTTTGCCAACCGGGAAGCTGTCCGCTGTGTACATCGATCAATGGTACGCCCATTACATTGTTTGTCTTTACTGCACCTGAAATGATATCTACCGCATCGGGCGTAATTTTAATGTTCACATCTTTATCGCTAAGCTGTTGTAAAACGTTGGTCAACACGATACGGTCATTCTTTTCTACCGTAATAATTACTTCTTCGATATTATCTGAGATGATGATCGCATTCAGATCTGCCAGTGCAGTATATTTTTTAATATTTTCAGGAAGATGAACACCGTTATTGCCATTGATGTGTAAAAAGCTGCTGATATGGTAATTCGTTGTCCCTTTTATTTTAGCAAAAGCATCAAAAAATTGCGTAGCGTTTTTACCAGAGCCGATCAATAAAACATTAAAAAACACTTCTTTTCTTTTGAGTTGCTTTTTTGCTTTTGTTAAGATGATCAACCGTAGTAAATAGGTAACTACAAATACCGGGATCAGCAGACTAAAAAATTCGAGGTAATAATATTCAGTATCGACCTGTGGATTTTTTAAAATAAAAAAGAATAGTAACGCTACGGAACCGATCAAACTAATGACAAGTGTTCTGAAAAATTCATTCACTCTCGATTTTTCGTATATATTCTCATAAGAGCCAATGAGGAAGTATAAGCTTATCCAACCCAATACATATAAAAAACCTCCCAAATAAAATCCGGAGGGCAGACTGAAAAGATAATGCTGAATAACAGTACGTAAAAAATAAAAGCATATCCATGTAATGATAGCGCTGATAATATCGCTAACAAAATACCAAATGATATGTATGCGGGGTTGGTTCAAGTAGGTTGTAGTAATTTGTTTGATGAAGGTAATTCATCAGGTTAATAGAACACTACATTACATTGCCACTGGCAATTTTAGCTAAAATTTGATGCGCTACGTCCATTGCCCTGTAACCGTCTACAACGGTAACAGCCGTATTGGTATTATGTACAATGGCGTTACGAAATTCTTCCAGCTCCATTTTGATCGCATTGCCTTCTTCTATTGTTGGATTGGCGATAGCAATTGTTTTTTTGCCGTTGTTGGTATCAATATCAAATGTAAAAACATTTTTATCGGTAATTTCTCCGGTGCTTAATTTAATGATCTCTGTTTTCTTTTCTAAAAAATCAATACCGATATAAGCATCTTTTTGGAACAGGCGCATCTTACGCATTTTCTTCATTGAGATACGGCTGCTGGTTAAGTTAGCTACACAGCCATTGTCAAATTCAATGCGCACGTTCGCAATATCAGGCGTATCGCTCATTACAGCAACACCATTGGCAGAAATATATTTTACATTACTTTTTACCAAGCTTAAAATAATATCAATGTCATGTATCATCAGATCCAGTATCACGCTAACATCTGTACCACGCGGATTAAATTGTGCCAGGCGATGTACTTCAATGAACATCGGCTCAAGCGCATAATCTTTTAATGCCAACAATGCCGGGTTAAAACGTTCTACATGCCCTATCTGAAATTTAATATTAGCTTCTTTAGCCAACTGTACTAATTCTCTAGCTTCGTCCATTGTATTGGCTAAAGGCTTTTCTACAAAAATGTGTTTGTGTTTTCTAATACCTGCTTTGCAAAGGTCGAAATGCGCAAATGTTGGGGCAACAATGTCGAGCGCATCACACAGATCTATTAATTCTTCGGCGTTGGTAAATCTTTTCAGCTGGTATTTTTCACTTACTACTGCGGCATTCTCATCGTTCGGATCATAAAACCCAACCAATTCAATACCCTCAATTTCTTTCCAGTTATTAAGATGAAATTTTCCTAAATGACCAACTCCTAAAACACCTATTTTAAGCATATAATAAATCTTAACCCTTGAAGGTTCTTTTAATTGAAATTTTTGTTTACCGGCATACTGCGTTTACTCATCATCGTCCCCGAAAGCTTTCGGGGCTCACTTCAGCGGTGTACCGAGCTTATTGCGAAGTGATCTATTATTACTCTTTTATTTCGTTCCAGAAACCCATCTTGTTGAATTTTTCAATGCGCTGTTCGCATCTTTTATCGGCCGGTATCTTTTTCAATTCTTTAATAACGGGGATCAAAAATTTCTTAAGGTTATCAGCAGCTTCATCATAATCCCAATGAGCGCCGCCCAACGGTTCAGTTATCTTACCGTCTACCAATCCAAACCCGATCATATCTTCAGGCGTTAAACGTAATTGTTCTGCGGCCGTTTCTTTTTTATCCCAGCTGCGCCATAAGATACTGCTGCAGCTTTCAGGAGAAATAACCGTGTACCAGGTATTCTCTAACATGTACACCCTGTCACCTACACCAATGCCCAATGCACCGCCACTTGCACCCTCACCGATTATCACGCAGATAACAGGAACTTTAAGGCGCATCATTTCAAAAATATTTCTTGCAATGGCTTCACCTTGTCCGCGTTCTTCTGCTTCTAAACCAGGGTATGCACCCGGCGTATCAATTAATGTGATAATAGGCTTGTTGAATTTTTCTGCCAATTTCATTAAGCGCAATGCTTTACGATACCCCTCAGGATTGGCCATACCAAAATTTCTTACCTGCCTCATTTTGGTATTGATACCTTTTTGCTGCCCGATGATCATTACTGTTTCTCCATCAATGTCTGCAAAGCCACCGACCATTGCTTTATCATCTTTTACATTTCTATCGCCATGTAATTCGATAAAGTTGGTGGTCATCTTATCGATATATTTTAAAGTATAAGGCCTGTCGGGGTGGCGGCTTAATTGAACTTTCTGCCAGGGCGTAAGATGAGAAGTTAATTGTCTTTTGGTTTCAACTATTTTCTTTTCTAAAGTGGCAACAAGATTTGACACATCTGTCTTGGTTTTTTCTGAACTGGCTTTTACTTGTTCTATCTGATCATACAATTCTTTGATAGGTTTTTCCAACTCAATGAACTGTCTGTTTTGTAATGCTGGCATTTTAGTAGTTTACCGTTAAAAATTAGAACCGTGAAAGTACGACTCTGATTACGTAAAATTAAGCCTTAGATTTTTTTAATAAAAGTTTTATAAAAACTTTGTCTATAAAAAATAAAAAAACATATCTTTGCCGTCCCTAAAAATAAGGACAGGTAATGAAGGTTATCTGAAGCTGTTTTGAAAGGACCAACGGGTTGGTAGTTCAGTTGGTTAGAATGCTGCCCTGTCACGGCAGAGGTCGCGGGTTCGAGTCCCGTCCAGCCCGCAAAAGACAATAAAAAAGCCTTAAAGTAAATACTTTCAAGGCTTTTTTATTGTCTATATATGAGGATAAATTTCGTAAAGTGCCTACATCTTTTTCCGGTTCTTATTCCGGTTCTTACCTGGTGCACTATATAAATCACCACCTTTAAAAGGTGTAGGAGAAATTGGATTTGCTTTGTCTGCCAGCGCTGATTGCGCGCAACGGAAACCAATGGAGTTTGATGATTGATCTTCGTCTAAAAAGCGGCGTTCACCGGGTGATAGCCAATAAGGCCTGTCATTCCAGCCACCACCTTTGTATACCCTTGATTTATCGCCAATTAAAGTAGTTTCACCTGTTGCGTAGAAAGAATGGCTGGCAGAATCGCCATCACCTATATTAGTATCGTTATTATGCTTGTAATTACGGCGGTTCTTGGTTTCGTTATCGCTAACATCTACTTTTTTTAAATGCCCTGAAGAATCTCTTTCAAATTCTCCGGAAGCATTTTTGAATAGTTTTTGGTTCTTATTACCACGAAAAGGCTGGTCAGTAACATTAACATCACCTGGTGTTAACGGACGGTAAATATCAGCACACCATTCATTAACATTGCCACACATATTGTATAGACCGAAATCATTAGGATAAAAAGACTTCACTGTAGCGGTAATAACCGCACGATCGTTCAATCCTCCTACAACACCCATATTATCGCCACTACGTTGTTTAAAATTGGCTAAGAAGGCACCTTGCATATGTTCATGCTTGGTATCACGCATGCCTGTAGGGTTTTTACTCCAGGAGTAAACCTGTTGATCGGCGTCCATTTCATTATCTAAACTGCCATTCGGTTCTTTTTTCTTTTGATCAAAATTGTTGGTCTGCTGACCGTATGCGGCATATTCCCATTCTGCTTCTGTAGGCAAACGGTACCCGGGGTTAACAATGCCATCTTCTATTTTAGCAGCTCTTGGTTTACCATTAACATCCTGTACTTTAGAATTTTTCGGGTTGGCCTTATTTGCTATGGCGCTTGGATCGTTCAAATAAGTATCTGTAGCAAATGAAGCATTTTTTTCACCGCCGCCTTTCATTTCTTTCGAAGTAAAATCTTTCTTTAAAAATCCTTTGGTCTTTAATTTTAATTCATTCACCCTATCTGTTCTCCAAATACAAAAGTCTTTTGCCTGTAGCCAGCTTACACCTACAACAGGATAAAAATTATATGCCGGGTGACGGAAATAATATTCAACATAGGGTTCGTTATACGCCAATTCTTCTCGCCAGCAAAGCGTATCAGGTGTTGCCTTATTCATCACAGCTGTATCAGATGGGAAGGTATTGCTTAGCCAATTAAGGTATTCGCGGTAATGAACATTTGCAACCTCAGTTTCGTCCATAAAAAAAGACGGTAGGGTAATACGTTTTGGCGCATTGTTATTATTGCCCATTACGTCTTCCTGTTTGGATCCCATGATGAATGTGCCACCTGGTATGTAAACTAATCCAGGATCTGCTTTTGGGGCTTTGTATTTTGCAACGTGCATGTTGCCTTGATTCTTATTATCGTACCCCCAGCCGGTCATAGAAGATTTATGCTTGGAACTGCTTTTACATGCGGTTAGAGAAAAAGCCAGTATGATCAGGAGCAGGAAGTTGTTACGAGAAAATACAGTTCGCATGTGTGTCATTTTAATTAAAAGAGATCAACTCTTTACTTAATAATAGAACAATAGTTACCCATTGTTTTTTCAAAATGGCAAAGAAAATCGCTTTTAATATATTTCATAAAATGGTTAGTTTTTATGAATATGGCTTATAGTTAGGGTTTTAATAAGCTTAAACTATTTGGCGAATATACGATTTTTAGGAAAAAAACGTTCACGCTACCTGAAAATGACCTGCTTTTTAAGCTAAAAAGGTTATAAAAACCACAATTGACGGCTATTTGACGTATCTTATTTTTAGTTAATTTAATGTTATATATACATAAAAGGGCAGCATTTTACTGCTGCCCCAAAGGTATATCGTACAAGTGAGTGACACAACGATGTTGCTAGAAGAACAACCGCTGATTACAAACCCATTTTCTTTTTTAGATTAGCGTCGATCGCATCTAAGAATTCTTCGGTGTACAGGTAGTGGTCGCCATGTTTTACTTTGTTGCCATGGATACAAACGGCCAGATCTTTTGTCATTTTACCGCTTTCTACTGTTTCGATACAAACTTTTTCTAAGTTTAAACAAAAATCGATCAATGGTTGGTTATTGTCTAATTTACCACGGAAAGCCAAACCGCGTGTCCATGCAAAAATTGATGCGATAGGATTTGTAGAAGTTGGTTTACCTGCCTGGTGATCTCTGTAATGACGGGTAACAGTGCCATGCGCCGCTTCTGCTTCCATAGTGCCGCCATCTGGTGTAACCAGAACAGATGTCATTAAACCAAGTGAACCGAAGCCTTGTGCAACTGTATCGCTTTGTACATCACCATCATAATTCTTACAGGCCCATACAAAATTACCGTTCCATTTCAAAGCGCTCGCTACCATGTCATCTATCAAACGATGCTCATAAGTAATGCCTGCTTTTTCGTAAGCTGCTTTAAATTCTTTTTGATAGATATCTTCAAAGATGTCTTTAAAACGGCCATCGTATTTTTTAAGGATGGTATTTTTTGTAGAAAGATACAAAGGCCACTGTTTGCTAAGCGCCATATTGAAACAGCTTCTTGCAAAACCAATGATACTCTCGTCTGTGTTGTACATGCTCATTGCAACACCATCGCCTTTGAAATTGTATACTTCAAAAACCTGTGCTTCGCCACCATTTTCAGGCGTGAAGGTCATCGTTAATTTTCCTTTGCCTTTGATAACGGTATCGGTTGCACGATATTGATCGCCAAATGCGTGGCGGCCAACGATGATCGGTGCTGTCCAGTTAGTAACCAAACGCGGTACGTTCTGCATAACAATTGGTTCACGGAAAACAGTACCATCCAAAATATTGCGGATTGTTCCGTTAGGTGATTTCCACATTTGTTTCAGGTTGAATTCTTTTACGCGCGCTTCATCGGGAGTGATGGTAGCACATTTGATACCTACGCCATATTGTTTAATAGCATTGGCAGAATCGATGGTAACCTGATCGTCTGTCTGATCGCGGTATTCCATTCCAAGATCGTAGTATTTAATATCCAGCTCCAAATAAGGAACGATCAATTTATCCTTAATAAATTTCCAGATGATCCTTGTCATCTCATCACCGTCTAATTCAACAACGGGATTTGCTACTTTAATTTTTGCCATTACTATAAATTGTTAGGTGTTTATTTTTAAGAATGGCAAAGGTATTGATTTCAAATAAAAATGGAGCAAACGATTGTTGCTCCATTTAATCAATACAATATGACCAGGTGACTTATAAATTTTTAATTATTTCATCAGCAAATTCGCTTGTTTTTAGCAGTGTGCCTTTTTTCATAAGGTTGTAAAAATCAATGGTTACTTTTTTGCTGCGGATGGTCTTGCCAACTGAGTTGGTGATCAATTCAGCTGCATCTCTCCAGCCCATGTATTCCAGCATCATTACGCCACTTAAAATAACGCTCGAAGGGTTCATGGTATTGGTGTTGGCGAATTTTGGTGCCGTACCATGGGTAGCTTCAAACACAGCATGACCTGTCAAGTAATTGATATTTGCGCCGGGCGCGATACCGATACCGCCAACTTGTGCAGCCAGCGCGTCACTGATATAATCGCCATTTAAATTCAGCGTAGCAATTACAGAATAGTCTTGTGGCGCTAATAAAGCCTGTTGTAAAAAGTTATCAGCGATCGCATCTTTTACAATTACTTTTCCGCCGATGGCAGATATTTTCATTTCTTCATTGGCTACCGCTTCGCCGCTTTCTTTTTTTGTTCTTTCCCATTGATTCCAGGTGTACACGTAGCCACCAAATTCTCTTTCAGCCAATTCATAGCCCCAGTTCTTGAATGCACCTTCGGTGAACTTCATGATATTTCCTTTGTGTACGATCGTTAATGAGGGCAATTTATTTTTGATCGCAAATTCCAATGCAGAACGGATCAAACGTTCACTACCTTCTTTACTTACAGGTTTGATACCGAGAGAAGTCGTTTCAGGGAAACGGATATTTTTTACGCCCATTTCATTGATCAAAAAATCTAATAATTTTTTTGCTTCCGGTGTGCCTGTCATGTACTCTATACCTGCATAAATATCTTCTGTATTTTCTCTGAAGATGGTCATCTCTACTTTTTCCGGTTGCCACATAGGTGAAGGAACACCTTCGAAATATTTTACAGGGCGTAAACAAACATATAGATCAAGTTCTTGTCTCAGTGCAACATTCAATGAGCGTATACCACCGCCAACAGGTGTGGTCAGCGGACCTTTGATCGATAATAAATATTCTTTAAAAGCAGTCATGGTAGCTTCCGGCATCCAGCTACCAGTTTCGTTGAAGGCTCTTTCGCCCGCAAGTACTTCCATCCACTGTATCTTTTTCTCGCCTTTGTAAGCTTTTTGTATGGCAGCATCAAAAACCCTTACAGAAGCTTTCCAAATATCAGGACCAATTCCGTCTCCTTCTATAAATGGAATGATGGGGTTATTAGGAACATGTAGTTGTCCGTTCGCCATTGTTATTTTTTCTGCCATAAAGATTTTTTGTAATTTGTGTTATTTGATGGGATTGCTATAAAGATAATGCAATTAAAGAGTAATAAACACTACAAAAAGAACGATTTCTAGAAATTAATATTGCAATTGATCCATTCTTCATCAAAAACAACATTTTTATATTTTTTATAAAAATTGATAGCCGGCTCGTTCCAATCCAAAACCTGCCAGGTTATACCGGTAAATTGTTTACCTTTTCCATCTTCGATCACTTTATCAACCAATAATTTCCCCAAACCATTTCCACGGTATTTTTCTGTTACCAAAAGGTCCTCTAAAAATATTCTTTGTCCTTTCCAGGTCGAATAGCGCACGTAACAAAGCGCAAAGCCTTGCACTTTATTATCAGCTTCTGCTACGTATGCCCACCAGACAGGGTTTGGCCCAAAGCCGCTTTCTATAAAATGGTTAAAATCTACCGTAACCTGTTCAGGAGCTTTTTCATAAACGGCTAATTCATTCACCAGCTCCATCATTCTTGCGCAATCTTCTTTTGTAGCTTTTCTGATATTGATATGCATATTTTATTTTTTCTCTGAATTGGGATTCACAGGATTGTGGATTAATGGGATTTATTAACGCAAATTCCACAAATCAATTGAATCATAAAAATCAATTTAATCAATGGTTCAGACGTCTCTCAAATTAATTAACTTGCACAACATGCAGCAATACTTACAATTACTACAGCATATCATTGATACAGGAAATGATAAAAGTGACCGCACAGGGACAGGCACCAGAAGTGTATTTGGTTACCAGATGCGTTTTGACCTGAGCGAAGGCTTTCCTCTCGTGACAACAAAAAAATGTCACATGAAAAGTATTATTTATGAATTGCTGTGGTTCTTAAAAGGCGATACCAATATTGCTTATTTAAAAGAGAACAATGTAAAGATCTGGGACGAATGGGCAGATGAGAATGGTGATCTTGGTCCGGTTTACGGAAAACAATGGCGCAGCTGGGAAGGTGCGGGTGGAGTAGAAGTTGACCAGGTAAAGGATCTGATTCATCAGATAAAAACAAATCCTGATAGCAGAAGGTTAATTATTAGTGCATGGAATGTGGCCGATCTTCCGAAAATGAAATTGATGCCTTGTCATTGTTTGTTTCAGTTTTATGTAGCTAACGGAAAGTTAAGCTGCCAGCTATACCAACGCAGTGCAGATGTATTTTTAGGCGTACCTTTTAATATTGCTTCTTATGCGTTATTTACTTTAATGATCGCGCAGGTTTGTGGTTTAGAAGCCGGAGAATTTGTGCATTCATTTGGTGATGTGCATTTATATAATAATCATTTTGAGCAGGCGCATTTGCAATTGACAAGAGCACCTTTTCCTTTGCCAACAATGAAAATTAATACTGAAGTAAAAGATATCTTCAATTTTAAATTTGAGGATTTTGAATTGGTGAATTATGAATCATGGCCCGCTATTAAAGCACCTGTTGCTGTTTAATCTCTCATTATGATAATTAGCTTACTCGTTGCAGCAGCAGAAAATAACGCCATTGGGAAAGACAATAAATTACTGTGGAATCTTCCTAACGACATGAAATTCTTCAAGAATATAACTTGGGGTATGACGATCGTAATGGGCAGAAAAACTTTTGAATCTTTTGGCAAACAATTACCCGGCAGAACAAATATTGTTATTACAAGAAATAAGGATTGGAAGGCCGAAGACGCGATCGTTGTTGACACTTTAGATAAAGCTTTGGGAGAGGCAAAAAAAACAAACTGCAAAGAAATATTCGTGATCGGTGGCGGAGAGATCTACAAACAATTTATGGATATTGCTGTTAAAATTTATATCACAAGAGTACATGCGAGCTTTGATGCAGATACTTTCTTTCCTGCCATCGATGAAAACAAATGGAAACTGATCTCTAATGAAGATCATCTGATAGATGAAAAGCATGCGTATGCTTATTCTTTCCAGGTTTGGGATAAAAAATAAATCAAACACTTCCTGTGTATACTCGTTTTCAGTTAGCAAAAAAATACCTGCATTATTATTTTACGGCATCCAACGGAAGTGGCCATGGTGTGCATTCTCCGTTTGTGTTTGATTTTATTACGAATGTGCTGACCGATAAAAAAAAGTATGATAGCTACAATAAAATTGAAACGCAAAGAAAGAAATTATTAGCAAATACTGCAACGATCGAAGTAGAAGATTTTGGTGCAGGTTCCTCTGTTTTTAAATCAAACCAAAGAGTAGTAAAAAATATTGCATCAACTTCTCTAAAACCGAAAAAGTATGCGCAACTATTATTTCGGATGGCACAATATTATACACCTGAAACAATTATTGAATTAGGGACGTCTCTAGGAATTACGACAGCTTATTTAGCTTCGGGAAATTCTGCATCAAAGGTTTATACTTTCGAAGGATCAGAAAATATTGCAGTAATCGCAGAAAATAATTTTGATACATTAGGGTTGAAGAATATTGAATTAATTAAAGGTGATTTTGATCAAACATTGTCGCTACTCCTTTCAAAATTAAATAAAGTAAATCTGGCTTTTATAGATGGCAATCATCGAAAAGAACCTACGCTTGACTATTTTTCTCAGTTATTAAAACATTCAACAAATACAACAATTCTCATATTTGATGATATTCACTGGAGTGCAGAAATGGAAGCAGCCTGGGCAACAATTCAGTCGAACCCAGCTGTCACACTAACGATCGACCTGTTTTTCATCGGTATCGTGCTGATAAATAATGATTTTAAAGTAACCCAGCACTTCTCCGTTGCATATTAATTTTTCCTATCTTCACAGCAATATCTACTATTTATGATAATTGGTGTATTAAAAGAACCAACTCCCGAAACCAGAGTTTCGCTACTACCAGAACATCTAACACTTCTGACAAAATGGAAAGTAGAAACCTACATTGAGTCTACCGCAGGCGTAACCGCTTTTGCGAATGATGAAAAGTACAAAGAAGCCGGCGCAACAGTAACAACTCGTGCCGAAGTATTAAAAAATTCCGATATCATTTTATCATTCAACACTTTTTCTGATGCTGATATTTCCAGCATGAAAAAAGGTGCGATAGCTGTTGGTGTTTTTCAGCCATTGTTTACTGCTAGTCTGATGAAAGAATGGGCAGGTAAGGGTTTGAGCGTATTTAGTATGGACATGTTGCCACGTACAACTCGTGCACAAAGCATGGATATATTAAGTAGCCAGGCTAATATCGCAGGTTATAAAGCGGTATTGTTAGCAGCTAATGTTTATCCAAAATATTTTCCAATGTTCATGACAGCTGCGGGTAGTATTGCGCCTGCAAAAGTTTTAATTCTTGGCGCCGGTGTTGCGGGTTTACAAGCCATAGCGACAGCAAAAAGATTAGGATCTGTTATTGAAGTATTTGATACAAGGCCCGCAGTGAAAGAAGAAGTGATGAGCTTGGGCGCCAAATTCGTAGAAGTAGAAGGTGCAGCAGATGCAAGTAAAGCAGGTGGATACGCAGTAGAACAAAGCGAAGAGTTTATACAAAGACAAAAAGCTAAGATCGCCGAAAGCGTTGCTAAAGCTGATATCGTTATTACAACCGCACAGATCCCCGGAAAGAAAGCGCCGATATTAATTACAACGGCGATGATCGAAGGTATGAAAAATGGTTCTGTGATCATAGATCTTGCCGCATCAACCGGAGGCAATACTGACCTTACAAAAAATGATACTACTGTTATTCATAATGGTGTAAGCATAGTTGGTAATTCAAGATTAGCATCTGATATGCCAAGCGATGCCAGCAAATTATACGGAAAAAATATTCTGAATTTTTTACAATTAATGATCGATAAAGATGGCAACATCAATTTGAATTTTGAAGATGACCTCATCAAAGGTTCTTGCATTGCGCACAATGGTGACATTGTAAATGATCGTGTTAAAAGTTTAATTGCTTAATCGATAAATAGTTTTTATGAAAGAAATTCTTCAATGGATCTCCAATAATCAGCAAATCATCTACATCGTTATCCTGATGGTATTTGTAGGTATTGAAGTGATCGGACGTGTACCCAGTGTTTTGCATACACCTTTAATGAGTGGTGCCAATGCTATTCATGGCGTGGTGATCATCGGTGCCATTATCGTAATGGGTAAAGCTGAATCAGATAATTTATTAGCGATCATATTAGGTTTTCTGGCGGTTATTTTAGGGACGATCAACGTTGTTGGTGGTTTTGTAGTAACAGACAGAATGCTTGAAATGTTCAAGAAGAAAAAATAATTACAACACGAATTTTATTCACTAATTACACGATAAATTTTACGTGTAACAACAATAAAAACATGGGCCTTAACTTACTTACCATTTGCTACCTGATCGGTTCGATCACTTTTATACTTGGACTAAAAATGTTATCCAATCCTGCGACAGCAAGAAAAGGAAACTTAGTTGCAGCTTTTGGTATGACCGTAGCAATTTTAGGAACGATCTTTTTATACCGCAGTCCGGAAACAGGCCACCACCTTCATAATTTTATATGGATATTCGGCGGCTTATTGATCGGAGGAATTGTAGGAACATTATCAGCAAAGAAAGTTAAGATGACCTCTATGCCTGAAATGGTGAGTTTATTTAATGGAATGGGTGGGGCTTGTGCCGCTTTAATTTCTTTGGTTGAGTTTAATCATATCTCAAGAGGACTATCACAAATATCAATGGTATTTGTTGATATCAGCGTTATCAGGCCAACAGTTTTAATTATTGTGATCGGGTTAATCATAGGTTCTGTTTCTTTTGCAGGAAGCATGATCGCCTGGGGTAAATTAAATGGTAAAGTGAAAGACTACAGCTTCACCGGACAAAACATTTTCAATTTATTTTTATTAGCGATCGCCATTGGTGCAGCAACTTATTTAGTAATTGATCCTACACAAACATATTTACTGTATTGTATTTTAGGCTTAGCATTAGTGTACGGTATTTTATTTGTACTGCCGATCGGTGGCGCAGATATGCCGGTTGTTATTTCATTATTGAATTCTTTTACCGGTGTTGCAGCAGCATGCGGTGGTTTCTTATACAACAACAAAGTAATGTTGACCGGCGGTATTCTTGTAGGTGCAGCAGGTACGTTGTTAACCATTTTAATGTGTAAAGCAATGAACCGCTCTTTGGTAAATGTATTGGTTGGTTCATTTGGCGGAAGTAAAAATGCAGCAGCTGGTGGCGGATCAAAAGACCAGGGTGCTTACAAAGAAATTAGTTTGAGCGATGCGGCAATGGTAATGAGCTATGCAAATAAAGTAATGATCGTTCCGGGATATGGATTGGCTGTAGCGCAGGCACAACATACTTGTCATGAGTTAGAAAAAATATTGACAGAGAAAGGTGTTGAGGTAAAGTATGCGATCCATCCGGTAGCCGGACGTATGCCGGGCCACATGAACGTATTATTAGCAGAAGCAGATGTGAGTTATGATGTGTTGCTAGAAATGGAACAAGCCAACGATGAATTTAAAACAACAGATGTTGTATTGATATTAGGCGCGAATGATGTGGTAAATCCTGCTGCAAAAAATGATCCTGCTTCACCAATTTACGGTATGCCGATATTGGAAGTTGAACAAGCTAAAAATGTGATCGTCAATAAACGTAGCATGAAGCCAGGTTATGCTGGTATCGAAAATGATCTTTTCTTCCAACCAAAAACTTCGATGTTGTTTGGCGATGCAAAAAAAGTATTACAGGATCTTTGCGCAGAAGTAAAAGCGATTTAATTTTTTCATCAGCATTTGTTTTTTGTGCAACATCGTTGTGTCACTCACTTGTACTGCATACCTTCGCGCAGCAAATAAAAATTTCAAACATTTAAATAGACGTTCAATCACATGTTACTTCACCACGTATTATTTTGGGTTAAACCCGAAACAACAGCAGAACAAAAAGCAGCTTTCGAAAAAGGCTTAGAATCTTTAACGGGCGTTCCTACAGCACAAGCAGTATATGTAGGCACACCGGTTACATCAATCAATCGCCCGGTTGTTGATACAACTTACACCTTTTCATTAGTAATAATTTTTGATGACCTTGCCGGGCATGATGTTTACCAAACACATCCAGTACATAAAGCATTTTTAGAAAGCTTTAAACAATACTTCGAGAAGGTTGTTATTTATGACGCAGAATAAAATAAAAATATTTGTTGCTACCCCAATCACTTGTACGATCATTAGATAAAATTCCCGGCTTCGATAAAGAAGCCTTCGAAAAAGTACATGTATCTGGCGAGCAAATAACTTCTGTAAGATTGAATCCGAAAAAAATATTCGATATTTCATCTTCCATATTACATACTGCAGAAAAAGTTCCCTGGAATAATTACGGCTACTATCTTCCTGTACGACCATCATTTATAACTGACCCATTAATTCATGCAGGCGCCTATTATGTGCAGGAAGCCAGCAGTATGTTTTTGGAGGAAGCACTAAAGCAAACGGTCGATCTTTCCCAACCCATAAAAATATTAGATCTCTGTGCAGCACCTGGTGGTAAATCAACTTTGATCCAATCGATTATTTCTGATTCAAGTTTATTGGTAAGTAACGAAGTGATCAAAACGAGGGCAAGCATCTTATCGGAAAATATTACAAAATGGGGCGCCACCAATGTTGTAGTAACCAATAATGACCCAAAAGATTTCCAACGTTTAGAAAGTTATTTTGATGTGATCGTTGTGGATGCACCCTGCAGCGGCAGCGGCTTATTTAGAAAAGATCCCGAAGCGATCACGGAATGGAGCGAACAAAATGTACAGCTCTGCCATCAGCGCCAGCAAAGGATATTAGCTGATACATTGCCTGCTTTAAAAGAAGGAGGCGTATTAATTTACTCTACCTGTTCCTATTCAAAAGATGAAGATGAAGAAATTTGCGATTGGTTAGTGAATGATTGTCACCTTGCTTCGATCAAATATTTCCTACATCCCGACTGGAACATTATTGAAACAATATCCGAATTACATAAAGCTTATGGCTACCGCTTTTATCCTGATAAATTAAAAGGTGAAGGTTTTTTTATAGCCGCTTTTAAAAAAAACGGCATGGGGGAAACGGAAAGACGTATCAACAAACCGCGCAATAAAACAGAGAAAATTTCTGAGAAAGAATTAGAGATACTTAAACCGTTATTAAAAAACCCACAAGACTTCTCTTTCATTAAATTAAAAGAAGAAGTGTTGGCAATACCGGCCCAATTCGCCGATGAATTGGCCATCTTGCAATCTGCTTTATATATAAAAAAGGCTGGTGTAAAGTTGGGCACTATCATCCGTGATCAATTGATACCGGATCATGAATTGGCTTTAAGTACAATCATTGCTGCTGATATACCAACACTGGCAGTTGATAAAGAAACAGCCCTTCAATATTTAAGAAGAGAAGAAATTAAATTAGAATCAGCCGAAAAAGGCTGGGTGCTATTAACTTACCAGCAGTTACCAATAGGCTGGGTTAAAATTTTGCCCAATAGGGTCAATAATTATTACCCCAAAGAGTGGCGTATTTTGCATAAGTAATAATAATGGCTAACCAACAAAATTCCCCATCTTTGTAAAGACGAAATTTATTACCAATGAAGCGTTTACTATTATTGTTATTTTGCTTGCCACTAATTGTTATAGCACAAGATCAGCCTTTGCTGGTGCAAGGCACAGCCCCCAAATTATACCTGAACCATACGGTAATTGCGAAAGAAAATTATTACAGTATTGGCCGTTTGTATAATATCAGTCCGAAAGAAATAGCCCCTTTCAATAATTTGAAATTGGAATCTGGTTTGTCACTCGGACAAACGATCATGATCCCCTTAACGGATAATAATTTTTTACAGTCTGGCAATCCTTCGGCAGATGAAGCATTGATACCGGTGTATTATGTGGTGCACGAAAAAGAAGGTTTTTATCGTATCAGCGTCAATAATAATAAAGTACCGATCGTAACCGTGAAAAAATGGAACAATGTTACAACCGATGGCGTACCTACAGGAACACCTTTGATCATTGGCTATTTAAAAGTGAAAAAAGACCTTTCTCTTTTTGCAACTACACCCGGACTAACACTTGACCAGGTAAAAACAGCAATAGCACAACCGGTAGTAAAAACTACAACTATAGCAACAACAGTTATTACAAAAGAAGATAAAACAACAGATGAAGAGGCTCCCGCACCGGTTGCAAAAGCTGAGCCTGTAATGACGACCACTATTACTAAAAGTGCGCCACCGCCTGTAACAAAAACTGTTGTGCCAACAACCAAGTCGGAAGATGCAGAAATGCCGGCAACGCCTCAGCCTTCAACAGTAGCAACTCCTACATTTAAAAATGATGAAACGCACGCAAATTTTACAGGGTTTTATGGAGGCGCGTTCAGAACGGATTATGATAAGCATCCGGGCAACAACGGTACAGAAGATGAAAAAGGTGACGCTTCAATTTTTAAAAGCAATAGCGGATGGCAGGATGGAAAATATTATTGTCTGTATGATGGCGCACAAGCAGGGTCGATCGTTAAGATCGTTGATAATACAACCAGTAAAATTATTTACGCAAAAGTGCTAGATGCTATGCCCGATATGAAACAGAATACCGGCATTATGCTTCGTATCAGTAATTCAGCGGCGCAGGAACTGGGTGTTACAGATGTAAAATTTGATTGTACGGTTACTTATTATAAATAGTATGGATAATTCTTTTTCAATCATAGCTGATGTAATTAAACATCGCAGAAGTACAAAGCCGGCCCAAATGAACGGCAAATTAATTCCGGATGCACAGGTACAACAATTATTAGAATTAGCAGATTGGGCACCTACACATGGCAATACAGAACCATGGCGATTTTTTGTTTATAGTGGGACTGCTATAAAAACATTCTGCACACAGCATGCAGAATTGTACAAAAAAAATACAGATCCGGAAAAATATTTACAAGCCAATTACGATAAGTTCTTACATAATGGGGATACAGCTTCTCATATTATTTTAACTATCATGCAACGTGGCGCTTTGCCTAAAGTTCCTGTAATGGAAGAAGAAGCGGCAGTATCTAGTGCCATACAAAATATTTTGTTAGGAGCAACAGCATTAGGTATTGCAACATTCTGGTCAACTGGTGGGATGGTGCATCATTATTCAATGAAAGAATTATTGCATTTAAGAAATGAGGATGTTGTGATGGGCATGATCTATTTAGGTTATACCGATGTAGCACAGAAAGGCAGGCGTATTATTCCTTTGGCAGACAAGATTAAGTGGAGTAAATAATTATTTATTTTCTGCAAACCGATAACCTCTCAAAAAGTCTTCAATAGTCATTTTCCTTTTTCCTTCTAATTGTAATTCGAGAATATTGATATGGCCATCTGCGCAAGCAAATTGTAAATTGGTTTTCTTGTCGGTTTTATATTCACCAGCTTTGCTTGTATTGGATAATTCTTTGCTTGCTTTATAGATCTTTAATTTTTTCCCATCTAAAAAAGTAAAGGCTGCCGGGTAAGGTGCTAAGCCACGGATCAGATTGTACACTTCATCAACAGGTTTGTTCCAATCAATTTTACAAGTCTCGGTAAATATTTTTGGTGCGTGCTTTGGATCTGCTGTTTGAACTTGCGGCGTTTCTTTTAAACTACCTTCAACAAAACCTTGAACTGTTTTTAATAAAAGTGCAGCGCCGATCTCTTTCATTTCATCATGTAGTTCACCTGCATTTTCATCATCACGAATAACAATTTTTTCTGCTAATAAAATATCGCCGGTATCAATTTCCTGTTGCAGTTTAAAGGTTGTTACGCCGGTTTCTTTTTCTCCATTGATGATGGCCCAGTTGATCGGCGCAGCTCCACGGTATTGCGGCAATAGAGATCCGTGAAGGTTAATGGTACCTAATGGCGGCATGCTCCATACAATTTCGGGCAACATTCTAAAGGCTACAACAATTTGAAGATCTGCCTGTAATAATTTTAATTCTTCTAAAAATTCAGGGTTCTTTAATTTTTCAGGTTGTAAAATATGCAGGCCTTTTTCAAGCGCATATTTTTTCACGGCACTTTGTTGCAGTTCCATACCACGACCGGCAGCTTTATCCGGAGCTGTTATTACACCTACGATATTACAGCCTGTCTCCACTAATTTATTTAATGATGCAACCGCAAACTCGGGTGTGCCCATAAAAATAATTCTCAATCCTTTCTTTTGTCCAAGCGGAAAATGAACAGTGTTTTCCATATTCGGTGTTGGTATCTTTGCTTCGATCATTTCTAATTAGGTGAAGTAAAATCTCTGTATAATAAATATTTTTTTCTGATCTTTTTAAAATCTTCTAATCCCGGCTCCCAGCTTTTTTTTATTTCAGCTTCCGTCTTGCCCTCTTTTACTTGCTTCATTAAAATGTCATTTCCTGCCAGGCTATTAAAGAAATTGGTTTTTAAAAAGAAACTGTCTTTCCCCGGAAATAACTGATAAGCATCCAGCAAGTATTTCAATTGTATCTTGCCATCCAGTTTTTTTAATACTTCTTCTGTAGTTCCCGAAATATTCCATCCATAACATTGCTGGTAAAAACATTTGCTGGTTTTTGCGCCTGCATTTGGCTTTGGTGTAAATGAATATAATGTATCCGGCAAAGTTGGATGGCCAAATATTTCAAATGGTTTATCTGTACCACGCCCCTCGCTCATAACTGTTCCTTCAAAAAAACAAGTAGATGGGTAGGTATAGATCGCCTGCATCTCTTTTAAATTAGGAGAAGGCATCACAGGTAAAATATATTTACTGTTATGCGTATAATTTTTACACCTGATAACAATAAAAGGTGCAGATGCATCAGAGTCGGTACGTTTTGCAGAAGCATTGATATTCGCTTCGGCAGACAACCATTTTTCTCCTATCAGCATTGATGCATATTCTCCCATCGTCATACCATATACAATTGGTACAGGCTGCATGCCTACAAAACTTTTGAACTTTGGATCCAATACCGGTCCGTCAATGTAAAATCCATTTGGGTTTGGCCTGTCTAATAATATAAATTGTCTATGATTCTCAAACGCCGCATCTAAACAATATTCTAACGAAGAAATAAAAGTGTAAAAACGTATTCCAACATCCTGTACATCAAAAACAATTACGTCAACATCTTTCAGGTCTTCTGGCGTTGGCTTTTTATGCGCACCATATAAACTGATAATCGGGATCCCCGTTTTTTTATCTACAGCATTGCTAAATTCTTCACCTGCATCGGCATCGCCTCTGAAGCCATGTTCTGGTCCGAATATTTTTACAATATTTATTCCCCTGCTTAATAAAGTATCAACGAGGCTGGTATTCTTTACCGTGGATGTCTGGTTAGCAAACACCGCTACAGATTTACCCTTTAACATGGGGAGGTACAATTCCAGCCGTTCTGCTCCGGGAACAATGGGGAATATATGCTGGCAAAAAGCAGTGATGCTTACTGTAATTAATAATATAAAAACGACTGTTTTTTTCAATTTTGGTAGTTTGAATTAATTGATAGTCAGCCGCTAAATTCCAACAATCCTGTTAATCGGTCAAATCTAATGTGCAGCATGATTTTTTAATTCGGACAAATGGCATTAAATATATAAATTGCTCAAAATTGCGTGGAAAACGGCGCGATCCCCGATAGCTGTCGGGACTGGTAAAAGACATGCCAGTTAATTATAAAAAAAATTAAAATCTATAAACAATGGCTCAAGTAAAAGCAGGAGACCTGGTAAAAGTACATTACACAGGTAAATTAACAAACGGCGAACAATTCGATTCTTCTGTTGGAAGAGAACCTTTGGAATTTACAGTTGGTGCCGGACAAATGATCAAAGGTTTTGATGATGCAATGCCGGGGATGACGATCGGTCAAAAGAAGACCGTTAATATTCCTGCTGCCGATGCCTATGGTGAAAAGAATGATGATGCGATCATCGAATTTCCAAAAGAAAATGTACCTGCTGATATGAAATTAGAACCAGGTATGCAATTGACATTAAGCAATCAACAAGGTCAACCTGTTCCTGTTGTTGTAGTTGATGTTAAAGAGGATGTGATCATTTTAGATGCCAATCATTTTTTAGCAGGGAAAGAATTAGTGTTCGATATTGAATTGGTAGAAATAGGTGGGTAATTAAGAATGAATAAGTAAGAATTAATAATTTTCAACAAAAAGCAGTTTGCTGTAATAGCGGACTGCTTTTATTTTATAATGAATTGTATGATCAAAATAAATCCTGATGAAGTTGCGGAACGTTTTATGCGCTATGTAAAAATCGATACGCAAAGTGATCCTGAAAGTTTGCAACACCCCACAACTGAAAAACAAAAAGACCTTAGCAAATTATTGTATCAGGAATTACTTGCACTTGGCATAAAAGCTGAAACAGACGAATACGGGTATGTGTATGCAAGCATTCCATCTAACAGTAATAAAAAAAATATCCCTGCTATCTGTTTTTGTTCTCATGTAGATACTGCGCCCGATTGCAGTGGAACTAATGTGAAGCCTATCCTTCATAAAAATTATGATGGAAAAGATATTGTATTGCCGGATGACACCACGCAGGTTTTGAAAACGAGCAAATCACCTTATCTATTACAACATATAAATAGTGATGTCATTACCGCAAGTGGATTAACATTATTAGGTGCGGATGACAAAGCAGGTGTTGCTAGTATTATGCAGGCAGCAGTCTATTTAGTGCAACATCCTGAAATAAAACATGGAGATATAAAAATTGTTTTTACGCCGGATGAAGAAGTTGGTCAGGGTACAGCTAAAATTGATATGCAAAAAGTAGGAGCGCAGTTTGGGTATACAATGGATGGCGGCGAAGCCGGAAGTTTGGAAGACGAAACATTTAGTGCGGATGGCGCTAATATTATTATCGAAGGTGTGATCGTTCATCCCGGCTATGCAAAAAATAAATTAGTAAATGCTTTAAAAGTTGCGGGCGCCATTTTAGCAGCTTTACCAAAAAATGAATGGAGCCCTGAAACAACTGAATTACGCGAAGGTTTTGTACATCCTGTAGGAATGAATGGCATCGCTGAAAAAGCAACTCTGCAATTTCTGGTGAGAGATTTTACGGTAAGCGGTTTGGAAAAACACCACGCAAGATTGAAGACTATTGCAACAGAAGTGGTTAATAAATTCCCCAATGCAACAATGGAGTACGTAATTCGTGAGCAATACCGTAACATGAAAGAAGTATTAGATCAGCATCCGCAGGTTGTTGCCTACGCAGAAGAGGCAATTAAAAGAGCAGGATTCAATAGTATAAAAGAAAGTATCCGTGGTGGCACAGATGGCAGCAGACTGAGTTATATGGGATTGCCTTGTCCGAATATTTTTACCGGCATGCAAAATATTCATAGCAAACTGGAATGGGTAGGCACAAAGGATATGGCAAAAGCTGCCGAAACAGTTGTGCACTTAAGTATGATATGGGAAGAGAAAGCGTAAATTTGTGCTTCATCCTTTAATTTACTGTAATGAAAAATCAAGGAGCAGAATTGAATTGTGGTTTTTGTGATGCACGTTTATCATCTGTATTTAAAGAATTAAAAGGAACGCAGCTACAAGAAATGAATGAGCATAAATCATGTGTTCATTTTAAAAAAGGCCAATCTATTTTTAATGAGAATGGAATGCCGTTTGGTTTATTCTGCATTAACCAGGGCAAAATAAAATTAACAACTTCGGGCATCGATGGGAAAGAACAAATACTACGTTTATCTAAAGCCGGCGATATTTTAGGATACAGGGCATTATTATCAGGCGAACATTATAACTCCGCTGCCGTTGCATTAGAAGATAGCGCTGTCTGCTTTCTGCCAAAAGAAATATTATATTCTTTATTGGATGACAATAAGCTGCTTGGTTTTGAAATGATGAAATTATTATCCAATGATTTGAAACAGGCAGAACAACAGATCGTATCCTTATCACAAAAAAATGTTCGCGAAAGAACAGCCGAAGCGCTGTTGTTTTTAAAAGCTACTTACGGATTGCTAGAAGATAAAACGATCGCCGTTTCATTAACAAGAGAAGAGATTGCAGACTTTGTAGGCACTGCAACAGAATCAGTTATCCGCATTTTATCTGAATTTAATACGGATAAAATAATTCAGCTAGATGGCAAAAAAATAAAGATCCTTGATCTACCCAAACTATTGAAAACTGCCAATATTGAAGATTGATGATAAAAATCATGTTGTTCGCTGTTCTACATCATAGTTAGCCCTTCCCGTTGCGGATAGCTTTGTATTCTAAAAGCTATCTAACATGTGTTTACCAATCGCCAAGTACAAAAGGATCATGATCGATCTTGAAACAATTATTTATCCTTCCTTAATTAAAAAAGTGGATGAGATATTGATCGGATTTCAGGATGCGCCCGAACATCAATCTCCTGTTCAGTTAGAAAAGATCCAGTTAACTATTGACCTGAAAACTGAGTTATGTTCTTTACGTTCATATGAGGTAAGGATGATCTTCCCCCAGGTGTTATCATTGCTTACTAATGAAAAAGATTCCGCGACTGTGAAAATCGATTTTAACCAGGTAGCACAGCTAACAAATTTCAAAGAGGAAAAGATCGAGAAATATTCCTACCAATTACAAGGATTGAATAATTGCCATGAGACAGTGATGGGAGACCGCAATCGACTGAGTATTGTGGTCGATGTTTTTCTGGATGATATCCAAACAAAATTACTGCCACTAAAACGCCAGTGGAGCTTTATGCTAACAACGCTTATAAACGAAGCTAAGGGTTTAAATAAGCAATGTGGTAATACATTAAACGCCCATTGTGGCAATAATTGCAAAAATGATAAAAAGTTATTAATTAATAATTTGTAAATGATCGGCGCCATAAAAAGCAGTAACTTCCATAAAATTTACAACTATGGATCTGTTAATAAAATTTTGGTGGGTGATACCAATTTTGGTCATTATTCTTTTGGGGTTATTTACGATTAATCAAGGCACGATCGGTGTAATTACACGATTGGGAAAATACCACAGCATAAAAATGCCGGGACTGAATTTCAAGATCCCTTTTTTAGATCAGATCTACAAAAGAGTGAGCATTCAAAACCGTTCCGTCGAATTGGAATTCCAGGCAGTAACCATCGATCAGGCAAATGTGTATTTTAAATCGATGCTATTGTATTCGGTTTTAAATGTAGATGAAGAAACGATCAAAAATGTAGCCTTTAAATTCATCAGCGATAAAGATTTGATGCAGGCTCTGATACGTACAGTAGAAGGTAGTATCCGAGCTTTCGTATCAACAAAAAAACAAGCAGAAGTTTTAAATGTGCGCAGGGATATTGTTGAAAATGTAAAAGAACAGGTCGATCTTACTTTAGAAGGTTGGGGTTATCATTTACAAGATCTTCAGATTAATGATATCACATTTGATGAAGCTATTATCCAAAGCATGAGCAAAGTAGTTGCTTCTAATAATTTAAAAGCTGCTGCAGAAAACGAAGGGCAAGCTTTATTAATTACAAAAACCAAAGCTGCAGAAGCAGAAGGTAATTCTATAAAAATTGCTGCAGAAGCAGAAAGACAAGCAGCACAATTACGCGGACAAGGTGTTGCATTATTTAGAGAAGAAGTAGCAAAAGGTATGAGCCAGGCTGCTGAACAAATGAAGCAAGCTAACCTGGATACGAATGTAATTTTATTCAGCATGTGGACGGAAGCAATCAAGAACTTCGCAGAATACGGAAAAGGCAATGTTATATTCTTAGATGGCAGCAGTGAAGGAATGGAGAAAACAATGCGCCAGATAATGGCCATGCAGCAGATGGAAAAACGTTAATACCTATAACTATATATAATAAAAATGCCGCAATATTGCGGCATTTTTATTGGAGAATTTTGAACCGATAATTAACATTTTCTACGCAAGGATAAAATGTATTTTGCATATAGCTTTTATGTTATAACTTATATCTTTAAACCATTACATTTGTCTTAAATCAATCGATATGCTTACTACTTTATTACAGATAGATTCCACAGGAACATCAACAAAAACAACCGAATCATTATGGGGCTTGTTGGCTAAAGGCGGACCGTTAATGATCCCATTGGGTATTTTGTTTGCGTTAGCTGTCTTCTTTTTTATTGAACGTTTATTGGCTATCAACAAAGCAAGTAAAATAGATGATGGCTTTATGAACCAGATCCGTGATAATATTGTTAGCGGCAATTTATCGTCTGCAAAAAGCCTGGCAAAAAATACCGATACACCTGTTGCAAGAATGATCGAAAAAGGCATTCAAAGAATAGGTAAGCCGATCGATACCATCGAAGCAAGCATGGATAATGTTGGCAAACTGGAAATGTATAAGATGGAAAAAAACCTTTCTATTTTAACTGTCATATCCCGTATTGCACCCTTATTTGGTTTCGTAGGAACCATCGTAGGGTTAGTGTTATTATTGAAAAAATTTGCAGAGATCAGCAACCCATCCATCAGTCAGATCGCTGATGATATGTATATTAAGTTAATTACATCAGCCAGCGGATTGATCATTGGTATGTTAGCTTATTTGGGGTACAGCTATCTTGATACAAAAATAAATAAAACAGCTAACCGAATGGAAGCTGCCAGTGCAGAGTTCATTGATATTTTACAGGAACCAACAAAATAATTTTTTGTAACCGGCAGGTGTTTTTCAATTAAACATCGTTGTGTCACTCACTTCAACATTCGCAGCAACATGGGACTAAGAAAAAATCCTTTAAGAGATAACAATCATTCAGATGTAGACACTGGTCCGCTGAATGACATATTGTTCATCCTTTTAATGTTCTTTTTAATGATCTCAACATTGGCTAATCCTAATGTGATCAAGATGAGTGTGCCACGTGCAAAGAGCGATACAAAAACGAAACAGAGTGTGGTAGTAAGTGTTGATAAAGATAAAAATGTGTACGTAGGCGCAACTAAAGTTCAAATGGATTCTTTAGAATCAGCTTTAAGAAAATATATCAACCAAGGCGATAGCGTAAAACCAGCCGTGGTAATTAACGCAGATTCGGCAACACAATGGGGTGAGGTAGTGCAGGTGATGAAAGTAGCAAGAAAGTTAGGTGCTACAACTTCTGCCACTGTTAGCGGTAGTGATAATTAATAAGCGATCACCATTCTTTCTTTTCCAAACATATCTTCTTTAATAATTACGTGCCCGTAATCTAATGCAGTAAAAAGAGCGGCAGTTTCTTTTGCATGATCTTCATGCGTTTCCAAATAGATCTTTCCTTCGATATTCAAATGCTTTTTTCCGAATTGGGCTATTTTTCTATAAAATAATAAGGGATCGTTATCGGGTACAAATAAAGCCAGGTGTGGTTCAAAAGCAGTAACATTTGTATCCATCTGTTCTTTTTCGTGCAAAGGGATATAAGGAGGGTTGCTAACGATCACATCAAATGTTGGAAAATTATGCCAGCTATTTTCATCCAAAAAATCAGAATGAATAAATTCGATCGGCGTTTCCTGGATTACGGCATTTTCTTTAGCAACTAATATAGCGCCTTCACTCAGATCGATCGAAGTAATAATAGCTGCAGGCAAATGTTTTTTTATTGCAATAGGTATACAACCACTTCCGGTGCCAATATCTAATATTTTCAGGTAAATGCTTTCTTCGTGATTGGTAATGATCATGCTAACTAATTCTTCTGTCTCGGGCCTGGGGATCAATACGTTTTCATCTACTTTTAATTTCATATCATAGAACCAGGCTTCGCCTAAAATATATTGAATGGGTTTGTGCAGCAATAACTGGTGAAGTCGGTTATCTAACTCTTCCAATATCGGTTGCGATAATTCAAGGTCCGGGGTTTTGATCACATCGGCTTTTTGTATGTCGGCCACGTTTTCAAATATCCAATCTGTCATGGTCGTAGCCTCACTTAACGAGTAGATGCTTTGTGCCTGCTCCAATATTTTCCTGTAAACTTCTTTTAGCGTCATTTATACAAACTTACTGTTTTTTACTTTTTACGATTTACTTTTGATGATTCTCAATGATAACAGACCAAACATACATGCATCGCTGCCTTGAACTGGCCAAATTAGGAGCAGGCAATGTGGCGCCCAACCCAATGGTTGGTGCAGTGCTGGTATATGAAGAACGTATTATCGGGGAAGGCTATCATAAAAAATACGGCGAAGCGCATGCAGAAGTAAACTGCATCAATAGCGTAAGCCAGGCCGATATCCATCTAATAAAAAAAAGCACTTTATACGTATCATTAGAACCCTGTGCGCATTACGGCAAAACGCCGCCTTGTTCGGAGTTGATCATCGTAAAAAAAATACCTAAAGTAATCGTAGGCTGCAGGGATAGTTACGAAGAAGTTGCCGGCAAAGGAATAGAAAATCTTACAGCTGCAGGTGTGAATGTGACCGTCGGCATATTGGAAAAAGAATGCCTGGAATTAAACAAACGCTTTTTTACTTTCCATGAACAGCAACGCCCTTATATCATTTTGAAATGGGCGCAAAGTAACAATCATAAAATTGCCAATGCTGATCATTCAAGAGTGATGATCAGTAACGAAGAAACAAATAGGTTATCTCACAGGTGGAGAAGCGAAGAAGCGGCGATCTTAGTAGGAACAAATACTGCATTGCATGATGATCCTTCTTTAACAACAAGACTTTGGTCCGGAAATAATCCCATGCGTTTAGTGATCGATCTGGAACTAAAACTACCTGCTTCATTAAAGCTGTTTGATCGCAAAGCAAAAACAATTGTATTTAATATCATCCAGCAGGACCCAAAAGAAAATATTACTTACTATAAAATAAACGCTGGTAATATTATACGGCAAATATTGCAAGCATTGTACGAATTAAAAATTCAAAGTGTGATCATAGAAGGTGGCGCAAAAACTCTGCAAACTTTTATCGATACTAATTTCTGGGATGAAGCAAGGGTGATCACTAATTTGGAATTAGAAATTGACAATGGCATCAACGCCCCGGATCTAAAAGGTGAACAATTATCTTTTCGGGAAAAAATACAAAATGACACTATTAATTATTATATCAATCCAAAAAGTAAAACGTCGACATGATGATGGCAGAGAAAGATTTTTACTTAACGATAGATAAACCGGGCACAGCAGAATATAAAGATCGCGGCAGCAAGTTTATTGCATATACCTATCCTATAGAATCCGTTGAGGATTTTAAAAAGCATTTGCAGCAAATAAAAAAAGAACATCCAAAAGCTGAGCATCATTGCTTTGCCTATCGGATTGGTACGGATGGAAATACTTTCCGGGTAAATGACGATGGCGAACCTTCAGGATCTGCCGGCAAGCCTATTCTCGGACAATTGGATAGTAAAGAAGTAACAAATGTGGCAGTGATCGTTGTTCGTTATTTTGGCGGTGCATTATTAGGTGTTCCGGGATTGATCAATTCCTATAAAACAGTCACAGCGCTGGCATTACAGGTTACACCTATTATTCAAAAACACGTAGAAATTACTTATAGCATCCAATTCGATTATACAAGGATGAATGAGATAATGATGGTGTTAAAACAATACAGCTGCACTGTCATTAGTCAGGAAATGCAATTGTTCTGTGTGATCAAAACAGGTATCCCCAAAAACAGGTTGACAGAAGTTTTATATCAGTTAAAAGAATTGCAAAACATTGAAGTTCATAAAATATAGCAGTTATGAATGTGGAAGTATTACGCGAGTATGTTTTACAAAAACCTTTGGTAACAGAAGGGTTTCCTTTTGGTGAAGAGACATTAGTGTTTAAAGTAAAGGATAAAATATTCTTATTAGTTTCCTTAGAAGCTTCGCCCTTGCAATTCAATGTAAAATGCGATCCTGATCAAGCTGTCGAATTAAGAGAAGAGTATCCTGAAAATGTTTTACCCGGCTATCACATGAATAAAAAACATTGGAATACGATCATTGTGGACGGGTATTTATCTAAAAAGCTATTACTACAGTTTGTAGATGATTCTTATAAACTGGTAGGAAAATTTAAATAATTATTTATTCGGGCTACCACTCACATATTTATTTCCCCTGATATAAAAACGATACGGCAATAAAGCCGCACTGCCCGCACCTTCTACACCGATACGCCTGCTGGCACCAATTTGTTTAGCATCCACTACAAAGCCATCATCTTCAATAAATATTTTATTGCCTAATAAATTCAATCCTGAATGTTGTTTATTTATTCCTAAAACTTTGGCAGCATTGCCCGGCCCTTTGGATAATGTATTATCTAATTTTAGTTTACCGCTTCTGTCAAGCATTGTCTCGATCCCTTTAACAGGTTCCACTGCTCTTATTAAAACAGCATCAGGTGTTTCTTTTTCGTTGGTCACAACATTGAATAAATGGTGCATACCGTAACAAATATATACGTACGATGTTCCGGCAGGTCCATACATGTGTTCATTACGTGCCGTACGCTTGCCACCAAACGTATGTGATGCCCGGTCAGTTAGCGCGATATAAGCTTCTGTCTCAACAATGCGTGCACTTGTTATCACGCCATCAAATTTAGTAACTACAATTTTGCCCAATAATTCCCGAGCAATTTGCAGCACATCTTTTCTGTTATAAAAATCAATGGTTAACTTGCTCAACTTATTTGTATTTTAGCTGTAATGTATTAAAAGTTACGGAAAACGATATGCTGAAAGAGATAATTATTGCCATACGTGCTTATGTAAAAGCACATCAATTCATTGCAGAGAATAGGTTGTGGAAATGGATCGTTATCCCGGGCATTTTATACGCCATTTTATTTTATGCCAGTCTGCATTTTTTCTGGATCACTTCAAAAGGGGTTATCGAATATGGCTTAACTGAAACGGGTATCGGCCCATGGTTAATGGATCATAAAGAAAGTTTGTGGGGATTGATATTCGTGATAGTCAGGGTAGGGGTTCAATTGATACTCTTCTTTTTTTACTTTTCTTTTTTCAAATATTTATTTCTAATTATAGGGTCGCCGGTATTTGTATATTTAAATGCCAAAACGGAAGCGATCATTGAAGGCAAAGAATATCCTTTCAATTTTAAACAATTTTGCAAAGATGTATGGCGTGGCACTAGTATTGCTTTTCGCAATATGGCCAGGCAAACGATCTATTCTTTAAGCATTTTAATACTATCATTCATTCCTATAATTGGTTTGGCGACGGTTGTGCTGGCTTTTTTTGTAGAGTGCTATTATCTTGGTTTTTCTATGCTGGATTATAGTTGTGAAAGAAGAAAAATGTCTCCGTCAAGAAGTTATGCTTTTATCACCAGGCACCAGGGCTTAGCCATTGGTAACGGCATTGTTTTTTATATGATGCATCTTTTTTTAGTGGTAGGATGGGTATTAGCGCCAAGTTATGCCGTAGTAGCATCAGCATTAAGTCTGCACGATAAAAAAGGAAATTTTATCAGAACACCTTTGTAAATAATTTATATGAGTATTGTTTATTTAGTTCCTTGTGTTTTGGATGAAGCGGCTACGCAGACAATCCCTTTGTACATCGTTGATACTATAAAAGATTGTCAGGTAATTTTTGCAGAGAACGAACGTACCGCAAGGCGTTTCTTTAAAAGTATTTATAAAGAAATGGTGATCGATGATTATGAATGGCACACCATCCATAAAGCAGAAGCCGAACAAAAAAATATTTTCAGGCAAAGAATTACAGAAGGTAAAAATATAGCGATCATCAGCGAAGCGGGTTGTCCCGGTGTTGCAGATCCCGGACAGATATTAATTGATGTGGCACAGCAAATGGATGCCACAGTAAGACCATTGGTTGGCCCCAGCTCTATATTGTTAGCCTTGATGGCGAGTGGAATGAATGGGCAGCAATTTCAATTTGTAGGTTATTTACCAATTGATGGTGCCGAACGTTTAAAAATGATCAAAGAATTAGAAGCGGAATCTCAAAAGAAAAATTGCACGCAGATCTTTATCGAAACGCCTTATCGCAATAATCAGATGATTGAAGTGCTATTGAAAACCTGCAAACCAAATACGAAGATCTGTATAGCTGCAGAGTTAACGTCTCCTACAGAATACGTAAAAACAAAAACCATAGCAGATTGGAAAAAAGAAAAAACCGACTTTCATAAAAAGCCGGTCATATTTTTATTGTTAGCTGTTTAAGTGATTTTTAATCTTTAGCATCCTTCATCGATACAATGCTATCCACAATGAACGGAGTAACCCCACGCCATGGCAAAGTACCTACATATTCTTTGTAGTGCAGGTCAAATTCTTTTCCGCTGTTTTCCATTAATTTTTGTGCCACAGCAGGGTCAACAACAGAAAATTCGAATGTGTATGATTCAACCGAGCCAAGAGATTGAGAACGAAATCCTTGTTGTATCAATTTTCCTTCATATGTTTTGAATACGTAACCTTTTTTAACCAGGTAGTTCAATTGTCCGGACTTAACCCCTTCTCCAAAAACAAAATAATATCTGTAATATAGAAATCCAACGGTTAAAAATAATATGATCAAAAGTATAAAGGATCCTGTCTTACGCATAGGTGGTTGTTTTTACAAACTTACCATTTTTATATTAACAGTTTGGTATTCTGAAATCAAAAAAGAAATAGGTAAATTGCATCGAAATTCATCAATTTAACTCTTAACGAATCATATGAATATAGCCATTGTGTGTTACCCTACTTTTGGTGGTAGTGGTGTGCTGGCAACAGAATTAGGGAAAGCATTGGCAGATAAGGGCCATAATATTCACTTCATTACTTATCAGCAACCGGTAAGGTTAGGTGGTTTTCATGCCAATATATTTTATCATGAAGTTAGGGTGCCTGAATACCCGTTATTTGATTTCCCTCCATACGAAACAGCTTTGGCAAGTGCCATGGTAGATGTGGTAATGAATCATAATATCCAATTGTTACACGTGCACTATGCTATTCCGCATGCTTCTGCCGCTTATATGGCCAAACAGATATTGGCAAAGCAAGGCAGGTACATCCCTGTTATTACAACATTGCATGGTACAGATATTACTTTAGTTGGGCGCGATAAAACGTATAGCCCCGTTGTTACTTTCTCAATGAATGAGAGTGATATTTTAACGGCAGTATCTCAAAATTTAAAAGACGAGACCTATAAAAATTTCGTGATCGAGAAAGATATAGAAGTGATCCACAATTTTGTGGATGTAAAACGATTCAACAGAAAACCGGTAGATGCTTTTAAAAAATTGATAGCACCTAAAGGTGAAAAGATAATTGTACATGCCTCTAACTTCAGAAAAGTAAAAAGAGTAGATGATGTGATCAATACTTTTTTATTGATCAATGAAAAAATTCCTTCCAGGTTATTGTTATTAGGAGATGGCCCCGAAAGGCCTTATGCAGAATCTATTTGTCGTGATTGTGTTGCGGTAGAAAGCATTAAATTTTTAGGCAAACAGGAACAGATGGAAGATATATTGCCGATAGCAGATCTATTCATCTTACCAAGTGAATACGAAAGTTTCGGATTGGCCGCATTAGAAGCAATGGCTGCAGAAGTGCCGGTAATATCTACAAATGCAGGAGGATTACCAGAGATAAATATTAATGGTTATTCAGGCTTTATGAGCAATGTGGGAGATATACAGGATATGTGTAAAAATGCACTGATTATCTTTAAAGATGAGGCTAAATTTAAAACCAATGCTTTAGCACAGGCTAAAAAATTCGATATAGAAAATATAGTTCCAAAATATGAAGCACTGTATCACCGACTGATCAAATATTAATTATCTTCTTCTTAACCATGCTTCAGGATTAAGATCGCTTGTTTCATTGCTAATGTATAGATCGATCGCTCCAATACCATCATCATTAGCTAATACTTTACCGATAATTTGACCTGTTCTAACCTGGTCTCCTTTGTGAACGCTTACATCGCCGAGGTTACTGTAAGTACTGAAATATTTACCATGTTGGATGATCACGATCTGAATATCATCTGCATTCTTAACAGCAGAAATAACGCCATCAAATATTGCTTTAACCGGAGTGCCGATATCCGCACCGATAGAAGTACAAGAGATATTGATCACCACTTTATTCGATAAAGTATTGTTTCCATAATGCATCAAAATAGACCCTCTGTCAACCGGCCATGATAAGGCGCCCTTATTTTTTTCAAAGCTGGTATTGGTAGCAATATTGGTTGAATTCAATAAAACACTTTCTTGCTTAACCGGTTCTGGTTTAGGCTTAATTGGTTTTGGTGTTACAGGAACAGGCGTTGGGTTAGCAGAGTTTGCATTTGCTGCCGCTAATTTCTTTGCAGCTTCGGCATCTTTTTTTGCTTTCTCTTTGTCAGCCGCAGCTTTTGCTAGAGCGTCTCTTCGTGCATCTTCCTGCGCTCTTCTGATCGCGGCAGCAATGGCATTGCTTACCTTTCTCATTTGATTCTGCTTATCTGCTATCTGGTTATTAAGTTGGTAGCCTTGTGCTTTTAATTGCTGCACAATATCATTTTTTTGCTTCTGCTGATCGGCTAATATATTGATCTCTTTGCTTTGTGTTTCTAATACTGCTGCCTTCTTTTCTCTATTAGCTGCCAGTTCATCAATACGCCCCTTTAATAGTTTTTGTGTGCGGATGATATTCTCACCCTGCAATTCTCTATAACTTCTGTAATTTTTTAAATAGGTAATTCTCGTGATCGCATCATTAAAACTAGAAGCTGATAAAATGAAATTTAAAAAATCAACATTGCTTCTGTTTTTGTACGAATAGATCATACTATTTGTATATTCCTGCTTTAGCGTATCTAACAAAAACGACATTCTTCTTACATCTCTTTGCGAGGTTGTAATATTATTGTCAATACCGCCAAGTTCTTTATTCACGTTTTTAAGTACGCGCTCTTGTTTGTTTAGATTTTCGTTAATGATAGCAAGGTCTCTTCTGCTTACTTTGGTCGATTGTTTATTCTGATCAAGTTGTTGTTGTGTTTGTTCGATCTCATTCTTGAGTTCCTGGCGTTCTTTCTCAAGTTCTTGCTGGTCACCGCCACCTTTAGCTTGTGCTAAAGCAGCAGTGCTTAATAAAATAGAAGAAAGTAAAATAAAAAAAATCCTGATCATTGGTGTAGTTTACAAGATTGCAAAAATACAGTACTGGAGCCTATTTTAGTACTGTAGTAATTAACAACTTGTGAATAATTAACGATTATTTTCGTTTGTAATTTTGTGGAATGGAAAACGAGATAGATAAATCCTTGTTAAAATCGTATTGCTTAAAATTAAGTCGTATGTCTAATTTATTTTTTTCAGAAACAGTTATCTCGCGATAGGTAGCAAAACGGATATTATTCCTGCTATCATAATTATCATAAGTAATATCTGCTGTTCTGTTGCGATTGATATCAACATCATCTAATTTACTATGCAACACCAATGTATCCTGGTTATTGAGCGTTAGCAAATGCTTGAAAATTGTACCGGCTGTCGCCAATAAAATTTTGTTATCTACCTGTTTGTAAGAAGTAATAGGCGTGTTGAAATAAATGGGATTGCCAATAATAAGGTCCTGCAATGTTTTAAAATCAAAAGGTATATCTGCCGTTTCCTGTAAATAATCGATCGAACGTAATTGTGCTTCTTTGTTAAGCTTGTCTAATACAAATACACTGTCTTTTGTAATTAAGATCCTGAAGGCCTCAATATTAAAAACGGTAGCATACATTGAAACCCATATTTCGCTGTCTTTAAGAATGCGTACATAAGCTGTAATAGTTGGTTGCGTACCCTTGCTATCTTCATAATCAACTTTTATTTTAGCAGAGAAAGTTTTGAAATCAATGTGCCTGCTTTCAATGGCAGACATTGTTTTTTTAATGGTTAAAATAGAGTCTACTGACGATTCTTTTTTTGTATTATCTCTTTTATTAATAGCCTTGTGTATCGTTCTTGCAGAACGACAGCTAACAATTGCTATACTTATTACCGCTACTAAAAAAAGCACTATTACTTTCTGGACTCTTATATTATTATTGTTCATCTTTTATTTTTACTGATTAATATTTGCCTGCTATACTTTGCCTGTATGTCCAAAGCCGCCTTCGCCGCGATGGGTGTCATTCAAATATTGTACCTCAATTAGATCGCTTTTTGCAAATTTGGCTATAACCATTTGTGCAATGCGGTCTCCATGCTGTATCGTTTGTGGTTCTTTGCTTAGGTTGATCAATATTACCTTTATCTCGCCTCTGTAATCAGTATCAATTGTTCCGGGTGTGTTTAAACAAGTTAACCCTTGCTTAATAGCCAGGCCACTTCTAGGGCGGATCTGTGCTTCATATCCTTCAGGTAATTCAATTGACAAACCCGTTGGTATCAAAGTGCGTTCAAGTGATTGTAAGGTCACAGCTTCGGCTAAATTAGCCCTTAGGTCCATTCCTGCGGATCCTTCAGTAGCATAAGAAGGCAAAGGATTCGCAGATTTGTTGATGATCTTTAAAGTAATTGGTTGCATGTGCAAAATATTAATGAATGTATGGTTAACCTTTATGAATAAGGTTATTTATTTCTTTTGTAAAAGTACTGTTGCATAAGCAACAAGCCCTTCCTCTCTGCCAACAAACCCCATTTTTTCTGTCGTGGTTGCTTTGATCGAAACATCTGTTATTTGTAAAAAAAGGATGCCAGCTATTGCTTGCTGCATTTGCGGTACATACTCTTTTATTTTTGGTGCCTGCAGACAAAGTGTGCTATCAATATTTACAATATCATATCCTGCTTCTTTGATAAGTGAAAAGCTTTTTTCTAATAAGATCTTGCTATCTATATTTTTGAAAGAAGCATCTGTATCCGGAAAATGTACACCAATATCACCCAGGCAGGCGGCTCCTAATAAGGCATCGCATATAGCATGTAATAATACATCTGCGTCACTATGGCCTAAAGCCCCTTTATGATGAGGGATCTTAACTCCGCCCAACCAAAATTCCCTGTCTTCCACTAATTGATGAAAATCAATCCCAAATCCGATTCGTAGGTTCATTGTAATAAAATTAATTCAGTTAGGGCGGCAATATAAAAACAAAAAAGCGTCACAGTATATATTGTGACGCTTTTTTTAAATGTATTTTAAGTTATGTTGGTTATTCTACTGATGGAGATTTTGATTCGTCATCACTGCCATTACCAAAATCAACTCCTAAAGTGAAACGTACTGTGTTCGATAATGGTAATCTGGTGATACCATTGCCAGAAGGGACCAGGTAAGAAAAATCAAGCGCAAAAGTATTATACTTCAAGCCTGCGCCTACAGTAAAATATTTTCTATTGCCATTGTCAGGGTTTTCATAAAAATACCCCAATCTAAAAGCAAATTGATTTTGATACCAGAATTCAAGTCCTGTAGATATATCGATCAATTTTAACTGATTAGGGCCACTAAATGAGTTGAACCAGCTGCTTGAAACACCTTGTGTATGATATTTGTTTAGTGCCGAGCTATCCGAAGCGGTAAGAGGACTATTTACAACCGGAGGAGCAGGGACTAATAATTTATTCATATCCATAGCAAGTGTGATCTTGCTGTTTTCATCAAACACATGTGTGTAAGCGCCACCTATTCCCAAATTAGCCGGTAAATAATCTTTTTGTGAAGCATCATTTGTATACTTGATCGGAGAACCAAGGTTAGTAATAGAAACACCCCAGTTAAAGCCTTCACCATTGTCGTTTAGACCATGATGGTAAAAAGCAATATCTCCTGCAACAGCAGAAGCTGCTTTATAGGTAGTTGCAGAAGCCCCTGTTCCAAAAGTACCATTGGCCAGATCAGAATTAATATATCTTAAAGCGACACTTAAGCCTGATTTTGGAGATAATTTTCTTGAATATCCAACATCAAGACCGAATTCTTTCGGATTGAATGTCTGAAGAAGATTTCCCGAAACATCTGTAAATTGGATATTGCCTAAACTGAAATATCTAAATCCTACAGAAAGTGTTTGATCTTCATCTAATTGATAATAACCAGCTAAGGATGCAAGAAATACATCATTGATACCTAAGTCTTTAAACCATGGTGTGTAAGAAAGTGATATACCCCCCTGTGTAGTTGCAAATGGCAATTTAGCCCTGTTCCAAAAAACCGCATTAGGATCAGCAGATGTAGCAATGGCTACATCACCCATTCCACCACTGCGGGCATCCGGAGAAATACGTAAAAAAGGTACTGCCGAAGTAACTACGTTGATATTGTTCTGAGCGCTTACTACGTTTGTTGTACACGTTATAATCAATAATAAGCCTGTTAGTCTTTTTAAAGCTGTTTTTTTCATGCCTTCCTGTCTTTTTAGGTAGAGATCAACTCAATAGTAGAATAGTTTTAGTTTTTCTAATTTAATATTACGCAAGCAATTCAAAGGCAATATAAAGAAGTTAGCAAAGTTATAACTAATAGTTAAAAAAGTAAAAAAAATATAAATGAACCTATCTACTAGCAATTTGATTTCAACGTTCAGAAGTTCAGACGCCTTTAATAACTTTTTCGTTGTTTCAGGTGCTTTTTTAACAAAAAAAAGGAAAATGTAAAAATAAGTTAGCTGAAATTTGCTGTATATTGTAGAAAGTATTTATATTCGCAGCCACGTTCTTTCTTTAAATCTAATAATAAGGTTATTTTTTAGTTAACTAACTTGCAAAAACGATATGCTCATGCAAAATGTATTCTCTGGTAAAAGCCTACTTGTCCTTGTAGTTGCTGCCATTACTTTCAATGCTTGTACAAGCAATAAATCTGGTGTATCTAGTGCAACAGGATGGAAGTATGATGATAAGAATATGGGTAACTTCCATGTGGTAAAAATGAAATATCCAAAAGCAGGACCAGGTTTGGTGTTTGTTGAGGGTGGAACTTTCTTAATGGGAGCTAAGGATGAAGATGTTATGAGCGATTGGAACAATGTTCCAAAACGTGTAACGGTTCCTTCATTCTTCATTGATGAAACAGAAGTTGCAAACGTTCATTACCGTGAATATACCTATTGGTTAGAAAATACATTTAGCGGAGATTCTGCTGTAATGGCGAAAGCTTTACCAGATAGCCTTTGCTGGCGCGCTGAATTGGCTTACAATGAACCTTACGTAGAATACTATTTCCGTTTTCCTGCATATAATTTTTATCCAGTAGTAGGAGTTAGCTGGTTGCAAGCTCGTGATTTTTGTCTTTGGAGAACAGATAGAGTAAACGAATTAAACCTTGAACAGGCCGGATATCTTAAAAAAGATTTTACCAAAAAAGAAATGAAAGGCGGCGGTGCTGATAATTCTTTCGCACTTGATACTTATTTGTCTGCTCCTGATCAAATTCAAGGTAAAGCTGCCCCTAAAAAATCTGGTTTAAAAGATGTTAGCGGTAAAGTTAGAAAAACAGTAAGAATGGAAGATGGTATCTTAAACATGGGATATCGCCTACCTACAGAAGCTGAATGGGAATATGCTGCATACGGTTTAGTTGCACAAAACCCTAGTCCTCGTAAGTCTGAAAATGGCCAACGTGGCGAAGAATTAGAATCTAATCAACAAATATATTCTTGGAGCGCAAATCCTAACGGATTACGTGATAACAGAAGAGGTAACTGGCAAGGAGCTTTCTTAGCAAACTTCAAACGCGGTACTGGTGATAACATGGGTATTGCGGGTGGTTTAAATGACCGTTCACCTATTCCTGCCGATGTTAAATCTTTCTTTCCGAATGCATTTGGCTTGTACAATATGTGTGGTAATGTTAGCGAATGGGTTGCTGATGTGTACAGACCTTTAACACCTTCTGATGCATCTGATTTTAACTACTTCCGCGGTAACAGATTCACTAAATTATACAAAGATGGTAGCGGCGAATACGTAAGAGATAGCAGCACTGGCCATTTAAAAAGAGTAGATGTTAGCGATAACGAAACAAGAGATCGCCGTAACTACCAACGCAACAATGCACTTGGATATATGGATGGTGATTCTTCAAGCAATTCATCTTACCAATCAGGTGTTACAACTTTGATCAGCGATAAAGGAAGAGTATACAAAGGCGGAAGCTGGAACGATATGCCTTACTGGTTATCACCTGGAGCTCGTCGTTTCTTGGATGAAGATCAATCTTCAAGTGCTATTGGTTTCCGTTGTGCACAAACTTTCTTAGGTCCTCAGGAAGGTCCTGGTTTTAAAGAAGGTAACTTGTTCCCTAACCGTAGACAAAACAAAAAGAAGCACTAGTTTCATAACAATATTTAAAAAGCCCTTCAATTATGAGGGGCTTTTTTTATGTGGATGCAATGCGATAAATGATCTGGAATTAGAATAGAATTTTAAACAGCTCCTATTTTTTCTTTTAAAATATTTTCGGCAAATTTCAATTGCTGTTCCATGCTAAGATTGGTATTATCCAATACCACAGCATCATCAGCTTTGCGCAAAGGACTGATCTCTCTATTAGAATCTATATAATCACGCATCTCAAGGTTGTTCTTTACTTCTTCAATGGTTATGTTAGGATTCTTCTGGTAAAGTTCTTTAAATCTTCTCTCCACTCTTACAGCGCTATCTGCGGTCATAAATATTTTGAGCTGTGCATTCGGGAACACCGTTGTGCCAATATCACGGCCATCCATAACGATCCCTTTCTTTTTACCCATTAACCGTTGTTGCGCTACTGCAAAATCTCTTACTTCCTTAATTGCAGCGACTTCGCTTACTTTATCGGCAATGATCATATCTCTGATCAGGTACTCAACATTTTCTCCATTTAAATAGATCTCAGATTGATGTGAGACTTCGTTAGGGTGAAATTCAATAGTAATATCAGCTAAGGCATCTACCACTTGCTTATGATCTGTATAATCAATATGGTGGCGAAGAAAAAATAGCGTGATCGCACGGTACATAGCCCCACTGTCAATATAAGCATAGCCCAGTTTCTTGGCCAGCTGTTTGGCTAAAGTGCTTTTTCCACAAGAGGAATATCCATCAATTGTTATGATGCTATTTTTCATTACTGCAAAAATCCATTAATTATTTCATCCTTCAAAAAGAAAAAGCCCTCCGATTTGCGGAGGGCTTTTTACCTGATCTATTAATTTATGCTTCGGCAGATTTAGCGCCTTTCTTTTTTTCGGTATCCTTTAAAGTGAATTTTATTTTTTCATTCTCTTTATCAAGATCAGCGATCAAAATATCACCGGCTTTCACATTCATATTTAATATTTCTTCCGCTAACGGATCTTCTAAATATTTTTGAATAGCCCTGTGTAATGGCCTTGCACCGAATTGAGAATCGTATCCTTTATCCGCGATAAAATTCTTCGCATCTTCAGATAGTTCCATTCCAAAACCAAGGTTAACCAAACGTTTCATTACGCCTTTCATTAAAATATCAATAATTTCAAAGATATTTTGCCTGTCTAATGAGTTAAAGATAATTACATCATCGATCCTGTTTAAAAATTCAGGACTGAATGTACGTTTTAAAGCTTTTTCAATTACAGCCTTATTGTTTTCATCAACATTCATTGCTCTTGCTGCAGTAGCGAAACCAACGCCATCACCAAAGTCTTTCAACTGACGGGCACCAATGTTTGATGTCATGATAATAAGCGTATTCTTGAAATCGATCTTTCTGCCCAATCCATCTGTTAACTGCCCATCATCTAATACCTGTAATAAAATATTATAGATATCGGGATGTGCCTTTTCAATTTCATCCAATAAGATAACACTGTATGGTTTACGCCTAACTCTTTCGGTTAACTGGCCACCTTCTTCATAACCAACATATCCCGGAGGTGCGCCGATCAAACGGCTGACAGTGAATTTTTCCATGTATTCACTCATATCGATCCTGATCAAAGAATCTTCATTGTCGAACATATATCTTGCTAATGACCTTGCTAATTCTGTTTTGCCAACACCTGTAGGACCTAAGAATATAAATGTACCAATTGGTTTTTTAGGATCTTTTAATCCAACACGGTTACGCTGAATAGCTTTCACTACTTTTTGTATCGCTTCGTTTTGTCCAACTACTGCATCTTTCAGATCATCCGCCATGCGACGTAATTTTTCTGTTTCTTCCTGAACCATACGTTTAACAGGGATACCTGTCATCATGCTGATCACTTCAGCTATATCTTCTTCTTCAATAGGGAAGCGTTTGTTCTTGCTTTCTTCTTCCCAATCGTGTTTAGCTTTTTCCAGTTCTTCCTGTAAACGTTTTTCAGAATCTCTTAGTGAAGCGGCTTCTTCAAAGCGTTGGCTCTTTACCACTTTGTTTTTTTCAAGCTTGATCTCATCTATCTTCTTTTCTAACTCAATTACTTCGTTAGGAACATTGATATTTTTGATGTGCTTTCTTGCGCCTACTTCATCCATTACATCAATGGCTTTATCTGGCAATAACTTATCAGTCATGTAGCGTTCGCTTAATTTAACACAAGCATCAATAGCTTGTTCGCTATACGTTACATTATGATAATCTTCGTATTTGCTTTTAATATTTGTAAGGATCTGTATTGTTTCTTCTACTGAAGGCTGATCTACAATTACTTTTTGAAAACGACGGTCCAGTGCACCATCTTTTTCAATATGCATTCTGTATTCATCTAAAGTAGAGGCACCGATACATTGCAATTCGCCTCTTGCCAAAGCAGGTTTAAAAATATTGGAAGCATCCAAAGAACCGCTGGCACCACCGGCACCAACAATAGTATGTATCTCATCAATGAACAAAATAACATCCCTGTTCTTTTCCAATTCATTCATGATCGCTTTCATTCTTTCTTCAAACTGGCCTCGGTATTTAGTACCGGCAACCAATGCCGCCAGGTCAAGCGATACAACTCTTTTATCGAATAGTACTCTACTTACTTTGCGTTGCACGATCCTTAATGCTAAACCTTCTACGATGGCGGTTTTACCCACACCTGGTTCACCAATTAATATCGGGTTATTCTTTTTACGGCGACTCAATATTTGAGATACCCTTTCAATTTCGATTTCTCTACCTACAATAGGATCTAAAGAACCGCTTTCAGCCAAACGTGTGATATCTCTACCAAAATTATCAAGAACCGGAGTTTTTGTTTTTGGAGCATTCGCACCACCACGTTGTGCTTTTTGTTGTGAGCCATATTGTTTTCTTTCTTCATCAAAATCATCTTCATTTTCTTCAGAAAATTCTGCTGCAGGAGGCGTACTTGTTACAAAGCCTAATTCATTTTTGAAAACATCGTAATCAACATCAAACTGATTTAAAATTTGGGTGGCTATGTTTTCTTTATTTTTTAAGATAGATAACATTAAATGTTCGCTTTCTACTACCGCGCTTTTGCTCGCTTTAGCTTCCAGCACAGTGATGCGTATCACCTTCTCTGCTTGCTTTGTAAGCGGCAGCGAATTAATGTTAGCAATATTCTTTCCTGTCTTATCTTTTACGGCTACTTCAATTTCTTTACGTAGTTCTTGCAGATCAATGTTTAAAGATTTTAATATTTTGATAGCGGTGTTTTCTTCATCGCGGATCAATCCCAGCACTAAATGTTCCGTGCCAATAAAATCATTGCCCAATCTCAAAGCTTCTTCCCTACTATAAGAAATTATTTCTTTTACTTGTGCTGAAAAATTGTTGTCCATGTTATTTGAGTTTAGCTTGTACAATAATAACGATTATTTCGAAGATAAAGTTTGTCGCTCCACCTGAATGTTGATATGTTAAAAAGTTAAAATTTGCAGTAAAAACATTGTGTTATTATAAAGATTTAAAAGAGATTGTTTACGCAGCTTGTGTATTAAAATTACTACTATTTTAACTAATTTAACTGCTGAAAAACTTCCACATCTCTAAACAACAAAATTCAAATTTTCCTTTACTTTTACAAAGCACACCGGTTGAAACTTCAAACCTTATTATATGAATGTCAAAATAGATACCAAAGAGAAATTTACTGTTATTAAGCCACAGGAGGTGCAGCTTTCTGCTAATATGACAGAAGAACTGAGCAGTTTACTGCTTCCTTACCTGCAAAAAGACATACCGCATATCATTTTAAAAATGACTGATGTTCAAAGCATTGATAAAGAAAGTGCGGATAAACTGGCGACTCTTCAACAACAATTTTACGAGAATGACAAGTCTTTTGTGATCTGTGAATTGAGCGATTCGGTAGAAGAATTGCTTGAAAAAGAAGAGCTTTTTGATATCATGAATATAACGCCAACAGAAAGCGAAGCCTGGGATATTCTGCAAATGGAAGAGATCGAAAGGGAACTATTTAATGAATAATGTATTCATCAATTAAGAATTAGGAATGAAGAATTAAGAATTCCTTTAATGCTTAGTATATTACAAAACAATACAAACCTTCTGCCTATCAATTCTTAATTCATCACTTTTAATTCTTCATTAATTGCTGGCACTTACTATACTTGGAAATAACTCTGCGATACCGGCCTTTGACAGAAACCCCACTGCTCAGATCTTACAAACATTTGATACAAGTTACCTGATCGATTGTGGCGAAGGAACGCAAATGCAAATGGCCAAGTATAAAATTCGCAGAAGCAAGATCACGCATGTTTTCATTTCTCATTTACATGGGGATCATTATTTTGGTTTAATAGGTTTATTGAACAGTTTGAGTCTTTTAGGAAGAACACAGGATCTGCATATTCACGCGCCCGCACCTTTACAAAATATTATCAATATACAGCTGCAGGTAGTACATGGTCAACTATCTTTTAAAATTTATTTTCATGATCTTACCAAAGAAGGATTGATCGTAGATGATAAAAGAGTAACTGTTCATTGCTTTTCTGTGCAACATAAAATTGAATGCTGGGGATTTTTATTCAGAGAAAAAAAACACCCACGAAAAGTTGATGCTGAAAGAGCAAGAGCGTATGAGATACCCGCAAGCTTTTATGAAAAGCTACAGGAAGGCGAGGATTATACCAATAAAAAAGGAACGATCATACCAAACAGCGAGGTAACGGTAGCTGCTATACCTGCTAAAAGCTACGCCTACTGTGCTGATACAAAATATGATGAAACGATCATTGAAAAAATAAAAGAGGTAGATCTACTGTATCACGAAACTACCTATCTGAAAAATTTAGAAAAAATTGCAGGTGAAAGATTTCATAGCACTACTACACAAGCTGCAGCGATTGCCAAAAAATCTGGTGCAAAAAGATTATTGATCGGCCATTTTTCTTCGAAGTATGAAACCTTACAAGAGTTTCATACAGAAGCTTCTGAAATTTTTGAAAATACAGAATTGGCTATACAAGGCGTTTGTTACAGAATATAACAGCTATTATTTTACGGATGATTCAATCCATAAGTTTTTGTAGCGCTTAATATATCTGCGGGCCATGTACCTGCTTTCGCATCTGTATTTTGCGTGGTTCCATTATCATGGTCATAAATACAACGCGTAACTAAACCATCCTGGTACCAGGCCCATGCAAAATATCCGATGCTATCCGTTACGGCTTGTGTTAGTATCACATCATAATTAATAGCAAAAAGGATATTGGTATTTTGATTGGGAGTAGGAGGGTTACTATAATCTGGTATTGGCGTATTCGGATCATTAGGTGTTAATGCACCATTGAGGGTTTGATCAATAGTACTGCAATCAAACGGAACAGGTGCCAGTGCTTCTACTTCATTACTTGGATCTGCCCAGTTAGACACTTCTCCTAAGACAAAAGGCAAATTGCTGTTTTTTATCGCGTCCATTCTAGTGATATAATCGCTGCTACAGCCGGCAGCAGAAATAATATCATAACTTCTGCCCCAATAAGTATGTGTACTAAGCAGGATGTTTTTTCTAGGATCATGGTTAATAATGGCACTTCCTGTATCTATTAAAAATGTACTATTAGTACCCCCATCGGGAGCATCTATCATTATAGGACAATTGACACCGTTAGTCCTTAATTGATTAATAAGTGTATTGTATTTGCTGACAAATATTGCGTGCGTTACATCTGTAGTTGGATCATTATAAGTGGTGTGGCTCCATTCATTGGCTAGGTTAATGATGATCTTGTTTTGGTATTTTTTTACTAGCGCTACCACATTGGCGTCATTCCAAAAAGGAACAACATAAGTATTGAATCCTGTTGTATCATTTGCACCTGTCGAAGTAATGTCCCACAAATAAATTACAGGAATTAAATTCAAATTGGTGTAAGCAGTAATCAACGATTCTAAATTACTTACTGAGTATTGTGATCCGCCAACTGTCTGACTTAGCCATAAAAGTCTTACTGCATTACATTTTGTAGCGTTACTGTGAACAACATATGCAATGCTACTCATAGTAGAAGGGTTTACGTTCTGATAAGTGCCACCGCTATTATTGCCACCATAGAAGGCCACGTTTACACCACGCAATAAAATAGTATTACCATTTGTATCAGTAAGATGGCGACCAATTACTTGTAGTGTTTTTACTGGAGTATTGACTGTAGTATCACCGGAGTTTTGCTGTATTACTGGCGCGTTGTTTTTTTTGCTGCAAGCTATAATTACTACAACTATCATCAGGAAAGCGATTACCTTTTTCATATTATTTAGTTTTTGAACTATTTAATTAAAAAGGAATTTACAACAAAAACAGTTATTTAGCAGAAAGATAATTTTTTACTTGCTGATGCACTCCTTTGCTTAGGGGTACCATTGGCAGGCGCAATATATTTTCTATCAAACCTAATTCATGTAAAAAGGCTTTTACACCTGCCGGATTGTTTTCAGTAAAGAGTAAGTTATATGCTTCTACAAGCGTATCATTTATTTTTTTTGCGGCAACAAAATCTTGTTTTAATCCCAATCTAACCATGTCTCCGAATTCTTTAGGGAAACAGTTGGCTGCAACACTTATTACGCCATCAATACCACAAGCCAATTCTGGCATTACCAGGTCATCATCACCACTAACAACTAAAAAATCATTTGGCCTGTCACGCAAAATTTGCATGCATTGAGGAATACTGTTGCTTGCTTCTTTTATACCGCCAATATTAGCTACTTCATTCGCTAGTCTGATCGTTGTTGCCGCTTCCATATTACGGCCCGTTCTGCCCGGTACATTGTATAAAATAATAGGTTTAGACGATGCTGCAGCCAGTGCTTTATAGTGCTGATAAATACCTTCCTGGGATGGTTTATTGTAATAAGGGCTTGCGCTTAAAACAGCAATGGCTTTATCAAGCGGATATGTTTCCAGGTCTTTTGTTACTTCTTTTGTGTTATTGCCACCAATACCTACAACTACCGGCACGCGGTTATTTACCGCTTCAAAAGTAAAATTGATGATATCGAATTTTTCTTCTTTTGACAGGGTAGGCGTTTCGCCGGTTGTACCAAGTGAAACAATGTATTCTATGCCATTGCTGATATTAAAATCTATTAACTTACCTAAGGCAGTAAAATCAATATCCTCATTCGCTTTAAATGGCGTTACTATTGCCACACCTGTACCTTGTAATTTTTTTCTTAAACTCATTATTAATAGAAATTTGTGCGAAGTTATTGTTATGAAATCAAATGGTAAAACAAAAAATCCTCCGGTTATGGAGGATCTGACTATCTTTTATTGAAAGTATTATTGTTAGTTCCTCTACATCACCGACGCCGTTGCCTGTTTCAGTATTTCTGAATGGTTTATGTAATCCTTATCAGGACTATAGATAAACAAGCAAGTACCATTTTTTATCTTTTGGATAATTGGAACCTGTAGAGCAGGAGGAATAGCAGGACAACCCCAACTGCGACCAATATAACCATGAGAACGAACCATGCTGGCACCTACATATTCTGCACCATGCATCACGATATTGCGTCTGTTAGCGTTGTCATTGATACCTTTTTCAAGGCCTTCCAATTTTAATGAATAGCCATGTTCTCCGTTGTAAGTACCTAAAGTTTCATAAAAGCCTAAACTACTTTTATCGCTTGAAGGATCGTTAGAGAAATTTTGCGCATATTCTTTTCCGGAATTCATTCCATGTGCAACGTACGTATTGAACAATACTTTCTGATTTTTAAGGTCAAGAACGTACAATCTTTTTTGTGAAGAAGCTCTACTGAAATCTACAATTGAAATAACGTTGTAATTTTCAACTTTCCCTACGGCTTTCATGATATCAAGGCCTTTCATCGCATAATCAAATGCTTCTTTAGCCAATCCTAAAGAACCTAATTTAAGGCTATCGTATATATTATTTCTTCTTAATTCAGCTGGCGAAATCGTGTTGCTTTTAACTGAAGTAGTAATTATAGTATTGCTCATTGGTTTCGACTTAGCAAAAACAAAAGGCATACTTAAAGCAACCAGAAAAAATGAAGAAAAGGATATATAACTTTTCTTAAGAGTAAATTTTTTCATATTCTACTATATAGATAAACAAACAATCTCCGACTCAACTGTATAACGTTGAAAAGGAAGTTTTAATATTTAAAAAAAGGTATTTTTTAACAAGCTAATCATTTATTGGATGACCAATAAACCCTACCCCAACAAGCAAAAGTTTGGGTGGGTTGCAAATATATACCTATAAATTGTTACCAGCCTATAAAAACGGGTGAAATTTTAGAAAAATATATCGGTATAATTTATTGATGATCAATGCTTTAATAGAAAAAGAGCAAAAAATCTTGTTAATAAACCAGGATTTTTTACTCTTTTTCAAAAATTATATCAAAAATGCCCTTATTGAGGCAGTGGCTGCGTTGAGGCAGGTGTAGCTGTTGGCGTGGTTGCAGGGGTTGTTGCTGCAGGAGGCGTTGTAGTAGCGGGTGCTGGTGTTACATCATTTGCAACTGGCACAGTTGATGGTGATGCAGGCGTGGTTGCCGGAGTAGTAGCCGGTTGAGGATTGCCTTGATTATTTTGTCTTAGCGCCTCATTAGCATCCTGCCTTGTTTTTACATCAGCGGCTGCGGCATCTTCCTTAGCTTTTTTATCTGCGGCAGCTTTTGCGGTTGCAGCATCTTGTTTAGCTTGTTTTTTTGCGGCTTCCTTGGCTGCATCATCTTTTGCTTCTGCCGCTTTTTTATCGGCATCTACCTGTGCTTTTTCCGCTTTTTCAGTTTCTTCTTTGTTTAGCTCTTCTTGTTTTCTGGCAACTTCTTTGGCTTGTTTTTCTTGTGCCTCAGTCGCTTCTTCTGATTCTTTTTTATCTATCCTTGCTTTTTCTCTGGCGTTATCTTGGTCTATCTTCTTTTGTCTTTCGGCTGCTTGTTCATCAGCTTCCTTTTGTTGCCTGTCTTTTACTTCTGCCGCTTTTTGATCTGCCTCTTTTTGTTTTATTGCTGCTTCTTTATCTGCCTTATCTTTTGCTTCAGCATTTTGTTTATCTATTTCAGCTTGTTTTTTTGCTTGTTCTTTGGCATTTGCTGCTGCTATTTGATCAGATTTTTCTTTGTCTTTAGCAGCCTGTTCTGCTGCTTCTTTATCTGCTTTGTCTTTTGCCGCCGCGTTTTGTTTATCTATTTCAGCCTGTTTTTTTGATTGCTCTTTGGCATTTTCTGCGGCAGCTTTATCGGATCTTTCTTTGTCTTTAGCGGCCTGTTCAGTTGCTTCCTTATCTGCTTTCTCTTTAGCCTTAGCTGCTTCCTCCGCAGCTTTTTTATCGTTCTTTGCTTTTTCTTCTGCTTGTTCTTTGTCTAATCTTTCTTGTTTTTTTGCTTGTTCTTTGGCTGCTTCTGCTGCTTCTCTATCTGATCTTTCTTTATCTTCTTTTACTTTTCTTACAGCTTCTTTGTCTGCGCGCTCTTTATCCTCTGCCGCTTTTTTTGCAGCTTCTTTATCAGCTCTTGCTTTTTCTTCCGCTGCTTTTTTTGCAGCTTCTTTGTCGGCCTTTGCTTTTTCTTCAGCTAATTTTTTATCTTCTTTTTCTTTCTCTCTTTTTTGTTCCTTGGTCATGGATTGAGCGAAAGAAGTAGTATGGCTTATTGTTAATAAGGCCGAGATGATCAATAGTGTAGATAATAGTTTTTTCATATTTTTTATTTTAAGCGTCGTTAAGGTATTTCAATGATTTACTAAAGATAAGAAATGCCGCATTATATCAACAAACAGCCGGAAATAAAAATCCCACCTATTTAGGTGGGATCGTATTGAAATAGTTATTGAATTATACCAGGTAACGGGCTATTGCGTTGCCATCAGCTGTTTCTAATAATGATTTGCCTACTAAGAATTCATCTACTTTTTGAGCACAATCGCGACCTTCTTTAATTGCCCAAACAACCAATGATTGTCCACGGCGTATATCACCTGCTGCAAATACTTTAGGGATACTTGTCTGGTAGCTTTTTTCCGGCGCCCTTACGTTTCCACGTTCGTCTAATTCTATTTCTAATTGTTCGATCAATCCCTGGTGTTGCGGGTGTAAGAAACCCATTGCTAACAAAGCCAATTCGCATGGGATATCTCTTTCACTTCCTTTTACTTCTTCAAATTTAGCGGCCCTGCCATCAACCATTGTCCATTCAAGGTCAACTAGTTTGATCGCTTTTAAATTACCATTATCATCACCGATAAATTCTTTTGTGGCTACTGCCCAGCTGCGTTCAACACCTTCTTCATGTGATGAAGTTGTTTTTAATAACATTGGGTAAGTAGGCCAAGGCATTTGCATGATACGTTCTGCCGGAGGCTTAGGTAATAATTCGAACTGCGTTACAGTATTTGCTTTATGACGGTTAGAAGTACCCACACAATCGCTACCCGTATCACCACCACCAATCACTACTACATTTTTTCCTGTTGCCCAGATATCTTCGCCTTCAACAGGCCTGTTAGCAACTCTTTTATTTTGTTGTTTTAAGAATTCCATTGCGTAGTAAACACCTTTAAGGTCTCTGCCCGGGATGCCTAAATTTCTTGGAATGGTTGAACCACCTGTTAGCACGATCGCGTGAAATTCACGTGATACGTCGCTGATACTAACGTTAACGCCTACATTCGAATTGCATTTGAATGTGATACCTTCTTCTTCCATTAATTTTACTCTTCTATCGATCACCCATTTTTCTAATTTGAAATCGGGGATACCGTAGCGTAATAAGCCTCCCGGCGCATCATCTCTTTCGAATACGGTTACTAAATGGCCCGCATAATTTAATTGTGTTGCTGCTGCTAAACCTGCCGGACCAGAACCGATCACTGCTACTTTTTTACCTGTGCGGATCGCTGGTTTTCTTGGTTGAACAAAACCTTTATCAAAAGCTATTTCAATAATATGCCTTTCAATTTCTTCAATAGTAATAGCCGGTTGGTTGATGCCTAGTACACAAGCTGTTTCGCAAGGTGCAGGACAGATCCTTCCGGTAAACTCAGGAAAGTTATTGGTTGAATCTAAGATCTCGTATGCTTCTTTCCAGCTTTTGCGGTAGACTGCATCGTTGAATTCAGGGATCACATTTCCTAGCGGGCAACCACTATGACAAAAAGGAACGCCACAATCCATGCATCTTGCAGATTGCTGGTTTAATTTTTCGTCTGTAAAACGATTTACGAATTCGCCGTAATCATTACGTCTTTCATCTACCGGACGCTTGGTCGGTAACTCTCTTGTGAATTCTAAAAAGCCTGTTGGTTTACCCATCTTTGTTCTTTTTTATTCTTAGTTCAATAATGATAATCAGTTGCCATGTGCGACGCCAATGAAGCTTAATAGTATTACTAAACCCTGACTCAAAATAATTCGCATTATTTATTTACGCTGGCTGCTGCTTTTTTATTTTGTAAAACTTTCTTGTAATCCTTAGGAAATACTTTGATAAAATTCTTCAGCTGATTTTCGAAATCATCTAATACGAATTTTGCCACCGTACTCTTAGTGAAGTTGTAATGATTGCTGATCAACTCATACAATTCATTTTTATCATCATCGCCAATCGGATCAAGGTCAACCATTTCTTTGTTACATAAGGTTTCAAAATTTCCTTTTGTATCGTAGATGTAAGCGATACCGCCGCTCATACCTGCAGCGAAGTTTCTGCCTGTTGTACCTAGTATTACTACTTTACCACCGGTCATGTATTCGCAACCGTGATCACCAACGCCTTCTACGACTGCTGTGGCACCTGAGTTACGTACGGCAAAACGTTCACCTGCTTTACCTCTGATATATGATTCACCTGCAGTAGCACCGTAGAATGCTACGTTACCGATGATGATATTATCTTCAGGAACAAATGTTGCGTTGTGAGATGGATACACAATTAATTTAGCGCCGCTTAAGCCTTTACCAAAATAATCGTTTGCATCACCTTCCAATTCAAGTGTTACACCTTTTGCGTTGAAAGCGCCAAAGCTTTGTCCGGCTGTTCCTTTTAATTTGAAATGGATCGTATCATCCGGTAAGCCTGCGCCTTTGTATTTTTTAGATATCTCATTCGATAAAATTGTACCGATGGTTCTATCTAAATTAATTACATCAAAAGATGCTTTTACTTTTAGTCCGCTATCGAGTGCCGGTTTTGCAGCAGTCAATAATTTCCAATCCAATACTTTTTCCATTTCATGATCTTGCAACTCTGTGTTATAAATAGCACAGCTTGGTTCTGCAGGATCTCTGTATAATACAGGAGAAAGATCTAATTTTTTATATTTCCAATGAGTGATGTTCTCTCTCATTTCTAACATATCAGCTTGTCCAACCATTTCATTGATCGTTCTGAAACCTAATTCAGCCATGATCTCTCTTAATTCTTCTGTCAAGAATTTAAATAGATTCACTACATGATCAGGGTTGCCGGAGAAACGTGCACGCAATTCAGGATCTTGTGTTGCTACACCAACCGGACAAGTATTCAAATGGCATTTACGCATCATGATACAACCTTCAACAACCAATGCCGCTGTTGCAACGCCCCATTCTTCTGCGCCTAACAAAGTTGCTATCGCGATATCACGTCCTGTTTTTAATTGTCCGTCTGTTTGCAATACAACACGGCTACGTAAACCATTCTTTACTAAAGTTTGTTGTGCTTCAGCCAGACCAAGTTCCCATGGTAAGCCTGCGTGTTTGATAGAGCTGATAGGAGATGCACCTGTACCGCCATCAAAACCTGCAACTAATACAACATCTGCTTTTGCTTTTGCAACGCCTGCTGCAATCGTTCCAACACCTGCTTTAGAAACAAGCTTAACATTTATTCTTGCTGCGCGATTGGCATTCTTTAAGTCGAATATCAATTGTGCCAGATCTTCAATAGAATAAATATCATGATGCGGAGGAGGCGAAATCAAACCTACACCCGGTGTAGCATGTCTTGTTTTTCCTATCCAGTCATCCACTTTATGTCCGGGAAGCTGTCCGCCTTCACCTGGTTTAGCGCCCTGCGCCATTTTAATTTGAATTTCGTCTGCTTCAGTCAGGTAATAACTTGTTACACCAAACCTTGCAGAAGCCACTTGTTTGATAGCACTACGCATTGAATCGCCATTGGCCATTTTCTCAAAACGCATTTCATCTTCACCACCTTCACCCGTATTGCTTTTACCACCTAAGCGGTTCATAGCAACAGCTAATGTACTGTGTGCTTCATGAGAGATAGAGCCAAAGCTCATTGCGCCTGTAGCAAAACGTTTGTAGATCTTTTCTGCCGATTCAACCTCTTCGATTGGAATAGGTGTGCGGTTGTGTTTGAACTGGAACAAGCTTCTTAAGGTCATAGCTTTTTCGCCCTGATCATTTACCAGCTTAGAATATTTCTTGAATGTTGGATAATCATTCAGTCTTGTTGAATATTGTAATAAATGGATCGTTTGCGGGTTAAACAAATGCGCTTCACCTTTACGTTTCCATTGATACAATCCACCAACAGGTAAACGATCAACCGGTATATCTTTTTTGCTAAATGCAAAACTGTGTTTCGCTAAATTTTCTTTTGCTATTTCATCCAAGCCCATTCCTTCGATACGTGAAACAGCGCCGGTGAAATATTTATCAACCACTGTTTTATTTAAACCGATGATCTCAAATATTTGTGCACCCTGATATGATTGCAGTGTTGAGATACCCATTTTAGAGAATACTTTCAACAAGCCATCATTCACGGCTTTGATATAATTTTTCTTTAGATAATCAACATCCAGCTCAGTTTCCATTCTGCCTGTCAGTTTCATATCGCGGATAGTAGACAATGCTAAATATGGATTGATAGCTGTTGCACCGAAACCTAATAAACATGCGAAGTGATGTACTTCCCAAACATCGCCCGCTTCCACTAGAATTCCTACGTGCCCGCGAACACCTTTACGAATAAGGTGATGATGTATTGCAGCTGTTGCTAATAAAGATGGGATAGGCGCATGTTCGGAATCGATCGCTCTATCTGTTAATACGATTACTTTAAATCCATCTTCGACAGCATCTACAGCATAACGACAAATTCTTTCTAATCCTTTTTGTAAAGAATCAGGTTTGCCATCTGCTCTGTAATACATCTGTAAGGTCTTGGCCTGGAATACGCCTGTATCAATACTTCTGATCTTTTCTAATTCGTAATTAGATAATACAGGATGTTTTAATGCTACCGTATGACAGCTTAAAGGATCTTCTAATAATATATTAGCATTGTTGCCCATGAAGGTTGCCAAAGACATCACCAATCTTTCACGAATAGGATCGATAGGAGGGTTGGTTACCTGCGCAAACAATTGTTTGAAATAAGAACTTAAATGCTGTGGCTGATCGCTCAATATTGCTAAAGGAACATCGGTACCCATTGAACCAATTGGTTCTTTGCCTTCCAATGCCATTGGTGCAATCAATGTATCCAGATCTTCAGTTGAATAACCGAATGCTTTTTGATATTTAAATATCTGATCGTGTTCCAAATGTGTGAACATGATGCGTGGTTCCGGTAATTCTTCTAAACGAATTTTATATTTATTTAACCAGTCGCCGTAAGGTTGTTGAGAACAGATAGTTTTTTTCAATTCATCATCACTGATAATTCTACCTTGTTCCATATCTACTACGAACATTTTGCCCGGTTGTAGACGGCCATTCTCTTTTACTAATGCAGGATCGATAGGAAGCGCACCACTCTCAGAAGCCATGATAACCCTGTCATCTTTAGTAACGCAATATCTTGAAGGGCGTAAACCATTTCTATCAAGCGTAGCGCCGATAATTTTTCCATCAGTGAAAGAGATAGAAGCCGGTCCATCCCAAGGTTCCATAATAGAAGCATGGTATTCGTAAAATGCTTTTTTAACAGGATCCATTTTATCATCACCATCCCAGGCCTCAGGGATCAACATCATCATTACGTGTGGTAATGAACGGCCCGTCATGGTTAATAATTCAACGGTATTATCCAAGCAGGCAGAATCTGATTGTTTACCCGAAACGATCGGCAATAACATTTCCATTTCTTCTTTAGAAAAGAAGGGAGAAGTAAAACCTTTTTCGCCGGCTTTTAACCAGTTTAAATTTCCTTGTAAAGTATTGATCTCACCATTATGTGCGATGTAACGGAATGGCTGCGCTAGTTTCCATGAAGGGAAAGTATTGGTAGCAAAACGAGAATGCACCAAACCAAAGGCAGAGACAACTCTTTTGTTAGTAAGATCAGAAAAATAACCACGCACCTGCGTACTCATTAACTGGCCTTTGTAAACTAAAGTTTTATGTGATAAAGAAGCGATATAAAAACCTATCTCATCTTTTTTAGTAGTATTTGTAATGATATGGCTCGCTGCATTGCGTAACACAAATAATTTGCGTTCGAAAACTTCGGGAGACATATTATCCGGGCAAGCAACGAATACATGTTCCATAACAGGCTCTACTGATAAAGCTGTATGGCCAATGCCATCTTTATTTACAGGCACAGTACGATAACCTAATACTTCAATGCCTAATTTTTCAGCAGTTCTGTAGAAGATCTCTTTGCACTCGTTTATTAATTGTTGATCTTTTGGAAAGAACACAACGCCTACGCCGTATTTACCGCATTCCGGTAAATGAAAGCCAAGCCTAACGCCTTCGTCAAAGAAAAATTCGTGTGGAATTTGAATAAATATACCGGCACCATCACCTGAGTTCTTCTCGCAACCACATGCACCGCGGTGCTCCATGTTTTCCAGGATAGTTAATGCATCAGAAATGTTCTGGTGCGACTTATTTCCCTTGATATGTGCAACAAAGCCAATACCACAAGAATCATGTTCAAAGTCGGGGGAATACAAACCGGTGTTACTATTACTAACCATAATTATTATTTAATCAATAATGATGAAAAAATTATTCGTTTAGCAGCAACCGTAGTGAAAAAGACAATCAAGCAAATTTATTTAAAATTTGCCAAGAATCCAATAGCTGTAGAAAAAACTCCACGCTATACCAGATACCCAAAAACATTGTCATTTTGACTCAGCGCTGTGTAGTTTATTTGGTATTTATTTAGATTTTGAAGCAAAACTTCATAATCTTCTCTAGATTTTAACTCAATGCCTACTAATGCGGGTCCTGTCTCTTTATTATGCTTTTGCATATATTCGAAACGCGTAATATCATCGTTTGGTCCGAGTACATGGTTTACAAACTCTTTCAACGCACCCGGTCGTTGTGCAAAGCGAATTAAGAAATAATGTTTTAAGCCTTCATATTGTAAAGACCTTTCTTTTATCTCCTGCATTCTGTCAATGTCATTATTGCCGCCGCTTAAAATGCAGACTACTGTTTTACCTTTTATCTGCTCGGAATAATGCTTTAGTGCTGCGATCGATAATGCACCTGCGGGTTCGGCAACGATCGCATCTTCATTGTATAATTTTAAAATAGTTGTACACACTTTTCCTTCCGGTACAAGATTTATTTCAGTTAATACATCTTTGCAAATTGCATAGGTTATATCACCCACTCTTTTTACAGAAGCCCCATCAACAAAACGATCAACGGTTTCTAACGTAACAGGATGGCCTGCTTTGAAAGCTGCTAACATTGAGGGAGCTCCTTCGGGCTCAACACCAATTATTTTTGTTTGAGGAGAAAATGTTTTGAAATAAGAGCCAACGCCAGCAGCTAAACCACCACCGCCAATTGGCAGAAACAAATAATCTATCTGTGGCTGGTCTTCTAATATTTCGACACCAACTGTTCCTTGCCCTTCGATAATTTTATAATCATCAAACGGATGAATAAAGGTCATGCTATGTTCAGCCGTATATTGTTTTGCAGCGATCGCGCAATCATCAAATGTATCACCCACCAATTTTATTTCGATGAATTGTTCACCAAACATTTTTGTCTGCGTAATTTTTTGATTAGGCGTTATCACCGGCATAAATACTACGCCTTTTACATTTAGCTTTTTACAACTGTAAGCGAAACCTTGTGCATGATTACCGGCACTTGCACATACAACACCACGTTGCAATTGATCCTGCGGCAGACTACTCATCAGGTTATAAGCACCGCGTAATTTATACGAGCGTACGACCTGAAGGTCTTCTCTTTTTAAATACACATTACATTGGTATTTTCTCGACAAGCTATGACTAAATTCCAGTGGCGTTCTTGTCGCTACATTCTTCAATCTTGCTGCCGCTGCTTTAAAATCCAACATTTGTGTTGTATGTGTTGTTGTGTCCATTGTATATTTCTCTATCAGTAAATTAATAAATATCTAATTCAATTTTTCCGCTAGATAATTAATTGTAGTAAATATCTCGCTGGTTTCATTGTAATCAGAAATTTCAAATAAGCCATCTTTTACAATCCGATAGATCCGGTATTTATCTTTTAACAAGTAATAAAAATCCTGAAAATATGTTCTTGAATCAATATTACATCCGCCAAATTCAAATTGAATAAAATCAATCTTTTTATTATCGATCATTAGTTTGGCACCTTTTAAAGCGCTTAACTCGTGCCCTTCAATATCTAATTTTAAAAAGTGTATTTTATCTATATTATTATATTGGCAATAATTATCTATAGTTGAAAGCTTTATTGGTTCACTTTTATCCATAAATATTCTATAATGCTCCAGTTTTCTTTGATAAACAGAGGCTAATCCGGAAGCTTCTATATTTGTATAAAGTATCAAGTCTTTTTCAATATCACTCAATCCTATATTGTTAGGAATAATATTTGTGCGATCTGAAACAGTATTCAATAATAATTCAAATGCTTTTTTCGATGGCTCAAACGAATGTATTATAGCTTTGCTGTTGAAAAAATCACTAACAGTTTTTGAATATTGACCAATATTACTACCAACATCAAATATTGTAAGACTTTTCTCGTCCTTATATTTTTGTTGGATATATTTTAAAACATTTAGTTCTCCGCTTATTTTAAAATCCCCTCCATTTCCATAATTCATCCCCTCCAATGCGATACGAAACATGTATTCGTATATTTTTTGCCATCTTTTTTTGCCAAGCTGGTTTTTTAAAAGGGATTTTATCATTAAGCTACTGTTTTAATAGATTTCATGTCGGTCATTGCTTTTCTTAATACAGCACCAACTTTTTCAATTTGATGACCGCGTAATTTTTCATTTACGATGATGATCTCCCTGTTATTTACACCGTTATCTTTTCCTGCATTATAATTTTTGCCGATGATATCAGTTTCAACCGTCTTCATGAATTCAGCTAATAATGGAACACATGCGTGGTTAAATAAATAACAACCATATTCTGCTGTATCAGAAATAACGCGGTTCATTTCGAATAATTTTTTACGAGCGATCGTGTTAGCGATCAATGGTGTTTCGTGTAATGATTCGTAGTAAGCAGATTCTGCTTTGATACCTGCATCCACCATTGTTTCAAAAGCTAATTCAACACCAGCTCTAACCATCGCTACCATTAATAAACCGTTATCGAAAAATTCTTGCTCAGAAATTTTTACATCTCCTGCAGGTGTTTTTTCAAAAGCTGTTTCGCCTGTTTCCGCTCTCCATTTCAATAGGTTCTTATCATCATTTGCCCAATCCGCCATCATTGTTTTAGAGAATTCGCCGCTCATGATATCATCCTGGTGTTTTTGGAACAACGGACGCATGATCACTTTTAATTCATCAGCTAATTCAAATGCTTTTATTTTAGCAGGATTAGATAATCTATCTAACATCGCAGTGATACCACCTTGTTTTAACGCTTCGGTAATAACTTCCCAGCCGTATTGAATTAATTTAGATGCGTAACCTTTATCAATTTGTTTTTCTACCATCTTGTTGAAGCAAAGGATAGAACCTGTTTGTAACAAACCACAAAGGATAGTTTGTTCACCCATCAGATCAGATTTAACTTCTGCAACAAAAGAAGATTTTAAAACACCTGCTCTGTGACCACCAGTACCGGCAGCATAAGCTTTTGCCCACATCCAGCCTTTTTGTTCAGGATCATTTTCAGGATGCACCGCGATCAATGTAGGAACACCGAAGCCACGTACATATTCAGCACGAACTTCAGACCCCGGACATTTAGGGGCTACCATGATCACTGTAATATCTTTGCGGATCTGCATACCTTCTTCAACGATATTAAAACCGTGCGAATAAGATAATACAGCGCCTTTTTTTATAAATGGCATAATTGCAGTCACAACATTTGTGTGTTGTTTATCCGGAGTTAAATTAATAACAAGGTCTGCAGTAGGGATCAATTCTTCATAAGTGCCAACTTTAAAACCGTTCTCAGTAACATTTTTCCAAGACTGGCGTTTTTCTGCTATTGCTTCTTTACGCAATGTATAAGATACATCAAGGCCAGAATCTCTTAAATTTAATCCCTGGTTCAAACCTTGTGCGCCTGCACCTACGATTACTATTTTTTTACCTTTCAATGCAGCTACGCCGTCTGAAAAGTTGCTGTTGTTCATAAACTCACATACACCTAACTGGTTAAGTTTTTCTCTTAAAGGAAGGGTGTTAAAATAATTGGCCATTGTCGTTGTTGTTGTTTTGAATTATTAGAATTGTTGTTGTATTGATAAATTGTTTAATTGTTGTTTTTTACTTTTGGGTTTTCACTTTTGACTTCTTACTTTCTTTTACATTGTAAAAACTTCATCCTGCTTATTCAGGAATTCGTTTTCTTTTACTTCTTCGCTTGGTTCTCTTTTTTCGAACTCTTTTAATTTTTCGTAGAATCCTAAGCTTGTTTTGATGATCGCGATCCTTGCACTGCGTACAAATTCAATTAAACCATACTGGCCCAATTCATTTAATAGTTTATCTGTTTCTGCGCGATGGCCGGTTGTTTCAAAAACGGTAAAATCTTTTCTGATAGCGATCGTTCTTGCACCGCATTCGCGTAATAGCCTTTCTACTTTTACCTTTTCTGTGATCATGTCTGTCGATACTTTATATAAAGCCATCTCCTGCCAAACGATCTCCTCTTCGGTATTGAAATAAGCTTTTAATACTTCTACTTGTTTTTCTATCTGACGACAAACTTTTCTTACTACATCTTCTGTTTCTACAACTAGGATTGTAAAACGGTGTATGCCTTCAATTTCTGAAGGAGACGTATTTAAACTATCAATATTAATTTTTCTGCGGGAAAAAATAATGGCAATACGGTTTAATAAACCAATTTGATTTTCTGTGTAAACCGTTATAGTGAATTCCTTTTTCATGATTTTTTATTTAGTAGCTACTATGCGTAGCCTTTTATAATCTGCGATCCATTTTCCGTTTGTATACAAAACAGGTTTTAGTGTTTGTTGTACTTCATCTAAAATAGTATTGACGACAGATTCATTGATACCTTTTAAAAAAGCGCCACCAAACATTTTTATCCAATCTTTGATACCGTTCTCTGTATCTTTTAATTCAGTACCTCTGTTATAATGTGCCGCATAGTTAACCCTGAATCCTCTTTTCTCTAATAAAGTGGTGTATTCACTCAGCGAAGGGAAGTACCACAATGGTGTTTCCGCGTTCTTCGCAAAGCCATGCGCGATCAAGCTTTTTTGTAAAGCAGTGATGATACTTTCTACATTATGCTTACCACCCATTTCAATTACCAATCTTCCCGAGCGTTTCAAATTTGTGTACATACAATCGATCGCAGATTCTTTATCTAACACCCAATGTAAAGTGGCGTTAGAAAAGATCGCATCGAATGGTTCGTCAAAATGAAAATCAGTGGCTGATTGCACTTTGAATTCAAGCTTTGGATATTCTGCTTTTGCCTTGTTGATCATATCCAAAGAACTATCGATGCCGATCACTGTTGCGCCTGACTTAGCGATCAGATCTGCCAGATAACCGGTGCCGCAACCAAGATCAAGTATACGCTCGCCCTTTTGAGGTGCTAATACATCCACCAGGTCTTCTCCGTACTTTGATACAAACCCATGTTTGTCATCGTACAGATCAGCGTTCCATTTTGTATCGATCGTTGATATGCTCATTTATTGTACTAATTTTTTAAGTGCCATCGCATAACCCAAATGGAGGGTCTCGTGTGTTGACACATATTTTATTGCATCCGTAATGTCATTTAACCTAACACCAAAACCGGTTGTGTAGGGTTGAAAATTATTGAAGACATTACTTCTGAAATCTGTTTCTAGTTCTTCCACCGTATCCAATGCATGTTGCTTTAAAAAATCAATTTCCTGTTGTGATACAGAAACATGCGGTTTTGTTCCTTTTGCATAACGCTGAATGTATTCAATTCCCAACTTCATGTGTACATTCGATAATTGATAACAAAGTACTTGTTGTGTTGCGATGATGTGTCCAAAGTTCCAGATAATATTATTATTGAAATTAGAAGGTACCTTATTCAATGAGTCGATCGACAGATCATTCATCAGGTTCAGGAACCGGATCCTAGTTTCTTTAATTATTTCTGTACTCTTTTCCATTCTATTTTATTTCAATCTTATTTCAGCAACACTACATCCTTGTGGCACCATCGGAAATACATTGTTCTCTTTACCAACCATTACTTCTAACAAATAAGCCCCATCATGATCCAACATTGTTTTCAATGCTTCTCTCAGGTTAGTTCTTTCGGTTACTTTTTGTCCGGGTATTTTATATCCTTTAGCAACCATTACGTAATCAGGACTAGCGATATCAACAAATGAATAACGTTTATCATGAAATAACTGTTGCCATTGACGAACCATTCCTAAGAATTCGTTGTTCAGTATCAATATTTTTACATTCACTTCACATTGCATAATGGTACCCAACTCCTGAATCGTCATCTGTACACCTCCATCACCAATGATCGCAACAACTGTTCTGTGTGGAGCGCCATATTTAGCACCAATCGCTGCCGGTAATGCAAAGCCCATTGTGCCGGCTCCGCCAGATGTGATATTGCTTTTTGTTTCATTGAACTTTGCATAACGGCAGGCTACCATTTGATGCTGACCAACATCTGTTACAATGATGGCATCGCCTTTCGTTAGCTCATTCAAAAACTTCATTACTTCACCCATCGTCATCTTATCGCTCGCAGGAGGATTCAATTCATCCTGAATGACAGCTTCTATTTCTTTTTTAGTGAAGTCTTTAAATTTATTCAACCACTCTGTATGTTTTTTTGCTTCTATTAATTTAGTCAGCATCGGCAATGTTTCTTTACAATCGCCCCAAACAGGTACAGCTGCTTTTACATTTTTATCTATTTCTGCAGGATCAATATCTAAATGGATAACCTGTGCTTGTTTAGCATATTTATCTAAACGCCCGGTAACGCGATCATCGAAACGCATACCTATTGCGATCAATACGTCACATTCGTTCGTTAAAACATTTGGTCCGTAATTACCATGCATACCTAACATCCCAACATTTTGCGGATGGTCCGTTTCTAATGCGCTTAAACCTAATATTGTCCAGGCAGCCGGTAAGCCACCTTTTTCAATGAATGCTTTAAATTCTTTTTCTGCCTTTCCTAATATTACACCCTGACCAAAAATTACAAATGGTTTTTTTGCCTCATTGATCATTTTAGCTGCCTGCTCAACATATTCTTTACGAACATTTGGTTTAGGACGGTAGCTACGAATATGTTCACATTTTTTATATCCCTGATAATCGAATTTTTGTAATTGTGCGTTCTTAGTAATATCTATCAATACAGGACCCGGACGGCCAGTTTCTGCTATGTAAAAAGCTTTCGCTAATACTGCAGGAATTTCTGTTGCATCCGTTACCTGGTAATTCCATTTTGTAACTGGCGTAGTAATATTAATTACATCTACTTCCTGAAAAGCGTCTGTACCTAATAAATGCGCAAACACCTGCCCTGTGATACAAACCAATGGTGTACTATCGATCATGGCATCAGCTAAACCTGTAACTAAATTTGTTGCACCGGGCCCGCTTGTTGCAAACACAACGCCTACTTTACCGGAAGCGCGTGCATAACCCTGACCAGCATGTATACCACCTTGTTCATGGCGAACAAGGATATGTTTTAAATGATCGTTGTAATCGTACAGAGCATCATAGATAGGCATAATAGCGCCACCCGGATATCCGAAGATCGTATCAACACCTTCAGCGATGAATGCTTCCAGCACCGCTTGTGCACCTGTTAATTCACCAACTTGTCCTTTCTTAAAAGGAAAATCTTTTGATGGAGGTGTTTTACCCGAAGCTGCTTCCGCTGGTTTAGCGGCAGTCTTTAAATCTTTTTTTATAGTTTCTGTAGTACTCATAATTTCTTTTTTAATGTTTCGTGATAGAATTAATCTTCATCCGTAACACACCCTTCTGCAGCTGTTTTAACCAGCTTTGCATATTTATATAGAACGCCGCTAGTTGCTTTTAAAGCAGGTTGTTTCCAACTCTTTTTTCTTTCGGCGATAATTTCTTCACTAACTTTTAATACCAGTTTATTATTTACAGCATCAATTTCAATGATATCATTATCTTCTACAAAAGCGATCAAACCTCCGTTGAATGCTTCGGGTGTGATATGGCCGACGACGAAGCCATGCGTTCCTCCACTAAACCTTCCATCAGTAATTAAGGCGACAGTTTTACCCAACCCTGCACCGATGATTGCACCTGTTGGCTTTAACATCTCTGGCATACCCGGTGCACCACGCGGACCGATATATCTTATCACCACTACATCACCTGCATGCACTTTGCCGCTTTGTATTCCTGCGATCAGATCTTTTTCTCCGTTGAATACTCTTGCAGTTCCTTCAAAACGTTCACCTTCTTTACCGGTAATTTTTGCAACGCTTCCTCCTTCTGCTAAATTTCCGTAAAGGATCTGTAAATGCCCGGTTGCTTTTAACGGCGCTTCCAAAGGCATCACTATTTTTTGTTCATCGAAGTTTAAGTTTGGTATGTCTTTCAAATTCTCTGCAACTGTTTTACCAGTTACAGTTAAGCAATCACCATGTAATAAACCTTTGCTCAATAAATATTTCATTACTGAAGGAACACCGCCAACCTTATGAAGATCTTCCATTAGGTATTTACCGGATGGTTTAAAATCTGCTAACATCGGAACCCTATCACTTATCTTTTGGAAATCATCCTGCGTTAAAGGAACGCCAACGCTTTTTGCTATCGCGATAAAGTGCAACACTGCATTGGTACTTCCACCTAAAACCATCACAACGGTCATCGCATTTTCAAATGCTTTCATAGTCATGATATCTTTGGGCTTAATATCTTTTTCTAATAATATTTTTATTGCCTTACCAACTGCTACACATTCTTCTTGTTTTTCTTTGCTTAAAGCAGGATTACTTGATGAATAAGGTAAGCTCATACCCAATGCTTCAATTGAGGCAGCCATTGTGTTAGCCGTATACATACCACCACAAGCGCCGGCACCCGGACAAGCATGTTCAACAATACCTCTAAAATCAGTTTCGCTTAAATTGCCCGCGATCTTTTGTCCTAACGCTTCAAAAGCAGAAACGATGTTAAGGTCCTCACCTTTATAATGTCCCGGGGCAATAGTGCCACCATATAACATAATAGAAGGGCGGTTTAACCTACCCATTGCCATGATAGAACCCGGCATGTTTTTATCGCAACCCGGGATGGTGATCAAGGCATCATAATATTGTGCGCCTGCATTTGTTTCAATGCTATCAGCAATTACATCTCTGCTTACTAAACTGTAACGCATACCATCGGTACCCATACTGATGCCATCACTAACACCGATCGTATAAAAACGTAGCCCTAATAATCCTGTATCATTCACACTCTTTCTTACAACTGTTGAAAGATCATTCAGGTGCATATTACAAGGGTTACCATCCCAACCCATACTTGCAATACCTACTTGCGCTTTCTTAAAATCTTCTTCTTTAAATCCGATAGCATAATACATTGCTTGTCCGCCCGGTTGTGTAGCATCTTGTGTTAAAGTCTTACTGTATTTGTTAAGTTCCATTGTGGTGTTTATTTCTATTTTCTATTAAGTGTTTCGTAATTTTTTTATTTAAAAAATATAGTTCAAACAAAAAGCCCGTCTCTTTTTGGAGGCGGGCTTTTTTATAATTAAGTTTTGATACTACATATAAATTCCTCCTCCAGAGATAGGTATAATAATGACAATGACAACAATGATAATTGCTGCTATGTTTGCTATGCCATTAAGTATATTGCCTTTCAACATGTGGAAGAGTTGTAAAACAAATATACTACAAAATTTTAAAAGAACTAATTCTAATCGTTGATTTTTTCTGATCTTTTTGATTGACCTGATTAGAGTTCGCAGCCCCACAAAAATCAAATCAATCAAAAAGATCAGCTAAATCAATGGTTCAGACAATATTATATGATCGTTGATTTTCTCAATTCGATGTTTTCTTTATTTACATCACCTGTAATTCTGCCGCTTACATATTCAGTGATCAATTCACCAACTGTAGAAGTGAAATAAAAATTAACGGGATCGATATCTTTTGTTACGAATAGGTTAGAGATGGTCCATTGAACAGCTTCTCTAACTTTTGCTGCTTCTTTTTTCATGTCGAAATATTCCAGCATCATGGCAGCAGATAAAATTGAACCCAATGGATTCGCGATATCTTTTCCTGCAGCTTGCGGGTATGAACCGTGGATCGGCTCAAACAAAGCAGTTGAATTACCAACTGATGCAGAAGGCAACAAACCTAATGAACCACTGATCACACTTGCTTCATCACTTAAAATATCGCCAAACAAATTTTCTGTCAACATTACATCAAATTGTTTTGGATTTTGGATGATCTGCATTGCTGCATTATCTACAAACAAATAATCAACTGTTACATCGCTGTAGGTAGGAGCGATCTCTTGTACCACTTTTCTCCACAATCTTGATGTTTCTAAAACGTTTGCTTTATCAACCAGGGTTAATTTTTTTCTTCTTTTTTGTGCCATTTGAAAAGCTAAATGAGAAACACGTTCGATCTCTGCTTTTGTATAAATACAATCATCAGAGGCCCAGGTACCTGCTTCGTCTTTTTTCTTTTCTCCAAAATAAACACCACCTGTTAGTTCACGAAAAACAACAAAATCAACATCTTCTAAACGTGCATCTTTTAATGGAGATAAATGATGCAATGCCGTGTAAGTTGTGATAGGGCGAATGTTCGCGAACAATTGCAATGTTTTTCTTAATTTAAGCAAACCTTGTTCAGGCCTAACTTTAGCAGTAGGATCGTTATCGTATTTGGGATGGCCAATAGCGCCGAATAAAATAGCATCGCTATTTAAACAGATCTCAATTGTTTCGTCAGGTAATGGGTTACCTGTTTTATCAATTGCATCGGCACCCATCAAACCATAAGTATAAGTAAACTCATGACCAAAATAGGTACCCACTGCATCCAATACTTTAATTGATTGCTGCGTTACTTCCGGACCGATACCATCTCCTAATATTACTGCTATATTTTTTTTCATATCCAAACCCAAAGGGCCTTTTGTTTTAACCTGTGTTAGAGATCAGTTATTAATAAGATTATATTGTTTTTTCGAATGTTTCTATTTCTGTTTTCATGTTCAACAGGTAATCGATATCATCGTAGCCGTTTAACAGGCATGTTTTTTTGTAATGATTGATATCAAAGGTTTCCTGTTCGCCTGTTGCAACAATGGTGATGGTTTGTTTGTCAACGTCTACATTCAATTCTGCCGCAGGATTTTTTTCTATGGCAGTAAATATTTTATGTAAGAATGCATCGCTTACAGTAACCGGTAATAAAAAATTATTTAGTCCGTTGTTTTTAAAAATATCAGCGAAGAAGCTGCTCACTACTACATTAAAGCCTGCATCTTTAATGGCCCATGCGGCATGTTCGCGACTTGAGCCACAACCAAAATTCTTTGCGGCTACCAATATTTTTCCTTTGTAGATAGGATTGTTTAAAACGAAATCTTTTTTAGGTTGGTTATCGTCATCATTTTCATAACGCCAATCTCTGAATAAATTTTTACCAAAACCATCTCTGCTGGTTGCTTTTAAGAAACGTGCAGGAATGATCTGATCCGTATCGATATTTTCGATATTAACCGGAACTGTTGAACTTTTAATAATGCTAATTGCTTTACTCACTTTTATTATTTTTTTAGATAACTAATTTTTTAATTGCTGCAGCATAGCCAGTATGTATCCCATGATGGTGTAGAACGTAAGTGATGACGAACTCTATTGTATTCATCTCTAAACCTACCAACGTTTTGTATGGTTTAAATGCTTTAAAAACACCTGCTTTATAATCCGCTCTTAATTTATTCAATCCTTCAGACGCATACACTTTTATGGTAGCATATTCTTCTGCAGTAACAGCAGACGCTGGCTTTGTGCCCGCTTTATACATCATCACAAAGTGCTCATCCAGCGGCAACGGCAAGCCGGCCCTTGAATAACAAAGCAGTTGAAGTACAGCAACAACATGGGCAAAATTCCATATAAGGTTATTATTATATCCCTGCGGAATTTTGTTGATCTGCTCCAGGCTCAAACTATCCAGCATCTTGATAAAATTCTGCTGAGACAGGTCCAACATTTCAAATTGTTCTTGCATTATTATTAATTTAAAAATTCTCTAACATCACCAACCTGCCCTGTAATAGCCGCTAGTGCTGCAGTTAACGGGCTTGCTAACATCGTTCTAGCATTTGGGCCTTGTCTTCCTTCGAAGTTTCTGTTCGATGTTGAGATGCAATATTTGCCTGCCGGAATTTTATCTTCATTCATTCCTAAACAAGCGCTGCAACCCGGCTGACGCAATTGAAAACCTGCGGTTTCCAATACTTTATCAATACCTTCTAATTTTGCCTGTGCTTCAACTTGTTTGCTGCCTGGTACTATCCATGCTACAACGCCGTCTGCTTTGTGTTTACCTTTTACAAATTCGGCTACCATTCTTAAGTCTTCGATGCGACTATTAGTACAGCTACCAATAAATACGTAATCGATCTTTTTGCCTTTGATATTTTCACCCGGTTGCAGATCCATGTAATGCAATGATTTTTCGAAAGAAGGTTTTTCGCTTTCTTCTACTTCACTAAGTGCCGGTACATGTCCGCTTACGCCGATACCCATACCAGGGTTGGTTCCGTAAGTGATCATTGGTTCGATATCTTCTGCTTTAATATTTATTTCTTTATCAAATTTTGCATCAGCATCACTTGACAAAGTTTTCCAATAAGCTAATTTTTTGTTCCATTCTTCACCTTTTGGCGCAAACTCACGTCCGTGGATATACGCAAAAGTTGTTTCATCCGGAGCGATCATACCGCAACGTGCACCCATTTCAATACTCATGTTACAGATCGTCATTCTTGCTTCCATAGAAAGCGCACGAATGGCAGAGCCTGCAAACTCAACCGCATAACCTGTAGCACCACTGGCTGTTAATAATGAGATGATATATAGAACAATATCTTTACTTACTACACCATTTTTTAACTGTCCGTCAACATTAATACGCATCAATTTTGGTTTGCTTTGCATTAAGCATTGCGTAGCCAAAACCATTTCAACTTCACTTGTTCCAATACCAAACGCAATGTTGCCAAACGCCCCATGGGTCGATGTATGGCTATCTCCGCAAACAATTGTTTGTCCGGGTTGTGTGATACCTAATTCAGGTCCGATCACATGAACGATGCCTTGGTAAGGATGTCCTAATCCATATAATTCAATACCAAAAGCATCACAGTTATCTCTTAATGTTTGAACTTGTATTCTTGATAATTCTTCTTTAATAGGTAAATGCTGATTCATCGTAGGAACGTTATGGTCAGCAGTTGCGATAACTTGTTTAGGGCGAAAAACTTTAGAGCCGCGGTTGCTTAAACCTTTAAATGCCTGCGGACTTGTTACCTCATGTATAAAATGCCTGTCGATATACAATACCGAAGGGCCTTCAGGGATCTCTTTTACGACGTGCTTTTCCCAGATCTTTTCAAATAATGTTTTCGACATCTTTTCTTTTATATTTTAATACTGAATATTGCTGAATGCTTGTTGCTGAAAGCTTAATGCTTATCTCTTTGTATTTAGGCATTAAGCGTTAGGCGTTCGGCCTTATGCGTGCACTGATTGATGTGCTTTCCCAAGCACCGTAAGATCATCGTCCATCACTTCTTTTTTGCTATCGGCTACTTGTAAAAACAGCTGATACAAAACATCGATATCATTGCGATCGAACTGGAAGCCTAATTTTTGAAAACGGTGTGCGAGTGCGCTACGGCCGCTTCTTGCAGTTAAAATAATTTTAGATCCGCCTGCGCCAACTTCTTCCGGATCGATAATTTCGTAAGTAGATGTATCTTTTAAGAAACCATCCTGGTGAATGCCTGATGAATGCGAAAACGCATTGGCACCAACGATCGCTTTATTAGCCTGAACACCCATTCTCATGGTATCAGAAACCAACTGGCTCATTGGATATAATTGTTGCGCATTAATATCGGTGTAAGCGTTTAGGTCCTTATGTTTTTTAATGATCATTACTACTTCTTCTAATGAAGTGTTGCCGGCTCTTTCGCCAATACCGTTAATGGTACATTCGATTTGTCTTGCGCCATTGATGATACCTGCGATTGAGTTGGCTGTAGCTAACCCAAGGTCATCATGACAATGACAAGAGATGATCGCTTTATCAATATTCGGTACATTATTCACTAAGTAAGCAATCTTGTTTCCGTATTCAGTTGGTAAGCAATACCCTGTGGTATCAGGGATATTAACCACTGTGGCACCGGCTTTGATGACGGCTTCTATCACTCTGGCTAAGTAATCATTATCAGTTCTACCTGCATCTTCTGCATAAAATTCTACATCATCTACGAAATTCTTTGCCCACTTTACTGCCTGTACAGCTCTTACCAAAATATCTTCCCTATTAGAATTGAATTTTGATTTGATATGAAAATCAGAAGTACCGATACCTGTGTGGATACGCGGCCTCTTTGCTAATTTCAATGCGCCGGCTGCAGCTTCGATATCTTTTTCTACTGCACGGCTCAAACCGCATACTGTAGCGTTCTTGATGATCTTTGAGATCTCCGTTACAGAGGTAAAATCACCAGGCGAAGAGATCGGGAAGCCTGCTTCAATGATATCGACCCCAAGGTCTTCTAACTTTAGCGCCAGCTCGATCTTCTCTTTAGTATTTAATTTACATCCAGGGACCTGCTCGCCGTCGCGAAGCGTTGTGTCAAAAATGTGTATCTTGTTGTCAGCCATAGAAATTTATTTAATCAAACAGGTTAATTAGTTTTGCATTTAACTGCTTCTCACCCAATTACAGGGTAATTAACTCCAACGAATGTAGTGTGATGCGGTGTAGCAGGGAAACAAATATATAGCCCTTTTTACGCTATATAAAGGTACAAAAAATAACTAAAACGCTTGTCCAGTAAGGATTTTAAAGAATACAAATTACGATGCCCAACCGCCATACAGATGCCTTATTTCAGTTAATAAAATCGCTCGAAAAGAGCGAGAAGCGAAATTTTAAGCTTTATATCACCCGAAATTCGGGTTCTGAGGAGTTAAAAATCGTACAACTCTTTGATGCTCTAGACAAAATGGACGAATACGACGAGGCCGTTCTGCTAAAAAAGAACGAAAGTATCAAAAAGCAGCAGCTGAGTAATATGAAGGCGCATCTCTATAAACAGGTGCTATCCAGCCTGCGGCTGATAAATGACGATAGAAATATCGATATAACCCTTCACGAACAGATGGATTACGCCCGTATTTTATACAATAAGGGGCTTTATTTACAGAGTTTAAAGGTGTTGGATAAAATAAAAGAGTTGGCCAGATCGAGAAATCAGCTTACTTATCTGCAGCAAGTGCTGTTTTTTGAGAAAAATATTGAGTCATTATATATAACGAGAAGTATTCAAAGCAGGGCGGAGGAATTGAGTTTGGAAACAGATGAGATCAATGAAAGTCTTTCGCTTGCTTCGCAACTCTCAAATTTATCATTGCAACTATACAGTTGGTACATCAGGCATGGCCATTCGCGCAATGCGAAGGAAGATGCACAGATGCAATATTTTTTTAAAGACCGTTTAGGTAATAGCGCCAACAAATGTAAAAGCTTTTATGAAAAATTATATTTGTACCAGGGGCATTGCTGGAGTTCTTTTATCCGGCAAGATTTTTTAAACTATTATCGCTACACGCAAAAATGGGTCAATATTTTTGATGACGAACAGTATATGATCGAGATCGAAACAGGGCATTATATTAAAGGCATGCATAATTTAATGGGCGCACATTTTAATTTGGCCAATCATCAGAAACTAACGGAAGTGTTAGAAAAATTTGAGATTTTTTCTGAAAGTGATATTGTAAAGGATAATATTAATAACCGTGTACAATGTTTTGTTTACAGAACGATCTCTCAATTAAATAAGCATTTTCTGGAAGGAAGTTTTTCCGAAGGGTTAGAATTAGTTCCTGAGATCGAAGTAAAATTAAAAGAATACGAATTGTATTTAGACAGGCACCGTATTTTAATTTTATATTACAAGATAGCTTGTATGTATTTTGGCAGTGGCGATTTTGAAAAAGCTGTTGATTATTTAAATAAGATCATCAACTGGAAAGTAGACCTGCGAACGGATCTGCAGTGCTACTCAAGGTTATTACATTTAATAACGCATTACGAATTAGGTAACGAAGAGATACTGGATCATCTAATAAAATCTGTGTATCGCTTTATGGCGAAGATGCAGAACCTGAGTGTGGTGGAAGAAGAGATATTTAAATTTTTGCGCAACTCCTTCCATGTATCTGTAAAAAATATTAAACCCGAGTTGGAAAAGCTATTGGTGAAATTAAAAAAACACCGTAATAATCATTTCGAAACACGCGCATTTTTATACCTGGATATTATTTCCTGGTTGGAAAGTAAATTGGAGAATATTCCTGTTCAGGAGATTTTAAAAAGAAAATTTGCTAACAAAAGAAACGTAACCAATCATTAAATTAAAGCACGCACTATTTTTAATAAATAGTGCGTGCTTTAATTATTGAACCATTCTTCTATCAACTTCGAACAGAGGGTTAGTATGATCACCGGAATAAGAATGATCAAAATGCTTATTACTATCTTTTTTATAAGGATTATAAATTCATTTAGTTTCATACTGAACCGATATTATTTTTTAATATCCTTCACACACCTGAAGCCTAAATTATTTCCTGCACTATTGGTTTCTCCCTTACCACGACTACCGGCTTTATATCGGATGCAATACTGATCACTACAAATAAATGAGCCGCCACGCTGAACATGTTTAACCGTATTGGGTTCATCAGGATCATAACTATCTGTTGGACCTTGCGGATTGAATGCAGGAGAGCGCTGATAATAATCCGGGCGATACAGATCATTGCACCATTCCCAAACATTGCCATCCATATCATATAAACCAAAAGGATTTGGCGGAAAAGATTTTACTGGTGCAATACCGGCATAACCATCTTCAGCAGTATTATGATCAGGAAAATTTCCCTGGTAAATATTAGCTACCCATTTACCTTTTGGTTTTAACTCGTTGCCCCAATAATATTTACTTGGTTGCCGATTAGCGCGTGCAGCAAATTCCCATTCAGCTTCTGTCGGTAACCTTTTGCCGGCCCAGGTCGCATAGGCGACTGCGTCTTCATAACATACTTGTACAACTGGTTCTTTGTCTTTTCCTTTGATAGAACTTGTTGGCCCTTTGGGATGTTTCCAATCAGCACCTTTTACATATACCCACCAAACAAAAGGGTCATCTAATGAAACCGCATGTGCAGGCGGTGTAAAAACTGCAGAACCAGCTACCAATTTATCTATGGGAACTCCGGGATAATCAACAGGATTCAATGGGCGTTCTGCAACAGTGATATAATGTGTAGCATTTACAAATTTTTCAAACTGCGCATTCGTAACTTCATGTTCATCCATTAAAAATGGTTTTACTGTTACAGTATGAACAGGTTTGCTATCATCAAAATCGTTACTGCCCATTTGAAAAGCTCCGCCTGGTATTGGTACCATTTCAGCCGTGCTGCTATCACCTGTTGTTATATTGGAAGATGCAGCTAACAATGCTACGGAACGTGAAGGCATTCTACATACAGATTGATCTTTGCCACAAGCAGGGCATGAAACTTTTTTAGCAACTGTTGTATCGGTTGTTGTAATTGAAGTATTGGTCTTCTTTTGATTACATGCAGTAAGCGCAATTAAAAATATCGATATGCTTATTATTTCCTTCACGTCTATTTTGCTTTTGCTATTTCTGTATTGATATCATTTTTATTAAAAGTCAACCCTGATCTTTTCCAAACTATTTGCCCGTCTTTGTACAATAGAAGAGTTGGTACTGATGGCACTTCGCCTAATTGAGCTACTAATTGCGGGTTGTTATATAATTCCAGTTGAACTAGTTTATAAGAACCATCGTTTTGTAAAGAATCAACGATCACTTTAGCCTTTGCGCATAAGCCGCAATATTTTGTTCCAATTTCAACCAATACGATTTTATTATCAGTAAGTGTCTTATTGTAATCAGCAACCGAAAGGTTGTTTTTTACAGACGTGTAGTATGCATTGCCACTTCCTATCCAGGCCGCAATACCTCCTTTTAATTCATACACTTCTTTGTATCCATTGGTATGTAACTCGGCGGCTAAAATATCCGGGCGACTATTCTGTATAGCGTAAATAAATACCGGCTTTGTTTTGTCAAATGTTTTTAGCGCATCTAAATGGTTGTCTTCTTTCAGGTTCACATAAGTTGCGCCGTTAATATGATTGATCGTAAATTCTTCAGGAGTTCTTACATCAACGATCTGCGGTGTTTGTTGTTTGCTGATTTTTGCCGCAAAAGAATCTACTGTTATCAGATCATGGTTTTCTTGTTGTGCAAAAGCTGTTGTAAGACTAAGAAGACTAATTGCTGTAATGATGAATGATTTTTTCATGTTCGGTATGTTTTAATTATGCTATTGAAAATTCTTCTTTTGTAACTTTTTGATGAAATACTTCATGTTCCTGGATATCATCACCAACTCTTGGTCCGTGTTTAGACAATTCACTTCCTTCAACTTTTGATTTAAAAATTGGCCATAAGAATTGTGCATACCATTCTTCTTGTTTATAAAAAGCGATGCCGTAACCTTTAGGGAACTTGCGGGTAATAATGCCTGTTCCAAAAATGATATCCCATAAAAAGAACATGTTGCCGAAATTTCCTTTGTAATAACCAACACCATCATCAGATGAATCTGCATGATGCGCATGGTGCGTAGCAGGAGTGGAGATCAATCTTTCTAAAACCCATGCAATGGGGTGCAATACTTTGTATTTATATAATGGCTTATCCCATGCGATGCTGGAATGCGCCGCTAATGTGATGATAGATTTAATAACAGTAACAAATAATGCAGCTGGACCTAAACCCAAATAAACCAACGCAGCCACTACATATATTTGAGAAAAGAAGACCGTGTATAAAAAATTTTGGCGACTGGCCATTGCCATGCCCATATATGGTGCAGAATGGTGGGTGCGATGAAAGCGCCATAACAAAGGTAATTGATGGTGCAAACGATGGTACCAATATTGCGTAAGGTCATCTGCAATAGCAATAATAAATACACCGCCCCAAAATGGAACCCATGAAAATGTATTGTCTAAATGAGGCAATGCAAACGGTAATAATTTTAAAGCAAAGAACGCAGTGATCGGTGCCAATAAAACTTTAGGTGCTACAAAACAAACCAGGTCAACGATACGTTCATGCTTTGTCCATTTGTTATCGTATAACCCTAACCCGAATTCTACAATACCTAATACGATCGCGATCGCGAAAAATCCCCATGAACGTAAATGAGTGAATACAGGTTGAACAAATTTAAAAATGCCGGGTGTTTTAATTATTACTGGCGTATGTGCGTTATTGATCCAGGGAGTTTCTCCAGTATGATGAAACCATAGTACCAATGCAAAAACGGGCAATGCATAAATAAAAAGACTGATAATAATATCTCTTGTTATTCTTTTTGGTGTTGTGTTGGTGAGTGACATGATGGTATGTTTTTATTGATGATTAAATATTGGTATTAACTAATGTGTTGAATGAACCATAATCCTCCGGCGACTATAATTATCGGTACAAGAAAAATAACAATGCCGATGATAATTTTCTTTGTCAGGATTTTTACATCTAATAGTTGCATAGTTGTATGATTTAATAATTGATAAAATATCCTCCGAAGAATTTCTCCGGAGGATGGTTTGTTTATTTTATTGGTCCTTGTGTATTGCTTCCGTTTGGATGGTGTATTCTTTTGTTGTTCAGGTCATACCAATCGATCAATGGATATAAATGATTGATGGTAGCTTGCTCATCAAATATCTTTTTTAACTCAGCTAGTTTTTCAGGGTATTTTTTTGCAAGGTCATTCCTTTCATTAAAATCTTCATCGAGGTTGTACAATTGCCAAACATCATCGTCGAAGCTTTTATCGGCAATAGGAGCACCCTGAGAAAAATCATAATCTACATTATCCGGACGATGAGGCGTTTCTGCTTTCCATCCATGATAATAAATAGAACGGTTACCAAAAATGTAATAATGTTGTATCACGTGCCTTGAAGGGGCTTTCGCATCATTGATAGAATAGGCAAGTGATGTACCCTCAATACTATCTTGTTTGATACCTCTGATATAATCTGGTTTTGTAATGCCTGTTAGCTCTAAAGTAGTAGGCAAAATATCTATTACATGGCCGTATTGTGTACGGATGCCTTTTTCTTTAATGCCTTTTGGATAAAAAACGATCAGCGGATTATGTGTGCCACCTTCTGCATCTGCATTTGTTTTCCATTCTTTAAATGGCGTATTTGCAGCTTGTGCCCAACCTAAAGGATAATTGGTTTGTGCATTTGGCGTACCGATAGAATCTATATCAGCTAGGTTCACTTTTAAATAATCAGCTTCTGAAGTTGTTCTTGCAGGATTTGATTTTGGTTCGATCGTTCCTTCTAAAGTCCCTTCTTTACTTGCACCGTTATCTCCGATGATCACATAAACAACTGTGTTATCTAATAAATTATTATCTCTCAGGTAATTGATTACTCTACCAATTTGATAATCGGTGTAAGTGAAGTAACCTGCATATACTTCCATAAATCTTTCAAATAGTTTTTTCTGATCTGCCGTTAATGAATTCCATGCCGGTACACGTGGATTACGCGGCGGTAATTGTGCGCTTGCAGGAACAACACCTAGCCTTTTTTGATTGGCTAAAACCTGTTCGCGAAATACATCCCAACCCTGATCGAATTTTCCTTTGTATTGGTCGCTCCAATATTTATCTACCTGATGAGGTGCATGCGTAGCACCTGGTGCATAGTATAAAAAGAAAGGCTTGTCTGGCGCCACTTTATGTTGACGCGTTAAATAAGCGATCGCTTTATCAGTTATTTGTTCGTTTAGATGTCTGCCGTCAGGCGTAACATGTGCCTGGTCTTCTACAAGATCTGGTTTGTATTGATCTGTTGCAGAACCAAGAAAGCCAAAGAAGTGATCGAACCCTTTGCCTGTTGGCCAATGATCGAACGGGCCGGCATCAGTTGCTTCTTCATCCGGTGTTAAACCATATTTACCAACTGCAAAAGTATTATAGCCATTTGCCCTTAATATTTCAGCAAGCGTTCCATCGCTTGAAGGAATACGGCCATCCCAGCCCGGGAAACCTGCAGACATAGATATGTGTGAAAAACCACTTTCATGTACAAAAGAGCTATTGCGCCCGGTCAATAAAGCGGAACGCGTAGGCGCACAAATAGCTGTAGTATGAAAGTTCGTATAACGCAGACCGTTATTTGCTAAACTATCAAGGGTTGGTGTATGTATCAATCCGCCAAAAGCGCTTGATGCACCAAAGCCAACATCATCTAATACGATCAGTACAACGTTCGGAGCACCTGCGGGAGCTTTAACAACGGGCGCCCACCATTCTTTTGAATCGCCTAATGTTTTGCCAACAGTTCCCTGGTATGTCTGTTGATCTTGCGCATAAGAATGTTGTGTGAACAAGCTACCCATCAGTAAAGCGATGGAAGCAAGTGTGTTTTTCTTATTCATTTTTATTTTGTTTTTTGTTATGAAATGATTGGTTGATTTTTTTATGATTGATTACCATCCCGGATTTTGATAGAAGTTTGGATTTTGTCCAGCGTACAGATCGATCTCTGTTTGAGGGATCGGAAACAAAGTATCCTTCAATGTTGCAGCAGCTTTAGGATTACCAAGCATACCATGAACTGCGTTCAGGTAATATTGTCCCGCAGGTAAACCATCTTGTCCTGATCTTCTTACAAGATCGAACCAGCGTTGAGATTCTTGTATAAATTCTTTTCTTCTTTCTAAATAAACGGAGTCGCGAAAATCTGCCTGGTTCAAACCCGGTGTAAGATCATGCGTAGTAATAGAATAAGTTCCACCACCACCGTAAACACCGTAAGCTCTTGCTCTTACAATATTGATAGCTGCATAAGCATCGGCTGTAGGACCTCCGTTTAATTCATTCAAGGTCTCAGCTTGCAAAAGCAAGATTTCTGCATAACGTATGATCGGGAAATTAACACCGCTTAGTGTTTGTGATGTGATAGGTGATACAGAAGAGTCAATATATTTAGCGAAATTGTAGTATGGCCATTTTACAGTTTTGGTACCATTCTTTAGTGAATCAAAAAATGTAACATTTCTTCTTTGATCTGCAACGTCAAATAAATTAACGATCGTACTATCAGCTGGAATATCACCGGTATAGGTTGAGGTAGTAAATGTGCTAAAATCTCCATTACTTAAATTTTGCTGACTGTTTACTGCACCACCATTGTATTTGAACTGTGCGGAGAAAATATGTTCAATACCATTTTTATATGCCGTCTGAAAAATATGTGAGAATAAAGGGAACAGGTCATAACCATAAGTACCGGTTGCTCCTGTAACTGTTCCGGCAGTTAATGTTTTTAATAATTCCTTTTCGGCATCTGTCCAATCATGTCGTGTTGCATATACTTTAGATAACAATGCGTGTGCGGCTCCTGCTGTAACACGGCCAATATCAGCTCCATCAGTAACAGGTGAGTAGGTGCCCGGCAAATTAGTAGCATCTGTTAGATCTGAAATTATTTGCGCATACACAGAATCTGTTGGTGCACGACCAACTAATTCATTGGCTGTGGTTACATCACCGGCATCATGCAACACTAAAGGAACAGGACCGAATAAACGAACGAGGTTAAAATAATATAGTGCCCGTATAAATTTTGCTTCTCTAATTAAATTTACCGCAGGGTGTGTAACATCAACAAACTGCGAAGCAGGAATAGTTGGTATATTGTCTATTGCTACATTGGCCTTATCAATGCCCCAGTATAACTGCGCATATATTTTATGCACGCGGTCATTTGAAGAAATATAAGTAGCAGTACCAAGCGCTCTTACATCAGGATTTGTATTCGAAGGGCTATACACCTGGTTATCGCTTGTATTATCTATTATTAAATTCAGGTTACGTCCGTAGATAGGAAAATCTGCATTGATATCTGTAGACAATGTGCTGTAAGCCGCTGTTACTGCAGCTACAGCATCCGATTGCGTTTTATAAAAACTTGTTGACGCAATACTCGTCTTCGGATTTTCATCCAGTTTGCTGCAAGACACTAATGAGCTTGTCATTAATATAAATGTTGCGGAGGTTATTAATATATTTTTCATTTTTGTTATTTTTTTGTTTTCTAAAAAGTTACATTAAGGCCTGCTAAAAATGTTCTGTAATGAGGATATACACCCGCGTCAATTCCTGGCAATAGGTTGTTTTGATCATAGAAATTTGCTTCAGGATCTAATCCGGAATAGTGTGTGATCGTTAACAGGTTTTGCGCAGAGATGTATAACCTGATCTGTTTCGCAAGGATTTTTGAAGCGATACTTTTTGGAAAGGTATAACCAAGTGTTACATTCTTTAACCTGATATAAGATCCATCTTCAACATAAGTATCTTGTACTTGCGCAACAGGAGCATTTACAGCCTTAGGATATTTTCCGTTTGGATTATTAACAGAATCAAATCTGTCTAACAAAACAGACGAAGCGTTGGTCGTAGTTTTAGTTATTTCCAATTGTTGTTGTTCAAGGTTAAATAATTTATTACCAAATGACCCCTGGAAGAAAATTGATAAGTCGAACCCTTTGTATGTAAAAGTATTCGTCATACTTGCAGTAAACTTCGCTTGTGCATTCCCTAAATTGTGTTTATCATTTGGATCAACTTTACCATCACCGTTTATATCAACATATTTTCTATCACCTGTCTGTTGAGATACGCCTGCTAATTTTGGTGCAGGATTTGCGCCATAAACATCTGCAGTAGTTAATAATCCCTTTGTGCTATATCCCCAGAATGTGCCTATCGGTAATCCAACTTTTAAAATTTCAGGAGATACCTGGCCTGTAGCCGCTACCGGTTGAAAAGATTGACTTGGGCCAAGACTTAATATTTTATTGGCGTTAGTTGCGTAGATCAATGTTGTTTTCCAATCAAAATCATTTGCTTTGATATTATCTGTATTCAAAGAAAGTTCAACACCTTTATTTTGTATACTGCCGATATTTTCAGCAACTGAAGCATAGCCGGTTGATAAAGGAACAAGTCCGCCAGCACTTACAAACAAATTGGTTGTTTTCTTATAATAAGCATCTGCTGTTAGAATGATACGGTTCCTTAAAAATGAAACATCGATACCTCCATCATACTGTGTGGTTGTTTCCCATGTTAAATTCGGGTTCGCCAACTGTATTTGCGAAAGACCCTGTGCAATATTATTTCCAAAGAAATAAGTGTACGGGCCTCCAGCCAAAGCAGGAGAAGTATAAGAAGGGATGTTGGCATTACCGGTTTGGCCGGCAGTAGCCCTAAGTTTTAAACTGTTGGCCACGTTTGTAAATTTCTTAAAGAAATTTTCATCAGACACGTTCCATGAAACGCCGATGGAAGGAAAGAAACCATATTTTTTATCAGGACCTAAAACGGATGCTCCATCATATCTTCCTGATACGCTAACATTATATTTATGTTCAAAAGAGTAATTAATTCTTCCTAACCAAGATTGAATTGTGTTAGGCGCTTCTGATGACGAACCTACAACAGGTGTACCATAAGAGAGGTTGTTGAAAGAGAATAAATTGGTGGGAAAATTTTGCGCATTCGATACAACTGTTTCTACATTTTGTTGTTGAATGGTATAGCCTCCCAATAGATCTACATAATGTTTCTCATTAAACACATGGCTGTAGGATAAAGTGTTTTCGTTTAACCAGCTAACTGAATGGCTTACGCCAACAGATGCATAACCATTTACACCCGCACCTGTAGAAAGTCCGCCTGCACCACCGGGAGACGCTGTAAAGTTTGGTGCAAAATAATTTTGTTTAGCATTTAGGAAATCGGCCCCGCCTGTAACTTTTAATAACAATTCTTTAGTTAGTTTGTATTCAGCAGAAAAATTTCCTAAGAAACGCGTTAGTATAGTTCTGTTGATCGTAGCCGTAATATCCTGTAACGGATTTGTTGTATAAGGTTGTGTTGTATTATTGATTACCGAAAAGAAAGGATCTGCTGTAGTATAATAAGTTCCATCTGCATTTCTTATCGGATGTAAAGGACTTACCGTTAATAAAGTTGTAAAAGCATTTCCGGAATTCAATGCATTAAAAGGTCCCGTTAATTTATCTTCAGTTGAACTACTTCCAAAAATACTTGTTGATACTTTTAATTTATCGGTTGCATTTTTTTCGTAATTAACCCGGCCCGAGTATCTTTCGAAACCAGTATTTAACAATGTACCCTGTTGATTAAAATAATTTCCCGAAATGGAATACCTTGATTTTTCATCGCCACCATAAATAGTTAGCTGATGATTTTGTATCGGAGCACTTCTGATGGCAGATTTTTGCCAGTCTGCCGTTTGTCCTGTTCCCCCCAAAGAATCTATTCTAGCTTTTGTTGCAGGCCCTGATCCTGTTTGTAATGTTGGTGTAGCTTTATAAATATCATCATACAATTTTGCCCATTGTGGACCATTCATTAATGATAATGTTTTATCAACTTGTTGAGTACCGTAATAACCACCGTAAGAAATATTGTTGCTGCCCTTTGTCCCTCTTTTTGTTGTGATGATCACAACACCGTTTGCACCACGTGAACCATAGATGGCTGTAGCAGCTGCATCTTTCAATACATCGATCGATTCAATATCACTCGGATTAATAGTTGCTAATGCGTTTACAGTCACGCCAGGAGAAGAACCTGTATTTGCAGCACTGTTATTATTATAATAAATAAAACCATCAATAACATACAATGGATCGTTACCAAAACTTAAAGAGTTCCCGCCACGAATTCTTATGCTCGATCCGGCCCCTGGCTGACCGGAACTTTGCGTAACTGTTACACCAGATACTGCACCTTGCAATAGATTATCGGCAGAAGTAACAGGCCGACTTAAATTTTCTTTTGATACGGATGATACAGAACCAGACACATCTTTTCTTCTTTGTGTGCCGTAACCAACGACCACTATATCCGATAACTGATTGGGTGCATCTTTTAGCCGAACATCTACAAATCCATTATTGGTGCTATCAACCGTTACTAATTGTGTTTGATAACCAATAAAACTGATAAATAAAGTGATCGGTAATTTCTTATAAGTGGTTAATTGAAAACCTCCTTTATTATCGGTGATAGCTGTGTTGGTTGAACCTTCAATATGTATGGTAGCACCGGCTATTGAATTTTTTGTTTTAACATCTATAACCGTACCTGTTATAGTTGTGTTCTCTTGTGCTTTTGCAGATAAAATACCAATGGTGAGAAAGAAGCCTGTTAATGCAAAAAGCTTCGCCATTTTGTAAGCGTTAATTTTACTCATAGTTTGATTTAGTTTGTTAGTTACTTAATCAGCCTATTGTGTAAAAAAATCTCAAAAAAAACGCTTAAAGCTTTTCTCTTATATTTGCTTACACAATAAGGCCGGCAGCAAGTACTTAATGTACTTACTGCTTTCCCAAGCCTCTTTGTTACCGGCCAGAACTGCTCCAACAGTTTCTGGCCATTTTTTTTATTTAGTTTTCATAAGTTATACGTTACGGGCCGGCACGATCATTTGATAATAAACCATTGGCAATTAAAAGCCCATCGAAAAGATCATATGCTGTTGCAGCTTCGCTGCGGAAAAATTGATATAAGTACATTTTTAATAGAATAAAGTTAGAGAAGTAGAAATAAAGAAAACCTTGCTAATAAAGGATTAGCAGCAACAACAGCAACATGAAAATGTAATTGCCTTCATGCAATTAAGCGCTGTATGAGTATGTCGTAAAGGTGATAACATGGTTGTTGATTTATTACTTGTCTTCCGTTTTTTTAAAACTATACAACTTTCCAAACGGTCAATTGTATAGTTCAAAAAAACAAAATGAAATTCGTAATGAATTGCAAACGTAAAGTTAATTTATTAGTCTACCAAAATTGTAGACTATATTTTTAAAATAAAAAATGCCGGCTGATTAGAGCCGGCATTATAAAAAATGATTATATTTTATAAAATTGGGGTTAGCACTTATCTAACGCTTGCAGGATATCATTTAGTATGTCATCAACATATTCTAATCCAACAGAAATACGAATTAGTCCTGGTGTTATATTAACCGCGGCTCTTTCAGCGTCAGTTAATTTGGCGTGCGTAGTACTTGCAGGGTGAGAAGCGATACTTCTGCTATCGCCTAAATTAGCCGTGAGTGTAAGCATTTCTAAGCCGTCTAAAAATTTTATTCCGCTTGCTAAACCACCTTTTAATTCGAACGCAACCAATGCACCACCGTTTTTCATTTGCTTTTTGGCGATAGCATATTGTGGATGGCTTGGTAAAAAAGGATATTTGGTAAAACTTATTTTGGGATGATTCTCTAAAGCCTTTGCAATATGAAATGCATTAGAAGAATGGCGCTCCATGCGCACATCCAAAGTTTCTAAACTCCTGCTTAGTACCCATGCGTTAAATGGCGACATAGCAGGCCCCGTACTTCTGCAGAATAAATAAATATTATGTATCAATTCTTTTTTACCAACGATCACACCACCTAAAACTCTTCCTTGTCCATCCATCCATTTTGTAGCAGAATGCACAACAAGGTCTGCTCCATATTGTATCGGCGTTTGATTAACAGGTGTTGCAAAACAATTATCTACATTCAAAATAACATTGTGTTTTTTCGCAAGCTTGCCGGCAAATTCAAGGTCAATGATATCCAGCGCCGGATTGGTAGGCGTTTCGAGGTAGATCATTTTTGTATTTGGTTTGATAGCGGCTTCCCATTCTTCAGGTGTTGCAGCACTTACATAGGTTACTTCAATGCCATAATTAGGAAGGTATTTATTTAAGATAGTGACCGTACTGCCAAAAATAGAATTGCATGCAATAAGATGATCACCTTTTTTAAGCAATGCCATGAATGATGCAAATACTGCGCTCATGCCCGATGAAGTAGCGTAGCCTGCTTCAGCGCCTTCAAGTATCACAACCCTGTCAGTAAATTCTTTTACAGTAGGATTACTGAAACGACTGTAAATATTAGCGTCTGTTTCATCCGCAAAAGCCGCACGCATATCTTCCGCATTATCAAAACTGAAACTGCTGGTAAGAAATAGCGGAGAGGAATGTTCCATCTCGTTTGTCTGTTCCGTTCTTGCACGGATCGCTTTTGTAATTGGATGTTGTTCCATGGTATTCGTTTTATTTTGATCTGAATTTTATTTTTCCTTCACTACCAATCCCCAGGTAATAGTAGCACCTGCTCTGCGCAATGTTTCTGCAACAGAACAATATTTATTGATCGATAATTCACAAGCTCTTCTTGCTTTATCTTCATCTGGCCCTGATAAAGTAAAGATCATATGGATGTTTGTCCATAACGAAGGTTCTTTTCCTTTTTCTCTTTCACCTTCAATATGGATAGAAAAAGCTTTGATCTCCTGCCTTTGCTTCTTTAGTATAGAAACAACATCGATACCGCTACAGGCACCTAAGCTTATTAATAAGCCCTGCATCGGGCGAATGCCAAAATTAACACCTCCGGTTTCAGGACTTGTATCTAAACGTACGATATGGCCGTTTGCATCTGTGGCTTCGAAGCCGGCATCGCCTTCGACCCTGTTTAAATTTATTTTTATCATTTCTTACTTTTTTTGCAAATGTAATTCATGCAAGCCTTTACTTTGCAATTTCAACAGATTCTCATTGATGGATTATTTTCATTACGAACATAGGTTTGAGCTGGAAAGTGGAGAAACGCTACCTGAAGTTACGATAGCTTACCATACTTACGGCACCTTAAATGCCGATAAAAACAACGTTGTATGGGTTTGTCATGCCCTGACAGCCAATGCAGACGCGGCTACATGGTGGGAAGGTGTTGTGGGCAACGACCATGTTATCGACCCTAAAAAATACTTTATTGTCTGCGCCAATATATTAGGTTCCTGCTATGGAAGCAGTGGGCCTTTAAGCATTGACCCTGCAACTAAGAAGCCTTACTACAGCACCTTTCCGCAAATTACCATCCGGGATATGGTAAAAGCGCATATTTTACTTCGCGACCACTTACGAATTGAGAAAATATTTTTGATAATGGGTGGCAGCATGGGCGGCTACCAGGCGCTTGAATGGAGCGTGATGGAAAAGAACAGGATCGAAAATTTGTTCATTTTAGCTACTTCACCAACAGAGAGTGCCTGGGGTATTGCTACACATACCGCACAACGCCTATCAATTGAGGCGGATAGTACCTGGAAGGATATGTCGCCGGAAGCTGGGAAAAAAGGATTGAAAGCTGCACGTGCAATAGGAATGTTGACTTACCGCAACTATGGCATCATGGTGAAGCATCAAACAGATACAGATACTGAAAAATTAGATAATTATAAAGCTTCTTCCTACATCAATTACCAGGGAGATAAATTGGTACAGCGTTTCAATGCATACACGTATTGGTTATTGACAAAAAGTATGGACAGCCATCATTTGGGCCGTGGCCGTGGTGGAAAATTAGAGCCGGTATTAAACAGTATTACACAAAGAACTTTGATCATTGGTATCAGCAGTGATATTCTTTGTCCTTTGATAGAACAAAAATTCATTGCTAATAATTTACCGGATGCTACATTAATTGAAATAGATTCAACTTATGGACACGATGGTTTTATGGTTGAATCGAAAATAATTTCGCAACATTTAGCCGAGTGGTTGGGTAACCCGCCTTTTGTACTCGGTTATGGTGCAACTATCTAAATAAAAAAGTCAGACGATAAAGTCTGACTTTTTTATTATTTAGAAAAATTAAAATTTTATTGCTGAATGATTGTTCCTGATAATGCTCCAAATAGACTACTGGATTGACCCATTGTTATAATATTGGAAAATGTAGCATGTACTTTGCCATTTACAATTGTAATTGAAACTGAATCCCCGGGGTTTCCGAATGATTCACCAATAAGCCCGTTTGTTGAAGGCGGGATAGCGTAGCCTGCAACAATAATGCAGTGCACACTATCAAGGCTAGACGAACCATATGCAGCAGCAACCGCGAATTTTTTATTATTTACAGGATTGCTTTTGAATCCTATTTCTATAAAATTAGTTATAGAGTCTAATGTACTAGTACTTTCTAAAATATATGCTACGGTATCCTCTTTAACTAGTAAGGTTGTAGTGCCAGTATAAGTTTTCCCATTAAGGCTCCATTGGCTTGTAGAAATTCCGGTACTGCTTTTTTTACAACTGGCTAAACTAATTGCGAAAATTGTTATGATGATTAAACAAACTGGTAGTCTTTTCATGGTTGATTTTTTTGATATGATTTAGGTTGGCTCTAAAATAGTATTTTTTTATTTCGGTACAAAAAATATCGAAATAGATACTGAAATTGAAAAGCCAGAATATCACAAAAAAAGGAGCCAATTGGCTCCTTTTTTTGTGATAAGATTACATGATAATTACTGAGCAGTAAGTTTTGCATTGAATTTACCGTTGGTAATTACTTTAGGAGTAGTTGTGCTGTCATCATTAGTATAGATAGATCCTTGGAAAGTACCCGCTATAGCTGTGCTTGAAATAGAAGTAACTACAATTTTAGTTGGATTTGTAACAAGACCCAAAGAAGTATAGTCAACACCAGTAGATGCAGTCAATAGACCTAATCCTGTATTATTATACAATGTAGTATCTGTATATGTTCCTGCAGTAATTGCAGTAGCTGATTCAATTTCGATTGAGAAAACGCTTGCAGATGCCGTACCAGCTCCGCTTACCCCAGCTATAAGAATGTCTGTACCGTTGCCAGTAGATGTAGCTGTAGCCGAAGTGAAACTCGTAGTAGTGCCACTAACTGTTGCCTGAATTGTACCTAAGCCAATGCCACCTGAGCTGCTTTTTTTACATGATACAAGTAATACTGAACCTAGGACTGCGATAACAAATAATTTTTTCATAATTGTTTGGTTGTTTTTTGTTTTAAAATTGGTTAATTAGATTTATTTATATCATATACTACCGGCAAATACAAAAGGTTGGGTGAAATAAAAATATTTTTAAAAAAAACTTCGTAATCAGAATACTATATGTAGACTAGGTGAAAAAAGGAGCCAATCGGCCCCTTTTTAACATATAATAATCAGATAATTATTATTGTTTAGTTATGTCAGCAACAAATTTGCCGGTAGCAGCTTGTGAAAAAGATGTCGAATCTTCATCATAATAAACCGATCCTTGAAATGTTCCTTGAATAGAAGTAGCAGAAATACTTGTAACAGTTACCGTGAAAGGGTTGGTAGAAACATTTGCATTACCATAAAAAGAAGGCATATCGAACGGGTTATTATATAATTCATAATAGAAATCATTCACGTGTTTATATGAACCTCTTGGATCTAAAATTGTACTCGATGAATCAGAATAAACACCAGTTCCAAGTGTTGTATCAGATTGTATAGAAATAACAATAGAAAGTGTATTTGAACCATTTGCGGCATTAGTACTATTATCTGCCTTTATCGTAATTTCTTGTCCACTATCGTTTGCTACATAAAGAGGATATCTTTTTAAAATTGCTGTTGTTAATATGGTATAATTAGAACCTTTACCACCAATAGTAGCCTGAACTCCATTAGTACCAATACCTGAACTGCTTTTTTTACATGAGACAAGAGCCAATCCTATTATTGTTATCGCGAATACTTTTTTCATAATTTGATATTTTTTAATTAATATTTTTTTTCAGCTTTGAATATATTTTGAATTAGTCTACGAATGTTAGGGCTACATTAAATTTCCCGTTTGTAATTACTTTATTCTGATGGTAAGATGAATCCGCGCCTAAATAGATCGTTCCCTCGAATGTACCTTGTATGTTTGTTTGAGAAACAGAAGTTACTGTTACAGTTACCGGGCTTTTCGCAAGGCCTGCTGTACCATAGTTAAAAGGTGCTACTATAGGTTGTAATACAGGGCCATATGTTATACTTACAAAATTTTCTACAGTAGGAAGGCTAACATAATTAGCCGTATCTGTATAAACACCAGGAACAATAGCCTGATTTGAGCGAATAACAAATGAAATTTGATTGGCCGTTGCACCATTAGTTCCATCTACGCCGCCTATTCTAATATATGAGCCGGCGTCATATACGCTTCCGTTGGTTAACACAGTAAAATTATGGGCGGTATCATTAATAGTAGCCTGAATAGAAGATCCGGGTGAACTACTTTTTTTACATGATACCAGTACTAAACCCAATACTGCAATTGCGAATAATTTTTTCATAATCTAGAAATTTTGGTGATTTTTTGTTTTGATTGATAAGATTTTACTTTATTATAGTGTTGTTGTGAAATTAAAAGTTTAATGCTACTACTTTCTTAGCAGATAATTGCTAATGCCTTACTCCTTAATTGAATTTAGGTAATGGACGGATAATCTTCATATTATAATAGTTTGATATACAGGATCTTATTTGCAACGAAAATATAGGATATTATAATATGTGCCAAAAAAATATGTAGGCTTTTAATGCATTACTACACCTATGGCCTTCCAAAGCGTATTGGTACTGGTTAGTATAACTAAAATACCTACCAAAATAAACATTGTTTTCAGGGGAAGCTTACCAACCAACCTGGCTGCAATGGGAGCGGCGATCAATCCCCCAATAATTAATCCGGCTACTTCTAATAAGGGGATATTTTTTAATAGGATAAAAAATGTAATAGAACTGGTAAGCACAACAAAAAATTCAGCCAGGCAAACAGAGCCGATCACATAACGTGGACTTTTTCTTTTGGCCATTAATGTACTTGTAACCAATGTTCCCCAGCCACCTCCGGCAAATGCATCCATAAATCCACCAATGGAAGCGAGCCAACCTGCATTTTTTACTCGATCTGTATTTTTTCTTTTTGAAAATGCTTTACGCATTATATAATACCCAAGGTAGATGGTATAAATCGAAAGGGGGATCTTAACATAGGTAGAATATTTTTGGCCATAATATGCCAGTGCTGCACCGATCAAAGCACCGATGGCACCAGGTATCACTAATGCCATAAATAATTTTTTATTTATATTGCCAAAACGATGATGACTATAGCCAGATACACCGCTAGAGAAAACCCTTGCTGAATGTACCCTGCTGCTGACGATCGCAGGTGGTACACCATTGGCCAATAAGAATGTAGTAGAGATTGTGCCGTAACCCATACCCAATGAGCCATCTGCCATTTGTGCAATAAAGCCGGTCAATAACATTATTAAAAATCCATTGATCGTATGTTGTGGCAGGTTCTCAATTTCTGTTGTAATATCTGCGAAAGAAAAATACGATGCTAACCCATATCCAATAAGTAAAATAGTAAAGGCGAGTAAGCACCAGAGTACGATCTTAGGCCACTTTTTTTCGTGTTGTTCGTTATCTTCTTTTAAATTGGTTTGTTTTGCTACCAATACTTTAGTTAAGTCATTCAGTTGTTTTACTTTTTCATTAAAATCGCCGCTCATACCTTGTCTTATTGTTTGAATATTATCTAATACGCTTTCCATTTCATCCGGGATCATCTCATCGATCACTTGCTTTAGCCGCTTCGCAATGGTAGGAGATTTTCCATTGGTTGAAATAGCAATTTTTATATTTCCTTTTTTTACGATCGAGCTTAAATAGAAATCACATAGCTCGGGTTTATCTGCTACGTTCACTAACTTGTTTTTTTGCCTGCAATCTTTACTGATCTGTTCGCTTGTGGCAATATCATTTACAGCAGCAATAACAATATCAACTGTATCCAGATCGCTGATATGATATGCTTTTTGTTGTAATGAAAGATTGGGATATTGTTTGGCCAGCTCCTGAATTTTATCACTGATAGAAAGTGATATCAATTGGATAGAAGTAGCAGGAGAATTTTGAAGTACGGCAGTTAATTTTTCCAAAGCAATATTTCCACCGCCAATGACCAGCAGCCGGAAATTTTGCAATTTCAGAAAAAGAGGAAATAAGTTGTTTCCGCCCGATATGGTATTATCCTGCGCCATTTTAATAATGGCGCAAAGGTAAATATTATTGGTTAAAGCCCATTAAAAGTGTAGACTAATAGCTTTTTTAGGCTTAAAATCGGTGATAAAGCTAGTGTTAGCTTATATATCCCTTTACATATTCCTGGGTCAATTTTTCTTTTGGCCTCAATAAAATATCCTCGGTAGGGCCAAATTCTATGATCTCTCCCATATATAAAAAAGCGATATAATCTGACAAACGGCGCGCTTGTCTTAGTATATGCGTAACCAGCACTAACGTGTATTTATCTTTCAACTGTAAAAAAAGCTCTTCGATCTTTTGTGTTGAGATAGGATCCAGTGCAGAAGTTGGCTCATCTCCTAAAATAATTTCAGGTTCAACTGCTAAACCACGTGCCAGGCATAAACGTTGTTGCTGCCCGATCGATAATCTTGCGGCAGAACCATTTAAACGGTCTTTCACTTCATCCCACAAACCCGTTGCAGTAAGATAATGCTCAACCAAAATGTCTAGTTCTTTTTTCTTTATTGTGCCGTGCAATCTTGGTCCGTAAGCAATATTATCATAGATGCTCATCGGTAATGGAAAGGGTCGTTGAGATAATAATCCCATCTTTTGACGCATACTGGTTACTTCAATATCTTTTCCATAAATATTTTCTCCATCAACTAAAACCTGTCCGTCGATCTGCACATCTTTATTGCGATCTAATAAACGGTTGAATGTTTTTAGTAAAGTAGTTTTTCCACAACCCGATGGGCCGATAAAAGAAGTTAATTTTTTATCAGGAATATCGATGTTGATATTTTTAAGAATATGATTGCCCCCAATATGAACATTCAGGTCTTTTACACGTATATGCGGCGATTCAAAAGTCATGTTATATTTTATGCTTTGATAATTTTTTACTGAAATATTTTGCACTTAAACTTATTATTAAAACGATGAAAGTTAATATTAACGCCGCTGCATATGCGCGGTTTTGTACTTCTTCGATCGGGCTGCTTAATTGAAAAAAGATGGCCAGGGGTAAGGTTGCTGTCGGCTGTCCCAACGAAGTTGGAATACTATCGGTATATCCTGCCGTAAATAAAACAGTGGCCGCATCACCGATCGCCCTGCCGAAGGATAATAAAATGGCAGTGATGATGCCGGGGATCGCTTGTCTTAAAAATATCAAAGATGTCTCCCAGCGTGTAGCACCTAATGCGTAGGTGGCATCTGATAATTCTGTTGGCGCCAACCGGATCACTTCGTCAATGGCGCGTGCCAAAATTGGTATCACTAATAAAGTAACAGTGATGATACCTGCCAGCAAAGAAGCCCTCAATCCAAAATAGACCATGATGGTAAAACCAAACGCACCATATACGATCGATGGAATACCAAATAATACATCAAAAGTTAACCGTGTAATATTCGCTAACCATGAATTTCTTTTGGCGTAAATATTTACATACAGTACAATAGGAATGCTAATTGCCAAACCTAATACTGTGGCACCGATGCTGATATATAAAGATCCGATAATGGCATTTAAGATACCACCGCCTTTGCCGATATAATAACCGCCTTCGGGAACTTTGCTGATGATATCCCATGTTAACGATTGCATACCTTTTGATGCGATCGTGTATAAGATCATCAATAAAGAACCTGCAATGATCAATGTTGCCAGTATCATTAGCGTTTTAAAAAATCCAGATTCTATTCTTCTTCTCAATTGCATACTAACTTCTATTTTCTATTCTATATAATATCAATCTTGAGATCGCATTGAATATAAAAATGATAACAAATAATATTAAGGCTGATAACATCAAGGCAGATTCATACATCGGTATCGACATCATATCACCGTAATTATTAGCGATCAATGCCGGTAACGGATAAACAGAATCAAATAGGGAATGTGGTATCATTGGTAAATTACCGCAGACCATCAACACGGCTAATGTTTCGCCGATCGCTCTTGATATGCCTAATACTGTTGCGGCGATAATGCCCGGTATTGATTTTTTTAGAACAACTTTCCTGGTGGTTTCCCATTCAGTAGCACCTAATGATAAAGAGGCTTCTTTTAATTCTTTAGGTACCGTATCGAATACTTCTAATAAGATACTAACGATCAACGGAAATACCATTACTGCTAACACAATACCACCGGCCAATACGCAATAGCCCGAAGAATAATCTACAAAATGCGGAGCGATATGATCGCCGATATAAGGGACAATTGTGAGTACGCCCCATACGCCATATACTACCGGAGGTATACCCGATAAAAGATCGATCAGAGGAACTAGTATTTGCCTTATCCTGTACGGAGCATATTCAGCAATATAGATAGCACATAATAAAGAAAGTGGTAATGCTATTATGATGGCAATGCCTGTAACTGCTAAAGATCCTACGATGTAGGAAAAGAAGCCAAATTCATTTTTGAATGGTTTCCATTCTGTCGAAGACAATAAATGCCAAAGTGTATCTTGTTGTAGTATCGGGGAAGATTTATAATACAATCCGTAGCCGATCAATACTACTGTTAAAATAGAGAACAGGCTAAGCACAAGAAATACATTTGCGCTTAGCCTGTCTTTTAACAATCTTATTTTATAACTCATTTAAGCTTGTTTAATCCTGCAGTTATTTTAGCAGGAGAAAGTGTAATATAGCCTTGTTCAGGAATAAATTTTTGTCCGTCAGTTAAAACGTATCTGATAAATTCTTTTACAGCTTCAGTTTTAGGAGCTCCTTTTGTTACGAAGTAAAGATCTCTTGCCGGAGGCGAAGGATATTTGCCTGAAGTAATAGCCGCAACGATCTGGTCGATAGTGCCATAAAAATTTTCGTCTGGATCTATTTTGCCATTGTTGTTTAGATCTATTGGTAAAGGAACTACACCATTCGTAGCTTGTTTTGTATTTTGATCATATACATAAACAATATTATTGAATCCAATTCCTACCGGATCTTTTTTTACTGCTTGTGCTAATCCCGGATCACCGTATACCGCTACACCTTGAAGGTCATCTTGTTTCTTACCAAAATAATTTGCCCATGTTTCAGCGGCACCTGCTGCATCAGAACGGGTGTATACATGAATAGGTGCATTGCTTTTTTCACCAGCTTGTGCCCATACTCTTGCATTGCCTGTGATAAAAATATCATTCAATGCACTCTTCTTGATACCGTGAGCTAACAGGTCCTTAAGGAAAGGATTATTAGCGCTAACAACAGGAACTACTGCATCTTTTGTTACAGCAAAAGGATTAGCTCCTTTTTTACTTTCTTCAGGCGTTAGATTACGTGATACCAATCCGATATCTGTAATGTTTGATAATACATCTGTAATACCTTTTCCTGCACCACCTGCAGAGATATCGATCTTTACATCGGGATGCAATTTTTTAAATTCCTCGGCCCATTTTACGGTGATGGGATACAATGCAAATGCACCGGAGATACTGATCGTTCCAGATAATTGATCCGGGCGCGTTGGTGAATCTTTGTATGAGCTGAATGTTAGCCAACCCAAAGCAAGAAACCCTGCCAGTAATATTGTCTTTTTCATAATAGTAGTTTTAAGTAGAAATGCTGAATGCCATTTTAATAATAGCATTCAGCATTTTAGTATTTAGAATGCAATTTGTAATTGCGCTGTTGCTACGTCATTATATTGTACAGCGGGAATATTTCCTTGTTCTGTTCTCCATGAATAATCAAGTTGCAATTTTGCCCAATTGTTGAAGAAGATATTTGCTCCAAAAATTAAATAAGTATTCGCATCGCTGATTTTATTCAAACCAGGACTTTTAGGATTAACAATAGGACTGTAAGTATCGTACTTAACAACGAACTGGAATTTTTTAGGAATAAAGAAATAAGCAGCCTGCGCATACCAACCTTGGTGAATTGCAGGAACGGGCTGAGAAGCATAGTGTTTGTCATTGCCATCTTGTCCGCGTAAAAATTCACTTCTTAAAGAGAAGGCTTTGTAGTTTACAGCTAGTTCAGTTCCCCAACGAGTGCGTAATTGATCTGTAGTAGGAGTTTTCGCAAATCTATCGTAGCCGTTATAATAAGAACCACCAATCGTTAAGAAATCAAAAGGGTGGATCAATAAACGTCCAGAGAAATCTTTCGATTCGTTGTTATCTGCCACATTAATACCGGCGCCATTAAATAGGCCTGCATAATAATCAATTAAAGATCTTGTATCATTGATCTTAAAAAAACTACCGCTTATCTGAACACCAATGTCACGTCCATTTTGATTACCGATCGAATCGATGATACCGTTAGAGCCATCACCTTTTCTCGCTACTAATGCGTTCACAACCTGTGAACGATCTACTGTTTCAAGGTTTCTATCCTGCACATTATTTTCTAGCGAGAATGGCAATGTAAACTGACCCGCAGTAATTTTTAAATAACTCGCAGCCTTATAAGCGATATACGCATCTAATAAAGTTGGTGATATTACGGAGTTAGTTGTGGTGGTTGATGTTCCTGCAGGTACTGAAGATGTCCCGCCAACGAAATCAACTAATAAACGGTATTGCCATTTTGAAGTAATATCTCCATTGATATCTAACCTTGCTCTTCTTATATCAAATCCACCCGGTTTATTCGCTTTTGGATAGCCTTGGTACCTTACCTGAGTATAGCCACCTATTTGAAACGCACGACTTGCATTGATAGGAAATACTTTTTGTTTTGCTTTTTCATCCTGCTTTGCAATGGCAGAAGCCGCGCGGATCGAGTCTGCTTCCTGTTGCGTAATGGTTCCTTTTGCGATCAGGATATTTAATACGTCATCAGATGTTTGTGCCGATGCTTTTACAGTAAATAATAGTGTAAAAATAGCGATCGATAATAGTTTAATAAGTCTCATCAGTCTAGTAATTTAGTAGAGTTTTAAAATAAAAAAAAGGTAATAATTGTATTGGTAAAAGCTTACATGTCCCCGTTGGGACAGCAACAGCAGCATACAGAGATAACTTGCTGAGTTTTAAAAGAGGCCGATAGAGCAATAACGCTAGTAATAGCCTGTGCATTGATCGGTGTAAGTGATTGTACTATCATGTTTTGGTTTGTTTATCCTACTGATATAGTGGACTATTGTTTGATGAGGCAAAAATAGGAGGTTTGTATTATCCTACCAAATTAATAGACTAATTTTTTAAAATAGATCAAAAAAAGGCCCTGATAATTTTATCAGAGCCTTGCTGGTATTACGTTTATGTCGTTTTTATTTATTTCTCAGTTTCTTCTATTTCGTCATTTGCATTCGTAATTACGCTATCGCCGGGTTGTAATGTGCCATATATTTCAATATTATTGATCGTTTCATTTCCCGTACTTACATCAACTTTCGTGATAGCTCCATTATTCATTAGTAACACATATTTTCTCTCTGTAGAAGTAACGACGGCCGATTTGGGTACAGATAATGCATTGTCATTTCCTTTTGACTGTAATACCACATCTGCATACATACCGGGGGCTAAAGAACCGTTTTTATTTAGCACGTCTATTTCCATTCTTTCGGATCTGTATTGCTCATTTATATTATCTGATTTACGACTGATAATACCTGTCATCTTTTTGCCAGGGAAAGCGCTGGTGTAAAATGAGATGGAATCTTTATCCTTTAAAGTTCCTGCAACGCCTTCAGGAATATCGACCTGTAAACGTAAAAGGTCTATTTGTTTTAATTCAAGCATTGGAATACTTTTTTCCTCTGCACTCACCAATGCACCGGGATGAATATTGCGTTCTGTTATTACACCTGTGAATGGAGCAGTTACTTGTAAATAACCCATCATCGTTTGTTGCATTTGCCAATTATCTTTTTCAGCATTACACAAGGCATTGTCAGCCTCCATTTTTGCTTTAATAGTAGATAAGTCTAAAGGTGAAATAGCGCCGGGTGTTTTAGATGCTTCTAATAAACGGTTGTAATGTTCCTGGTCGATAGAATAATCTGCTTTTGCCTTTTCGTATTTTTCTTTTGCTTCCAGTGAAGCTTGTTCCAATTCAGGTGCTTCTAAAACCATTAGTAGCTGCCCCTTAGAAACCTTAGCGCCAATATCGACCAATACAGTTTTTACATAGCCATTTACTTTAGGAAAAATGCTTACCTCTTCATACGCTACCAATTGCGCAGGTAATTTTATAATAGTGGCCACACCTGCTTTTTTAACAACGGCCAGCTGGTATTGAATGGCCGATGTTTTGTTTTCAGCAGGCGCGTTATCGGCTGTTTTATTTTCTGAACAAGAGGCAAAGACAAGAACAGAAAAGATTAAAATGATATAATATTTCATGGTATAAAATTTAGTTGTTTGAATCTTCCGGTAATAGAGAGATAGATTTTAGTGAAGCTTTTTGTTGTATCCATCCATACACAAGTGGTACAATAAATAATGCTGCAAAGGTTGATGCAAATAATCCTCCGATCACTGCACGGCCAAGTGGAGCTGATTGATCGCCGGCTTCACCAAGGCCACTTGCCATCGGTATCATACCTGCGATCATGGCAAGACTTGTCATTAATATCGGCCGCAAACGCACACTCGCCGCTACAGTTGCTGCCTTAAACGGATCCTTATATTCTAATTTTAAAGCTTCGGCATTGGTTACAATTAATATAGCATTGGCAACAGATACACCCACCGCCATAATAATGCCCATATAAGATTGTAAGTTCAATGTTGCTCCTGTTGCTAATAATAATAACATTGAACCTAATAATACTGCAGGTACAGTTGCCAATACAGCAATGGCTACGCCGAAAGATTGATAGTTTGCAGCGAGTAATAAAAGTATTACTATGATGGCAGCGATCAAACCACTTTGCAGAGAATTTAATGTTTCTGTTAATAAAGACGACATTCCTTTTATTTCAGGAACTAATCCTGCAGGCGGTGTGCCCAATTCATCAATTGACTTTTGTACAGCTGCGGTTGCGCTACCCAGATCTTTTTTATAAATATTGGCACTAACCGTAACAAAGCGCCTTGGGCCACTTCGATCATATTCTCCGGGAATAGTAGTAACCGATAGGGTTGCAACATCAGACAATACAGGACGAGGCTGGCCTTTCACCAATGGTATCGATTGTAATTCTTCTACAGAATTCATATCATATTCAGGTATTTGCACCTGTGTCTGATAAGTGTACGCGCTCTTTTCATCTAACCATAAATTTTTATTGGTGTACCTGCTTGATGAAGTAGCATCTGTTATACTTTTAGAAACATTGTCGAGTGATAGTCCCATCAGCGCCAGCTTATTTCGATCGATAATAATATTGACCGTAGGAAAATCTAATGGCTGTGCTATTTGAACATCTCTTAAAAAAGAGATACCTCTTAATTTATTAACCAATTTACCAGCATAGTTTTTAATGTCTGCCATGTTTTTTCCGGCAACCCTCACTTCAATTGGTGTGGAAGATCCTTGTGCCATTATTTTTTCTGTCAGTTCAATAGGTTCAAATGAAATTTTTATATTAGGATAAGCGTGTGCAATACTTTTTCGCAATTCCTCTTTCAGGTCTTCCATATTTACTTTGTACTCTTTATCAAGGTTGATCTGAATGATGGATTCATGTGTACCACTATTGAAAATATACAAATTGCTAACACCAAAATTACTAGGCACAACACCAACAAATGCTGATGAAATGGCGATATGATGATTCACTGTTGAATCCATAATATTTAATACAGCTTTTGTAGTAGCTTCTGTAATTTCTAATCTTGTTCCATCCGGTTCGCGTATCCTTAATTGTAATTGCCCGTTATTTGTTTTTGGTAAGAGGTCTTTTCCTATAACGACATAACAAAGTCCTGCTGCAGCAATAGCAAGAACTAGATAGATACTTACAATTATTTTTCTTTTTGGCATCCAGTTATCAAGTCTTGTTGCTAAACCCACTTTGAGTTTTTGGAAAAATCCATCTTCTGTGTGATGATCTCTATCTTCCTGATCATGATCAGTTATTTGCTCACTTTCATTTTTATTCAGATCTAATCCTGCGTGAGCATGAATTCCTTTGTGGTGGTATTGAAACATTTCTGCCTTTAATAACCAGACAGAAATAACAGGCACTAATGTCTGCGCAGCAAAAAAGGAAACGATCATGGCAAAAGCGATCGATAATGATAAGGGAAGAAACATTGCTTTTGGTACGCCACTCATCACAAATGCAGGGGCAAATACGGCGAGGATACATAATAGTATCAATAATAACGGAAAGGATATTTCTGAACAGGCATCAAGCACAGCTTGCTTTTTATTTTTACCCATTTCCAAATGCTGGTGTATATTTTCTATCGTTACTGTTGCCTGATCAACTAATACACCTATCGCGAGTGATAAGCCACTTAAGGTCATTATATTAATTGTTTGTCCGGCTAATTTTAAAAAGAACACAGCACTTAATATCGCTACAGGTATCGTGATGATCACGACCAGGCTACTTCTCCAATCACGTAAAAATAGCAGCACCATTAATCCGGTTAATATCGCTCCAAGGATCCCTTCTGTCATTAGACTTTTGGCAGAGTTCATAACAAATACCGACTGATCGAATTCGTAACTGATGTCAACATCGTCCGGTAATAAGCTTTTCATTTCCGGAATTTTCTTGCGCAATGTTTGCACTACATCCCAGGTAGATGCATCAGCAGTTTTAACTACAGGAATATAAACAGAACGTTTGCCATTTACCAATGCATAATCAATAGTGATATCTGCACCATCTGAAACAGTTGCCACATCTCTAATATACACAGCACCAGTTCCATTGCTTTTGATAGGAATATCTTCAAAGGCTGCTACTTTATTTTCCAATGAATTGATAGAAGTGATATACATCGTACTATCTACCCGTAAATTTCCTGATGGCGTAATAGTGTTATTTTTTACAATGGCATCAACCACTTCATCTGCAGATAAATTGTACGTGCGTAATTTCTCTGGCGTAACATTGATCAACACTGTTCTTGCATTGGAACCAAATGGTGGTGCAGATGACATACCCGGCACTGTTGCAAACAGCGGACGAACCCTTGTTATCGCAAGATCAAAAATATCTTTTAACGATTTTGTCTTACTGCTAAAAACCAATTCGCCTACCGGCAGAGAAGATGCGTCAAAGCGAATTACTTGTGGTGGAAGTGAGCCCGGCGGAAAAAATGCAGATACCCTGTTCACCTGCAGCGCTACTTGTGCAGAAGCTTCGGCCATATCTGTGTTTTCATAAAAGCTTAATTTAATAAGCGATAATCCCTGTATATTTTTACTCTCAACATTTTTGATACCATTGATATATAAAAACTGATCCTGCATCCGTGTGGAAAAAAAGCCTTCCATTTGTTGGGCAGACATGCCTCCATATTGTTCAATAACATAAATGGTAGGAGAATTTAATTTCGGAAATATATCAATAGGGATTGTGCGGATAGCCATTATTGAGAATAACAAAAGACTGATAAACAATACTAATATCGTTATGGGCCTTTTTAATGCGAAGCGTACCATAAATAATTATTTTATTGTTTGAATAAATTGAGTCAGGTTTCCTGTTGAAGCTGCTTTATCTAATTGTGCCAGGTACCAGTCGCTCATTGTTTCTATATAATCAGTTTGTGAACGATACAACACAAAGGAAGCATTGGTAAGATCTATTAATGAAATAAGTCCTGCTTTGTACTGCGCCACTTTTTGCTGATAAGTATCTTGCGCTGATTGTAATTGGATAGGTAACTCTAATAAATTAGCTCTTGTGCTTTGTAAAGCATCATCTGCTTGTAAAGATGCAGATGTTAACGCAAGTTTTTGTTGTTGTAATGCATCATCACTTGCTTTTAATTCGTAATTATTAATGTTCAATCTATCTTTTCTGTAAAGTCCATTGAATAGATTATAAGTAAGATTTAAACCAACCAGGTAATTGTATCGTTGGTACCCCAGGCCATTATCCAACGATTGGTAATCATTATTGTATTCTATACTCGAACCTCTTGCCCAGGTAGTGGCAGCTAATGATATTTTAGGTAAAAAACTTTTTCGGATCAATTTATCATTTGCTACATAAATATTCTTCTGCTTTGCATAATAGTCTATCAAAGGATTATTGATACTATCTGTTGCGAATTGCATAGAATCTAATTTAATATTAGTAAAACTGTTAGTAGATGTATCGATATTCAATTGCTCAACCGGGATGCCCGTAAAGTAGGAGAGTTGTTGTTTCAACTGATTAACATTTCCTAAAGTTTGATTATAGGTAATTCTTGTCTTAGATAATTCTGCTTTAGCTAAAGAAGAATCGGAACCTGCTTTAATACCGCTAGAAGTAAGTGCCTGGATGATAGAGAAGATACTTTGGTACCTACCGACATTTTCTTTATCTGCATTCAGGGTATACTGACTTTTTAAAATATTGAAATATAATTTGGCAATATTTAATTCAATATAATATTGTTCTTTTTGAAGGTCAGCTTCCTGTAAGCCAACGTATGCTTCTGCGTTTTTAATTTTGGCTCCGTTCAATCCGAAATTTACCAAGTCGTATTCTCCGTATAGGATAGCAATATTTCCCGTTACGGAATTCATATTGTTTTCAGCATTTACTCCGGAAGAAGTTGATGGAACAATACCAAATGGAAAATAACTTCCTGCCATAGAATTATCTGTGCCGATATTCACCTGCTCGCTGAACTTTAGCTGCGGTAAAAAGGAATGGCGAACATCGTTGACTTCTGCCTTAGAAGCATTGATCAATTCTTTTTTTTGTAACAAGACAGGCAAATGATCATTGGCACTTGCGATCAGATCTGACAGGGTATTTTTTTGTTGTGCAAAAACAGAAAGCGTTGGCAAAAGCAGTAAGAAGCTTACTAACCAGCTGTACTTCTGTTTACAGAAAGTAGCCATAAAGAATATTTAGAAATAAAAAATGTTGTTGCGGAAGAATCTATGCAACAACAGGAGGCCCACGTAAAGAATGGACGTGCTTATTTGAAGTAGGGATGTGTTGATCAAATGGCAAATATTTGTTTGCCGTTTCGATATAACAAACAAGTGTTTGAATGGAAATGGTATTCATTACAAGAATACTTTCCGGTTGAAATCTTTTATTTAAAAGAACGGTGGCATGATTACCATTATCTTTTTTATTTTGTTTTATTCCTAAAAGCGAGTTGCTCTGTTGGGTAGTAAAGCTGTAAGAGCGTATAGTAGTTGCCGGTCCTTTGCCTGTATCAAAATTGAAAAATAACTGTACACCCAAAAAGGAAATATACAGTACCAAAGCAAAAGCCTTGGTTAAAATGGATGATATGTGTTGTTTATTTGTAGACACTTGTAAAGCAAATTTACTATATAATCAGACCGAATCAGGGTTTAATAGAATAAATGACTTGTTAATTTACCGTTACCAACGCAAAAGGCCTGCCGATAATAGCAGGCCTTTGATTTTTAGTCTTTTATTTTACATGCCCAGTAAGAAATCTTTCAATAATTCGCCATCAGCATTGATCACCATACTCTTCTTTTCAAGCTTTAATTGCTGTTGTACAGTAGGAGGGATAGGAATTGTTTCGCCAATAACAGGTTCCACCACATCGTAGAATTTTACAGGATGGGCCGTTTCTAATACAAGACCTTTTTGTCCGGGATGACTCTGTTGATATTCTTCTAAAGCCAGATAACCAACTGCTCCATGAGGGTCTAATAAGTATTTAGTTTTTTGATAAACAGTTTTTAAAGTAGCTTTTGTCTGATCATCAGAAATACTAACGCTGCTCAATACTTTTTTAAGGTCGATGAATTTATTGTGAAACAATTCCAATATGCGAACGAAATTACTTGGGTTACCAACATCCATTGCATTGGATATTGTTGCCACCGCTTTTTTAGGCTGGTATATTTCCGTCTTCATAAATTCAGGTACGATATCATTGGCATTACAAGCTGCAATAAAATGTGCGGCAGGTAAACCTGTGATATGCGCTAAGATACCCGCACAGATATTTCCGAAATTTCCACTAGGCACTGAAATAACCGGAGGGTGCTGTTTATCTGCCCATTGTTTGTACGCAAAGAAATAATAGAACTGCTGTGGCAACCAGCGCGCCACATTAATAGAATTGGCAGAAGTTAAAAATAATTTAGAGGTCAATGATTCATCCATAAAAGCGGCTTTCACCATTTGCTGACAATCATCAAATGTTCCTTTTACTTCTAAGGCATGAATATTTTTACCCAATGTGGTCAATTGTTTTTCCTGTACAGAACTTACTTTTCCTGAAGGATATAATATAACTACCTCAACACCGGGCACATCGTAAAAACCATTGGCAACTGCACCGCCTGTATCGCCGGATGTTGCTACCAATACAATTACTTTTTCTTTTCTATCCTTAACAAAATAACCAAGACAACGGCTCATGAACCTTGCACCAATATCTTTGAATGCCAATGTTGGTCCATGGTATAATTCTAATGCAGAAATATCATCAGTGATCTTTACAACAGGAATATCAAAGTTTACGGTCTCGCTAACAATGCGGCGCAACTCAGCTTCCGGAATGGTATCACCAACATATGGTTTGATCACCTGGTAAGCGATCTCTTCATTAGAATATTTGGTTATGTTCTCGATCAGGTCTTTTGGTACTGTTGGAATTGTTTCAGGGAAATATAATCCTTTATCCGGCGCTTGTCCGTTGATGGTAGCTTCTTTGAAATCTACTTTAGGAGATTTTCCGTTGGTGCTGTAATACTGCATTGCTCTTAATTGTTAATTGATCTATTGTTGTATTGTTATTTGATAGAACGCAGATTTTCAAGATTATTATGATCTATCATGATTTTATCCTGACGATCATGATGATCAGCGTTCTATACTTAATCTATAATAGTAACACCTGATTTATTGATCGTAGTAACGTAAGTATAATAAGGTAAACCGATATTGTCATAGATCTCTTTCATCACTTTTTCAACTATTTCTGCTGTTGCTTTGTCTTTGCTCAGCATAAAAATTGACGGACCCGATCCTGAAATGCCACCGCCTAATGCGCCGGCTTCTTTGCATTTGCTTTTCACCGCATCGAATCCCGGGATCAAAATACTTCTCACCGGTTCTATGATCACATCTTCTAGTGAACGGCCGATAAGATCGAGATCATTTTGCATAAAACCTGCTACCAAGCCCGCAATATTTCCCCATTGACGGATCGCATCTTTCAATAAAACTTCTTTACGTAAAATTTGACGGGCATCTGCCGTACGAACTTCGATCTGCGGATGAACAATCGTTACAAATAGGTGCGGACAAGGAATGCTAACAATATCCAGCGGATGAATACTTCTTATCAAAGTAACACCACCATAAATGCAAGGCGCCACATTATCCGCATGCTTAACACCTGATGCAACTTTTTCTCCATACATCGCGAAGCGTACCAGGTCTTGTTTAGAAAAAATATTCCCCAATAAATGATTCGCTGCAACAGTAGCGCCAGCAGCACTTGCAGCGCTTGAGCCCAAACCGCTGCCAGGTTTTATTTTTTTATGGATCGTAATTTCGAAACCGATATTTTTATCCAGCTCGTTGATCATTTCGATTAAAGGAGCGCCTGCAGTATTTAATGTTGGATCCGATGGCAAAGGATAACCATCTGCGCTATGTATAATAACTTCTCTTTTATCAAGCAGCTTAACTTCCATCATATCATTAGGTTCGTGCAAACACAAACCCAATACATCAAAACCGCAAACCAAATTGGCTACAGTTCCCGGAGCTAAAACCTTTACGTATTTTTTATCCTCTTTCATTCTTGATTAATTAAGTCTACCACTTTTTGGTTTTGACTTTTAACTTTTTACTTATTGTTATGCTCTTGACGCTCTTATAATATCAGCAAATACACCAGACGCAGTTACTTCTGCACCGGCACCGGCACCTTTCACAACCAATGGTTGATCTTTGTATCGGTCAGTAAAAAATAATACCACATTATCTTTTCCATACAAATGATACAGATCTTGTTGAGGTGTGATATGTTGCAATCCGACAGAAGCGTTGCCATTTTCGTATTTAGCAACAAATTTTAATTTGCTACCATCTTTTACTGCGGCATCATATATTTTTTTGAAATGCGCTTCATTCTTTTCCATTGATTTGTAAAAATCAGTTACGGAACCTGTCATACATTCTGCAGGCATAAATGTATTGTTCGTGATATTATCCATTTCAATCTGTTCGCCGGATTCGCGTACCAATATCATTATTTTACGCATCACGTCTTTACCGCTCAAATCCAAACGTGGATCAGGTTCTGTGTAACCTTCATCCTGCGCTTGTTTTACAACAGATGCAAAAGATTTTGTTCCATCGTAATTGTTGAAGACAAAATTTAATGTGCCGCTCAATACCGCTTCGATCTTATTTACTTTATCACCGCTGCGCAACAGGTCATTCAATGTGCCGATGATCGGTAAGCTGGCACCAACATTTGTTTCAAACAAGAAACTTGTATTGAATTCTGTTGCTAAATTTTTCAATTTTTTGTAATAGCCGTAAGAAGAAGAACAAGCTATTTTATTACAAGCAACAACTGAAATGCTTTTTTGTAATAACTGATCGTAATAAGTGGCTACTTCTTCATTCGCAGTCACATCCGCGAAGATCGAGTTACGTAAATTTTTAGATTGGATGGTTTGTACAAAGCTTTCCATATTCATCGGTTCGCCCGCATCTAATAATTCTTTCCAGCTGTTTAGATCGATACCATCGTTATTGAACAACATTTTTTTGCTGTTCGCCAATCCTGCGATGTTTATTTTTAAACGAAGATTATCCAACAAATATTTATGCTGATGTGCCAATTGCGCTACCAGCTTGCTTCCTACATTACCAACGCCGGCGATGAAAAGGTGTACTTCTTTATACACAGTTTCAAAAAACTCTTCATGTAAAACGTTGATCGCCTTTTTTACATCATGTACAGATATTACTGCTGAAATATTTCTTTCAGAAGAACCCTGTGCGATAACGCGAACATTAACACCATTACGTCCTAATGTACCAAACATTTTACCGCTGATGCCGGGATGGCTCTTCATATTGTCACCCACCAATGCAATGATCGATACTTCTTTTTCAACGATCAAAGGGTTTACTTTTTTTGTTTCTATTTCGTAAGCAAAAGTATCATCGATCGCTTTCTTTGCTTCATCGCCGTTTGCTTCATCAACACCCACACAAATAGAATGCTCAGAAGAACTTTGTGTGATGATGATCACATTTATTTTTTTGCTCGCTAAAGCTTCGAATAATCTTTTCGAGAAACCAGGTATACCTACCATGCCACTACCTTCCAGCATTAGTAAGGCAACTTTATTGATACTGGAGATACCACGAATGCTCGTGCCATTCTGCGTAGCATCTTGCTGAATTACAGTACCTGCATCTTGCGGAGCAAAAGTATTTTTTACCCAAACAGGAATGCCTTTACTCATCACCGGTTGTATCGTTGGAGGATAAATTACTTTAGCACCAAAGTGAGAAAGTTCCATTGCTTCCTGGTAAGATATCTGCGGAATTATTTTTACATTTTTTACAATGCGCGGATCAGCCGTCATCATGCCTGATACATCTGTCCATATTTCTAACACATCTGCATTTAATGCGCCTGCTAAAATAGCTGCAGTATAATCAGACCCGCCTCTGCCAAGCGTTGTGCCTACACCGTGCTCATCTGCAGAAATAAAACCCGGTAAAATAAACAGGTTTGCTTTTGATGCCTTAAAATAATCGGCTATTTTTTTATTGGTAACGGCAAAGTCAACCGTTGCCGAACCGAAATTCGAATTTGTTGTGATAATTTGTCTTGCATCCACCCATTCGCAAGCGCCTAATTCAGCTTTTAATTTTGCTGCAATTATTTGAGAAGATAACAATTCGCCGTAGCTAACGATCCTGTCTTTAGTACGTTCTGATAATTCGCCTAGTAAAAAAATACCATTACAAATATCTTCTATTTCGTTACAAGTAGTTTTAACCCAGCTTAAAACACTGCTTTGTTGTGTAATAGGAATAAGCTCTTTTACAGTCTGCAAATGCCTTTGCTCTGCTTCCTGTAATTTTTGTTTGTATGTTTCATCACCTTTTGCAGCAAGGGCGCTGCAGAGTAATAATGTATCTGTGATACCACCTAATGCCGAAACGACTACGATGGTTCTTGTTGCTGTAGATTTATCCTTTACAATTTCTGCTACCTTACTGATGTTTATTGCATTTGCGACTGAACTGCCCCCGAACTTTAAAACCTGCATGATCGTTATATTTGAATGTATTTATTTAATGTGTTGACAAAGATATTCATTTGATGAAAATAGCTGTACGCCCAATGGTGATATGACTTTTTTTAACCCTTAACGGGTTGCAATAATAGTAATAATAGTGGTAGCTTTTGCAGTCGCAATCGAACTTACAATCGTTGGAATGATATATGGTTTTTTTAGATGTGCCACTTTTTGGGATTCTGAGCGCTAAATTATGTAAATAACTTCTAATCGGGGGAAATTATTCAACATTTTTGAAGTATTTTTGGCCGCATTGACTATTGCAGCCAATTTATCACTCTTTTTTAAAAATTTACCGAAATATGGATCACCAGTCTTCCCGTGGGTTGCAGCAATTTAAAAATTCTGTTGGTATAAAATTTCAATTGTATAACAGCTTATTTACATCTTTGCCTTTTCACAGAATTGAAAAAACAGGTATTTTATTATCCCTATTGCTGAATATTTGTGAAGATGGGTATAGCCAAAAGCAAAGTCCTACGGAGATCATCGAAGAATTCTTTGTAAAACATACTTCTTACACCGATCAAAAAGAAAAGCTTGATCTGCTGTTTCGTTTTATTCAATTCGTAGAAAGACAGATTGTATTGTTCGATGCATTGGAAGATGCAGCTTTTAAAGATGTGCAGGATCTTGGCGGCGTTGGTTCTTTAAAGCAATTAGAAAACGATATTATTTTATACGATAAAGGCGATGAGCTGACTGCGAAGCTGAAAGATTTTGCAGTACGTTTAGTATTAACGGCGCATCCTACACAATTTTATCCAGGTTCTGTTTTAGGTATCATTAATGACTTGTCGAAAGCGCTGGCAGAAAATAATGCTACGCTGATCAACATGTATTTATTGCAGTTGGGTAAAACGCCTTTCTTTAAAAAGATCAAACCTACGCCTTATGATGAGGCCGTGAATTTAATATGGTATTTGGAAAATGTATTTTATCCTGCCGCCGGCAGAATAACAACCTTTCTTAAAAAACAATTTACAGAAGCGATCAATCCAACCAACCCGATCATGTTCATGGGTTTTTGGCCGGGTGGCGATAGAGACGGCAATCCTTTTGTTACTTCTGAAACCACATTGAAAGTTGCCGAAGCTTTGCGTGGTGGCATTTTAAAATGTTATTATTTAGAGATACGCCGCATCAGGCGCAGACTAACATTTAAAGTTGTTGAAACAATTTTAAATGACCTTGAACATGAATTATACAACGATGTATTTATCCCGGGTGAACGTACACATTTAACGAAAGAAGATATCGTATCTAAATTGTTGAAAGCAAGAGAGGCATTGATCTACCAAACAAATGGTTTGTTCCTTGACCTGATCGATGGCCTGATCAATAAAGTAGAATTGTTCGGATTGTATTTTGCTACGCTTGATGTTAGACAAGAAAGTACTGTACACGGAAATATCTTAAATGATATTGCAGCGAACTCTGATTTTTTACCGAAAGGATATGCAGATTTTGATGCAGATAAAAAGATAGCAGCTTTAACAAGTGTAACAAAACCAGTAAGCGGACTTACATTAAAAGAGCCATTATTCAACGACGGATTAGAAACGATCAAAGCGATCAAAACGATCCAGGGTTATAATGGTGAATTAGGTTGTAACAGATATATCATTAGTCAGAATAACAGTGCATTGAATGTAATAGAAGTGTATGGCTTGTTTTTATTGTGCGGATGGAAACCGGAAGAATTAAGCGTTGATATCATTCCTTTATTTGAAACGGTGGATGATCTGCAGAATGCTGCGGAGATAATGAAAACATTATACACCAACAAGGCATACGCGGCACATTTACAAAGAAGAGGAAAACGCCAGACGATCATGTTAGGTTTTTCTGATGGTACAAAAGATGGCGGTTACTTAATGGCCAACTGGGGAATTTACAAAGCGAAAGAAGAGCTCACAACAATTTCTAAAGAATACAATATTGATGTCGTGTTCTTCGATGGCCGTGGCGGGCCGCCGGCAAGAGGTGGTGGTAAAACGCATAAGTTCTACTCATCGATGGGTAAAAATATTTCAGATAAAGAAATTCAATTAACAATACAAGGACAAACAGTTAGTTCAAATTTTGGAACAATAGATTCTGCGCAATTCAATTTAGAACAATTGCTACACGCAGGTATTTCAAACGACCTGTTCAATAGTAGAGAGATTACTTTGGAAAAAGATGAAGATACTTTGTTGCAACATTTGGCGAACGAAAGTTTTACTAAATACAATGCATTAAAGAACCATCCATATTTTGCTGATTACTTAACACAGATCAGTCCGCTGAAATTTTATAGCGAAACTAATATCGGTAGTCGCCCGGCAAAAAGATCGGCCGCTGCAAAATTATCTTTGAAAGACCTTCGTGCCATTCCTTTTGTAGGAGCTTGGAGCCAGCTAAAACAAAATGTTACCGGCTATTATGGCGTAGGGGCAGCTTTGCAGGAAATGGACAAGCAAGGAAAATTTGCGCAGTTAAAACAATTGTATAAAAATTCCATGTTCTTTAAAACATTGATCGATAACTGCGAGATGGCGATGATCAAAAGTTATTTCCCGCTAACAGAACATTTGGCAAAGGATCCTAAGTACGGAGAGATCTGGGGAATGATACATGATGAATATGAGTTGACGAAAAAATATGTATTCTTATTATCAGGCAAAAAAGAATTGATGAGCGATTATCCTGTTGATCAAATGTCAATTGCGATGAGAGAAAGAATTGTATTGCCATTGTTAACCATACAACAATTTGCTATCGCAAGAATAAGAGAGATCGATGATGCAGGTATCACTTCTCCATTAAAAGAAACTTACGAGAAACTAATTATGCGTTCTTCATTTGGTATTATCAATGCAGGAAGAAACTCAGCATAGTTTATAATTTATTTTAAAAGCGTTAATAAAGATTGAAGCTGATTTTTATTAACGCTTTTTTATTTAATAAACCTTGATGCCATATTTTAATAATTTTTTTGGCAAATGATCATCAAGATTAAGAATATCGTCGTCAGTTAATTCTATTAATTTAAGATCATATTTCTTATAAATTTCTACTTTTTTCTTTTTTCGTTCTGCATATTTTGGATCGTTTTCTAATCCCCAATATTCAATATATACTTTTCCGTTTGGCAAGTAAAAATCTGTATAAAGCTCTTCTTCAATCGGAACTTTCTTTTCATATGCATGAACTAAGCCATAATCATATAAAGTGTCGTCGATGATGACTTCAGCTCTTGAGCGAACAAAATGTCCATCCTTAGTTCTATGTTTAGCTTCAAATTTATCTCTAAAATTATTAGATATTGGTTGTGTAATTATTTGTTCCTGTTGTGTTTGCAAATTCTTGGTAGTTTCTTTGTCAGAAGAACTTACTTTGAAAACTTCGTTCAGGCTTTTATTTTGTAAAATATTAACTGGCCATAAAATATAATAACCACCCGATGTTTCATGCTCATATTGTTTACCGCCCACTGTTTTGCCGAGTTTTGTAATGGTCCAACCGGCTATGTCTTTTTCCATCCATCCGAGCTCTGATAAAATCAAATTCAATCGTTGGGATGAAATTCCATAGTGCTTACCTATCGTAGTCGCATTAATAAGTTGAGGTTTATCTTTTCTTTGTTGATTATCTTCTAAAGAAATATTTTCAGGCCAAACAATATATTCGCCAAACTTAGGATTTGTTCTTGTTTGTCCACCTTTTTGTTTTCCTAATTCAGTTAATATCCATTTGTCATTTTTTCGATCAATCCAAGCAAGGTTTTTAAGTTTAGCAAATAATTCATTTGCAGAAATATCGAGTTCGTTTGATAAGCTAGTAGTTGAGATGTATTCCATGTCTAGAGAATTCGGGATTAGAGTGGAATTCAAAAATAGATGCATGTTTTCAACTCTCCAAAAATAAATTCAAGGAAAGTATTATTAACGCTTTTTTGTTTACTTTAGGATAACCAAAATCCCAACCACATGTTACTATTTAACGAAGCGCGTCAGCAATTAGATGTTGACAAATTGAAAGCAAAACTACTAGCAGGTATTAATGATGCAGAACATTCTACTGAGCAAGAGATCGAGACTTTGTTGGGTGATTATTACGGGCGTGCCTACGCTGGCGAAGCAAAAGAATATAATCTGGAACCTGCTACTTTACAGAGCCATCTTGCTCCTGAATTTTCATTAGGCGGTGTAGGCCAAAAGATCTTTACTAAGATCAAACATTTTATTTGTGGTGTTTTAACAAGCGGTTCCAATGCAACAGATATTGTTGATGTTGTTTTAAAATCTTTAGCCAGTGTAATTCCCGGAGGCGTGATTGTTGAATTCATTGTGCAGAAGATCATCAACTATATTGTTAAGATCGGAGTTGGCAAGCTTTGTGCAGTACCAGCGGTAACTTAATTATTTTTTATTGTCTGAATTGGGATTCGTCCGATTAATGGATTATCGGGACTTGTATTGACTTATAATCCTTAAATCCCGATTCAGCCAAAAATCCACTTACCATGGCAAAACTAAACGGCGCTAAAATGGAAGCTACCAGGTTGATAGCTTTCCAGCAACTAAACATTGATGCAAATCATCGTACTATACTTTCTTTAGATGGCGGTGGTATGCGTGGTATACTTACCATTCAGTTATTAAAAAAATTAGAAGAAGTTGCAGGAATACCTTGTCACCAGTTATTTGATATGGTGGCCGGGACTTCAACAGGAGGTATTATTGCCGGTTTGATTGCAACAGGGCATACTGCCATCGAAATAGAAAAAATGTATGAGGATCTTGTGACGCAGGTATTTGATAAAAGAGCGTTGGGTAATCGTTTTGTAAATCCGCCGGCATTTACAAAAGCAAAATACCGACCGCTTTTAAAAGAAGTGATCAAGGATGTAACGATAGAACAGGCTTGCGCTTACAACGATATTGACCTGATGATCACATCGAATGATGTTGCCGCGGCGGAAGAAACTTTTTTCTCCTGCTTTAAACAAAGTGATGGCACTTATTACGGAACGTATAAAGATGTGTTGTTACGTGCAACGATGGAAGTAACGATGAGTGCGCCAACTTATTTTTATCCGTTGGAAAGATTTGTAGATGGCGGCACAACCACTTACAATAACCCATCGCTGGCTGCATTTATGGAAGCTGTGTCTTATAGCACGCCACAAAAAACAGAAGAAGCTTCTGCATATAAATTATCCGATATTACTTTATTCAGTTTTGGAACAGGTATCTCAAGATTATTTATCAAACCGGAAGACACAATAAATCCTAAAGGAGTTGATCTTGCATTTTGGTTAAACTGGTTGATGGTTGAAACCGGGCAGGATGCAAGTGCTATGCAGGTAGATTCTTTTCGCTCACCCATGATAAAAAAAGTGGTTGACTTCAGAAGGTTTCAAATATCATTAGATCCTGCGGCGATACAGAGAATACCGAATACCGATACTTTGGATGTCAATCAATATCATACAAAATGGTTACACGATCTGGATGAAAAGATCTTAGGGAATATTGATATGGCTGATCTGACAAAATTCGGTTTGATGAAAACAATAGGAGAGCAGATGGCGGAATTCATCATGCAAAAAAATTGTTTTAAAACTGACCTGTTAGATGATAAAGGCAAAGATGCTTTGGTAACTGCGTTTGGTGATATTGCAAGAATAAAAAAACAATTGAGTGATCCGGATTGGCTGGATAAATTTATCGCATAATTGGCCCAACATAAAAAAATAAAAAAAGCGTTAACAAGATCTGTTAACGCTTTTAGTTTATATAGAGAATCTATGCTTTCAGATCCGCCTTTAAAAAATTTAACTGGCCCAAATGATAGCTTTGATGATTTGTCCTGCCCAACAAAACCGTCAACTTATTTCTTGATGGATCCAATGCAAAATCTTCTGCAGAAACTTTTGTGTGTTTGTCTAACCAATCGTGCGATAACATTTTACTGAAACCTTCGGTTAATGTTGCATTTACTTTTTCCCAGTATTGTTTTAACTCAGCTACTGAAGGAATAGTAGTAGTTTTTTATCATCTGCATTTGCCTGGAAGGGTGCTTCTAATTGCGGGTATAATTTATCTCCCAATCCTAACAAAGGCAGTAAAGAATCATTGGTTGCTGTAAGATGCCCTAATAAATAGATCGCCCTGTTTCTTCCAGGAGCCACTTCATTCAAATAAGCATCATCATTGTATTTATTAAAAAAGCTTGTAACGGCCTTGTTTTGTGATATCCATGAATTAATGACTTGCTTGATCATTTGTTCCGTTGCCGTAGCATTGTTTGTTTGTGTTTGCATAATTTGTTTAGTGTTTATGATCTATTTTATTTAATGTCTGGATATCTTCTGTTGTTAATTCAAGAGACAAAGCTTTTAAATTTTCTTCTTCGTGTTTAACGCTTGAAGTACCCGGTATCAATAATATATTTTTAGCGTGTTGTAATAACCAGCTGATGGCAACCTGTTGTACGGTCGCTTTATGTTTATCAGCAATTTTTTGCAACACATCTATCACCGCAATATTATTGGCATTTAACGGATACCATGGAATAAAGGCAATATTATGTTCAGTGCAATATTGTAGAACGGCTTCCCATTTACGATTGTCGACACTATACATATTTTGTACAGATACCACTTCGAAATATTGTTGTGCTTTTTTAATATCATCAACCGTTACTTCTGATAAACCGATATGTTTGATCTTACCATCTTTTTGTGCTTGTTTTAAAAACTCAAAAGTTTTTTCTACCGGCACTTTTGCATCGATTCGATGTAACTGGTACAGATCAATTGTAGTAAGCTTTAATCTTTTTAAACTGCCTTCTAAAGCTTGTTTTAAATGTTCCGGACTTCCATCTTGTGCCCACTGATCGGGTCCCGATCTTGTAAGTCCACCTTTGGTAGCGATCACAAGATCTTTCGGATAAGGATATAATGCTTCCGCAATTAATTCTTCCGATACATGCGGACCGTAGCTATCGGCGGTATCAATAAAGTTGACACCTAATTCTACTGCACGTTTTAAAACTTTTATTGCTTCTTCTTTATTGGCTGGTTGTCCCCACACGCCTTTGCCTGTGATGCGCATAGCGCCATATCCTAAGCGGTTAATTTTTAGATCACCGCCAATACTGAATGTTTTTTCAATTGTTGTGCTCATTGTATATTTTTAAAGTTGTAGGAGTTTGTAATGATACTATTGCATCAAAAATGGTTCCATAAAACTTACATTGTTTTTATACCACCGTCTAATAATAGTTCACCACCAATCATAAATTTAGAAGCATCTGAAGCCAGGTAAAGAAAACCTTCTGCAATTTCTTCTGTATTGCCTAAACGCTTAACAGCTGTTGCTGAAGCAAAATGTGCTTTTGTTCCATCAACTTCTTCTTTGCTTCCTCCGCCTCTGCCAAAAATTGGCGTATCTATTGGTCCCGGTGATAATACGTTCACTCTTATTTGTCTGTCAGCAAGGTCAGCAGAAAAGCTTCTTGCTAAGGAGCGTACCGCAGCTTTAGTAGCAGAGTAAGCACTTAATGAAGCAATACCTTTAGTATTAACTGCAGAAGAAGTGAGTATAATTGATGCACCATCATTTAAATAAGGTAGTGCACGTTGTACTGAAAAGAATACGCCTTTAAAATTAATATCACTTGTTTGATCAAACATTTCTTCTGAATAATCAGCTAATGGCGCTCCCATAAATACTCCTGCATTCACTACCAGGACATCTATTTTACCAAATGTTTTTTCAATCGTTTTGTATTGCGCATCGATATTTTTAAGATCGGATACGTCGCTTACCAAACCCAATGCACCATGGCCAATTTGTACGATGGCGCTATCTACTGTTGTTTGGTTACGGCCTGTGATGGCTACTTTAGCACCTTGTTCTGCAAATAATTTTGCTGTTGCTAACCCGATACCGCTGTTACCACCTGTTACTACTGCTACTTTGTTTTCTAACTTTTTCATTTTGTTTATGTATTTATATATTTAAATGATTCGATGTTTTAAGACAAAAAAAAATATTTCTTTTTCTTAATTAGAATACAAAGCTACAACAATTAATCGATATATCGAAAAGTATCGATTAATTAATTAAATTTTTTTAGGCCTCAAAAGGGCTTAAAAATTTAATGTAGTCTGCAAACACTTCTTTATTGGTCATATACCTGGAGCAGCGGCCATCTTTTTCTGCGATCAAAAGATCTGCATCTACCAGTTGTTTGATATGGTGAGACATGGTGGATTGTGCCAGATCAAATAGCTCTAATACCTGGGTACACTGCACCCAGTTTTTTTCTTTGTTGATGACCTCCATGATTTTTAAACGATATGGATCGCCCAAAGCTTTAGAGATCTTTTCGACCTTTTTTATATCCAGCTTCTTATTCATACTGCAAATATATCGATTTTTTTCGATTCGATTTTTTCGAGGATAGTTCCGCAATGGTATGCGGCACAAGTGTGCGACGCAACGATGCTGAGCAACGTACCAATGCCGACTAAAAAATAAAAGGTAACTTTGCATTTCTATCAGCCAGGCTATCGCTCCGAGTGATCGGAGAGGAAAGTCCGGACAGCAAAGGGCAACACACCGGTTAAGCGCCGGCTTCCTGTTAAAGGGAAAGAGAAAGTGCCACAGAAAATAACTGTCTTAATTTATTAAGATGAGGGTGAAAATGTGAGGTAAGAGCTCACGAAAAATATAGGTAACTATATTTTTGGGTAAACCTTGTGTGCTGTAATGCCATGTAAACCAGTGTTTGAGGGCGGCTCGCCCGAGCTGGAGGGTAGGCAGCAAGATTGTAACAGTAATGTTACAGCCAGATAAATGATAGCCACCTGATTTATCAGGAACAAAATCCGGCTTATCGGCTGATAGCTTTTTTTTAAGTCAAAATTCAAAAGTGAGAACCTAAAAGTGTGTTATAGCGCACTGCATTTTTCACTTTTGGGTTTTAACTTTTTACTTTTGAGTTTGTATAATCCTTGCCACAATTTTATCTATCGGCAACGAAACTGTTTCTGCAGAAAATATATCCCAATCAATAAAGCGCACTGTTTCTATTTGTTTTACTTCATTGTAGATCTTTAATTGCGCTTCATCGAAATCAAAGGGCTTAGTGCGTATTGGTACTTTTATTGGTTCCAATGCTTTTACATAATAGTAAATAGCAAGGATCTGGTGCTCAGCATTAAACGCGCTCTGCTGATAAAAATCTGTTGTGTAAATATGATCGCCTATCTCAACATTCAAATTCATTTCTTCTTTGAATTCTCTTTTGAGACAATCTTTTGTTCCTTCACCCACTTCTAAACCACCGCCGGGAAATTTCGTAAAATAATTGCCACGGATATATTCATCGCTCACCAAAACTTGTTTGGCTTCGTTGATGAGTATGCCGTAAACTCTTACGCTTATATACATTGGGGAAGTTGAAATCAATTGACAATTGTCAATTGATAATTGTCAATTGTTAAATAGTTATTTCTCCTTTGAACACTAATTCTGCTGGCCCGCATAACCAGATGTTTTGAAAATTATTGTCATCTGTTTTATCGAATTCAACGCTTAGATGGCCCCCCGGAGTTTTTACTTCAACGCGGTTAAAGCCATTGTCATTATGTGCAGATACTAATGCAGCTGCTGTTACGCCCGTGCCACAGCTTAGTGTTTCGTTTTCTACACCACGTTCGTAAGTACGAACAAAGATGGTATCGTTATCAATTGTTTCAACAAAATTTACATTGATGCCTTCGGCTTTGTATTCGTTGCTATAACGGATCTCTCTGCCTGCTTCAAATACATCGATCACTGCAGCATCCGGCACCAACTTTACATAATGAGGTGAGCCGGTATCTAATACCATCCAGGAGTTATGATCATCAACTTTTGTAACATCTTTCATTTTTAAGCGAACGGTACTGCCATCTATTTCTGCAGCGTGATCGCCATCGATTGCTAAAAAATGATATATGCCTTTATGAATTCCTACTTCATGCGCAAACATCACCAGGCACCTACCGCCATTACCGCACATGCTACTTTGGTTGCCATCTGCATTGTAATAGATCATTTCAAAATCATAGCCTTCTTTTTCGCTTAATAACATCAGTCCATCAGCGCCAATACCAAAACGCCTTTCGCAGATGAATTTGATCTGATCGGATGTTAATGTTGGAATTTGTTTTTGGCGATTGTCAAGAATTATAAAATCATTTCCTGTTCCCTGGTATTTGTAAAATGGTAATGTCATGATCAATTTAAATATTTGCGTTAGTTATTATTTCTAAAGAATGTTGTATTAATTTTTCGACAGCTGCGGCGCCATCTTTTGAAAATTCCTTTGTGATGCGGTTGGCAACAATTACATTCAGGCTTAAACAATGGTGTCCTAATAATTTACCTAAGCCATATATCGCCGAAGACTCCATTTCAAAATTAGCGATTTGATGATTACCAAAACTAAAGGTTGTCAGCATATCGATCAGGTCAGGATAGGCGAGGCCCAATCTTAATACCCTGCCTTGCGGTCCGTAAAAACCCGGACAAGTCACCGTAATTCCCTGGTGATAACCCGCTACAAAATGTTTGAGCAAATTTACGCCAGCCATGCTAATGTAGGGAGATATATTTCCTGTAATTAATTGTGTATGGGTTTGAAAGGCTTTAAGTAAATACCTTTCTTCTTCGTTATTTCTGAGGCGATAAAAATGTAATACATTATCTAAGCCCAAAGCGTAAGTTCCCGCTACAAAACTATCAACAGGTATATCTTTTTGCAAAGAGCCGGATGTGCCGAAGCGGATGATGTTTAATTGGGTGAAGCTATCTTTGACTATCCTTGTTTCAAGATCAATATTGGCCAGCGCATCAAGTTCATTCATCGCAATATCAATATTATCCGGACCAATGCCTGTACTTACGCAGCTGATCCTTTTTTTACCGATATAACCAGTATGAGTGATGAATTCGCGGTGCTGATTTTTGAATTCTATGGTATCAAAATGTTTGCTGACTTCTTTTACGCGATCGGGATCGCCAACGGTAATGATGGTAGTAGCTATTTCTTCCGGACGGCAGTCTAAATGATAAATAGCGCCACGGCTATTTAATATCAATTCAGAAGCTGCTATACTACTCATAACATGATTTTGAAGAAGTTACAGTGAAATTTCGGTATCCCAGCAGTAGTGCCAAAATTTTATTTTTGTTTAAAAATACCTTATTTTCGCAACTCTGTAAAAAGGTCCTGTGGCCGAGTGGCTAGGCAAAGCTCTGCAAAAGCTTCTACAGCGGTTCGAATCCGCTCGGGACCTCACTTCAACCTTATCCCTCTCTTTATGGAGAGGGACTTTTTTAACTACTATGCTGCCAAAATATTTAACCAAGATCGGCCTTGCTGCCTGTATTTTATTAGTTATTTCCTGCTTTTTACCATGGACCTATTATGCGGACATTGATAAAACCTTCACCGGCTTTTACTCGGAACAAAACAGTTATGGTAAACCCGGCTATTTTTTAGTGTTGCTGACAGTAGCAATATTTATTTGCATGCTGATACCGAAAATATGGGCTAAAAGAACCAACTTATTTTTATCTGCCTTAGCAGTAGGGTACGCGATCAAAACTTATATCCTTTTTACTTCTTGTTATAATGCGTATTGCCCGGAGAAGAAAATTGGTATTTACCTGATGTTTATTTCAACGATCATGATGTTAGTGTGTTCAGCGTTTCCTGATATGAAATTAGAAGAAAAGAAAAAGAAGTAGAAATTCTAAAGTGCAAATTCCAAATACAAAAAAGAAAATCCCAAACTGATCATCGTAGTTTGGGATTTGTGTTTTGAGATCTGAGATCTAATTCTTTTTTACTTCTTTGGCCCAGGCATCTTTTAACGTAACGGTTCTGTTAAACACTAATTTATCTGCGGCCGTGTCTCTATCCAAACAAAAATATCCTTTGCGGATAAATTGATAGGGCGTTGCCAGATCTGCTGTTTTTAAAGATGGCTCAACATATACGGTATTCAATACCTGTAAAGAATTTGGGTTTAAATATTCTTTAAAATCTCCTGTCTGGTTATCGGGTTCTTCTACTTTAAATAAACGATCGTATAAACGAACCTCTGCTTTAACGGCATGTTGTACGCTTACCCAATGAATAGTGCCTTTTACGCTGATGCCGCTTGTATCACTTCCACTTTTACTTTCAGGAATATAGGTTGCATGAACTGCTGTTACGTTTTCATTAGCATCTTTTTCAAAACCTTCACATCTTACGATGTACGCGCTCTTTAAACGAACAGCTGCACCCGGTGCTAAACGGAACCATTTTTTTGCGGGCACTTCCATAAAATCTTCGCGTTCGATCCAAAGCTCTTTGCTGAATGGGACAATTCTTGTCTCGCCAGCTTCTAAACCACTTTCACTATTAAAGTCTTCTGTTTGTCCGTCAGGATAATTGGTAATAATTAATTTTACCGGATCTAATACGGCCATTACTCTTTGTGCAGTTTTGTTTAGGTCTTCACGCACGCAAAATTCCAGCAGACTAAAATCGATCATATTATCTCTTTTGGCAACACCGATCTTGTCGCAAAAATTACGGATACTTTCAGCAGTGAATCCTCTGCGGCGCAAACCACTGATAGTAGGCATGCGCGGATCATCCCAGCTTTGTACATGCTTATCATTTACCAATTGTAACAATTTGCGTTTGCTCATTACCGTGTAGGTCATGTTCAATCTTGCAAATTCATATTGCTGAGAAGGGAAAATATTTAATTTCTCAATGAACCAATCGTATAACTGATGATGTGGTATAAATTCTAATGTACAAATGCTATGCGTGATATTTTCGATGCTATCACTTTGTCCGTGAGCAAAATCATACATCGGGTAGATGCACCATTTATCTCCGGTACGGTGATGGTGTGCTTTTTTAATGCGATAGATGATAGGATCGCGCATGTGCATATTGGGTGCAGCCATATCTACTTTTGCACGTAATACTTTTGCGCCATCTGCAAATGCACCATTCTTCATTTTTTCGAAAAGATCCAGGTTCTCTGCAACAGACCTGTTTCTGTAAACGCTATCCATTCCCGGTTCGGTAGGCGTTCCTTTTAGTGTAGCAATTTCTTCTGCAGTTGAATCATCTACGTAAGCTAAACCTGCAGTAATTAATTTAACTGCTAATGCATATAATTGATCAAAATAATCTGATGCGTAAAATTCATTGGCCCAATTAAATCCTAGCCATTGTACATCTTCTTTTATGCTGTCAACATATTCGGTATCTTCTGTAACAGGATTGGTATCATCAAAACGAAGGTTGGTTTTGCCGCCATATTTTAAACCCAGGCCAAAATTTAAGCAAATGCTTTTCGCATGGCCTATGTGTAAATAGCCATTAGGTTCGGGAGGAAATCGTGTTAGGATAGTTTTGTATTTTCCGTTCTTTAGATCTTCTTCAACAATCTCCTCAATAAAGTTCAAACTCTTTTCTTCACTCATCATTTTTATTTTGTGTAGCAAATTTAAGATAAGGCGTTTACAATACCTGTAGTAAAATGCTTATAAACAGTGTTTTGCGAATTCGCTTACTTCAATTATTATTCCTAATTTCAAGATACAATTTATTACTTATGGCTCCATGGATCATATACGCATTACTGTCTGCATTGTTTGCAGCATTAACCGCCATATTTGCAAAAGTTGGACTTAAAGATGTTAACTCAGATGTAGCTACTGCTATAAGAACCGGGATTATTTTGCTGATCACCTGGGGGATCGTGTTTTTCAGAGGTAAAATAAACGATATATCTGTATTATCAAAAACTAATTGGATCTTTTTATCCTTATCTGCTGTGGCTACGGGGTTATCCTGGCTGTTTTACTACCGGGCTTTGCAGCTCGGCGAAGTATCGCAGGTAAGTGCTATAGATAAGGGTAGTATTGTGTTTACGATACTTTTGTCCTTCCTTTTTTTACGGGAACCGGTCACTTCCAAGATCCTGATCGGGGGTGCACTGATATTTATCGGGATGATGGTCATCATCTGGAAATAATAAATGTTTAGACATTAACTATTCGCCTGACAGTTGAAATTGGGTACTTACTTTTTTTATGTCTGTTGCTACGCGAATAATAAAATTAAACTGATCCACAATAGATTTGAATTCAGATAAGGTTTGTTTGGTAGGCGTTTCTAATAAATTCTGCTGCAATTCCTCTCTTCTTTTCAACATAAGGTCATTCACTTTTTTGGTGAGGATATTATTTCTTTCTTCCTCATTTTTTACCTCAAGTGAATTTTGTTCATTTGTTAATGCATCAATGGCTTCTTCAAATTGTGCCGAAGTGGCTGCAATAACTGGTGCAAAATCTTCAGAATTATATTTTCCTGCCAATGGTTCAGCATAATAAGAAAGCGTAGCGATATGAGATGTCAACATATGATTTAATACAACAAACTGGTAGATCTGTTTGCTGTTTTCCTGTTTGTTTTTTGGCTCTGATAACATACGTGTGAACGCATCAGATAAATTGGCTAAGGAAACAAAAGCTCCTTTACGACTTAATTTATATTGAGTAGTAGTAACCGGCGTGCCTGTATAAGCACTTGCAATGCGTTTAAAATAATTGGCGTTTTCAGTCAGTGCCTGAACCATATAGTTTTTTATCTGGCCTTTTTCCCAGGCAGGTATCAAAAAGAAATTGGCTAAGAAAGCGATCACAGAACCGATGGCAGTATCAATGACCCTGTCCAGTAAAATACTTTCTGTTCTTACATGGCTCAATAAATGAAATAAGATCATGATGTAAGGCGTCAGAAATAAAATACTTGCAAAATATTTTGTCCTGATAAGACTATAAGCAGCCACCATTAATAAAGACATGATCACAAAAAGTGCCGTATCATCTTTTACAAAAAATAAAATGATAACACCGACTACCGCGCCGGCTATTGTGCCTAAGAGCCGTTGGTAACTTCTTTGTTTGCTTAAGCTGTAAGCAGGTTTCAATATTACGACGATGGTCAGTAATATCCAATAGCTATGCCCCACAGGTAAAAACTTAGAAATAATATACCCGCATAAAGTAGCAATGCTGATCCTGATCGCGTGTCGGAAAGTGTTGGAATCAAAAGAAAGATTATCCTTTACTAATTTAAGATCAATGACAGTGTGCGTAATAAATTTTTCATACTCCGATGCTGAGGGTAATTTTTTCTCATGTTTTTTATCATAAGTAGTATATAAATGTAAAATATGTATCCGGCTAATGATATCTTCAATACCATTTAATAAATGCCTTACATTGATAAAGCCTTCTACGTTTTCAGGTGTACGATTAATGTCCCTGAACTCTTCGAAATAAGCATGCAGCTCCTGAAAATTTTGTAGCAATAAACCTTTGTCATTCGAAGCTTTACCACTTTTTACAGCGAGGCCGATCTCATCTAATTCTTCCGCAGCTTCGAGTATCAGTTGTTGAATGCGATACAAAAGATCACTCTGATTAAAAGCTTTGTGCAATGCTTCATAATCCTGGTGGGAAGTCATCGTTCTTTCAAAAAGATCGATCGTATCGCGGAATATCATTAATAATATTCTTCCTGTATTGGTTGAATCAGTTACAATAGAACGTGTTTTAAATAATAACTCACGAACAAGTGTTTGTTTTCCCTGCACGTCGATCTGTTGTTCCAGCATCTGCCGGTAACTTTTTTCATAATTAACCTGCTTGTCATAGAAAGAAGCACGAATACGTAAATAGTTTGCTGTTGCTACAATGCAATTGCCTAATATCTGTTGCGGAATTTTATATGGCCTGGCACGATACAATAATAAGCTCATCAACATGTACCATAAACCACCCCCAAAAATATAGAGGGCATTATAAATAACAAACCATCCCTGGTTCTTTCGTTCGATGGTCAATACCATTATCATTAAAATACCCACGCCTACAGCATTGGCCCTGCTGCCATAAACGCCGAGCATTGAAACACCAAAACAAATACAGGGAATCAATATGCCCAATAAAATTGGGTACGGCACTGTAAAACCTGTGAGCAGTGCAACAATAAAACCAATGGTAAAACAGGCGGCCATACCATTTACACGATGATGTATTGGCCCTGAAGTATCAGCAAGGCTTACGCACATGGCGCCAACAGCCGCAACGATTCCTATTGGAAGATGGCCCAGATAATTTAAAACAATTGCAGGCAAAATAATCCCTGCAGTCATGCGAACACCATCGCCCAACGAATTGCTGTTAATAAAGCTTTTATATTCTTTGCTCAGATCCATCTATATATTCTGTGATTTTTTGTAACGAACAGTTGTACCTCTACTCATCATCGTTGTGTCACTCTCTTCAACGGCAAACCTTTGTGGATCTTTTATCTAAACGAGGAAACTAGGTATTCTGTTTTATGAACGAATCAAAATTATCAAAACCGATCATTTTGTTCGAGATAAAACCTTCGGCATAAGTAACGCCTATCATCTTGCCTAACATTTTGGCGCGGTATAAAACGCTGTCCATAAAATCAGGTGTAGAAATATATGTCTGGGGTTCATTCAGATCAGGATTGTGGAACTGCGTTCCATAAGCTTTTACCGAATCAATTTTTTGGTCTATCACTTTCGTGATATCAATTACAAATGTAGGAGTGAGGTATTTATCCTGTAAATAATTAAAAACATATTTTGGCCGCCACACTTCCTGCGTTGCGCCATTATCAGTAGTAACAATTTTTCTTAGGCCTGATAAAAAAACAGCATCGGCAACAAGCCTTGCACCTTTTCCATGATCGGGGTGGCGATCATCCGGTGCATTGCATAAAACAATTTCGGGTTGGTATTTTCTAATGACGGCAATTATTTTCTTTTGATGCGCTTCATCATTTTGAAAAAATCCATCAGCTAGTGCTAAATTTTCTCTAACATCTACCTGTAAAATTTTGGCAGCAGCAGCAGCTTCTTTTTTTCTTATTTCTGCCGTGCCCCTTGTACCTAATTCACCTTGTGTAAGATCAATGATACCTGTTTTTTTACCATTCAATTTTTCAACCAATAAAGTTCCACCACAGCTTAATTCTACATCATCGGGGTGTGCGCCAAAAGCGAGTATATCTAATTTCATAATTATTTATTAACTTCTAAATCCGTACATCCGCTGTACCTCCTGTACTATTTTTTCTATTTCAGAATCATCACCATCTCTATCGTATGGTTGTTTTAAATTACTATCAAAGAAAAAAGCAACTGTCTGATAAAGCCGTGCCGTGAGACTGCCTTTATACCCTTTGATAATATTGTAACAATTATTACCCGTTTCCCTGTTGATCAGTTTCATCAGGATCTTTCCTTGAAAAATTGACATATTCTCAAGCGGGTTGGTAAATTCTGTTCTTAATTCTTTTTCTCTTGTTTTAAGGTAAGCATTCTTTGCCTCTTCACCATTAATCTTAGCTAAATGATAATTGATATCATTTATAATAAAGCCACAGCGCCGTGCATACGGATAAGTAACATACACGGCATTGCGTAATTCTGTCCATGCTTCGTTAGCGCTTTGTTGTCTTGCATGCCTTACATAAGCAGTAGCGGCATCGTATTTTGAATAAGCAAAATAAGGAGGTAAACATTGAAGGCTGATCGTATCACCCTGATAAACAATTGCCTGAACGGTGGTGGTATCATTTGCTCCTTCCTGCGCAAAGCACGAGCTGCTCATTGTAAAAAAGCAAATTACAAGGAGAAGGATATTTAAAGATTTGTATCGCAAAAGGTTAACCATCGCTTCTGTAAATTTACAATATCCTTTTTATAGTATTAAGGGTATTTAAAGCACCCTTAAGTTAAAACTTATTTGGAAATGAAAATGTTAATGTGCAAAAAGAAACATATAGAACAGTGCGATAGCAATGACAATCAATACAAAAGCACTTGAACCGGAAGATAATTTGGCCCTTTTTCTCACACTCATCAATAAGCCCATTGCCATTACTACAAGGCCTATCCAGACAAGATTTATGTAAGGGAAAACATAAGCTTTTACAGTAACGAAGTCTATCATTTTATCAGATTCTTTAACGCCGATCCTGACTTTATGGTTATCAGAAACACCTGCAAATTTTAAGAACAGGTTTTGTGCATAAACAGTATCATCGATTTGGTTAATACCAAAACTATCTACCATGATAACAGGGGTTGAAGCATACTTCATACTGTCAGGGCCATGAATAGTAATATGTGCCATCAGCATAGCTCCATTGGGAACAATATTGAATTTATTTTGGGCAGGATTTTTTTCAATGCTATTTAATACCATAAATCCTTTCGAATAAAAGAGCGTATCACCAACGGCTACTTCGCGTAACTTAAATTGAGCCGTATCTTTATTTTGATCAGGGTCCAGTGTGTAAGAAATATAAGTGAACACATCATGCGTTAAATAATGTTTGGTGTCAGGGTTACTGCTCATGTTATTGTTTTTCATGAGGTACACATCAGGATTTACAACAAAAGATTCTTTCAGTTCATTCGTAGCCGTATCTTTTCTTTCAAACAATAAATGATAATAGTGCCTTCCTTTTTCTGTAGCGTTGCTATCACCATAATAGGTAACCATATAAGGTCCCATACCTGTTGGTACATCGCGCAACAGGTTAAGGTTTTCTAAAGGATTGTCGGCTTGCTTTGTTAAAGGATCGATACCCATCGGGATCATGAAATTCTTGAATTTATCCTCGCTGATTATTTTTTTATTGCCTGATGAGATCAGCATACCAACCAGCATTAACGCAAAACCAAGATGAGCAACAGAACCGCCGGCTGCTTTTAAATTACCATTCAATCCACTCCAGATATAACCGGCATTCGCAATGAAAGAATAGATGGTGGCGAATAATGCAATATAGATCGCGATTAAAAAGCCCGAGCCCTGTTTGATGTAAGTGATCGGATAAAATGTATATAACAATATGGTTACAACTAACGCAATAACAGTTGGGATGATCAACTTTTTTAAAAAAGAACTGGCAGGTGTATTTTTATATTTTAAATATTGTGTTACCGCGGTTAGTATACCGATGATGATAACAACCAATATCAATACTTTGTTGTAACCAAATTCTATATCTTCCGGAGGTGCCCAATGTGTGCCGAACACTTCATTAAAAACTGGTACCGATGTTTTGGCAATGATGAACATGGCTGATAAAAAGAATATTAACGAGCCAATGAACATCCAGAATTCTCTTGCGTCTGTTGTTTCTTCTTTTTGATCCGCCGGTATTTTAGTAAAGTTGATACTGAATAATAGAATAGACAATCCTGCAAACACACCCACAAATGTTAGTATCAAAACATTCATTGCTTTACCCGCTTCTGTAAAAGCATGTACCGAAGTATCGCCTAAAATTCCGGTGCGCGTTAAAAAAGTAGAATATAAAATGAAAAGAAATGCAAGGATCATAAATACATAGCTCGCTCTTAACGAATGCGTAGTTGCTTTATAGATCACCATGGTATGTAAGCCAGCGATCATTATCAGCCAGGGAACTAAAGATGCATTTTCTACAGGATCCCATGCCCAGTAGCCACCAAATGATAAAGATTCGTAGGCCCATTTAGCGCCCATCATTATACCAACGCCTAAAACTGTGGCACTAAATAAAGTGTAGGGCAGTGCAGGTTTTACCCATTCTCCGAAACGTTTTGTCTGGATACCTGCATAAGCAAATGCAAAAGGAACGATCGTTGAAGCAAATCCTAAAAATAAAATAGGAGGATGTATCACCATCCAGTAATTGCGGAGTAAAACATTTAAACCGATACCATCTTTGATCAAACTTAAATATTGCGGCATGCTAAAAATAGGGCCGTTGATCTCATCACGTGTTAATACGAACGGACTATTACCGATCTTGATATCAAAAATATAAACGCCCATGATCATCATCGCTAAAAATACCTGGGCAAAACTTACAACAGTTAATACGGGCGCTTCCCAGTCTTTACTTTTGATGATAAGGAAGATGCCCAGCACGCAATGCCATATCGTCCATAATAAAAAGCTACCGCCCTGGTCTTCCCAGATACAGGCGAGTAAATATTTGAATTCTAATTCTTTTGAAGTATGCTTGTAAGCGTAGAGGTATTCTAGATAATGATGAGAGCAGATATAAAATATGCAAGAGAATGTTGCGAGCACGGCAACGGTTTCTATAATAAAATTAATTCTTGCGAAACGGATCCAGGAAGATTTTTCAAGGGCATCAACTTTTCTGGATGCAATAAAATAACCAATGGTAGCAAGCAGGGAAGCTGTAAATGAAAGCAGTACAAAAAAATGTCCTAGTTGACCAACTAATAAATGTTCACCTTCAAATTGCATCTAAATAAATTAGTTGTGTTAGTATAATATTGCCGGGATAATAATTAGTAATTTTTATTCGCGACTGTTTTTTCTAATTCTTTTTTATCGTCTTTGTATTTGCTGGGACATTTTAATAATATCTCGCTGCATTGAAATACATCGCCTTCCATTCTGCCTTTTAAAACAACTCTATCGCTTTTTTCAAGGTCAGTTGGTTTGGTATTATGGTAGATCACTTTTGTTTTTCCTCCTAAACTATCAACCACTGAAAAGCCAAGATAATTTGGATTTTTTGCAGGATCATAATCGAAAGGCACTGTTTTATCTACCGAAGCGATCAAATGCACAAACTTACCCTGCTTTTCTCTGGCAGAACTAATGGTGTCATAAGTGGAAAAATCAGCCGATACCATCGTCAACGCGCCAATAGCCATCGCTATCACAACCAGTAAAACAATATGCGTTTTTTTCATGAAGAAAATTTCGCTGCAAAGGTAACATAAAGCACTGCTACATTTCAATTTGTTTAGGTAAAATTACGCCGGATGTTTATGTTAATTTTATATGTGATTGCTGTGTAAGGGACTATGATTTTAATATTTTTTTGATATGTTAAAGTCCATTCTTAATAATATTTTAATATCTTCTATATTCAACAATGCTGTACATTTGTTCTTCTTTATTGATAAAAAATATGCGTCTTCTTTATATTAATTAAATTTATCAAATGATCGATCTCTCTAACTTTGATCCTAATTCAGTCGCTAATCCTAACAATAACATCTTTGGTTTACCATTTACCGAAGAGGATGCCAAACTGGTGATATTGCCCATTCCATGGGAAGTTACAGTGAGTTACAACGGCGGAACAGCCAGAGCTCCCGAACATGTTTTCACAGCAGCCTTACAAGTAGATCTTTTTGATCCTGATGCAAAAGATGCCTGGAAACAAGGGTATTATATGCGCCCGATCGATAAAAAAGTGTTGATGAAAAGCGATTACCTGCGCAAAGAAGCCGAATTATACATTAATTATATTTCAGAAGGACAAGACGTTGCAGATAATAAATTTATGTGCAAGGCATTAAAAGAATTAAATGCCGGCAGCGATTTTTTAAATGCATGGGTATACGAACAAACTAAAGATCTGTTAAGTAGTGGCAAGTTGGTTGGTTTACTAGGTGGAGACCATAGCACACCATTCGGATTTTTTAAAGCGATCGCAGAAAAGCATGGCGACTTTGCGATTTTACAATTTGATGCGCATTGCGATCTGCGTGTTGCGTATGAAAATTTTAAATATTCTCATGCATCAGTAATGTACAATGCATTGGAAGAAATACCTCAGTTAAAAAAATTAGTGCAGGTAGGCATCAGGGATTATTGCGAAGAAGAGTGGGACTATATTGTAAATAGCAACAGCAGGGTGGTGACCTATTTTGATAAAGAACTTAAAGACAGGCAATACGATGGCCAAGTATGGAAAACGATCGCTGATGAGATCGTGAACCATCTCCCTGATAAAGTATATATCAGTTTTGATATTGATGGATTAGATCCAAAGCTTTGTCCGCACACGGGTACACCAGTGCCAGGGGGATTAGAAGTTGACCAGGTTTTTTATATTTGCAAAAAAGTATTGCAAAGCGGTAGAAAAATAGTTGGTTTTGATTTGAATGAGATCGGCGTTAGCCAGGATGAGTGGGATGAAAATGTTGGGGCAAGATGTTTGTTCAAATTGTGTAACCTACTAATGATGAGTAATTCTTAATTTGAGTTTAATTGATAAATAAATAGCCTTTCCGTTTTCGGAAGGGCTATTTTAATAAAATATAAAAGTATGTTTACGTTTGTTCTAAAAGAAAATAAGACCGGCTTGGAAATTTTAATGACAAGGATATTACTTGCCATAGCGGGAATTGTGGTATTGTTTTATGCAAACGAAATTAATTATATTATTAAAATTACAGCAGCCGTTACTTTATTGTTGGGGTCTTATTTTGTACAGGTCATTGCAACAAAATTAAAAATTACACGCTTTGCTGTCTTACTAACTGCAACAGGAGTGCTGTGGATCGGTACACACTCATTTATTTTTGCCGGCATTTTATTTTGTTATGCTGTATTGTTGACTTTTTTACAAAAAAAACCGGAAGTAATTATTGATAAGGATAATATCGTGCTGAAAAAACTATTTAAAAACGATGCGTTTGAATGGACGGATTTTAATAATATTATTTTAAAAGATGGATTGCTCACACTTGATTTTACTGATAATAAATTACTGCAATTAATGATTGACGACCATAAAACGACTGTTCATGGAGATCTTTTCAACTCCTTTTGTAAGGAAAGATTAGCAGCAGCTAAATAGTAGTACACAGTTGAAATGTGCGACGCCACCAAAGCGAAATAGTAGCACTTAGCCCGGCTAACAACCTTCCTAATTTAAACTTGCCGGACTACAACAAATTGACGAATTTTGCCGTATGATTTTAGCAGAAAGCCCATATATACTTTACTCCGATGGCGAAGGGAATATTTTTGAAGATTTGTCTTTATACGCAACCGGCCGTACTGGTTGGGATGCTGTTCCTGTACCTGAGGATGATTGGATAGAGCTTCCTGAGGGTGGTTCTTTATATGAATTACCAGGACGCAGAGGAATTGGCATCGATGTAAAAACAGGCGAAATGCGTTTATGCGAAAAGGGATGGGCAGTAGCGGCGTTTATTCCGCCTGCGTATACAGGTTTGTTTATTGCTGCCTATGAAACTATGCAGGACGCACCAACATTGCCTCTGTTTTGTTACACGGCAGCAGCCTGGTTTAATAGTAAGTTTTATGTACCTGCTGTAAGAATTGAAAATGATATTCGCCAGGAGAGCGAAGGTTTTAATACTGCAAAAATTGAGAGTGGCGTTAGTAATTTGCTGGCTGCTTATCCGCATAACCGTTTAGTAAAGCATTTAGCAGATAATTGTTGCTTGACCTATCATTGTCCGGCTGCAAGAAATTTTTTCTTAGGTAGATGGGAATGCCCTATTCCTTCATCACCGGCTTGTAATGCTAATTGTGTTGGCTGTATTTCTTTTCAACCGGAAGAAGAAACAATTGTTAGCACACAGGATCGTTTAACTTTTAAGCCAACAGCAGAAGAGATCGTTGAGTTTACTGTGCCGCATTTGGAGAGTGCGCCTTTTCCAATTGTGAGCTTTGGTCAAGGTTGCGAAGGCGAGCCATTGTTAATGTGGGAAACGATACGTGAATCGATCAAAGAAATTCGCAAGCATACAACAAAGGGAAGCATCAATATCAATACGAACGGTAGCAAGCCGGATGCAGTAAAAGCATTGTGTGAAGCCGGTTTAAATAGCATGCGTGTGAGTACGAATAGTGCGAGAGAAAAAATATATACGCCATACTATCGCCCGAACAATTACAAGTTTGAAGACATCATTGAGAGCTTGAAAGTTGTTCGCAGCTTTGGCGGATGGACGAGCATTAATTATTTTGTTTTTCCGGGGATGACGGATAGTGTTGAAGAATACGAAGCGTTGCGTAAACTGATCAGAGAAACGGATCTGTGCATGATACAATGGCGCAATTTTAATATTGATCCTGATTGGTACATGGGTAAGATAGGTGTGGCAGAAACAGGAGAGTGCATGGGTATCAAACAAATGATGGAACTGATCCATGAAGAATTTCCGAATTTGAAGTTTGGCTATTTTAATCCATCGATGGAACGGATCAAAGGGGATTTTGAGGCTGATTTTGCGCATTAGATAGAACGCAGATTCTCAAGATTATTATGATTTATCATGATTTTATCTTGGCGATCATGACAATCTGCGTTCCATCAAAATATAATTTATAGATGAAGAGAAATAATCACTGGGCGGTTTTTGTTTCCAAAAATGCCAATAAGGATCTGTTCATACAACAGTTGTTAGATAAGAAGATCGAAGGTGGGTTAACTGAGTTTAATGAGAAGGCTGCTATGCTGATGTCGGATCTTTCTATAATCGAATTGATCAATGAAGAAGAGATACATGACCGTGTTGAAGTAGATAAAGCAAATAATAAAAGGCTTCGCTCCATGTCAAGCGGCGAACAAAAAAAAGCACTCCTAGCTTATTGCCTTTCTAAAAATCCTGATTATATAATTCTTGATAATCCATTTGATAATTTAGATATTGCTTCGCAGGCATCGTTGGGCGGGTTATTAAAAGATGCAGGAGAACAAGCTTCACTTATCCAGATCATTAACCGTAAAACAGATGTATTACCTTTTATTACAAATGCGGTAAGTATTGATGCTAAAAATAAAATTACCTATCACAAGAACGTTGAAGAATATTTGCATCAGCAGCAAAACGAATCAATTGTTTTTCCGAACGATGTTCCAAAACCTTTACATGACTATGAAATTAAGAGCGACGCATTGATTGTTTTTAATAAAGTGAATGTTGCCTATAACGAGCGGCCAATAGTAAAAGATATTTCCTGGAAAATAAATGCCGGAGAATTCTGGCAGTTAATCGGCCCGAATGGTTCAGGCAAATCAACTTTGCTGACTTTAATAACGGGCGATAATCCAAAAGGTTACGGACAAGACCTTACTTTATTCGGAATGAAAAAAGGAACAGGCGAAACCGTATGGGATATCAAACAGAACATTGGTTATTTTACTCCGTCGATGACAGATCTGTTTAGTAAGAATCATACGCTGGAAGGAATGGTCGTGTCAGGATTATTCGATTCGATCGGTTTATATATTATTCCTGCCGAAGCACATTTACAGGTTGCGAATGAATGGCTGCAGTTAATTGAGATGGGTCATTTGAAAAATGTGTCCTTTAGTAAATTATCATTGGGCCAGCAACGTTTAGCACTGATCGCACGTGCTATGATCAAACATCCGCCTTTATTAATATTAGATGAACCCACTTCGGGATTGGATGATTACCACGTATCACTGGTAACTTCTTTAATTAATAAGATAGCGGCAGAAAGCAGGACGGCAATACTCTATGTATCGCATCGAAGAGAAGAAGGATTGGAGCCGCAGTTTGTTTTTGAGCTGACGGCTAATAGTAATGGATCTATAGGAAGAGAAATTAGATAGAACGCAGATTGTGATGATCTTCAAGATAAAAATCATGATAGGTCATAATAATCATGAAAATCTGTGTTCTATTAATTCATTAATTTAACTGCATCCTTGGCAAAGTAAGTAGCGATCAAATCTGCGCCTGCGCGTTTGATAGAAGTTAAACTTTCGATGATCGCTTTATCTTCATTTAACCAACCCATTTTAGCCGCCGCTTTTATCATCGCATATTCACCACTTACATGGTAAGCGCTTACAGGAACAGTTACGGCATTTTTTATTTCACGGATAATATCTAAATAAGCCATGGCAGGTTTTACCATTACGATATCTGCACCTTCTTCCACATCCATCAATGTTTCTTTGATGGCTTCGGTTCTGTTGGCGAAATCCATTTGATATGTTTTCTTGTCACCAAAACCAGGACTGCTATCCAATGCATCTCTGAAGGGCCCGTAAAAACAAGAAGCATATTTTGCACTATAAGCCATGATACCTGTCTTAGTAAAATTATTTATTTCTAATGCTTCGCGAATTTCTCCGATGCGGCCATCCATCATATCGCTTGGGGCAACAAAATCTGCTCCTGCTTCTGCATGACTGATACTCATTTGTACCAATGCATCTACTGTAGGATCGTTTACTATTTCATTGTTTTCTACAATACCATCATGTCCGTAAAGTGAATAAGGATCAAGTGCTACATCTGTCATCACGATCATTTCTGGTACGGCATTTTTTATGGCTTTAATGCTGCGTTGCATCAAACCATTTTTATTCCATGCTTCTTTGCCGGTATTGTCTTTTAGAGAATCGTCACATTTAATAAAAAGTAAAACGCTTTTAATACCAAGGCTCCATAATTCTTTTACTTCAAGGATCGTAAGGTCTAATGAACGGCGATAGTAGCCGGGCATTGAAGGGATTTCAAATTTTATGTTCTCACCTTCATCAATAAATAACGGCGCTATAAAATCTGATGGTGTTAAAATAGTTTCCGCCACTAAACTTCTGATAGAAGGATTAGTTCTTAGTATTCTATTTCTTCTTTGTAAAAACATAATTTTTTATTTACGATTGTGACGCTTAACAACTATTTGATTTTCTTGCCCATTCATCTTTATCTATTTCACTCTTCTCAATTTCTAGCCAATCGATTGGATGCAAGCAGGCCTGTAATAATTTATCTTCTTCACTCCCTTTTTCAGGTTGATAATTATATTCAAACCTTACAGTTGGCGGAAGGCTCATTAAAATACTTTCGATTCTGCCGTTTGTTTTTAATCCAAATAAGGTTCCACGGTCATGGACTAAATTAAACTCAACGTATCTGCCTCTGCGTATTTCCTGCCAGTGTTTATTTTTATCTGTATACGGTGTGTTCTTTCTTTTTTCAACAATTGGGATATAAGCTTCTATAAAAGAATCGCCGCAACGTTTTGCAAAGTTTATCCAAAAGTCAACATTTTTATTTTCATCAGGTCTCTGGTAGTCATAGAATATTCCGCCAATGCCCCTGCGTTCATTGTTACGATGAAAATTTACAAAGTAATTATCGCAGGTCGCTTTAAATTTTGGATAGAAGGATGTATCAAATGCATCGCAACTATTTTTATAGGTCTGATGAAAATGTTTCGCATCTTCTTCAAATAAATAAAAAGGAGTAAGATCTGTTCCGCCACCAAACCATCTGTCGATCACTTCATCTTGTTCGTTATACAATTCAAACATTCTATAATTAGCATGAACAGTTGGTACAAATGGATTTAATGGATGGATCACCAAACTTAATCCGCAAGCAAACCATTTGGCGCCATCAATTTTTAATTGCGTGCGCATCGCATCGGTAACCTCTCCAAAAACTATTGAAGTATTTACGCCACCTTTTTCAATAACATTTCCATTGGCAATAACCCTTGTCTTACCACCACCACCTTCAGCACGATCCCATGCATCTTCTACAAATACCGCTTTACCATCTGCTTTTTCCAAAGCAGTGCAAATGCGATCTTGCAGATCGTGCACAAAATTTATCCAGGTGTGTTTTACCATAAAGAAATTGAAATTTTTATGATTTGTCATTCAGAGCGAAGCGAAGAATCTAATCTGTAAACAACTTAATGATATTTTAAAAATCAGATTCTTCGCTTCGCTCTGAATGACAGGGAAATAATAAGTGAGATGTCTAGTAATTATCAGAATATTACCTTCCTTATTTCTTATTTTGTATTTCTTATTCCTTATTTAATCAAAACGATATTCCTTCACCGCATCAACAAAAGCTCTTGCATGATCAACTGGCACATTCGGTAAAATACCATGACCTAAATTTGCAATATGCCTGCCAGGCCCAAATGCATCCAACATCGCTTTTACTTCTTTTTTAATTACAGGTATCGGGGACAATAATTTTGCAGGATCATAGTTTCCCTGCAATGTAATATTCTTACCTGCAAACTGGCGCGCAGTCTGTGGTTTAATACACCAGTCAATTCCTAAACCTGCGGCACCTGTTGCGGCCATCTTGTCTAAAGATTGCCAGGCTCCTTTTGCAAAGATGATCGTTGGCGCTAAGTCTTTTAAGGCTGTAACGATCTGGCGGATATATTGTAACGATAACACTTCGAAATCTTCCGGCCCTAATAAACCGCCCCAGCTATCAAATATTTGTATCGTATCTGCGCCGGCTTTTACCTGGCCTTGTAAATATTTAATAGTAGTGTCAGTGATCATTTGTAATAACTGGTGTGCCACTTCTGGTTGTGTGTAGCAGAATGTTTTTGCTTCATCAAAGGTTTTAGAACCTTTGCCTTGCACCATATAACATAATAATGTCCACGGAGCACCGGCAAAACCGATCAATGGTACACGGCCATGCAATTCTTTTTTTATCATTTTGATCGCATCAAAAACATAGCCCAAGCTTTCATCAACTTCCGGAACACGAATGCGTTTTAGATCAGCCAATGTTTTAATTGGGTCAGGTAGTATCGGACCCTGACTTTCTATTAATTGGACCTCTAGGCCCATGGCTTGCGGTACTACTAAAATGTCTGAAAATAATATCGCTGCATCTACACCAATAATATCTACGGGTTGTAAGGTTATCTCACAAGCCAGTTCAGGCGTTTGGCAGCGTTCAAAAAAGCCGTATTTTTTTCTTAGCACCATGTACTCAGGTAAATAACGGCCTGCCTGGCGCATCATCCATACGGGTGTTCTTTCGGTCTTCTCTCCGCGAAGCGTTCTTAATAATAGGTCGTTCTGTAAAGTGCTCATGTGGTTAGTTTCGTATCAGTTATTATGCATAGTAGGCAATTGCTTTTTCCATCAGATCATCTTTGCCATGCTTATCACTTAGTACTATTTTATTTTTAGTGTATTTTTTTATGGTACTTGCTGTTGTATTGCCGATCGCGAATAAGGTTGTTTGTAGTGTTACTTTGTTTGTTGTAAAAAAGCTTTCTACGGCACTCGGACTAAAAAATAAAATGCCATCGTATTTTTTAGTTATTGTTTCATTGAGTTGAAATGTTTTGTACACTTCCACTTCATTTACTTCTATTTTATTGTCTGCCAATTTTTGCGGCAGTTCATGCCTGCGCTGATCGCCACAAAAGAAAGCTACTTTACTAATGTTTTTTTCTGCGATGATGGCATCAGCTAACTCAGCAGCGCTATCCGCCGTTCCAACAATTGATCTGCCATCAAATTCTTCTACCACTAATTTTTGTGTAGCTGTGCCGATGCAAAATATTTTCCAATCTGCAGGTTTTTTATCGAGGTAGTTTCTCACTGCTTCCACCGCATTCATACTTGTAAAAACAATTGTCAATGATTGGTTCGCCAATTCGTTGATCTGCTTTTTTAATTTGGCGTTGATGATTGGTTCTGTGCGGATGAATTCAATAATATCAATAGCAATGCCTTGCTGCTTTGCTTCTTTGATAAGAAAAGCATTTACAGGTCTTGTTGATAATATTGTTTTAGTCTTTTCCGCCATTGCGAATACTGTCTGCTATTTTTTGTCCGCCGTTATTTAATAATTCATGTGCCGCTTTTGTTCCAAGATCGTCAGTATCTTTTATTGATATTCTTTTCTCGATCGCTAATTTATCTTTTCCATCGATCGATAAAATATTGCCTTTAAAGATAAGCTCATTATTTTTTATTTCAGCCAACGCGCTAATAGGTGTTGAGCAGCCGCCCAATAAAGCTCTTAGGAAATCTCTTTCCACTTTTGTACAAAGTTCAGTATCAGTATCATTCAACAGTCGACAAGCATCGAACGAGTCGTTATCACCTTCTCTGCAGGCAATAGTAATAGCGCCTTGTGCCGGTGCGGGCAACATCCAATCCAATTCTATCGATTGTTCGGGGCGAAGCTCAATTCTTTCTAATCCTGCAGCCGCGAAAATGGCGCCGTTCCAATTACTTTCAGCTACTTTTTTTAACCTAGTATTTACGTTGCCGCGAAGATTTTCCAAAGTGTGATTAGGATAACGATTTAACCACTGCGCTTTTCTGCGAATACTGCTGGTCGCAATAATTGCAGTTGAATTAAAATCATTCAGGAAATTAATATTGCCTTTGTAAACAAAAAGATCTTTGTAAGAAGCACGTTTTAAAACTGCTGCTTGTACAATGCCTTTTGGTAATTGTGTGGGCACATCTTTCATGGAATGAACAGCAATATCAATAGTGTCATTCAATAAAGCAATATCTAAACTTCTGGTGAAAATTCCCTGCACACCCATTTCATATAATGGCGTTTGCAGGTCGATATCACCTTCGCTTTTTATGTGAACTAATTCAGATTCAAATCCGTTTTCGGCTAATAACTTTTGTACATGCACGGCTTGCCACACGGCCAATTGACTTTCTCTTGTCCCGATGCGGATAAGTTTCTTCATTAAAATTTAATTATTTATTCGGGGAGCGATAAAATCGTTGATAGCTTCAATGTACTGACAGCCATGTTGATTTTGTACGCGAAGTTTTGCCGCCATTCCATTGATTACTTTCTGGATCTTTTCCTGAGAGTTAACGGGGCTTGCAGGTGAGGATATGTCTTGAGATGCGCTGCAGTATAATTTGCAGGCGTGCATTCCCTGTAATTTAGTTTTAACGGCTTTTAATACCGGTACGTTTTTGCGCATCTCATGCCACAGCACAAACTCATGTATATGTTCAAGAATGATCGCTTTAGCTTTTGGCACTTCAGCTTCTCTTCTTTGTAATGTAACGTCTTTTATTTTTGATAGCTCATCAACATTAATCAATGTTACGTTAGGTAATTGTTGTGCAGTTATTTCAACGTTATAAGGAATTGATAGATCAATGATCAATTTTTTACCGGTGTTTTCTACATGCGACTTTAAGATAACCGGATCCGTTGCATTGGTTGCTACTAAAATTATATCGGCATCTTTAACTTGTGCAGCAAGGTCATTCATCGAAGCAGACAATAAACCTAATTCATTGGCCAACTCTGCCGCTTTATCTTCTGTACGATTAATTAAGGTGATATTTTTTGTACCAAGATAATCGACCATATTCTTGCAAGTATTGCGTCCGATCTTTCCGGTACCTAATAAAACGATCTTTTTATTGGTGATATTTGTGATGGTCTCTTTAATATATTGAACGGCCGCAAAGGAAACAGATACAGTGCCTCCGCTTAATTCAGTTTCTGTTTTTATTTGTTTAGATGATTGCAAAACACTGTTCACTAATCTTTCCAAATAACAACCAATGAAATCGTGCTCTTTAGAAAGCTTTACGGCTAATTTTATTTGTCCTACAATTTCGTAATCACCTAGTATCTGTGAATCCAAGCCCGCAGCTACATTGAACAAATGTTCGATCGCTTTGCCACCTTGTTTGATATAAGAAAGTTTGCGAAATGTTTCGAGAGAGCCTTCAGTTTGTGTAGTTAAGAGTTCGCATAATTTAGAAGCATCTTCTGCAAATCCATATATTTCTGTACGGTTGCAGGTTGATACAACAAACAATTCACTCAAACCATATTGAGGTGCTAAAGCAAGAAGTTGAAGGTATTGGTCTTTATTGATGGCAAACTGTCCGCGAACAGCTGCATCCGTTTTTCTATAGTTAACGCCAGCGATAAAAAATTGTGATATCTCGGTTAGTTGGTGCTGCATGTTAAAACTCAGTTCTGAAATTCTGTTACAAAATTAACTTCCGGTATTCGTGTTTACTAATTTGTATGTCATTGGTTTGTCATTTCTATTGCTGATTTTTATCAGGTTTAAAGTGACGGTCTGTTTGATGTACGCTTTTAAATGAAACTTGGTTTTCCAGATAAGGTGCCGTATTAACTCTAATCTTAATACAGCAGCCGTTTTGGAAGAGCTTGACAAAAGTAATTGTCCTCAAAATCTTTACTGTACTGTGTTTTATCGATTCGAAATTATTTTGGTATTTATTAAAAAAATAATGACAAACTATTTCAACTATCCTTGCGTACATTTAAAATCTCTTACCGAATTGTAACCATTATGATGAGTCTGTGGTTACATTTGCAAAATAGTCTACAATATGAGTGCAACTAAACGAGGAATAGTATTGATGAATTTGGGTTCTCCCGATTCAACAGAAGTAAAAGATGTAAGGCGTTACCTGAATGAATTTTTGATGGATGAACGCGTGATCGATACACCGTATATTCTACGTTTATTATTAGTAAAGGGGTTGATAACACCAACACGGGCACCTAAATCTGCAGAAGCTTATAAAACCATCTGGACAAAAGAAGGCTCTCCATTGATCGTATTTACAAAACAATTGCAGGCGGAATTGCAAAAGCTGGTAGAAGAACCCGTTGAAATTGCTATGCGGTACGGAAGTCCTACGCCGCAGGAAGCGTTTGAAAATTTGCTTCGCAAGAATCCTGATTTGGAAGAAGTAGTAGCAGTACCACTTTATCCGCATTACGCTATGTCATCTTACGAAACAGCGGTAGAGCATGCTAAAGAGACCTATAAAAAGAATGGTTATAAGTTCCAATTAAAATTTGTGGAACCTTATTATAATGATGCTGATTATATTAATGCACTGGCTGATAATATGCGCCCTTATTTACAAAAGGAATACGATCATATTTTATTTAGCTATCATGGCATTCCCGGCAGGCATATTAAAAAAAGCGATATCACCGGAAATCATTGCCTGAAAGTAGCTGATTGTTGCAATGTTGCTTCACCCGCGCATGCACATTGTTACCGCCATCAATGTTTTACCACAACAAGATTAGTAACAGATCTATTAAATATTCCTAAAGAAAAATTCAGCATCTCTTTTCAATCAAGATTAGGAAAAGGATGGCTGGAACCTTTTACAGATATACGTTTGGAAGAAATGCCAAAAGAAGGTATCAAAAAATTACTGATCATTTGTCCGGCTTTTGTAAGTGATTGTTTAGAAACTTTAGAAGAGATCGAAGATCGTGGAAGAGAAACCTTTTTACATGCTGGCGGTGATAAATATACCATGATCCCTTGCTTAAATACAAACCCATTATGGGTAGCAACTTTAAAGAAGCTAATTGCTAAACGCTAAATGCTGAACGCGTAATGCTAAATGCAAAACAATACCTTTGTATTCGGGCGTTAAGCCTCAAGCATTCAGCGGTAAGCCAAAATAAAAAGAATGTACAACTACATAAAAGCGCTTCACATCATTTTTATTGTAACCTGGTTCAGCGGGATGTTTTACATACCCCGGTTATTCATTTACAATACGGAAGCGGGTGATAAACCTGAGGTTGAAAAAGAGATCTTACGCAGGCATTTTTCAGTAATGATCAAACGTTTGTGGTTTGGTATTACCTGGCCATCAGCCATACTCACCCTTATTTTTGGAACCTGGATGGGTTTTTTGTATGGAAGTATTCCGGAATGGCTGGCTATCAAGCTTTGTTTTGTAGTAGGTTTATATATTTACCATTTCACTTTACAGAAAATATATGCTCAGCAGATGAAGGGTATTTTTCGCTATACTTCCCAGCAATTGCGCATCTGGAACGAGATCGCCACCATTTTTTTGATCGCTATTGTAATGATGGCCGTTGTAAAACAAGCCATGAGCCTCGTTTGGGGCATACTTGGGCTGGCCTTATTCGTTATTTTATTGATGAGCGCCATCAGAATTTATAAGATCATCCGCTCCAAAAAATAAGAATAGCCCTTTTCGTTCTTTTCAATTGGTTTTGAACCAATTAGATAAACCAAAAAGATTTCTACGATTTGAATTTCTATAGTATCTTTGCTGCTCATTTTTGACAGCATAACTATGTTATTTACTCCTTCCATAATGTCTATGTGCAATTATTGCAGTATTAAGGTTTACTGTTGTTAGCCTTATCTGCCTGATATTCAATTGCACCATGTCTCTCTACTAGAATTTAAATAACGAAAAATGATCAATCCTCTTCAAAATAGCACGTCGGAATTACTCCATCAGTCAGGTGGACTAAGCATCGCTGAATTCATCAAAGTATTGACAGATAAATATCCGGGGCAGGTTACATTTTCTTCAAGCTTTAGCTTCGAAGACCAGGTGATCACACACGAGATATTACACAATAATCTGGATGTTAAAATATTTACTTTAGATACGGGCCGTTTATTTGCAGAAACTTATTCTGTCTGGAACAGTACCAACGAAAAATACAATACGCATATCAAAGGATATTATCCTCAGGCAGAAGAGCTGGGGAAATTTGTACAGGAAAAAGGCCCTAATTCTTTTTACGAATCCGTAGATAATAGAAAAGACTGTTGCTTTATCCGCAAGGTTGAACCTTTAAGAAGAGCATTGGCAGGAAACGCTATCTGGATAACAGGTTTGCGTGCAGAGCATTCTCCCGACAGACAAAATATTCCATTAGTTGAATGGGATGAAGCCAATCAGATTATAAAGTACAATCCAATTTTACATTGGTCAACTGAAGAGGTTAGAAAACACATCAATGATAATAATGTTCCTTACAATCCTTTGCATGACAGAGGTTTTGTAAGTATCGGCTGCGCACCTTGTACACGTGCTATCAAATCCGGAGAAGATTTCAGAGCCGGCAGATGGTGGTGGGAAGACGCAGCCAATAAAGAATGTGGTTTACATGTGCACGGTGATGTAGAAGTAAATGCAGATGTTGAGAAAAGTGCTTTTAATGTTTAATAAGTAAGAAAGATCAAAACAAGAATATGAGTTTACAGAGATTAGATTATTTGGAGCAGTTAGAATCAGAATCCATTCACATTTTTCGTGAAGTGGCTGGCCAGTTTGAAAGGCCGGCTTTATTATTTTCAGGCGGTAAAGATTCTATCGTGATGGTGCATTTGGCATTGAAAGCTTTTCGCCCGGGAAAATTTCCTTTTCCTTTAGTGCATATTGATACGGGGCATAATTTCCAGGAAGCGCTTGACTTCAGGGATAATATGGCGAGATCAATTGGTGAAAAACTAATTGTGCGTAGTGTAGAAGATACCATTAAAGCAAAAAACTTAACAGAACAAAAAGGAAAATTTGCGAGCCGCAATGCTTTACAGACTTTCACTTTGTTAGATACGATTGAAGAATTCAAATTCGATGCCTGCATTGGTGGCGCAAGAAGAGATGAAGAAAAAGCAAGAGCCAAAGAAAGAATTTTTTCTGTAAGAGATGAATTTGGTCAGTGGGATCCAAAATTGCAAAGGCCCGAATTGTGGAACACTTATAATGGTAAGATCAATAAAGGTGAGAACGTTCGTGTGTTCCCGATCAGCAACTGGACAGAACTTGATATCTGGAATTATATCCGCAGAGAAAAAATTGAGTTGCCTTCTATTTATTTTTCTCATGATAGAGAAGTATTAGAATACCAGGGGCAATACATCGCAACATCTAAATTCATACAGATCGATCCTGAGGATAAGATCTCTGTAAAAAAAGTAAGGTATAGAACAGTAGGAGATATGACTTGTACTGCAGCAGTAGAATCAAGTGCTTCAACATTGGATGATATCATCACAGAAATTATTGCAACCAAAACCAGCGAACGGGGTGAAACAAGAATTGATGACAGGGTAAGCGAAGCGGCAATGGAAGACAGAAAGAAGAACGGATACTTTTAATTTGATAATTATTCGATTTGAAAATTTGATGATGTAAATAGGATGTTTTTTCATCTCCAAATCATCAAATTACCAAATCACCAAATCATATAACAGAACACATGGACATACTAAGATTTATAACTGCAGGAAGTGTTGATGACGGGAAAAGTACATTGATCGGGCGTTTATTATATGATAGTAAATCTATCATGATCGATCATTTAGAAGCGATAGAAAAACAAAGTAAGAATAAAGACGACGGTGAAATTGACCTGGCGTTATTAACGGACGGGCTTCGTGCAGAAAGAGAACAAGGAATTACAATTGATGTGGCGTATAAATATTTCTCTACACCAAAACGTAAATTCATTATTGCAGATGCTCCGGGGCATATTCAATACACGCGTAATATGGTTACCGGTGCATCGAATTCCGATCTGGCTATTATTTTGGTAGATGCAAGACATGGTGTGATCGAACAGACACGTCGTCATTCTATCATCGCATCTTTATTGAACATTCCGCATGTAATTGTGGCGATCAATAAAATGGATCTTGTTGAATATTCTCAGGATGTCTATAATAATATCGTGATCGATTATGCAAAAGTTGCAGAAACATTAGGATTAAAAGATATTACCTACATACCTATCAGCGCATTGAACGGAGATAATATCGTCGACAAGTCAGATAAATATCCTTGGTACGAAGGAAGATCATTACTTGATATTCTAGAAACTGTAGAGTTAACAAATGATATCAATTACAATGATCCAAGATTTCCTGTGCAATATGTTATTCGTCCGCAAACAGAAGACCTGCACGATTATCGCGGCTATGCCGGAAAAGTGATCAGCGGTGTTTATAAAGTAGGCGATAAGGTTGTTGTTCAGCCAGCAGGAATTGAAAGTACGATCAGCACTATTGAAATTGCCGGTAAAGAAGTAGCAGAAGCATTTGCACCGCAAAGTGCGATCCTTCATTTAAAAGATAAAATTGATATCAGTCGCGGCGATATCATCGTAAATAAAAACAATCAACCCAGGGTTGAAAATGAATTGGAAGTATTACTGTGTTGGATGGCTAACAAACCATTAGTGGTTGGCAGTAAATATTTATTACAAATAAACAGCAGGGTAGTAAGAGCGGTGATAAAAGATATTGAGTATAAATTAAACGTTAACTCTTTAGAAAAAGAACCGGCTCCGGACCAGGCATCATTAAATGATATCATTAAAGCAACAATAAAAACAGCTTCGCCTATTCCTTTTGATTCTTACAAAAAATTAAGAGTGAACGGTGGCGCTATATTGATCGATGAAACAAGCAATGTAACTGTTGGCGCTTGTATGATTCAATAAAAAATAAAAACATGAGTACTAATCAATTTATAAAAGAACTACACGCACAGCATTTGAAAGGAGATACTACTTTTCCTGACAAAGAGTTGGCAAAAGAATTCATCGATTCATTTTTTGAATTTTTGTTTATTCCTAATCAACAAAGAAAGCATACGGTAGCTGATCTTGAAAAGGAATTCGAATCTTTTAAAAGTCATTTATCTACATTGATCTATGATGTAGTAGGAGATGGTGATAAAACACAGGCATTTACAAAAATATTTTTTGATAAAGCGCCTTCTATCTACAAATCATTATTAAAAGATGCAGAAGCCGTCTTGAAATTTGATCCTGCAGCAAGATCGATCGAAGAAGTATTGGTAGCTTACCCCGGCTTTTATGCAACAGCAGTGTATCGCTTCTCTCACCAGTTATGGATCGAAGGAGTAAAAATATTACCAAGAATGTTCTCTGAATATGCGCATAGCAAAACCGGTATTGATATTCACCCCGGCGCAGTTATCGGCGAATCATTTTTTATCGATCACGGTACAGGTATTGTAATTGGTGAAACAACGATTATTGGTAACAATGCAAAAATTTACCAGGGTGTAACATTGGGTGCATTAAGCGTAAGCAAAGGCAAAGCACAAACACAAAGGCATCCGACGATAGAAGATAATGTGATCATTTATTCCGGCGCGACAATATTAGGTGGCGATACAGTGATCGGTCATGACAGCGTGATCGGCGGTAATGTTTGGCTTACCAATAGTGTGCTACCTCATTCGATCGTATATCATAAAAGTGAAATAACTATCAGAGATAAAAATCCTTTACCTGAGGCATTGAATTTTGTGATCTAATTAAATATAAAAACTAACTAACCAATAAATAACAGCTATTTCAATGAAAGCAGATAACATTTTACAAACCATTGGCAATACACCGCATGTTCGCCTTAATAAATTATTTGGTGCTGATCATGAAGTCTGGATCAAATTAGAAAAAACAAATCCGGGCGCAAGTATTAAAGATCGTATCGCTTTGTCGATGATCGAAGATGCAGAGAAAAAAGGTTTGTTGAAAAAAGACAGTGTTATCATTGAACCAACTTCAGGTAATACCGGAATTGGATTAGCATTGGTTGCTGCAGTGAAAGGCTATAAAATAATTTTAGTAATGCCCGAAAGCATGAGCATTGAACGTAGAAGATTGATGGCATTATACGGAGCTGAATTCGTTTTAACACCTCGTGAAAAAGGAATGAAAGGCGCAATAGAAAAAGCAAGTGAATTGGTAGCCTCAACGCCAAACGCATGGATGCCGCAACAATTCGATAATCCTGCTAACACAGAGATACATAGAAAAACAACTGCCCTGGAAATCGAGAAAGATTTTCCGGATGGATTAGATTATATCATTACAGGTGTTGGTACAGGTGGGCATATCACAGGTGTTGCAGAAGTACTAAAAAAGAAATGGCCCAAATTAAAAGTGTTTGCTGTTGAGCCGGAATTATCCCCGGTGATCAGTGGTGGCGCTCCTGGCCCTCATCCATTACAAGGCATTGGTGCAGGTTTTATCCCTTCTATTTTGAATAAAGAAATTCTAGATGGTACGATACAAGTAAGCAAAGATGAAGCATTTTCTTATGCACAACGTATTGCTAAAGAAGAAGGTATTTTAGTAGGTATTTCTACAGGGGCTTCATTAGCAGCTGTAGCAAAAAAATTAAAAGATATTCCTAAAAAATCAAGAATACTAACATTTAATTACGATACCGGCGAAAGATATTTATCAATTGAAGGTTTATTTTAATAATGAATAATAACGCAAACATAAAAGGCAAAGTAATTCTGGTAGGCGCAGGTCCTGGTGATCCTGAACTTATTACGATGAAGGCTGTGCGTTACCTGCAACAAGCTGATATTGTATTGACGGATAGATTAGTGAGTACGGATATTATCAAACAATATGTAAAGGAAGAAGCTGAAGTAATTTATGTAGGTAAACAATGCCGCAGAGGTTATTCAACGCCACAGGAAAGTATCAATTCATATTTAGTTGAATATGCGAATGAAGGCAAATTAGTAGTGCGTTTGAAAGGCGGTGATGTTTCTATTTTCTCTAATATTTTGGATGAATTGGAAACATTGGTAGCAAATGAAATTGAATATGAAATTGTTCCCGGGGTTACTGCAGCTTTAGGTGCAGCAGCCTATGCCGGTATTCCGTTAACGGCAAGAGAATATTCAACAGCGGTTCGTTTTCTTACTTTGTACAAATCCGATGTTGTTACTGCCGAATACTGGAAAGAATTAGCCGCTACTACAGATACCCTGGTATTTTATATGTCTAGCGAAACATTGAGCAGTGTGGTTGAAAATTTAGTAAAGAATAATATTGCCGCTGATAAATTATTAGCAGTTGTTGAACAAGCAACCACACCATTACAAACGGTACATGTAACTAGTCTGTATGACTATGCTACCACATTAAAAGGACAAACATTTATTTCTCCTTCATTAGTGATCATTGGAAAAGTAGTACAACTGCATGAAAAATTTGCATGGTTATCCAATAGCGATAGCAAGGAGCATTATTTTAAGCCTGTAGGAAAGATCGGTGTAGCAACACAAACGCAACAAGCCAAACAAGCTTCATAAAAAACTAACTGAACTAACCAATAATAAAAGGAAATGTTATCTGAACCAAAATTAAAAACCATTAAGGACTTTATCAGCTCACTAAATAAAGAGGAGCAGATATGGGCCAGTGGTTATTTAAACGGCATTGTATTTAACCAGGCTGAAACAACACCAACTGTAGGCGCTGATGTAAAACCATTAGCGAGTAAGATCACCATTGTGTATGGTACAGAAACAGGCAACTCTAAAAAACTTTCTACAGAATTTGCAGGCAAAGCAAAAAAGATCGGCATCAATGCTAAAGTAATAGCAATGGATCAGTATCGCCTGACTGATCTTTTAAAAGAAGAATATTTTTTAGTAATTGTCGCTACGCATGGCGAAGGAGAACCACCTGAAGCTGCAAAGAAATTTTACGATCATGTAATGCAGGATAATACGAAACTGGATAAGTTAAAATTCAGCGTATTAGCATTAGGAGATACTTCTTATCCGTTATTTTGCCAGACTGGCGAAGATATTGATAAAAAGTTTGAATCTGTCGGCGCTAAAAGAATTGCTCCGTTGCAAAAATGTGATGTTGAATTTGAAGAAGATGCTAACAAATGGTTTGGCACAGTAATATCGGCTTTAACAAGTAACAATAAGCCTGCAGCATCAACGCCAAATGCGGCAATTGCAGCACATGGCGCAACATCTGTTAAAAAAACAGGTAAGCTAACCTACGAAGGGCCGATCTTGACACATATCAATTTAAACGATAAGGGCTCTAATAAAGAAACATACCATATCGAAATTGCGGCAGAAGGTATCGAATACCAATGCGGTGATTCAATCGGCATCGTTCCTGAAAACAATTCTCAGACAGTAACGGATATTATTGCCAAGACAAATATCGATGGTAATAAATCAGTGCTATTCAAAAATGAAAAAATCACGATTTACGAATTGTTGAAGAGAAGAGTGAATATTGTTTATCTAACCGAAAGGTTAATTAAACAATACGGTGATACAATGGAGCATACGATTCCTGCAGGACGAATGGATCTGTTGGATATCGTTAGAAAATATCCTATTAAAAATATCGGCCAGTTCGAGGATTTTTTAGTTACGTTAAACGCGATCTCTCCAAGATTATATACAATTGCTTCTTCACCTGCCGCTCATGAAAATGAAGTGCATGTGATCGTTGCAAAAGATGTGTATGATGTTAACGGACAAGCAAGATTTGGTTTGTGTTCTGATTTCTTAAAGAATTTAAAAGTAGGGGCTAAACAAAAATTCTTTGTGCAACCTAACAAAAGGTTCAGGCTTCCTGCAGAAGATAAAGATATTATTATGGTTGGTCCGGGTACCGGTATCGCGGCTTACCGTTCGTTCTTAGCGGAAAGAGATGCAACAGGTGCATCCGGCAGAAGCTGGCTGTTTTTCGGAGAACAACATTTCGCAAGCGATTTCTTGTATCAAACCGAAATTCAAAACTGGTTCGAGACCGGCGTATTGAATAAGATCAACTTAGCTTTTTCAAGAGATCAAAAAGAAAAAGTGTATGTACAGGATAAAATGCAACAACATGCTGCTGAATTATACGAGTGGTTAAATGGCGGTGCATCTTTTTACATCTGCGGAAAAAAAGATCCTATGAGTACTGATGTTGAAAATACTTTATTAAAGATCATCGAACAATACGGCAATCAATCGCCCGAAGGAGCAAAAGAATATCTAGAACAATTGAAAGAAGAAGGGCGTTACGAAAAAGACGTTTATTAGGCTTAAGGCTGAACGCTAAATGCGTTATGCTTTAAGCATTTAGCAAAAATTAAAATGATTTAGTAAATGGCGAAAGCTAAAAAATAAATACCATGTCAGAGAAAAATAATTTATCTGCGATAGAAAAGATCAAAGTAGCTAGTGATGGCTTACGTGGTTCTATTAAGCAAAGTCTGCAAGATGAAATTACCGGTGCTATTCGTGAGGATGATAAAGCCGTAATTAAATTTCATGGTATGTACGAGCAGGATGATCGTGACAGAAGAGAAGAACGTGCTGCAAAAAAATTAGACCGCTTATATACTTTCATGATACGTCTGCGTTTGCCGGGTGGATTTTTAACAGCTGATAAATGGATCGCGGCGCATAATATTGCCGGTGAAAATTCTACAGGAGTTATTAAAATCACAACCAGACAAACCATCCAGTTACACGGATTGGTGAAATCAAAAATAAAACCAACGATCCAGGCTTTTAGCGAAGCTAATTTAGATTCTATAGCAACTTGTGGAGATATCAACCGTAATGTTACTTGTGCGTCTAATCCAAAAATGTCTCCGATCCATGCAGAAGTTTTTGCTTACGCAGATAAGATCAGTGAATTGCTAATGCCTAAAACAAAAGCATATTACGAGATATGGATCAACGATGAAAAGATCGTAGACAAAAAAGAAGAAGAAGAAGATCCCTTATACCAGGATCGTTATTTACCAAGAAAATTCAAGATCGGTATCGCTATTCCGCCGAACAATGATTCTGATGTATTCACAAATGATATCGGTTTGATAGCGATCATAGAAAATAATGTTTTAAAAGGTTTCAATATTGCTATTGGCGGTGGTTTATCAACTACGCACGGTAATCCGGACACGTACGCAAGATTGGGTACAGTGATCGGCTTTACCGATACGGAATTCAAAACATTAAAAGCGATCTACGAAGTATTAACAGTACAGAGAGATTACGGTAACCGTAGCGACAGAAAATTAGCAAGGTTAAAATATACAGTTGATAAATACGGCGTTGAATGGTTCAAAGAAGAATTGGAAAAACGTATCGGTTTTAAATTAGAACCAGCAAGGCCTTATACATTCACAGAAAGACAAGATCTGTACGGTTGGGAAAAAAGTGAACAGGGCCGCTGGTACTATACGGTATTTGTTGAGAACGGAAGAGTATTAGACGATGAAAAATTTGCTTTAAAAACGGCTTTATTGGAAGTAGCTAAAACAGGAAAATCCAATTTCTTATTTACTGCTACACAGAATATTATTATATCTGATGTAGAAGAAAAAGATAAAGCTGCTATCAATAAAATACTACAAGAGTTTAAAGTAATAGAGCATACCGAAAAAGCTTCTGCTGTTCGCAGAAATTCTATGGCTTGTGTGGCATTGCCTACTTGTCCGCTTGCTTTAGCAGAAGGACAGCGTTATTTACCGAGCCTTATTTCCAAGATAGAACCATTACTTGAAAAGCATAAACTGGCTGATGAGAATATCATTGTGCGTATGACAGGTTGCCCGAATGGGTGCGGCCGGCCTTACGCGGCTGAAATAGGTTTCGTAGGAACAGCCCCGGGTAAATATAATATGCACCTAGGCGGCGATAACCAGGGCGAACGCTTAAACAAAACATACAAACAACATTTGGATGAAGCAGCTATCTTATCTGAATTAGATGGCTTGTTTGGCATCTTTAAAAAAGAAAGAAAAAAAGGCGAATCGTTTGGAGATTTCTCTAATCGTAAATGGGTATCGGCCTAAAATATATTGATCTGAATAAAAATAAAAAAATGGAGCAGCAGCAGTTGTTCCATTTTTATTAATTAACCGGATATAAAATTGGTTTTCATAAACCTTTATGTATACCTTATTTTTGCAAATATGAGATTTTTAGACCTATTACAATATTGGCAGGATGTTCTTTTTGTTGTGTTTTGTCTTGTGGCATTAGTGCAGCTTTTTTATTATACCTATTTTTTTACGCGGGTAATGAATTACAAGCCTTCGGCTAAAGCAACTTCGCAAACACATCCTGTTTCTGTAATTATTTGTGCCAAGGATGAATCCCTTAATCTTGCCAAACATTTGCCAGCTGTATTAGAACAACAATATAAAACCACGCATGAAATAATTGTGGTAGATGATAACTCATTTGATGATACGCGGTATTTATTGAAAGATTTTGAAGATAAATATTTAGCGCTATTAAAAGTGTTGGAATTAAAACAAGAGGCTCAATTTATCCCCGGGAAGAAATTCCCTTTGAGTATGGGTATCAAAGCGGCAAAATACGAGATCGTTTTATTAACAGATGCAGACTGTGCACCCGCTTCAGAATTATGGATAGATAAAATGCAGGCTACTTACGATGATGCAACTGAGATCGTTATCGGCTATGGTGCTTACCATAAAAAAACAGGCTTATTAAATAAGATAATCCGTTGGGAAACATTTCATACGGCGTTACAATATTTCAATTACACATTAGCCGGTATTCCTTACATGGGTGTTGGTAGAAATTTAAGTTATAAGAAAGTTCTTTTCTTCAAACATAAAGGCTTCTCTGCACACAATAATATTTTAAGTGGTGATGATGATCTGTTTGTGAATATGGCCGCAACCAAAACGAATACAAAGATCAGTATTGATAAAGATACTTTTACAATAAGTGAACCGTCAAAAACTTTCGGAGAATGGGTCAAACAAAAGAAACGTCATAATAGTTCCGGCAGGTATTATAAACCGGCGCATAAATTTTTATTAGGGTTATATTCTATTTCACTCTTTTTATTTTACCCGTTATTGATCGTAAGTTTATTATCTCATTTTTGGATAGCAGCAGTGATAATTTTTGCGGGCCGCTTTATACTACAAGCGGTTGTATTATACAGCAACATGAAAAAATTAAATGAAAAAGATCTTTTTATATTGTTCCCTTTCTTTGATGTGTTCATGTTCTTTTACTACCTGATCTTTGCCGTTTCTGTAGTAAGAAAGCCTAAACGTTTGTGGAAATAATCTTCTTGTAGTAATGGATATCGTAAGCAAATATTTTAATGATTTTTCCGAAGCGCAGTTGAAGCAATTAGCGTCGTTAAAAGAATTGTATACCGAGTGGAATGAAAAAATAAACGTTATCTCCCGTAAAGACATGGATAATTTTTATGAGCACCATGTATTACATTCTTTAGCGATCACTACTCAATTCGAATTTAAAAAAGGAATGCAGGTAATGGACCTTGGGAGTGGCGGCGGTTTTCCCGGTGTTCCGTTAGCTATCTTTTATCCCGATACACAATTCCATCTGGTAGATAGTATCAATAAAAAACTGAAAGTAGTTACTGAAGTTGCGGCAGCGATCGGCCTTAAAAATCTTACCACACAACATACAAGGGCAGAAGATATTAAAGATAGAAAATTTGATGTAGTAGTATCCAGGGCAGTAGCACCTTTAAAAGATCTGTGGTTTTGGAGTAAGCCATTGCTTAAAAAAGAAAACCAGCCGAGAGGATTGATCTGTCTGAAAGGTGGCGACCTTAGCCAGGAAATATCTGATAGCCAGTGCAAACCAAGAATATGGGAAATTGAAAAGATCTTCCCCGAACCATTTTTTAAGGATAAATATTTATTGCACGTGGCCTTTTAGTTATAACAGATTTCCTAACTTACATTTAACTATTGCATAAAAACATAACCTACTAATTTTATTTTTTAATACAGCTATATGAATAAATACTTATTATTATTTGGATTGATAATTTTTGCTTCTTGTAGCAAAAAGAAAAGTTCTTCTCCATCAGATCCAACGAATATACCGCAATATGGTACGCCCTATGCGAACGTTCCTGCTACTACAACTGATATTTCTATGTATGTAGTAAATGAAAGAGCCTACAGCGCTACAGGTGATTTTAATGGTATCATACCGCGACTTGACTCAATAAAAGCTTTAGGGATCAATGTTATCTGGTTAATGCCGATCAATCCCATTGGTAAATCAATTCCCGGGCATGCCAGCGTTAATTCTCCTTATTGCGTGGAAGATCACCTGGGCGTAAATTCAGAATTTGGTACTTTAGCTGATCTGCAGAATTTAATAAGCACAGCGCATAGCAAAGACATGGCTGTTATTTTAGATTGGGCAGCCAATCAAACTTCATGGGATAATGCGTGGATAACAGAACACCCTAGCTGGTATGAGCAAGATGGCTCAGGAAATATTATTTATCCGCCAGGAACTACATTCACGGATGTAGCGCAATTGAATTACAATAATGATACGATGCGTTTGCAGATGATAAAGGATATGGGTTACTGGATCCATGCCGCAAATTTTGACGGTTTCAGGTGCGATTATGCAGATAATATTCCGGATGATTTCTGGGCACAGGCAATTGATTCGTTAGGTAAGATCCAGCCTGCAAGAAACTTGATTCTTTTAGCTGAAGGCGGATATCCTTCTCATTTTAACGCAGGTTTTCAAATGATCTTTGGTGAAGAATATTATAAGAGTGTGGTAGATGGCTTCTCGGGCAACACTCCTCAAAATATTTATAACATGAATAGCGATGAATATAACGGCGTTGCGACAGGAAAGGAACGCCTTCGTTTTACTACAACACATGACCATGCGGCGTTTACGGGCCCATACAACGGATCTCCAATGACACTCTTTAATGGCAAGGCCGGAGCATTGGCTGCATCCGCTATTACGATCAATATGCCTGGTGTACCAATGATATATGGCAGTCAGGAAGTAGGTACCACTTCACTGGTTTCTTTCTTTGAAAAAAATCCTATCGACTGGACAATCAATCCTGATATGGTGGCTGCATACAAATTGATGCTGAATTTTCATAATTCTTCAACGGCACTAAAAACAGGCGCACTAGCAACTTACGCAGATCCTAATGTTGTTTGTTATACACGTGTTGCAGGAGCAGATTCTGTTTTGGTAATTGCCAATATCAGGAACAGTAGCGAAACATTGACTGTGCCAGTTGCATTGCAAGGCACTAACTGGATCAATGCGTATGACGGAACAAGCTTGTCACTTACAGCAACACTTCCTGTAACAGCCTATCAATATTTAGTATTGAAAAATCACTAATCGTTACAACATAACATAAATAAAAAAGCCTTTGATAATACAAAGGCTTTTTTATTTATAATAAGAGTTGAAAATTATTTTCTTGAATACATTACTTCTTTCACCACTTTAACTGTCTTCTCAATGCTTGGAAGATAAGCTGCTACAAGGTTTGGTGCATAGTGCATTGGCGCATCAGCAGAAGTGATACGGCGGATAGGCGCATCTAAATAATCAAATCCTTCTTTTTGTATGCGGTAAGTTATTTCAGATGATACAGAGGCGAACGGCCATTGTTCTTCAACAATTACCAAGCGGTTCGTCTTTTTTACACTTTGTAAAATAGTGAACCAATCCATCGGGCGGATAGTTGCTAAATCGATCACTTCCGCTTCAATACCTTCTTTCGCTAATTCTTCAGCAGCACCTAAAGCCACTTTCATCATCTTATTAAAAGAAACGATGGTTACGTCTTTACCTTCACGTTTGATAAAAGCTTTACCGATCGGCAAAATATATTCTTCTTCAGGAACATCTCCTTTATCACCATAACCAACTTCACATTCCATAAAAACAACAGGATCATCATCACGGATAGCCGCTTTTAATAAACCTTTACCATCGTATGGATTGCTTACAGAAATAACTTTTAAACCTGGGATATTTGCATATAAAGCTTCAAAAGCCGTAGAGTGCTGTGCACCTAACTGGCCGGCACTTCCACCCGGCCCGCGAAATACGATCGGACAACCAACCTGGCCGCCGCTCATCGCTAACATTTTAGAAGCCGTATTTAAGATCTGATCTAAAGGTAAAACAGCAAAGTTCCATGTCATGAACTCAACGATCGGACGCAAACCATTTTGTGCAGCACCCACAGCGATCGCTGTAAAACCAAGCTCTGCAATTGGTGTATCGATCACTCTTTTTTCTCCAAATTCATCCAGCATACCCTGACTCACCTTGTAGGCACCGTTATATTCCGCTACTTCTTCTCCCATTAAAAAAACCCTTTCATCACGTCTCATTTCTTCCTGCATTGCTTCGCGTAATGCTTCTCTAAAGGCTATCTGTCGCATTGATTAAATTTAGTTGTTATTGGTTATTATCAAAAGTTCAGCAAATTTATTCTATCGGGGCGATACGAACAAATTAAACCCCCAACCCCCTGAAGGGGGCTTTGTTGCATGATTATTTGAAGTTTATAAGATTTTTTTGGCCAGGCATTAGTACAACTATTAAGCTTCAGTGGCGTCGCACATTTCGTCATTTTATTGCTATTGGGCATAACCACAAAGTATTACGCTGGCCTCATTTTAAAAGCGTTAAGAAATTTTAATTGTCTGGCGTTAAAAAATGAAATGGATGTTACAAATGTTAGGCAAATAAGCAAATGCCGGTAAGTCGTACAAAACCCGGGATATATTCAAAAGATAGAACTACATTTCATTTTAGCCAGAGAATTAAAATTTTAGCTTTTAAAATGCAGCCTTGATCTTTTTTGTTACTTTTTTGTATCAAGACAAAAAAGTAATTAGAGATTTTCAATAACAATAGCAGAAGCACCACCACCACCATTACAGATCCCCGCAGCGCCGTAACGGGCATTATTAGCTTTCAAAACATTGATCAATGTAACAACGATACGTGCACCGCTGCAACCCAACGGATGCCCGATAGAAACTGCGCCACCATGCACATTAACTTTGGAAGGATCTAAATGCATCCGTTTGCTATTTTCAATACCAACAACAGCGAAAGCCTCATTCAGTTCCCAATAAGAAATATCAGACATCTGCAAACCCGCTTTAGCAATGGCTTTCGGCACAGCGATCGATGGAGTAGTAGTGAACCATTCCGGAGCCTGTTCCGCATCAGCATAAGAAATAATTTTAGCGATCGGTTTTAATCCCAACGATTCCATTTTTTCTTTACTCATCAAAACCAATGCAGCGGCACCATCATTCATGGTAGAAGCATTCGCTGCTGTGACCGAACCATCTTTTATAAAAGCAGATTTTAATTCTGGTATCTTATCAAATTTTACATTAAAAGGTTCTTCATCTTTTGAAAATAAAATGGGGTCGCCTTTGCGTTGTGGAATTGATACAGGGATAATTTCATTATCAAACTTTCCTGTATTGATCGCAGCCTGACTCCGTTTATAGCTTTCAATAGCAAATGCATCCTGATCTTGCCTGCTAATACCACAGCTTGATGCACAAAGCTCTGCAGCATTGCCCATTGCCTTGCCATCATACACATCTGTTAAGCCATCTTTTGCTAAACCATCAATGAATTGTGTGTTGCCATATTTATTACCCCAACGCATGCTATCCGCATAAAAAGGAACATTGCTCATGCTTTCCATTCCGCCTGCTACAACAATACTGGCATCACCTAAGGCAATGCTTTGAGCGGCTTGTGTAATGGCTTTCATACCAGAAGCACAAACTTTATTTACGGTAGTACAATTCACTTCATTAGGTAAGCCTGCAAATTTTGCAGCTTGCCTTGCAGGTGCTTGCCCCAGGTTGGCTTGTAATACACAACCCATTAAAACATCTTCAACTTGTTCCGGCTGTATGCCTGCTTTTTCAACGGCACCTTTAATAGCAATGGCACCTAATTGTGTTGCAGAAAGATCTTTTAAAGAACCGCCGAAACTCCCGATCGGCGTACGAACTGCAGATACAATATATACTTCTTGCATATAGTTTTATTTATGCTACTAAGTTACTAAATGTTGGGGTATGTACGATGTTGGATGTACGAGGTACGATGTATAAAATATAACCTGCAGTTTTGGGATTTTGTTTTTTGTATTTTGGAATTTATTCGCAGAATAAAAAATCCCCCACAAAAATGTGAGGGATCAATATAGTGTGTATCAAAAGATATTAATAATCTCTTCCACCGCCACCGCCAGAACCGTATCCGCCGCCGCTTCTTCCGCCGCCGCTTCCACCACTTCTGCCGCCACCACCGCCGTAACCGCCGCCGTTGCTTCTACCGCCACCGCCGCCGTAACCACCGCTACCGCCGCTTTTCTTGTAGCCACCGCCACCGCCAGAACCGTATCCGCCGCCGCCACTTTTCTTGTAGCCGCCGCCTTCACCTTCTTGACGAGGTTGTGATTCGTTAACGATTAGTTTACGACCTTGCACTTCTGTTTCGTTTAGGCCGGCGATAGCTGCTTTCGCTGCTTCTGCGTCGTCCATTTCAACAAAACCGAAACCTTTGCTACGGCCATTCATTTTGTCTTTCAAAATTTTAGCACTACCTACGGTACCAAATTGAGTAAAGAGATTGCTTAAGTCTTCGTCGGTCATTGTCCAACTTAGATTTCCTACGTAAATGTTCATTGTATAAACTTTTTAAATTAAAAAAAAACCATAATGACTAGTTTGCTACAATGAACTGAAAATGGACTTAAAACAAAAGCTTACATCAGCCAAAAGCGAAATACTAAAACATTAGAGCATCACAAATGTACTGTTTTTATTGAAAAACCAAAAAATTGTTGAAAACTCTATAAATTCTTTATAGTTAAGGCTTTTAAGCTATGTATGCACTATTTTTTTAATAAGAAATTACCTTAAATACCGGCAGATTTCGAAACTACATTTCAGTAAAGTGTTTATGGAAATAAGGAATTGTTTCAATGCCTTTATAAAAATTTTCCAGATTGAACTTTTCATTAGGGCTATGTAAATTATCACTGTCCAACCCAAAACCCATAAACACGATCTTGATCCCCAATTCTTTTTCAAATAAAGCACATATGGGAATGCTGCCACCACCACGAACGGGGATGGCTTCTTTCGCAAATGTATCTTTAATAGCTGCCGCTGCCGCTTTGTATGCTTTGCTATCGATCGGCGTCATATAAGGTTCGCCGCCATGATGTTCGAACGAACTAACGGTAACGTATGGGGGCGATATCTTTTTAAAATGTTCCAACAGCATAGCGGTTATTTTTTCTGACGATTGATCAGGAACTAATCTCGCAGAAATTTTTGCAGATGCTTTCGAAGGCAATACAGTCTTTGCACCTTCGCCCTGGTAACCGCCCCAAATACCGTTTAGTTCCAGTGTTGGCCTGATGCCGGTTCTTTCATTTGTTGTAAAACCTTTTTCTCCCCATAGTTCTTTTACACCAAGGTCTTGTTCATATTCTTTTTCATTATAAGGAGCTGCGGCCATTAATTTTCTTTCTTCCGGAGTTGCTACAACTACATCATCATAAAAACCAGGAATAGTAATATGGTTATTTTCATCATGGCAACTTGCGATCATTTTCGCGAGTATCGTTATTGGATTAGCTACAGCGCCGCCGTACACACCGCTGTGCAGGTCACGATTTGGCCCTGTGATCTCAATTTCGATATAACTTAATCCCCGTACGCCAATATCGATACTTGGTGTATCCAAACTGATCATCGAACTATCGCTTATCAAAACACAATCGGCTTTTAATAGATCTTTATGTGTTGAAACAAATTTGCCCAGATTAGGAGAACCAATTTCTTCTTCGCCTTCGATACAAAATTTAATATTGTTGTTGAGGGTATTTGTTTTTACTAAGATCTCTAGTGCCTTTATGTGCATGTATACCTGGCCTTTATCGTCGCAGGCGCCGCGGGCAAATATTTTTCCTTCTTTTATAACAGGATCAAATGGCCCACTGTGCCACAGGTCCATTGGTTCTGCAGGTTGCACATCATAATGTCCATAAACCAATACAGTTGGTTTGGCAGGGTCAATTATTTTTTCGCCAAAAATTATCGGATGGCCAAGTGTTGGATATATTTCTACTTTATCAGCGCCTGCTTCTAGCAATCTTTGTTTTACCGCTTCAGCACAAGTAAGCATGTCGGCTTTATTTTCGGTCTTAGCGCTAACACTTGGTATGCGCAACAGATCTAACAATTCGTTTAAAAAGCGATCCTTATTTTTTTCCTGGTAATCTTTCCAAACCTGCATAATGATATTTTAAATTGAGCTGTGAAAACTAATTGCAAAAGGCTAAATGCTGAACGCTTGAATACAAAAGTATTATTTTGCATGTAGCATTTGGCGTTCCTCGTTCAGCATTCAGCGTTATGCGCTTTGCGCAAATCTTTCGTTCACATAATCCCAGTTCAATACTTTCCAGAAATTAGTTACATAATCTGCTCTAACGTTGCGGTATTTAAGATAGTAAGCATGTTCCCAAACATCCAATCCAAATAAAGGAAATCCTTTTACGTCAGAAATATCCATCATGGTATTATCCTGGTTTGGTGTAGAAGTAACCACTAGTTTTTTATCAGGCGTTATGATCAGCCATGCCCAGCCGCTACCGAATCTTGTTTTAGCCAATTCATTGAATTGTTTTTGTAAAGCATCCAGTGAGCCAAAATTTGTTGTAATGGCAGCCGATAAAGCAGCGCTTGGTTGTGTTGTAGTGCTGGCAGATAAAATTTTCCAAAACAATTCATGGTTATAATGTCCGCCGCCATTGTTACGCACTTTCATAGAATATTTAGAAACTTTTGCTAACACATCTTCTACTGACCCTGTTGCATCAATACCTTCTGCAGCAGCAGCTTCTTTTAAATTTTTACTGTAAGCTGCAGCATGTTTAGTGTAATGTATCTGCATTGTTTCCGCATCGATATTTGGTTCTAATGCATTGAATGCATAAGCCAATGGTGTTTGATCAAAACCTGTTTTAAATGCAGGAGGTGGCGCTGCCACTTTTGATTTACTAGTAAAAGATAATAATGACCCGATAACAGGAAGAGCAAACATGCCGCCAATACCGGCCTTTGTCGCGTCGCCAATAAAATTCCTTCTTGATGATGGTTTCATAATAAATGGTTTTTAGATTTTAAATGTAGCGAAACTATTTCTTGTTCAGAAGACTAGTATACGCAAGTTGCGCTTTTCGGAACATGCGTATATAAAACTCTTTGTTAAATAATTGAGAATCATGCATGGCTTTGTAGGTAAGGAATGCGCCAACAGGACTTAAAATAATTACGGAGAACCACATACCAAAATAAGCGGGCCATACATCTTCCTTTACAAATTTTTCTCCAAATACATTTAACAGGTAGAATAAGAGAAAGAATATAATAGCTACAAGTAAGGGCATACCAAGGCCTCCTTTGCGAATGATAGAGCCAAGCGGCGCACCTATAAAGAATAAAACAAGGCAGGCTGCTGATAAGGAAAACCTGCGGTGCCATTCAATATCAACATTGCGTATTTGTTCTTTTCTGTCTTTAATATTATCTGCGGTAAATTGATACGTATTTTTAAGGTTTGCATTTATACCATATGCTATGGGATAAATACCGGTTTTGGCTGAATCAGGCAACAGGTCCAAAAATTTTTTCTTTTTTGTAGCGGGGATAGCCGCCACTTTTTTCCAAATACTATCAGGAATATGGCTGAATTGAAGCTGCACTAAAGATTGATCGAATGTTCTTTTTTTAATACTGTCATTTTCTTTTACAAGAGAGTCCCGGGTATAATTCAACTCATGAACACTAAAAGATTTCTGGTCTTTTTTAAAAGCACTATCTGATGTATTCATCATGCTTAAAGAAGATAGGTCTATCAATTTTTTATATTCTTTAAAATTCATTTGGGTAAACTCAGTAGCCGTATCATACACGTTGCCGGTCTCCTGGTAACGCACGCCATTTTGTAAAGTGAATTCTAAAAATTGTTTATCGTCAGAAGTTGTCATTACCCCTTTTTCAGCAAGGATAGTGTTATCCTGAAGCGGATTATTTTGTTCGTAGATGATGACATTATGTATGGTTTTTCCATCCGCATCTTTTTTACCAACCTTAATGGCGAAGCCATTGATATGCGTAAAAAAAGTGCCTTCTTTTAGATCAAGTGCAGGTTTTTTATAAACGATATCATAATATAATGTTTTGAATTTGAAGTTAGAATAAGGGATCACATAATTAGCAAACAAAAAAGTAACGCCACACAATAACATTGATACCCAGATCAATGGACGCATAAAACGAAGTAACGATATGCCTGAAGATTTTATGGCCACTAATTCAAATCGTTCACCCATATTCCCAAAGGTCATGATAGAAGAGATAAGAATAGCAATAGGCATCGCAAGCGTTAATAATTCTGCACTTGCCAGTGCTACAAATTTCATGATAGTAATAAAATCGAGCCCTTTACCTACAAGGTCATCTACATACTTCCATAATATCTGTAACATCAATACAAATAAGCTGATAAAAAAGGTAACAGCAAAAGGTCCCAGAAAGGTTTTAAGGATAAGCGTATCTAATTTCTTTATCATACCGGTAAGGCAAATCGGGGCGCCTGCTAAAAGTTTTAATTAATTACTTAATTTTCAACATGATTGAAAAAGTAAAAATAACTCTTTCTGACAAAGAACAGGAATTGGTTAGTAATACTGATTGGATTTTAACGAAATATGCGATTATTCAGAAAGTGTATACGCTATTTGGAGAGTTGCTTGTGCCAATGCAACAGGTTATTACTGATGAAAAAGGCCATTTGCCTGAAGCTGTGTACAGTAATTATCCTAAAATATCCAAAGGTGAAAATTATCAGGGCCTGCCTTATGTAATGCTTGATTATCCAAGGTGTTTCGAGAAGGATAACACATTAGCGATCCGAACATTTTTTTGGTGGGGTAATTTTTTCAGCGTTAACCTCCAATTATCAGGCAAGCATAAAAAAAATGCCATACCTGTTTTACTGAATAATTTTCCAATGCTTTCTGAAAGCGGTTATGCTATTTGTGTTTCGACAGACCCTTGGCAACATCATTTCGAAGCCGACAACTATGTACCGCTAAAAAATTATACGCCGGATAGTTTTAGTGAAATATTGTACAGCAAATATTTTTTAAAATTAGCCAAAAGCATACCTGTACAGCATTGGAACGAAGTGCCGCTTTTTATAGAACAGTCTTTTACAGAATTGATTAAATTACTGAGGAGTTAATTACCTAAACGGTGAAACAGGTCTTTTACCTGGTATTCCCATAATTGGCTTGAATCTTTTAGATCTTTTTTATCAGCAAAATCTTTCACTACCAAAATAGTTTGATTGGTTACTTCAGATTTTTCGATACTAAATTCGAAGTACTCACCCTTAGGCATATGCGACCAGTGAAAACGGATAAATTTATCTTCTTCTTTTTCTAGAACTTCAGCTGTTTCATCAGAACCGTTCCAGGAAAAACTAAAAACGCCATCTCTTTCATCCACCTTGTCTGCAAACCATTCCTGCAATCCTGCCGGCGTACTTAAAAACTCATATAGAATTCCGGGAGAACAGCGTACGGGGTATTCTAATGTATATAATGCTTTCTTCATTCAATTATTTTAAAAAAACCTCTAGGATGGTGCAATAATAACAAAATAATCAAGGCAACAAAATAATTTGGTAACTATTTTTTGTTAACAAATGCACACAAATTAATTATGCCTTCATATTCCTGTTTTTAAACAAACGTAAAACAGATACAGCCAAATTTTACAAGCTGTAGTACTAATACTACGCCGCGATAGCTAAAAGACCGTTAGTTGGGCTTTTCATCCATCAAACAAAATAAGAACAACAAACAATTTAGTCCTATTGTTGCCAATTAACGGGAGCCGAGAAGATTTCTTACATTTGCAATTGTTAATAAAGTGACTTTTTTGTTTACAATAATTTCCAATTGATATAAATATGTTCAACTCTTTAAGTGAAAAGTTAGAAAGTGCGTTTAAGAACCTGAAAGGACAGGCTAGAATCACTGAATTAAATGTTGCCAATACCGTAAAAGATATTCGCCGTGCATTGGTAGATGCCGATGTTAACTATAAAATTGCCAAAGAATTTACCGATACGATAAAAGAAAAAGCAGTAGGTGAAAAAGTACTGACTGCAGTGAGTCCGGGCCAGTTAATGGTTAAAATAGTTCAGGATCAATTAACTGAATTAATGGGTGGGAATGAAAGTGAATTCAACATCACAGGAAACCCCGCAATTATTTTGATCGCAGGCTTACAAGGTAGTGGTAAAACAACTTTTAGCGGTAAGCTGGCAAATTATCTTAAAACTAAAAAAGGTAAATCGCCTTTATTGGTTGCAGCAGATATTTACAGGCCCGCGGCGATAGATCAGCTGGAAGTCTTAGGTGGTCAAATTGGTGTGGATGTGTACAGCGAACGTGAAAATAAAGATGCCGTTTCGATCGTACAAAATGCTATCAAAGAAGCCAAAACGAGAAATAAAAATGTCATCATCATTGATACTGCCGGCCGTTTAGCAGTTGATGAAGTGATGATGAATGAAGTAGCTGCTATAAAAGCAGCCATCAATCCGCAGGAAATATTATTTGTAGTGGATAGCATGACAGGTCAGGATGCGGTAAATACCGCTGCGACATTTAACGAAAGACTTGATTTCAGCGGCGTAGTATTAACGAAGTTGGATGGTGATACAAGAGGCGGTGCTGCATTATCTATCAAATACACCGTAAAAAAACCTATAAAGTTCATCAGCAGCGGAGAAAAGATGGATACGCTGGATGTGTTTTATCCGGATAGGATGGCACAGCGTATTTTGGGCATGGGCGATATTGTTAGTTTGGTAGAAAAAGCACAGGAGCAATTCAATGAAGCAGAAGCCGCTAAGCTTGAAAAAAGGATCCGTAAAAATCAGTTTGATTTTGAAGATTTTAAAACACAGCTGCAGCAAATAAAAAAGATGGGCAATATCAAGGACCTGATGGGAATGATACCCGGCGTAGGTAAACAAATTAAGGATGTTGATATAAACGATGACGCATTTAAAGGGATAGAAGCATTGATCAATTCTATGACAGTGGAAGAACGCCGTAATCCTGATCTCATCAACCCAAGCCGTAAAAACCGTATCGCAAAAGGGAGTGGAAAAGACCTTGCTGAATTGAATCAGTTCTTAAAACAATTCGAGCAAATGAAAAGCATGATGAAGATGATGAATAAAATGCCTATGGGTAAAATGCCCGGCATGATGAAAAGGTAGATCCATCGTTTCGCTAATAATCAGCCCTGCAAGGGCCACCGTAGACTCTTTTACTCACTCGTTGCTTGACTAAGCAACCATTTTACCTATTATTACGATTTAGTATTAAATTGGGAAGACTATCATAAAAAGTATAGATTTTGCCAGAAAGGAGCAGTGTTGTCCATATCATCCAGGGCTGTATAAAAGCAGACAGGGAATGCCAGAAAACATTTTATAAAATGTACTATGGCTTCTCTATGGCCATCTGCATGCGCTACTGCAATGCAAAAGATGATGCCATGGAAGTAGTCAATGATGGCTTCATGAAAATATACCGGGAGCTGCACAATTTTAAGCCTGCCTACGAAAACTACGAAACATCTTTAAAAGGATGGATGCGAAGCATCATGGTAAATACTGCTATCGATCATTTCAGAAAAAATAATAAGAATCATTTTTTAGTGGAGATAAAAGATGATCATCTTGAAACAATTGATATACAGGAAACATCTCTTAATAAATTATCGTACAAAGAAATAATGGAGATCGTGAAGCGTTTGTCGCCAGCCTATCGCACCGTTTTTAATTTGTATGTTATTGAAGGGTATAAGCATGAAGAAATTGCCGAACAATTAAATATCGCAGTAGGCACATCCAAATCCAACCTGGCAAAAGCAAAAATGAATATTCAAAAAATGTTAAAGGAAACGGAACAAAGTTTTTATGAGCAAAAGGCAGTATGATCATATCGAAAATAAGATAAGAGAGGCCGCTGAAAACAGTGAGCCTGCTTTTGAAGAGCAAGCCTGGGATAAAATGGAAGCTAAACTCAACGCTGAAAAGGAAAGAAGACGCAGTCCTTTTTTGTGGTTCTCATTGGCATTGCTATCTTTTGGTTTATTAGGAGGGATCATAATTTTACATAACAGGGCTGCTAAAAATTTATCGATAGCCGCTAACTCGTTGCCTACCGTAAATACCAATAAAGATGAGGCGCTAACAGCATCAACGGTAAACAAAACAATTATTCAAACAACGAATAGTAATAACAAATCATTAGCTGCAAGTGATAAAGAAGTAAACAAATCTAACAATATTGATCAAAGAAATGTTGGTCAGAAAAATGGCCAATCATCTGTAAAAAATAATAGTGCGAGTAATGTAACGTCAATTGGATCGGCCAATGCTCTAACAAAGCAAAATAAACAATCGGTTCTGGCTACCGAAAAAGAAACAAATGCCGCTGATAATATTGTTGGAGCCAATCTTTCATCGAGTTATCACAACTCAGCTAAAAAAGAAAATATTACTGTTGTAAATAATGACAATACAACTGCGCTATCAAAAACTTCAGGAAAAAAATATTCAAAAAGAAATAGTAAAATAAACAATGAATTTGTTTCGCCAAACAATTCAGTAAGCTATTCATTTGCACAAAAAAATAAAAGAAATATCAGCGGCAATACAAGAACGAGCATAAGAACTGCGGATCAAGCTGACGATTCAACTTTTAATAAAGAAATAGATGAAGCGGTAAATAATACCAATAATAAAAAAGCGCAGCTGCCGATTGATAGAGATAAGAAAAAAGATTCAGTACAAAAACTAATTCCAAAAGATACGATAGCAGTACGATCGGCTAAAAAGGAAATAAAAAAAGAATCAACACAAAAGAAAACCCCCTGGTATCTATTGGCCTCGATTGGTGCCGATGCAAGCAATGTAACATTGTTCTCATTTAACAATAGTTCTATCACACCAAGATATGGCGTTGGTATTGGCTACCAGATCAATAAAAGAATAAGCGTACAAACAGGATTTTACGCTGGCCGTAAAAAGTATGTAGCAGGTCCAGGTGATTATCATTCAAAAGATGAATCCTATTTGAATAACGTAAATGTTACAAAAATAAGTGCCAACTGTACCATCTTTGAGATACCCATAGCCGTTAGGTATAATTTTGCATTGCGACCTAAAACTACTTACTATGCTACAGCGGGTATATCTTCTTTCATTATGAATAAAGAAGATTATGATTATTCTTATACCGCTTACAATAACAATTATCAGGCGTCTAATTCGTATACGGGAAATAAGAATTTATTTTCTATAGCCACGTTATCAGTAGGTGTCGAAAGAAAAATATCAAAAGCTTTTTCTATCCAGGCTGAGCCTTCGGTCAATATCCCAATTGCCGGTGTTGGGGAAGGGACGGTAAAATTATACTCCACCGATATCCAGGTGGGCGTAAAATATAACTTTCATTGGTAAGATGTAAAGCACTGGTTTTTAACCCTCCTCTCTTTTTGGAGCCTGTTATTGAAAAATAAGGGTAAAATTTAACGTTGCAATTTGGAAAATGCAGGGATTGGTGCTATATTTGCTCTCCTTTTTTAAGGACTAGAAACCCTATTTACTCACAACCCCAAAAAATATCTATTTTTTATGGCTGTTAAAATGAGACTTCAAAGGCACGGGTCGAAAAAGAGACCCTTTTATTTCATCGTAGTAGCAGACGGCAGAAGCCCTCGCGATGGTAAGTTTATTCAAAAATTAGGCACGTACAACCCGTTGACTGTTCCTGCAACTGTGCAGATCGATCGTCAAAAGGCGTTAGACTGGTTACACAAAGGTGCTCAGCCAACTGACACTGTTCGTCGTATCCTTTCTTTCAAAGGCGTACTTTTCTTGAAACATTTACTACGTGGTGTTAGCTTAGGTTTGTTTGACGAAGCAGGTGCAATGCAGAAATTTACTGCTTGGACAGCTGAACATGAAGCACAGGTAGCAAGACGTCAGGGAGCACATAAAAAGGCTCGTCAGGATAGTCGCAACCAACCAGTGGTTAAGAAAGTTGAAGTTGCTGCTAAAGCAACCGAAACAGCTCCAGTGGAAGATGCACCAGTGGCCGAAGAAACAAAGACAGAAGAATAATTCCTTCTGCAAAGAAAAAAAATTCAGCAATCTCAATTTTGAGGTTGCTTTTTTTATGAAATTATTGGCCGGTAAGTTGGAAAGACCTGAAAAAACATATCTAAAAACGTCTTCCCGACTTACCGGCCAATTCAATTAATTTTGCAACATGGCAGAGTATTTTAAAATAGGAAAATTAGCAGCAAGCTTCGGCTTAAAAGGCGAAGTAGTGCTACAACATAGCCTGGGCAAAAAAACCTCATTGAAAGGATTAGATGCCATTTTTATAGAAGATAAGAAAGATAGCTTCCTGCCTTATTTTATAGAATCAACATCTGTAAAAAATGATGCGGAAATTTTTATTAAGTTAGATGGAGTTGATACGAAAGAAGTGGCTCGCAAACTTACACCAAAGGAAGTTTGGATAACTGAAGAGAACTTTAAAAAATTTGCAGCATCCTCTGCACCTATTGCCATGCTTGGTTTTAACATGATAACGGATGAAGATGAAGATCTTGGACCGATATTGGAAGTTATAGAACAACCTCATCAGATCTTATGTACTATTTTAATTGAGGGCAAAGAAGCACTGATCCCTATCCACCAGGAATCCTTAGATAAAATAGATGTAAAGAACCGCAAAGTGTATGTAACACTGCCGGATGGGTTGCTGGATATTTATAAATAAAACCTGCTCCGTTTTTTGTAAATTAGTGCTGTGAAAAAAGAGCCTCAGCGCATCATAGCACATTTCGATCTTGATTCATTTTTTGTATCGGTGGAAGTGTTGAATAATCCTTCGCTAAAAGGTAAGCCCGTTATCGTTGGAGGAAAGGAGCGCGGTGTTGTAGCCGCTTGCAGCTATGAAGCAAGAAAATTTGGTATTCATTCTGCCATGCCATCTAAAAAAGCATTTCAGCTTTGTCCGCAAGCGATCGTTATTTCAGGAACTTACGCCGAGTATAGCAAATATTCCCGCTGGGTAACAGAGATCATTGCTTCCAAAGCACCATTATTTGAAAAAGCTTCTGTTGATGAATTTTATCTTGACCTTACAGGAATGGATAAATTTTTTGATCCTTTGCAATGGACGATCGATCTGCGCAAGCAAATAATGGATGAAACTGGTTTGCCTATTTCTTTTGGGTTAGCCAGCAATAAAATGATGGCTAAAATAGCCACGAATGCGGCAAAGCCCAATGGTTACCTGCAAATACCATTCGGAAAAGAAAAAGAATTTCTAGCGCCATTATCAGTTGATACCATCCCCGGTGTTGGTGATCAAACCTTTGAAGTATTAAAATCGATGGGCATTAAAACCATCAATGATGTAAACCTTCGAACTCCTGAAGAACTGGAAGCAAGATTGGGTAAATGGGGAATTGATCTCTGGCAAAAAAGCAATGGTGTTCATACGCGTGAAGTAACCCAATACCATGAATCAAAATCTATTTCATCAGAAAGTACTTTTCATGAAAACACGACCAACGTTGAATTTTTATTAAGTGAGATCGTTCGTATGACAGAAAAAATTGCTTTTGAATTACGACAAGATGGAAAAGTTGCCGGCTGTGTTGCGATCAAATTACGCTATCCTGATTTTGAAACAACTACCAAACAAACGACCATACCTTACACCTGTGCAGACGATGAAATAATTCCGGTAGTAAAAGACCTGTTTAAAAAATCGTATCGAAAAGGTGCTGCAATACGCCTGTTGGGAGTGCGTTTGAGCGAACTAACGAATGATGCCATCCAAACCAACCTGTTTGATGATACAGCTTCAAAATCAGATCTATACAAAGCGATCGATGATGTAAAAAATAAATTCGGGAAGTCTAAATTAAAGAGAGCCTCTTCTAATTAATTCGAATCAATCAATTCTGCCAAAGTCTTTTTCTCTAAAATTTTAAGTGTCGCATCTCTTGTGATCAACATCGCTTTGTTTAAGCCGCAAACAGCTTCGTTACAATCTTTACATTTTTCGTAAAAATTTAAACTAACGCAGGGTAACAGTGCAATTGGGCCACCAACAAACCGTATGGCTGTAGCTAGAGATGTTTTTTTAGGAGATTGGGTGAGGTAGTAGCCACCGCCTTTACCTTTTTTGCTATCCAGCACGCCGGCCTGCTTTAATTCTAACAAAATGGTTTCTAGAAATTTAACAGGTATTTTCTTCTTTTTGGCAATATCGGCGATCAACACCGGCCCTTCACCATATTTACCAGCCAGATAGCCTAGTGCCTTGAGGGCATACTGAGTCTTTTTCGATAACATACCGAAAGTTACAAAAAAAATTACAAAAAAAGCCAAAATAAAGTCCACTTGTTTGGTAGACTACAGTATATTTGTACCCTAAATTATTTAATTATGAGTTTAAGATTAGGGGACGTAGCGCCCAACTTTCAAGCTAAAACATCTCTAGGAGATATTGATTTTTATAAATTCCTGGGCGATTCATGGGGTATCCTGTTTTCGCACCCGGCAGATTATACGCCTGTTTGTACCACTGAATTAGGCAAAACAGCTGGTTTAAAGGCTGAATTTGATAAAAGAAATGTAAAGGTATTGGCACTAAGTGTTGATCCGGTAGATAAGCATCTAGGCTGGATCAGCGATATCAACGAAACACAAAAAGTTACTGTTGAGTTCCCGATCATTGCTGATGACGACAGAAAAGTTTCTACTTTGTATGATTTTATTCATCCAAATGCCTCTGCAACTGCAACGGTTCGTTCTCTTGTTATTATCGCTCCAGATAAAACAGTTAAACTGATCATTACTTACCCTGCATCAACAGGAAGAAATTTCGTTGAAGTGTTAAGAGTAGTTGATTCATTACAACTAACGGCTAACCACAGCGTAGCAACTCCTGCTAACTGGAAAGAAGGCGAAGACGTAATCGTAGTTCCTTCGATCAGCACAGAAGATGCGATCAAGAAATTCCCTAAAGGCGTTAAAGTTGTAAAACCTTATTTGAGGTATACACCACAGCCAAACCTTTAGTTTACAATATTTTATGTAAAATAGCCGCAGAAAGCGGCTATTTTTTTTGGCATACTCATAAAAAAACAGCCAGCAGGTAGTACCCATATATTAAAAAGCCTTATTTTTATCCAACCAAAAACTAATCCACCCCTCTTATGATTACACTCTTCCCTAACGAACGTTTAATATCTCAATCAACAGATGGTAATGTAAATCTAACAACTCATAGAATTTTATACGAACACAAAAGTTGGGGGCAATTTTATAATCAAAGCATATTACTGGAAGATATTATCTCTTGTGAAAATAAGGATAGGGATAGAATCTTATCATGGGTAGTAACATTAGGTGTATTATTTATAGCAATAGCATTAATAACACAGGCAAAGATCGCAGGTATACTTCTAGGTATAATTTGTTTCGGGCTTTATTGGGTGATTGAAAAAGATATAGTAGTAATACATTCTTCGGGCACTAAAATAAAAATTGCTGTGACGGGAATGCGAAGACAAAAAATTATAGAACTCGTAGATAATATAGAAAAGGCAAAAAATGAGCGGTTAATAAGTATGAAAAAAACTGAGTGTAATTGATTTTACATAAATGTCTGAAAAGTATAAATTTATTGCTTCGTTCTTACATATACATCTCCAAATCTTGTTTCAATAAAGGCTTCCGATAGAATATATGTTTTCATTTTATCTGCATCTAACCAATTTTGTGTTGCCAGCTCCATGCTTTCTCCAACAGAATAATTGCACTCTATATTTTCATTGGTCGTTTGAATATAATTAATGCAATCAATAACTTTCATCATTTGTTCCGGCACGGTGTATTCAAAACTGATCAAGTTGATTGCATTATGCAAACCTTTAAGTACTTCAACTTCGTAGCCTTCAACATCAATTTTAATGAAAGCAGGAACACCAAATTCTGAAATTAATTTATCAAGCGTTGTCATTTCTATTTCTACAACCTTGTTCCAGCTAGCATCTTTGAACCTATCGTTTTTAACAGCATTTATCCATTCTTCTGAAAAAGAAGAAATGGTCGACTCATCGGAAATGAAGAATTTTTTTATTCCTTCTTCGTTGCTTAATCCTTTTGTAACTAAAGTAATTTTATCTCCGAATCTTTTTGCCAAAATATCGTAACAAGATTTTTGCGGCTCAATGGCTACTACTCTTGCTCCAATGTTAAGTAAAGGCTCAACCCGGTTACCAATATTGGCACCTACATCAAAACACAGATCGCCTGGCTTGATATAATGAGAAAATAATTTTCTCCGTTTTAATAAAGCTTCATTTTCTCTCTTAATGCTTTCTTTCTGAAATTCGTTAGGAAAGTATTTTATTTTTAAGGGCCGTATATGATTAATGACTGCCTGACCTAAAAGTCCTTTTATGATTTTTTTCATCCGGATTTAATTGAATAAAATGATTGTTCGCTTTTAAGTTCCATAATTATCAAAAGTTCCAATAAAGAGTATGATCATAAAAAAGAAAAATGCAAACGCTACTAAAAATCCTATTGCGGTAATTGGTACACTTTTCGTGATGTCACTTCTGTCTTTTGAAAAAAGAAGGCAAAGGACATAGAATATAAAACTAACAATACCGCAAAAGCTTGAAGGGAGTGTCAATAACATCCCTAGTTCAATAGATCTTATGAATCCATAAAAGTTTAAACAAAATATAACTAAAGAAATCAGTCCAAAAATAATTACAGACTTTAAGAAATTCTTATATCCAATACGAAGTATTTTCTGAAACATAAGTGTAATTTATTGGTGAACTGAATATATAACTAGCTATATAAATTCTTCTTTAACTGTTGTAATAAAGCCCTGATATCTTTTGGTAATTCTGCGGTAAGGTCAAATTCTTTACCTTCAGTATCTTTAAATTTTAACTGATAAGAATGGAGTCCAACCCTGTTTAACAAAGGGCGTTCTCCATCATCGTGTTTGCTCAATTTGAATTTCTTTTTGATAGAAGATAATAACACCGGTTTCCCATCTCCATACAAAGGATCGCAGACAAGCGGATGCCCCATATTTTTAGCGTGCACTCTTATTTGATGTGTACGGCCGGTATGTAATTGAAATTTTACTAAGGAATATTTACTAAGGTCCTCGATCACTTCATAATCAGTAACGGAAGGCTTTCCATTTTTATTTACTACCATCTGTCCTTTAAAGATCGGATGTTCCATGATAGGCGCATCAACAGTGCCTGTTTTATTTGGTAAGGAACCATGTACCAAACCCATGTAAAATTTCTCTACAGCTCTTTCTTCAAATTGTTTGGAAAAATATTTATGTGTTTCTTCGTCTTTTGCAAAAAGAATGATACCACTTGTTTCTTTGTCTAAACGATGAATAGTAAATATGCTGCCATACTTCTGGATCAGGAAGTCTTTCAATGAAGGCTCAGACTGTGTCCTGTCAGGTATCGATAACATTCCTGCCAGTTTATTGATCGCAATAAAATGTTCATTCTCAAATATAACTTCAGGGGCGATCTTAATCATTTGTACTTACTTGGCCTTTACTTTTATTCAAATATTTTAATAACCTAACTTCTTTCTCGCTTAAAAAACGCCATTTGCCGCGCTCAACATTTTTCTTAGTTAATGTAGCATACATCACCCTGTCCAATCCTTTCACGTCATAACCTAAGTGTTCAAATATTCTACGAACGATGCGGTTACGGCCGCTATGTATCTCAATACCGATAACAGATTTATCATGCGCATCAGCATAGGCTAAAGTATCTGCTTTAATTTCCCCATCCTCTAATTTTAATCCGCTTAATATCGCATCGAAATGAGCTTTGGTCAAAGGCTTATCTAATTTAGCTTCATATACTTTAGTGATATTATAACTTGGATGAGATAATTTTTGTGTTAGCTCACCATCATTCGTCAATAATAAAACGCCGGATGTATTTCTATCTAAACGGCCAACGGGATAGATCCTTTCGTTGGTTGCCATTTTTGTTAATTGCAATACCGTTTTTCTTCCTTGCGGATCATCAGTTGTTGTGATATAATCTTTTGGTTTATTTAATAAGATATATACCATATTCTTGCTAACGTACAAACGTTTGCCATTGTAGGTTACGGCATCTTTATCAATTACTTTAAATGCAGGTTCCAAAATTACCGCATCATTTACTTTTACTTTACCTTCTTTGATAACGCTCACCGCATCTCTTCTGCTGGTTACACCACAATGTGCTAAAAATTTATTAAGGGGCATTTCGCCAGGCCTGCCTTCAACTTTTGGTTTATCAGATCCGGGAGCTTTGGGTTTAGGCGTTGGCCTTGCTGCAGCTTTTGCTGTATTAAATACTTTTTCACCTGATCTTCTTTTGAATTCAGGTTTTTTATCTTTTGATGGTTTGCTGGTAAGGGGCTCGTTATTGAACTTTGGCTCAGGTCTTTCATTACCATCTGCGGCTTTTTTAGGCGCCGGTGCCGTTTTACCTGATGCCTGTCTTTCAGCTTCAGCGAACATTGCTGCTCTTTGCTGGCGCTTATCTTCAAAACGTTTGTCAATGGCTGCGGCTTTCTCTTTTTTGGCTTTTTTCTTGGCGCTTTTGAAACCTTCTTTAATAGCGCTGTTCTTCTTCTTAGTGAATTTGTCGTGGTTCATTGTTGTGGGGTTTGCTGTTTTTTCAACAGTAATGAGGCACAAAGATAATAAAAAGAGGCGATACCAATGGTTCGCCTCTTTTGCTATGTTGAGTTGTTGTATTATTGAGTGATACCACTACCCATTTTATCTTGCATCCTGTCCTGCATTTTTTTCATTCTTTCAGCTCTCAATTCCTGCCATTTGGTATATTGATCTGCAGTTAAAATAGTTTTCATGCTGTCTTTATTCGCATCTTTTATCGCTATTAATTGTGTTTTTAGATCAATACGACTCAAACTGTCATTTTGTAAAATGGTTTCTACTTTTGCTCTCAACGCTTGTCTGTTTGCTTTGATCGTCGCTACTTGTTCGTTAGATAAATTTAATTCCAGTTTCATTTTATCTAATCTTTTATCAGCGACCACTAGCATCTTCGCTTTCATATCTTGTTTGATCTGAACCAATTTTGTTTTTTGGTCAGGTGTTAAGATCGCCATGAAAGCGGCTTTTTGTTCTTTTCGTAAAGCATATTTTTTATCACGGTAATCTTTTACTGTGATGCTTTCATCTTTATTTAAAGCGATCATTTGTGTTTTAAAATTTGCACGATCGGAATCTAATTGCTTTTGTTGATCCGGCGTTAAATTTAATTGTTGTATCACCATTTCTCTTTGGTGATGAAAATGGTTTTGCATAGCTGTTTTATCCTGCGCTGTGGCAGATAAAATAAAACACCCAAAGGCGATCATACTTACTATTATTTTTTTCATGATTGTGTTCTTTTTATTGTTCATATATATAGATAGCAATACAGCCCTAAAGTTTAAGGCGATCAATAAAAAGATGGAAAGAAATGTTGGACGGCAATTTTTCGGGATAAAATCTACATGGAAAGGTTATTTGCCTTTATTAGCCAATTGTCCGCAGGCAGCATCGATATCCTTGCCACGACTTCTTCTTACCCGAACATTCACCCTGTTTTTTGCCAGATGATCGGTAAATGCTTGTGTAGTATCCTCATCCGGCTTAGTGAATTTTGCGCCATCGATCGTGTTGTATTCGATCACGTTCACTAAGTGTGTAGGTATTTTCCGGTAGATCTTTATCAGGTTATCAGCATCTTCAATAGAATCATTTACATCTTTAAATAAAATGTATTCTAATGTGATATCGTTCTTTGTTTTATCGTAGAAATAATTCAATGCGGAGATCAGCTCTTCAATATTATTGCTTTCATTGATCGGCATTATTTCGTTGCGCTTTTTATCTGTTGGCGCATGTAAAGAAAGCGCCAGATTAAAACGTACTTTATCATCACCCAGCTGGCGAATTTGTTTGGCAACACCTGCGGTGGAAACGGTGATCCTTTTCGGACTCATGCCTAAACCATCCGTAGCGATCATTCTGTCGATCGCTTTTAAAACATTTTTGTAGTTAAGCAATGGTTCGCCCATACCCATAAATACAACATTCGATAATTTTTTATCGTAAGATTTTTCTGATTGTTGATTGATAAAAGCTACCTGGTTATAGATCTCGTCGTAATCAAGATTTCTTTTTCTATCCATGGTGCCGGTAGCGCAAAATTTACAGCTTAAGCTACAACCGATCTGAGAAGATACACAGGCAGTTGTTCTTTTTTCTGTAGGTATTAGCACACCTTCGATCATATGGCCATCAAAGGTCTGAAACCTTGATTTAATGGTGCCATCGCTGCTGATCTGCGTAGCATTTATTTTTAAGGCTGGCAGGTTGAAATTCTCATTTAATTTGGCGCGCAGCTCTTTGGATAGGTTTGTCATATCCTCAAAGGTCTGGGCATTCATTTTCCACAACCATTCGTACACCTGTATGGCTCTAAATTTTTTATCCCCCATTTTTTCGAAATACTCCTTTAATTCGGGTAAAGTAAAGTGGCGTATATTCTTTTTCTCTGCTACCATGCTGCAAAGATACAAAAATGCTGATTAATGGTCCAATGATGAAATGTGCGACGCCAATGAAGCTCAATAGCAGCAATAAAGCCGGGCTCAAAAAATCAAACGTGTTTTTTCAGTTTTTCTACTCATTTTTGCACTGGTTTTAATTAACACATTATGGCAATAAAGAATTTGGTTGAGGAATTAAAATGGCGCGGCATGATACAGGATATTATGCCAGGAACAGAAGAGCAGCTTTTAAAAGAAGTGACGACCGGTTATATAGGGTTCGACCCAACGGCCGATAGTTTGCATATTGGAAATTTAGTGCCCATCATGTTGCTGATACATTTACAAAAATGCGGACATAAACCAATTGCCTTGGTTGGTGGTGCAACAGGAATGGTAGGCGATCCTAGTGGTAAAAGCGAAGAAAGAAATTTATTGAGTGAAGATATATTGAACCATAATGTTGCTTGTGTAAAAAAGCAACTGGAAAAGTTTTTAGACTTTGATCCTAACAAATCGAATGCTGCGGAGATGGCTAACAATTATGATTGGTTCAAAGATTTTTCTTTTTTGAATTTTATCAGGGATGTTGGCAAATATATTACGGTAAATTATATGATGAGTAAAGACAGCGTGAAAAAAAGACTGGAAGGTGATGCAGGGATGAGCTTTACGGAATTCACGTATCAATTGGTACAGGGGTATGATTTTTTCTGGTTGTATAATAACAAGCAATGCAAATTACAAATGGGTGGCAGCGATCAATGGGGAAATATTGTTACCGGTACAGAGATCATCAGAAAAAAAAGTGGAGGAGAAGCATTTGCATTTACTTGTCCGCTAATGACAAAAGCCGACGGTGGCAAGTTTGGTAAGACAGAAAAAGGCAATGTCTGGTTAGATCCTAAAAAGACGTCAACCTATCAGTTCTATCAATTTTGGATCAATGCGGCCGATGCGGATGCGGAGCGTTACATCAAAATATTTACACTATTAAGCAAAGAAGAGATCGATGCTCTATTACAACAACACAAAGGCAACGAACACCAGCGTTTGTTACAAAAAAGATTAGCTGAAGAAGTTACTTGTTTGGTGCATAATAAAGCAGAATATGATTTTGCAGTAAAAGCATCTGATATTTTATTTAATAATGATACCGCTGAAATATTGCAGCAACTAAATGAAGAACAATTATTGCAGGTGATGGAAGGTGTACCAACAGTTGAATTTTCTAAAGCAGCTTTAGCAGCAGGCGTGGATATTATTTCTTTTTTAGCGGATACAAATATTTTCCCTAGCAAAGGCGAAGCTAAAAAAATGGTACAAAGTGGGGGCGTGAGTATGAACAAATTAAAGATCGAGACCACTGACCAATTAATTAAGACAGATGTATTATTAAACGGTAAATACCTGCTTTTGCAAAAAGGCAAGAAGAATTATTACCTGGTATCTGTGGTGTAAGCCTTATTGATCGGGTATTTCAGAATAATTGGCTATAAATAGCAAATCATTTTGGGAATTTTGGCTGGTTATCTTATTTTTGCGCTCCTTCAATAAATTATTGAGGAGAAAGATTGGGTTATAGTGTAACGGTAGCACTACAGATTTTGATTCTGTCCGTCTAGGTTCGAATCCTAGTAACCCAACAAAAAGCCCCTTATTTCAAGGGGCTTTTTTATTTTATAAGATGTTATCCTTTGATCTTACTATCCAAAGAATCTGTTTTGGATTCGATATTTTTCAAGATCTGCAGCATGATTATATTTTGATTTTCAAGATGCATCAATATGGTTTCATTTTCCATCTCTGCCAATTCATTTATTTTAAGGTCTGTCTCTGCTCTGGATTCAGCATGTTGCGATTGTAAATTTTGTCCGATCATTATCAAGGGTAATAAAAACAACTGGATCATATTTGAAATAAACAGCCAAAGTACAAAGGCAGGATAAGGATCAAAACGAGCTGCCATTGGGGCAAGAATATTCCACCCTAACCAAATAATTGTCCAGAAAAAAATGATAAAAAAGAAGCCCATGCTTCCCACTCTATCAGTGATCCATACTGCCAACTGGCCAAGCTTCGAGATCTTGTTTTTCCCTTTAAGCTCTTTCAGGCATGCTTCTCTGCGGTGTTTTAACTCTTCGAGTTTAAGCGGTATGTTTTGTGTCATAGAGAGTGTGTTTTATTTCGTTTATTTTTTATTGAACAGTGCCATTCCTATAAGTGCCGGTTGGTTGTTAGGGACCAATCGTAAAGATTTTTCCCATGCTTGTCTTGCTTTTTCCGGTTCTTTGGTAACATAATAATATCCAATGGCCACCGCATTCAAATAGCCTGCGTTATTAGGATCGCATTCCGTTGCTTTTTCAAAAAGATAAACAGCCATTTTTGGATCTGTCTTTTCGGATAAAAAGGCCTTATTGTAATAAGTTATTCCAAGGTATTCATAATGTTGGGGCAGAATGGGATCGTTAGGCGATATTACTTTAACGCTATCCCAGCTTTCTTTCGCCTTATCAAGGTTTCCTTCTTGGGCATACGCAACGCCCATATTCAGGTATGCATTTACTAAGAGCGGATAAATAGTGACCGCTTTTTTTAAATTCGCAACAGCGCTATCCAGTATTTTAATCTTCTTTACAGAATCGGATTGCAGAGAAGCTAAATTTATCAGTGCCATTGCTGAATTGCTGTTTAATACCATGCTGTTAGGATACTTTTTAACATCAGCAAGCGCAACCGTATCGGCACTCATCCATTCCTTATTTCGTTTTATATCTTTTGCGGCACTCCAAAATACAAGTACCGAACAAAGGGCAACCAATGTTATTTTTTGCAGGATAGGCTGATTGATCTTTTGCAGCAGAAAGTTAATACCAATGGCAATGATCATTACAAATCCCAGAGAGGAATGGTATGCCAATCTTTCGCCCATGGTAGCGCCAAGATCGAACACAAGGTTAGATACAAGGAAGAGGTGCAGCAAATAAAAAGCCAATGCAAATGAAATGATATTGCGTTTGCGGAATAATATGATCATTGCCACTACCATTCCTGTGTAAATGAATAAGGAAAGCCATACCCAACCATTGCTAAAATCAACATAAGGGATGGTATTGTATGAGTAATCGCAGGAAAGAACATTCGGGTAAAACATCAAGGACAAATAATGAAGCAGTATCTGTATTTTGGTTGCCAGTTTTTCAATATCTGTAGCAAAGAAAAAAGGATTGTTCTGTATATCGGAACTTTCTGCAGTATTGGTAATACCTATCACTGAAGTACGTATCAATAAAAACACTACCGCTACCAGAAGGTATGGAAAAGCGCGCGTTACGCTTTTTGCCAGCGTATCTTTTTTTACAATATAGAAAAGCATTGGTAATAATACCAAAAGAGTGATGGCATATTCTTTTGAAAGAAAGGCTAAAAAATAAAACGCCATGGCAAGCCAGAGATCCTTTTTCTTTTCTGTTTCATGATATCGAAAGGCAAAAATAAAAGTGAGCATAAAAAACAAGAAGGAAAATATCTCATCCAGGCTTTTTATATTGGCCACTACTTCTGTATGAATAGGATGAATAATAAAAAGTAGGCTTGTAAGAAATGCTATCAGCGGTTGCTCTTTGAAAATAAAATTTCGTAAAAAATATAATAAAGCTAATACAGAAAGGATATAGCTTATAACATTTACAACATGCCGTATATAAGCTAATGTTCCGGGAGGTTTAGTTTCAGATTGGTTAATTAATTTGACTGTATTATCTGTTCTTACAGTATCGAACAATTGTTGTTCGATAGCAAAAGTTGCAATGGAAAGCGGGCGGTATCTTCCTCCTGATAATTGTTGCTCACTATTATACTGTTCGTAAAAACTAGCTATTGCATCAGACGAAAATATTTTTGGCAGGCCGGCAAACCCTTCCTGCACATATTCATTTTTTAAGATCACCACCTGGTCATCCAGTGCGTACAAATTCTTGAACGAATTAGCAAAGCAAACAAGACCGATGATCGTAAGCAATATTGCCTGGAACCTAAAGCTGTTAAAAGAATACGAGGGAGATTGACCAGCCTGTATTACTGTTGCTTTTTCTGCCGGCAAAGGTTGGTTAGCAGTGTCTGTTTTTTTTCTGTTTTTCTTACCCATATAGTTTGGATGAACGTATACTAAGATACAAGTTTATGTATTATTTGAGATTGGGCGTAATTAGCGCACCTGTTTTACTCGGCTTGAAATAATAGGCTGCAGAAACGCCAAAGAATGAAGTAGTACTTGCAGATTGTCTTCCACTGTAATAATAATTTCCAAAGAAAACATTAAAATGCATCTGTTCGGTGCACGTATATTCTATACCATAAGTAACTTCTGTTAACAGGTTTTCTTTTGCCCCAAATACATACCCGATGCCCGCTGTAAATGTGTTGGTAAATCTGCCTTCCTGAAAGATGTTCAAATTAGGGCGCAGCTCTAAATAAGTACCAGTGTCTGATTTTCCTATTGGGCTTAAAGTAGTTTGGCCAATATCTAAACCCATACTAAAAACATCCCATTGTTGGCCTATTTCAAGTGCCAGGTTAGATTTGTCAGCGAGTGTACCGGCTGTATTTGTTACACTTGGTGCAAGAGAGATATAGGTCTGCGAAAAGGAAGTGTAACCTACAATTGCCAATAAAACAGAAAGAAATATTTTCATTAGATAAAAGTTAATCTATTATGAAAATACGGTTATTATATGTAAATCATAAAAGCCACTATTAGAAGTGGCTTTTATGATCTTAAAATGAGTATTTATTATTGATGAATAGCACGCTTAGTGGCGTGTATAGCATTATCAATATGCATGTATGCTCTGTCTTGTAATCCCTGTGCAAATTTATTATCTTCATCATGACTAATATCTTCACGGGCTTTCTTTAGAAAATCAACAGCTTCGTGTAAGCGCCCGTCATGGTCATTACGTTCGTCAACTTTTGGATGGTCTTGAATATCCTTACCATCATCGATAGAAGCTTTTTTGATCTCATCGATCGCTGCATTGATCTGTTTTACTGCTTCGATTTCATCTACTGTTCTATCCCAGTTTCCCGGGCGATGTTCGATCATCCAGCGTGCTGCGCGAAGGTCAGATAGCGCATGTAGATAATAAGGATGATCTCCTTTAGGGCTGTTTGCCTTTGAAATGATACTCACGGATAATAATAAAAAAACACAGCAAAGTGTTTTTAAAAGGGACATTTTTTTCATTGTTTGTTGTTTTAAAATATTGAGGTAAAATAATGACGATTAATAAAACGCCACCTACCTAAGTAGGTGACGTTTACAGAAAACAAAGTAATTAATATGGACCAATAAATGTGAATGTTCTTCCGGCTATTGACCATAATTGTTTGTAGTAGAAGAAACCAATAGGACATGCCGAAACAGGGTTTCCATTAACATCTAATCCAAAAGTAGTTGTAACAGTGGCGTATGGGCCGTTGTAGAGTGTTTGTCCACTAACTAAACGAAAATCACAATTTTGTTCAATTACACGAGGTTCAGTAATGGCTGAAGTAAAGGCATTACCGTAGCGGTTAATTCCTGCTTCTGCAACGCCTCCTGTACCTGTTCCGGTTGTAGTAATTACGATGCCGTTATTATAATAGGTAAAAACTCTTTGTTTAGTGATCTGCCAGGTACGTTGTGTTTGATTGTCGAACGTCAAATCAAGATTGCCTGTGATAGTACGCGTAATTGAATTTGAAGTAGCAAGGTCTTCTAAAAGGCCGCCTGAAACATTCGTATGTGTTATGTTACCAGTTATAAGAAGTGTTTTTCCATCACTAACGCGTGTGATCGCTAAGCTATCATAGTCAACATTAATAGTAGCACCTGCATTTCTCCAATGAAGGCTAGAATCGAAAGAAATAATGATCTTACCTGTGCGGGTACGAGTGCCGCTGCAATTAGAACCATTATAAGTAATGGTGATACTTTTTTGAACTGCGGTAGTATCATATGTTACTGTTGCATCGCAAGGAAAAGCAATGGAAGGGCCCGCTGGCCTTGCAGCGAAACTACCACCAGAGTTTTCTAAAGCGGCTGTTGCATCATTGGAAGATTCATCGGTTTCCTTGTTGGCCATTACCTCATCATTTGATTGTGTTTGAGCAGAATCTAATGTGTTTTTAATTGAAGTAGTAGCTGTTTTTTTACAGGCTGTAAATGAAAGGCTTACTGCAATTATGGCTAGTAAGGCAATCGTCATTTTTGTTGATTTCATATAAAATTGATTTTAATTGTTGGTTATTTTTTTTAACTATGATAAGACGGCATGCCTTCACAAAGGTTTAATCCAATAGAAAAAACTTCTTATATGAAGCCATTTTTATCAGTAAAAAGTTGATCAGCCCTATTATAGCCGTAGTTTAAATATGAAAGGGGTAAACTATATTTACACCTATAATAATATATTCTTCAAAGCTTTGCATGTATGGGCAAAAAAAAAATAAAATCAACACAGACAACTGGCCAAGTAACGGAAGCTCCACAAAAAAATGTTGCTGTAGAAAAAATCTGGTGGAATGATTTCCGATTACAAGCGCTGGTACTGATCATTATAGGACTGATCTGTTTTGCTAATTCTTTTACAAATGAATATGCCTTGGATGACGGTATTACGATCGGGAATAATGACTATGTTCAAGCCGGAACACAAGGCATACCGGATATATTGAGTAACGATGCATATCAAAGTTTTTATAACCGCATGGGAAGTAACCAGGTATTGTCTGGCGGACGTTACCGACCATTATCGATTGTTACATTCGCGATAGAGCAGCAATTTTTTGGAGCAAGGGATGGCGAAATACCTCAATATAATATAGCAACTGTAAGGCATGTGGTCAATGTACTGGTATATATATTATCCGTAATTATCCTATTGTATTTTCTGCGAAATTTTATATTTAAAGAGACTACACTTATTGCATTCATTGCTTCACTGATCTTTTTAATTCATCCGATACATACCGAAGTGGTTGCAAATATTAAGAGCCGCGATGAAATATTATCTTTTTTATTTATTATTCTAACTTTCATCATGTTGTTCAAGTATGATGAAACAAGAAAAAAATCATCTCTAGCAATAAGCCTGCTGTTCTTTTTCCTGGCACTTCTTTCCAAAGAATATGCAGTAGTGCTATTGGCGCTTATTCCGATGCTGTTTTATATAGTAAAGAAAGATACTATTCAAAATACCCTTATCAAAACCATTCCCTTTTTTGTAGTAACTGTTATCTACGTTTGCATAAGGCTTTCATTAGTAGGTGTTGGCTCATCAGCAGAAAGCACTGAAATATTGAATAGCCCTTTTTTATACGCAACGGCACCTGAAAAATGGGCAACCAAGATCGAGATACTGGATCGTTACCTACGGTTATTATTTTATCCAACTCCATTGTCCTGCGATTATTCTTATAATACTATTCCATATGTAGATTTTGCGAATGGCTGGGTATGGTTGTCGATTGTAATTCATGTAACATTGATAGTGGCTGCCATTAAATTATTCTTTAAAAGAAATATACTATCATTTGCTATAGCTTTTTACCTGCTGAATTTATTACTGGTATCGAATTTTGTATTTGATATAGGTGCTACAATGGGAGAACGACTGCTCTATCATTCATCATTTGGTTTTGCACTGGCTTTGGCAATAGGAATTGTGTGGTTGCTGAAAAAAATAAATAGCACTCCCGTAGCAACAGTTGTAGCAACTGTTGTGTTAACATTCATCATTGCCTGGAGCGCCGCTAAGGATATTCGCCGCAATGCTGAATGGAAGAATGATGCAACGCTTTTTAAAAATGATGTAAACACTGTTCCTAACAGTGTGCTGGCAAATGGCAATGCAGGAAAGATCTATATAGATATGGGATTGAAGGAAGATAATAAGGATCGCCAGAAAATTTTAATGGATAGTGGCATCACGTATGTTAATAGGGCGATCAGCATTGATAAAAAATTTGTGAATGGATATCTTGATCTGGCTTTTGCTTATGTGAAGATGCAGCAATACGATAGTGCGACAAAGAATATAGGAGAGGTAAGAATACTTAATCCTCAAAACCCTCGCGTTGACAGTATTTCTAGGGATATAGCCGCAGGGTATACGGCCGAGGCAGTACTTTATATAAATACTGATTGGAAAAAAGGACTTCCATTTTTAGAAAAGGCTGCCTATGCTGCTCCTAATAATGTTGATGCATGGAATAACCTGGGCAATGCTTATTTTCTATTTGCAAAAGATTATTCAAAAGCGAAAGAAGCCTGGAACAGGGTATTGCAGATCGATCCAAATAATCAGAAAGCAAAAATGGGTTTGATAAACCTTCCAAAGTATCAGTAATGTATTATTAACAGCTTACTTCGTTATTGCTGTGATCGGTTTTCCAATACATCCATTGGGCATTTGAATATGAAGCATTGCAGCAATAGTTGGTGCTATATCTGTCATATAAACTTCATCGTTTGATTGTCCGTGAGTGATATCCCATCCAAACCAAACCAAAGGTATATGGGCATCGTATGGGTTCCACAAACCATGGGTGGTGCCGGTTGGGCCGCCGTCGATCCAGGCAGGTTCAAAGATCAATTGTATATCACCACAATGTTTTGCATAATATCCATTGCTCAGCATTTTCTTTTGTATATCGGGAAGTGTTACGGTATTAATGTTTTCGATATCAAATGCATTGGCAATACCATTTATTTTTTTTATCAGGGGCAATAAAAAATCGATGATCGCTTGTCTGGTTATTTTTGCAGAATCTAATAAATTATGATTGAATGTTAACTGGTAATTATCCGCATCAACAATTACTTTAGTCAATCCGAATTTTGCTTTTATACTGGCGTTTAAATTATCTACAAAAGATCCGTCTATAAAACCTGTGGGAATATTATGTTGTTTTAAAAATCCTGGAATATGTGCCACACCATGATCTGCTGTTAAAAAAAGCAAATAGTTCCCTTTGCCATATTTGCTATCTAAGAATTTTAAAAAATCAGCAATGTCTTTATCTAACCGTAAATAGTCGTCTTCATTTTCAACAGAATTCGGACCGAACTGATGGCCGATATAATCTGTAGAAGAGCAGCTGATCGCTAAAAAATCTGTATTGCCTGTCATTCCTAAATGTTCGCCTTCGATCGTGGCTTTTGCAAAATCGAAGGTTAGCGTATTTCCTTGCGGGATCGATTTTATTAAACCATATTTCTTATCACCGGCCTTATCAAAATTATGTGGGAAAGAAGTGGTTGTTTCCCCATCAAATTTGCGTTCGTAATTTTCTTCGTCATTGGTGCTTTGCGTATAATTAGCTGCGGCATATAAAGTATTCCAATTCAGCGCCAGCAAACTATCCGGAACTTTTCTGTTGTTGAATTGCGTTGCCCAATCAGGTAGTGCATTCATATAGAAACTACTCGTGATCCAATTGCCATTTTTCCCATCATACCAATAAGCAGCATTAGCGCTGTGGCCCGCGGGCAATATGGCACCACGATCTTTTAAAGCAATACCGATCACTTTACTTTTAAAATTTGTTGCTATTCTTAATTCATCTGTAATAGTTGTAACGAGCATTCTGTTTGGGCTCATTTGTCCGGCTTTCGTATTGCTGCCAATTGTTGTATAGCTGGTATCATCAGTACAATACACTTCTTTATTCGCATCTTGGTCCCACCAGTTATTGCCGGTTATTCCGGTAATAGCGGGTACACTTCCAGTATAAATGCAGGTATGTCCGCATGCCGTTACGGTTGGCGTATAAGGCAACATCGTATTTTCACAACTAAACCCTTCACGCAAAAGGCGCTTAAACCCATTGTCGCTATATTGATCCGCGTAGCGGTATAAATTATCCCAGCGCATTTGGTCTATTACCAATCCGATTATCAGTTTGGGCTTTTTGGGAGCGGTTTGCGCATAAGAATAGCCTGCAATCAGCGATAAGCAAAGCGTAAATAAGATCAGCCGTTTCATGTTGTTAAATTTTACCAAAGGTAGTAGCCGATCCAATGATTTATGGCAAATTTGAATGTTAAGAGAAGGTTACGCTTTTTGGGACCAAAACCCTAAATTTGCAAGCGTTTAAATACCAATACCAGAACAACAAAATAAAACCAGCATTATTATGGATGTTTTCGACAAATTAGTGAAAGATGGCGGACCTATCGGTCAACACATGGATAGAGCTCACGGTTATTTCGCTTTTCCAAAATTAGAAGGTGAATTAGGACCAAGAATGAATTTCAGGGGTAAGGAAATGATCGTATGGAGTTTGAATAATTATTTAGGTTTAGTAAATCATCCTACAGTTAGAAAAATAGATACGGAAGCAGCGGCAATGTATGGAATGGGTAATCCGATGGGTGCCCGAATGATGAGTGGAAATTCTGATAAACATGATGCGCTTGAAAAAGTGATCAGCCAGTTTGTAAATAGAGAAGATACCATGTTGTTGAATTTTGGTTACCAGGGTATCATGAGTTGTATCGATGCATTGGTAAATCGCCGTGATGTAATTGTGTATGATGCAGAAGCGCATGCTTGTATAGTAGATGGTACAAGATTACACATGGGACATCGGTATGCGTTCAAACACAATGATATTGCAGATTGCGAAAAACAATTACATAGAGCAAAAGAATTAGCAGCAAAAAATGGTGGAGGTATTTTAGTTATTACCGAAGGTGTTTTTGGAATGGATGGTGAGCAAGGGATTTTAAAAGAGATCGTTGCCCTGAAGAGAAAATTCGAATTCAGGTTATTGATAGATGATGCACATGGTTTTGGTTACATGGGCCCAACAGGTGCCGGTGCTGATGAAGCACAAGGGTGCCAGGATGGAGTAGATCTTTACTTTTCAACTTTTGTAAAAAGTATGGGAAGCATCGGTGCATTTATCAGCGGACCAAAAAACGTGTTGAAATATTTGCGTTATAACACACGCTCACAAATTTTTGCAAAGAGCTTGCCATTAATGATCGTGGAAGGAATGTTGACGCGTATGGAAATGGTTAAGACAATGCCTGAGCTAAGAGAAAAATTATGGCACAATGTACGTCGCTTACAAAATGGTTTAAAAGAACGTGGTTTTGATATAGGCAGTACCAACTCTCCGGTAACACCCATCTTTATGAAAGGCGATATTCCTGAAGCTACGCAGATGGTAATGGACCTTAGAGAGAACTATCGTATTTTTTGTTCGATCGTAGTATATCCTGTTATTCCAAAAGGAGATATTATTTACAGGCTTATTCCAACAGCTTCACATAGCGATGAAGATATCGACCTAACATTAAAAGCTTTTGAAGAAACGAAAAAGAAATTAGATGTTGGTGATTATAAAGCTGCCGATATTCCTGATATGGCAGAAAAAACATTTAAATAAAAGCACGATCCCATTTTTACAAAATGGGATTTTTTTATATTACTACTATGAAACGTTATATATTATTTATCATTCTATTCGGTTACCTGCCATTTGATTCGATGGCCTGGGGTGTGCAAGGGCACCGGATTGTAGGACAAATTGCCGAAAGCTATTTAACGCCAAAAGCAAAATTAGCTATTCAACAAATATTAGGGAACGAATCGATAGCTATGGCAAGTAATTGGGCTGATTTTATAAAATCAGATACGGAGTATAGCTATTTATCGCCCATGCATTATATCAATTTTCCTGATGGATTGAGTTATGCGCAAATGAAAACATATTTGGCACAGGATACAGCGGCCGATGTTTATACTGAACTGACTTTTTTAGTCAGGCAATTAAAAAATGGCAATCTTGCAAAAGATAAACAAGTAATGTATTTGCGTTTATTAATTCATTTAGTTGGAGATGTACATCAGCCAATGCATGTGAGCAGGGCAGAAGATGAAGGTGGCAATCGAATAAGAGTTATGTGGTTCAGAGAACCGACAAGCTTGCACGCTGTGTGGGATGATAAATTAATTGACTTTCAGCAATTGAGTTATACAGAGTATGCAAGTGCAATTAATTTTTTAACTACGGCTCAAAGACAAGCATGGCAAAGAGAACCGATCAGTCAATGGTTATTCGAATCCAACCAGATAGCCGAAAAATTATATAGCGAGATCAATCAAAACGAACAAAAGCTAAGCTATCGCTATAATTACGATCATATCGCGATATTGAACAATCAATTACTTAAAGGAGGTGTACGGTTAGCAGGATTGCTGAATGAAATATTTGGATAAAATATACTGAGCATAAAAATAAAAGCCTGTAGTTTTTGCTACAGGCTTTATCATTACAAATATCAATATTATTTATCTGTGGTCGTCGTGATGAAAATGATGGTGATGATGATGGTGGTATGGAAGGTTACTTTCATTTGAAGAGCCCTGAGCCATAGCAAAACCCGTAACTCCAAGAACCAGAACGATCGCTAATATTACTTTTTTCATAGCAAAATAGATTTTAATGATTAATAAATTTATGTACTTCAATTTACAACAATTTTATTTCAACTTCCGATTTGTTCATACAATTATTTGGAAGGAAATTTTTCAAGATAAATGGTAATAGCATGATCAGCTATTTAAATCTCACATTCAGGGTAATGACATCGGCGTAAAGCGTATTGGTTGTTATGTAATGCCCGTACCGTAACTCAAGCATGGTTATTTCTGGTATGCCGAATACTCCTTTTGGCGGCATAGTACGAAATCCAACACCAAAAAAATGACTATTAAAAGATGACAGATCGTAATTACTGGAATAATACTCATCCGATTCAACATGCTCTCTATACGGAGCAAAATACCGTATACCTTTTTGTGTATAAAATCTATAAAACGGGCTGATAGAAAAGAAGGGTGTTATTTTTATCGGTGTTTCTATATCAGCGGTATGTGCCACTAAACCCCAGTCATCCTGATAATAACGATAATAGGCGCGGATGATGAATCGGTCGCCCAAAAAATAATTAGCACGCAGGCCAATAGGAATCTTAAAACGTGTTGAAGGCAAATGCTCGGTCGTTTCTGAACTATCCTTGAAATAAATTCGGTGAAAGGGCAGACTTAAAAAACCCTCCTGATATACAAGGTCAAACAATAACATCAATTGAAAACGCTGGTTAACGATTTGCGATAAAGTAAATGATGAGCTGTAAGAATTTCTGTGCAGCCACGGATAGTCATGTTCATTTGGCGCACCATACAATCCACCTGTTGTTGCGTTTCTTAATTCTACGGGTAAAATAATTCTTACCTCATCGAAATAAGCTTGTGCTTTAGCTGAAAATTCACGGCTTTTATCATGAGATGTTTTAGTGAAATTAGCTGCTATGCCACGTGACTGATAATCACTTTCAATAGAATAAGATGCTGTTAGCCCAACGGAGAAATCTTTTTTCTCATTGGTAATAGTATGTGTAAGCGATGGGTAAAAACGAACATCTTCATGAGAAGGTGATGAAACAGTATGCGGATCAATATTATCTGACGAGGCAGAAGTATAATAATCGATACCAATAGTACCATCCCATTCGTGCTTGTATTTATATTTATCGTACTTACTTAATTTAACTTCTAAAATATTTGCATAATCATGCAGGCTCTCTATGCCAATACCACCTGTTACTGCAGAGTTATTGCCATCCTGATGGTAGTAACTTGACACGAAATTTATTTCATCGATTTTAAGCTTCCTGGGTTTGTAATTAGCAGAATCTGTTGTTTGCGAAAAAGCCGCAAACAAGTGTATATATATTCCAACAACAACTAAACAAATTTTCTTCATAGATTTTTTCTCGATGATTATTAATTACAGCCGCAGCCTCCTCCTGTTTTTCCACCATTGGCACCTGATGCGCCTTCACGATAGGATTGAAAATTTTGTTCGGTCTTTTGTACCTGGCGGGAGGATAGTTCCATCTCTCCATCATTCAATCTTGATTTCTGGTATTCTTTTACCGGGACACATGAACAAAGTGCAATGGTAGTTGCAATAATAACAAAGGGAATTCGGATATTTTTTAAGATCATGTCAATGTAATATTTGCAGATGTATAAATTTTATTTTGGTCATCAATAATGATGCAGGCCAACCCTTTTATCTGATTCACCATATCTAAGCCCACTTTAATTCCCATTATCATTACCGGTGTTGCCATCGCATCTGCAATTTCTGCATTTTGATTGATGATCGTAACACTTTTAATGCCGCTAACAGGGAATCCTGTTTTAGGATCGATGGTATGCGAATATTTTTTGCCATCGATGACAACAAATTTTTCGTAATTACCTGAAGTAGCTACAGCAATATCTGTAATATTAAAAGAAGAAAAAGCATGTTGTGCTGCTTCGGGATCAGCGATGCCGATCGTCCATGGCTTGCCGTTAGGCTGCGTACCCCAGGTAGTAAGATCTCCGGCAGCATTAACGATCCCACTTTCTACACCTTTTTCTTTTAGAACCTGTTTTGCTTTTTCGGCCGCATACCCTTTACCAATTCCGCCAAAACCAATACGCATACCCTTTTCTTTTAAAAAGACAGTGCTATTGTCTTTATCAAGCAATACATTTTTATAATTGATCAACCTTACTAATTCCTTTGCCGTTTTTTCATCGGGTAACGCCGTCATTTGTTTATCAAAATTCCATAAACGTTTATCTATTGAACCGTAAGTGATATCAAAAGCACCTTGTGTTAAAGAAGATATTTTTAAAGAGCGCTCTATCAAGTCAAATACTTCTTTATCAACTTTTACCGGAGCAATACCTGCGTTGGTATTTATTTTATTGGTCTGACTATCATCGCTGAAAGTGGTCAGTAATTTTTCAATACGGCTGATCTCTGTTATAGCAGCTTCGATACATTCATTGGCCCACTGTTCATTATCTGATACCACGCTTAATTCAAAGCGGTTACCCATCAGGCGCAATACCTTTTTATGTATGGTTAATATGGAAGCTGCCGTATTATTTATTTGCATCGCAAACAGATTTTAGTACAGCAACAAAACTCGCAGGTGTTTCATTGGGAAAGCCATCCCATTCTTTTAATACTTTGCCATCTGCATTTAGCAATAATGTGTAAGGGAATTTTCCTTCGGGATTGTATTTATCTGCTATTGCATCATTCAGTTTTGTCTGATCATCAGATAACCTGTTCTTTTTATTTCTTGGGAAATCTGCGTTAACCAATACCAGGTTTGAATCTGCGAAGCTTATAAAAGTAGTGCTTTCAAATATTTCTTTTCGTAAGCGAATGCATGGTCCGCACCAATCTGAGCCGGAGAAGTTTAATAAAATAAGCTGGTGTTTTTCTGTTGCAGCTTTTGTTGCCGTATCAAAATTGGTTAACCATCCATTGGATGATAGCAGGAATGAACTAAATAAAATAAGCAGTATTGTTTTCATAACTGATGATCAATTTACCATTTAGCTGAAAATGTTTTTGCGTAGTCTACAAAGTTTTGTGTTTTATATGCCCCACTGCCAAAATAAGTTAATGGTGGTTCAAACTCAGACGGTTTTAAATAGCCCGGCAATGCTGCAGGCTGCGCATTAATGTCGGCGATAAAAACCGTTGTAGGAAAACTCATTTGTCCATTCAAAATTATCGCTGCAAATTCATTGGCTTTATATTCTGTTTTATACCCGTATTTTTTTCCTTTCCATTCAATTGAATCTTTCGTTTCTGCATCAATTCTTATCGCATAATAATGTTCATTGATATAATTAGCAACACTATCTGTTGAGTAGGTTTGTTTGTCCATTACTTTACACCAGTAGCACCAGCTGGTATAAATATCGATTAAAAATGGTTTTGGATTATTTTGATAGGCAGCTTGTGCCTGATCTACCGTGAGCCAATGCACACTATTCTCTTTCGGTGATGCAATAAATGATCCCGAAATTAACATGATCAATGCCAGAATAAATAAACCCGCAATCTTTTTCATACAGCAATTGTTTAGTAGCTTAGACAATAATTTAAGCACAAATTAATGCATAAAATTGTTGTAGCAATAACAGGGGCGAGTGGAGCTATTTATCCTAAGGTATTATTAGATAAACTAATGGGTTTAAAAAGCCAGTGGAGCGAACTTTCCGTTGTTTTAACAGAGAATGCCAAGTTGGTTTGGCAAACAGAGCTGGATAATAAACTCTATGAAGATTACCCCGTTACATTCTATACCCAACAGGATTTTACGGCACCATTTGCTTCTGGTTCAGGGCAATACGATACGATGATCGTAATACCCTGCAGTGTTGGAACATTAGGAAGGATCGCTTCGGGGATCAGCAATGATCTTATCACCAGGGCTGCAGATGTGGTATTAAAAGAAAGAAGAAAATTAATATGTGTGGTAAGAGAAACGCCTTATAATCTTATCCATATAAAAAATATGGAAACAGTTACGCTGGCAGGAGGGATCATTTGCCCGGCAACACCTTCTTTTTACAGTAAGCCCAAAACCTTTGAAGAATTAGCAGCTACTGTTGTAGATAGGGTTTTAGATCTGGCAGGATTTACAATTGATACTTACCGTTGGAATACCCCCAAATAAAAAATCGGCAACATTGCTGCTGCCGACCTGAAATATTTCAAGTAAGATTATCTAAGATCCACCACATCCGTTCCAGGATATTTTTTCTCATCAAATACAAAAATGTCATCCGCTATTGGCGTTGTTGTATTCATATTGCTAACTGAGTAAGTATATCTTTCACCTGTTTTTTCGAAGATTTTAGTGCTCACAATTGTTTTAGTGGCTTTATCTATGTCAATTACTACTTTAAAAAAAGTCTTCGTTTTATCTAAAGGAGTCAGCTCAACTTCTTGCAAGGTTTTTCCTGCCACCACCTTATCATCATTTAATTTGTACAGGTATTCTTTATCATAAGAATCATCTGCAAATATTTTTTGCGGCGTGATCGTATTAGCTGCCGGGTCTACTTTTGTAACCGTTAATTCTTTTGATGAAGCATCGTAAGTAGAAGTAGTGGTACCATCAGAATATATTTCTTGTCCGGTGATACTGATTCTATATTTCATACCCTTCATATACAATGTACCCGATTTAGAGCCCAGTGTTTTTCCTGCAGCACTTTCTATCTTCAAGGTGAATTTTGCCTGTACGGATTTATAGGTTTTAAATTTAGCGGTAACGGCATCTAATAATTTTTTAGCATCCGGGTCATTTTTACCTTGTGCTGAAACTGAACCTATCGCGATCGTAAGAAAAAACAGGCTGTACAATATTCTTTTCATTGCTATTATTGATTTGATTAAAATTGCCTTTTTGGGCTCAATGCCAAAGATAGTAGAATAGCTGAGTTTTGTGATCAAACCCAATCTAAAGGAGTGTTAATAAAGATTTATGAAATGTGATGTTTGACGTACGATATCAAATAATGCATATCGTATGCCAAACATCGTGCTTAGATAGTTTCGTTCTGTAAAACACTTGTTTTTACTTTACTTCTTTGTTCAGCAAATTCTTTTGCTGCTTTTATAAAGCTAACAAATATTGGTTGTGGATTTTCTACAGTACTTTTTAGTTCAGGATGGTATTGTACACCTATAAAGAAAGGGTGGTTAGGTAATTCTACCACTTCAACCAAACCTGTTGCAGGATTTTTTCCACTAGCGATCATGCCGGCATTTTCAAACTGCTCTAAATATTTATTATTGAACTCCCAACGATGACGATGTCTTTCGCTGATAGGAGAGCGACCGTAGATCTTATAAGCCAACGTGCCTTCTTTCAAAGTGCAAGGATAGGCGCCTAAACGCATGGTGCCACCTTTTACCGTTACTTTTTTCTGTTCTTCCATCAGATCGATCACAGGATTTTTTGTATCCGCGTCCATTTCTGTAGAATGAGCATCTTTTAATCCCATTACATTTCTTGCATATTCAATTACCGCCATTTGCATTCCTAAACAAATACCGAAGAATGGGAGCTGATTTTCTCTTGCATATTTTACTGCAATGATCTTTCCTTCAACACCACGCATACCAAAACCAGGAGCAACTAATAAACCATCTAGTCCGCCAAGTTTTTCCGAAACGTTCTCGTCTGTTATATATTCACTATGGATATTAACTATTTGTACTTTGCATTCATTCATCGCACCGGCGTGAACAAAAGATTCTAATATTGATTTATAAGCATCTTGTAATTCAATGTACTTACCGATCAATCCAATGTTTATTTTGCTGGTTGGATGTTTTAATTTTTCTAAGAACTCTTTCCACTTCGTTAATTCAGGAGCAGCGTAACCATTGATCTGTAATTTTTTTAGTACGATGAGATCCAGGTTTTCCTGTAACATTTTGATAGGCACTCTGTAAATACTGCTGGCATCCATGGCTTCGATCACCGCTTCAGTCTTAACGTTACAAAATTGCGCGATCTTTTTCTTAAGATCTGCATTTAAAGGCCTTTCAGTTCTGCAAACAATAATATCAGGATGAATACCATTTTCGCTCATCAGTTTTACACTGTGTTGCGTTGGTTTTGTTTTTAATTCGTTGGCTGCTTTTAAATAAGGGATCAGCGTTAAATGCACTACGAGACAATCTTCTTCCGGCATTTCCCATTGTAACTGGCGAACAGCTTCAATAAAAGGTAACCCTTCAATATCACCTACCGTACCACCAATTTCTGTTAATACGATATCATATTCACCTGTTTCACCGATCGCTAATATTCTGCGTTTGATCTCATCCGTTATGTGTGGAATAACCTGCACTGTCTTACCAAGATAAGCGCCTTCTCTTTCCCTATTAATGACAGTTTGATAAATTCTGCCGGTTGTTACGTTATTAGCCTGGGAAGTAAATATATTTAAGAATCTTTCGTAGTGGCCAAGATCAAGATCCGTTTCTGCACCATCTTCTGTCACAAAACATTCGCCATGTTCGTACGGGTTTAATGTACCGGGGTCAACATTAATATAAGGGTCTAACTTTTGGATAGTGACCCTCAATCCTCTTGCCTGTAATAATTTAGCAAGAGATGCAGCAATAATACCTTTACCTAACGAAGAGGTAACGCCACCGGTAACAAAAATATATTTAGCCATAATAGATAAGTTTCGATTTCTTTATAACCTTCGGAAAAATAAAAAACAAAATCTGCCACCGTCGTTGTTTAAATAGCAACGATTAGACAGGCAATTCGAAAAAAATCTTGTTAATTAATTTTAACCCGATATTCATGACCAGCGGAACTCACATACTCGGGAAGAATAGAAAAAAATCCGTGCGGTCATGTAAAGGTACAACGAATATTTCGGTGGATGAAATTTCCTTGAAGCTTTGTTGAAAAATTGGGGGAAAGTGCCCTGAAAATCTGCCTTATTTAGCATTATCCAATATCTCAAATTCCCGGGAAATCGACTCTCCGTTTTCATCGGTCAAGGTGATGATATGCTTGCCTGGCAAAGGACTTAAGGCAATTTGGTGAAAATTGGTAGTTGTGCCGATATATTCGTCATCCAGACTCCAGAATATTTTTGTAGAAGCTTTTCTATGTGCAGCAGAAAAAACGGTTTTTCCCCGCTGGCCATTTATTTCAAGCGGTACATAAATTTTAGCATCCGGCTGTGGATAAATGAGCTCCATTTGCTTGCCGGTTTCCGAAAAACTGCAATCGGAACGAAAAGGAGGAAGCGGTTTATAATCGTGATTTTTTTGTTTGTAATACCATTCCATCGACGGCGTTAAAACATACCAGCTTTTATTGATCATCTTCGAAGGCGGTTCACAGCTTTCATCTACCTGGTAATTTTCTGTAGGATCTAAATGTATCATTTTATGGTAATTACATAACGGCGCTTTGTAGCCATTTATCGGGACCATTATAGTGTCAACATCAGGACAATCAATATTAGCACGGTAGCCGCTTTCTCTACAGACAGGAATAAGCGCAAAATTATTTTCGGGCGACCAGAACCAAGATGATGCGGGTAGTTGTCTGAAAATATCAAACATAATTGGCGCGGCAGTTTGTACACCGATCAATCCCGGCCGGCCTTCACCTTCTGTATTGCCCACCCAAACAGCCACAACATATTTTGGTGTTACACCGATCGCCCATCCATCTCTAAAACCAAAGCTGGTTCCCGTTTTCCATGCTACTTTTTGTGAAGAATTAAACTGTTGCCATAAACCTTCTTCGCCCGGTCGCATTACTTCCTGCATTGCCTGGAAGGTGAACCAGATTGAAGTGGCATCAAAAAAATTCAAAGCAGTATTTGAAGTTTGTATTTTTGAATTGTTTTTTTCGGCTGTATAATTGGGCGCATGAAAATCATCCGACATCGCCAATCCTTTATTTTTACTTTGATGATTGACTGTTCTTGCCATACTGGCGTATATCCCTGCGATATCCCACATTTTTACTTCGCTGCCGCCAAGTATCAATGCTAATCCATAATTATCAGCGGGCTTATCTAAAGTGGTAATGCCACATTGTTTCAACACATCATAAAAGCGCTGGTATTTATATTGCTGCAATAATTTTACCGCAGGAATATTTAAAGAACGTGCCAAAGCCTGTGATGCAGGCACAGCGCCATCATACCCCAGATCAAAATTCTTTGGCGCATAGCCACCGATCTGTGTTGGAATATCCGGGATGATAGAATTAGGCAATATCAATCCATCAGTAAGACTTGCTGCGTATAAGATAGGCTTTAGTGTACTACCCGGGCTGCGTGGTGCTTTTATCACATCCACATCACTTTCCATATCCGGATTTTGTGGGTCGACCACATTGCCCACATAAGCCAAAGTATTTCCTGTTTCTACATCAAGTACAAGGGCGCAAGTATTATTGATGCCATTTCCTTTTAAAACATTGTGGTGCTGATTTAAAATATTGATCACATCTTTTTGCAATTCAAGATCGATCGTTGTTTTTATTTTTGTTACAGCAGTTGAATCTTGCGTTTTTAAATCTTCTTTAAACCGTTGTAATAAATGCGGTGCGTATTGCGGTAATGGCAAAGGTTCCCCGGGCAATGGTTCCAGCTTGGCAAGGTCGCAGGTTGTTTGGTCTATTGTTCTATTAGCAACTAATTTATCTAACAGTTCATTTCTTTTTTTCAATAATATATCTCTGTTTTTTCCGGGATGAACCAATGCAGGCGCATTGGGCAACACGGCTAAAGCGGCCATCTCACCCCAGCTTAATTTATTAGAGCTTCTGCCAAAATACCGCCAGGAGGCTGCATCCAATCCAACTGTATTGCTACCAAACGGTGCATACGATGCATACAAAGCCATGATGCTTCTTTTTGAATAAGAACATTCTAATCTCACCGCTTCAATGCTTTCAATTAATTTTTGCCAGAGATTTCTTTTTGCTTTGTTCCTGCTTAAGCGAATTACCTGCATGGTTAAAGTGCTGCCACCTTGCACAACGCTCTTGTGTTTGATGTCTTTATCGATTGCTCTGCCTAACGCAATAATATCAACGCCGGGATGATCATAAAATCTTTTGTCTTCAAAAGTGGTAATGCATTTGATAAATTTATCCGGTACATTATCATTGTAAGGAAATCGCCATTGTCCATCTCTCGCAATAGATGCATCTAATAAAGTTCCGTCGCGATCTTCAATAACATAACTGGTAGGCGCATTAAATAATTTAGCCGGCAATGAGAACCAAAACCAAATAAATAAAAGCAATAAAATACCCAACACAATTTTTGTCCTGCGTTGAGTGTTTTTTATTCTGTTTGATATTGTTGAAAAAAAACTCATTTATTTTTTAGCCCCGCTGAAGAATAAATATTCAGCTTCAGTGGCGTCGCACATTTCATCTTTTGAATTACTATTAGCAGATGTATTAAACTATAAAGAACTGTCCAATATCAGACAGTTCTTTATAGCAATTTTAATTGTTAATTACTACTGCGCTACTACTTCGATCCATTTGCCATTTACACCAGCAGTGATCGAGTTATCATACATCGCTTCGCAAAAAGTGCCCGGTAAAAAATACTTACCTAAATACGATGCGTTCAATTGTACATAATAGGTCAATGTTTTGCCGGCATCAATATCGAAGTAAGTATAAATTCTATCGTCACGAATATCCTGATAAGTTGATGGCGATGATTCAAAGCTTCCTTCTCCATCCATCATTCTTGTATTTAATATTTCCCAACCACTCGGGAATATTTGTGATAAAGCCATCTGCGTATAATCACCACGTTTACCGGGATTCTTGATCGTTACTTTCGCAATAAAATCTGTACCCTGTGTTAATGAACTAACATCAATCGGAGAACCATTCTGCGCTACATAACTAACAGCCATCGATAATACTGACGGATTATTATTTACATGTAAGTCGCTACCCGGTAAAGGCTGGCCTTGTGAGATCAATCGAACATACAATGCATTGCTTCCTTTGTTGCTTACCGTAATATTTGCATTGCCGGCTTTTACATCCACAGGTGTTTGCGAAAAATAAGAAGATGAATTAATGCTGAGAGTCTTACCATTGATATTTTCATCTGCTATAATTTTTGCTCCAGATGGATTTCTGCCACAGTATTCTGCGATAGCAACCAAAGCGTAGGCGGTTGTTTGTGTACTGTACCAATCATCCTGCGATAACTTGGTTGCAATGGTGGTCACTAATTCTGCCGCTTGAGCGCGTCTGCCCAATAGCGTTAGTGTTTCCAATACCATCGCCTGGTCGCGTGTATCAGAGCCATAAGTAAAGCCCGGTGTATACCTTTCACTGAATGTTGTAGGCAAGCTATTGATAAGGCTTAGTGCAACATTCTCCTGCCCAACTAATTTATATGCAGCAGCCAAACGCCATTTTGCTTCAGGAGAAAGATATTTGAATTCTTTTAATCGGTTCATGGCACCCAGCTCAGGTGTTTTCGCTAAAGCCAATAAGTATAATCTATATGATTGCGTAAGATCGCCGCCATAAAAATTAATTGTTGAAGGCGCCCAGCCGTTTGCTTTGCTGCGTTGGTATGCTTTCCATTGCAACATCATTGATTCATTCACGCTATAGCCTCTTGCCTGTGCTTCCAGTAAAAAGTGGCCGGCATAGTTTGTTCCCCACTCATCGCTTTCTCCTTCGCCCGGCCAATAACTAAAACCTCCATCATTGCGTTGAAAATCCTGTATCTTAATAATGCCTGATTTTATATTTCTATCTACCAATGATTTTCTATAGTCATCCAGATCTGTTAATTGATTCAATACCAATTGCGGGAATATCGCAGAAGTAGTTTGCTCGATACAACCATAAGGATATTCAATTAGATAATCCAAACGCTTTTCCAAATTCATTGGAGGCACACTCGATATTTCCAATGTGGCTTTGCTCGTTGCAGCAACACCAATCGGCGCAGCAACAGTCGTCCATTGTTCGTTAGCAGCTAATAATTTCTGACTAACACTTGTAACCGGAGGATTTGGATTGCGGATATCCAATTCAATATCGCAATCTGCTTTTTCGCTACCGCTTGTTGCAGAAACTTTTACTTTACCAACGCCGATATTTTGTTTCACGGTCACATCAAAATAAACCTGTTGTTCACCCGGCTCTGTAAAGCTTACGGTTTGCGTAGCAGCGCCAACAACTTCCAGGAATGGATTGGATTGTAAGGAGACCGTTACATCCTTCACATTCTTTTCCATTGCAAAAACCGTTACCGGTAATTTGATCGTTTCTGTGGGACCTAATACTCTCGGCATGGTCGCCAATATCATCAATGGTTTTTTAACGGCTACTGTTTTTTCCGCATTACCATAACTGCCATGATCAGCAGCTACTACCATCGCTCTTACAGAACCAATGTATTGTGGTAAAGTAAAAGTATGTGTCTGGCTCTCGCCATCTTCTATATGGAATGGCCCAAGATATTGCACCACCGGTTTAAAGCGGTTCGCCTTTTTCTGTTTCGCAGCTGTTGCATCCTGATCACCACCGATCGTTAATACTCTATCAAGATCACCGCCCCATGCGCCAATGATATAATCATACAGATCCCAGCTTTTAACACCCAATGCTTCGCGCGCGTAAAAATAACTGTGCGGATCAGGTGTTTTAAATTTTGTAAGGTCTAATAAACCTTCATCTACAATCGCGATGCAATACGTCATAGCCTTACCATCTTTTTCACTAACGGTGATGGATGATTGCTGTTCAGGCTTAATAGTAGATGGCATTGTAATAATAGGATTCAGGATGGTGTTTTTATCTTCCACAAAAACCGGTATCACACCATACATCCTTATCGGAAGATCATTTAATGTTTGCGCGTGCGGTTGCAATAAACTCACGTTCACATAAACATTGGGAGACATAGTTTTATCTGCGGTAAACTTTACTACAGTTTGCCCTTCTGTTGTTTCAGCCCAAAATGTTTTTAATATTTTAGTTCCTGATTCAATGCTGATCAAAGCTCTACCGCCTTTGCTGCTTGGTATTGTCAAGGTAACATCATCACCCACATTGTATTTTTGTTTATCTGCTGTAAATGATAACATTGATGCCGCAGTAGGATCATCGGTATTATCACGGCTTTGCCAGCCCTCCTCATCTAAATATAAAACCTGCCCGGTCGTATGTCCGCTTTTCAGGTCTTTCACTAATACTAAATATCTTCCCCATTGGTTATCATCTACTTTAAAATCCCAGTTTCCTTTACCATCATTTAACTGAACAGTTTCTGTCTTAATTAATTTGTTGTATTGATCCTGTGTAAAGTTGCTTAAGCTTTCGCCGGTATTATCCCACCACCAGCGCCATTGTATTTTGTAGAACTGAACCTGTACATCTGTTTCGCCGGGTATCAATTTCCCTTTAGTATCTACATCAACGATCTGTGCCGTATGTGTTTTGCCGGTTAATAAGAAGCCCCATGTTTTATCACCTTCAGGTAATTTGATACCGGCATAACTTGTATATGGGCTATAAGGCAACGTAACATTATCAATACTAAATGCGCCACCCGGTTCAAATACTTTTACTAACATATTTGCGCTTAACATACCAGGTGCATTATCATCAATAGCAAAATCTGGTTTAACTGTTGCGTTACCATCAGCATCCAGCGTACCATCAAACATTGTTTTGCTTTGGGTAGAGTAGGTGCCTGTAGGGTTATCAAAACTAAATCCATCAAATCCTTTGAACGTTGTAGTTGTTGCATACAAGGATACATCGATCTTGGCTTTTAAATTTTTTGCCGGTGTGCCGAATAACCATTTAGAAGATAATGTACCTGTAGCAGCAGAATTTTTATCTAATATAGAGTCACCAAAATTCAGATCGATCTTTAACCTGTTAGGCATGATCGTTTCTATCTTGATCGTTTTTTCGAAAGTTGCACCGCCTACTTTTATTTTCACATTCCAGTTACCGGTTGGTGCGCCCGGATCGGTGATTGTTTTGAAAACATTGAAACCATCATTGGCATTGTGCTGCACAATGCGTTTGTATAATTGTCCTTGTGGATTGTATAAATTAAAATCAACAGGGATATCGCTTGGTAATTTATTTTCTTTGTCTTCTACGATGCAATTAATAAATAGAGAATCGCCCGGACGCCAAACACCACGTTCACCAAAAATAAATCCTTTGATGCCATTCACTATTTCATCCCCACCAACATCGAAACGGCTTAACGGTAATGTACTTCCATCATCTAATTTTAAATAACCTTTTTCAGTTGCTTTTTGCGCAACGAGTAAGAATGGTTTTTCTTTCAGATCGAAAGTTGCAAAGCCATCATTATCGCTTGTTGCTTTTCCGATCACTTGCTGTTGGTAATCTAATACTTCCAGGTCAACACCAGACATTGGTTCTGTTGAAATTATATCAGACACTGCTACCTGGAAAGAATTATTTGCGCCACGCTTTGCAGTCAGCCCGATATTAGAAGCCAATATATTTCTCACCGCCCAACGGTCCTTGTTGAAATAAGATTTGTAACATGGGTCATCTTTATGATCCCAATCGTATCCATAAGGATACGAATTGTCATAACGGTTCCAGAAATCGTCATTGTCATCCAGACCCACACCGCTAGCATCAGGGGAATCATCTTCTTCATCACCGTCTGTTTGCGTTGCAGTCGAATCTGTAGTATGACAAGTGTACAACGAATACTCCGGCCTGAAACCGATCACTATACGGTAAATAGCACCAGGTTGTGTTTTTAAGTACTTATCAATATCTAAAGAAAAATGTTGTTTTTTATGAAGATCTAAAGTCTTGTCATCATCCAGGCGTAATGTTTTTTCAACAATCGGTTTAGCAACGCGACGAAGTTCATCATCACCGCTCATATCATTGCTTTGTAAAAATTGCGGCACATCATTTTCGAATATTTGGATGATACTGATATCAACTGCTTTTAAATTGATGGCTTCAAAAGGCAATAGTAATTTGCCAGAGTTAGGCAGAATATTTCCCCTGCCTTGAATTTTTACAGAAGGCATTCTGTTCTCAAAAAACACATTGGCTGTAAATGCCTGGTTCAATGAATTGCCCCAAATGTTTTTTATACCTGCATTTACATTCACCGTAAAATTGCCATCCAATTTATCTCCGGTATAAATTTTCACTTCACTGCCATTGATCGTATAAGTTATATCTGATTGATCGCTGATGCCTAATAAACCTGTCAGCTCTTGTCCAACGGCAACCGGATCACTAAACTGTACGGATGCATATTGCTGCACATCATTCATAGCAATAATGTTCATCACTTTAAAATCTCCGACTGCAGGAATATCGAAATCTTTTTTATCTGCGATAGCAACATTTAATGGTTTACCATCCCAGCTAAGCGAAACAGAAGAAGCATCTGTGCCTCTTGTAATGCCTTGTACGGTAAAGTTATGGAGCTTGGTACTTTCGTTATGCTGCCAGCTTATTGTCAATGACTGCCCATTTTGTGTAGCAGATAATAATTGTTCAACAGTTGCCGATGCTTCTATATCGGCAGTTTCAATTTGCCCGAGTAAGCTCATTTTATCTTTTGCACCTGTACTGCGCAAACCATAATCAGTTACTTTAAATGCAGGCTTAAGTGTTTGTACATTAAAATTAAAAGTGGCAAAATCATCCGGCACTTTAGTAACGTTCCCTAATTTAAAAGACACTTCATATAACTGATCGGGTTCTAAATTTTTCTCCGGTTTAAATTCTATTGTTCTTGCATCTACCCATGTTGCCGTTCCTTTTACGGAAGGTGAAAAATCAAACAGTGATTGATCAACTGCATCACCAACAGCATGTGTTGTTGGCACATCATCTGCCAGTTCAATTTTTACAGAAGATGTTTTTGAGATCACTCCTGAAGTGTAAGCATCAATGTATTTGCTATAAGCAGGATCTACACTTAGCCATTTCTTTTTTGTTTTACAAGATGGGAGTGTTATGATTAAGCATAAAATTGTTAGTAAAAAAGCAAAATTGAACTTTTTTAGAAAAGAACCTTGAAGAGGATTCATGTGAATAGAGTTTGAAGTTAGTGGTGCGATTGTTATCTAAAGCAAACGTTGTTTTAGCCAGGATTAAGATACTAATTAGTGGTGAACTTGCTTTATTTCTGCTGATATTTATTAATGATTTTATTATTCAATGTTTCCGCCTCATGCCGGCGGGAGGCATCGTAACTGCAACGTCGCTACTTTGGCAACTGAAAAAAAGTGCTGCGCACTGTTTTTTCTGCGTGGCTTTGCCCGCATCGTTCCCAAAGAGGCGACTTATGCAGTTACTGGTAGAATTGGGAAGGTGGAGGTATAATTAAGAATTGGGTTTTTAGTTGTTAGTTTGTCATTCGTAGTTGATAGTTTAATAGATTATTAGATTCAATGATTTCTTCTCAAAATAATAAAAATAGATCTCGAACCAGCAAACACCAACTCTACCAGTTCCTGTGGAAGCGCCTCTTTGGCTGCGGTGCCGGCACAGCAAGGCAGACAAAATTATGCGCAGCATATTTTGGCAGTGGCCAAAGTAGCGCTGGAGCAGGAACGCAGCCCAGCGGCTATGAGCGATCAAAAAGATTCAATAAAAACGAACTTATGGTGAAACAAAAAAGGATCCCAACAAAGGAATCCTTTTAAAAAAAGTATGATAGTATTAAACAACAACCTGATTACGCAAAAGATCTTCAAAAACATCCCGACGGCGTATCAATTTAGCCTCGCCATTCTTAACTAAAACCTCAGCGGGTTTAAGACGAGAGTTGAAATTAGAAGACATCTCAAAACCATAAGCACCGGCATTATAAAACACAAGGAAATCACCTTCTTTAACTTCAGTCAATTGTCTGTCCCAGGCAAAAGTGTCTGTTTCGCAAATATTACCAACAACAGTATAAATTCTTTCAGCACCCGTAGTATTAGTGATATTTTCAATTCTATGGAACGCATCGTAGAACATAGGGCGTATCAAATGATTAAAGCCGCTGTTCACACCAACAAAAACGGTAGCCGTAGTTTGTTTGATAACATTTGTTTTTACAACAAAGTAACCTGATTCGCTTACTAAATATTTTCCCGGCTCAAACCATACTTCTAATTTTCTGCCTGTTTCTTTTTCATGTTCCTGAAATGCTTCAGATAATTTTTTGCCTAACAAATTTACATCTGTCTCAACATCGCCGGCCTGGTAAGGAACTTTGAATCCGCTACCCAGATCAATGAATTCAAGATCAGGAAAATGTTTAGCCATTTCAAACATCACTTCCAAGCCTTGTAAAAAAACATTTACGTCTTTGATCTCGCTGCCTGTATGCATGTGTATACCTGTAACATGAAGCTTAGTAGATTTTACAACGCGTTCGATGTGGCGCATCTGGTGAATAGAGATACCGAATTTGCTATCGATATGGCCCGTAGATATTTTATAATTTCCACCCGCCATAATATGCGGGTTCAAACGAATGCAAACCGGATAGCTATTGCCAAAGCGTGTTCCAAACTGTTCAAGGATAGAAATATTATCGATGTTGATATTTACACCTAAGTTTTTCGCTTCTTCGATCTCTTCAAAATCTACACAGTTCGGCGTGTACAAAATTTGTTTTGGTTGAAAGCCGGCTCTCAATCCTAATTGTACTTCATTGATGCTTACACAATCAAGGTTAGCGCCTATTTCGTGCATCCATTTAAGGATGTTGATATTGGTTAAGCTTTTACAAGCATAGAAAAAACGAGCATTACATCCTTCAAAAGCATTCTTTAGTTTATTGTATTGTTCTGCTATTCTTTCTGCATGATATACATAAACCGGTGTGCCAAATTCATTGGCGATGTCAACTAATTGTTGTGGGGTTAATACCTGTGTCATTGTTTTAAATTGTTTGGCGATCTTTTATTTTTTGATCGGCCATTTATAAAAAAGGTTATAAAAAAAGGTATGAAAACATGCTCTTCATACCTTATTAAAATATTGTTCTAATAATTTATGATTCTGAAAAACCGTCTTTGCCTTCTGTTCCGTCGTTCTCTACTATTTCGCCTTCTTCTGTTACAGCTAATACAGTTTCAGTTTCTTCTGCTATTGTTATTTGTGATTCTTCTTCAGGATGAATCACGGTGGCCTTGACTAATTCTTCCATCAACACTTCATTTATCTTAGGTAAGTCAGACGCGCTGTTGATACCAAAATAATCCATGAAAGATTTCGACGTAGCATAGATTAATGGCTTGCCAACTGCTTCTTCATTTCTACCGGCAATTATTACAAGGTCTTTTTCTAATAATTTTTGAACTGCATAATCACAATTCACACCACGTATAGATTCGATCTCGCTTTTTGTTATAGGTTGCTTGTAGGCAATGATAGATAAGGTTTCCATCGAAGCAGTTGACAATCGCTTCAGGAATTTATCGCCATTTAATTGTGCGATCGTTTGGTGGTATTCTTTTTTAGTAAGGAACTGCCAGCCGCCGCCGCTTTCTCTTAATTCAAAAGAGTAAAACTCAGCACTGTACTTTTCACAGATACCCTCAATGGCAGATTCTACCTGGTCCAATGAAGCTTTATCTTCAATAAAACCAAGGGCATTATTTACCAGGTCAACTAATTCAAGACTAGTCAAAGGTTTGTCGCTGGCGAAAACCAACGCTTCAATGTGAGGTATGATCTGAGAAAGTTCCATTTTAAATAATTTGCTAATTAGCTAATTTGCTGATGTGCTAATGAACAGTTAAGATAATTTTTGGTTTAATATGAATTTAAAAAATTAGCACATTAGCATATCAGCACATTATCACATTACCCGTTAAGGGCTGCAGCCCCACTTACTATTTCTGTTAATTCAGTAGTAATGGCTGCTTGTCTTGCACGGTTATAACTAATTTTTAATGATTTCAATAATTCATTCGCATTGTCACTCGCTTTGTCCATTGCTGTCATACGTGCACCATGTTCGCTGGCGTTCGCATCTAATACAGCTTTGAATAATTGTGTGTTCAATATTTTTGGCATCAATTCAGCGATCAATGTTTCTTTGCTTGGTTCGAATATGAAGTCTGCTTTTTTACCCGATGTTTTTGGTATTTTTTTTACCGGTAAAAATTGTTCATCAACATATATCTGCGTACCTGCATTTTTAAATTCGCTATAGATCAATTCTACTGCATCAATTTGCTTGGTAGCAAAAGCTTCCATTGCATACTGAGCAGCGGTTTGTACCTTATCAAAACTCAATCCTGAAAAAATATCCCAGTATTTATCAACTACTTTAAAACCATTCTTGGTAAAATGCTCATATCCTTTTTTACCGATCGGTAAAATCTGAACATTTCCTTTAGCTTCTTGCGCAGCATATTTATCGCTGATCACTTGTTTCGCTAATTTAATTAAGTTACTGTTATATCCACCACATAAACCCCTGTCACTTGTAACAACGATGATCAAAACTTTTTCAACCGCTCTTTCAGCTGCCAGTGCCACATTAATATCTCCTTCACTTGTACTAACAATATTGCCCAGCATTTCCTGTAGCTTTTGTGCATACGGGCGCATTTGTGTGATCGCATCCTGGGCACGGCGCAATTTGGCAGCACTCACCATTTTCATGGCTTTAGTTATTTGTTGTGTGCTTTGAACACTTTTTATCCTGTTACGTACCTCTTTTAAAGCTCCTGACATATAATCTATTAGAAATAGTGAATACTATACTTTTGGGTGGCAAAGGTAGGGCAAAAATGGTTAAGGTTTGGATGGTTTATTAACAAAAAACTCCCTTTTTTGGTGCGTTTTTAAATTTAATTCCTTTTTTCTGCTTCGCAGGAAGAATTACAGGGCGGTTTATCTGTTAATTTATCAATAATAGCTAAACTTAAGCCATCCTTCTTTTACGCTACTGTCAACTAATTTGTACATTTGCCGTCCCTGTCAATTTGACCTTGAAACTATTTCAGCATCATATTTGACAAATAAGGGTTGATTTAATATAAATATATACAATTTAGAATTTTATGATAGGGCTTTTATCAAAAGTATTTGGCGGAAACAAGAGCGAAAAAGATGTAAAGAAAGTTCGCCCTCAGGTAGAGAAAATTAACCAGTTCTTTGCTCAGTATCAATCATTGAGTAATGATCAACTGCGTAATAAAACACAGGAATTCCGTCAGCGTATCAAACAACATTTGAGTGCTATTGATGAAAAAATCACCGGTAAACAATCTGCTGCAGAAAATCTTCCTGTAGATGATATCAATGGAAGAGATATTATTTACCAGGAGGTCGATATCCTGAAGAAAGACCGCAACAAGCAAATAGAAGAAATTTTAGAAGAAATTTTGCCGGAAGGTTTTGCAGTAGTTAAAGAAACGGCTAACCGTTTTAAAAATAATACTTCATTAGAAAGTACCGCTACAGAATTAGATAAAACATTAGCTGCTAAAAAACAGCACATTAAAATAAGCGGAGATAAATCTATTTTCAGTAATACATGGATCGCCGGTGGCGGACAAGTTACCTGGAACATGGTACATTATGATGTTCAGTTGATAGGAGGTGCCGTATTGCATTCCGGGAAGATCGCGGAAATGGCAACGGGTGAAGGTAAAACCTTGGTGAGTACTTTACCTGCTTACTTAAATGCATTAGCAGGTGAAGGCGTTCATATCGTAACCGTAAATGATTATTTGGCAAAACGTGATAGTGAATGGAACGGTCCAATATTCGAATGGTTAGGCATCACTGTTGATTGTATCGATAAACATGAACCTAATAGCGACGCTCGTCGCGATGCATACAATGCTGATATTACTTATGGTACCAACAACGAATTTGGTTTTGATTACCTGAGAGATAACATGGTGCACAACCCTGATGAAATGGTACAACGCAAACATCATTTTGCCATGGTGGATGAAGTAGATAGCGTTTTGATCGATGATGCAAGAACGCCATTGATCATTAGCGGGCCGGTTGGACATAGCGATAACACACAACAATTCTTCGACCTTAAACCTCGTATCGAAAAAATAGTTGACGCACAAAGAAGAGCTGTTAACCAATATTTAATTGAAGCAAAGAAAAAAATAGCAGAAGGAAACGACGATCCAAAAGATGGCGGATTGGCTTTAATGCGCGCCTATCGTGGCTTGCCAAAGAACAGCGCGTTGATCAAATTTTTGAGTGAACCAGGCATTCGTGTTAAACTACAAAAAAGCGAAAACTATTACCTGGCAGATCAGCAAAGAGAAATGGGCAAAGTTGATGAGGAATTATATTTCCACATCGACGAAAAAAATAACAGTGTTGACCTCACTGATAAAGGGATCAATTTAATTACCGGTGCAGGTGAAGATCCTGAATTCTTTATCATGCCTGACCTTTCTACCAAACTGGCTGATATTGATAAGAGCCTTGCAAGTACGGAAGAAAAATTACAAGCAAAAGAAATCTTATTAAATGAGTACTCTGTAAAAGTAGATCGTATACATACAGTACAACAATTATTAAAAGCATATACTTTATTTGATAAGGACACAGAATATGTTGTAATGGATGGCGCCGTAAAAATTGTTGATGAACAAACAGGTCGTATTCTTGATGGAAGAAGGTACAGCGATGGCTTGCACCAATCGATCGAAGCAAAAGAAAATGTAAAGATCGAAGCGTCTACACAAACGTATGCGACTGTTACTTTACAAAACTATTTCCGTATGTACCACAAATTAGCGGGTATGACGGGTACAGCAGAAACGGAAGCGGCTGAATTATGGGACATCTATAAATTAGATGTAGTAACGATCCCTACAAATATTGTTGCTGTTCGTAAAGATGAACAGGATCTTGTTTACAAAACAAAAAGAGAAAAATATAAAGCGGTTATTGACGAAATAGAAACATTGCGCAATGCAGGCAGACCAACACTCGTTGGTACAACATCTGTAGAAATAAGTGAATTATTAAGCAGGATGTTGAAGCAAAAAAATATTCCACACAATGTATTGAATGCGAAACAACATGCTAAAGAAGCACAAGTAGTTGCGGAAGCCGGGTTAGCCGGTGCCGTTACTATCGCAACTAATATGGCGGGGCGTGGTACGGATATCAAACTTGGCCCCGGCGTTAAAGATGCAGGTGGTTTAGCCATTGTTGGTACAGAAAGGCATGAAAGTCGTCGTGTAGACAGACAGCTTCGTGGCCGTTCCGGTCGTCAGGGAGATCCTGGCAGTACGCAATTTTTTGTTAGTTTGGAAGATGACCTGATGCGTATGTTCGGTAGCGAACGTATTGCTTCGATGATGGACAGGATGGGTTACAAAGAAGGCGAAGTGATCCAGCATAGCATGATCTCTAAATCTATTGAGCGTGCACAGAAAAAAGTAGAAGAAAATAACTTCGGTATACGTAAACGCTTGTTGGAATATGATGATGTAATGAACAAACAACGTAACGTGGTGTACAGCAAACGTAACCATGCTTTGTTTGGTGATCGTTTAGCTTTAGATCTTGATAATGCGTTTTATTCTGTTGCAGATGGGTTAATAAATTCTTTCAGAGAGAACGGAAGCTTCGAAGATTTCAAATTGGCGTGCATCGTAAACTTCGGCATTAATACCAATGTTACTGAAGAAGAATTAGCGAAAGATAATGTACAGGTTGTAGCAGAAAAATTATACAACGAAGCAAAATCAAACTACAATCGCAAAGCAGCAACTTTAGGAACAGAAACTTTGCCGATCATAAAAAATATTCGCAAGGAGCAAGGTCCTAATATTGAGAATGTATCAGTACCATTTACGGATGGTAAAAAAGGAATTCAGGCCCTGGCTAATATTGATAAAACAATTGCATCTAACGGAGCAGAATTGCCGAACGCATTAGAACGTAGCATCACATTGGCTTTGATCGATGATGCATGGAAAGAACATTTAAGAGCAATGGATGACCTTCGCCATAGTGTGCAAACCGCAGGCTACGAACAAAAAGATCCGTTGGTTATTTATAAGATAGAAGCTTTCGGCGCTTTCAAACAAATGGATGATGAAGTGAATAGAAATATTGTAAGTTTCTTGTGCCATTGTGCAATGCCTGCTGAAAATAATTCAGACAAACAACAGATCAAAGAAGGCCGCGAAAGAAAAACTGACATGAGCAAAATGCGTGAACGTAAAGCAGAATTTGCCGGTGCCGGACCAGAATATGCTTCGCAGGAAAATGATTATATCGATCCATCAGCAAATGTTAAACACGAACCGATAAGAGTAGAAAAAATGCCGGGAAGAAATGAGCCTTGTTATTGCGGCAGCGGTAAAAAATATAAGAACTGTCATGGTAAAGAAGCTTAATCACTTCTTTCAATAAATTTTAAACGGGATCAACTTAAAAAGCTGACCCCGTTTTTTATGCTGCAGTATCTAGCAAGAATATTACCATGGTCATATAGCTTTAACAAGCGAATAGTAAGTTTATCTTGTTGTGATCTCTATTTTCGCTGAAGTTTACAATTAATTAAAAAATAAAATGCCCGCAAAAGAAGATAGGAAAGAAGTCTGGAGAAATATAATACGCCTTATTCAGCCATATAAAAAAGGGTTGTTAACAGTATTTATAATTAGCCTATTAAGTACAGGTGTTACATTAATAGAACCACTTATTTATCGCGAAGCCGTAAATGATATTTCAGGTTTATTTGTACAGCGTGCACGTAATGATGTAAAAAGAGAAATGGGTGTAGCGCCTGAAACAGACGATGACCCCGTTACACGTTTTGTTGAAAAAGAAGAAGCCAAAGAAAATTCGGCCAATGTATTAATAGATACAACAAAAAAAGGAATAGCTAATCATGCTAAAGAGCCGATAAGAAAACATCGCATAAAAGAGCCTCATACAAAAACCCATGTAGCACCACGTACACCAGGTGAAGCATTCCATACATTAATGTGGGCAACCATTTGGCTTTTTGTTATTAATATAATTGGATTGATCTTTTGGCGGATCGGTGAGAACATAGATGTGAAATTGATCTGTACCATCGAACAGCAATTTATTAAAAAAACATTCGGGCACGTATTAAGATTGCCGCTGGCTTTTTTCTCTAAGCGTTCGACTGCAGCGTTACATACACAGATAGATCAAAGCGAAGAGGTATCTGAAACGATTAGTGCTTTCACCAAACAAATATTACCTGAAATTATAAGCCTGGTTGGTTTGCTCGGTATCATGTTTTGGCAAAATACAATACTGGCGCTCCTAGCTATTTCGATCATTCCTTTTTATCTTATTATCACCATTATCTCAACAAAAAAACTAGAAATGGGCCTAGCGGCTTATTATGAAAAATGGGAAGATGTATCTACCAGGATGCAGGATGCATTAACAGGAATAAAAACAGTAAAACTTTCGGGAGCAGAAGAACGTGAAATGATACTTTTAGATAAGCAGGCGGCCGAAGCATATAAAGATTATATCAACAGGTCGTTGCTGGCAAATAAATATACTTTCTGGCAGGTATTGCTCACCTATGTTTCACAAGGATTGGTACTGGCTTACGGCGGTTTCCTCGCTTTAGAACATAAGTTAACGCCGGGAGATGTTGTAATGTTTGTCGCTTATTTAGATATGTTGTATGACCCGATCGATAATTTAGCCGGTATATGGGCAGACCTTCAACAAAATGTAACTTCTATTTCAAGAGCATTTAAATTGTTAGATACAACCGTAGAAGAAAAAGTAGGAAAGAAATTATTGGTAGCCAAAGGAAGAGTTGAGTTTAAAGATGTTCATTTTTCTTATAATGCCGACAGAGAAATTTTATGCGGCTTATCATTTACGGCAGAGCCGGGAAGAGTGACCGCATTAGTAGGATCATCAGGTGCCGGCAAAACGACAACGGTAGATCTTCTGCTTAAATTATTTGAACCGCAAAGCGGAGATGTGTTGATCGATGGTCAAAAATTATCAGAAATGGATGGCGCATCTGTAAGAGGCCAGATAGGAATGGTGGCTGCAGATGGTGCTATATTCAGAGGGACATTAGCAGATAATATTCGTTATAAAAGGCCCGATGCTACCATCGAAGAAGTAAACATTGCGGCTAATGCAGCAGGAATGCAAACTACTTTACAGCGCCTGCCGGATGGATTGCAAACTGTAGTAGGAGAGAGTGGTTTTGGATTATCCGTAGGAGAAAGACAACGGGTACAAATAGCCAGGGTATTAATATCAAAGCCCTATATTCTTATTATGGATGAAGCAACCGCGAATTTAGATTTTGCGACCGAAGCTGAAGTAAAAAAGACCGTTGACGAAATTCGTAAAGAAAATACAGTGATCATTATTGCACATCGTTACTCAATGGTGAAAGATGCAGACCTAGTAATTGTTTTAGATAATGGCGTTGTAGCAGCGGAAGGAACGCCTGATGAATTAATTAAAAAAAGTGATTGGTTTGCAGAGTTTGCCAATAGCAATGAAGAAGATTATGAAGAAATAGAAGAGGAAACCGAAGAAACCGATGAAGAAAGTGACGAAGAGTAGAAATAATTTATTTATTGTAATTTTATCCAATGCAAATTGCCTCTTACATTGACCACACCGTTCTTAAGCCAACCACAACTATTGCCGATATCGAAAAGCTTTGCGCAGAAGCTTTGCAATATAAATTTGCTGCTGTTTGTGTGCCACCTTTATTTGTAAAGAAAGCAGTTAGCCTGGTAAAAGGCAGCACTGTAAAAGTCGCAACGGTTATCGGCTTTCCTTTTGGTTATTCAGCCGTTGAAGCTAAAGTGGCTGAATTGGTATTAGCCATTATTGATGGCGCGGATGAATTAGATATTGTAATTAATATCAGCGCAATAAAAAATAACGACTGGCAATTTTTGGCGAATGAAATAAATACGATGATGCCCATCATCAAAAACAAAAATAAAGTAGTTAAAATAATTATAGAAAGCGGCATTTTAACGGATGATGAAATTATTAAGTGCTGCACGGTTTATGCGGCGGCAGGGGTCGATTTTATGAAAACCTCTACCGGTTATGCTGAAAAAGGCGCATCTGTACACGCTGTAGAACTAATGCGCCGTCATTTAGATACAAATATTCAGATCAAAGCAAGCGGAGGAATAAAATCATATACTTTTGCTAAGCAGCTAATTGATGCCGGCGCTACACGTATTGGATGCAGCAGCAGTATTCAAATAGTAAATGAAGCAGCTCAATAAAAATAAAACAACAGGAATGAAAAGTTTTTTGTCATTTATCGCGATACTGATCTCAATTTCCGTTCACGCACAGGATACTATTAAAACTGATACAGCAGTAGTGGAAGGAACATTGACTGTGAATAAAGATCCAAGACTCGAAGTGCTGGCTAAGAACGAAGCAGCTTATAATGCAACGGCTGTGAGATCGGGGAAAGGATATAGACTGATGGTATTGAATACCAATAACCGGACTTTAGCCACAAGTATTCGTTCTAAATTATTGCAAAGATATCCTGATCAAAAAGTGTACATGAGTTTTCAACCACCATATATCAAATTAAAATTTGGCGATTTTGCTGATGAAGACAGTGCTGATAAGTTTAAGGATGAGTTGTTGAAATCTAAATTGATACCGGGTAATATTTATGTAGTGCCTGAGATCATTGACCTATCACCAACGAGTCCGGGTCAGTAATTATTTTTTATTTAATAAAAACATTTTAGTGAGCGAAACATTATTACAGCAGGTAAAAAAACTATCAAAAAAATACGCAGATGAATTCATCGGAATTCGTCACCACCTGCATGCTCATCCTGAATTGAGTTATAAAGAGTTTGAAACATCAAAATTCATTCAGCAAAAATTAACAGAATTAAATATCCCTTTTGAAGTAAAAGCAACAACGGGTGTGATAGGTTTGATCAAAGGGAAAAATCCAACGAAAAGAGTGGTGGCACTTCGTGGTGATATGGATGCTTTGCCCATTACTGAAGAAAATAATATTGCATACAAATCAACTAATCCCGGCGTAATGCATGCCTGCGGACATGATGTACATACCACCTGTTTATTAGGAGCTGCAAAAATATTGAATGAATTAAAAGATGAGTGGGAAGGAACAGTGAAATTGATCTTTCAACCGGGAGAAGAAAAAAATCCTGGCGGAGCCAGTATATTAATTAAAGAAGGCGTGTTGGAAAATCCGGCGCCGGAAAGCATTTACGCATTACATGTGCACCCAACTTTAGAAGTAGGTAAATTAAGTTTTAGGGGCGGTATGGTAATGGCCAGCGCTGATGAATTATATATTACGATTAAAGGCAAAGGCGGACATGCAGCTGCGCCACAAAATACAGCCGATACTATTTTGATCGCATCGCATTTAATTGTGGCTTTGCAGCAGATCATCAGCAGAAATAACAATGCATTCAATCCATCTGTATTATCGATCACATCGGTGCAAGGCGGACATACAACTAACGTGATCCCTTCGGAAGTTAAGCTGATGGGGACTTTTAGAGCTATGAATGAAGAATGGCGTTTTAAAGCGCACAAGCTCATTACAAAAATGGCAACTGAATTAGTACACAGCATGGGAGGTGAAATTGATCTTACGATCGATGTGGGTTATCCCTTTGTTTTGAATGATGATGCGTTGAGTGCAGCAGCACGCAAAAAAGGTGAGCAATACCTTGGTACAGATAATGTAGAAGAAACCGAATTAAGAATGGGCGCTGAAGATTTTGCTTATTACTCTCATAAAATACCCGGCTGCTTTTTTAGATTAGGTGCCGGTAATATAGCCAAAGGTATTTCAAGCGGAGTGCATACGCCTACTTTTAATATTGATGAAAGCGCTATTGAGATAGGAATGGGAATGATGGCGTTTTTAGCGATGGACTCTAAATAATGGATAATTTCTATTCTTGTTTTTCGTCATCTAATTTTATATTATCCAGCTCATCAAACTCTTCTTCATCATTTTCTGTTTCGACAATTAAATTACCAAGACCAAATAATGGAATGATAGTCCATACCGGATAATCAACTTTGTTTTCTTGTGCAAATGCGTCAGCCTCTATCTCTGTAGAAAAATAGTCAGTCCGAACCTCTAGTGTTGTTATGTGGCTTGCCTTGTATAAAACCATAATACATTATCATTTATCAATTAACCAATTATCATTCTATTCAAGTACTTTCTCCATTTGCATACTGCGTGAACCTTTTACCAGCAGCATTGTATTGTCAAAATTTTGATGGTGCAACCAATCTTTCGCTTCAGATGAATTATTGAAGTAAATAAAATTGTTAGGTATTTTATTGTAATCTCCTCCAACTAAAACAACAGCATCCCATTTAAATTGATTGATCAGTGCTACAATGGCTTCATGTTCTTTCAGACTTTCATTACCTAACTCTGCCATGCCACCAAGTAACAGCACTTTTTTATTGCCGTTCATCTTTGCGAAATTTTCAATGGCGGCTTTCATGCTGGTAGGATTAGCATTGTAGGCATCTAAAATTATTTTATTGCTGCCTTTTTCTATTAGTTGCGAACGGCTGTTTGACGGTGCATAATTTTCTAATGCGCTTTTTATTTTTTCATCCGCAACTTTAAAATATCTGCCAACGGCAACAGCAACTAAAACATTCGGCAGGTTATATTCTCCTACTAAATTGGTTTTGATGATTGGCCCACTTTTGATAGCGACTTCTAAAAATTCTGCACTTTTATTTATTGTGCCAACAATATCTGCGTTCGTGGTCCCGTAACTTATGATTTCGTTGATACCCTTACTTATTTCTTTTAAATGATCATAATCATTCATGATAAAAACCGTTCCGTCATGCGCACGTAAATAATCAAACAATTCACCTTTGCCTTTTTTTACACCTTCTTCTCCGCCAAAACCTTCAAGATGGGCCTTGCCTATATTAGTAATAATGCCATGGGTAGGCATGCAGTAAACACAATAGCCCTCAATTTCTTTTTGATGATTGGCACCCATTTCTATCACGGCGATCTCCGCATCCTTTTCAACAGATAAGATGGTTAACGGTATTCCTATATGATTATTTAAATTACCTTTTGTAGTATATGTTTTGTAAGTGGTTGACAATACTTCATGTACTAATTCTTTGGTAGTCGTTTTTCCGTTGCTACCGGTAATGGCTATAAAAGGAATATTGAATTGTTGCCTGTGGTATTTAGCCAGTTCTTGTAATGTATTTAGTACATCGCTTGTTTGTATGATCTTTTCATCTTTATATGTTATTTCTTCATCAACGATCACGTAGGAGGCTCCTGCCTGCAGCGCTTGTTCGGCAAATTTATTACCGTTAAAGGTTAGTCCTTTTAATGCAAAGAACAGATCACCTTTTTTTAGTTTCCGGGTGTCAGTTTCTATAGATGGGTGCTGAAGAAAGATCGAGTATAGTTCCTGAATTTGCATGCACCAAAAATAACGGAAGTTTTATTTTTTGAGATAAGAAAGTTTATGGCTAAACGTAAAAAGGTTTGTTTGGCAGCGATTTTGGGATATTTTGCAATTTTCTTGTTAAAATGGCCCTGCCAGCTTGCTGTTAGACCAAAAATGCCCTACTTGACGAATCAAAAAGCTTCCTATATTTGCACAAAATAATTTTACTTGCTATGTATAAAAATGAAAAGACGTTGTTTACACAAACAACTTTAATGCTTATTCTCTCTTTGCTATTTTGTAGCATGGATCTACAAGAATTAAAAGCACAGGATTCATTGATCAATTTGCCGGAATATAGTCTGCCAATGACTGATAAAAAGATCGTTATGGCACATTGTATGACGCATATCATAAGAACAAAAGACAGGGTGCTGGAAGATGGCGCTAATCCTGAATACTATCCAAATACACCGGATAATCCTTCACAAGCAATTGGTGGTTATACTTTGGTGGATGTAATGAGCGACAGGTTTTTAAAAGATTCAAGCCTGGAAGCTTCGGTAGAATTTGAAATGCGTGCGGCAATGAGATGCGGTATCGACGGGTTTCAATTTTATTATCAACTAGGAAATAGCAGCTGGGACAGGATCGTAGAAGCATATTTTAAAGTAGCAGAAGAAAAGAACCTTGATTTTAAATTTGCTTTATGTTTATCTCATCCCGGCAATGGCGATACCAGCATACATGAAGCTGTTAAAATTGCTACCTGGTCAAGAAGGATAAATAGCATTATGGATAAAGTTGGCCGTAACAATAAACATTGGCTAAGAACGCCGGACGGCAGACTAGTTGTGTATCTATGGTATGGAGAACAATTGGCAGATGTGCCTTATGGTAATATGGAAGGTTATCCTGAACAATATTATTGGGCGCGTGCTTACAGAAGATTAGCAAATGCAGTAGGTGAAAAATTTGCCTGCGCTATCGTTATCAATGATTTGAAATCGAGTACAGAAATAAATAATTATTTAGCGTATTTCCCGGCAGTTTGGTTATGGACCGGCGCATATGCATCAGGCGAAGCTGAAAGAATTGCGGCGGCTTGTAAAGCAAAACACAGAACTTTTGAAGGCTCAGCATTTCCGGATTTCTTTACGTCTAAATTATTGGCACCTGAAAACCCTGCCGTTTACTGGCATATATTGTGGTTCAATGATGCGATGGCTGCAGGTGTTAATGGTATACAAAGGAATTATTTAGCAACAGGCTTATCTCAAACATTTCGCAGTAACTGGAATTTTTCTATTCAGCAGGATGTGCCCGTAATGAATATTATTACGTGGAACGATTATCCGGAAGGGCATCACCTTGCTCCGGAAGTAAACCATAATTACGGTTTCTCTGTTTTATTGCAATATTATAAGAGTATTTGGGAAGGGAAACCTTCACCTTATGCAGATCGCGATGTAGCTATTGCATTTTTCAAAAAATACAAAAGCAATGTCACACCAAGTCCATACAATATTCAGGTTGTAACGATTGGAAAAACAGGTAGTGTTGCAACAGAAGATTCTATCGACGTTGTTACAATATTACCTCAGCCTGGTCAGTTACGTGTGAATGGCGAAACAGTGAATGTCCCGGCAGGATTAACTTCTACTAAATTTAGAAGTCAGCCGGGCGCAGTAAGCGTTGCTGTTTTAAGAAATGGAGTAGTAACTAAAAGTTTTGTAACACCGGAATGGATCACCGACAAGCCTTATAGAACAGATAAACTTACGTACACTTTTAGTACAGAGTACATGAATTTTAATCATGATATTTTTGGTGATAAACCAATTTTATATTCTACTCAATACAATAAGGATATCAATAAGAAATAATCAATAGTAGGATTAATAAAAAAGGCATCGCGTTTTGCGATGCCTTTTTTATTAATAGCTGATTCCAGAAATAGGAAAGTAATTAATTCAAGTCGCAGATAAGATAAAATTATACTGATAACCACTTCGCTAATTCGATCAGTTCCTGCGGAAGCGCCTCTTTGGTGGTAACAAGCGAAGCGACGCATACAAAATCATGCGAGGCAGATTTTAGTCAGCGACCAAAGTGGCGCTGGAGAAGGAACGCAGCCCAGCGGCTATGAGCGACTAAGACTAAAAAATAACCAAACTGTTATGATGGGTTACGAAATATTTTGCCGGTAAGACGGCTAAGTGTTTTATACGATCTCTTTTAATTTAGCCACAACAATATCTACTTCTTTTGTAGTGTTGTGTTTAGAAAAACTGAAGCGTACCGTAACGCGGTCAGGGTTATTGTTAACAGCTCTTATAACATGCGAATCCTGATCAGCACCCGAAGCGCAGGCACTTCCTCCGCTGGCACAGATATGATTGATATCCATATTAAATAAAAGCATTTCAGATCTATCCGTTTTAGGTAAACAAACACTTAATACTGTGTACAAGCTTTTGCCAAATACATCACCATTAAATGCTACACCGGGAATATGTTTCACCAATTCATCATGCATGTATCTTTTTATTGAATTGATATAGGCACTATCTTTTTCGTAATTAACAGTAGCAATTTCCAAAGCTTTTGCCAACCCTACAATACCATAGATATTTTCTGTGCCGGCTCTCATATTTCTTTCCTGCGCCCCGCCTTGTATATGGGGTTTTATTTTTACATTTTCATTAATGTATAATAAGCCAATACCTTTTGGCCCGTGAAATTTATGCGCCGAGCCGGTTATAAAATGCACAGGGATATTTCGTAGATCGAAGGGAAAATGGCCAACAGTTTGAACCGTATCGCTGTGGAATACTGCATCATATTTTTTACAAATATTGCCCACTATATTCAGATCAAGCATATTGCCAATTTCGTTATTGGCATGCATTAATGTAACCAGTGCTTTTTCTTTATGGCTAGATAACAGATTTTCAAGATCGGTTAAGTCGATATGTCCGCTGGGCAACAATTTTACAAATGATAATGTAACAGCGCGTGATTGCTGCAAATGTTCAACCGTATGCAATGTAGCATGGTGTTCAATAGGAGACGTAATGATATGCTTGCAGCCAAGATCTCTTACAGCTGCATTGATAACCGTGTTACTACTTTCCGTACCGCCGCTTGTAAAAAATATTTCTGCAGGATGCGCATTCAGAATTTTAGCGACCGTTTTTCTCGCTTGTTCTATCGCTGTTCTTGATTCTCTGCCATAACTATAAATAGACGATGCATTGCCAAACTTTTCTGTTAAGTAAGGCATCATCGTTTCCAGCACTTGTGGGTCAAGTGATGTGGTTGCAGCGTTATCAAAATAAATTCTATTCATTATTACATCAACTCTTTAATATCCTGTATCAATTTATTCGCAATATTATTTGCCATTGTTTCAGAATTACTTTCTGCATAAATGCGGATGATCGGTTCTGTATTACTCGTGCGTAAATGCACCCAGTCAGTTTCAAATTCTATCTTTATGCCATCTTCCGTATTGATAGGATTGTTCTTGTATTTTTCCTTGATGCCTTCAAAGATCTCTTCTACTTCAATACCATCATCTAAAGAAATTTTATTTTTAGACATATAGTAATTAGTATAAGTATTACGTAACTGTTTGATCGTTTTTTTGCTTTGCGCAAGATGTGTCAAAAATAAAGCGATACCGATCAATGCATCTCTCCCATAATGAAGATCAGGAACAATGATACCGCCGTTACCTTCTCCACCAATTACGGCATTTACGGCTTTCATTTTATTTACAACATTCACTTCACCAACAGCACTTGGAAAATATTCTCCACCGTGTTTGATCGTAACGTCTTTCAATGCACGTGTAGAAGACATATTAGAAACTGTATTGCCTTTTCTTTTGCTCAACACATAATCAGCCACAGCTACCAATGTATATTCTTCGCCAAACATGCTGCCATCTTCACAAACAAAACACAAACGATCCACATCAGGATCTACGGCAATACCTAAAGCTGCATTTTCTCTCACAACTTCTGTACTTAGGCCCGTTAAATGCTCAGGCAATGGTTCAGGGTTATGGGCAAATTTTCCATTCACTTCCTCATTGATCACTACAATATCTTTTACACCCAATGCTTTTAATAAAGCAGGTACAGCAATAGCGCCGGTACTGTTTACCGCATCAACCACTATTTTAAATTTTTGTTTTTTGATCGCAGCTACATTTACCAGTTCATATTGAAGGATAGCGTCGATATGTTTTTGTAAAGAGATTGTATCAGCTGTAGTAACCCCCAATTTATCAACAGCTACAAAAGTAAAATCTTCTCTTGCCGCAATATCTAATACTTTTTTGCCTTCTTCACCATTGATGAATTCTCCCTTGCTGTTCAATAATTTAAGTGCGTTCCATTCTTTTGGGTTGTGGCTCGCTGTTAGTATGATACCACCGGCTGCATTTTCAAATACTACCGCCATTTCTACTGTTGGTGTTGTACTGTAATCCAGATCGATCACATCTAAACCTAAAGCGTTCAAAGTACTGATCACTAAACTTTTGACCATGGCTCCGCTAATGCGGCCATCTCTGCCAACAACAATTATTCTTTTATCCGTTTCCTGCATCAGCAAAGTGCCGAATGCTGCTGTGAATTTTACTATATCTAGGGGTGTTAAATTTTCATTCGTTCTTCCGCCGATCGTGCCGCGTATCCCGGATATGCTTTTTATCAATGCCATTTGCTAAAATAATTTAGGGCGCAAAGATAAAGAAGGTCAGCTTAATTAAGGGGGTATTAGTCGGATTATGATAAATATCATGACACAAAGATTACGTTAGCAAGGGTTGTTTAGCCTACATTTGCAGTAACAAGCTCAAGGGGTGCCTTGTAAGACTGATGATCTTACTGAAAGAAAGGCTGAGAATACACCCATTGAAAGGAACAGGCAAAAACTGGATCCTTTCATGCACCTGATCCGGATAATACCGGCGTAGGAAATGAGGATAATACTTACAAAATATTGGCGCCGCCGATGGACTGTACACTTTGGGCAAGTATTATTTAATTAGTTAATTATGAATTTACAAGATTGGTGGCATTTGCTGGTAAAGCAAATACTGGAAACAGGTTTGTTGGTATGGATAAGCGTACTGTTATCCGTTGCAGAAGTGTTGTTTGCAAAAGCCAATAAAATATGGTTGTACCCAACGGGTATTGCCGGCACATTGCTGGCCATTTATATTTTATTTGTAGCAGGATTATTTGCAGAATGTTTGCTTAACGGGTATTATGTTGTCATGAGTATTTATGGTTGGTGGTATTGGGTAAGAAAGAAAAATTCACCACCTGTAAATATTACCTATTGTACAGCTAAAGAATGGCTGCAGGTAATTGTATTCACAATTGGAGTTTTTGTGTTGCTGGACATCTTACTAAAAAAATTCACTTCGTCAACAGTTCCGTTAATGGATGCATGGGTTAGTGCAACCGCCTGGGTTGGTATGTGGCTGCTCGCAAAACGAAAAATAGAAAATTGGATACTGCTGAATATCTCTAACATATTTGCGATCCCTTTATTATTCTACAAACAATTAGCGCTGTATAGTGTACTCACTATTTTCCTTTTTATCGTAGCGATATTCGGATATATTGAATGGCGAAAAATAGTTAAAGGCGAATCAATAAACGCGGCACCTGCAATTGGTTAAAATTATGGGAACAAAAAAAATAGTACATCCTTCTGAATTCATCGATAAGCAATTGGTAGAAACGCTTCGTAGTTATTCTGCAGAAGCAGAACAATTAAAAAGCTTGCACCCCGAACAATTATCGATCATTTACAAACAAGGCTGGTTTAAATTGTTTGTTCCGAAAAGGTACGGAGGGTTAGCATTGCCACTTCCTGAAGCATTACAGATCGAAGAAGCATTAGCCTGGACAGATGGAAGTCTGGGTTGGACAGTAACGCTTTGCAGCGGCGCTAATTGGTTTGTAGGATTTATTCAAGAAAAAATAGCGAAAAATATTTTTAATAATGATACCGTTTGTCTGGTAGGAAGCGGAAAACCTTCCGGCATTGCAAAGGCCATTGACGGCGGATATGAAATAACAGGCTATTGGAATTATGCTACGGGCTCGGTCCACGCAACTGCATTTACTGCTAATTGCCTGATCGAAAAAGATGGTTCAATAATAAAGAACGATGACGGCACTCCAAAAATTTCAGCTTTCTTATTATTAAAAGATGAAGTAACGATACATAAAAGCTGGAACTATATTGGAATGACCGCCACAGCCAGTAATAGTTTTGAGGTGAAAGAATTAAAAGTTTCTGCTGATAGAGTTTTTGTAATTGATAAAAACTACAGTACAATGAACGAACCTATTTACCAATATCCTTTTTTGCATTTTGCCGAAGCAACGTTAGCAGTAAATAGTTCTGGTATGGCCTATCGTTTTTTGGAGCTATATGAAAGTATCAATGCCAATAGTAAAAGAAAGGTCGATCCAGAAATGATTTTGCAACTGGATGAATTAAAAGATCAATTCAAAACAAGCAGACAATTTTTTTACTTATCAGTACAAAGATCCTGGCAAGCGCATATTGCAAATGATAGTACATCGCCGGAGAAATTACAATTCGTTAGTCACGCGAGTAGGGAACTGGCAGCCAGCGCAAGAATACTTGTTGATAGATTATATCCTTATTGCGGTCTTGCGGCTGCAGATATGCGTTCTGAAATAAACAGGGTTTGGCGCAACTTTCATACTGCCTGCCAGCACCCATTGCTTTTATCTTATGTGCAATAAGCGGCGAAAAATAAGTTAGAATAACAACCTGAAATAATTACATTTGTTATCATAAAACATCCCGATATGCATGCACCAACAATGGCAGAATTGACAGCAAAAGGAGAAAATCCGGATGTGTTGTTTTGGGTAGGATGTGCAGGCAGTTTTGATCAGCGTGCACAAAAGATCACAAAAGCATTTGTTACAATTTTAGATAAGGTAGGAATTAAGTATGCCATTTTAGGAAAAGAAGAAATGTGTACCGGCGACCCGGCCAGGCGTGCAGGAAATGAGTTCATGTTTCAGATGATGGCGTATCAGAATATCCAGATATTGAACGGGTATGGGATAAAGAAAATAGTAACGGCTTGTCCCCACTGTTTTAATACATTAAAAAATGAATATCCTGAATTAGGCGGCAATTATGAAGTGATCCATCACGCCAGTTTTTTACAACAACTGATCGATGAAGGGAAAATTATCATGAAAGAAGATGGCGCTTTTAAAGGAAAGAAGATCACTTACCACGACAGCTGTTATTTAGGCAGGGCCAATAATATTTACGAAGCGCCAAGAAAAGTATTGGAAGCTTTGGATGGAGAATTGGTAGAGATGAAACGCTGTAAAAGCAACGGCTTATGTTGCGGTGCAGGCGGTGCACAAATGTTCAAAGAAGAAGAAAAAGGCGATCTCCGGATCAACCAGGAAAGAACAAAAGATATGATCGAAACAGGCGCTTCGATAGTTGCTTCAGCCTGTCCTTTTTGTAATACCATGCTTACTGATGGTGTAAAAAATAGCAACAAAGAAGATTCAATGCAGGTGCTGGATATCGCTGAATTAGTAGCTGCATCTATCTAAATAATTAATTGAATAACTTTGCAAGATGAATTTTGACATTAAAGAACATATTCCAGAAGATTTTGCTAACTCATCAAGAGTATGGATCTACCAAAGCAGCCGTTTGTTTTTGATGAGCGAAGCATTTGAAATGGAAGATATGCTCAATGCGTTTGTAGAAAGCTGGAAAAGCCATGGCGACGAAGTAAAAGGTTACGCCAATTTATTCTTTGGGCAATTTATTGTATTGATAGCAGATGAAAGTGCAACAGGCGTTAGCGGTTGCAGTACCGATAGCTCTGTACGTTTAATAAAAGAGATAGAACAAAAATTTAATGTTCAGTTATTCGAAAGACAAACACTCGCATTTATAGTAAAAGATAAAATTCAGTTATTGCCATTATCTCAATTGGCATACGCAGTAGAAAATAATTTTATTGATGGAGATACATTGTATTTTAATAACCTGGTTCTTACTAAAAAAGAGTTACTCGAAAAATGGATCATCCCAGCAAAAGAAAGCTGGTTAGGGAAGAAGAATATTTTTAAAAAAACTGTCAATCAGTAAATAATAAAAGAACTATAAAAAAAGCCGTTTCAGTTAGAAACGGCTTTTTATTCTTACAATAGAATATTTTATTGAGCAGAAGAGCTGTCTGCAACAGGAGCGGTTCCCGGATGCGGATTTTTAAACTGTGTCGCCATCTGTTGCATATTTCTTAAAATAGCGCCTGCTTGTTGTGTTTCATTTGCGATTGCCGCTTGCTGATCTTCATCTAAATTAGAAGCATAACTGATCTGTTGTTCAAGATCTTTTTGCAGGCTACGTGTTACTTTAGCAGCCAATGTGCTATCGCCGGCTTTGTAAGCAGATAATAAAAATTCCATTGAGATATAATCATGTTGTTGAAAACGTGAAACCATACCGTAAGCAAAGTTTTCATCCAACATATTTGAATCGCATCTTTCAAGAATTTTTTTAGCATCTTCTTGTCTGCCCATATCAACTAAAGCACTTGCAGCTTCAGCAAACGATAGACGTATCGTATTTAAGTGGCGACGGTTTTCTTCATCATAATAAACACCAGGCTTATCTGCATTACAAAATTGAAATTTGTGTAGCATCTTATCAACGGTCCAGTCTGCGTTTAACGGGCTATTTAATACAGGAACCAACTGATATGTAAGGCCATTCTGACGAAGGTATTGACCAAATCCTAACTCGCCGTAATTTGATGTGAAGCAAATAGGACGTTTCCAGTTATTTGCTGCTATGATATTTAAGATAGCTGCATCGTTTTTAAATAATACAGTTTTAGGTATCTCAAATTGTAATTGTGACACCACGCTATCATCTGCATTAACAGTTCCGTTTGCACGAACAACATTTATATCAACAGGAACTGTAACTTTTTTAGAAGGATATATATTCAATGTATCACCTTCGTTTATTTTTATTTTATCGGCATCATCACTTCCTGCATAATCTTTCATCATGGTATATAGATCCATTGATTGAGCAGGATCTGCACCAGGTAATGGAGAATAATACAATACATCTCTTCTCGCACCTTCGATCTGATCAGGCGTAAATACCTGTGCTATAGCATCGCTTTTATTTACTTTATAACGTTCCTGGTCAATATACCAATCTGTACCCAATAAGCTGGAGTTGATCACGCGGATATCTCTGCGTATACCTTCCACTTCTTGTGCATACCACAAAGGATAAGTGTCGTTATCACCAAAGGTGATAAGAATAGTATTTTGCGGGCAACTTTCTAAATAATCGATCGCAAGATCTCTTGCTAAAGTTTTATTGCTACGGTCATGGTCATCCCATTCCTGGTTAGCCATCAATACAGGTACTGCCAATAAACAAATACCTGCTGCAGCATAGTTCGCCACCTTGCTGCTCATGAATTTATCGAACTGTTCTTTTACGAACATTACGCCAAATCCGATCCACATAGCAAATGCATAACCCGATCCTACAAATGCATAATCTCTTTCACGTGGTTGATTACCCGGCATATTTAAATAGATACCGATCGCAAGACCTGTGAAGAAAAATAATAGTAAAACAACCAATGCATCATTTCCTTTTTTCTGCAATTGATAATAAATACCTAAAAGGCCCAATATTAAAGGAAGTGCAAATAAAGTATTGTTAGCTTTATTGCGCTTCATACTGTCAGGCATATATTTCTGATCACCTAAACGGGCATTATCCCAAAAGCTGATACCGCTTTTCCAGTTGCCATCTCTCACATTGGCCATGTTGGCACCTTGTACATCATTTTGTTTACCAACAAAATTCCACATGAAATATCGGCCGTACATCCAATTACATTGGTAGGCTAAAAAGAATTGAATATTATCAAGCATGGTTGGTTTATCAAGCCATGCGCCTGTTTTAGGATCCTTACCAATTCCTGCAAACTGTGCATAGTAATCGGCATGTCCCTGGTCATTACTTGCATCCCACATACGAGGGAACAAATGTTTGTCGTCATCAGAATATACATAAGATATCTTTCTGCCTGTTTGTGCATATTGATGTGCTTCTTTTACATAAGCTGGTTCAACATCTGTACTTTCAACTTCTGCAGTAAAATCTTGTCCGTAAATAATTGGCCAATCACCATATTGATCGCGACTTAAATAACCTTCCAAGCTCACAGGATTATCAACATTATACATATCGATCGCCACATCTGCAGTAGAGCGGATCATTGTAGTAAAATAAGTAGAGTAACCAAGTACCATAAAAGCTAAACTCCATAAACCTAATCTTAAAAGAGACCAGTTCTTTTTATTCGCAATATTTATTCCGATCGTAATGATCGCTGCCAATAAAATAAAGAAGAAACAAAAGCCTGTAAAGAATGGCATACTAAGACTGTTCACAAAAAACACGTCCATATCACTGGCCCAGTTAATGATCCATTGTATAACCGCTTTTTGTACAAAACCTGTTATAGCACATCCGATAAAGAAAGTAATGATAAGTCCCCATGTGGTAGGCTTATAGCGTCTTAGGTAATACATCATTACCATAGCCGGGATCGTTAATAGGTTTAATAAATGCACACCTATTGAAAGGCCCATTAGATAAAATATAAGAATGATCCATTTATCTGCTTTTGTAAATTTAGCGGTACTGCCTGCTTCTTGTTCTTCTTCAGCAGCAGCATCCCATTTCACCATGGTCCAGAAAACGATCGCTGTAAAAAAAGAGGATAATCCATAAACTTCACCTTCAACAGCACTGTACCAGAATGAATCAGTAAATGTATAAGCCAGGGCGCCAACAGCACCTGCAGCCATGATCATAAATATTTGGTTATTGGTTAACGCAATACCATCTTTCTTGATCATTTTTTTTGCAAAATGCGTAATGGTCCAGAATAAGAATAAGATACTAAAACCACTTGCCAATGCACTCATTGTATTCAATCCTCTAACTGCCTGATGCGGGCCCAACGGCATCATGAATATTCTACCAATTAATACGAAAAGAGGAGCTCCTGGTGGATGGGGAATTTGTATTTTATAAGCACTCGAAGCAAATTCACCACAATCCCACAAACTGCCGGTGGCTTCCATTGTTAAAAGAAAAACTGCACAGGCAATAATGCATATCACCCATCCGGTAATATTGTTGATACGTTTGTAAGTCAGATTCATATGTAATTGGTTATAAGTCGGCAAATATATAGTAGTTTGTTGTTTACCTGTGTTAGCGAAATGTTTTTTATTATTATTTTGAGAGAACTTTGTTTTTGGCTGATGTTTTTACAATTCTTGCCAAAAATTGAGCACTTACCTTTGTCAAAATGAAGAAAGCGTTTCTACAATTACATATTGCGGTTTTTTTAGCAGGGTTCACAGCCATCTTAGGGAAATTGATCGGGTTAAATGAGGGAATATTGGTTTGGTACAGACTTTTGATAACTGTGCTAACACTCGGACTACTATTATTTTTTCGTAAAGAATTGGAGAAGATATCACCAAAAGATATGTTGAAAATAGCAGGTGTAGGAGCGATCGTGGGCATTCACTGGGTGCTGTTTTATGGGAGCGTAAAATATGCCAACGTATCTGTAGGCGTTGTTTGTCTTGCTGCCGCAGGATTTTTTACCTCTTTTTTTGAACCGCTTATTTTAAAACGAAAGATCAGCATAATAGAAGTGGCTTTGGGAGTGCTGACAATTATCGGCATCTACATTATTTTCGATTTTCACCCGCAATATAAAGTGGGTATCATTTTCGGGATATTGGCTACGGTCTGCAGTTCACTATTCCCCATCTTTAATAAAAAACTGGTCGAAGATTTTTCTCCAAGGGTATTGACCTTATACGAATTAAGTGGGGGATTGATAATACTGAGCATCTTAATGCCTTTTTACTTGGCACATTTCCCGGCAGCTTATTACCTGCCAACACCGTCAGATTGGGCCTGGTTGCTCGTATTGGCCTGGTTATGTACAGTTTTATGCTTTGATTTGCAACTAAATGCATTAAAAAAGATATCCGCTTTTACTGCCAGTCTTACTTATAATTTAGAGCCTATCTATGGGATAATCTTCGGATTTTTATTATTTCATGAGAACAAGCTGTTCAACTGGCATTTTTATTTGGGAGTAGGATTGATCCTTTTATCCATCATTTTTCAAATGATACGGGTATTTAGGGCAAATAGGCGGAAATTATCCACTATTTAAAATTATTCGTTACTAATTATCAATTATTAATTAATTAATCCTTACCTTCGCCGTCCTAAAATTTTAGTACAAATGGCTAGAGTATGTCAGGTTACAGGTAAGAAGCCAATTACTGGTAACAAAGTATCGCATTCAAATATTAAGACAAAACGTCGTTTTTTGCCTAACCTGCAAACAAAGCGTTATTTCTTGGCTGAAGAAGACAAATGGGTAACCTTAAAAGTTTCTTCAGAGGCAATTCGCACCATTAATAAAAATGGTTTGTATTCAGTTGTAAAGCAATTGCGTGCAGAAGGCGTAAAATTATAAAAGCACTTATCTCGTTGCAAGGCGGGAAGTAATTAATAAAAACAAGCAACAATGGCAAAGAAAGGCAACAGGGTTCAGGTTATTTTAGAATGTACAGAGCATAAAGCTAGCGGTAAAGCTGGTACAAGCCGTTACATCACTAAAAAGAACAAAAAGAACTCACCTGAACGTTTGGAGTTGAAAAAATTCAACCCGATCCTGAAAAAAGTAACTGTTCACAAAGAAATTAAATAAATCAATCGGTTTGTAAATACGTCTATTTGATAATGTACTCATTAGCAAATTGTCAAATTATCAAATCATCAAATTAAGTAGTCATGGCAAAAGCAGTTTCAAAAAACTCGAAAATTAAAGATAGTAAGGCCGCCGCAGATGCAAAGAACTGGACAAAAGTGATCCGCGCTGTACGTAGCCCTAAATCAGGCGCTTATACTTTTAAGGAAGCGATCATTCACAAAGACAAGGTTAAAGATTACTTAGCTAATTAATTTTTAGTATAAGTGAATAATAATGTTAAAGCTGTTCTGATTTATTTCGGAACGGCTTTCTTAATTTTAAAATAGTTCAGTAGTACAAATGGGAATCTTCGATAAACTCTTCGGCAAAAAAGAACAACAGGAAAGCCTTGAACAAGGCTTGCAAAAAACGCGTGAAGGCTTTTTAGGAAAAATAACCAAGGCCATCGCAGGCAAAAGTACAGTTGATGAAGAAGTACTCGATAACATTGAAGATGCATTGGTAAGTGCCGATGTTGGTATTCAAACCACTGTACAGATAATTGAGCAGATAGAAAAAAGAGTAGCGAAAGATAAGTACCTCAATACAGCGGAATTAAATTCGATCCTCAAAGAAGAGATACAAAATGTTTTAATAACTGCTCCGCAGGACAGCAGCTATGAAAATTACGAACTGCCCGCAGGGCACAAGCCGCACGTGATATTAGTAGTTGGAGTAAACGGTGTAGGTAAAACAACCACCATCGGAAAACTGGCACATAACTTTTCTAAAGCAGGCAAAAGTGTTTTGTTAGGTGCTGGAGATACATTCCGCGCAGCAGCCGTTGATCAGTTAACGATCTGGAGTGAACGCGCCAATGTGCCGATCGTGAAAAAAGAAATGGGCAGCGATCCTGCTTCAGTAGCATTTGATACTGTAACAAGTGGGTTGGCAAAAAATGTAGATGTGATTTTAATTGATACGGCAGGAAGATTACACAACAAAGCTTACCTGATGGATGAGCTGACAAAAATTAAAAGGGTCATTCAAAAAGTAATACCGGATGCACCGCATGAAGTGATGTTAGTGCTGGATGGAAGTACCGGACAAAACGCTTTGGAACAAGCAAAGCACTTTACCGCCGCAACAGATGTTACGGCTTTAACGATAACAAAATTAGATGGTACCGCAAAAGGCGGGGTTGTATTAGCGATCGCTAATCAATTTAAAATACCGGTAAAATTTATTGGTGTGGGGGAAAAAGCAGAAGACCTATTGGTGTTCAATAAAAAAGATTTTGTAGAAGGCTTATTTAATTTGGGAGAAAAACAATAGCTGTAAAGCTGATCGATACGAAATTAAAAAGCCCCTAAGACTAGGGGCTTCTCTTTACCAAAACTAACTATTATGAGAAATTGTATTTGCTTACAATTGTTATGTAAAATTCGTACTTGTTAGTGTTGGTTGCTGTTAAAGAAAAACGAAAGCGGGTTAATAACACGTTAAAAAAATGGATCAAATTATTATTATTAAAATATCATTATGATAAAGGTTGGAGAGTATAATACGCTGAAAGTGTTACGTGCCGTTGATTTTGGACTTTACTTAGATGATGGTGCAGAAGGTATTTTGTTGCCAAAACGTTTTGTGCCGGCAGGGGCAAAAATTGGGGATGACCTAAAAGTATTTTTATACCATGATGGCGAAGACAGGTTGATCGCTACAACACAAGAACCAAAAGGTGTGTTGGGAGATATTGTAAGGTTGAAAGCAATCAGCGTTACATCACATGGTGCTTTTTTAGATAATGGTTTGATGAAGGATATTTTTGTACCTAAATCAAAACAATTAATAGGTATGCATCCTAACGGAGAATACCTGGTAAAAATATATTTAGATGAACAAACGGGCCGAATGGCGGCTACAGAAAAATTAGGATCTTTCTTTAACAATGATGATCTGACTGTAAAAGAATTAGAAGTAGTTGATCTGATCGTTTATCGTAAAAGTGATATCGGCTATGTATGTATCATCAATAACAAACATACAGGCGTTTTACATTTTAACGAAATTTACCGCAACATACAAGTAGGCGATAAATTCAAAGGCTTTATTAAAAAGATATATCCTACCGAAAATAAAATTGATGTATCCGCAGGAACACCCGGTTATCAAAGAGTTGAAGGCGAGTCAGAAAAAATACTTCGTTTATTGCAAGAGAACAACGGTTACCTGCCATACAATGATAAAAGTGCCCCGGAAGATATTTACAGCTTTTTTGAAATGAGTAAAAAGTCTTTTAAAATGGCAGTAGGTAATTTATACAGAGAGAAAAAAATTACATTAGAACAAACGGGCATTAAGATTGTTGAATAAGAAATAAGAGAATAAAAAATAAGGAATAAGAAAGTTGAAAATCAATTTCAAAATAAGCAACTCATTCGATAGCTATCGGATCAATGGTTCAGACAGACAAAAAGTCTCTAAACCAATATCCTGAATTCTTGATCGTCCTAAGTTGGGTCTCAAAATCAACATGTATCAAACCAAAACGCGCATTGAAGCCTTCGGTCCATTCGAAATTGTCCATTAATGTCCAGGCAAAATATCCTTTAATATTTACGCCTTCATTTTTTGCTTTCAATACAGCCTGTAAATGTTGTTGAAAATAATCAATGCGTTCCACATCATTTACAACGCCACTTTTTAATTCATCTTTAAAGAAAGCGCCGTTCTCTGTAATAATAATTTCTTTTATACCTTCATACTGCCACATCTTTTTAATGATGTTATAAAAACTATCGGCTTTAATTTCCCAACCCATATCCGTCCGGGGAACTTTTCTTGTGGTGGGTTTAACTTCAGAAGCATTTACGATCGGCACTAAATTATTATGCTTGATCGTTACAGGGAAATAATATTGCAAGCCAATAAAATCAAAATCAAATTGCAGTCGCTTTGTATATTTCCAGGCTTTGTTTTCCATGTGTAGTTTCTCCAAAAAATTAAAGGAGTCTTCTGTCGGATATCCTTTACCGAGAGTCGGTTCTATAAATAACCTGTTCATTAAAATATCTACCCGGTTTGCGGCTTCAATGTCTTTTTGTTTATCCGAAAAAGGAATTATTTCCGAGCAGGAAAATGTAGTGCCAATATAAGCTTGAGGAACTTTAGTGCGAATGATCTGTGCACCTTCTGCTTGAGCCAATGCCACATGATGTATAACAGGTAAAAAATTACTTAGGCCTGTTTTACCGGGTGCGTGGCTTCCAAGCATATAGCCTAAGGAAGTGAAACCAAAAGGCTCGTTGAGAATGATCCAGTTTTTTACTCTGTCACCATAGGCTTCAGCACATACAGTAACAAACTTATTGAACCATTTGTTTACATAATAATTTGTCCACCCGCCTTTTTTTTCTAACTCATGGGGAAGGTCCCAATGATACAAGGTGATATAAGGCGTAATACCAAGCTTGATACATTCATCAATTACGCGATGGTAAAAGTTGATGCCATCTTTGTTTACACTACCTGTTCCGTCAGGTAATATTCTTGCCCATGAAATAGAAAATCTAAAAACGGTAAAGCCTAATGCTTTAACAAGTAATAGATCATCTTTATACCGATGGTAAAAATCGCAGGCGATGGTTGGCTTATGGCCATCCTTTACTTTGCTGCCGCTTTTTGCAAATGCATCCCAGATTGATACGCCTTTGCCGTCAATGTTATGCGCACCTTCATTTTGAGCCGCTGCTATAGCAACACCCCATTTAAAATCTTTACCAAAATCTTTTGCCGAAATAATATTTTCTACTCCCAATTAATATAAATTATCCTGTTGCAAAATTGACATTAACTGCGTCTACTCAATATTATGATTAGGTTAAGTTTGGCATTCATTACAACATGAGCAAAAAACACGGGGTTAAAAAAAGGTGTTTTCACGGGTACCTGTTTTTAAGCAATGCAATTATCTTAGCAATTCACAAAAATAAAACGACATGGCTGCTGCAAAAAAAACATCAAAAAATAATAATTCTTTAGGCGGGCATGTGGAATTGACAGGTAGTGAAAGACCAATGCTGATGTATAAAGCGGGCGGTCTAACAGATGCACACGAAATTATAAGTGTAACTATCCGTGTTCGCAGAAAAAGATCAATTGAAGCAGCTGTAAAAGCCGGTAAAATTATAGATCATGATACCTATGAAAAATTATACGGAACGGCTTCGGAAGATTTTGATGCAATAGAAGCATTTGCACAGCAATACCATTTAACCATTGTAGAAAGAATTGCCCCAAGAAGAACGGTAGTGGTAACTGGAACAATCAGTGATTTTGAAGCAGCCTTTCAGGTTCACTTGTCAAACTATATCAATGATGACGGCACTATATTTAGAAGCAGGGTAGGCACTATTCATATTCCGGCAAATCTTGAAGGAATAATTGAAGGGGTGTTTGGGTTAAGTAATCAGCCACATGCAACACCTAAATCTCAAAGACTACACAAAGACGGAATGTTCGTTTCTCATGCAGCTGCCGCAGGTAGTTTTACACCTGATCAGTTAGCAAAAATATATGGATTCCCTATCGGTGTAAACGGACAGGGTCAATGCATCGGCATAATAGAATTAGGTGGTGGATATAGAAATGTGGATATCCAAAATTATTTCAAAAGTCTTGGTATCACTCCTCCGACAATAAAAGCACAGTCTGTTGACGGAGGACTAAATAAACCAACCAATGCCAATAGCGACGATGGAGAAGTGATGTTAGATATTGAAGTTGCAGGTGCTGTTGCTCCGGGAGCAAACCAGGTCGTATACTTTGCGGGTAATACCGATAAGGGATTTATCGATGCTGTTACCACAGCCATTCATGATAAGGTTAACAATCCTTCTGTTATTTCGATAAGCTGGGGTTCCGCAGAAGCTAACTGGACAAAGCAGGCACTCACTTCTTTTAACGAAGCTTTTAAAGCAGCAGCACTTTTAGGAGTAACTGTTTGCATCGCTTCGGGAGATCAGGGATCAAGCGATAGTTTGACAGATGGAAAAGTGCATGTCGATTTTCCGGCATCTAGCCCTTACGTATTGGCTTGTGGCGGTACAAAATTAATTACCAAAGCAAATAAAGTAAGCAAGGAAACTGTCTGGAACGAAGGCACAACATCTGCCGGAGGCGGAGGCGTAAGCGAAAATTTCCCGGTACCTGATTATCAGAAGAAAACTACGATACCAGTTTCTGCCAGTACCAAATTTAAAGGCAGAGGTGTGCCTGATGTAGCTGCGAACGCTGATCCGGCAACAGGTTACCAGGTATTAGTAGATGGACAAAAATTAGTGTTCGGAGGGACAAGCGCTGTGGCGCCTTTGATGGCAGGGTTGATCGCTTTACTAAATCAAAAAAATAAAAAACGCGCAGGTTTTGTAAACCCACGTTTATACGCAACACCGCAAAAATTTTGCAGAGATATTACAGAAGGCAACAACATTACTACATCAACTAAACTTGGCTATACAGCGGCCGAAGGTTGGGATGCATGTACCGGTTGGGGAGTTATGAATATCATTTAAATAATGCCTATGAAAACAAAAAACTACTACTAACCAATCACATGGTCAGGCAGATCTTCTGGCTGACCATTTTTATTTTTTAATTCCGACTTGAAGATTCAAGCCTCATTATCGCTGCACTATTGTGTATTTTTTTGCCCATCGGCGTGGTAGAAAAAGTACCCTATTTATTCCTTTTCTCGGCACGCAATTTTCCATTATAATTTTCGTTAACAAGGGTGTATATATTAACTTTATTGTTAAATTATAAAAATAGTGTTTAAGCACAACAATATTAAGTATGAATACTTGTAAATCAATCGTTTATATTTATTTAAAAGATTTAATTTGTTTTTGAAAAACTATTATTTTACAAGCATCGTATATGATACAAAGAGCATCTAATTAAGGTTAGAAACTTCACTTTGGGATCTCTTTAAAAATACCCTGTTCTGGCTCGTATAACACAAACGTTTATAACACACATCTTTATAATAATTTCTCTAGAATATTTAGTTCTAGATTAAATGCTTTCTGTATGAAAACAAATCTATCATTGGTTGGAATAATATTCTACGTAACGCAACAAAGAAGTTCATTTGCCAAAAAAATATCACTGCTGATAATTTTCGCCTCCTGTCTACTTTCTACAAATAGTATAGCGCAAAGTATCTTTAATGCTTCTACAAATAATAATTTTAATGTGGCAGCGAACTGGACGCCAAGTGGTGTACCCAGTGGCTCAATTGCTTTTATAATTCCAACCGGCAAAACTTGTAACCTAGTTAGTGGGGATAATTATGCAGGTTCTGGTGCGATAACATTGGCAGGTACTTTTTCCGTACCTTCTGGTGCAATATTTACACCTACAGGTACTGTAACAATGAATACAAACGCAGCAATGCTTTCTGGCGGGGGTACAGTAACGATGACAGCCCTAACAATAAATTGTCCTGCAAGTACGAACGAAGTTTCAATAACTAATTCTTCTTCATCTGCTCCGATTACAATAACAGACAATGGAACATTAACCATAACCAAGGGGATGTTTAAAATTGGAACAGGCAATGTTCTGTTTGTATCTACGCTTGCTGGTCAACAAGGAGGTACTATTACTGTTGCTGGTGGTACTACAGGTAATTTTGCCAACTCTGCAGATGGCATATCAGGTGATTTGGATTCGTATGGAGGTACTGTTCAAATAAATGCAGGTAACGGAAATACTATTACTGTAAATGGCGCAGCTACTTTTTATAATTTACAAACGGCCGGAGCAAGCGCACTTACTTATGCCAGCAACATGACATTGAAATTTGCTAACACAGGCGTACGTATTAACGGTACATTATATGTTGCAGGAAGTAATTCCAATTCGTTTACTACAACTACAAACCCAGTCATTTGGGGTACAACTTCAACTTGGTATTATAATGGTGGCACGCAATGGAACGCTACTGCTTATGCAGAACTATGGTCAGTTTCAACTGGTACAGTTGGTGCAACAGCAGGCTATCCCAATAATATAACTTTAGTAAATATTGGTAATAACAGTATAACACAAACAGGTTTAGGAGGAGTGATAGCTGCGGGGGATGGAACAACAGTCGGCACTTTTAATTTGCCAGCCAATTTTTCTTGCGGAGGTATCAATATAAATACCGGTTCTACTATAAAAGCCGGCACAGGTAATTTAACTGTAAATGGTAATTGGTCAAGAACAGGAACCTTTACAAATAATTCTGGAACAGTTGTTTTTGGAGGATCAGGTCCAGATAGTATTAAAGTATCATCAGGTACAGAAAATTCATTTAATAATGTTACGATTAATGGGACATCTTCTTTAATTGTAAAATTGAGTAGTCCTGTATCACTTCCTTCTGCAGTGATATTTACATTAATATCAGGAGTTGTTGATGCTACTACGAATGCACTAAGTGTCACAAATACTTCCACTTCAGCTATTAGCGGAACTGGTTCAAGCACAAATATGATCAATGGGCAAGTAAAATGGACATTGGCAGGCAGTGCAGCTTCTTATACTTTTCCAATAGGTTCGGGAATAACATATCTACCTTTCAAATTAAGTTCAACAAACACAACTGGTGGCAATGTGGCAACAGTACAGGCTTTTACGGGGGCTCCTGCCGGAGGTAGTGGCCTTGTAAGTGGTAGTACCACAGAATACTGGTCTTTAAGCACATCTTCAAATTTAACACCTACAGGATCGACTATTTCAGTAACAAGGCCTTCAGCAATTGCAGCAGGAAGTGTGATCGGTAAAAGCTCCACATTAGGTGGAACGTATACTTCTATCGGAGGTACTGTTTCAGGTACCGGACCTGCCAGCATTAATGGATCGAATGATATTGGTACAACATCGCCATGGTTTTTTGTAATAGGATCAGTAGCAAGTCCTGTAGTAGCCATAGCAACTAATGGAACTCAAAGTGCAGGAAGTCCTGCTATAAACACTGCTAAAAATATTATTTATAGTTTTACTGCAGCACCAACCACTGCAAATGCTACGCTTACAGGTTTTAATTTTACAACTATAGGTACTATAACCAGTACAGATATTTCTAAATATCAGTTATGGTATAATCCTGGCGTAAATAATTTTACTGATGTCGGAACTGTTGCTATAGGCTCGGTTTCTGGTATTGGTAATGCAACAACTACTGCGTTCGGATCATTTGTTTCTAAAACTATAAACAACGGAACCACGGGTTATTTCTGGATAACCGTTGATGTATCAACCAGTGCGGTTGCGGGTCATACGGTAACAGTTAGTGCGCTGAATAGCGGAGGGTCAAATTTTACTATTGCATCTGCTACTTACACAGCCGGTACAATTACAGCAGGCGGATTACAAACAATAAGCTGTACCCCACCAGCACCTACAAGTCCGGCGGCGGCTGCTACAAATATTTGTACTGGTAATGCAGCTACAATTACATTTACAGCGAGTGGCCTTGCATCAGGAATATATACTGTTACTTATAATGTAAGTGCTCCAAATGCATCAACAGGTAATACTGTTTCGATGAGTTTTAGTAGTGGTACAGGTACTTTCTCAACACCTGTATTAAATTCGGCAGGCAGCAATACGGTTACTATAACTTCAATAGCATTATCAGCTACGCCTGGATGTACTGTTACTCTAAGTACAGTTACGTCGGCTTTTACAACCATAACAGCACCTATATTTTCAATTAGTCCTACAGGTTCAGGCACTGTTTGTGTTGGTGGTACAGGCACTGTATTAACTGTAACTGTAACAGGTAGCGGCATTACTCAATATCAATGGTTCAGTAACATCAGCCCGGTTAATAGCGGAGGTACAGTAGTAGCAACTCATTCATCATCATCAAATTCCGATACTTATACAACATCTACTGCTTCTGCAAGTGCATTATATTATTATTGTACAGTAACTACCAGTGCGGGTTCTTGTAATACAGCTATCAGCTCCGTTTCGGGATTATTTACTGTAACTGCAGCACCGACAGCTAATGCAGGAAATCCTTTAGCAGGAATATGTCAAGGAAGCAGTGCAGTAACAATAGGAGGAGGAGCTTCTTCTACCGGCGGAACTTCAGCGGCCTGGTCGGACGGAGGAGTAGGTGGAACATTTGCTAATAATGCATTGGCAACAATAACAACAACAACGTGGGCTCCGCCGGCAGCATACACAGGAACAGTAATCTTTAAATTAACCACATCGGGTGGATGTTCGACCCCTACGGCTACAAAAACAATGGTTGTAAATGGACTCCCAGTTCTTTATAATCCTCCTGCTATTGGTAATTATTTACGATATGATTTTACCAGTGGAAGCCCTCTAGTTAATCAGGGTAATATGGGAGGGGCTGCTGTTCCAAGCAAGAGTAGTTCATCGGCTTTGCCTAGTCAGGTTGCTGATAGGTTTGGTAATGTGAACAGCGCTTATTTTCTTGATGGTATTACTAACGCATGGATAGTTAACACTACTTCAATGGCTCTTACCTATGTTCCAATGACAGAGGGGTTGTGGTTTAAAACAACAGTAGCAGGCGGAACGTTGCTTGGAGTAGATATTGATAATGCGGGTGCAGGTGCTAATCCTGATCATAATTTATATATGGATAATGCAGGAAAACTTGTATTTGATATATATAATGGTAGCGTTCACGTAGCTGTTACCAGTCCAAAAGCATATAATGATGGAACATGGCACCAGGTAATGGTTACTATAACAACAACAGCTCCCCAGACTATAACGCTATATGTTGATGGAGCAAGTGTTGCTTCAACTTCAACTACATTCACTCTTATATCTGCTTCACCACGTTTTTTATTAGCAGGGGTTAATAATTTAACCTTTTCTCTGGGGGATAATCCTACCAACTGGGTGTTTAACGGAGATGTAGATGACGAAGTACTTTATAGTGGTACAACCTTAACTGCAGCTCAAGTAGCAAGTACATATGGCCTACCTTTTATAACAGCTACTAGCTCTTGCAGTAGTGGCACAGTTGTAACGTTAAGTTCATACTTATTAACAACTGGTACTTATACAGTCACTTACAATGTAAGCGGTACTAATACGGTAAGTTCTACTACGGCAACAATGAGTTTTACGGCAGGCAGCCCGGGAACAGGCACTTTTACTACAGCTAATTTACCAAATGTGGGTAGTAGCAATGTAGTGAATGTTACGGCACTTTCTTTTTCATCTGGTTCATGCAATACAACTTTTAGTGTAAATACTCCAAATTTTACAACCACAGCAAATAATACATGGCTCGGCAATACCACCAATTGGAATGATATTACAAATTGGTGCAGAGGTAGTGTTCCGACAGCTACAACCAATGTAATATTACCAAATGGGCTAACCAAGTATCCGCTATTGGGTACTGCTGGTCTAAGTACAACAGGATATGCAAATAACATTAGTATAGGAACTACTGGTACAGGAGCTGCGGCATCGCTTACAATAGGGACAGGCGGCTCATTAAGTATTTACGGGGCTATAACTAATAGTGGTGGAACATTTGATGCAACAGCTGGTACCATAGTAATGGGAGGTGCGGCTGCTCAAAGTATTAGTGGCGCTAACTTTGTCAGTCAAACAATTTATAATTTAATGGATAGTACTACTTCAGGTGGATTATCTATAGATTCAATAAGTATAATCGGAGAATTAGGATTCCCTTATTCAGGAATATCTTCACTTTCTATTAGCAAAAATGTAGTGTTGATTTCAAATGCATTAACTACGGCATGGATTGGTCCAATAACAGAAGTTAGCGGCGCGCCACAAGCAACCATAACTGGAAAAGTAATTATACAGCGCTATTTCCCAAGTCATAGAAGATGGCGTTTAATATCCGCACCTGTAACAGCGACTAGTGCGCAAACGATCAATGCCGCATGGCAGGAAGGTGTTGTTAGTACTACATCTCCATTATCAAATCCAAATCCATTACCTGGGTATGGCACACATATTACGGGGCCTAGCTACTATACTTTTGTGCTAGGTTTAGGATATGATCAATCTCCAACAAATGGGGCATCAATAGCATATGTGCATGATACATCATCATGGTTCAGCTTGCCAAATACTAATGTAACCAAAGTAACCGATTACCAAGGATACATGATATTTGTTCGGGGTTCCAGAAGTTATAATATTAGTACTACGACACAAACTACGCTTGCAACACCTGCAACGTTACGTACCACGGGGACTTTAAAAACCGGGCCTCAAACTGTGACAGTTGCTGCAGGGCCTAATGTAATAGGAAATCCTTACGCGTCAACGATTAATTTTAATTCTATATACAATAGATCTACAGCAGCTTTAGGTGCTAATCCCGCTGCTAATAATACTTTTTATTTATGGGATCCTAATATTGCATCCACGGCAAATTCGTCTGCCAATGGTACAGGAGGCTGGGTTGTATTAACAAGTGCTAATGATGGTACCGGTAATTATTTACCTGTGCCTGATCCAAGGGCTGTAAGTCCATTTGATGTTAACGGCGATATACAATCAGGAGCTGCATTTATTGTACATGCCCTCAGTGCGGGCTCCTTACTAATGGATGAATCCGATAAAGTTTCTCCTGCGGCTACTAATAATCATCTCTATTTATTCAGACCAACGGTAAATACAACACCTGTAGCGATGCTAAGAACAACACTATATGCTAGAGCGGCAGATACAATAAGTTATGTTGCTGATGGTGTATTAAACATGTTTGACAATAGTTTCAGTAATGATGTAGATTGGAATAAGGATATTCAAAAACAAGCCAACTTAAATGAACAATGTGCGATCTCGAAAAGCGGCCATCTATTAGCGGTCCAAAGAAGATCCCCTGTTAATCCAGGCGACACAATTTTTCTTCGGTTGGCTCATCTGGTTCAGCAGCCTTACCGCTTTGCTTTTGAAGCTACCAGTTTTACCCGTACTGATATCAACGCTTATCTGATAGATACATTTATGCATACCAACACACAGATATTGTTGGGAGATAGTACAACAAATATCGATTTTACTGTGACCGCGAGCACGGGTTCTGCCGCTCCGGGGCGGTTTGCTATTACATTTAGACCTGCACCAGGAAAAGCTACATACACTGCATTAACAGCTGCTCAACAGGTTAAAAAAGTACTGGTACAATGGACAGTAAGTCCACAGCTTAATGTGCTAGAATATATAGTTGAAAGATCGGTAGATGGGATTAATTTTTATCCCGTAGATACTACAATCGCCACATCCCCGAGCAGCGCTAATAACGTATATGATTGGGTAGATGTAAATTCTGTTACGGGAGTAAACTATTATCGAATTCATAATGTTAATACTGACGGAGGGTCTCAGGAAAGTAATACTGTCAACGTTGCTATAGGTAAAGGTATTATTTCAGGGGTGGCGGTTTATCCAAATCCTGTAACAAACGGGGTAATTAACCTGCAAATGAACAATGTTCCTGCGGGAAATTATGAGATAAATGTTATTGATGTAACAGGTCATATCATAGTAACGGAGGTTATCGATCATGCGGCAAATAGTGAAACTAAGAACATATTTTTAAACAAAGAAGCGGGAAAAGGAATCTACATATTGGAGGTGGAATTCCCGGATAATACGCAAACAAAAATTAAATTTGTAAATCAATAATTCCATACTAACTTTAAAAAAATAACCGGATGAAGAAGTGTCGAAAAACAATCGCAATTTTTAGCGTTTTGTTCATATTATTTACTGTTTTACCTAACTTAACCATAAAAGCACAATCTGTTGGTGAGGGCGATCCTGATGCAGATGTGCCTATTGATGGAGGGATCAGTTTATTGATAGCAGCTGGTGTAGGTTATGGCATCAAAAAAAACAAGGAAAGAAAGAATAATAACAAAGACATTGAAATGTAATACTTTACATTTTTCCATATTACAAATCGGGGATATTTACTATCCCCGATTTGTATTAAAAAGATTAAGTCATATCAAGCAAAAATTGTTGCTTGTTTAATTTTTTTTAACGAATTTCGATGCTCTTCTATCAAAATAGATAACATTTTACTCTAACATTGATTTAATGGAGTTTTGTCTTTATATAGATGATTATAGTAATATTTTTTTAAATCATGCTTAAATCAGTTTTCACTAATGAGTAATAGTATGCAGTATTGCAGATTTTCAATGTTCAGAAATCTTTTTTATTCCTTAATTGTTATTGTGTTTGCGCTGTGTCTTTTCTCCTCATGCAGAATTGTTAAGCCTACTGCATATTTTCAGACACTGTATAAGGATACGGCCATCAATCAATTTGTAACTAAAGATTTGGAATCAAAGATTGTAAAAAATGATGTATTGGCAATTAGTGTCTCGAGTTTGAATAAAACAGAAGATGAGTATTACAATAGTTCTTCTTTATCAACGTCCTCTTTTTCAGGGAGTACCTCATCTGTTGCATCGGGTAGTGTTTCTCGTGGAGAAGGATATACCGTTGACCTTGATGGAAATATCCAAATACATAATTTAGGTAAGATACATGTTGAGGGAATGACAAGAAAAGAATTAAAAGACACACTTGAAACCAGTTTACAGCCTTATCTAAAAGATCCTATTATCACAGTTAATTTTTCAAACAGACGAATTACAGTTCTGGGAGAAGTATTAAAACCTCAGGTACTTCAGCTACAGGAAGAAAGAATGTCATTACTTGATGTCTTGGCGGTAAGCGGAGATGTAACACCGAATGCATTGAAAAGCGATATCCTTTTAATAAGAACAACTCCTAAAGGCAAAACATTCAAGCATATGAATTTGGAGAATGCATCTCTATTTAAAGATTCCAGTTGGTACTATTTGCAATCAGGAGATATAGTGTATGTTAAACCAAATATTGAAAAATTACTTTATCAAGACCGTCTAACACGTATTCAATTGGGTCTATCAATTACCTCAATAGCATTATCAATAATCATAATTATTATACAGTTTTCTCGTTAAAAGGCATTTACTATGATGAATGAACACAACATTAAAAGTAATGACAAAAGCGAGACAAGCTTTTTTGTACAGCTATTACAAAATTATTTACCGTACTGGCCGCTATTTGCATTAAGTATTCCTGTTTGCTTATTTTTTGCTTATGTAAATTTCAGGGCTCAGGCACCTGTCTATGTTGCTACTGCAAAAATCTTGATCAAAGATCCTAACAAAGGGAACGATACAAAAGTCCTTGATGCACTTAATATTTTTGGAGAAAAAAAGATCGTTGAAAATGAGCTGATCGTATTAAGGTCTTCCATATTAATCCAAGAAGTTGTTTCTGAACTTGATCTTTATACAAACGTATATAATGAAGGAAACGTAAGGAAAGAAGAATTGTATGCAGAGAATTCTCCGATCAAATTTATTGCTCTCGACAAAGATAATATTGGCGGCTTTGGTAAAATGTATTTTACAATAGATTGGGATAAGCAAATCGTTTCAATTAATAATACCAATGTTCCTTTTGATTCTACGGTACTCTTAGGCAATGCATTTTATCGGCTGGAGATAAATCAATATTACAATCGAAATGTCTCCAATAAAAAATATTTTGTAGTAGGATCTTCTATTGCCGGTGCTGCTGGAGCTATCATAGGTAGATTGAAGACCATTCCAGTTTCAAGTGCGTCAACAGTTATCGAAGTACAGCTTCAAACCGAAGTGCCGGAAAAAGCAACTGATGTTCTGGCTAAATTATTCGACATCTATGAGAGAAATCAGATCGATGAAAAAAATGAGACAGCTAAAAAAACACTTGATTTTATTGATGGCCGATTATTGCTTGTTACATCGCAATTAGACAGTGTTGAAAATAATATCCAATCCTACAAATCTAAAAATTCTTTAACTGATAATATCTCAGAGCAGGCTAAGGAATATCTTTCAAGAGCTACCTCATTCGGTGAAAGAAGTAGCGCAGTTGGAATTCAACTCGATGTATTAGAACAAATTAAAAATTATGTAACCGATAAAGGTTCTAAACCCGGAACAGTGCCTTCTTTGTTATTGAACCAGGATCCATTATTGGATAAATTATTGGATGAATTATATGAAGCAGAATTTACATTAAATCAAGCTAAAGCCATTACAGGAGAAAAAAGCAACGCTATTGTATTAGGTCAAGCAAAGATCAATCGTATAAAAGGAGATATACTAGAGAACATAGCGAATATAAGACACAACTTGCTAATCGAAAAACAAGATATTGACGCTCAATTAAATCTTAATCAGTCGCTCTTAAACGGACTTCCTGAAAAGGAAAAAGGTTTATTAGAGATCAGCAGACAACAAGCTGTAAAAAATGGTATATATCTATACTTATTACAAAAGAGAGAAGAAACAGCACTTGCATATGCTTCTGCTGTAGCGGATCTAAAAATAGTGGATAATCCAAGTATAATTGGTCCGGTAAGTCCGATCGCCCAGAATTTTTATATAATGGGATTGATTATAGGATTGTTAATATCTGTTGGCGTCATCTTGATAAAAGAACAATTTAATACCAAAGTATTATTTAGAGATGAAGTACAAGGGAAAACCATTATCCCATTTGCAGGAGAAATTATTCAGGCAACAACAAAAAATCCTATTGTTATTTATGAAGGAAGAAAAAGTGTTATTGCCGAACAGTTCAGATCCTTGAGAACTAACTTAAGTTATTTGGGTTTGGACGATCAGCACAAAACAATAATGATCACTTCCTGTATTCCCGGTGAAGGAAAAAGCTTTGTTGCCATTAACCTAGCAATTAGTTTTACACTGACCGGCAAAAAAGTAGCCCTAATGGAAGTGGATCTGCGCAGGCCTAAACTAAGTAAGCTGCTGTTAGTAAATAAAGATGTAGGTATTACAAATTACATAGTAAAAAAAGCTACTCTTCAGGAAATAATCAAGGAAACAAGTATCCCTAATTTGTTCGTAGTATCTGCGGGAACGATACCGCCTAACCCAACCGAATTGATCATTAGGCCGGAATTTAAACAAATGATGAATGAAATAAAGCCGCTGTTTGATATTTTGATTATAGATACCGCACCGATTGGTCCTGTTACAGATGCCTTATTGTTGAAAGATTATGCTGATACAACTTTATTTGTGATCCGCCATGATCGTACACCTAAAATAATGCTGAATGTAATTAACGATTACCATGCTGAAAAGAAGTTCAACAATATGTCGTTCATTTTTAACGGGGTTAAAAAACGCGGTGTGTTAGTTGATAGCCTTGGTAAAACATATGGGTCTGGATATGGATATGGATATGGATACGGATATGGTTACGGATATGGGTATGATACAAAAGAAGAAAAAGTACCACTTTTCAAACGTATTGTTAAAGCAGTAAAAGAGCTTTTTAAAAAATAAGTAAAGGTTTTAATTAATGATCATTAATAGTCACTTTGGTTAAAACATGTAACTGAGGGTTAGCGAAGCTGTGCAATGTCTAAAAACAATTTATATTGGTTCGCTGTTTATACCCGGCCACGCTGGGAAAAAAAAGTAGTAAAATTATTAGAAGAAAAAGGGATCGAAAATTATTGTCCGCTAAATAAAGTGGTCAAACAATGGAGCGATCGTAAAAAAGTGGTTCTTGAGCCAATTTTTAAATCTTATGTCTTTGTAAGAATTAGCGAAGACGATAAATGGAGCTTAAAAAAAATTAACGGCATTCTTAATTTTGTTTATTGGTTGGGTAAACCTGCACATATTAGAGATGAGGAAATAAACAGCATTAAAAAATTCTTAAACGAATTTTCTGAGGTAGCAGTAGAACAGGAATTGCAGGTGAATTCAAAAGTAAGGATCAAACAGGGTGTATTGATGAATTATCAGGGAATATTGTTAGAAATATCTGGTAACAGGGCAAAAATAAAAATAGAAAGCATGGGACTACAATTAAGCGCCCATTTCGACAAAAAAAATATAGAGCGTTTGCCGGGTTCCTAAACCTTTTCAGCAAAGCTTATTGCCCCCATATCCCACAACTATCTAATTAATTGCAATCACTGATGAATAAGGAGGATAAAGTTTACGTTGCAGGCCATAGAGGTTTAGTTGGCAGTGCGATCGTTAGGCTCTTAGAAGAAAAAGGGTTTAAAAATATTATTACTAGAACATCTTTAGAATTAGATCTAAGAGACCAGTATTTAGTAAGGAGGTTTTTCGAAAAAGAAAAACCTCAATACGTTTTTATGGCCGCGGCAAAAGTTGGCGGCATTTGGGCCAATAAAACATATCCCGCGGAATTTATTTATGACAATATCACTTTACAGAATAATATTATTAATGAATCTTATCGTAGTGGAGTAACAAAATTATTGTTTTTAGGCAGTAGCTGCATCTATCCTAAAAATGCGCAGCAGCCAATTAAAGAAGAATATCTTTTATCAGGATATTTGGAACCTACGAATGAAGCATACGCTATTGCGAAAATTGCAGGTATAGAAATGTGTCAATCATATCACAAACAATACGGTTGTAGATTTATAAGTGTTATGCCAACAAATTTGTATGGTCCGGGTGATAACTATGATCTCCAAAATTCTCATGTATTGCCTGCATTGATCAGGAAATTTCATCAGGCAAAAATAAATGGAGAAGCTACTGTAACAGTTTGGGGTACCGGTACGCCACTCCGTGAATTCTTGCATGCAAATGATGTTGCATCCGCATGTCTCTTTTTAATGGAAAAATATGAATCTCCTGAAATAATTAATATAGGAGTTGGTAAAGATCATAGCATTAAAGAGATGGCATTACTGATAAAAAAAGTAACAGGCTTTACCGGTGAACTGGTCTTTGATAGCACTAAACCCGATGGAACACTTCGTAAATTATTGAGCGTTGATAAAATAAATGCTTTAGGCTGGCATGCAAGTATTGGCCTGGAAGAAGGTATACAGCATACCTATGAAGATTTTGTAAATAAATATGATGAGTATACTACTCCAAAAAAAGACAAAGTAGTTGGTGTTAAGAATTAGTAATGTGTAGAATCGCAGGAGTAATTAACAGATCCATATCCACAGCTTCTATTGAAGTAATGGTAAAGGAGATGTGCCAATTACTTAAACATGGCGGACCTGATGGTGAGGGAATATATTGCAACGAGAGCAACAATTTTGTATTGGGCCACCGCAGGTTATCTCTGATCGATCTGTCTTCTAATGGGCATCAGCCAATGCCCTATGCTAATAACAGGTATTTTATAAGTTACAACGGAGAGTTGTATAATTATCTTGAATTAAAAGAAGAGCTTAAAAAAGCCGGCTGTACTTTTAACAGTGAAAGTGATACGGAAGTAATCTTAGCGGCTTTTGCTGAGTGGGGTACAAGATCTTTTGCCCGCTTTAACGGTATGTTCGCTTTCGCTTTATATGATGATACTTCCAATGAGGTATTTCTTGTAAGAGATGGTATAGGCATGAAGCCACTTTATTATGCTCACACAACTGAAGGCTTGGCATTTGCATCAGAGATCAAAGCATTTAAAGTAATACCTTATCTGCAAGAAAAAAATAATAATGCCTCAGTTTACTTAATGGCCTATGGTCATTTACCTGAACCTATAACTACACTAAAAGAAGTAAAGCCTCTCGAAAAAGGTACCTGGTTAAAGTACCACATTCCATCCGCATCCATTGAAAAACATGTATTTAAGCAATTTGGTTATTTTGAAAAAATAGATGATAGAAAAGAAGCGATCGACTATATAAAAAGCAGTTTAGATGCTGCAGTACAAAGGCATCTTTTATCAGATGCACCCATCGGTGTGTTTTTGAGCGGCGGCCTTGATTCAAGCATTGTTACTTTATTAGCCAATAAAACGCATGCCGATTTAAAAACTGTTTCTATTTTTTTTAAAGAGAAGAATTATTCTGAAAAACAATACCAGGATATATTACAAAAAGGTACATCTTTTACACAGCATCAACATTTAGTAACAGCAGATGATTTTCACGATTACCTGCCGGCTATCATGGGCGATATGGATCTTCCTTCTTGCGATGGTATCAATACCTGGTTCATAAGTAAATACGCTAAAGAGAATGGATTAAAAGCAATGCTATCTGCTGTTGGCGGTGATGAGTTATATGGAGGGTATCCTTCTTTTGATAGAATGAGAACAGCTTTGATCTTAAAAGAATTGCCTAATAAAATATTGAGGGCCGGAACAAATTTCTCTTCTAAAAAAATACGAAGAATGTCTTATCTTAGTATTGATGGTATCGTTGGTAGATATCTTTTTTTACGCGGACAATTTGTTCCTTCCGAAATAGCAAAATACCTCGGTGCGGATGAAGCGGAAATATGGAGAATATTAGAAGAAGAGCCGCTGATAAAAAATATTGATTACTTAACCACAGGTAACCAGGCAAGTTGGATGGAATGTAATTTATACATGCAAAATCAACTGCTAAGAGATGCAGATGTTATGAGTATGGCGCACGGGGTAGAGATAAGACTTCCTTTTTTAGATGCGCTTTTTGTAAATCTTTCGCTTCAAATAAGTTCAGCGCTCAAATATAAAGGCGACAAGAGAAAGCAATTATTAATCGATTCCTTTAAAGATATTTTGCCTGCGCCGATATGGAACAGGCCTAAAATGGGTTTTGCATTTCCGTTTAAAGAATGGTTAGGAGATGACAGGTATGTGAAAAGCAAAAACGGTAAATACATGGGAGAATATTTATCCAAAATGAGATCGGGAGATATCCACTGGTCACAATTTCTAACTTTGTTATTAATTGAAAAATAACTTTGATATAATTTAAAAATTATGCAGCGATGTTATTTTTAACCTTAAAAATTTTTTCAGCTACCGGAGGTATCGAAAAGGTAAACCGTATAGCTGGTAAGGCCTTGTATGAAATGGAAATAGAATCCGGTAAAAACGATTTTAAATTGTATTGCCTGTATGATAGTGATGATGATATCATTGCCAATAAATATTTTCCGGATCGTTTTTTTAAGGGATTTAATAAGCATAAGGTAAAGTTCGTTTATGAAAGCATACAAGCTGGTATAAAAACAGATGTTGTTGTATTATCACATATCAATCTATTAGTTGTAGGTTTTTTTATAAAGATCATTTCTCCTAAAACAAAACTGGTATTGATTGCGCATGGAATAGAAGTATGGAAGGCTTTTCCTGCCTGGAAAAAATATGCATTAAGAAAAATGGACCTTATATTGCCTGTAAGTCAGTTTACTAAGGATAGCATGATACGATTGAATAAATTTCAGGATGACCAATTCGAAGTATTGAACAATTGCCTCGATCCTTATTTACCTGCGCCGTTACATGAAGGCAAGGATAGGAATTTGTTTGAGAGATATGGCTTTAGCAAAGACAATATCATTTTAATGACCTTAACAAGATTGTCTGCCAAAGAAAAGTATAAGGGCCATGACAATGTTTTATATGCCGTACAAAACCTGATCGCTAGTAACCCCAATATTCGTTATTTGCTGGTAGGCAAATATGACGATACGGAAAAAGACCGACTTGATAAAATGATCAACAAATTAGGGCTAAAAGAATTTGTTGTTTTTGCAGGATTTATTTTAGATGAAGAAATTGAAGCACATTATAACCTTGCAGATATTTATATCATGCCAAGCAAAAAAGAAGGTTTTGGAATAGTATTTATTGAAGCACTGTATTATGGCAAACCTGTAATAGCAGGTAATAAAGATGGATCGGTTGATGCATTATGCAATGGAAGATTTGGCTTGTTGGTAAATCCGGATGACCAACAGGATATTATCAATGCGGTGCAGAAAATCATTAACAACAAACAACACTATTTACCCGATCATGAATTATTGATGCAAAAGTTCAGTTACACATCGTATAAAAATAATTTAAAAAATATTATTAATTCTTTATAAAATTAATAACCCATAATCTACATTGCTTTTGTATAAAGTAATTAATAAAATCAAATTGGAAAGTATAATAGATAAAAACGAACATTGGGATTTGGAGATCAAGCCAAAGAGTAATCTTTTTGATTTGAATTTAAAAGAAGTTTGGAAGTATAGGGATCTAATGCTCTTATTTGTAAAGAGGGATTTTGTATCTAAATATAAACAAACTGTGCTTGGTCCTTTCTGGCATTTTATCCAACCTATATTAACGACATTGATCTCTTTTATGTTATTTAACGTGGTAGCTAATATCCCTACAGATGGCGTTAATCGTGTATTGTTTCAAATGACAGGTATAATTATTTGGAACTATTTCGCGTCTTGCTTAACTAATTGTTCAAGTGTATTTGTAAGTAATGCGGGTATATTTGGCAAAGTTTATTTTCCTCGGCTGGTAATGCCGTTGTCTATTATAATATCCAATATTGTTCAATTTGGTATACAGTTATTATTGCTGATTTGTACGATGATATTATTTGTTGTACTAAAAGGAGAGCATATTTATTTTGGATGGGCCTGGTTTATGATACCTATATATATATTTATGATGGCATTGGTTGGACTAGGGTTAGGGATTATATTTTCATCGATGACTACTAAATACCGGGATCTCGCAGTATTACTTGCTTTTGGTATACAGTTATTAATGTTTGCTACAGCGGTAAACTACCCACTTAGTTTTATCGCTTCAAAAAGCCCTAAGCTTTATAATATTATTAAATTAAATCCTATTGCTTTATTAGTAGAAGGATTTAGGAATGCAGTACTAAAAGGCAATGTTGATTTTCATTCATTGATATACCCTTTTTTCTTTTCAATAATTTCATTGTTTATAGGTATGATAATGTTTAATAAAGTTGATAAAACTTTTATGGATACAGTTTAATTAAAGCGAAATAAATGTCAAACACCGTAATAAAAGTTGAAAATGTTGCCAAGCAATACAGGCTTGGAGAGATAGGTACAGGATCATTATCACACGATATAAACCGTTGGTGGAGTAGAATACGCGGCAAGGAAAATCCTTACCTCAAAATAGGAGAAACTAATGATAGAACAATTAAAGGAGATAGCGATTATGTATGGGCATTAAGGGATATTAATTTTAAAGTTAACAAAGGAGAAATATTAGGTGTAATAGGAAGGAACGGCGCAGGTAAAAGTACACTGTTGAAAATTTTAAGCAGAACAACTCTGCCTACCACAGGAAGTATAAAGATAAAAGGAAGGGTTGCCAGCTTGCTTGAAGTTGGAACTGGATTTCATCCTGATTTAAGTGGACGCGAAAATATTTTTTTAAATGGCGCCATCTTAGGGATGACAAGAAAAGAAATAAAAGCAAAATTTGATGAAATAGTTGATTTCGCCGGCGTAGAACGTTATATTGATACACCCGTTAAAAGATATAGCAGTGGAATGTATGTTCGATTAGCTTTTGCTGTAGCTGCGCATCTCGAGCCAGATATACTTATTGTTGATGAAGTACTAGCTGTAGGAGATGCTGAATTCCAAAAAAAATGTTTGGGGAAAATGAAAGACGTGAGTGACAGGGAAGGAAGAACTGTACTTTTTGTAAGTCATGATATGCAGGCCATTTCTACATTGACAGATACATGTATCTATTTAGAGAATGGATCTATACATTCCTCAGGCCCTACAAATGATATCATTAATAATTACATTAATAATTCGCGAAATAAAGAAATAATTTATATAGCTACTGAAAAAAGTGATATCCCCAAAATTACGAGAGTTGAATTATTAACAACGCTGCCTAACAATGTCCACCACAACGGAGAAGATTTAAGTATAAAAATAAAAGTTATTGTTCCTTTTGCAATCAGATCTGCGTGGTTAGCTATTCAAATAAATGATAATAAAGAACGTAATTATATCCAAGTTTCAATTAGCAATACGGAGATGCCACTTTTTGATCATGCAGGAGATTATGAAGTGATTGCTACATTACCTAAGTGTAAATTATTTATGGGTAAGTATTTTATAAATATATATATAGCTGAACCACCTGGCGGGCAAATATTTGAATCATTACTACAGATCTGCCCATTTGAAATTGTAATGTTCAATAATTACAGGGAGTATCCATGGAGAGAAGGAGAGTGCGCATATATTGAAAATAGTGCGTGGAAAATATCAAAAATATAACCAAGTGAAATTTAAGAAGATATTTTATAGCATTATTAAAAAAAATCCTTTTTATAAAAAGATTGGTAAATCCGTTCCGGTAGCGTCTTGCGCTCAGGGAGTTAAATTAGTTGATGGCAGTGCCATTGTTAACTACCAAAATGATGCGACTAAAATTATAATAGGCGAAAAATCTCTTATTGAGGGATCTTTAATTGTTAATCCTTATGGAGGCAAAATTGTAATAGGAAAGTCTAGTTTCATTGGCGCTGGGGCAATTATTCAATCTGATACATCTATAAAAATCGGCAATCATGTATTAATCTCAAACAACGTAAGGATAGTAGATAATAATGCTCATGAAACAGACTTTAGAGAAAGAGAAATTACAAAAAATCAGATTATAGAACATGGGTTTGACTCTCTAAATAACAGAGGGAATATTGAAGGAAAAGAAATTATTATTGAAGATCATGTTTGGATAAGTTTTAATGTAATTATTCTTAAAGGAGTACACATTGGTGAAGGTGCAATTGTCGGCGCAGGCAGTGTGGTTACAAAAGATGTAGCTCCTTTCACATTAGTCGCAGGAAACCCTGCGCAATTTAAAAAGAAATTATAAGTCAGTGTATGGACAAGCTAATTAACAGCCCGATTAAAGATAATGCCAAGGCAAAATTGATTCAAACAATAAATAGCAATAAGGTAGCCGAAGGTTATAAAACGATTTTTAATATAGATGTCAGCAATTTTTTTTTGGGTGTAGATGAAATTGGGATATATGAATGTGAAACAACAGGCTATCAATTTTATTATCCAGATACATTAAGCGGAGATGGATTTTTTTATACTCAATTACAAAATATCGAATGGTATTATCAAGCCTGGAAATGGGAATTTGAAATGGCACTAGGGTTAATAGAAAAAAATAGCAAAGTACTAGAGATAGGCTGTGGAGAAGGCGCTTTTTTAAAACGAGTAAAAGTTAAAGCTTCCTATTGCGTAGGCCTTGAAATTAATAATAATACCATAACTAATAAAGATGGATTTAGCATAATTAATAAGACTATTGAAGCATATGCCTTGCAAAATAAAAATGAGTTCGATTGGGTTATTTCATTTCAGGTTTTGGAGCATATATCAAATGTTAGGCGTTTTATCGAGGCCTCATTAGAATGTTTAAAACCGGGTGGAAAATTATTGATTGCTGTACCAAACAATGACGCCTTTTTTTTCAAAAAAAGATTAATTGATTTTAATGATAACGAGTATCAAAAAACCCTTTTACTAAATCTTCCACCACACCATATGAGTATATGGAATAAAAGATCATTGTCGTCTTTACAAAATATTTTTTCGATAAAACTTGATAATTTTTTTTTGGAACCCCTTAGGCCTTGGAGAAAAGATTTGAATCTTAGGATAAAAGAAAAAACAAAGGGTCCTGTTTTTAAGAAAATAATGAAATTTATACCTCCTAAATATTTTTACAGATTACTTGGGTTGTTTAATAAAGATGTAAATATGGGAGATACAATTATAGTGGTCTTTCAAAAGGTATAATGGTACAAGAAAAAAGTATTATACCCAGATAGATTCGCTTCGTGCAATCGCTGTTTTGCTTGTCATTATTTCACACTGGCTTCCAAAAGACTATTTTTTAAATAGGTATACATATGGTAATAATGGAACAATGGGTGTTACCCTGTTCTTTGTAATTAGCGGATTTTTGATAACAGGTATTCTTCTTCAAACAAAAAATAAATTGGAGCAAGGATTCGAGAAAGAAAGCGTTTAAAATATTTTACATACGCAGATCATTGCGTATTTTTCCTGTATATTATTTGTTGTTAATAATATTGGCAATATTTAATTTAGTAGGTATTAGAGAAAGTTTTTGGTGGCATTTTTTTTATCTGTCTAATTTTTACTTTTGGCAACACGGAGCTTTTGAAGGCGCATTGTCACATTTATGGTCACTATCAGTAGAAGAGCAATTTTATTTGATCTGGCCGGCAATTATCTTTTTTGTCCCTATTAAGCATTTAAAAAACTTATTATTAATAACAATTGTATTCGCTGTATTGTTTCGCTATTATACGATTACTCCAATAAACTCTATGGGGGGTATTTTAATGCCCGGTAGTTTAGATTCTTTTTCTTTAGGAGCATTATTGGCTTATGGTCGCCTGTTTTCACCCAATTGGTATCAACGATATTTGAATAACAGAAATATTATTTAATAGCATCGCTGTTTATGATAGGCCTAACAATTCTTTTTTTATTTAAAAATCCCGCATATCAAATGCAGGTATATTCTCTACTGATTATTTCTATAGCATTTTCTATTATATTGGATAAAGTTACAGATAGCATATCCTTAAAACCATTGAGGTGTTTACTTGATAATAAATTATTACTTTATATTGGTAAGATAAGTTATGGTTTATATCTATTTCATAACCTTATTCCTTATTATCAGTTACCATTTTTTAGCAGATCAATAGGGCTCAATTTTATTGCATCTCAATTTATGAGATTTTTGATATTGTTGAGTATTGCTTCAATATCATGGTTCTTGTTTGAAAAGCCAATATTGAAATTGAAAAATAATTTTGTGCAAGACGATATCTAATAAATGAAACTTCTTTTTATATCATTGATGGAAGGCTTTAGCTGGGGTGGAAGCGAAGAGCTATGGTGTAAAGTGGCGGCATTGGCGCTAGAGCAAAAGCAAGAAGTATATATATCTGTAAAGAAATGGGACGCCTTGCCACCTAAATTGCAGGTACTGGTAAACAATGGTGCACATATTTACAAAAGAAACACAGTGCCTGAGATCCCTGGCCTTATTACGCGCATAGCAAGAAAGATTTACAAAAAAAGGGCTGCTAATCCGTGGGATATAATTACTAATATCCAACCGGATGCTATTTGTATAAATATGGGAGGCCCTTATGATATTGCCTATGTACCTCAATTGTTAGAAATAATAGAAAAAGAAAATAAGCCATATTATATTATTCAACAATTTAATTACGAAAACCTTGTTCTTCCTGAAAGCATAAGAGTTAGGGCGAAGAATATTTTTGCTAACGCAAATGCTGTCTTTTTTGTTTCTGAACGAAATAGAAAGACAACAGAACGTAACCTGGTGATGGGTATTAAAAATGCTGTAATAATTTCTAATCCGGCAAACTTAAATAAGTATGATTCACTTCCATTTCCTGCTGATGGTCAATGCGTACAGTTCGCAAGTGTTGCAAGGTTAGATACAGCCTATAAGGGTCAGGATCTGTTATTTGAAGTGTTATCTTCAAATAAATGGAAAGAGCGCAACTGGAAACTGAATATATTTGGTGAAGGGCCAGATAGAAAATATTTAGAAGAATTGATCATATTCTTTAATTTAAGTGAGCATATTTTCTTGCGTGGCAAAACTGATGATATTGCACAGGTATGGACAACGAATCATTTGTTAATAATGCCATCAATAGCAGAAGGAACACCGTTAGCATTAATAGAAGCGATGATCTGCGGAAGGCCTTCTGTAGTAACAAATGTAGGAGGCAATTCAGCAATAGTAAAAGATGGCATAACCGGGTTTATTGCACAAGCGCCAACTACCGCTCTTTTAGATCAGGCTTTGGAAAGAGCATGGATGGAAAAAAATAATTGGAGCGTAATGGGTAACAGGGCTCATGAAGATATCATGAATAACCTGGATCTGGATTCTTACAAAAAAGTATATTCCGATATAATAACTATATGAACGGCGTTTCAATAATAATTTGCTGTTACAATAGTGCTCCGCGTTTAGAAGAAACTTTACGACATCTTGCCAATCAACAGATTAAAAAAGACATTCACTGCGAAATAATTGTAGTTGATAATAATTCAACTGATAATACTGCAGTAGAAGCGCAACGTATCTGGAATAGTTTTAACAATGCCATTCCTTTTAAGGTAGTAACAGAGCCTCAGCCGGGGCTTTCTTTTGCGAGAAAAAAAGGTGTTCATACAGCCGAATTCGAGTATATTATTTTTTGTGATGACGATAATTGGCTGGATAAAAATTATGTACAAATAGTATATGATTTTTTTGAGTTAAATGGCGCATATGCGGCAATAGGCGGTAAGATAGAAGCCACTTTTGAAAATGGATTCATTGTACCCGATTGGTTCGAGGAATATAAAGAAGGGTATGCGATTGGCCAACAAGGTAAGGATGGAGATGTTACCTATAGAGGACTGATCTGGGGAGCAGGTATTGGTTTTCGTAAATCGGTTTATACTACTATTATAAATGATTCCTTTCCTTCTTTATTATCAGATCGTAAAGGAAACGAGTTGTCTTCGGGCGGGGATAGCGAAATGTGCTTACGTTTTATAATTGTTGGATATAAATTGTATTACACCAGCGAATTAAAATTAAAACACTTTCTTACCGCTAACAGGCTTACCATTCCTTATCGGACAAAACTGTGGCAGGGGTTTGATGAAGCAGGAAAAATCATCAGTAAATATTACCAGTTTATTTTTATTACTGGAACTGGGTACCATAAACGAAAAGCAAAAGCAGTTATAAAATATTGGCTATCTGTAGTTGGGATAAGAAAATTAAGTGCAACAGATAAAAATCTACTTTACATTTTAACTAACGTTAAGGTTGCAGGATATGATCCTGATTTTAAATTGATGCGGGATTTAAAAAGATAAACGAATCTGAACTTTAAAAAATAAAATTGTTTTTACTTATTCATTTATTATTAATGCCATCAATAGTTAGATAGATTAATGAACAATACTCCTGAAGTTAGAAGTTATGTCCCTAGCTTAAATGGCCTTAGAGCCATTAGTATAGTAATAGTGATTATTAGCCATATAAACGATAGGTTCTTTTTATTTCAGGTTCCTTTTCCTTTTACCACAATCACCGATGGAAATTTTGGTGTCAACATTTTTTTTGTAATAAGTGGGTTTTTAATTACAACATTATTAATCGAAGAGGAAAATAATAAAGGAACCATCAACCTTAAATTTTTTTACATACGCAGGATGTTTAGAATTTTCCCTGCTTATTATTTTCTTTTATTATTTTATTTTGTTCTTCAGCTTTTTCAGATAATTCATTTTACCACCCAATCGTGGCTATCGTCAATATTCTATTACAAATATTGGGTTCCGGGAGATTATGAAACGGCTCATTTTTGGTCTTTAAGTATAGAAGAACATTTTTATTTATTATGGCCGTTGTTTTTTAAACTCTTTAAAAAACAACGACTATATTTTGCCTTAAGTATTATATTGATAGTGTTTTTGTTTAGATACAATTCCTATTATGATATTCTAGCCTACCCTATAATTAAAAGTTGGGTTTTTATCTTTCAAAGAGTAGATGCGATAATGATAGGATGTTTATTTGCGATGTACCAGAAAAGTATAATGTCCTGGTTAGATAAAGGTATCAAATTAAAATTCGTTCCTGTATTTCTGATTTTGATGTTATTTTTAAATTCTGAATATTTTGTAATGCTAAGCGCCCAATATAAATTTCATTTGGGATTTCTTATAATTCCACTAGGGCTAGGATTACCCATTGGAACAATTACAAATGTTTTGATTGCGATACTGGTCTTATTTTCTATAAGTAATAAAAATTGGTGGTATACATTTTTGAATTTCCCTTTTATGAATTTTATAGGAAAACTTTCATACTCTTTATATTTATGGCAACAAATATTTTTGATATCAAACAAGTTGGGGGTATTGAATAAATTACCAATAAATATTTTTCTTACTATTATGGCAGCATTATTATCCTACTATTTTATAGAGTTGCCATTTTTGAGATATAAAATAAGGTTTGAGACAAAAAATAATAATATATATTCTGTTTAGTAAAGGCAAATGAGAAAAAAAATAGGGAATATATTAAATACCGTAGGTTTAAAAAAGCCTTTGGTAAAACTGGACCTCTATGTAAGAAGTAAATACAGAGAGACTAAAAAAAATATTAGAATAGCAGGTATTCCTTACCTGGTAAAGATGCGATCCACAAATGGGTATTATGCAATTGATTTTGATAGTGACTGGAACGGGTTTGGCTCAAGAATTGTGAAAACCTTAGAGATACTTTTCTATTGTGATATCAAAGGCTTAACTCCTTTGATCAAATATAATTATCAGGAAAAAACAGATAAAAATAAAGATTATTTTAAAGAGATATTTTTTTACAAGCAACCTGTAACAATTGAAGAGAAAAAAATAAAATTTACTAAGATCAGGGATAATGATGAATTGTGGAAAATTGATTACAATCAAAAGCTACGGCTAGATTTTGCTAAATCTTTATTTGATAAATACCTGGGCATAAATCGGGATGTACTCAACGAAGTAGCAACGTTTAAAGAACAATGGTTTCAGGATAAGAAAATTTTAGGTGTTCATTATCGCGGAACAGATAAAGTTGGAGAAGCATTATTAGTGCCGAAAGAAAGACTATTAGAATGTATTACACAGGTTATAGAAAACGATCCTGTGCTAAAAATTATTTTTCTTTCGACGGATGATAAAGAAATAATTGATTTTTTAAAAAGATCATCCTTGCCATTACCATTGGTATATAGGGATGATAGCGTAAGATCAGGAGATGGAGAACAGTTTCACAGAAAACAAGAAGTATCAAAAAGCCTTATCAATAGAGACGCTATTGTGAATTGCTTATTACTTTCGAATTGTCATGTATTACTCAAAACAGCTTCTATACTAAGTGATTGTTCTGTTATTTTTAACCCTAGTATTGAGGTTAAAGTAATGAGTATACCTCATAATAATGACTTAACCTGGTGGCCCGCAACCGAAATAAATAAGTACGCAATATTTAACCCCGGCAATTAATTACATCAATAAATTTTGAAAGAACAACAAAACATAACATTCATCATGCGAGATTCTATAGGCGGCGTAGCTTATATGAATCATCAGATCATGGAATATGGAAAATTTATGGACCATAGCAGGGTTCGTGTCATCCTGGTTAAAAGAGAAGATGATGAAACACCTAGATTTAGCGAAAAATTCAAAGCGCATGAGGTTGTCTTATTTAATTATTCTGCTTTTGATAATAAGTACCGGATGCTAAAAAAAATCAGTAAAGTAATTAATCAAAGAGAAGGGGTCATCGTTGTAAATGATGGAATTGAACTTCAGGCAATACAATTATTTGGTACTAAATCTTTAGTTTATTCTATTGTACATGATTTTTATTGCTTAAAATTTGCATTCACATATTATACGTTAATAGATGTTTTTATTTGCCATACAGATATATATACAAGAACATTAAAAAGCTCATGGCTAGATTACCCAAGGGTAGATTACCTACCGCATGGTGTACAGATAAATAATTATGTTGCTAGAGAAACTAATGAAGAAAAACTAAAAATTGTTTTTATAGGTCGCCTTGAAGAATCAAAAGGCACTCTAGTTCTATTCAATATCGATTCTATGTTAAAAGCACAGGGAATAGAGGTCGAGTGGAAAATAATAGGGAATGGAAGTTTAGCGCAAGCATTGAAAGAGCAATGGAAAAATGAGAAAAATGTATCATTTTTCTCTCCGTCAAAAAATGAGGAAGTAATGGAGATCGCAAAAACCTGCGACCTGTTTATTGCGCCTTCTATTTTTGAAGGGTATGGCATTGCGCTTCTTGAGGCAATGTCTTGTAGTCTTGTACCTCTTGTGTATGAACTACCTGTAGGTATTTCTTCAATACTACCCGTCGATGTGGGTTTTAAATTTTCTATCAATGATATACAAGGGTTTGTTGATACAATAAAATTATTGAATGCAGATCGAATGATATTAACGCAAATGAAGGGAAATGCTTATCAATTTGTTGCTAAAGATTATAATATTAGTGAAACATCTAAGAATTATATGCAGTCCCTTTTATTTGATAGAGCCAGTTTGCCCTCAATTAAAAGTGGTAAGCCGGGTAAAAAAATTAAACAGTTTACGCTTGTCGATAAATGGTTTTTGCCTAATCTGGTTACTGTCCAATTTAAAAAAATAAAAAACCGTATAACAAATAAATGAGGAGTGATCAAATGCCTTTGGTAAGTGTATTAATGACTGCCTATAATCGAGAAAAATATATTGCAGAAGCAATTGAAAGCGTATTGGCATCTACCTATAGAAATATAGAGCTGATCATTGTTGATGATTGCTCAAAGGATGATACGGTACAGATCGCAAAGAAATATGAAGCTAATGATGCAAGGATAAAAGTGTATCGTAACGAAAAAAACCTGGGAGATTATCATAATAGAAATAAGGCCGCCAGTTATGCGAAAGGCGAATACTTGAAATATGTAGATTCCGATGATCTGATATATCCCTGGGGAATAGAAGTTATGGTGTATTGTATGGAAAAATTTCCCAACGCAGGCTTTGGATTGATCTCTTATAATCTGAAATACAATCAACACTATCCGGTAGAATTCTCTCCTGCAATGGCTTATTACCATTATAATTTTAATGGAGCCATGATCATTGGCGGACCAACTTTTTCAATCATCAGAACAACTGCTTTTAACGAGGTAGGAGGGTTTAGCGGTAAACAATATTTAGGAGATACGGAATTATGGTTTAACCTATCTGCTAAATTTTCACTGGTAGCATTGCCGCCAGCATTAGCTTGGTGGAGAGAACATGAAGATCAGCAAATGCAACAGGAGCTATTAAATGTTCAGACCGAAGCTGATAGGTTTCATTTACATATCCGTTTTCTAAGCAATCCAAAATGTCCTTTGCAAAAAGATGATAATTTGATAGCGATAAGGAATTTAAAGAATAGGTATGCGAGGAACCTGGTTAAATATTTCTTAAGGGGAGATTTTAAGAAAACAAAGGAACTATACAAAAGCTTACATTTTACTGCCGGAGATATTGTTAGATCATTTAGGTTTAATCAATATCCTAAAACATATAATCAATAGCAGTCGCACAACATGAGAATTTTATTGATAAGTGATCCATATATTCCTGTACCTCCAAAGGGTTATGGTGGGATAGAAAGAATTGTTGATCTATTGGCTAAAGAGTATGTGCGGTTAGGCCATGAGGTAACTTTATTAGCTGGGGAGAATTCTTTTGTCGCAGGAACAAAAATATATTGTTATGGAAAGAATGAATTTCCGCCATCAAAAACTACACGATTTTTATCTATCGTAGCGGTGTGGAAGCATCTTTTGGTTAAAAAAAATAATTACGATGTTATTATAAATTTCGGAAGGCTGGTTTACTTATTGCCTATTTTAAAAACACAACAAAAAAAAATATCCTGTTATCAGAGAGAAATAACTGCAAGTAACGTAAATAGAATATTCAATGCATCTCCTGTAAATTTTAAAATAATAGGCTGTAGCCAGGACCTGATCGACAGAGCAAAACTGACTGCTAGCTGTACCGCAGTATTTAATTGCGTAGATTTTGCTAACTATGATCTTACTAATAATTTACCAGCTACAGCTCCCTTAATGTTTTTAGGCAGGATAGAAAAAATAAAAGGCTGTCATATAGCTATACAGATTGCTAAAGCGACCAACCATCAATTAATTATTGCAGGAAATATTTCACCCTTACCCGAAGAGCAACAATATTATAAAGAACAGATAGAGCCATTTATTGATGGAGAACAAATAAAATATGTAGGGCAGGTAAATGATGAACAAAAAAATCATTACTTGGGTACATCAAAAGCATTATTATTTCCTATTGAATGGAATGAGCCATTTGGTATTGTAATGCCGGAAGCTATGGCTTGCGGAACTCCTGTTATAGGGTTTAACCGCGGCTCGGTGGCTGAAGTAATTATTGAGGCGATAACAGGCTACAAAGTAAATACAATTGAAGAGATGCAAGCTGCAATTTATAAGTTACCTGAAATTAACAGGGCTGCTTGCCGTGAATATGCAAAGATTAGGTTTGATGTGACTGTAATAGCAGCACAGTACCTGGCGTTATTTAATTAGATAAATAGATTTTTTATATGAGCAAAACATTTAAGCAAAAACTAGGTCAGTTTTTAATACCTAAACTGCCGGTTACAAGAGAATTATTCGATCAATTAAGATTTGAGCTTATTGCAACTTCTATTAAAATTAAAAGGAAGTTTGATGTAGGATATAGGTATCAGATCAAAAAAATAAATAAGCAGGGAGATATCTCATTGAATATTGGTGCCGGCCCTTTTGGAGAAATCGGATGGGTTAATCTTGATCTGTCTAAATACAAGAATATAACTTTTGTATATGATTGCAGAAAACAGCTTCCGTTCGATAATGGAACAGTATCAAGGATACGATGTGAACATTTTTTTGAACACCTCGATAGAAGAGAACACACCGCACCTTTTTTAAAAGAATGTTTACGGGTATTAAAACCTGGAGGTGTATTACGTATTATTGTACCGGATCTGGAATTATTCATAAATGCATATAGTCAAAATACTGATGAAGGTTGGAATAAAATTGGTTTTGATCTTTCAGATGATAAACAAAGATTTCATACACCTATTGAAATATTGAACCATACTTTTAGACAGGATGGAGAACATAAATTTGGGTATGATTATTTTACTATCGAAAAGGACCTGCGAAAAGCAGGTTTTAGTATGGTAAATAAAATGGAATGGGGAAAATCGATCGATCCGTTATTACAAAGCGATCTTCGCAATCATCAGCCATATTCTCTATATGTTGATGCGATAAAATAAAGCGTTCTTTCTCTACATGAAAATAGTGTTGATTACAATTGGACAACCTTCTACTAACCCTCGTTTAGTAAAAGAAGCAAGTGCTTTAGCTAACGCCGGTCATGAAGTAATTGTATTGTATTGTTTTTGGATAGACTGGGCCTTTAGATCCGATAAAAAATTATTAGCAGATGTGAAATGGAAGTTTGAATTGGTAGGAGGTTGCCCTTATGCAAACAGCTCATTATTCTGGTACACCAAAATAAAATTAAAAACATTTGAATTTTTGAATAAATGGATAGGGAACAAATATGGCATTGCTGAAATAGCCCAGGCTAAAGGATATAGCCAATTATTGCAACGGGCAAAATCTATAAAGGCAGATTGGTATATCGGTCATATATTAGGTTCGCTACCAATAGCTGTAAATGCTGCTTTATATAATAATGCTAAAGCGGGATTTGATTTTGAAGATTATCACCGCGCTGAAAACAAACCGGTAAGTAAAGTAGATGTAAGCCGAATTACTTATTTAGAAAATAAATACGTACCTCTTTTGAATTATATAAGTACAGCCAGTCCTTTAATAACAGATCAGGTAAGGTTAAACTTCCCCATATTTATAAATACAGTTATTACTATTAATAATACTTTTTCTAAAAAAGACCAGCTACCATTTATTAAAAAAAATAGTAACGATAATAGCCTGCAACTTTTTTGGTTTTCTCAAACTGTAGGACCTGATCGTGGAATAGAAATATTGTTGGATGCATTAGCGAAACTAGCCGATAAAGAAATTTTTCTAACATTAATAGGTAAGTATACAAAAGATATTGAAGAAAGCTTTTTGAGAAGAGCAGGAGAAGCCAATGCAAATATCTATTTCAAAGGAGTTGTTGACCCCGATAATATTGCCATAATTGCTGCTACGATGGATGTAGGTTTGGCACTGGAACAAACTATACCTTATAACCGCGATATTTGTTTAACTAATAAAATATTCACTTACCTGCAATGCGGCAATGCATTGATTCTAACAAATACAAAAGCACAAAAGCAGTTCCAAGAGCAATATAATGTGGGGGCTATCTGCAACATTGGAGATGTAAATGGCATTTGTACTATTTTAAAAGAGTATAAAAGCAATCGTAACCTATTGGATCAACAAAAGGAAAAGAACTGGCATTTGGCAAATGAATTATTAAATTGGGAAAATGAATCAAAAAAATTGCTGGCAATTATCCAATGAAAAAAATTTTAATCATATATCCCAATTGGTTGCCATCAAATGCCGTAGGCGTACAGCGGGTTAGGCTCATCGTAAATTATTTACAAGAGTTTGGATGGGAGCCAATATTAATAGCGGTCAATTCAAAATATTACGAAGAACAAAAGTCTGACGACCTCCTAAAAACCTTACGCATCAATATGCAGGTCGAATACGTAGAGGCCAAAAAAGCAAATCCTTTTTTTAGATTGTATGGCGATATAACATTAAGAGCATTCGGTAATTTGAAAAAGAAAGCACTCGAAGTTATTGCTACAAATAAAATTGATTTTATCTGGATCCCCATTCCGCCTTTTTATACAGCATTACTAGGAAGGCAACTGCACGATAGAACAGGAATTCCTTATGGCATAGATTATATCGACCCATGGGTACATGAATTTCCTGGTAGCAATAAATTATTCAGTCGTGCAAAATTGTCTTCTATGCTTGCCCGCATATTAGAACCATATGCAGTTAAGAAAGCCAGTGTTATCACAGGTGTTTCAGAGCCGTATTTTTTGCCTGTATTGAAAAGGAATCCGCAATTAAAAAATATCGTTTATAAAGGAATGCCATACGGGTTCGATCCTAATGATTATAATATACTGCCTGCAAATCAACAATTAGTATGGCATGATAAAGATGATATTATCCCTATAATTTATGCCGGTGCTTTTTTACCCAATGCCCATTTTTTTATTGATACGATATTTAAAGTAATTGCAGAACGCAGAAAAAATGGCTCATGGAATAGTAAAGTAAAGTTTTATTTTATAGGAACAGGGGCTTCGCAATTAGCATCTATCAATGATTTTGCTATTAAATACGCACTTACAGATATTGTTATAGAAAAACAAGAAAGAATTTCTTATTTAGAGGTATTGAATAACCTTTCTAATGCCGCAGGCGTTTTAGCAATAGGTAGTACCGAAGCACATTATACCGCTTCTAAAATTTTCCAGGCAATCTTATCAAAAAAACCAGTGTTTGCGATCTTTCATCATCTCAGCACTGTAATAGAAATATTAAAAGAAACAAATGCCGATAATTATCTGGTAAAATATGATGCAACAGACACAACAGATCTTGAAAATTTGATAGCGGATAATTTATTAGCATTTGTTAATGACACAAAAGGGTGGTCTCCTGATTACAATGCCCTGGATAAATATTCAGCAAGGTATTCGGCAAAGGCACTGGGCGAGGCTTTAGATACTGTAACTAAAAAATAATGCAGAAAAAGATCGTTATTATAATACCGTACTTTGGGAAGTTCAATAATTACTTTCATATTTGGTTGCAATCTTGCAGGTACAATCCTTCCATCAATTGGCTGATCTTTACAGATGATCATATCAAATACGATTATCCGGAAAATGTAAAAGTTATTTATACTTCTTTTAAAGATACGGTTGAACTTTACCAGGCTTCATTCGATTTCAAAATTAACCTAAACAATGCCTATCAGCTTTGTGAGTTTAGAATTGCTTACGGAGAAATTTATGCAGCATATATTAAGGACTACGATTTCTGGGGTTTCTGTGATGTTGATGTAATATGGGGCAACCTGCGCAAACATTTAACGGAAGAAATATTAAGTAAATACAATAAAATCTCCTGGAGAGGCCATTTAACTTTATTTGCAAATAATAAAGAGATCAATCAGTTATATAAAACAAAAATTGATGGTATCGCTTATTATGAACACGCATTTACCAATACTACAGGATTTCCCACAGCATCGGATGAAAGGCTGATCAATTATCTTTTCGAAAGCGTAGGAGAAAAGATATATACAGGGCTTGTTTTTGCCGATCTTAAAATTAGATCGTATAATTTTTTTCTGCTTCACTTTGATACTGTAAATGATTATAAAAATGCCGCCCAGGTGTTTTTATGGGAACAGGGAAATCTATACAGGTTATATGTGCAGGATGAGAAAATAATAAGAGAAGATTTCGCGTATATACATTTTTTAAAAAGACCAATGTCTGTAAGTAAAGGTTTTAGATTAACCGATAAGTTTTTAATAGTACCTAATCAATTTATTAATGTTGAGGAGATCACCGATAAGTTAATAAGGGAGAAGTCTAAGAATAAAATTTACTATAGTTACTATAGGGCAAGAATCACATTCAGCTATATCATCGGAAAATTAAAGTATAAACAGAGTAAGCGGGCATTCGAGAGAATAAATTTACCTATAGATAAAACATTTGGTGTTACTATTGGTAGTTACAATAATGAGCAACTATGACTAAAAGAATAGAATGTATTGATGGATGGCGGGCTATTGCAGCAATTGGCGTATTGTATGGGCATATATTAGGAACCCTTCAAACACCTGTTTGCTTTATTGGAAAAGTAGACATCCTGAAAATATTAAACCTCTGGGGGTATGGCGTTCATTTATTTTTTGTTATTAGCGGTTTTTGTTTTTTTTTGGTGTTAGATGGGAAGGATGACAATTCTTTTAACAGCGCCTTGCAATTCTGGAAAAAAAGATGGATAAGGATCGCTCCGGCTTTTTATATATCCTGTATAGTGTACGCCTTGTTGCAGTATAAGATGCTTGGTAATTATTTTTTACCTGCATTAGCCGCTAACTTTCTATTTATTCAACCTTATCTGCCTCATGTAAGTATTAATTCTATTTACTGGTCACTTTCAACGGAGTGGCTTTTTTATATGGTATTGCCTTTGTTATTTCTATTTATAAAAAAAAGCAATATTTATAAGGTCATATTCTTCATACTTGTTTTTGGACTGGCGCTTAATCTGATACATTATAAAGGGTTTATTTATACAGACGACACTTCTTGGCAATATACATTCTTTGCTAATTTCGAGCATTTTGCCTGGGGTATATTGATCTCTTATCTATTTAAAAATGATCTTATTAAAACAAAGATCATCAACGGTAAAATTGGTTTTGCGATAGGATTACTGATAGCATATATGGGAAAAATATTTTTTACTGCAGCATTTGTATTAAAAGCGGGAAAGTATGGTTTTTTATTTCAAAGCATCGGGCCACTGACCATGACATTCGGATTTTCTTGGATGATATTGAATTCACTCAACAATTCATTTATATTTAAAATGATAGGGAATAAAGTATTGGTATTTATTGGCCGCATTTCGTATAGTTTTTATTTATGGCACACTTTGGTATTAGGGTTAGTATATGAGAATTTTAAATCTTATTTCCCTGCTACGGCGTATGGTGTAGTTTTATTAATGGCCACAACACTAGTGATTCTTATCCCATTTAGTTTATTGAGCTATAAATTACTAGAGGCTTTTTATTTTAAAAAGAAATAATCTTTAAAACTAAGGAATATAAATACAGCGATAATTATTTAAACATCTTAAATTTAAAAAATGGCATCATCATTTTCTGATCAAATCCCCGCTATTGTCCACTTATTGACAAAACTTAAACCCAAACGTATTTTAGATATTGGCAAAGGGTTTGGTAAATATGGTTTTTTGGCGCACGAATACGGAGGCATAAATAATACGAAAAGATTAGATCCTTCTTTAACACTTGCACAACAAAGCGATATAGTAATTGATGCGATAGAAGCTGATACCGATCTGTTATTACCTCATCTAAGCCAGATATATACCAATATATATGTTGATGATGCGCTTAAAATTTATCCAAGTTTGCCAGCATATGACCTTGTTTTAATGATCGATGTGATCGAACATCTTGATAAATCTAGAGCAACAGAATTAGTGAAATATTTTTTGTCTAAAAATGCTGTTTTAATAATTGCAACGCCTTTAAAATTCTTTCAGCAAGAACTTTACGAAAGCGACTTTGAACATCATATATCACATTGGGAATTGAAAGATTTTGAGGCATTAGGTTTTGTTGAATCACAACATTTTTATGGCGGTGCGGTATACCTTGTATCGGCAAGTAAAATCGACATAAGAGGATTTGGCAACACCCCACTGAAAAAATTGCGCAGAATACTACGAAGCATTAAAAATGAATTTTGATCGCTGATCGTTTATACCACATGAAAAAACTTGCTGTAATAACGTCTCATCCTATTCAATACAATGCGCCATTATTTAAATTACTTGCAGAGAGGAAGATTATTCAATTGAAAGTTTTTTATACCTGGGGAGGAACTGTTACAGAAAACAAATACGACCCCGGGTTTAAAAAAAATATTGTTTGGGATATTCCGTTATTGGAAGGATATGAATATGAGTTCTTGGAGAATGTTGCAAAAGATAAGGGCTCCCATCATTTTAGAGGTATTGTAAATCCTGCTATTATTGAAAGAGTAAAAAAATATGAGCCTGATGCAATCTTAGTATTCGGATGGTCTTTTGTAAGTCACCTGAAAGTTATTAAGCATTTTAAAAATAAAATTCCCGTTTATTTTCGTGGCGATTCTACGTTGCTTGACGGAATATCTTTATGTAAAAATTTAGCAAGAACTTTTTTACTGAAATATATTTATAATAATATTGATAAAGCGCTGTATGCAGGAGAGAATAATAAAAAATACTTTCTTAAATACGGACTTCAAGAAAAGCAATTAATTTTTGCACCACATGCAATTGATAATAATAGGTTTGCCAATCCTGATGACATATATAGAAATGAAGCGCTAGAATGGAAAAGAGAACTTGGGTTACAAGACAACGATTTTGTTCTTATTTTCTCAGGCAAACTAGAACCTAAAAAAAATCCACTATTTTTTATTGAACTGCTAAAAAATTGTACTGATGATCATTTAAAGATAATAGTAGTGGGAAATGGCGTTCTTGAAAATGAATTAAAAGCATTTGCACTTATAGATAAACGGCTACTATTAATAGGTTTTCAAAATCAACAAAAGATGCCTATTGTATATCGCTTGGCAGATGTGTTTATTTTGCCCTCTGTGGGTCCTGGTGAAACTTGGGGTTTAGCCACTAATGAAGCAATGGCATCAGGGTGTGCAGTGATGTTATCAGAAAAGGCAGGTGGCGCAATTGATTTAGTAAAGAATGGTGAAAATGGAATTATATTTAACCCCAATGATATAAAAAAGTCTGTCAATTTTATTGAAGAACTTATTGGCAATAAAAATAAATTGATCAGAATGAAAGAAGCATCAAAACACTTAATAGCAAATTTCTCCTTTATGCATATCGCAAATACAATTGAGGAGCTTGTTTTACAATCATAATTTTAATGAAGCCTATAACAGTTATATTGCCGGTTTACAATGGGATGAAATTTCTGGAACAATCTATTGCAAGTGTATTAAAACAATCTTTCACTGATTTTGAGTTATTGATAGTAGATGATTGTTCAACCGACGAAAGCAGGGAATATCTACATACCATACGAGATGCCCGTGTTAAAATATTTTTGAATAAAGAGAACAAAGGGCTTTTTTATAATTTAAACTTTCTGATCAAAGAATCACAAAGTCTATTAATAAAGCTATGGGCTCAGGATGATATAATGAATCCGACTTGTCTGGAGGAGGTCGTATCCTTTCATGCCATACATACTGAAATCGGATTCAGCTATTCAGGTAGGGATTATATTGATGGAGAAAATAATATTGAATTAAATAAAATGGTTGATACTACGCCAGCGATCATTTCTCAAAAATTACATACGAGGATCGCTTTTTTTACCGGCTCTATTGCGGGAAATATTGCTAACGTAACATTAAGTAAAATAGCATTAGACAAAGTGGGACTTTTTAATGAGCACATGAAAATTAGCGGCGATTTTGAAATGTGGGTAAGATTGGCAAAAGAATACCCAATAGGGTTTATTAAAAAACCTTTGCTATTATTACGCAATCACAAAGGCCAGTTAAGCCGCCAATCACAATATTATATTTATCATATTAAAGAAGATATAATAGCCTATAATTATTTGCTAAGTTATATCAACGATGATCAAAAAAAAGAAGGCAGAAAATTATTAAGAAATCATAAATTATTGTTTTATTATACATTAATGGCAAAAGCTTTTGTTAAAGGACAATTTAAAATAGCGTATAATTTCTTCCGGATACTACATTCGTTTGATAATACATTTATATTATCCTGGTATTTTTTCCGCAACCGTATTGCTTATAAAAACAAAACAAAAAAACTTCACGAAGATAATACTGCGTTTATTAAGGCTGATTTGCAGCAGTAGTATAAGCACTTTAGTAAATTTTAAAAAAATATGAATCCTATAAAAGTTGACTCACAATCGAAATTTATTTTCTTTCTAATTGTGCTTTGTCAATTATTTTTCGCCAATGGCCTTTACTTATTTGCTTGCGTAATAACTTTTCTTGTTATGTGTTATTTTGTACAACAGGCTTATGGTACAGGTGTATTTACAGTTATATTAGCACAGCATATTTTACAAATTATTGCCGGCGTTTGGTTATGTAACTATTTAGGTAATGATATCAATTACCGGTCTCCAGAAACAGGGGTTGCAACCGTTGCAAGTCTTGTAGGAGTCTGTTGCCTTTTTTTACCAATTATCTATGTTCAGGGTAATATGCCACGAATTACTATGGCAGATGTAAGAAGATCGGTTGAGCAGTTTTCTACGGAAAAAACATTGTACTGTTATATCGGTTCCTTCTTTTTAACAGCATCTTTAGGTGTTTTTGCGGCGTCATTAGCAGGATTTGCCCAAATTGTTTACAGTATTGTAAAAATAAAATGGCTTTTTTTCCTATTGTTTGGCTATCAAAGTATTGTAAAAAAAGAAAAAAGGGTCTTCTTTTATTTTGCAATTGCATTTGAATTTTTATCAGGGTTTCTTACTTTTTTTTCTGATTTTAAAACCGTGATTTATTTCCTGGTCATTTTGCTATTAACGTTAATAGCATCTATCAATTTTAAACAGATACTATATGCATTGGCTGTTGTAGGTTTGATGATTCCGATGGCCTTATTCTGGTCAAGCATAAAAGGAGATTACAGGTCATTTTTAAATGGTGGGCAAAAATCACAAACTGTAATAGTTTCAAATCAGGAGGCTTTGGATAAATTGAAATCGTTGTCAAATAATGTTGATGAAAATTCTCTGGCAGGATCTACAACAGCTGCCCTGGATAGAATACAGTATACGTATCATTTTGCGAAGGCCATAGAACGCGTACCAGATATTATACCATTTCAGAATGGACAGAACTGGTTGCAAAATATAGAATTCTGTACTACACCACGTTTTTTGAATCCAGACAAACCTATATTAGATAATTCGGTTAAGACGAGTAAATATACTGGGATACATTATCTGGGAGGCAAAAGTGGTGTATCCTTTAGTCTTGGTTATTTTGCGGAATTTTATGTTGATTTTGGATTTTACGGAATGATGATCGGAATATTTATACTAGGAGCTGTTTATGCGAAAATTTACGGTTATTTTATGCGAAAATCTTCTAATAATTTGGCATTTAATTATGCTGTTGTTGGCTCATTCTTTGGTGAGTTTATAGGTTTCGAAATGGATGGAACTTTTTTACTGGGAAGATTACTGGCAAGTTTAATTACTTATATTATTTTGATCAACTTTGCCTTTCCGTTAATACTAGATTTTATTGCCGTTGATAAAAGTTATTCTAAACCGAATTCTAGTAATGTGGTAAATCCAACTTAATGTGATGCCGACATTTTTTTCACGATATACATCTTTAATTATTTATTTATTAAAGTTTTTGATATGCTTTTGCGTATTATACTTTGGTACTATAGCTTTAATAGGATTAACATCCCCCGAAGGGTATTATTCTCCTTTTCTGCATAACCATCTAAATTATATTGCGTGGCTTAGATTTGCACTTTTGCAGACTTCCAAAATATTACTTTCTTTTTTTGGGTACAACACTTTTATAGATAATATATATACATTAAGAATGCAAGGTGGCAGAGGCGTTCATTTGGTATATACCTGCATAGGATACGGAATAATGAGTTTTTGGGTAGCATTCATATTCGCGAATAAAGTAAGGTGGCAAAAAAAAACAAAATGGATAATAGCAGGATTACTATTGATCTTTTTCATAAATGTTATAAGGATATCTTTATTACTGGTCGTTATAAATAATAGATGGTCGTACGGATCAAATATTGATAATCATACATTGTTTAATATAGCGGCCTATTTACTGATCTTTACAATGATCTATTTTTTTGATAGATCAGAAAGAAGGACTGCAATAAATAATCCTAAAAAGATAAACAGGCCTTAACCTACAATTTGAGCGATAAAAAAAAGATACTGATAATGATCGATTGGTTTACACCTGGCTATAAAGCGGGAGGGCCAATTCAATCATGTGCCAATATTGCTTTTGCATTAAAAGACGAGTATGATATATATGTTTTAACTACTGATACTGATCATGGTGAAAACAAACCTTATACTAGTATCATTGCTGATCAGTGGACCAAGAACATTGATCCGCAGATAAATATTTATTATGCTAAAAAAGAAATGCTAACTGTAAAACAGTTAGCCAATGAGATCAATTTCGTACAGCCTGATTTTATTTATCTTAATAATATGTTTTCGCCCTATTTTGTTCAATACCCTTTATGGTTGAAGTATACAGGTAAAATTAAAAGTAAAGTGATCATTAGTCCGAGAGGATCTTTATACGATAGTGCATTATCTGTAAAATCGTATAAAAAAAAGCCTTTCCTTTTTTTATTTAAATTATTCGGGATACACAAACGCATTCTATTTCATGCAACAAATGATAGGGAGAAGAAAGCTATCTTACAGCATTTTCCGGGAAGTTCCATTCGCATCGCAGATAATTTACCTAATATAAATCAACCAAAATTTTTCAGTTGTAATAAAGAAAGCGGGATAGTTAACTGTGTTTTTATTGCACGAATAGTAGCGATAAAAAATCTGTTCTTTTTGTTGAAGGTGCTGGAAAAAGTTACTGCTATTGTAAAACTCACAGTAATTGGCCCTATAGAAGATGCAGCTTATTGGGAAGAATGTAAAAAGGAAATAGCGCAGTTGCCTGCAAATATTACAGTTGATTATGCAGGAACTAAACAGCACAATCAACTACTACAAATAGTACAACAGCAGCATTTATTTGTTCTTCCAACAACGGGAGAAAATTTTGGGCATGCTATTTTCGAAGCAATGCTGGCTGGTCGGCCGGTAGTAATAAGTGATCAAACACCATGGCTTAATTTGAATGAAAAAAAAATAGGGTGGGATATGTCGTTAGATAATCCTGCTGCATTTGTAAACGCGATAGAAGCGGCGGCTAAATGGGATCAACAACAATTTGATGAATACGCAAATGCCAGCTGGGGCTTCGCTAATAATTTTGTAACAAATCCGCAATTGAGAAAACAATATAACGAGCTATTTGCATGACACAGTTAAATAAAGTAAATAACGCGGCTTATCAAACTACCATCACTATCAACGCTTCTGCGATAAAGCAGGCATTATGGTATTTGGTAAATGTGTTCTTTTTTAAAAACCCGATCAATATCAGCTCAGGAATTAAAGTAGCATTATTAAAAATGTTTGGTGCAACTGTTGGCAATGGTGTTGTGATCAAACCATCTGTAAATATTAAATACCCCTGGAAACTAACAATAGGCGATCATAGCTGGATAGGCGAAGAAGTTTGGATAGATAATTTAGCGAATGTAACAATTGGAAATAATGTTTGCATTTCTCAGGGCGCATTATTATTATGCGGTAATCATAATTACAAAAAACAAACTTTCGATCTGATACTTGGTGAAATTATACTGGAAGATGGCGTGTGGATAGGTGCAAGATCGATAGTTTGTCCGGGTGTAAAATGTTCTACACATGCAGTACTATCAGTTTCGTCTATCGCTTCTTCAGATTTAGCGTCTTACACAATTTATCGAGGCAACCCTGCCGTAGCTATTAAAACAAGAAATATTGAGTAGTAATTCTTCTACTTAAATTAACGTCATTTCTTTTTATTTCTCCTTCCATATTTAGTATCTTTATTCGGCATTGTGTTGTAATTAATAACATGATCTGATAGTTCATATATTACTTTCAGGTGTTTTACCTGTCCCCTACTGATTATAAGAATTTGATTTATAGTAATCTAAATTCATTATTATGAAAGTAACCATTATTACCGTCACATATAACTCTGCAAAATTCTTAGAAGATTGCATGAATTCTGTTTTTACTCAGGATTACAATAATATTGAGTACATCATTGTGGATGGAGGCTCTATTGATGAAACAGTTACTATTATCAAACAAAATGAAAAAAAGATAGCTAAGTGGATATCGGAAAAAGATGGAGGAATGTACGAAGCGATCAATAAAGGAATGAAGATGGCAACAGGGGATGTTATTGGATTATTGAATAGCGATGACCTGTTAGCTTCCAAAGACGTGATAAGTTCCATTGTTAAAAGTTTTAAGCAGCATAAGGTTGATTGTATTTATTCAGATCTTGTATATGTTGATCGCTTTAATACCCAAAAGATAATCCGTTACTGGAAAGGTTTGTCTTATAAAAGACGGAGGTTCAATTATGGCTGGATGCCTGCTCATCCTACTTTTTATGTACGTAAGGATGTAGTTGAGCATTTAGGCGAATATGAATCGCATTTTTTTACAGCAGCCGATTATGAATTTATGACAAGGCTTTTATATCGCTATCGTATCAGTGCTTACTATCTGCCAAAACTCACAGTTAAAATGAGAACGGGAGGTGCAAGCAATGTTAGTTTTTATAGCAGGTTCAGAGCCAATAGAAGAGATTACCTTAGTATGAAAAGAAATAAAGTACCTTTTCCTTTTATTGTTTCATTATTAAAACCCCTCAGCAAGCTCAATCAATATTATTATACTTTTTTTAAAAAAATTGTTTAACAATTTCATACTGATATTTAATTAGTACTTCGATGTTTAATTTCCTCAAACGAAAAGATAATATTCACTTACCTGAATACCTTCCTATTCAAACAGATATCCATTCACATATCTTGCCGGGTATTGATGATGGGTCTCCAGATATAGAAACTTCACTAACATTAGTAAAAGGAATTTACGATCTGGGCATCAGAAAATCTATTGCTACACCTCATGTGATGGGCGATATGTTCAGGAACACTCCTGAAACAATTAATGCTGCACTCGAAAAATTGAAAACCGCTTGTGCCGCAGCACAAATAGATATCGAATTAAGTGCTGCTGCAGAATATATGATGGATGACGCTTTTATGCATATTTTAAGAAGCAAAGCACCGTTGCTAACTATTCATAAAAATATTATACTTACAGAGCAGTCATATGCAGTACCAACTGAAAACTTGACAGAGATAGCTTTTGAAATTATGATGGGGGGCTATAAACCGATCATGGCTCATCCTGAACGCTATTCTTTTTATTATAAAAATTATGATGGTTATTTCTTATTAAAAGACCTGGGTTTTTTATTGCAGATAAATTTATTATCATTGACCGGTCATTATGGGAATCAGGCAGAAAAGGCAGCTAAATTTCTATTAAAGGAAAACCTGGTAGATCTGGTTGGTACTGATATGCATCATTTGGGCCACTTAACTATGCTGCAAAACAAGGAAAACCTTGAAAAATTACGCCGAAACCTAGATGGTAGAACCTATAATGTGCTTGAAGACCTGGCTTTTTAAGGTTTAAATGGTGTACTTCCCCTGAAATTTATGTTTAGGTATTCTTTGAAATAAGAAATAAAATTCTTAATAAATTAGAAGTAATTATTATCTGATATTTCACATTTTTAGATTGAATTTAATTGCCTATTTTTGGCGCTCTTTTACCTATAATCCATATTTTAGGTAAAAAAGTAAGAAACCTAACTAAATCGTTGAATTTTATATGGCAAGCAAAGTAACTAAAATTGGGGTGTTGACATCCGGGGGAGATTCTCCGGGGATGAACGCAGCCATTCGTGCAGTTGTACGTACAGGTCTTTATAATGGATTAGAGGTTTATGGGATCATGAGAGGATATCAGGGGATGATGGATGATGATATCTTTAAAATGGAAAGTAAAAGTGTTGCTAATATCATACAACGTGGAGGTACTATTCTAAAAACTGCAAGGTGTAAAGAGTTTTACGAAACGCCGGGTAGAAAAAAGGCTTACGATAATCTTATCAAACGCGGGATCAACGGATTAGTTATAATAGGTGGAGATGGGTCTTTTCGCGGAGCAAAAAAATTCCATGAAGAATTTGATATACCAAGTGTAGGTATTCCGGGAACAATTGATCGTGATATTGTTGGTACTGATTTTACTATTGGTTTTGATACGGCTGTAAATACCGCAGTAGCAGCTATTGATAAGATACGGGATACAATGGATGCGCATGACCGTATGTTCATCATTGAAGTAATGGGTCGTGATGCAGGTTTTATCGCATTACATAGTGGTATTGCAACAGGTGCAGAAAACATTCTGATCCCTGAACGCAAAACTGATATGGATGCAATGATCAAATCATTACAGGAAAAAGAAAAACGTAAAAAATTAGTGAACCTGATTATCGTTGCCGAAGGCGATGAAATGGGTGGAGCTGAAGGTGTAAATAAATATATCAGAAAGCATATGCCTGATATGGATACAAAAGTTGCTGTACTCGGTCATATTCAAAGAGGAGGATCTCCTAGTTGTTTCGACAGAGTAATTGCAAGCCGTATGGGTTATACCGCAGTTGAAAGTTTGATAAACGGAAATCATAATGTTATGATCGGGATCAAAGATAACCGTATCAATTATACACCGTTTGAAAAAGCATCTAAATTGAAGACCAAGGTAAGTGAGGAGTGGATGAAGATCGTAAAAATACTAGCATCTTAAAAAAGATACCGGATACAAAGTAACAACTGAGTCTCCGGTATTTTTCGTTATGATAGAAACTACTAACTAAAAAAAACAAAACGAGCGCATGAGCAAGAACATCAGCAAATACCTTCACCGCCACATGGATAAAGAAGCAGGTATTGCACATTCACAAAAACGTACAAAGATCGTTGCAACAGTAGGACCAGCTTGCAGTACTTACGATAAATTATTGGAATTGGTAAAAGCAGGTGTGAATGTTTTCAGATTGAATTTTTCACACGGCGAATACGATTCAAAGAAAGAGATCATTGATTTCATTCGCTTGATAAATAAAAATGAACCTTACAATATTGCCATCTTAGGTGATCTGCAAGGACCAAAACTAAGAGTAGGAGAGATCGAAGGCGGAAAGATCGAATTAGTGCCGGGTGCTGAAATTATATTTACTACAGAAAAAGTAGTGGGTACAAAAGATAAAGTATACGTTTCTTACCCAATGTTAGCAAAAGATGTTAAGATGGGCGAACGTATTTTCTTGGACGATGGTAAAATGGAAGTAGCGATCAAGAAGATCCTGAACGATAAAGAAATTTTGGTGAGCGTAACTTTAGGCGGTACTTTATTGCCTAAAAAAGGGGTTAACCTTCCGGATTCTGCGTTAACAATGCCTTCTTTAACTGAAAAAGATATCGCGGATCTTGCTTTTATTATTGAACAGGACCTTGACTGGATAGCACTTTCATTCGTTAGAAAAGCGATCGACATTATCGATCTTAAAAAGAGATTAAAAGAAAAGAACAGCAAAATAAAAGTGATCGCTAAAATTGAAATGCCTGAAGCATTAACAAATATCAGGGATATCATTGTTGAAAGCGACGGTATCATGGTTGCACGTGGAGATCTGGGGGTTGAAATTCCTGTTGAACAAGTTCCATTGGTACAAAAAGAATTGATCCGCAAATGTATGCATCGTGCTAAACCGGTTATTGTGGCTACACAAATGATGGAAAGCATGATCGATCGTACTAAACCAAACAGAAGTGAAGTAACGGACGTTGCTAACGCTGTTTTGGAAGGTGCTGATGCTGTAATGTTGAGCGGCGAAACTGCGATGGGTAACTATCCTACATTAGTAGTTGAAATGATGAGTAAGATCATCAACGAAGTTGAAAACAGTGCTGCCTATAATTACGATAGGGATGATATCCTGAAACCACAACCTCATTCTCCTTCTTTCTTAAGTGATGCATTGTGTTACAGCGCTTGCAGATTGGCTAAAGATATCGAAGCGGATGCCTTGATCGGTATGACGGAAAGTGGTTACACTGGCTTTATGTTAAGTAGCTACCGCCCTAAAGCGCCATTATATATTTTCAGTAAAGAAAGAAGCCTTATCAATCAGCTGAGTTTAAGCTGGGGCGTTAGAGCAATGTATTATGCGGAAGAAATAAGTCTGGATGATATCGTTTTCGATCAGATCAATATTTTAAAAGAACGGGGTTTTCTTCAGAAAGATGATGTAGTTGTTAATACTGGAAGTACACCTGTTGACTTGCATTTGCCAACAAATATGGTAAAAGTTACTAAAGTAGATTAATACTAATATAATTGTAAATTGTAAATGGTTAATGATAAATGTGTAAACATTTTCGTTAACCATTTTTCTTTTAAAAATAGTTTATGCAAAATAATGAGCAGTTGATTAGAAATTTTTATACCGCTTTTCAAAAACTGGATGACGAATCTATGGTTAGTAATTATGCTGATGATATCGTTTTTTTTGATCCGGTTTTCGGTTTGCTGCAGGGCAATGAGGCCCGCGCTATGTGGAAAATGTTATGTAAGAGTGCCAAAGATTTCTCTTTGACCTATTCTACTATTATTCATTTAGATGAAGAATATAGTACATGTGAATGGATAGCAACCTATACTTTTTCAAAAACCGGTAATAAAGTGATTAATAACGGTAAAGCATACATGAAATTTTCCAACGGAAAGATCATTGAGCATAGCGATGGATTTAGCTTATACAAATGGAGCAAACAGGCATTGGGCCTGCCAGGGGTACTATTTGGCTGGAATTCCTTTTTTCAGAATAAAATAAAAAAACAAGCTCAAAATAACCTGCGAAATTTTATATTGAATAATAATAAGTAAATTTAGGGGAAGTGAAACCTTAATCTACTTGTATGAAAATTTCTAGAAAAATAATTTTAATTACATCAATAGCTTCTTTCTGTTTTATGGTTACTGTGCAAGCGCAAATAAAATATCCGGTTACAAAAAAATCAGACCAGGTCGATGATTATTTCGGTACCAAAGTTGCCGACCCGTATCGCTGGCTCGAAGATGATAATAGTGAAGAAACAAAGCAATGGGTTTCAGCAGAAAATGCTGTAACGCAACATTACTTAGAAACGATCTCTTTCCGGGATAGTATAAAAAATAAGTTAACAGCTATGTGGAACTATGAAAAGTATAGTTCTCCATTTAAAGAAGGGGCATATTACTATTACTATAAGAATGAAGGACTACAAAATCAACCCGTATTATATCGTCAATCTGGACTTACAGGAACACCGGAGGTTTTTATTGATCCTAATACGATGAGTAAAGATGGTACTGTAGTACCCAGTATGCCACAGTTTAGTAAGTCGAAAAAATATTGTGCCTATCTTTTATCGCAAAGTGGAAGTGATTGGCAGGAGGGATATGTAATGGATGTGCAGACAAAAAAGATCTTGTCTGATAAATTACGATGGGTTAAATTCAGTGGAATATCCTGGAAAGGCGATGAAGGATTTTATTATAGCAGGTATCCTGAACAAGACGAACAGAATAAATTAAGCGAACAAAATAAGGATCATAAATTATATTTTCATAAAATAGGTACACCACAAAGCACAGATGAATTAGTATATGAAGACAAAGAACATCCTTTGCGTACGATCAATGCAGATGTTACAGAGGATGAAAGGTTTCTACTTATCAACACGTCAGAAGGAACTAGTGGTATTGAAATATGGGTAAAAGATCTAAAAGCAAATACGCCACTCAGCTTATTAATAAAAGGATTTGATACAGAAGCACATGTTGTAGATAATGATGGAGACAGGTTACTTGTATTAACAAATGCAGGAGCGCCCAATTATCAACTTGTTTCTATCGACCCCAAAAATCCGGGTAGGGAAAACTGGCAGGTGGTTATTCCTACAAGAACTAAACTGCTAGAAAATGTTGGTACTGCGGGCGGTAAACTATTTTTAAGTTACCTGGAAGATGCTGCCAGTAAAGTATACCAGTGTAGTTACCAGGGTTATTACGCAAAGGAAATTAAATTGCCGGGAATAGGCACTGCAAGTGGGTTCCATGGAGATAAAACAGATCCGGAATTATTTTATACGTATACTTCTTTTAATTGCCCTGCTACTATTTACCGTTATGATATTGTTTCAGGAACGAGTGAATTATTTAGAAAACCTACGGTAAGCATTGATCCGGATGATTATTTAACGCTTCAAACATTCTTTCAAAGTGCAGATGGTACTTCTGTTCCAATGTTCATAACGTATAAAAAAGGGATGGTATTAAATGGTAATAATCCAACGTTGATATATGGCTATGGCGGATTTAATATTCCTTTAACGCCCAATTTTAGTATCTCGAATGCTTTCTTTTTAGAACAAGGAGGTATTTACGTACAAATAAATTTACGTGGTGGAAATGAATATGGTGAAGAATGGCACAAAGCAGGGATGTTACAGAATAAACAAAATGTTTTTAACGATGTTTTTGCTGCGGTAAAGTTTTTAACAGATAAAAAGTATACTAACCCGCAAAAAATTGCATTATCAGGCCGCAGTAACGGAGGGTTGTTAGTAGGTGCCTGTATTGCACAGCATCCTGAATTGTTTAAAGTGGCTATACCTCAAGTGGGTGTGCTGGATATGTTGCGCTATCATTTATTTACAATAGGATGGGCATGGGCAGTAGAATATGGCAGAAGCGACAAAAAAGAGGATTTTGAAAACCTGTATAAATATTCGCCCTTACAAAATATCAAAAAAGGTGTTGACTATCCCGCTACTTTAATTGTAACAAATGATCATGATGACAGGGTAGTGCCCGCACATAGTTTTAAATTTGCGGCAAGATTGCAGGAATGTAATGCAGACTCAAATGCAATATTGATAAGAGTAGGAACAAATGCGGGACATGGTGCAGGGATACCTACAACAAAAGCAATTGAAGAAGTATCAGATATCTGGAGCTTTATTATGTATAATCTCGGAATGAAGTTTAAACCCTGATTACATTCTTTCAGGAACATGAATGCCGAGTAACTCCATCGAGCTTTTAATTACATTGGCTGTCATACCGGCAATGGATAAACGCAATTTTTTCTTTTCCTCCGTCTCTGCACTGGCAATAGAATGCACCGTGTAAAAAGAGTTAAAGGTCTTAGCCAGGTCAAAAACATAAATTGCAATGGCTGAGGGATTATGTTCAAAAGCGGCCTGTTCAATAGCTGCAGGGAATTGTTCCAATACCATAATTACATCCTTCTCCAATTTCAATAAACCATCAGTGGTCGGCAGTTGGTGGTCAGTAGTCGTTTTCCGCAGGATACTTTTGATCCTCGCATAAGTATATTGCACGAAGGGTCCGGTAAAGCCATGGAAATCTATACTCTCTTCCGGATTAAACACCATTGTTTTTTTAGGATCAACTCGTAACAAATAAAATTTCATAGCTCCTAATCCTATCGTATCGTACAGATCTTTTAATTCGGCTTCTGTAAAATCTTTCACCTTGCCCAGTTCCTCTGTATGGTGTTTAGAAGTAGCGATCATTTCATCAACCAGGTCATCTGCATCAACAACAGTCCCTTCTCTGCTTTTCATTTTACCCGTAGTTAGTTCTACCATGCCATAACTCAAATGAAAAATCCCATCGGCAAAAGGCATTCCTAATTTTTTACAGATCAGTTGCAGAACTTTCATGTGGTAGTTTTGCTCGTTACCTATCACATAAATGCTTTGATCAATTTTATATTCATCATATTTAAGTTTTGCCAAACCAATATCCTGTGTCATGTAAACAGAAGTACCATCTTTACGTTGCACTAATTTTTCATCTAAGCCATCAGCAGTCAGATCTATCCAGATACTGCCATCTTCTTTTTTGAAAAATACTTTTTTTGCCAAGCCCTGTTGCACAATATCTTTTCCTAATAAATAAGTATTGCTTTCGTAATAAGTTTTAGCAAAATCGCTTCCTATTCTTTTGTAAGTGATAGCAAAGCCTTCGTATACCCAACTATTCATTTCTTTCCAAAGTGCCATCACAGCAGGTTTTCCTTCTTCCCAATCCAATAACATTTGTTGGGTAGCTTTCATTATTGGCGCTTCTTTCTCCGCTTCATCTTTTGTTTTTCCAATTGTAATTAATTGTTCTACTTCTTTTTTATATTCGTCGTTAAATTTTACATAGTATTTGCCAACAAAATGATCACCCTTCATATTGGTTGATTTTGGCGTAGCGCCATTTGCAAATAATTGCCATGCGATCATGCTTTTACAAATATGAATACCCCGGTCATTTACGATACAGGTTTTAACAACATCATACCCATTAGCTTGTAAGATCTCTGCAATACTCCATCCTAAAAAATTATTTCTTAAATGGCCGAGATGCAATGGTTTGTTGGTGTTTGGAGAAGAATATTCTACCATTACCTTTTTACCATTCTTTTCTTTTTTACCAAAATTGGCGTCCGAATGATTTTTTGCTACAAAGTCTGACCAATAACTATCTGCGATGGTCAGGTTCAAAAATCCTTTTATAATATTAAATTTTGTAAAAAAATGAGGGTATGTTTTAGTAAGATGCTCACCCAGTTGATTACCAATAGCATCGGTTGATAATTTCAGTGATTTCACCAACGAAAACATCACCACAGTATAATCACCCTCAAATTCCGGTTTGGTTTGATTTACCTGAAAATCCTTTTCTGTAAAAGTCTGGTTAAAAACCGCTGATAAACTTGTAGTTACACTTTGCTGTATGCTATTGACTATCGACATAGCGCAAAAGTAATAAAGTTATATTCCATGTCAATAACTTTTCGTTTAGCAAAAATCAATTTGTACCTTTGCGCCCATTTAAGAGTCTTATGATAAGTGTAAATAATGTAACGCTGGCCTATGGCAAACGCGTTTTGTTCGATGAAGTAAACATCAATTTTGTAAAAGGTAACTGTTATGGCGTAATTGGCGCCAATGGAGCCGGCAAATCTACTTTTTTAAAAATATTAAGTGGGGAGATAGAACCCAACAAAGGTACTGTTAGTATCAGTCCGGGCGAACGTTTGGCCGTTCTAAAGCAGAACCATTTCGAATTTGACGAAATATCCGTATTGCATACCGTAATGATGGGGCATAGAAAAATGTGGGATATCATGCTCGAAAAAGATGCCATCTACCTAAAAGAAGATTTTAGCGAAGCAGATGGTATGAAAGCCGGAGAGCTGGAAGCTGAATTTGGCGAAATGGGTGGTTACACCGCAGAAAGCGATGCCGCTACTTTTTTGAACGAATTGGGTGTTAAAGAAGACATACACCAGATGCTGATGAAAGATATCGGCGGTAATATAAAAGTAAGGGTACTATTGGCGCAGGCTTTATTCGGTAATCCTGATATTTTATTGCTGGATGAACCTACAAATAACCTGGATGTTGAAACCATCAGTTGGTTAGAGAATTTCTTAGCCGATTACGAGAACATTGTATTAGTTGTGAGCCATGATCGTCACTTTTTAGATGCTGTTTGTACGCATGTGGCCGATGTTGATAAAATGAAGATCAAAATTTACACGGGTAATTATTCTTTCTGGTACGAGAGTTCTCAACTGGCATCAAGACAAGCTTCTGACAAAAACAAAAAACAAGAAGAAAAGAAAAAGGATCTATTGGAATTTATTGCACGCTTTAGTGCTAACGCTTCTAAATCTAAACAGGCAACGTCTCGTAAAAAAGCGTTGGATAAATTGGTATTTGAAGATATTACAGCGAGCAACAGAAAATATCCGGGTATTATATTTAAACCCGAAAGAGAAGTTGGTAACCAGATCCTGAACATAGAAAAATTATCAAAAACGATCGATGGCAAACCATTGTTCACAAATTTGAATTTTGATATTGTAAAAGGACAAAAGATCGCATTCTTAAGCAGGGATCATGTGGCGCTAACGAATTTCTTCGAGATCATTAATGGTAAAGTAAAAGCAGATAACGGCAAGTTCGAATGGGGTACAACCATAACATCAGCTTATCTTCCCAACGATAATACAGAATTTTTTACTGATGCTTTGAATCTGATGGATTGGTTACGTCAGTTCGTTCCACCGGGAACTAAAGATGTTGATGAAGATTTTATCCGTGGCTTTTTGGGTAAGATGTTATTCAGCGGAGATGAGATCTTAAAGAAAACAACGGTGTTAAGCGGAGGAGAAAAAGTACGTTGCATGGTCAGTAAAATGATGTTGCAAAATCCAAATGTAGTAATGTTAGATGAACCAACGAATCACCTCGATCTGGAAAGTATCACTGCCTTCAATGATGGTATGCTAACATTTCCCGGCGTTGTTTTATTTACAACGCATGATCACCAGTTCATGCAAACTGTTGCCAACAGAATTATAGAAATTACACCAAAGGGAATGATCGACAGATTAATGACCTACGATGAATATTTAGCGGATGACAGGGTTAAAACTTTAAAAGAAGAAATGTATAGTTAATATGTTATACGTTAGAGATAAAATATTAGACTTCATAGATTTTTTTCATCCTCCTTTCAGGAAGATAATGCCTGTAAAAACCTTTAGGTATGCAGCTTGTGGCGGCGCTAATGTTGTATTTGGGAATGTGATCGTGTACACAGCCATTTATCATTTGGTAAAAAACCAGGATGCAGTGAGCCTTGGGTTATTTGCATTTAAGCCTTATAATTTTGCGCTCACGATCTCTTCTATCTTTACTTTTTGTGTGGGATTTATTTTAAATAAATATGTTGTGTTCACCACATCAAATTTAAAAGCAAGCGTACAATTGTTCCGTTATTTTCTTGCTTTTCTTTTTAGCTATTCGCTGAATTATCTGTTGCTAAATAAAGTATTTATTGAAGGGTTGCATCTGCATCCCGTGCTGGCGCAAGGTATTACAGTAGTTATTGTAACAGCAGTAAGCTATTTAACTCAAATGCATTTTACCTTCAAAGTAAAAAAAGATCCCGAAGATATTACGCAGTTACCTGAGTAATAGATTTTTTACATCTACATATTCAAATCCATGTGCATCGGCAACGGCTTTGTAGGTTACATGTCCATCCAAAGTGTTAATGCCTTTTAAGAGCGCATCATTTTCCAGACAAGCTTTTTTATACCCTTTAGTAGCGATCAAAACTGCATAAGGCACCGTGACATTTGTTAAGGCAAAAGTAGAAGTACGTGGCACGGCACCCGGCATATTTGCCACTGCATAATGCAACACGTTATGTTTTATATAAACAGGATCATCATGCGTAGTGATACGATCTGTCGTTTCAAAAATTCCACCCTGATCGATCGCGATATCAACTACTACAGAACCAGGCTCCATTGACTTGATCATTTCTTCCGTAATTAAATGTGGCGCTTTAGCACCGGGGATTAATACGGCGCCAATTACCAGGTCAGATTCTTTTACTGATAGGGCAATATTATGCGGATTAGAAATCAGTGTACTGATCTCTCCATTATACATATCATCGATCTGTCTTAATCTATCAGCACTTAGATCAATGATCGTTACTTCTGCACCAAGGCCCAGCGCTATTTTAGCAGCATTTGTTCCCGCAACGCCACCACCGATAATTGTAACCCTGCCACGTTTCACGCCGGGTACGCCACTTAATAAAATCCCTTTGCCACCTTCAGGCTTCTCTAAAAAACGCGCACCGATTTGTGAAGCCATTCTTCCTGCAACTTCACTCATCGGCGTTAATAGCGGGAGCGTGCCATTAGCAACCTGAACGGTTTCATAAGCAATACCGATCACTTTACTTTTTACTAAAGCTTTCGTTAATGCGGCTTCAGAAGCAAGATGTAAATAAGTAAATAAAATGAGCCCTTCTCTAAAAAAATCATACTCGCTGGCAATGGGTTCTTTTACTTTCATTACCATTTCCATGGCCCACGTTTCTGCAGCAGTAGCAACGATGGATGCACCAGCTTTTACATATTCATCATCTGCAAAGCCAGATCCTTGACCTGCATCTTTTTGTACAAATACAGCGTGGCCAGAGCGTACAAGATGTACAACACCGCCAGGCGTTATAGCAACACGACTTTCATTATTCTTTATTTCTTTCGGTACACCAATGCGCATAAATAATTGTTAATGGTAAATGATAAATGGTAAATGAATTGCCATTTTAGATTTTCTTATTTATTGGTCCAACATATTGCTACTATTTAGCAGCAGTGGCGTCGCACATTTCATCATCGAATATCTATTAAGCACACATCAAATAATTGTATGGTAACGTTTATCATTTACCATTAACAATTTATCATTATTACCAAACTTGTATTCTTTCACTAACAGGTTTATACATTTTATCACCCGGCTTTACATTGAATGCAGTATACCATGGTGTAAAATCTGATAAAGGTCCGTTCACGCGCCACATCGCCGGACTATGCGGATCTGTTTTTATACGTTGCAATTGAAGTGCTTCTTTACTTTTCATGCGCCATATCTGTGCAACACCTAAAAAGAAACGCTGATCAGGCGTAAAGCCGTCGATCTTTTTATTTGACTTAGCTTCTGGTGTATTTTGAAAAGCCTGGTATGCGATTGTAACGCCACCGATATCCGCAAGGTTCTCACCTAATGTTAGTTCACCATTCACATGTAAACTATCTAATACTGTGTATGCATTGTATTGTTTTACAACTGCCGCAGTCTTAGCATCAAATTTTGTTTTATCATCTGCGGTCCACCAGTTACTAAGGTTACCATTTAGATCATACTGACTACCCTGGTCATCAAAACCATGCGTCATTTCATGGCCTATCACCATACCAATACCACCATAATTAATAGCGTCATCCGCAGCAGGATCGAAGAAAGGAAATTGTAATATCCCCGCGGGAAAAACAATTTCATTATAATATGGATTATAGTAAGCATTAATGGTAGGAGGTGTCATTCCCCATAAAGTTCTGTCAACAGGCTTGCCTTCAAAACTCATTTGATAATCATATTCAAATTTTCCAAGGCGCACATAATTTCCGAAATAATCATCTCTTTTTATATCGGCATTGTATTCTTTCCATTTATCGGGGAATCCGATCTTTTTAAGAAAGGCTGCTAATTTTGCTTCGGCTTTTATTTTGGTAGAATCACTCATCCAGGTCAATGCTTGTATGCGTTGGTTATATACTTGTTGAAGATTGTTCACCAAACGTATCATGCGTTGCTTAGCAGAATCGGTAAAATATTTTTTTACATATAGTTGACCAAGCGCTTCGCCTAATGTTCCATCAACCGCACTGGCTATCGTTTCGCTACGTGGTTTTTGTTTTTGTTGTCCGCTTAAAACTTTACCATAAAATTCAAAATTAGCTGTAACAAAATCTTTACTTAAAATAGGAGCGTTATTATTTATTTCATGAAAGCGCAGGTATTGTATCCAGTCTTTTATTGATACTGCTGTGTACATGCTATCCAGTGTTTGATAAAATTTCGGCTGGCCAATGTTGAATGAATCGGTTGTTATTTTTAATCCGGTATAAACGGCGCTCCAATCTAAATGAGGTGCCAGTTTTGCAAGATCGGCCTTACTCATTTTATGGTAATTAGCAACAGGGTCGCGCAATTCAACATTGCCACTGTGGCCACCGGCAAGCCTTGTTTCAAATGACAGAACTGTAGCAGCATTTTTAGCGGCCGTAATACTATCATCGCCGGTTAATTCAAATACTTTAGTAATGTATGCGATATAGGCTTTGCGTTGATTTACAATTTTTGCATTGGTAGAAAAATAATAATCTTTTTCAGGAAGTGCTAATCCGCCTTGGAAAAATGAAGCTATATTCATACTTGCATTTTTATCATCAGGCTGTACGCCAAAATTATATAAGATAATATCGTTCATTGCTTGATGCGCTGTTACAAAAGCGATTGCAGCCTTGGTGTCTTTTAAATTATTTATTTCCTGGAGGTAAGGCTTTAAAGGAGCGTATCCTAATTTGTTGATGGTAATGGTGTCCATTCCACTTGCATACATATCGCCTACTTTTTGATCTACACTACCCATTGGTGCTTTTGTAGCGGCGGCAGTTTCACAAAGGCTTTGCATTGCTTCACGACTTTTTTTTCTCAGATCAAAAAAAGAACCGGTACTATTTTCTGTTGAAGGAATCACGGCTGTTTTGTTCCAGTTGCCGTTTGCATATAACCAAAAATTATCGCCGGGTTTTACAGTTGTATCCATTGCAGACTTATCCAAAAACTGGCTTTTGCAATTTTGTGTAAGTAGTAGAGCGGCAAATAATAAGATAGAAAAATATACCTTTTTCATTGTATTGGTATTTAAATCGGATGAGTAATTATTTATATTGTAATGTACTCAATTTACTTTATTTAATAGCTACCATTGAAGAAGTAGATGCAAAAAAATAGGGCCTGGAGTAGAAACTCCGGCCCGTTTTTAATCCGTACCCTATGAAAACTTTTGTGAAATTAATACTTCTTTTCATAGTTCATTATTTTAATCACTGATATTATTTCGTTTACGGTATAAATAGTAGAACTACTACAGAAATGTTAGTAACCCTACTACACGCGGTTAGTAAGTATTCGAATGTTAAACTGGGTATTAGTTATCTTTGATTATCAAAATGCCGAAAAATGGAAACGCCCGTAAAACCACCCTCAACAAATCCTACAGAACGAGCCAAAGAACTATGGCATACCTTCTTCAAGAAAGAAATTCATAGCTTTTATTCTGCAAAAGATGATGCAATGACGCTGATCGATACTTATATTAACGAGTCTCGTTTTGGTAATCATATGGAAGCTGTTGCTTATTGGGAAGAAGTTAAAAAAGCAATGTACGACCTGTAAAAAGAAGAGCCATAGTAGAAACTACAGCTCGATTAAATCTAAAACAATATAAGTCGTTAACCTCTTAATAGAGGCTACTGAAGATAATATTGTTGCTTATCCTCCGAAATCGGCAAGAAATTTTATTGAATGAAATGTACTTCCTTTAATAAGGACTATTCCCGGTTCACTATAGTATCAATTACAAACTTTATTTACACGTATAAAAAATAGGGCTGAGGTGAAAACCTCGGCCCGTTTTAATCCGTACCCTATGAAAACTATATTAATATACGTTTTTACCGCAAATATGGTTGCCATTTACCTGTCTTTTGTTGTAAAATATCCTATTCTGCCTGCCATTTTTACACAAAAATATGCTTGGCATAATGCTTGCCAAAGAGAAAGAAACATAAACACATAACATTATGGGAAAGATTATTGGGATCGATTTAGGAACAACCAACAGCTGCGTAGCAGTAATGGAAGGTAACGAGCCCGTTGTTATAGCTAACGACGAAGGGCGCCGTACAACCCCGTCTATCGTAGCTTTTTTAAAGAATGGCGAACGTAAAGTAGGGGATCCTGCAAAACGTCAGGCTATTACCAATCCGCATAACACAATCATGAGCGTAAAACGCTTTATGGGGCATAAATGGAACGAAGTAACAGAAGATGTGAGCCACAGTGGTTATAAGGTAGTAAAAGGTGACAATGATACAGTTCGTATTGACATAGATGGCAGATTATATACTCCACAGGAAATATCAGCAATGGTGCTTCAAAAAATGAAGAAAACAGCGGAAGATTATCTTGGACAAGAAGTAACAGAAGCAGTGATCACTGTGCCAGCCTATTTTAATGATGCACAGCGCCAGGCAACTAAGGAAGCCGGTGAAATTGCAGGTTTGACCGTTCGTCGTATTATTAATGAACCTACCGCAGCTGCATTAGCTTACGGATTAGATAAAAAACATCAAGATCAAAAGATCGCGGTATTCGATCTGGGTGGTGGTACTTTTGATGTATCTATCCTTGAATTGGGCGAAGGCGTTTTTGAAGTAAAAAGCACTAACGGCGATACTCACTTAGGTGGGGATGATTTTGATAAAGTGATCATGGATTGGTTAGCAGATGAATTTAAAAAAGATGAAGCGATCGACCTTCGTAAAGATCCAATGGCTTGGCAACGTTTAAAAGAAGCATCTGAAAAAGCTAAAGTTGAATTATCATCTTCTACAGAAACGGAAATCAATTTACCGTATGTAACTGCAGTTGACGGAGTGCCTAAACATTTGGTTAAAAAATTAACAAGAGCAAATTTCGAAAAATTATCAGATACATTATTTACACGTTGCTTAAAACCATGCGAACAGGCATTGAAAGATGCTAATTTAACGATCTCTCAAATTGATGAAGTTATATTAGTCGGTGGTAGTACACGTATCCCTAAAGTTCAGGAGATCGTAGAAAAATTCTTTGGTAAGAAAGCTAATCGTAGTGTTAACCCGGATGAAGTGGTAGCGATTGGAGCTTCAATACAAGGTGGTGTGTTATCAGGCGATGTAAAAGATGTATTGTTATTAGATGTTACACCATTGAGTTTAGGTATTGAAACAATGGGCGGTGTAATGACGAGATTGATCGAAAGTAACACCACCATCCCAACAAAAAAATCAGAAACCTTTTCGACAGCAAGTGATAATCAGCCGGGTGTACAAATTCATGTATTGCAAGGCGAAAGGCCATTGGCAAACCAAAACAAAAGTTTAGGTATGTTCAATATGGATGGTATTCCGCCAGCTCCAAGAGGCGTACCTCAGGTAGAAGTTACTTTTGATATTGATGCTAACGGTATACTTGTTGTAACGGCTAAAGATAAAGGCACAGGCAAATCACATAATATCCGTATTGAAGCAGGTAGTGGTTTGAGCAAAGAAGAGATCGAAAAAATGAAATCTGAAGCAAAAGCTAACGAAGCAACAGATAAATTGGAAAAAGAAAAGATCGAAAAAATAAACCAGGCCGATAGCCAGATATTCCAGACAGAAAAACAACTGAAAGAATATGGCGATAAGATCAGTGCTGAGAAAAAAGCACCGATCGAAGCAGCCTTAGCTAAAGTAAAAGAAGCACATAAGGCACAGGATCTTGCTGCTATTGATACTTCAGTAGCAGAATTAAATACAGCCTGGACAGCCGCAAGTGAAGAAATTTATAAAGCTCAGGCAGCAGGTGCAGAACCTGGGGCATCTACTAATGGAGAGCAACCTCATTCAGCAGACGGACAGCAAGGTGGAGAAACGGTAACTGATGCAGAGTTTGAGGAAGTTAAATAAGGGATTTTTTGAGAGTATACTATATAAACCGCGGCAGTCTTACCGCGGTTTTTTTTATTTGGTATACAATGAGTTATAAGAGTTTATATATTTGCATATACATTAAATCTTTAAATTAAATCCATGAAACATTTTTTTTTTATTATTACGATCATACTTTGTGGGGCATTCGTAGCAAAAGCACAATACACTCCCATATCCAACCAGCCCAAAGTAGACAATGCTGCATACAAGGAAGTAAGGAATAAATCTACCAATGCAAAAATAGAAGCTGTTATTTTAAATGTCGGTGCTATAACTCTATGTGCAGTAGGAACAGTAATGGTGGTGGCAGGAGAGTTTGACAAATCAACAAAGAGTGATCAAACTAATTATGATGCCAATGATAATCCTATTCCTGCGAATACTTCAACAGATGACAATCTGATAACTGATGGGATTATAGTTACCGGTGGTGGCGTAATATTAGGTATTGGCAGTGCTATATTGTATACACGTAGCGGTATATTATACCATAAAGCAAGAGAATTGAAAATGAGTATGAATACAAATTCTATTAATATTCCCGAAAGTGATAGCAGATCATTTCGTGCACAGCAGATCGGACTAGGTTTTTCTGTTTCCTTGTAATGAATTATCAAGGCTTCTCAAAAGGAGTAGAATTGAAAAAAGGATTTATGGAAAATTTCTTTATAAGGATAATATCAATAATAAAAAGCCTCATCAATATATGATGAGGCTTTTTTATTTATATGATAGTTATTTTTCGTTCTCTATGTAATGTGTCTTCATTATTTCAAATACTTTACTTCTTAATTCTGATGCTGTAATATTTTCTGATGATACAGGCGGTAAATAATGCATTTCTAATTTTGTTGGTATCATATAGCAGGACCTGTCTGCAGGGTTTGCCTTTCTTGTTCCTAAGATCACGCATGGGATAACATCTTTTTTTGTATCCACAGCAAGTTTAAACGCGCCGTCAAAAAATTTCTTCATTGGTTCTTTAGTGGTATTACGCGTACCTTCGGGATAAATGCACATATGTATATCTCTCTGTAATACTTTTTTCATATCCTCAAAGCTTTTACGGCGGCTGCTATCGCTATCTCTATCAACTAATACAGATCCTCTTTCATAGAACCATTTAAAAACAGGGATCTTGGCAAGCGATGCTTTTGCAATAGTTTTATTTGGCCCAGGTACAAAGGGTGCAGACAGGGGAACGTCTAAATACGCATTGTGATTATATACAATTACATAAGTAGTGGCAGGAGCAAAATTTTCTTTGCCTTTTACTTTTAGCGGACAACCCACTAATCTTAACCAGGTCCACATCCATACCCTTGACACTTTTATGAAATAGTATTGTCCCTTCGGATCAGGAATTAAGTACGGTATCATTGTAGGAATAAAAATTATCAGGAATGTAGTTATAAAACTAAAGGCAGCCCAGGTGCACCATATCCTTGCGAAAATATCTTTTATCAGTTTCATTATTGTATTGCTAAGGTTTTAATAATTTCCAATCTATTGGTTCTATACCCTGTTTCAATAATAATTCATTTGTTTTAGAAAAATGCTTACATCCAAAAAAGCCAGTGTGAACGCTAAATGGTGATGGGTGTGCAGCTTTTAAAACAAAATGTTTGGTTTCATCGATCAATGATTGTTTTTGTTGAGCAAATTTACCCCATAATAAAAAAACTATACCGGATTTTTCGTCAGATATTTTTTTGATCACTTCATCAGTGAAGTTCATCCATCCGATCTTTGAATGGCTAGCCGGTTCGTTTGCTCTTACCGTTAGTATTGCATTTAATAAAAGTACGCCCTGTTGTGCCCACATAGTAAGATTACCATAATCTACCGGCATGGCTGTACCTATATCGGTTTGTATCTCTTTATATATGTTGGCGAGAGATGGTGGTGGCTTAACGCCTGTTGGTACTGAAAAGCTTAGTCCATGGGCTTGTCCGGCGCCATGATAGGGATCTTGGCCCAGTATTACCACTTTTACATTATTAAAGTGAGTCTGGGTAAAAGCGTTGAATATCAACGATCCTGGGGGATAAACGGTTTTACCCGAAGCTTTTTCTGTTTTCAGGAAAGTTACTATTTCTAAAAAATAAGGCTTAGTAAATTCATCCTTCAGGATATGTTTCCAGGAAGATTCTATAAGTACATCCATTGATTAAAAGCGATTTGTGTAAAAATACAACGAGATTCATTTATACTTAACAATTAGATAGCAACTTTATTAATGTCTTATGCCCTATTATTGTATCTAGATAAAAAAAGAGGGTCAATTGATATATTATGATATATATTAAATAAAAATATTTATAAAAATAATATAATAATCCTTGTAGATAGAGTACTGTAATTGATTTAAATCAATTTTATAAAATATTTTTAATAGAAAGAAGAGCATTTTTTAAGCAATTGTATCTTTTTTTTTATTATTTTTTGCTTGTAATGCTTAAAAAATAGGGTATTTATTCTTTTTTATATAAATATAAAATAAAAATATGTATTCGTCTTGATAATTTATTAACTTTTTGATGTATTATTGCGTTAGAATCTTGAAATAAAAAATAATTAAAATATACGCAGTAATTTTTTTATTTATATAATAATTCATCATTTTTAAAGTAGTTCTTACTACATCTCTTAACCAATTAAACTTAAAACAATGACAAGAAAGAAAATCCTTCTTCCGTTTTTGGCTGCAATTATCGCGTTGAGCGCGAATGCACAAACTGATTCTACGAAAACTTTTATTTTGTCTGGATCTGTTGACGCGTACACTCGTACTGATTTCAACAACATTTCAACTTCAGCTAATAACAAGACAAGCTTTACTCAATCTAACAATTCTTTTGAGTTAGGTATGGCTTCATTGACTGGTACTGGTCAGATCTTATCTGGTAAAGTATTCGGTACTGCAGATCTAGGCTTCGGTCCAAGAGCTGAAGCATTTAATGCTGGTAATGCAGGTCCTGTTGTTGGTTCTACTCCAACTCTTTGGGCTGTAAAACAATTGTATCTAGGCCTTTATACAGGTAAAGGTGCTACAGGTGTTAAATTCACTATTGGTAAATGGTACACACATATTGGATATGAAGTTCCAGATGCTATTAACAACAGAAACTATAGCATGGATTACATGTTCACAACTGGGCCTTTCTCTCATACAGGGATCAAAGCTGAATACTCTAAAAGTACTTGGCACTTTATGTTAGGAGTTGCTAACCCAACAAACGTTGTAACAATACCAGCTCCTTTCCCAGGATCTGCTACTAAACATTTATTAGCTCAAATTGATGATGTAACTAAAAATGGCAAATGGCATTTCTACTTGAACTATGAAGGTGCATTTGGAATGGGCGAATCTGGCGATGGTGCTTTAAAATCTCAAAACCAGGTTGATTTCGTTGCAACAGGTACAGTATCTTCTAAATTCAGCGTAGGATTAAACTTAACTGAAAAAATGAATTCATACAATGCTCCTCCAGGCGTAACAGAAAAGTCTGATGCATGGGGTGGTGCTGCTTTATACCTTAACTGGGATCCAACAGCATTATTTGGTTTGACTTTAAGATCTGAGTACTTCATGGATGGCGAAAGCGAACCAGGTTCAACGTCAACTCCTACAGCACTTATCTATGGTACAAGAAACATTTTGGATGAAACATTATCAGCAAACTTCAGAGTAGGACCACTAACTATCATTCCTGAAGTACGTTACGAAAGTGCTGATACTAAATACGGAGATATCTATACAAAATCTGACAAAGGAACTCCAACAGGTACAGATTTTTCTGGGATCCTTGCAGCAGTTTACAAATTCTAATAATAGAAGTATAACATAAATCATTATTTAAAAACCAGCAAAAACCTCACACATGATTTTAAAAAACTTATTTCCAGGATTAGGTAGCAGGAAGTCCTCTACTGTTCCGATGGTCAAGTTAACCACGGCGGAGAAAAAGCGCTTGGCGATTACTTTATTTGCAGGGAAAATTATCGGGGTATTGGTCCTATTGATCGGTATCAAAATAATATTACCTGGAATGTTAGGTAACTCAGCATTCGCTCAAGAAACTTACACAGCGCATGAAACAACAATGATGAACACAGCTAATACCATCTGGACATTAGTTGCGGCATTCTTAGTATTTGGTATGCAAGCAGGTTTCGTAATGTTAGAAGCAGGTTTCGCACGCCAGAGAGAAACGGTGAACGTTTTGATGGAGTGCGTATTCGATACTTGTCTTTGCGGACTATTATTCTGGGCTATTGGCTACGCATTTATGTTTGGTCAAGGAAATGGCTTAATCGGTTGGGGCGGTGGCGCTCTTGCTGGTGGCGATCCAAAAAGCTGGTACTTCTTACAAGGAACTCCACTTACATACGCAGGTACAGGTATTCCTATATTAGCGCATTGGATATTCCAATATGCATTCGCTGATACTTGTTCTACAATCGTTTCAGGAGCTATGATCGGTCGTACTAGCTTTAGAGGAGATATCCTTTACAGTATCGGTATCACTGGTTTTATATATCCAATCATCGGGCATTGGGCTTGGGGTCCAGACGGCTTCTTAGCTTTAATGGGTTCTACAGGTCATTTGTTCCCTACTTTAGGTCAAGGTTTCCGTGATTTCGCTGGTTCTACAGTTGTACATAGTATTGGTGGTATTGCCTCTCTTGCAGGTGCTATTGTACTTGGACCACGTTTAGGTCGCGTATTCAAAAGAGATGGTGGTGGTATGCCTCCTGCTCATAACTTATCACTTGCAGCTTTAGGTACATTCGTACTATGGTTCGGTTGGTATGGTTTTAACCCAGGTAGTTCTTTATCAGCTATGGATATGCAAGGTATTGGCCGTATTTCTGCTAATACTACACTTGCAGCTTGTGCTGGTGGTATCACTGCTATGTACGTTGCACTTTGGTTCGGCGATACAAAAGGTAAATTCGATCTTGGTTATACTTTAAATGGTGTACTTGGCGGCCTAGTTGCTATCACTTGTCCTTGTTACTGGGTTTCTCCATTGGGAGCAGTATTATTAGGTGGTATTGCAGGTATAGTAGTTTGGTTGACTATGATCTTTATGGAATACATCCGCATCGATGATCCTGTAGGAGCAGTTGCTGTACATGGTGTTGCTGGTATCTGGGGAACAATCTCTTTAGGTTTGTTCGCTTGCGGTCAATACGGAGCAACAGGACCAACAGGTGCTGATAATTCATCTCCTGTAGCTGGTCTATTCTACGGTGGTGATGCAAGTGTGTTCAAAGCACAATGTATCGGTAGCTTCACTATTTGTGCTGCTGTATTCATCGTAACGATCATCATGATGTTTATCATTAATAAATTACCTCATCCTTGGAAACTACGTGTAGAAGCTGAAGGTGAGTTGATGGGTCTTGATCTATTTGATCATGGTACCGAAGCTTACGCTTCTTAATCCATGATTATTTAAGAGAAGATTTCTCAAATAATTATAACTGTCTTTGTTTAGTTGGTTACCCTTTATTGGGTAACCAACTTTTTTTTGCCCAACAATAGTGCATCTATTAAGCTTCAGTGGCGTCGCACATTTCAACTGATTATTACTATTTAACAAACGCATAAAAAAAGCGAATGACCATATGATCATTCGCTTTTTATTTTTATAAGCTTCCTACGAAGTGTAGAAGATTATTTTTTTTCTGTGGGATATAATTTTTCTTCTACTAATTGGCAAATGATATGTCCCAACAATATATGGCTCTCTTGTATGCGTGGTGTATCTGTCGATGGAACATTGATCAAATGATCTGAAAGTGATTTCATTTTGCCGCCTGTTGCGCCTGTAAATCCAATAGTGATAAGACCTTTTTCTCTTGCTACTTCAAAAGCATTCATAATATTTTTACTGTTTCCTGAAGTACTTAAACCAATTAATACGTCACCTTTTTTTCCGATGCCCTTTACTATTCTTGAATAAATAACATCATAGCTGTAATCGTTTGCTACCGCAGTAATATAAGATGTATTACAATGCAACGCTTCAGCCGGTAAAGCATCTCTATCCGTATAAAATCTTCCGCTAAATTCTGCCGCTAAATGTTGTGCATCTGCAGCACTGCCGCCGTTTCCGCAAAATAAAACCTTGTTGCCATTTTTAAAAGCCGCGGCAACAAGATCGATACATTCTGCTACTGTTTTTAATAATGCTTCGTTTTGTAAAACTTCAGCTTTTACATCGATCGACGCTTGTATAATACCTTTTATTTGTTTCATTTTTCTTGTTTATATGGTCCAGGTAGAAAGTCCGTACTGGGTAAAAGAATAGTTTTTTATTTCGCCACCAAAAGTATTTAATGCATCAATAACAGCATAGCGTGTATTATCCGGACAATAAAAGATCATAAACCCGCCGCCGCCTGCACCACTTATCTTTCCACCTGTAGCACCGGCTTTTTTTGCAGCTTCGTAAATAGCTTCGATATTATTATTACTGATATTAGCAGCCATTTTTCTTTTCTGTTCAAATCCAAAATCAAGTATCTCGCCAATCTTTCTTAACTGACCCTTTAATAAAGCTTCTTTCATCATTCTTGCCTGCTCCTTCAATTGGTGCATAGCTTCAATGCTTTTCTCGTTTTTATTATGTACATTTTTTACCTGCTCCTTAATGATCGAAGCACTTTCTCTTGAAGTTGCGGTAAAATAAAGCACAAGGTTATTTTCTAATTCATGAATGTATTCAGATTTGATACGAAGCGGATTTACTATTACTTTATCACCTTCATAAAACTCCATAAAATTTACACCGCCAAAAGTTGCTGCATACTGATCTTGTTTGCCACCTGCTAATTGTATATCTTCTCTTTCTATTTGATAAGCCAGATGTGCAATATCATATTCGCCTAAAGGAAGTTTTAGCATCTCTACAAACGCGCCAAGTATTGCCACTACAAGTGTAGAAGAAGTACCAAGGCCAGAACCTGCAGGTGCATCTACAAAAGTAGATAGACGAAGTCCGGTTGCAGGTATTCCATAATCTTTTTGAATACGGTTGTAAACACCTTTTAACAGATCCAGTTTACCATCAAGGGGTAATGAAGTGGCAAAATCAAATATCTGCTGCTCTTTTCTATCAAGTGCTTCAACAATAATTTTGTTTTCGGCTATAGGTTCGATACTTGCATACGCAAATAGCGATACACAAGCGTTAAGTATTGCGCCACCATATTCATCACTATAAGGACTAACATCGGTACCACCGCCTGCCAGGCCTATGCGTAAAGGAGCTTTTGAACGATAAATCATATTGGGGTGCAATTTAGCAATAAAAAGTAAATTAAGAGATAATTGGCAGTAGCTATTGCTGTGCAATTGTAATGATGGATTCCGTCATATTTTGCCAGCTGTATTTTTTCTTCTCTTCAATCAAATAGGGTACAAAATATTGCTCGCCTTTTTCGAAATATTCAATGATCTTTTCGGCAATGGAGATGGCAGTAGGTTCTGCTACTAATCCTACTTTGTTATCAGGGACTAATGAAGGCAAACCACCAACATTCGTAACGATCATTGGCTTTTCAAAATGATATGCCAATGGCGTTACACCACTTTGCGTAGCATCTCTGTAAGGTTGAACTACAACATCGGCGGCACATAGATAATATTTCACTTCGCTATCTGCAATAAAATCTGTTCGTAAGATCAGGTTATCTTTTATGCCCAATTGTTCGATCTGTGTATCATAAGGTTTTCTCTCCCCATAAAATTCCCCCGCGATTAACAGCTTTGTTTTTTGATCCGAATTTTGATCTTGTAAGATCTTCAGCGCATCCAATAAAATATCGAGCCCTTTATATTTACGAATGAATCCAAAAAATAACAATATTTTTTGATCAGCGGGAAGTCCTAGTTTTTTTCTTGCAGCTTCCTTACTTATTTTTTCTCCAAAATTATCATACAAAGGATGGGGGACAAATACCGCTGGTTTATTGGGTTCGAATTTTTTAAGATCGGTTAATACCGATTCGCTCATCGTAATAAAACTATCGATCGGCTTTAAAAAATATTTAGTGAAAGCAACATCTCCTAAACGTTTTTCATGTGGAATAACATTATCCGCAATACAAACAACTTTGGTATGTTTATTCTTTTTTACTTTTCTTAAGATAGTGCCGAAACATGGTCCCATAAAGGGTATCCAGTATCTGACAATAATAAGGTCTGCATTTATTTTTTTTAATTCTTTACCAACACTGCACCAATTAAAAGGATTGATAGAATTGATGCGAACCCGAATGTTCAGATCTGTAGGCGCCGGCTCGGTTGAATATTGCGTAGTGCCCGGAAATAAAAAGCCGGGATACTGTAAAGAAAACGTGTAAATAGTAACATCATCACCATGCTGTGTAAAAGCTCTGGCCAATCGTTCATTGTAAGAGGTGATACCACCTGCCCTGAATGGATATGCGGAACCGATGATGATTATTTTCATATTAAAAATGAAGAGGAATTAAATGCCAGCCTTTTCTTCTATCAGATAATAATTTCTATCTGTAGCATTACGTGAGATCAGTTCACCTAAAAAGCCTGCTAAAAAAAGTTGCGTACCTATTACTAATGAAATAAGGCCCACATAAAATAGTGGCCTTGCTGTCATACTGAAAGCAGCAAAAGCGAACTTGGCAATGAAAAGATATATCCAGATACAAATGCCAATAAAGAAAACGATCGTACCCCACAACCCAAAAATATGCATCGGCTTTTTTCCAAACCTTCCTACAAACATGATGGAAGCAAGATCTAAAAAGCCATTGACAAAACGGTTCCAGCCAAATTTTGTAACGCCATATTTTCTTGGACGATGTTCTACAACTTTTTCTGTTATCTTTTTAAAGCCTGCCCACTTAGCCAATAAAGGAATATAGCGGTGCATTTCACCATATACTTCGATATTTTTTACTACCTTTTTTTTGTATGCTTTTAAACCACAATTAAAATCATGTAGTTTGATGCCTGACACTTTGCTGGCGGTAGCATTAAATAATTTGGAAGGAAGATTTTTTGTAATGGCATTATCATAGCGCACTTTTTTCCAGCCACTTACAAGGTCAAAACCATCTTCCACGATCATTTTTCTTAGAGAAGGTATTTCATCAGGACTATCCTGCATATCTGCATCCATTGTTATGATAACCTCACCCTGCGCTGCTTTAAAGCCTTCGTTCAATGCAGCGCTTTTTCCGTAATTGCGTTGAAATTTGATGCCTTTTATATTGCTGTTCTCTTTTCTTAAAGTTTCAATAACATTCCATGAGTTATCCGTACTGCCATCGTCGATCATAATTATTTCGTAAGAATAATTGTTTGCCTGCATTACTGCTTTTATCCATGCAGCTAATTCAGGCAATGATTCCTCTTCATTCAATAATGGTATTACAACAGACAGATCCATACGGTTAATTTTTTTTCATTTGACCAATAACAGCAGATGATATCGCAGTTAGTAAAGCGCCTAGAACAAGGTATATAAAAGTATATACCGCCAATGTCATCGGTATAAAGATAGATTTTAATTTTTCTGCATTCGCTGCTATTTCAGCCGGTGTATAATTGCCTTCCTGTAACAGCATTTGGTTATTGAGTGCCAGTTTTGCTTCTTTTATTTGCGGGTTACATAAATAAATGGTCAGTGTATAAATGACCATTAAAAAAGTAACCATTATAAATGTCTTAAATCCTTCTGCAAAGTATTCGTTAAACTTTGTTGTGCTGGTAGTTGTACGACTAAAATCAATCATGCTCCATAGGATGCCAATTGCGTATACAGCATATAAAATATCCTGGTAAGGGCTGTCGATAGGCTGTTTCAGGCCATAAAAAAAGATCAAAGAAAGGATGATCATCACTGCTACAGTGATCAAACCTTTGCGGCCTGCGGTTATTTTTTTCATTAATTCAATTCCAGTTTACTACCGTTAATGATACCGATAACTTTCCCTTTTAATTTTTTACCGATAAAAGCTGAGTTCTTTGATTTTGACTGTATCAATGATTCTTCAAAAATAAATTCGTTGCCGCTATCAAACAAAGTAAGGTTAGCGGGCGCGCCTTCTTTTATTTCAGGTATAGCTACTCCAAAAACATTTCTTGGCGCAATGGTTAAAAGATCAACAACTAATTTCGCATTGTCAACGATTAATAAAGCAGATCCAAACAAGCTTTCTAACCCTATCATACCATTTTTAGCATATTCAAATTCGCAGATTTTGCTATCTGTGTTTTGGGGAATATGATGTGAGGAGAAACAATCTACTGTTCCTTTTTTTACAGCTTCTCTTAGTGCCAGCATATCTTCTTTTGTTCTAAGAGGAGGGTTTACTTTAAGATTAGTGTCGTAAGTAATCAAGTCTTCATCACAGAAGAAAATATGATAGGGAGTTATTGAGCAAGAAACTTTTAAGCCATCTGCTTTTGCTTTTGCAATCAGCTCGATACTTTTTTTAGTTGATACGCCCGTAAAATGAATTTTTGAACCTGTATATTTTACGAGCTCGATATCGCGCGCTATCATTAATTCTTCAGCTATGGCAGGCTTTCCGGGCAAGCCTAGTTGTGTGCTGATAATGCCTTCATTCATTAAACCATGCGGACTGATGCTTTTATCTTCAGGTAATTGTATCACTGTGCCGTCGAAAGCTAAAACATATTGAAGTGCTTTTAATAATACGCCGGGCTGTTGAATGCTGTGGATACCGTCGCTAAAAGCAATGGCGCCAGATTGGTGCATATCATACATTTCAGCTAATTCTTTTCCTTCTGCATTTTTAGTGATGGCACCGATCGGATGTATGGTAACCGCGTAGTCCTTAGACTTTTGGATGATGTATTCTATTTGAGATTTGCTGTGTACAACGGGGTTGGTATTAGGCACTACCATTATTTCTGTAAAACCGCCTGCTGCTGCTGCTTTAGCGCCGGATTCCAGGGTTTCTCTATGTTCATAACCTGGGTCACAGAAATGAGAGAAAATATCCATCCAGCCGATGCTGACAGATAAATTTTCTGTGTCTATTATTTTGTCGGCCTTTTCGGTAATTGAATCTGCGATAGCAGTAATGATCCCATCTTTTATATAAATATCTTTCGCGAGCCCATTAAATGGAGAAGAAGAATTGACGATGGTAGCCTGTTTGAGTAAAACCTTCATTAGGTTTAAAGAAAATTTGGTTGCGCTAAGATAGCCTTTGTTTGTGGATTTTTGAAAAATCGATTTTGTTGTCTGTCTTTTTAATTAATCTAATGCAGGAATAAGCAGGGTGGTAGCGGCGTATAGCTTATCAGGTCAAACATGTAGACCTAAAGTATTAGTTCTACTTTAAATGATACGCTGTTGCAATTGATAGATAAAAAATAAATATTTTAAAAAAGCGTTCGAATTCCAAATTTTGATTCATCTTTGCAACCGCAGAGGGAAATACCTTAAAAAGTAAGTCCCTCCGTAGAAACGGAAGGACTTTAACGATTGCTTGCTATATGAAATTCTTAAGTTTTTAATTAGGCTGATTCACAGCTTATTCTTTATATTTTTTGGGTTTTAATACCCGTTCTAACGATTGATTGTTCCTTTAACGATTGCCTGCTGTATGAATTTTTTCCTTTCTTCCTCAAAGATACAGTGCTATTTTTCCTCTTTTTCGTCAACTTAAACGTTCTTTTATTAAGTCAAACCCGTTAAATAAATGTTTAAAGCATTGATTTTGTTGATTTTGGGCCGAATGGCTTAATGATATCCAACCTATTTTGCTCCTTAAAATTTTATGTATTTTTTACAGAAAAGGCTTAATTGAAATCGATATCAATATCGTATTTAGCCAATAGACCAGTTATGCCCAGGTAGGAGAATTTTGCCTTCTTAATTCTATTTAATTCTGGATCAAAAGAGTAATTCTTTGCGGTACGGAAATCTACTTTTTCCAGTATGGTTCTCATAAAGGTTGTATCCAGCAGATCGCAATTTTTGAAGACCGACATTGAAAGATCTGTTTCTACAAAATCCACTTCTTTTATAGAACAATCAATAAAATTGGTTTTCTTCATCTTCTTTTGAAAAAACGAAGAATAATCTAAATGACAATTTTGAAAAGATACGGCGAATAAAAAATTGTTGCATTTGCTGAAATCGATACCTACAATTTTACAATCTGTAAAGCTGATGTTTTTAATGCCGGTATTATTCAACAGGGTCAAAGAAAAATTACATCCTTTAAAGCTGCAATCCATAAAGCTATTATAGCTCAGGTCGCTTTTAGTGAAATTACAATTGATGAATTCACAGTCCGTAAATTCCCGGTTCACCAAAGTTTTTCCTGAGTAATCTATATTTTCAAATTTCTTGTTCTTGTGAATTGTTTCCATTGGATCGTTGCAAGTATTGTATGATTGTAGAAATATGGGAGGAATTACCTAAAAAAGTAAGTCCTTCTGTAGAAACAGAAGGACTTTAACGATTGCTTGCTATATGAAATTCTTAAATTTTTATTAAGGCTGATTCACAGCTTGTTCCTTGATACCTCAAAGATACATCCTGATATATCTTCCTAAAAACCAACTTAAACGTTCTTTTATTAAGTTAAACCAGTTAATAATTTGTTTAAAGCCTTGATATTATTGACTTTCAGCCATAATTTGTAATGATGCCCAACCCTATTTTACATACGTTTTTTGGTTTTAAAAAGTTCAAAAAAGAGAAAACCCCCGAATAAAATAAGAAAAACACCGTGATAAATGTAAAATATTTAGTAATTTGCTAAAAATATTAGCTAATGAATGAACTAAATATGGTAGACATAGCGCCTGAAAGCTTAAATCCAATACAAGTAATACATCACGGATTGGTAACTGCAGGTTATCCAGCTCCTTCTAAGGGCAATATTGAGGAAAATATAGACTTTAATAAATATTTACGGCCTAATCCATTCTCAACTTTTTCTTTTCGTGTATCAGGAGATTCGATGATAGAGGCAAATATCCCCGACAGGTCCTTGTTACTTGTAGATCGATCAATTGTTCCTGTCAACAATAATATAGTAGTGGCCATTGTCAATGGGAATTTTACTGTTAAGTATTACATCAAGAACAGAAGTGGTATTCGGTTAATGCCTGCTAATCCTAAATATCAACCCATACCAATAACAGATGATATGGAATTTAGTATCTGGGGAACAGTAACAAGAGTGATTATTGAAACACTAAAATTTTAATGTACATGGCCTGCGAAAACTTGTTTTATATTGCAGTGTATGAGTTATTTTAATTTTAATGGAAAGATATTGCCTGCTGATACTTCAACGATAGGTCCTGAGAATAGAGGATTGCGTTATGGTGATGGATTGTTTGAAACGATCAAAATGACCAATGGCAAATTGTTATTCGAAGATGATCATTTTGCACGTTTATGGAAAGGATTGACAATTTTACAATTCGATCTGCCAAAGCATTTCTCTCCCGAAAATTTGCAAGAACAAATAGTTGCACTTGCTAAAAAAAATGAACATACAGCTAGTGCCCGCTTACGACTAAATGTATTTAGAGGCGATGGTGGTTTGTACGATGCAGTTAATCACTCACCTAATTATTTTATTCAAAGCTGGCAATTGCCAGAAAGTAGTGGCAACTTAAATAGTAATGGATTAGTAGTAGGTATTTATCCTGATGTAAAAAAAACATACGATGTATTATGTAACCTGAAACATAATAACTACCTGCCTTATTTAATGGGCGCACTATACGCCAAAAAAGAAAAATGGAACGATGCCATTATATTAAACAGTGCCGGTAGAATATGTGATACTACCATTGCGAATATTTTTATGATAAAAGATGAGATTATTTATACACCGTCCTTGACAGAAGCTTGCGTAGCAGGTGTAATGAGAAATTATATTATTAGAAATAGTAAGACAGCAGGCTTTGAGGTTGTTGAAAAAGAAGTAACGATCGAAGATATATTGCAAGCTGATGAAGTATTTATAACAAATACGATCCGTAATATTCAATGGGTGCAATCTATCAATGATAAAACATACAGTAACACGATCATTAAAAAGATCTGTACTGCTTTATTACCTGCACTTTCCTGGTTATAATTTTCAATTTTATTTTATGCAGACGGTCAATATTTTTTGGTTCAGGCGCGATCTTCGTTTGCAGGATAATGCAGCATTATACCATGCTTTAAAAAACGATCAGCCTGTTGTGCCCATCTTTATTTTTGATACCAATATCTTAAATGAACTGGAAGATAAAAATGATAGGAGAGTAGCTTTCATTCATGCAGCATTAAAAGAATTGCAGCAACAATTAATTGCGATAGGCTCGTCGCTGGAAGTGTATCATGGCACTCCGGTAGAAGTGTACAAAAAACTATTGACCAAATACAAAATTGAAAAAATATTTACGAATCATGATTACGAACCTTATGCAGCTGAACGAGAGAAACTAATAACAGGCCTTATTAGTAACTCAGGCGGAAGTTTACATACCTATAAGGACCAGGTTATTTTTGAAAAGGACGAAGTGATAAAAGATGACGGCACGCCATACACTGTATTTACACCTTATAGTAAAAAATGGAAAACTTTATTGAAAGCGTTTCATTTAAAAGCTTATCCCACAGAAGAATACTTTTCTAATTTTTTCAAACAGTCGGCACAAAAGATTCCTTCATTAGAATCAATTGGTTTTGTTGGTGATGAAACATTGTCTGATTTTCCTTCTAAAGAATTAGATAAAGAGCTGATGAAAAAATACCAGCAGCAAAGAGACTTTCCTGCGATCAAAGGCACATCTAAATTGGGTTTGCATTTGCGTTTTGGAACAGTGAGCATCCGTGACATTGCCAGAAGAGGAATGGCACTCAGCGAAACTTATTTGAATGAATTGATCTGGAGAGATTTTTATCAAATGATCCTCTGGCATTTTCCACAAGTGGGAAAAGGAAAAGCATTTAAACCAGCTTACGATACCATCGAATGGCGAATTGACGCAGCAGAATTTGACCTTTGGTGCAAAGGACAAACCGGTTACCCTATTGTTGATGCAGGGATGAGAGAATTAAATGTGACAGGCTTTATGCATAATCGTGTGCGCATGATCGTAGCATCATTCTTAGCAAAACATTTATTATTAGATTGGCGATTGGGCGAAGCTTATTTTGCCCAAAAATTATTAGACTTTGATCTTGCGGCCAATAACGGTGGCTGGCAATGGGCCGCAGGTAGCGGTTGCGATGCAGCTCCATATTTCAGGATATTTAATCCTTATTTGCAGACACAAAAATTTGATGCGCAATTAGCCTATATAAAAAAGTGGGTGCCTGAGTTTCAGGAATTTACTTATCCCTCACCGATCGTTAATCATGAATTTGCGAGAAAGCGTTGTCTGGAAGTTTACGGCAATTCTTTGAAAAATAAATAATATTATTTAACAGCATCAGCTGTTGATTTTCTGCTTACAAAGATCTCAGGATACTCGTTGAATTTTAAATTCGTTTTGGCGTACACTTTTAATAATTTGTTTACAGCAAACCTGCCTCTTTCTCCCAGATCAATCGAATAATTATTTACGTACAAATCAATGTGTTTGCGCATTACGTCTTCACTCATTTCCTGTGCGTGCTCCCTTATGTAATCAGTTAAAGCAGGGTAATTAGAGAAAGCATACTCAATACTTTTTTTGATCAATACATCAATTTTTTGTTGCATCACCAAATCATATTCGCGACGAATAACAATGCCGCCTAATGGAATAGGATTACCTGTTTCTTTTTCCCAATAATCTCCCAGGTCATTTATTTTGATCAGCCCTTTATCCTGGTAAGTAAAACGATTTTCGTGAATGATAACACCTAATCCTTTATTCGCCAATACAAAATCTTCGATCTCATCATACCGTAAAAAAACTTTGTTGGTCGCATTTGGATATGCTAAAGAAAAAAGCAAATGAGCAGTGGTATTTTGTCCGGGTATAGCAATTTTTGCATACTCAATATTAGTTTCAACATCTGATAATTTTGGATTGGCAATAAGCAATGGTCCAACTCCTGTACCCAATGCACTTCCGCTGTTCAGTGTAATGTACTTGTCCAATACTAATGGTAAAACACCGTAGCTTAGTTTAGTAATATCAAGCTTGCCTTCTCTTGCCCATTGATTAAGCGTTTGCACATCTTCTAATACTACTTCAAAATCAAATCCTTCTGTATCGATCTTTTTATTAACGAGTGCATCAAAAATAAATGTATCGTTCGGACAAGGTGAAAATCCTAATGTTAGCTTCATTGTTAAATTGTTTTATTGTTGCATTGTTAAATTGTTTTTGCAGGATGTTGTAACAAAGAATTGGCATCGTTACAAACCATTCAGTAATTTATCCATTTAACAAAGCAATTGTTTTAGTTATTTCGATATTCAAACTGGTTATCGCGTCTTTTATTTTCCATTTGCTTTTGTCTCTTTCTCCAACATGATTAGAAATACTTCGCAGTTGTAAAAAAGATATCTTCTCTTGCAGACAGACATAATGAAATGCTGCGCCTTCCATACTTTCAATAACAGGGTTATATGTCTTGATCAATTGTTGTTTTTGTACTTCACTATCGCTCACTTTATTTACCGTAACGCCAACAACAGATTCAGAAGAAAGCAACAAATGTTTATTCATTAACCAACCATGTTCAAAAGGAAAATCATTTTCTGAAGCAAATCCTAATTTGAATACGCTGGAAAAATCTCCTTTTTCTTCAATTCCAAGATCCCCAAAAGTATCTTGTTTTACCATGTAAGTTTTACCTAACGGACTATCCTTTGAGAAAGCACCTGCTATACCTGCCTGAATTACAACATCATACCGTTTCTCTTGCAGCTTCTTTTGTAAATGATAGATCGTAGAAGGAACGCCTACACCTGCTATTAACACATCCAATGTATGATCAGTACTAATAAAAGGCTGAATTTCGAAATTTGTAGCGGCTACCAGTAAGATTTGCATAGTGCAAATTTCGTGTTTATGCGGCATATTTTAGAATTTACTATGCTACCTTTGCGGAAATTTTTATTAGTGCAATGGTTTATCTCACACGTGTAGAACATTTTAATGCAGCGCACAAACTTTTTAATCCTTCCTGGACAAAAGAGAAGAATGAAGAAGTTTTTGGCAAATGTGCTAATGAAAATTGGCACGGGCATAATTTTGAGTTATACGTAACGCTGAGAGGAGAGCCAAATCCTGATACTGGTTTTGTGTTCGATGTAAAAAGATTAAGTATCCTTATCAATGAGCATGTGATCGATAAACTTGATCACAAGAACCTGAACCTGGATGTTGATTTTATGAAAGATAAAATGTGTTCAAGCGAAAATTTAGTGATCGGTATCTGGAACGAATTAAAACCTCATTTACCGGAAGGCGTACAACTTCATTCTTTAAAATTGTACGAAACCCCACGCATCTTTGTAGAATACTTCGGGAATTAGCATAAATTACAATACGGATCTGTCATTTAATTCTTACAAGATCAATGAAAGTAGCAGTATACAGAAAAGAACATTTTAATGCCGCACACAGGTTAAATAATCCTGATTGGGATGAAGCAACCAACCAGCAGGTATTTGGTAAATGCAATAACCCACATTTTCACGGACATAATTACGAGATCATCATAAAAATTGTTGGTGAAGTGGACCCTGCAACCGGCTATGTGATCGATCTAAAAGTATTAGGCGATCTGACAAAAAAATATGTATTAAATAAATTCGATCATAAGAATTTGAATGAGGATACGGAAGAATTTAAAAATTTAAATCCTTCCGCAGAAAATATCGCGATCGTTATTTATGATTTATTAAGAGATAAAATTGATCCTAAGTTTTATATGCAAATACGTTTGTATGAGACAGAAAGGAATTTTGTAGAATACCCGGTTTAAGAAGAAGTGAAAAGTCAAAACCTAAAAGTTATAAATTAAATAATCCTATGGCTTATAAAAAAATTGAACAGTACGACGAAAAAGTAACATCAGGATTGATGAAAACTTATAAAGAAAGTATTGCTTTATTAGGAGAAGATCCTGAAAGAGAAGGATTGATCAAAACACCTGAGCGCATGGCAAAAGCTATGCAGTTCATGACGCAGGGATATGATCTGAATGCCAATGATATTTTAAACTCAGCTAAATTCCATGAAGATGTTAGTGAGATGATCATTGTAAAAGATATTGAATTGTACAGTATGTGCGAGCACCATATGTTACCATTTTATGGTAAAGCACATGTGGCGTATATTTCTAATGGTTGGATAACAGGCTTGAGCAAAATTGCAAGAGTGGTGGATGTGTATAGCCGCAGGTTGCAGGTGCAGGAAAGATTAACGCATCAGATATTAACTTCTATTAAAGAATCATTAAACCCTGTTGGGGTGGCAGTTGTAATTGAAGCATCACATTTATGCATGATGATGCGTGGTGTGCAGAAACAAAATTCTGTTACTACTACTTCTGCTTTTGACGGCGAATTTATGAAAAACACAACACGAAGCGAGTTCTTAAAATTAATTAGCGCCAAATTACACTAGTAATAAAAATTCTACTTTATCAAATCCCTCTTTTTGAGGGATTTTTTGTTTTCTTTGTACTCTCAATAAAAAATTAACGATGAAGCATGCTTATGTATTTCCCGGACAGGGAAGTCAGTTTTCCGGAATGGGAAAAAATCTATATGAATCAAATGTAACAGCAAAAGAATTATTTGAACAGGCAAATGAAATTTTAGGCTTCCGTATCTCTGATACTATGTTCACAGGAACAGATGAAGACCTAAAACAAACGAATGTAACGCAGCCAGCAGTTTTTTTACATTCAGTGATTGCTTTTAAAACTTTAGATAATATCAAACCTGATATGGTAGCAGGGCATTCGCTTGGAGAGTTCTCTGCATTGGTAGCGAACAATACTTTAAGTTTTGTTGATGCATTGAAGCTTGTTTCTATAAGAGCAAAAGCGATGCAAAAAGCCTGTGAGTTAAATCCTTCAACAATGGCGGCAGTACTTGCATTGGATGACGCAATAGCGGAAAAGATATGTGCAGAGGTAACAGCCGAAACTGGCGAAGTGGTGGTTGCAGCAAATTATAATTGCCCTGGCCAGTTAGTGATCAGCGGATCAATAAAAGGAATAGAAATAGCTTGTGAAAAAATGAAAGCGGCAGGTGCAAAAAGAGCATTGGTGCTGCCTGTCGGCGGTGCGTTTCACTCACCATTAATGTTGCCCGCAAAAGAAGAGTTAGCCGCAGCTATTGAAGCAACAACTTTTAATACGCCTTCTTGCCCTGTTTATCAGAACGTAGTAGCAAAGGCTGTTACGGATGCAACGCAGATCAAAAAGAATTTAATTGATCAGTTAACTGGTGCTGTTCGCTGGACACAAAGCGTACAAAACATGATCGCTGATGGCGCTACTCATTTTACAGAAGTTGGTCCGGGTAAAGTATTGCAGGGTTTGGTGATGAAGATCAATAAAGAGATGGTGGTTGATGGAGTGAATTAATTTGTCTGAACTATTGATTGAATTTGATTTTTGTGATTGAATGAAATGTGCCCCCCGAAAGCTTTCGGGGAATGAAGTTTAATTTAAATACAACTGCTTGGCTAATCATCAAACAAAATAAAAATGCCGGACAATAGCCCGGCATTTTTTATATCCAATATTAAATACTATAAAGTACTCAATACATTATTCATGCTTCTAACAGCATCAGCGCTTTTACTGAAAGCTGCCTGTTCTTCTGCATTTAATTTAAGGTCAATGATTTTTTCCCAGCCATTTCTGCCGATGATAACAGGAACGCCCATGCAGATATCTTTTTGTCCGTATTCACCATCAAGGCTAACAGAACAAGTGATCAATCTTTTTTCATTTCTTAAAATACTTTCTACCATTTGCGCACAAGCTGCACCGGGTGCATACCATGCAGATGTTCCGATCAATGCAGTTAATGTAGCACCGCCCACCATTGTATCAGCAGCAACTTTTTTCAATGCATCGACACTTAAAAAATTACTAACCGGAGAACCCTGGTAAGTAGCCAATCTTGTTAAAGGGATCATTGTTGTATCACCATGTCCGCCTACAACAAAACCTTGTATTTCGTTAGGAGAACAGCCAATTGCCTGACTTAAATAATAATTAAAACGGCTGCTATCTAAAGCCCCACCCATACCAATAATTCTGTTTTTAGCAATACCGCTTGATTTTAAAGCTAAGTAAGTCATCGTATCCATTGGGTTACTGATGATAACGAAGATCGCTTTAGGAGAGTGTTTCAAAATGCTTTCTGTAACACCTTTTACGATACCGGCGTTGATGCCGATCAATTCTTCTCTTGTCATACCCGGTTTACGCGGTAAGCCCGAAGTGATCACTACAACATCACTGTTAGCAGTTTTAGCATAGTCGTTAGTACTACCAACGATCTTTGTATCAAAACCTAATAGGGAAGCGGTTTGCATCATATCGATAGATTTGCCTTCAGCAAAACCTTCTCTGATATCTAACAAAACCAATTCTTCGCAAAGCTCTAAACGAGCGATATTATCAGCACAAGTTGCACCTACGGCACCTGCACCTACAACAGTAACTTTCATGATAACTAACTTTTATAAGTGGTGGAATTTATTTGCGCTGCAAAGGTAATAGATTACCCTGTTTGGCAATAAGTAATCCTGAATTATTTCTTAAACGCCGCTATTATCGTTGGTACCGGTACATTTCCTGTAAAGGCGGTTATATAGTTACCTATTTTATCGTACAATAGCATAGTAGGGAAAAAGTGAGGTCTTAGTTTTTCACCCAAGTGATAGGCCCAATCTTGTCCCATTGTGAAATTCGGAAGTGAATCAATATTGTAGTCCGTGTAAAATTGTTTAACATGTACATATGGCATCGGTGTTACCATTAAGACCTGGATATCTTTCAATTCATTTTTATAGGCTAGGAATTCTTTTGTTTCTTTTTGACAATGCTCACAATCCGGACTAAAGAAAATTAATAAAAAAGGATGGCCTCTTTTTACAACATCTTTTTTTGTAACGGTAACGCTATCGGGTGCTTTTGCAATTGCAAAATCAGGGATAGAAGTGTTCTTCAAAAAATTAAAAGAAGTGTCTTCCTGAGCAAAAGTTATTTGTGCTGCAGTTAGTATAAGTGCTAATAAAATAAGTTTTTTCATAACAGTTTTTTGTAAAGCTAATTTTTTGTTTATGAATGGGTTGTTAAAGGTTTTGGCTGCAATTATATAATGAATTTCGGTTTTACCGTTTCTCTCGTTACTTTTGCCACCCAAATATATACAATTAATAAATTATTATTATGGCAACAACAGCAGATATGCGCTCAGGCCTTATTATCAAAGTGGATGGTAACTTGTACAGCGTGATAGAATTCGGTCAAAATAAGACAGCAAGAGCTGCTGCAAAAGTATGGGCCAAATTGAAAGGGGTAGATAATAACCGTACGATAGAATTAACGTGGAACAGCGGTGAGGTTATCTTTCCGGTTAGAGTTGAAAAAAAGCCTTACCAGTTTTTATATAAAGATGATAGCGGTTATAACTTTATGGATAACGAAACTTTTGAGCAAATAGTAGTGCAGGAAGCAATGATCGATGCACCTAAATTCTTAAAAGACGGACAGGAAGTATCAGTAGCGATCAATGGCGAAACTGATCTGCCTATGAGTGTTGAGCTACCTGATAAGCTGGTTTTAAGGGTTACTTACAGCGAGCCAGGTGCAAAAGGCGATACAGCAACAAGAACGCTAAAACCGGCTACTGTAGAGACTGGAGCAACGATCAACGTACCATTATTCGTAAACGAGGGAGATCTGATCCGTATCACTGCAAAATCAGGTGAATATGTTGAGCGCGTAAAAGAATAATTTTATAAATAATATATACTAAAAAGGGTCAAATTGCGAAATTTGGCCCTTTTGTTTTTTGCCTATTTTTTAACCATTTTTGCCCATTTTTTGCCCGTTTTTAGTGGTTTTTAACCATTTTTTGCCATTTTTATTTAATTTTTATTTCAGAAAGATTTGTAATTTTGATAAATCATTGCCTATCTTAGCGGCCGTTTAAAACATTAAAACTTAACATGGACATTAAACAAATTCAGGAGCTGGTTAAGCTCATCAATAAAAGTAACATCGGAGAATTAACGATTGAAGAAGGAGAAACAAAGATCACCATCAAACAAAAGAAAGAACCATCACAAACAATAGTGTCTTCAATGCCTGTTAGTTCGTCTGCACCGGTTCAACAGCAAGCAGCATTAGCAACTCCAACAACACCTACCGCACCAGCATTACCTAAAGAAGATAACTTGATAGCCGTAAGAAGCCCGATGATCGGAACCTTCTACCGCCAGGCTGGTCCGGGTAAACCAATATTTGCAAACGTAGGTGATGAAATTGAAGTAGGCAAAGTGGTATGTATCATCGAAGCCATGAAATTATTCAACGAAATAGAAAGTGAAGTAAGAGGTAAAATTGTAAAGGTATTAGTAGAAGATGCTAGTCCGGTTGAATTTGACCAGCCTTTATTCCTTGTTGACCCTTCTTAATAATTAGCTGATTAGCCAATGTGCTAATATGCTAATTTTTTAATAGAAGATTATCTGTATTACACTATGCAAAAAGAACTCATTGAAAACAATCCAATACTTAAACAAACTATTCAATTTTCATTAACGATGATTGACTATTTGTGAAGTATTAAACAATGAGAAAAAATATATTATTAGCAAACAGCTTTTACGTTCTGCAACATCAATTGGAGCAAACTCAATGGAAGCTCAGAATAGTGAAAGTAAAGCTGACTTTATTCATAAAATGAAAATCGCAGCGAAAGAGGCAGATGAGACACAATATTGGTTGACATTATGTGAATATGCAGAAGGTTATCCCAATTGCGATCATCTATTAATAAAATTACAGGAAGTACAAAGAATATTGAATGCCATATTAGGAACTGCAAAGAGGAAAATCCTGTAAATCCTTTCTCGGTTCATATTTTTTAACAACGCTGATAGCTTTTGTCATTAGCACATTAGCACATCAGCACATTATCACATTGCTTACAGATGTTTAAAAAGATATTGATTGCTAACAGAGGAGAGATCGCACTTCGTGTGATACGTACTTGTAGAGAAATGGGCATTAAAACAGTAGCAGTTTATTCTACTGCTGATAAAGATAGTTTACACGTAAAATTTGCTGACGAAGCGGTTTGTATAGGCAAACCAAGTAGCGTAGATTCTTACTTGAACATTCCTCACATCATGGCGGCTGCAGAAATTACCAATGCAGATGCTATTCATCCCGGTTACGGTTTCCTTGCAGAGAATTCGAGATTTGCACAAATATGCAATGACCATGGAATTAAATTTATTGGGCCAACACCTGAGATGATCAATTCTATGGGCGATAAAATTACCGCTAAAGAAACAATGATAAAGGCAGGTGTGCCTGTTGTTCCGGGAAGTGGTGGCTTATTAGAAAGTGTTGACCAGGCAAAAAAATTAGCGAAAGAAAAAGTTGGCTACCCTGTTATATTAAAAGCAACGGCCGGCGGTGGTGGTAAAGGAATGCGTGTTGTGTGGAACGAAAGTGAAATGGAAAAAGCTTTTGACAATGCTAAAACAGAAGCAGCTGCCTCATTTAAGAATGATGGCATCTACATGGAAAAATTTGTTGAAGAACCACGCCATATAGAAATTCAAATTGCCGGAGATCAGTTCGGAAATGTTTGTCACTTAAGCGAAAGAGATTGTTCTATTCAACGCCGTCACCAAAAGTTGGTAGAAGAATCTCCATCACCTTTTATGACACCTGAATTGCGCGAAGCAATGGGCACTGCGGCGATCAAAGCGGCCTCTGCCATCAACTACGAAAGTGTTGGTACCATTGAGTTTTTGGTTGATAAGAACCGCAACTTCTATTTCATGGAAATGAATACACGTATCCAGGTTGAACATTGTGTTACGGAAGAAGTAGTGAACTACGATCTGATCAAAGAACAAATTAAAATTGCAGCCGGACATAAAATAAGCGGTAAAAATTATTATCCTCAAATGCACGCGATCGAATGTCGTATCAATGCAGAAGATCCTTACAATGATTTCCGTCCGAGCCCGGGTAAAATAACCGTATTGAATACACCGGGTGGCCATGGTGTTCGTGTAGATAGCCATGTGTATGCAGGCTATGTAATTCCACCATACTACGATAGTATGATCGGTAAATTAATTACTGTTGCACAAACAAGAGAAGAGGCTATTGATACGATGTACCGCGCGTTAAGCGAATATGTTGTTGAAGGAGTTAAAACAACCATACCATTCCATTTGCAATTGATGAAGAACGAAGATTTTCGCAAAGGAAATTTTACAACGAAATTCTTGGAGTCTTTCGAAATGAAACCTCAAAAAGTTTAATTAAAATACTTATTTAAAAAAATGCAACTCTCTTTTGAGTTGCATTTTTTTTGTCTGAACCGTTGATTGAAGCTGATTATTTTGATTGATCTGATTTCTGTCCGGCTTGGGATTTCCTACCTTACAGGTTTTTTGGATTTCTTATTTGGATTTTGTTTTCCTGATTAATTAAGTACTTTTAATAAAGGAATTACGTTATCAACGTAATCATATAAATCAACTTCAATCAACGGTTCAGACAACATAGCGATATGAAAAAAATAAAAATAATTGAGATACCAAGCGAAATAGGAGCAGGTACACGCGGCGCCAGCTTAGGCATTGATGCAATAAAAATTGCTGCGCTCGATTTTATGAGCAGCCTCTTTATTAGTTTCCCTTCAGAAAAAGTAGAAGTAGATAATAACTTATTATTTGAACCGGTAAAAACACCTTTTGCCAAACGCATTCATGGCATGCTTGGCCTATACGAAAGAGTCAGCAAATCAGTTTGTGACACCATTAAATCAGGTGTGTTCCCTGTTGTATTAAGCGGCGATCATAGTACGGCAGGCGGTACTATTGCCGGCATCAAAATGGCAAAGCCTAAAAGTAAATTAGGTGTAATATGGATCGATGCGCATGCAGACCTACATACACCGTACACCACGCCTAGTGGCAATTTGCACGGTATGCCTTTGGCTGCAGCAATGGCTGTTGATAATTTAGATAGTAAAGTGCATGAACCTGATGCTGCCACCATAAAAATGTGGAACGAGTTAAAGAACGTAGGTAAAATAGCACCTAAAGTAATAGGCGAAAATATTGTACTGATCTCTTTACGCGATTTCGAAAAAGAAGAAAAGGCATTGATAGAAAAACACGGCATTAAAGTGATCACTACAGGAGAAGTGAGAAGGAACGGTGTTGAAAGTGTTTATCGTAAGGCGGTACGATATCTTTCTTCTTGCACAGATATTTATGTAAGCTTTGATGTTGATAGTTTAGATGCGGCTATTTCGAAAGGAACAGGTACTGCGGTGAAAAATGGTTTGAAAGAAAGAGAACTGGAAGATCTTATCAGTAAGTTCATGCATAATAGTAAACTGTGTTGCTTTGAAATAACAGAAGTAAATCCAACATTGGATAAAGAGAACCTGATGGCCGAGATCGCTTTTAATATCTTGCAAAGAAGCATCAATACATTAGCGATGAACTAAAATAAAAAACCGGAAATAATGAAATTATCATCATTTCCGGTATCCAAATCAACCATGACCTATAAAACCAAGAATTATAATCCCATATCTATTTTCTTTTGCCTCAAGCTGTCTAAAGAAGGGTCTAACACAATTGCCTGATCACACATTTTTTCTCCCTTGCTTTTTTCTCCTTTCTTTTGAAAACACATACCAGCCTGGTATAAAGCTTTTGCATCTGTAGCATCCATTTCAATTAGTTTTTGACAATATTCTAAAGACTTATCATACATTTTTCTTGTATAAAATACTTCAGCCATATCTCTTAATAATTCCGCATCGCCCGGTTTAGTTGCGATCACATCTAATAATATTTTTTCTCCTTTATCAAAATCACCGGCGTATAAATAAGCAAAGCCTAAGTTTTCATTAAAGTCACTTGTTTGAGCATAACCCATATCCTGTGCTTTTAAGAAGCTTGCCAATGCATTTGTATAATCGTCATTGTTATAGTAGATCAATCCTAATTCGTATACCCATCTGCTATTTTCTGTAGTATCTAATTGTACAGCGGCTTTATAATAACCAATGGCTTTTGAATATTCTTCCATGTCCAAATAGCTTCTTGCCATATCATAAACAACGATCGCATCGTTTTGGTTCTTCGTCAACAGATCTTGTAAAAGCGGTAAAGCATTTCCATAATCTTCCTGTTCGTAATAACTCATAGCAATGATCCTTTCAGAAGTTTCCGCATTCGGGCACTTCTTTGCAAATTTTATTGCTTTTTGAAACTGCCTGTAATCGAAATACAGTTGAGCTAGTTGATTAATAACAACGATATCTGTTGTATCTAATTCATAAGCTCTGGTAAGTGTAGCCTTTGCAATATCTGTTCTACGCATCTGAAGATTTACAAGTGCCTTTTCTTTATAGGCTTGTTCGTATTCCGGATACAAAGCAATGGCACTATCAAAATAATTAGAGGCAACAGAGTAATGCTTTAAAGAATTTTGAGCAACACCTTGTTGAAAAAACAACATCGCACTATCTCTATGATCTGATGGAAAACTTGATCTTGAAAATGCAGCAATTGTTAATAGTAAATACGCGCAAAAAAGTAAACATTTTTTCATGTAACACAGTTTAGACAAAAATCTACGAAGTAAATATTGCAATCGGTTCTTGAACAAACGTTAAAACAACTCCCGTTAGTATAAAAAATGCTTCTTTTTAGAAGAAAAACTACATTTAAAAGAAGAATTAACGGAACACTAAGCCACCTAACGCCGGCAAGTGAATAGTCAGTTCATACAGGCCAGTTTCAGCATCTAATAAGAGGCAATCGATCGCCGGGTTAAAAACATCGCCCGAACCCCAATATTTCTCTTCATTACTGTTGAATATTTCCGTCCAGCTAGATTTTCCGTAAACCTGGAGCTTCCAGTCACGCCTAACAACCGGGGTAACATTCAATACTACCAATATGTCCTGTTCCTTGCTTAAACCCTTTCTTTTATAAACAATTACACCTTCCTGGCGGTGATTAAGGTTTATCCATTCAAAACCGCCTATTTCAAACTGTAATTCATACAAAGCAGGCTCTGCAGTATAGAGGTGATTAAGGTCCTTTACGCAGCCTTGCATCATTTTATGGCTGTCATGTTTTAGTAAAAACCAGTCTAGTTCAGAGTGATGGTTCCATTCTGAGGTTTGGGCAAACTCATTGCCCATAAATAACAATTTAGCACCCGGGTGGGTGTACATGTAGGTATATAATAAACGTAGATTAGCGAATTTTTGCCATTCATCTCCCGGCATTTTGTAGATCATGGGGCTTTTACCGTGTACTACTTCATCATGGCTTAAAGGAAGCATAAAATTCTCATCATAATAATACACCATGCTGAAAGTGAACTTATCCTGATGGAACTGACGGAAATAAGGATCCATTTTAAAGTAGTTCAAGGTATCATGCATCCAACCCATCATCCATTTCATACCGAAGCCCATACCACCTGCAAAAGTGGGCCTTGAGATATCCGGCCAGTCTGTTGCTTCTTCAGCTATTGTTTGTACATCAGGAAAATCACGATAAATAGTTTCATTCAGGTCTTTTATAAAAGCGATGGCTTCTATATTTCCGTTGCCACCAAATTTATTAGGTTCCCATTGGCCTTCTGTTCTTGAATAATCTAATTGTAAAATAGAGCTCACAGCATCAACACGAATGCCATCGATGTGAAATTTATCGAACCAGAACATGGCACTGCTGATCAAGAAAGATTTTACTTCGCCTCTTTCATAATTAAAAATATAACTGTTCCAGTCAGGATGATAGCCTTTACGCATATCGGCATATTCGTAAGTATGCGTACCATCAAACATGAATAAGCCATGTGCATCATAAGGAAAATGTGAAGGAACCCAATCTAATATGATACCGATACCAGCATTGTGAAAGGCATCGATCATCGCCATAAAATCTTCCGGCGCACCAAAGCGTGATGTAGGAGCGAAAAAGCCTGTACCCTGATAACCCCAGCTACCATCGAACGGATGTTCCATTACCGGCATCAGTTCAACATGCGTAAAGCCCATTTCTTTTACATAAGGAACTAATCTTTCTGTTATCTGTGCGTAAGTGTTGTAACGGTCTTCGTTATGTTTATCGGGGCGCATCCAGCTGGCTAAGTGAACTTCGTATACGCTCCACGGTGAGTTAAGGGAATTATTCTTTTTTCTTTTGCCCATCCATTCGGTATCCTGCCAGGTATATTGCATATCCCAACTGATAGAAGCTGTTGCAGGCTTCATTTCCCAGAAGTTAGCAAATGGGTCGCCCTTATCAATTTCAACACCCTGATATCCTTTGATCGCATATTTGTAGGCATCTCCTTTTTTAAAATTAGGGATAAAGCCTTCCCAGATACCTGAGTTATCTAAACGTACAAATAATGGATGTGTGTTTCTTTTCCAGTCATTAAAATTTCCTGTTACAGAAACTTCTGTTGCATTAGGTGCCCATACGGCAAAGTAAAAACCTTTTATGCCCAACACTTCTATTTCGTGCGAGCCGAATAATTCGTATAGTTTATAATTGGTGCCGTTTTGATAGTTGGTTATTTGCTGATCGCTGAACAATGAATAATTCCACACCGGTCCAGTAGAATCAACAAAATGTATATCCTCGTATTTTTTTACACTATCATTACCTGTTACCATTAGAGAGAGATTAATTAAGACTGATATAAATACTGGTTAAAAAAAAGAGCAGTTTTTCACTGCTCTTGAAAATTATATTACAAATCCGTTAGGAATGATCGCGCCTTTTTTGATTACGACGATTCCGTCTTTAACTGCGTATAAAGGATGGTCTGATTTATCTAGATGCTCACCACCATTGATGCGCACATCGTTTCCTATCCTAACATTTTTATCAACGATCACATTTTTAATATAGCAACGTTCGCCGATACCAATTTTAGGGATACCAATATGTTCTGCATGTTGTATCTCAGCCAGTGTTTCGTAATAATCACTACCCATGATATAACTATTTACAACAGTAGTTCCGTTGCCGATTCTTGTACGGATACCAACAACGCTGTTCTCGATTCTTGATGCATGAATGATACAGCCATCTGCGATCAACGTGCGTTCTAATGTAGTACCACTGATCTTTGCGGGCGGTAACATACGCGCTCTTGTATAAACAGTTTTTTCGTTGTTGAATAAATTGAAATGAGGAATGTCCATTGTTAAAGCAAGGTTTGCTTCAAAGAACGAATGGATGTTTCCGATATCGGTCCAGTAACCATCGTATTGAAAACTAACTACTTTATATTTATCGATACAAGAAGGAATAATTTCTTTACCGAAATCTGTTGCGTCTTTATGTTCTTCCTGTAAAAGGTCGAATAATAATTTTCTGTTGAAAACATAGATACCCATTGAAGCCAGATAGTTTCTACCCATGCCTTGCATCACGTGGCCTGTATCACTTACCCAATCCGGCAAAACTTCTGCTTTAGGCTTTTCTACAAATGTGGTGATATCATTTTTATCATTTGTTTTTAAGATGCCGAACTCTGTCGCTTCTCTTCCTGTAACAGGAATTGTTGCAATAGTTAAGTCTGCGTTTTGTGCCAAATGATTATCTATGATGGCAGAAAAATCCATTTGATATAACTGATCGCCCGAAAGGATCAGCACATAATCATATTCATATGAACCGATATGGCGCAATGATTGTCGCACTGCATCTGCAGTACCCTGAAACCATGTTGGGTTATCAGGTGTTTGTTCCGCAGCTAAGATATCTACGAAACCACTGCTGAACATGCTAAACTGATACGTGTTTTTAATATGCTTATTAAGCGATGCTGAATTGAACTGCGTTAACACCAATATACGGTTGATACCGGAATTGATACAGTTAGATATTGGAATATCCACTAAACGGTATTTACCTGCAATAGGCACAGCTGGTTTACTTCTACTGGCAGTTAGAGGGTACAAGCGAGAGCCTGCTCCACCACCTAAAACAATCGAGATTACTGATTTGGTATTCATATAGTTGAGTTGGTTAGTATTTTATTAGTTTTTTGTTAGTCTATTATTTTAGTGTGTAACGGAAGGAGCGCGATCTTATTGTAAACTTTTGTATAAATCAACATATTTTCCTGTGCTTATCTCCCAGCTGTTATCGATCTGCATCATTTTTACCCTTACTTCATCTAAGCGTTTTGGCTGACTGTATAATTGCACTGCTCTGTGTATCGAGTAAGTGATATCGCCAACTGTCGCATCATTAAAACGAATGCCATAGCCGGTTCCATCAGGTATGCCATAATCAATTACGGTATCTTTTAACCCGCCTGTACTTCTTACGATCGGCACAGTGCCGTAGCGTAATGCGTACAATTGATTCAATCCGCAAGGTTCAACCCTGCTTGGCATCAATAAAAAATCTGCGCCCGCATACATTTGATGGCTCAGCTTTTCATTGTACCCGATCTTCGAATTGTAATAGCCCATCAAACCGCCTTTCATATCTTCCAGTTGTCGCTCCACCCAAAAATCTCCGCTGCCTAAAACAAGGAAATTCATTTTGCCCTGCATGTGATAGATCGCATCGCTGATGGCTCTTGGTAAAAGGTCTGCACCTTTTTCATCCACCAGTCTTCCTATAAAAACGATCAAGGGTTTGTTGATATCTAATCCATATTCTTTACAAAGAACTTCTTTATTGCTAAGCTTTCCTTCATCCACATCATCAATACCAAATTGCGTTGCGATGTATTTATCTAATTCAGGATTCCAGACAAGGTCATCAATTCCGTTGATGATGCCGCTGCATTTTCCTTTTTCATATTCGAACAAAGCTTCTAAGCCATTTGAATTATATCTAAGTTCTTCTAAATAGCTCGGACTAACAGTTGTTACCCTTAATGAACATTTAACGGCACTTGCCAAAGGATTGATATTGTTTTTCCAATCAAGCTTGCCCCAGTTATTGCCATCCCATGCAGGCAGGTAACTTCCTTTATCCCAGCCCATCCAGCCCTGGTATTGTGCGTTGTGAATAGTAAGTACGGTAGGTACAGTAGCCAGGTGTTTGTATGCAAAACAATTTTGCATCATAAAAGGAACAAGGCCTGCGTGATGATCATGAACATGTACAACATCCGGACGGTGGTTCCATTTACTAAGCCAATCAACTACTGCAATTTGAAAAGAAGTAAATCTTTCTATGTCATCATCGTAGCCGTAAACTTTTTGCCTGTCTAGTAAACCATTGATATCTATAAGGTAAAGATCGAATCCAAGAACGTTTGTTTTTTCTTTGATGATGGTGTAGTTGATCCAGCTATGCCCCATTGCGAAAGAACCTTTATGTACCACATCAAATTCATGCTCATACAAAAAAGGAGTTTTATACATCGGCATCACCACTTTTGCCAAATGCCCTAACTCATTTTGATACTTGGGTAAAGCTCCTACAACATCTCCCAATCCGCCTGCTTTTGCCACCGGATAACATTCGGCACTAACATGTATTATTTCCATCAAATAAGTTAATAAGTAATCGGCATCAAATTAAGAAGGTTTTCGTTACCAGCAAATTATGATTTGGATTTTTTTTCTCCTTGCCCAAATTAGTCTATTTTTAACCCCTTAAAGAAAACGATTATGCCTGACCAACAACAGAGTTCAACCAATTCCTACGCCTCATCTCAAACGATCCCTACCAATTACGGAGCCTTAACTACTTTAGTAACGGTATTTTTCTTTTGGGGCTTTATTGCTGCGGGAAACAGTGTATTTATTCCATTTTGTAAACACCATTTCGGACTTGATCAATTTCAAAGCCAGCTGGTAGATTTTGCTTTCTATACAGCTTATTATCTTGGTGCTCTTGGCTTGTTTGCTTATGGTGCTTTTGGTGGCAAAGACCTTGTAGGTAAATGGGGATATAAAAAGAGCATTGTTTACGGATTGTTATTCTCTGCATTGGGTGCTATCGCGATGATATTGGCCGTTGAAGGGGAAACATTTTCAGGAATGCTGGTAGGTTTATTTATTGTGGCACTGGGCTTTTCATTACAACAAACAGCTGCACAACCTTTTGCTATTTTATTAGGTGATCCTGCAACGGGCGCTAGTCGCGGAACATTGGGTGGCGCTATCAATTCATTCGGTACTACCATTGGCCCGATCGTTGTTGCTTTTGCTTTGTTTGGAACAACAGCGGCTATCACTGATGATAAAATTGCATCACTTAGTTTAAGTAAAGTGGTTGTATTATATAGTGCAGTGGGCGCTTTATTTATTGCTGCCGCTGCCTTATTCTATTTCTCTAAAAAAGTACCTGCAGGCGTTTTAATTGAAGAAACAGAAAAGGCCAACAAAGCTTTGAATACGTTATTAATTATGACGGGAGCTTTGATCATCGTATTTGCTCCGGTTTTTTATAGTTATAAAACGGACCTTACGAATGCATCTGCAGATGTGATCAGTGCGATGCAGGTATACAGAATGAAATTATTATTCTGTGCATTAGCAGTAATTGTTTTCGGATTATTATTTGCAAATTTCAGGGCACAAAAAAACTCGCATGGCTGGGGTGCAATGCAATACCCTCAATTGGTATTGGGTATGCTGGGCATCTTCGCTTATGTAGGGGTAGAAGTTGCGATAGGTAGTAACCTTAGTGAATTATTAAAACAACCTGAGTTTGGTTCTCATGCATCATCAGAAGCCGCACCTTATATTTCGATGTATTGGGGTAGTTTGATGATTGGTCGTTGGGCAGGTGCTTTAACAGCGTTTGATTTTAGTAAAAAGACAAGAACAATATTACAATTTGTTGTGCCGTTGGCTGCATTTGCAATTATCATCGGCATTAATACAATGGCCAAATATGATATGACGCCGTTGTACTATTATGTTATTTGTGTACTGATACAAATGCTAGCTTTCTACATCAGTAAAAACAAACCGGTAAGAACTTTATTGATGTTCAGTCTGCTGGGAATAACTGCGATGCTGATCGGAATTTTTTCAACCGGTAATATTGCGATCTATGCATTTTTAAGCGGCGGTTTATTTTGTTCTATTATGTGGCCGGCAATTTTTGCATTAGCAATTGCAGGCTTAGGAAAATACACTTCACAAGGTTCGGCATTTTTGATCATGATGATCTTAGGTGGTGGTATCATTCCGCCGATACAAGGTAAATTGGCCGATCTGATAGGTATTCATTATTCATATATCATACCGGCTATTTGCTATGGTTATCTTGCTTTCTATGCATTCAGGGTAAAAAGTATCTTGAAAAATCAGGGTATTGATTACGATGCAAAAATTGGTAATGAAAGCGGGCACTAAATCTTTAATACAATAATTCTAAATAAAATATAAATGAGCAAATCAGTAGCCAAGTATGCGATAGGTATTGATGTAGGTGGCACTACTACCAAGTTTGGTATCGTATCACGCGAAGGAAAAATATTAGAGCAGGACCGCATACCAACCAATGCACATGAAGTGGTTGAAGATTTTATTGATGACCTGTATGATAAATTAATGCCGATGATCAAAAGGATCGGGGGTATTGAAAATATTATTGGTATTGGTATGGGTGCTCCAAATGCAAACTATTATTCAGGTAATATAGAATATCCACCCAATTTAAAATGGAAAGGGATTATTCCTATTGCTGAATTGATGCACAAAAAATTTGGTTTAACGACAAAGCTTACGAATGATGCAAATGCGGCGGCGGTAGGAGAAATGACATACGGTGTTACAAAAGGTATCAAACATTTTATTACCATAACATTAGGTACGGGTGTAGGAAGCGGTATTGTAGTGGATGGTAAAATATTATTGGGGCATGATGGTTTTGCAGGAGAATTAGGACATACGATCATTCGCCCGGGAGGAAGATTACACAAGAGTACAAAAATGCGCGGTAGTTTAGAAGCTTATGCTTCCGCTACTGGTGTGCGTGAAACAGCGATCGAATTACTGACATTGCATCCTGATAAAGAAAGTTTATTAAGAGATTACGCATTGAATAATATCACCAGCGAAACAGTATACGAATGTGCCATGCAAGGCGATACCATCGCAAACCAGATATTTGATTTTACCGGGCAAATATTAGGAGAATCTTTAGCCAACTTTATCATGTTCTCTTCACCCGAAGTAATTGTGTTGTTTGGCGGATTGACAAAAGCGGGTAATCTGTTATTGAATCCAACAAGAAAAGCAATGGAAGCTAATTTGCTACCCATCTTCCAAAACAAAGTGAAATTATTGTTTAGCGAATTGAAAGAAGCGGATGCAGCGATATTAGGCGCTAGTGCTTTGATATGGGATGTGTCGGAATATGATTAAATTATCAAGATATTAAGTACCCAACCTTTTTCGTCTTATTGTAGTATATGACAATAACTTAAACTAAAACTAAAAAAAATGAAAAAAACAGCATTCATTTTCATTGTATCCGCATTATTAATAATAGTTTCTTCATGTAAGAAGAGTTCTTCACCTTCAATTGTAGGAACTTGGGGATTGCAATCTTTTAAGAGGGCAACAATTGACTCTAACTTTTTCCCCGCTTTAATTTTTAATAGCGACACAACATATGCGGATGTTAATCAATATGTATTTCAATTTAACAGCAATAAATCTTTTTCTTTATCTGATATGCTGGTTACTCCCGGAGTTCATCAAACGGGAACATATAGTTTGATTTCTGGAAACAGCCTTGTTTTAATGTTAACAGGACAATCGATAGCTGATACATTAGGTACATATACAGTTTCAGGTAATACACTTCAAATTACGATCGTAGGAAGTACTCCGGGAACCGGGCCAACCGCATTGGGCTCATCCTTTAGAGAATTGGATACGTATATTCGTCAATAAAATATTGTGATCTCTAACAAAACCCAGTTTTGTATAAATTATAAAACTGGATTTTGTTTTTCTTCTAACCACTTATTTTTCCCCCAACCTTGTATCACATGTTTTTCTGAATGATAAGAAGAGCGGACGAGTGGGCCGCTTTCTACATAATCAAATCCCATATTATAACCGATTTCTCTTAATTCTTTAAATTCATCCGGGTGTACAAAACGTTGCACTTGTAAATGTTTTTTACTTGGCTGCAAATATTGTCCGATAGTTATAACATCAACATGGCTATCTCTTAAATTTTGCATTGTTTGAATTACTTCTTCTTTCGTTTCGCCTAAACCTAACATGATACCGCTTTTTGTACGCATGCCACCTTGTTTAAGGATACGCAGGGTTTCCATACTGCGCCAGTATTTGGCTTGTATACGAACTTGTTTGGTCAACCTTTCTACTGTTTCAATATTATGACTAACAACTTCAGGTGCTGCGTCTATAATGCGTTGAATATTTTCAGCTTCAGCTTTAAAGTCAGGAATTAATGTTTCTAAAGTAGTAGTAGGGTTTAAAGCTTTGATCGCTTTAATGGTATTGTACCAAATAATAGAACCTCCGTCTTTTACTTCGTCTCTATCCACAGATGTAACAACAGCATGTTTTACTTTCATCAGGTTAATTGCTTCGGCTACTCTTTGAGGTTCATCCCAATCTATTGGTTCCGGCCTGCCGGTTGCAACAGCACAAAAGCCGCAGCTACGTGTACAGATATTGCCTAGTATCATAAATGTTGCCGTGCCTTCGCCCCAACACTCGCCCATATTCGGACAATTACCACTTTCACAAATGGTATGTAGTTTATGCGTATCTACTAAATTTCTTACATGTTTGTATTCTTCACCGATAGGTAATTTAACCCTTAGCCAATTGGGCTTTTTAGGTTTTTGTTCTACCACTCCGTCTATTATTGGTAATTCGATCATCTATTTCTATTTAAAAATTCTTATTCAATTTTAGAGTTATTTCTTTCGGCGCCATCCAAATATTATAGCAGCATATACACTTACAAAAGTGTCTTTAGGCTTTACACCGTAAATGATAGGTATATTCTTAGTATAATATTCAGCAGATAAACCTATTTCTAAGGCAGTTACAGTTCTGGTATAATGCCCATAGTCGAACCTCAAGGCAGCCTTTGCATACAATCCTGCTGTTAAGCTTAAATCTTCCCATCCCTGCGAAATTGTTGGTCCGCCCAAAAGCCCTACAATAGAAGTATCTGTTAAGATACGATCGAGCTGAACAAATTTCGATGTGCTGTCTGCTGTCACAACTTCATATTCATATGGCCTAAGTATTGCGAGGCTAAGCCCTCCTCCAATATTACAGGTGATATTTACCCCATTTTTATTCGCTTTGTTTGCCAGTAAAAATTGTTCCTGAATACCCAGCTTTGTGTAATAGAAAAAATTTTCTTTCCCAAAAATAAAAGGCGAAGAAGTTGCATCGTTAGGATTAGATTGCTTTGCTTCTCTGGCACTTTTCCGTTCTCCAATTTCTAACTGGTATAACACAGATCTCTTAATTGATTTGGCTCTTCCGATATCCATAAAAATACCATACCCATCAGAGACAAGCTTTGCACCAAAGTCTGTTTGTCTCGTATAATTAATAACACCTTCTTCCTCTTGTTTTATTAGCGAATCAATTTTTTCCTGCTTCTTTTCTTTCCTTTCCTCAGATCTTTTCTGAGAAGAACTGTTAATTTGTTGCGCAAAACAAGGCAAAGCTGCTATCACCAAACCAACCAGAAATATTTTACGCATAGTAGCTTTTTACTTCAGTAAATTTATGCAAAAATACTACAATGACAGCAACCATTCTTTATGAGGGCAACCTACGCTGTAATGCCCAACATTTACAAAGCGGAACATCTATTGAAACCGATGCACCTACGGATAACCAGGGGAAAGGAGAGCGATTTTCGCCCACAGACCTTGTCTGTACTGCATTAGCCACATGTATGATTACTACCATGGCTATTAAAACTGCCAGTATGGGTATTGAGCTGAAGGGCACAACTATTAATGTAAAAAAACATATGTTAAATGACCCAAGAATGATAGGGGCAATCGACGTGGAAGTGAATTTCCCTAATTCGTTAATCCTGGAAGAAAAAGACCAGGTTATTTTAAAAAGAGTGGGCGATAATTGTCCGGTTGCAAAAAGCTTACACCCGGATGTGAAATTGAACGTTCAGTACAATTTTACTAAGTAGCCATTAGTTTATTTCCTACAGAGCATTCTAAACAACGCTTTAGATCACAATATTTGTTTTTTAATTGAATAAGAGCTTGTGAATCTAAAGCGTTGTTGTTTGTAATAGTGAGTGCAGCGAAGCCTTTTGTTATTTCGTTCTTCTCAGCTGCTATTTCTTCCATCCATTGTAATGCTTTGTCTTTATATTGTTGTTCTTTATGATATTGTCCGTAAGCAAAAAGAACAGGAACAATGGTATTGATCAAAATATTATTCATCATTTGTACCCCTAAATTTTTCTCTTTAAAAGCGGATGTTTCATCTAATGTATAATGATAGTGCCAGTAATCATTTGCTGTTACATTCAATAATGCTTTTACCTCTTTTAGCGAATTGCTATCTCTTATTTGTCCGAATAAATGTGTGCTGTTATGGATCAACATTGCCAACTGTGCTAAACGGATAGTTGGAAAATTTGATGGCCGCATTCTTAAAAAATGCAAGGGTATTTGGATTGGTGTAAGCTTGTATTTGCTTTTGCAGAACAAGTATTCTTTTTGTAACATTTTCGGGTAAGCTTCTGTAAGATCATTTTCTAATAATCCGGCTTGCCCAAATAACAATGCCTCGGTTTGATGAATTTGATTTTTATGCTTTGCCAGGATATTGATAGAGATCGACTGCGCTATTTTTTCAAAGGCATCGCTGTTTACCTTTATCCCAAAATTTCTTGCGAGCAGCCACCAGAAAGTTTCTTCCCAATGGTTATTATTGATCTGGATGTATTCAAAGATTCTTTGTGCTTTATCATGCAATCGTTCGGCAAGTAATCTGTCTTTCCAGGAATTCCATATAAAAGGATCAATGGTATGTATAACATTTTGACAGGCAATGAATGCATTTGTATTCATCAGCTCATCATATTTCGCCAATAATAATTTGGGTATCTTGCTTTGTAACTCCAGTGTAGGAAAAGGTAATCGCAGATCAATATCATCCTGCCAAACAACATGCAGAATTACATTGTTATAATTTTTGTCGCCGCTATGTTTATGATTTTTCCAATCAGACGATCGTAAATGCAATTCAATACTTCCTGCCCAGATAGTATTGCCGATCTTTATTTTAGCATCTAAAAAATCCGGACCTTGATTGGTATTTAATATACCGGGATGAAATATTTGCAATGGCTCATTTTCAATAGTAGTTAATTCATTAAAATTGAAATGCCTGAATTGCCAAATGTATTGGAATAGTTTTTCGTTCATAGGATGCAATTGGGTAATGGATAAAATAAATTTACTTATCCTTTACCAAACTACAAAGTATTCAGCGCTTGTATTACACGGCTAACCGGCAATCCCATTACATTATAAAAATCCCCTTCAACAGATTTTATTCCTACTACACCGATCCATTCCTGTATGGCGTAGGCACCGGCTTTATCGTACGGTTGATATTTATCGATATAAAATTCAATCTGAACTTTCGTTAATTCATGAAAGACAACTTTTGTTTTATCTGCAAAAGCAATTTCTTTATCACCATTCAATATCACTACACCTGTAATTACAAAATGTTGTTTACCTGCTAAACGCGTTAAAATATTGATCGCATCAGTTCTGTCTTTTGGTTTGCCTATTACATCGTTACCCAATACAACGATCGTGTCCGCAGCCAGTATCGGCACAACAATAGCATTGGAGAGTTTTACAGCCAATGCTTTATTTCTTGCAATGTGCACAGCGATGTCTTCAACAGACAAGTCCGAAGGATAACTTTCGTCCGTTTCTTTTACGATAATATCAAACGGCACTTCGGCCCATTCCAATAATTGTTTGCGTCGTGGAGATTGCGAAGCGAGTATGATCTTGTTCATTATTTTTGTTTTGAACCAAACATTTGTATTTCAATTAAACTTCACAGGCGTCGCACATTTCAACAGTAGTTAATTATTGAACTTAAAAAAGAATATTGATAAGATGCCTGCAAGCATGATGAATTTTATCACGGTACTTAACCGGTGATATTCAATAGCATTTTGCGCCAGGTATAATTTACGGATCACCCATAACAATGGCAATATGATCAATAAAAAACTATATAATGAACTGATCCACCAGCCAAACTGCAATACATAAAATTGTATAATAGCCAACGCGCTGATCAATACGATTATCCATACGCCAACAAATACCTTCGCCGCAGGGATGCCCCAAGCGATCGGCATAGTATTACAATTGTATCTTATATCGCCTTCAATATCTTCCATATCTTTTACCACTTCTCTTATCAAGGATATGATAAATGCAAAGCCACCGTATAACACAGCTAATTTGTAAATATGATTGAATGATAATTTAATATCGGCTGCAAGCGGTGTGGTTTTTAAAATAGTTGTATTCACAGCAAAATAAAGTACCAGTATCGTCCAGGCCGTTAATGCAGAAATGATCAGGTTACCCGATAATAATTTTTTCTTGAAAGTGGTTGAGTAGAACCACAATAATAAAGTGCTGATAATATTCGCGATCAAAATAATGATAGTGGTTTTTATACCCACATACAAACTGATCATAACACCAATGGTAGTAATGATCAAGTGCAATAAAATGGCCCAGCGGCGATTGATATTTTTTTCGATCACCATTTTATCAGGCTTATTGACAAGGTCAATATTTATATCAAAATAATCATTGATGATATAACCACCTGCCGCAATAAATATAGAAGCGATAACAAGGAAAGAAAATAGCTGTGCTGTCAATTTATGTGGCAATAAATAGTAATCAGCAGGAAGTGACGGAACAATAATACAATAATAAAAAAGGCATTGAGTTAATGCAATAAAAAAAAGATTAGGCCAGCGTACTAAACGAAAAAAGGCAGTTGTTTTTTTCATGTTTCAATTTCTACCTCTAATTTACGCATAGAATATTAGATGTTTAATAAGGGCCAGTGATTATTAAGCTTTAATACTTTTTCAATAACATCCCTGCCGCAGCCTTTGCCGCCTTCGATAGGAGAAATATATTTAGAGATATGTTTAATCTCAACGGCTGCATCTGCCGGACAACAGGCTAATCCAACCATCCGCATGCATTCGTGATCGGGAATATCATCACCCATGTACAAAATTTCGTTCCAATTCAAATTATGTTGGGCAACATAATTTTTTAAAGTCTCTATTTTATTGTCAACATTCAAATACACTTCGTTTATACCTAAACGCTCGAACCTGTCTCTTACGGGTTCAGAATAACCGCCTGAAATTATGGCGATACGATATCCTTTATTTGCAGCAAGCTTCAACGCATAACCATCTTTGCTGTTCATGTTGCGCGCCATTTCTCCTCCGCCTAATATCAATAAAATATCGCTGGCCAATACGCCGTCGACATCAAAGACGAATGTTTTAATAGATTTGAAAATTGCGAGAACGTTCATGAAAACTGTATTTATTTCTGATATATGATCGCTGATATCTGATTTAAATAGTTACTGATTTTAAAAAGATCATCAATCATATATCAGCAATCAGAAATTATTTCTGGTTATCTCTCCATTCATATACCCAAGTGCTTTGGATCATTTCCAAATGCCCTTCATTGCTTTGCTCTGCTGTACCTTCAAATTTAGGGATCTCCAAAACCCATTTTAGCAGGTCTGTAAAACGGATACGATAGATCTTGCCTTCATTGAAATCATCACCAAAGCGCTCGTATAGCTTCATGGCTATATCTTCATAATCGTTCCAATGTATTGGAGGTTCAAAGTGACTCATAATAGAATAATGTGCTAATTAGCTAATATGCTAATGTGCTAATTTTAAATCGATGTGTTAAGTATATTTCAATGTGTTACTATTAGCAAATTGGCTAATAGTAACACATTGCTATTTATTCTCCCAAAAATTGTGTCTGGTCGGGTAGTGTAACAATGATGTCGCCGCTACTGCCATGTTGCAATACACACTGACAACTTAATCTTGAATTAAGTCTTGGACTAATTGCCCTGTCGATAAAATCTTCTTCTTTATCACTTAGTTCTTCCAAATAATTATCACCTTTTTCTACATACACGTGACAAGTGCTACAAGCACAAACGCCGCCGCAATTGTGGTGAAGATTGATATCATTTTTAAGCGCTACTTCCAATATAGATTGTTCCGGCTCCTGGTTAGTGATCGTAACCGGTGCTAATCCCTTCTGTTCAAATTTAAACGTAATGTTATACATACTTATACAAAGTTCGAAGTGCAAACCTACTTTACTATTACCAATTACGGAAATCTAAAACAGTATGCGCTATACTAACGGTTGGTGCGGATGCTCTCTGTGATTAACTGGTAGAGATTTTTAAGCTTTGGATAATTAGCTAAAATGGCGAGGTGTTTGTTGATGGTAGAATCATCGTTCCTTATTGCCGGCCCGGTTTGCACGCTAGCAGCAGTGTGCATACTAAGCCTGCGGGTTGTTTCGTTAATGATCGGCACCAATAATTTAAAATCGATCTTTTCATCTTTGCAAAATTCTTCCGTTAATACGAACAGATGATTGGTGAAATTGTTTGCTATAATAGCTGCGATATGGAGTGTTAATCTTTGCTCGTCATTTGCTTTGCTAACAATGGAAGAGATAGATAAAGCAAAATCTTCGATCTGTTTGATAGCGGTATCAGTATTGCCATCGATCAATAGCGGGATATCAACTACCTCATTAATTTCTTTCCGCAAACTTTGTAAAGGATACAGTACCCCATAATTGGTAGAAATATTTTGCAAAACGCTCTTTGCAACAGACGCAGAAGTATGAACCACAAGTTTGTCTCCAATAGTAAATGGATTATCCAGTTTATTTAAAGAATCATCATTTATGGCTATAATATATATATCTGCCGTTTTGTTAAGCGCGCTATAATTATCCGAAAAATCACAATTTAATTCAGTTGCCAGCGTTCTAGCGTTAGGTAATTGCCTGCTAATGACTTGTAAGATGGTATGGCCGGCTTGTTTTATCAATCGGGAAAAAATTGTGGCCACATTACCTGAACCTATCATTACAACTCTCATATATGTTACCTTTGCGGATCATGAAATTAAAGCAAAGTTTAGCAATTGCTTACATCAGAACAAAATTTAAAATATTGGCAAGTATATCAAAACGAAAGGCAGCAGAGGAAGCATTCACTTTATTTTGCACTCCGCTTATCAAACCCATAAAAGAAATTCCCCAACTTTTTAAAGAGGCAGAATCACTTCAGTTTGAATCCAATGGATTAAAAGTTCAGGGCTATCGATGGAATCATCCCCAGCAAAAAAAGGTAATGGTATTGCATGGTTTTTCTTCAGCAGCCTGCAAATTCGAACGCTATATAGCATCACTGATCGATAAAGGATATGAGGTATTGGCTTTCGATGCACCTGCCCATGGCAATAGCGAAGGCAAAACGGTTAATGTAGTGCAGTACAGCGATATGGTTAAAAAAGCCATGAGTTTATACGGGCCGATCGATAGTTTTATCGCGCATTCTTTCGGCGGCTTAGCGATCAGTTTAACATTGGAAGTAATACCGCATGATGAACATACTAAAGTTGTTTTTATCGCTCCGGCAACTGAAACAACCTCTGCTGTTAAAACAGCTTTTGAAATTCTACAATTAAATAATTCTAAAGTAAAAGAGATATTCAATAATATTATTTACGAACTGGGCGGCAAACCCACAGAATGGTATTCTATAAAAAGAGCGATGAAAAATATCAAAGCGAAAATTTTATGGATACACGATGAGGATGATGATGTTACGCCCATTGCTGACGTATTAAAAGTGAAGGAAGACCAGTACCCGAATATCGAATTTATCTTCACAAAAGGCTTAGGGCACAGAAAAATTTATAGGGATAATGCAGTTAGATCTGCCGTTATCAATTTCCTGTAAACACCACTTTTTTGTTGCTCCCATAGAATGAAAAATTTTGTTTTTTCAATTTTAAAGTAATATTGCAGTATCGTTGCATTCTGTATTTTAGTGATTTATAGTCCTTTTAATCATCCTGTAATTCAATACAGTATTGGTTTTAAGTGATTCTCTGTCAGTATAACAACAGACAATGTATCTTTATAATAAGCAGTCAAGATTTTAATTTGTGCTGATAAAAAACAATAAATGGCTAAAAATTTATTAATAGTTGAGTCCCCGGCGAAAGCAAAAACCATAGAAAATATTCTTGGTCCTGACTTTGAAGTAAAAAGTTGCTATGGCCATATTCGTGATCTTGAAAAGAACGATATGGGGGTGGATATGAATAATAATTTTCAACCTAAATATATTGTACCCGCAGATAAAGAACGCGTGGTAAAAGAATTAAAGAGCATTGCAAAAAGATCCGATGAGGTTTGGCTGGCATCCGATGAAGATCGTGAGGGAGAAAGTATCAGTTGGCATTTGGCTGAAGTATTAGGTTTGGATCCCAAGACAACCAAAAGAATTGTATTCCACGAAATTACCAAGCCAGCTATTGAAAAAGCCGTAAAAAATCCACGCATTATTAATATGGACCTGGTAAATGCGCAGCAAGCCAGAAGGGTTTTGGATAGAATTGTAGGTTTTGAATTAAGTCCGGTTTTGTGGAGAAAGATAGGCATGAAAGGCGGATTAAGTGCCGGCCGTGTACAAAGCGTTGCGGTAAAATTAATAGTTGAAAAAGAAAGAGAGATCAATCATTTTATTGCCGTAGGAAGTTTTAAAGTAGAAGCTTTATTAGCTGCAACAGACCTTAATAACAGAACTGTTTCTTTTAGAGCAGACGGACATAAATATAGTAAGACAGAAGATGCAGAGAAATTTTTACAAAGCTGCATCGGTGCAAAATATACTGTAAAAGATATCCAGGTTAAGCCCGGTAAACGTACACCTGCTGCACCTTTCACTACATCAACATTACAACAGGAAGCGAGCCGTAAATTAGGATACGGTGTTGCCAAAACAATGTTGCTGGCGCAAAGATTATACGAAAGTGGTAAGATCACTTATATGCGTACCGATAGTGTTAACCTTGGTGAAACAGCTATGGATGGCATTAAAGCGGAAATAAATAAAAGTTACGGCGATAAATATTTACAGGTACGCAAATACAAAACCAAGAGCGATAGCGCACAGGAAGCGCATGAGGCTATTCGTCCTACTTACATGGAAAATCATACGGTGAACGATCCTGAATTATCGCGTTTGTATGAATTGATCTGGAAGCGTACCATCGCCAGCCAGATGAGCGATGCTGAATTAGAAAAGACAACGGCTAAAATAAATATCAGTACCAATAATGAAGAATTATCCGCCAGCGGCGAAGTAATAAAATTCGACGGTTTCCTGAAAGTGTATATGGAAGGAACGGATGATGAGGACAATGAAAATGAGAATGAAGGTGAAAGCCGTTTACCGAATTTAACTGTAGGTCAGGCTTTGGATTTCAAACAAATGACGGCTACGGAAAAATTTACTAAACATTCTGCAAGATACACGGAAGCCTCACTGGTAAAGAAGATGGAAGAATTAGGTATCGGCAGGCCGAGTACTTACGCACCAACGATCTCTACTATTATTAAAAGGACCTACGTTGAGAAAAAAGATAAAGAAGGCGTTAAAAGAAATTTCCGCATCCTTAAATTAAAAGATGACGCGATCCAGAAAATAACGGAACAGGAAAATACGGGCGCAGAAAAATCAAAACTATTCCCTTCAGATCTTGGTTTAGTGGTGACAGATTTTTTAAGCCAGCATTTTACTAAAGTGATGGATTATTCTTTTACGGCCAATATCGAAAAAGAATTTGATGAGATCGCGGGTGGTAAAATGGTTTGGAATAAAATGGTAAGTGATTTCTATACACCGTTCCACACAGGCGTTGAACATACATTGGAAACAGCGGAAAGAGCAGTAGGCGAACATATATTAGGAATTGATGAAGCTTCGGGCAAACAGATCATGGCAAGGATGGGACGTTATGGCCCAATGGTGCAGATCGGTGCGCAGCACGATGAAGAGAAACCTCGTTTTGCCAAATTAAAAGCAACACAAAGTATTGAGACCATTACAATGGAAGAGGCGCTTGAGTTATTCAAGCTGCCATTAACATTGGGTGAATATGAAGGATTGGAAGTGGTAGTAAACATTGGCAGGTTTGGACCATATGTAAAATGGGGTGAACAATTCATCTCTATTCCAAAAGGAAGAGAAGCATCAGAAGTTGATTTGCAGGAAGCGATCGATATCATTACTGCAAAACAAATTGAAGATGCACCTATTGGGTTTTATAATGAAAAACCGATCACGAAAGGAAAGGGAAGATTTGGTCCGTTCATTAAATGGAACGATATGTTCATCAATATTCCACGTGCATACAATTTCGATTCATTAACACAAAAAGATTGCGATGAGCTGATCGAAAAGAAGATCGAAAAAGAATCTAAACGCTATATACAGGAATTCCCTGCAGATAAAATCTCCATTGAGAATGGCCGTTGGGGCCCGTTCATCAAGTACAATAAAAAAATGTTCAAGATCATTTCGGGTCCGAAAGGGAAATATACGGCAGAAGAATTAGCGGTAATTGATGTAGAAGAGATCAAGAAAATGATCGTGCTGCAAGATCCAAAAGCATTTACCAAGAAAGCAGCAGCTAAAAAATCAGCAACAAAGAAAGCAGCTCCAAAAAAAGCTGCGGCACCAAAAAAGAAGGCAGCCCCCAAGAAAAAATAATTGTAAATGATAAATTGTAAATGATGAGCATTTACAATTTACCATTTATCATTCCAAGTCCTCTAGATATTACAATAATTCCCCATAAATACCCCTCCAAAACCGCCATTTTGATAATTTCCGGGAGATTTCTGCTGTAAATATCTTGTTTATTTGTATTTATTAAATATAATCCGCTATCTTTGCGCTCCGAAATTTATGGCTAAACAGGCACTGATCAAACAAGATGGAACGATTTTAGAAGCACTCAGCAATGCTATGTTCAAAGTAAAATTGGAAAATGGCCACGAAATATTGGCTACCATCTCTGGTAAAATGCGCATGCATTATATCAGAATTTTGCCGGGAGATAAAGTGGGAGTAGAGATGAGTCCATACGATTTAACAAGGGGTAGAATTATTTTCAGATATAAATAGCACAATGCTATTGTTTATAAAAACAACAAAAATTAACAGTCATGAAGGTTAAAGCTTCAATTAAGAAAAGAAGTGTGGATTGCAAGATCGTGAGAAGAAAAGGCGTATTGTATGTGATCAACAAAAAAAATCCTCGTTTTAAACAACGTCAGGGATAATCAGTAGTTTATAATTTAAATTAACATAAGCATGGCTCGTATTGCCGGTATAGATTTACCAAAAAACAAAAGAGGCGAAATTGGACTTACCTACATATTTGGTATTGGTCGTTCAACTGCTCAGTACATTTTAACTAAAGCTAACATTAGCTTTGATAAAAAAGTAAATGAGTGGAATGATGATGAACAAACTGCCATTCGTAATGTAATCAACAATGAGTTTAAAACTGAAGGTGCTTTACGTAGTGAAGTGCAAATGAATATCAAACGTTTGTTAGATATCGCTTGTTACCGTGGTTTGCGTCATCGTAAAGGTTTACCGCTTCGTGGTCAGCGTACTCGTACTAACAGTCGTACTCGTAAGGGTAAACGTAAGACAGTTGCTGGTAAGAAGAAAGTAGCTAAGAAATAATTAACCGGTTAGCCAATTGCAGCGATGCAGTTTGGCTAATTGTCTTAATATACGACTTACAATTTCGAACAAACGCCGGATAGCTTTATAAGTCAGCAGGAGGGTTGGTTCGGTCTCGGGTAACCGGGAAATATTTTTTAAAGATTACCTATTTAATCAAATCATGGCAAAAGCACAAAGCGCTAAGGCGGCTTCAAAAAAGAGAATCGTAAAAGTAGACAGCTACGGAGACGCTCATGTTGTAGCAAGTTTCAACAACATCATTATCAGTTTAACTAACAAGCAAGGCCAGGTTATTTCTTGGTCATCTGCTGGTAAAATGGGCTTTAAGGGTTCTAAAAAGAACACGCCTTATGCAGCTCAAATGGCAGCATCTGATGCAGCTAAAACAGCGATCGATGCAGGTTTAAAAAGAGTTGATGTATTTGTAAAAGGTCCTGGTTCAGGTCGTGAAGGTGCCATCCGCGCTTTATCACAATCTGGTATCGAGATCGCAATGATCAAAGACGTTACACCTTTACCACATAACGGTTGTCGTCCTCCAAAGAAAAGAAGAGTATAGCCCTCAGCCTCCTACAGGGAGGATCTGGAGTTTTTATAATATTTATTAATCGGGTGCAGTATTCATTTTAAGATTTTTTAATACTGCATCGTCACTAAAAAATCAACTACAATTATGGCAAGATATACAGGCCCAAAAACAAAGATCTCCAGAATTTTCGGAGAACCTATCACAGGTAACGGTAAATGGTTAACTAAAAACAGTAACCCTCCCGGTATGCACGGTGCAACTCGTAAACGTAAAACTTTAGGTGAGTACGCATTACAATTACGTGAAAAACAAAAAGCAAAATACACTTATGGTTTGTTGGAAAAACAATTCCGCAAAACATTTGATGAAGCTGCTCGTCGTAAAGGTGTTACAGGTGAAAACTTGATCAAATTATTAGAAGCTCGTTTAGATAATACCGTTTTCCGTTTAGGGATCGCGATCAGCCGCCAGGCAGCTCGCCAGTTGGTATCTCACAAACATATCACTGTTAATGGTGAAGTTGTGAATGTACCTTCTTACTCTTTAAAACCAGGAGATACAATTGGTCTTAAAAATAAAACAGCTGCTAACAGCGCTATCACTAGCAATGTTCGTGGTAAAAATCCTAAATTCAGCTGGATCGATTTCAACGAAACAGAATTGAAAGGTACTTTCATCGCTTATCCTGAAAGAGAAAGCGTTCCTGAAAATATCAAGGAACAATTGATCGTGGAATTGTACTCTAAATAAGAGTAACAGCTAAACAATAATTACTAATTAATAATTTATAATCAATATATGGGCATTCTAAATTTTGTTAAACCAGATAAGATAGTTCTTCAAAAAGCAAATGACTTTGAAGCACAGTTTGAATTTCGTCCGCTAGAACCAGGTTACGGTGTAACTATCGGTAACGCATTGCGTAGAGTATTGCTTAACTCTTTAGAAGGGTATGCGATCATCGGAATCAATATCGCTGGTGCAGATCATGAATTTGCTACTTTGAAAGGTGTTACAGAAGATGTTACAGAAATAATCCTGAACTTGAAACAAGTTCGTTTTAAATCTAAAGTTGAACATGAAATAGGCCTTGAAAAAATTACATTGTCTATCAAAAATAAAACTGAATTCACTGCAGGAATGATCGGCGAAGCTTCAAATTCTTTTGAAGTAATGAACCCTGAATTAATGATCTGCATCATGGATAACAGCGCTAAAGTTGATATCGAGATCACAATAGGCAAGGGTAGAGGTTATGTACCTGCAGAAGAAAACAAAGACAAAAGTTCTGTTTTTGGTTACATCGCTGTAGATGCTATCTATACTCCAATCAAGAACGTTAAGTACAGCATCGAAAATACGCGTGTTGAACAACGTACTGATTTCGAAAAATTGATCATGGAAGTTATTACTGACGGAACAATTCATCCGGAAGAAGCGGTAAAACAAGCTAGCCGTATCCTGATACAGCATTTGATGATCATCACTGATGAAAATATTACTTTCGATACTAAAGAAGATAAGAAAGAAGATCTGGTTGACGAACAAACTTTGCAATTGCGTAAAATGTTAAAAACACCGTTGGAAGATCTTGATCTTTCTGTACGTGCCTTTAACTGTTTGAAAGCAGCTAAGATCAATTCATTGAGCGAACTGGTTCAATACGAACAGGAAGACCTAATGAAATTCAGAAACTTCGGTCAAAAATCTTTAAGTGAAATCGAACAGGTTTTACACGAAAGAGGATTAGGCTTCGGTATGGATCTAAGCAAATTAAAATTAGACGACGAATAAACGAACAATTAGCTAATTAGCCAATATGCTAATCTGCTAATGATCAATGCGATTTTTTTAAATTTAAGGAATTAGCACATTAGCAAATCAGCACATTAGCACATTTATAAATCACCTTATAATTCCTGACACGGTATAGGGTTTAAAACAACAAGTCATGCGTCACGGAGACAAACAGAACAATTTAAGCAGAACGGCTTCTCACAGAAAAGCACTATTAAGCAACTTAGCTATTCAGTTAATTACTTTTAAAAGAATTACTACTACAGTAGCAAAAGCAAAAGCTCTACGTACTTTCATCGAACCTTTGATCACTAAGACAAAGAAGACTGAAACCAAAGAGTCTATCATGCACAATCACCGTTTGGTATTTAGTTATTTGAACGATAAAGCTGCAGTAAAAGAATTATTTACAGTAGTAGCACCTAAAGTTGCGGGTCGCCCGGGTGGTTACACTCGTATCATCAAATTAGGTGCGAGAATTGGTGATAACGCGGAAATAGCTATGATCGAATTAGTTGATTTCAACGAAATATACGGTAAAGGAATTTCTAAAGCTGCTGCTGAAGAACCTGTTAAAAAGACAAGACGTGCAGGTGGCGCTAAGAAAAAAGCTGATGAAACAACAGAAGCTGCTGAAGAAACAACAACTGCAGAAGTTGCTGAAAAACCGGCTAAAGTTGCTAAAGAAAAACCAGCAAAAAAATAATGACGAATTAATTTTAAATATAAGGCTCCGGTTCATTCGGAGCCTTTTTTTGAGACCTACCGAAAGGGAATCATCGTCTGCTCAAAATGTGAAAAAAATAATTGTATTATAATTGACCGAATTCTTTTCTTTGCAAAACTCTTTTATATAAAATGTCAGCAACTCCTTCCAAAAAACAAGCAATACTCATACTACAAGACGGAACTGTTTTTTACGGTAAAGCCTTTGGTAAAACAGGTACAACAACAGGTGAAATTTGTTTCAATACCGGTATGACGGGATATCAGGAAGTATTTACTGATCCTAGTTATTACGGCCAGGTATTGATCATGAACAATGTGCACGTTGGCAACTACGGCGTAAAAGCTGCCGATGTTGAAAGTGATAGCGTTAAAGTAAAGGGAGTGATCGGAAGAAATTTAGAAGAGCCTTATAGTCGCTACATGGCTGATGGTTCTTTACAACAATACTTCGAAGATCAGAATGTTATTGCGATCGATGATGTTGATACAAGAGCATTGGTAGAGCATGTGCGCACGCAAGGGGCTATGAATTGTATCATCTCTTCTGATAATACTGATGTAGAAAAATTAAAAGTAGAACTGGCTAAAGTGCCGTCAATGGCCGGGTTAGAACTCGCTTCTGTCGTATCAACTAAAGAAGCTTATTTTTTAGGAGATCCGAAAAGCGATATAAGAGTAGCAGTATTGGATTGTGGTGTAAAGAAAAATATATTGAATTGCCTGGTTGAAAGAGGTGCTTATGTAAAAGTACACAATGCAAAAACTTCTTTCAAAGAGCTGCAGGAATTCAAACCAAATGGTTATTTCATCAGCAATGGCCCCGGTGATCCTGAGCCGATTGATTTTGCTATCAAGACAGTAAAAGAAATTTTAGCTGCAGAAATTCCTCTATTTGGTATTTGTTTGGGCCATCAGTTATTAGCACTAGCAAATGATATCCCGACTTTTAAAATGCACCATGGTCATAGAGGATTAAATCATCCGGTTAAAAATCTGATCACTGGTAAAAGTGAGATTACTACACAGAACCATGGTTTTGGTGTAGATCCTAAAGCAGTACGCGCATCCAAAGATGTTGAAATAACACACTTGAACCTGAATGATGAATCTATCGAAGGTATCCGCGTAAAAAATAAACCGGCATTTTCGGTTCAATACCATCCCGAAGCAACTCCCGGCCCACACGATAGCCGCTATTTGTTTGATGATTTCATTGAGATGATCAAAAAAAATAAAAAATAAAGGGTATATAAAATCCAAAAGGCAATAAAGCAAATCCCAAAACTCAAGTTTTGGGATCTGTAGTTTAGGATTTGGAATTTGTCTTTTGTTATTTGATATTTGAATTATGAAAATAGCTATCATCAACGGTCCTAATTTGAACCTTCTTGGCACAAGAGAAGTAGACGTTTACGGTAATCAAACTTTTGATAAATACCTGGAGACCTTACAACAGCAATTTCCTGCTGTTGAGCTATCTTATTTTCAAAGCAATGTAGAAGGTGAATTAGTGAATGAGATCCAAAGGATAGGAACTTCTGCAGCGTATGAAGGCATTGTTTTAAATCCAGCAGCCTACACACATACTTCTGTGGCTATTGGCGATGCTATTGCCGCAATAAAAACGCCCGTGATCGAAGTGCATATCTCCAATATATTCGGCAGAGAAGAATTCAGAAAACTTTCTCATGTATCAGGTAAAAGCGTTGGCGTAATTTCCGGATTAGGCCTTAGAGGTTATGGCCTGGCTATTTCTTACTTTACTGCAAAGTAGTTGGTAACTACTATTCATTTTTATAATCCCGATTTCAATAGAAAGGTATAAAAACAAAAAAATCATAAAATAGGCTGAGAACAGTCTCTTTTATGATTTTGTTATGAGGCTTTATAAGTAAACTTATAAAGCACTAGTCTCGTTATATCTTAGTGAGCGATCTTATCGTTAGCCTTGATAGTAGGAAGTACTAAAAATGCTACTAATAAAACTACACCAGCTGCTGCTGCTCCACCGCTAAGAGAAGAAGATTGTGTGTTGTTAAGATCAGCTGCAAAAGTTGTTGCGCTAGTTACTGCTAATACTAATGTTGCGATTGATGCTTTTAATAAACCTTTCATGTTTTTTATTTTAAATTTTGATAGATGATTTTGAACCTATAATTGCAATAAGTAAGCCAACGGAAAAATAGGTGCCAAATTGATTTGGTATACGGTTTTTTAGTAATGTAAAAAATATTTAAGGAGTATATATTAACTTAAATCAAGAAGCTAAAAAAGAAAGTATAATTTTTAGAAATCAACATTTCAATTTCCATTTTACTTTTTTGACCTCATTATTTTTGGTGTTCTTATTTCTTTAACATATATAAATAATGTTTAATTAAGACAAATTGTCATAAATTAAAATTGATTAAATCTGCCTTTTCAATAAAATTTATATAATTTTTATACAATACTGACATAAAAGTAGCATTTGGCAGGTTTTGATGGGGTCAAATCGACACAAAAAAAATTTTTAAAAGAAAATTTGGGAGGTTTGGCATGCCAATTATAGTTTGGCACAGTAGGATGAGATTTTTTGGCCCAGCATTAGATCTTACTCAGCTTCAGTGGCGTCGCACTCTTGTACAATAGCTCTTTATTTAGCAATACTATTCATAGTCGTATTGGAAATAGCCTTGTAATTGCTTTTCTTTCGAGAAGCACTTATCCTCGGTCCTTAGATCACCGGCATAAGAATATTTCCATAAATAATAGTTACCACTGATCCCTTCTTCCGTAGCGATCATTTGTACCATTTGCCCAGCATCGTTATATTCAAATATAAAATCCGGTATGGCTTTTTGTTTTACCAGGTTATAACGTACTATATCAGTTACCCGGCTGCTATCATCATAATAGTAATAATAGTGTTTACCATACACCGCTACTTCCTGCTCTTCAGAAACATTGCCTTTATCATCGATCGTAAAATCAACTTCCATTGAGTCTTTGCTATTTCTTATCAGCATCATCTTTACCGGCAATGAATTATCGTTATAGGTATATTGGCGAACTTCTAATAAGGAAGTGACAAAGTCATCATCATTTGATCTGGAGATAGATGTAATTGAAGTAATGTTATTTTTATTATCATATGCATATGCAATGCTGGAAAAATTGGTTTCAGAACTATCTGTCGTTTTTAATAAAAGGCCGGTCTTACTAAAAAAAGAAGTAACGATAGATCTGCCGGTCGCTAAAGATTTTGTGTAAGTCTCGATTTTGCGGTAATCTCTACTGATCTGTTTTTCACAAAAAAATCCTGTACTTGCAGTACCATCAGATTCGAAGCTTTTCACAGTAACAGTTCTCTTTTTCTGCTCTTGTAATGCTTTTCTTTCTGTCATTACTTGCTTGGTGCCCAAAATGTCTTTGTAATAATATTGTGCAATAGCACTGTATTGTATCGTTATCAGTAATATAGCGGCAATAAATAGTTTTTTGCTCATCGTTTTTTATTTCGTTGTAAAATTACACCATTAAAGTATTGCATGGCACATAGTTACCAATAAGCTTCAAACATCTAACAATTCTTTATTATTTTTAACATAACTCTATATCAATATTATGGCAGACAAGACAGCAGAACAATTTTTAAGGTTAGTACAAATAATGAATGAACTAAGGGAAAAATGTCCCTGGGATAAAAAACAAACCATTCAAACACTTCGACAGTTAACGATCGAAGAAACGTATGAGTTAACGGATGCCATTACCGACAATGATTGGAAAGGTATCAAAGAAGAATTAGGAGATATTTTATTACACATAGTTTTCTACGCTAAAATTGGAGCCGAAGAAAATAAGTTTACTTTAGAAGAAGTGATCGATGGCGTTTGCGAAAAACTGATCTACAGGCACCCGCACATATATGGCGATGTAAAAGTGAATGATGAAGAAGATGTAAAACGCAATTGGGAAAAGCTAAAATTGAAAGAAGGTAAAAAAACGGTATTAAGTGGCGTGCCTAAAACATTACCTGCGATAGTAAAAGCCATGCGCTTACAGGAAAAAGCAAAGCAGGTAGGATTTGAATGGGATACTAAAGAACAGGTTTGGGATAAAGTAGAAGAGGAACAACAGGAATTAAAAGAAGCCATTGCCTCAGGAGATAAAGACCATATGGAAGATGAATTGGGCGATGTATTTTTCTCTCTGATCAATTATGCAAGATTCCTGAATCTGGATGCGGAAAATGCGTTAGAGCGAACTAATAAAAAATTCATTAGCCGGTTTAATAAAATGGAAGCAGAAGCGACAAGCACAGGGAAGCCTTTACAAGATATGACCCTGGAAGAGATGGATGCTATCTGGAACAAGGTGAAGAAGCTAAATAAATAGAAAAAAATCTACGCTTAGGCCTATCAATGTTATGTAACTTCAAGGCTGCTAATAAGTTGCTTTATGTATAATCTCCTTCGTAAAACTATTCTTTCATTACTATTATTGGTAAGTATCGTGTTTGTTGCCAAGTCACAAACAGAGTACTTAGTTACAGTGAATCCTGTAACCGGCGTCTTTACAAAGGTTGACAGTATCCCAGGAGTAGTATGGCTTACGGCTAATACAACTGTCGATATGAATAATCATCGGTTCTTTCTTGTCGGTGGTCCAAATACAACAAGCCCATATCTAATAACCCTTGACGAACTTACCGGTAGTGTTATATCCGAAGTGAATTTTTCGCAGAGCGTCATTAAATTGATGTATTCGAATGTCTCCAATATTTTATATGGAATACAAGTGAACTCAGGTATCTATTCACTTATTATGATTGATCCCGCTACAGGGTTGTATACCAGCGTCGCTACGATACCAGAAATTGCTAGCATGGCAGGGGCCAACTGTACTTTAGATGATATTACTAATCAAATCAGTATTATAGGATTGAATACAGTTACCAGAGCTTTTTACCTTTTTATTGTAGATGCGAGTACCGGTAATATTATTTCGGAAACACCGGTTAGTAGTGGAATAAATTTGCCGCAATACGACAATACTACAAATGAATTGTATGGAGTATCACTTACCGGTTATCCAAGTTATCAGGATTATTTTGGAAGTTTGAGTACAAGCAGATTCTCTTCTATAGCATCTTTGCCTTCGACATTACAAGGTGTTATAGGTTTGTCACCAACTTTTGATGTTAGAAATCACTTATACTATTTCGAAGGTGTAGATGCCAGCGGTACCGCATATTTATATGGGATCAATGCTTTAAATGGATCATTGGTATCATCTCCATCTGTTCCAAGTTCTGGTGATATAACAAAAGCGAATTTAGTTATGTTTCAATATGATGATTCTTCTAATAGTATGTACGCTTTATACTGGGAGCCACATACCTGTCATACTGTTTCTACTACAACTATTAATGCTAGCATTTGTCAGGGTACTAGCTATCAATTACCATCAGCTAGGATAATAAGTAATGCAGGGATTTATCAGGATACAGTAATAAATTCTTTGGGATGTGATAGCATCATAACAGCGCTAACATTATCTTTTTATCCTAGTTCTGTAAAAGATACAAGTATCAATGCTACAATTTGTTCAGGAACTAGCTATCAGTTACCTACTGGCATCTTTGTAAATAGTACAGGAGTGTATCGAGACACAGTAAGAAGTTTATCGGGTTGCGATAGTATCAGAACAACAGTAAATTTAGTTGTCTATTCTATTTCAACTGTAACAATCAATAAAGGCATTTGCTTTGGAGATACCTACCAATTACCCTCGGGCATTTTTGAAAATAGTGCTGGTACTTATCTCGATACCGTAAAAAATTTTCTAGGTTGCGATAGTATCAGAGCAACAGTAAACCTAATTGTCTATTCTGCTTCATCAGGAAATATCAATGCAACGATTTGTCGGGGTACAAGGTACCAGTTACCATCGGGCACATTTGTAAATGGGGCCGGCACTTATCAGGATACCATAAGAAATTTTTTAGGCTGTGATAGTATCAGAACAACGGTAAACGTATCTGTTTATCTAGGTTCAGCTACAATTGCTACTATTAATCCTGTTATATGCCCTGGATCTTCCTATCAATTGCCTTCGGGGTCTTTTGTAAATAATGTAGGGACTTATATTGATACGATCAGAAATTCTTCGGGTTGCGATAGCCTTATAACAACAGTAAACCTAGCTGTTTACCCAGTTTTTATTTATAATGTTACAGACTCTTTTAACCAGGGGCAGTCTTATTCATTGCCATCTGGCACGATAGTAAATAACCCGGGCACTTATCAAAGCGTATTAAAAGATAAAAACGGTTGTGATAGTACCATCAATACATTTTTAGTTGAACGAACCATGCCGGATTGCGTTGTAAGTCCACCCAATGCTTTTACACCGAACGGCGATGGGTATAATGATGTATGGATCATATTTCAACGGGGATGTGTTGAACAAGTAAAAGTGGATGTCTATAACAGGTGGGGTAGCCTTATTTATCATTCCGATAATTACAATAATGATTGGAATGGAGAATACCAGAATAAACCGCTAGCGGATGCTACTTATTATTATGTTGTAAGTCCTGTATATGCTGATGGCCGCAGGCCTGTATTAAAAGGAAGTGTTACTATTCTTAGATAGAGAATCTAAATCCCTTTTAATTTTTTTCGCTCACTTACAAAGGCATTAAATTCTTTTAAACTAAAGCTGCTTAGGTTCTGTTCTTTAGTTACCATCGCTTTTTGCGCCATCAATACGCCGTACCTGATATCGTTAAATCCATCTGTAACATGTGCATCAGGATCAATTGATATCAGTACATTTTTATTTAACGCATAGTCTATATGTTTCCAATCAATATCTAAGCGACTGGGATGGGCATTAAGCTCTATAACTACATTATTAGCGGCACAGGCATCAACGATCTTTTTATGATCAACAGGATAGCCCTTACGGCTTAATAATAACCTGCCGGTTAAATGCCCTAAAATAGTTGTGTATGGATTTTCAATTGCTTTGATAAGCCGGAGCATTGCTTTTTCTTCCGTCATTTTTAAATTACTGTGTATCGAAGCGATCACAAGGTCGAAAGTAGATAGGATACTATTGCTATAATCAAGATTACCATCGTTCAGTATATCAGATTCAATGCTCTTAAATATTTTAAAGGAAGTAAACTTACTGTTCAGCTCATCAATTTGTAAATGCTGTTGTTGAATACGTTCTTCAGTTAAACCATTGGCATAAAAAGCACTTTTACTATGGTCGCTGATTACAAGGTACTCAAAACCTTGTGCCATGGCTGCTTTTGCCATCTCTTCCAATGTATTGCTGCCGTCGCTCCAGTTACTATGGCTATGAATGATGCCTTTAATATCGGTCGGCTGTATCACATCGGGGATAGAAGAAGTGACTGCGGCATCAATGATCGATACATTCTCTCTAAGAAAAGGTTCAATGTATTGAATACCTACATTATCAAATACAGGTCGGTCAATATTATCAGTTGCTGCATATTTTGCTGCAGGATATTTCTGTTTAAAGGCTGTAATGAATTCTTCTGAACCTGTTGTATTGAATAAACGTTCAGTAAAAGATGCTTTATCTCCCGTATAAAATCGAAGCTTTAATCCATTTGTTAGTTTAAACAGAATACTGGTCGCTGTTTCTTCCAATATTTCCGGAGGGTTGGCACTTTGCATTTTCTGTTTTACTAATTCATTAGTTGCGGCAACTACAAATTCGATTTCATTAATGGTACTTTCTTGTCTTCGATATGCTCCCGTAACGTTAATAACTTCTGGAAAAAATATTTTTTCCAGGTAGGTATTTATCTGCGAAAAAACGGTTTCTACCTGCTGAAATAAAAAAATCCCTTCATTTCGAAAATAGAATTCGATGTTGTCTTGAATGTTCGTTTGTGTTTTTTCTCCGAAGCCTTTGAATAATTTTAAACGATTTTCCTGACACGCGTATAATAATTCACCAACAGTTTCGATGCTCATCTCTTTCCATATTGTTGAAATTTTTTTCGGGCCGATTCCTTTTATGTGTAACATCTCAATGATGCCTGCCGGTGTTTTTTCTATCATCTCTTTCAATACGATGAGTTCACCGGTATCTAATAATTCGATTATTTTTTTACCGGTAGATTCTCCGATGCCTTTAATGCCGAACAAACTTTCTCTCGGCGTATCACTTAATTGTGCGGGAAGCTTCTCTATGGTGTAAGCCGCTATGGCGTAGGATTTGGACTTAAAGCTATTTTCGCCATGTATGTCCATTAGCTTAGATAGAAAAGAAAAATTATCTGCGATCTGCGAATTATCCATGTATCAAAAATAATAAAAGTTGGATGTAGTAGGTACAAAAAAAAAGCCCTGGTAAAAACCAGGACTTAGATATTTTTTTGCTTTGAAAAAAGCAAAAACTACTTCTTTTTAGGAGCAGCTTTCTTCTTAGGAGCAGCTTTCTTTTTAGGAGCAGCTTTCTTCTTAGGAGCAGCTTTTTTAGGAGCAGCCTTTTTTACAGCTTTTTTTGGAGCCGCTTTTTTCGCAGCTTTTTTTGCAGTTGCCATGTTTTTAAAATTTAAATGGTTAGTAAATAATACTTAAAATTAAAAACATTTTCCGAACTACCAAAAAAATTTATTTTTTTATGCGATTGCTTCAACCAAAACTTCCATCGGTTTGATAGAAATAACAGTCTTATCGTTTCTTCCTTTTTTGTATTCTACAACTCCATCAGTCAATGCAAACAAAGTAAAATCTTTACCACATCCAACATTTTTGCCGGGATGATAAACTGTTCCACGTTGACGAACGATGATGTTGCCTGATATAGCAGGTTGACCACCATAAATTTTTACACCTAGTCTTTTGCTTTGCGAGTCGCGGCCGTTCTTAACCGAGCCTTCACCTTTTTTGTGTGCCATTGTTTATTGTTTTAAGTTGTCTGTTGTAAGTTATAAGTATCGAGTTTTAAAAACTGATAGCTTATTCCTTATCACTTTTTACTTGATTAAGCGATTCCAGTTACTTTAATGTGAGTATACTGTGTACGATGTCCGTGTTTTTTACGGAAACCTTTTCTTCTTTTCATTTTAAAGGCAATTACTTTATCACCTTGAATTAGGTCGGCAATTATTTCTGCCTTTACTACTGCTTTAACATCTTTTCCAGATAAAACTTTGTCGCCAGAATGAGTGAACAGAACTTCTGCAAACTCTACTTTGTCGCCTTGCTTACCTTCAAGATGTGGTACATACAAGCTATCGCCTGCTTTAACCTTAAACTGTTGACCTGCTATTTTAACTACTGCTAACATATTACCCAAATTTAGGACGGCGAAGGTAAGTCTTTTAATTAATAATTGATAATTAAAAATGAATAATTATCGAGAAATATTGAGGAGTATACTACTTACTATCATTGTGTTAGGTGTATTCTACAGCGATAAATGTAGTTGAAGGGCTCAAATTTATTGATATTCAGCTAAATAAGCAGGTTTTGAGTTTTACTTTTAGGTTTTGCCTTTTTACTTTTTACTTATTATTATATTCGCTGTAAGTTATGCGTTACTTACTTTTTCCGCTCAGGTTATTATATACTATATACACGGCTGCCCTATTTCTGGCTTTTTTGCTCATTTTCTTTCCTGTAACAGTTATAGCGGCATTTTTTGGTAAAATAAAGGGTGGAAACTTCATTTTGAAGATCTGCAGGCTTTGGACGGATATTCAGCTACCCATGTGTGGCATTTTTCACCGGAACATATATGAAGTGCCGCACCACAGAAATAAACAATACATTTTTGTGGTGAATCATATTTCCTATATGGATATCCCGATGATGTTACAGGCAGTGCATAACCAGAATTTCAGGATACTGGGTAAGTACGAAATAAGTAAAGTGCCGTTATTCGGTTTGCTATATAAATATGTGGTGGTATTAGTAGATAGAAGCAGTGCATCCAAAAGAGCAACAAGTGTAAAGCAATTAAGATCAGTGATCAATAAAGGCATATCGGTTTTACTTTGTCCGGAAGGAACTTTTAACGAAACGCATCAGCCTTTAAAAGAATTTTTCGATGGCGCTTTTAAACTGGCCATCGAAACACAAACACCGATAAAGCCAATATTATTTTTAGATACCTACGATATATTCAACTACAATAGCATGTTCTCCTTAACGCCTGGAAGATCAAGGGCTATTTATTTAGATGAAGTACCTGTTAAAGGATTGGCAATAACTGATACGAAAATGTTGAGAGACAAAGTGTATAAAATAATGGAAGAACGTTTGATATATTATAAAGCGAGCTGGATTGTTTAATTAAGAATTAGTAATTAGAAATTAATAATTTTTTCAATTTAAAGAAACTTACATTTTTGCTTACTAGAATTACAGAAGATGAAATGTGCGACGCCAATGAAGCTTAATAGTAATACAAATGCCGAGTCAAAAAAACAATTTAACAATAAAACAATAGAACAATAAATCTTGTTATACTGCGAAGTGATCATACCGTTGGCATTGCCAAAAACTTACACCTACTCGGTGCCGGACATTTTTGAAAAGAAAGTGCAGGTAGGTTGCAGGGTAGAAGTAGGCCTGGGGAAAAACAAACGCTACGCAGGGATCATCAGATCGATCGATACGGTTCAGCCTCCTTACACGACCAAAGATATTTTGAATTTGCTGGATGATGAGCCTTTGTTATACCCAGAGCAATTACAATTGTGGCACTGGATAAGTGAGTACTACATGTGCAGTGAAGGTGAAGTAATGGCGGCTGCGTTACCGGCTCATTTTAAGTTAAGCGGTGAAACCATTTTATTATACAATGAAGATTACGGCGATAATTTTGATGGCTTTGATAATGAAGAATATGTGCTTGCTGAAGCTTTATTAATTAAAAAGCAACTTAACATAGGTGAAGTACAACAGGTGCTGGACGTAAACAATGTATATCCTGTTATAAAAAGACTGATCGATAAAAAAGTTTGTCTGGTTTGGGAATCTTTGAGCGAACGCTATCAAACCAAAAAAGAGAATTTTGTTTTGCTGAATCCGCAATATGATAACGAGACAGCTTTGGCTGATCTTTTAAATAACTGGAGTGGTGCGCCAAAGCAAATGGAATTGTTGCTGAGTTATTTGCATCTAATAAAAACAGAAGGTGAAGTAACGCAACCGGCATTACTAAAAAAATCAGGCGCATCTGTTGCGCAATTGAAAGGGTTGGCGGATAAAAAAATATTACTGATAGAAAAACGTAGTGTAGACAGGATCAAAATGCCGCCTAAATCTATGCAGACGAATTTTGATCTAAGTCCGGCCCAGCAAAAAGCATTTGCAGAAGTTAAAGAAAGCTTTACTGATAAAGGCGTTTGTTTACTGCATGGTGTAACAAGCAGCGGTAAAACACAGATCTATATTAAACTGATCGAAGAATATTATAAACAAGGCAAGCAGGTTTTGTACCTGCTGCCGGAAATTGCTTTAACGGCACAAATGATCCGCCGTTTGCAAATGCATTTTGGTGGCAATATCGCCATCTATCATTCTAAGTTCAATAACAATGAGCGCGTTGAATTGTGGAACAAAATAAAAACAGGTGAAACAAGAATAGTATTAGGTGCAAGAAGCGCCTTGTTCTTGCCTTTCAAAGAATTAGGATTAATTGTAGTTGACGAAGAGCATGATCCTTCATTTAAACAACAAGATCCTGCGCCCAGATACAATGCCCGCGACGCAGCCATATTTTATGCTTCGCTTTTTAAAGCCAAGGTTTTATTAGGAAGTGCCACGCCATCAATTGAAAGTTATTTTAATGCACAAAGAGGTAAATATGGGTTGGTAGAATTGTTTGAAAGATTTGGTGGTATTCATTTGCCGATTATTGAAATTATTGATACGAGGAAAGTAGTACAAAAAGGTAAAGTGATGTTATCGCCACAATTAAAAGAAGCGATCGAAAAAACGGTGGAACATGGCAGACAGGTTATTCTTTTTCAAAACAGAAGAGGCTATTCTCCTTATATTATTTGCGGCACTTGTGGCTATTTGCCGCAATGTGTTAATTGCGATGTGACATTAACGCTACATAAATTTTCGAATAAACTGCATTGCCATTATTGCGGTACAACTTATCCTAAATTAGTAGAGTGCCCTGCTTGCGGAACAGTTAATTGGGCAGAGAAAAATTTTGGTACCGAGAAGATAGAGGAGATGATCGAAGATGAATTTCCGAAGCTGAAAGTAGCCAGGATGGATGTTGATTCTGTAAGAGGAAAATCTGCTCATGATAACCTGATAAAATTGTTTGAACAACAACGAATAGATGTATTAGTTGGCACACAAATGGTGGTTAAAGGATTGGATTTCGAGAAGGTTAGCCTGGTAGGTATTTTAGATGCAGACGGTTTGCTAAGCTTTGCAGATTTCAGAGTGAACGAACGAGCGTTTCAGTTGATGGAACAGGTAAGCGGCCGGGCCGGCAGAAAAGATGAACAAGGAAAAGTATTGATACAGGCATCGGCGATCAATCATCCTGTATTGCAATTTGTGCAACAGCATGATTATAAAAAGATGTATGAATTTGAATTGGTGAACCGCAAAGAATTTGCTTATCCTCCATATAGCCGGATCATTCATATCACGCTTAAACACAAAGTAAAAGAAGTGGTAGACGAAGCTGCCAATAAATTAGGTGAAGCAATGCAAAAAGAATTGCGGAACTTTATAGTCGGCCCGGCAGCACCGGTTGTAGGCAGAATTAGAAACCAATATTTAATGGAATTATTGATAAAGTTGCCTTTAGATAGTAAACAGATACAACAGTATAAAAAGATAATTCGTCACCATTTTAATTTGTTACTGACAGAGAAACGATTTGCTTCCGTAACAATGATCGCAGATGTAGACAGTGTTTAATTATGGATATACAGGCTAACATATCGCTTAAAAAATTCAACACATTTGGAATAGATGCGCATGCAAGGTATTTCTCCAGGTTTAAATCTATAGAAGAATTACATGACCTGATTGATCTACAGAGATCTTCGATCGTAGACCTGCCATCATCGATTGTGTTAGGTGGCGGTAGTAACATCCTTTTTTCTAAAAATTACGACGGGCTTGTGTTAAAAAATGAGCTGCAGGGAATAAAAAAAATAAAAGAAGATGAGCACCATGTATATGTGCAGGCAGCAGCGGGAGAGAACTGGCATCAATTTGTATTGTATTGCATTGAAAATAATTTAGCGGGCATAGAAAATTTATCGTTGATACCCGGTAATGTTGGTGCATCGCCTATGCAAAATATTGGCGCTTATGGCGTGGAAATAAAAGATGTTTTTGAATATTTAGAAGCGTATTCTATCAAAGAAAAAGCGTTGCATACTTTTAGTTTGAACGATTGTGAGCTAGGTTATCGCGATAGCATATTTAAAAGAAAATATAAAAATGAATTTATCATTACCAGTGTTACTTACCGTCTGAATAAGCAACCGCATTTCAATCTGAGTTATGGGGCGATCAAAGACGAGCTGGAAAAAATGAAAGTGCAGAAGCTTAGCATCAAAGCGATCTCGCAGGCAGTAATAAATATCCGCAGTAGCAAATTACCTGATCCTGCAAAAATTGGCAATGCAGGAAGCTTTTTTAAAAACCCAACTGTTTCGCGTTCAATATTTGAATCATTAAAGAATAAATTTCCTGGTATTGTAGGGTATGATGTTCCTGCTAACGAAGTAAAATTAGCTGCAGGCTGGTTGATAGAACAATGCGGCTGGAAAGGTTTTAGAAAAGGTGATGCAGGTTGTTATGATAAACAGGCGCTGGTTTTGGTAAACTACGGAATTGCTACCGGTGATGAAATTTATAATTTAAGTGAGGATATTTTGCAAAGTGTAAAGCAAAAATTTGGCGTAACCTTGGAAAGAGAAGTTAATATCCTGTAGTTTTCTTTTGAATAAATTGGTTTTGCCTATCTTCAAGAAAACTATAATCCCATGAAAAAACTACTCCTATTTATTTTGTTCGTTGCGAGTATTAAATTCTCTTTTGCTCAATCAACAGATCAAAAAACAGCTTTTGAAGTTTCAATCAATTCTAATATCCAGCTTCCTGCTGATTCGCTGATCGCGAAAAAATTAATTCGTTCTATCAATCACCTTATTTCTTTAACAGATTCTGAATCTATTACGTCTATCTATATAGACAGCTCTGATAAAGCTGTTAATCTTGGGCTTTTGTCAGGAATGGGTTCTGTTCCGGCAAGCGATACCGATAATTTCTATTATAAACCATATTTAACCAACGTATATCAACTGCCCAGTAAAGATTATGCCATTCAAATTGCATACATAGGTGTGAGTCCTCATAAAACACCTTTACTTTATTATGTAACAACTTTTATTGCAAAAGATAAAGGAAATTATTTCACATTTTCTGCTCCTTTAGCACGTAATACTATCAACTGGCATAAAGAAAAGATCGGAATGATAAACTTTTATTACAAGCTGTCATTAGACCAGGCAAAAGCAAAAAGCTTTGCAGATTATACAGCTGATCTGTGTAAAAAATTCGGACAACCACTTTTTACATTGAATTATTATAAATGCGAAAATGAACAAGAAGCTAATCAGTTATATGGACTTGATTATTATGTAGGAGCTAATGGTGATAATGGTGGCGAGGGTGGAAATAATGACGGCGTAAGCACTTTTCTTTCAGGTACCAATTCAGAAGAATACCGGCATGATATGTTTCATTTCTTTTGTGGAAAATTCATTAAAGCTGATGAACGTTGCAGAATAACAGAAGAAGGTTCAGCTTCTATTTATGGTGGAGATTGGAGCGTTCCGGCAGATACAATTGTTTATCAGCTAAAAAAGTATATCGCGGCAAATCCGACTGCGAATTTGTATGACCTGTTTCATACGAATGATCGTTTGTATAAACTCGTAAGGTTTCAGGTTGCTTTTAGTATAGTGATCAATAAATACGTAGAGCAAAAGCAAGGATTTAGCGGTGTATTAAAATTATTACATGCCGGGGCAGAAGAGGATAATTATTTTAAAGCTTTAAACAATGTAACAGGTATTAATAAAGATAATTTTAATGTGGAGTGTAGAAAGTTGTTATAAAGATTCTCGCAGATGATATTTTAAGCTTCCTATTTGGAAGTTTTTTATTGAGCACAATATTTTAAACATAGATGGCTGCTATTTTAAGGAAATTCCAAAATATTTCTCGCCTTACCCAACCTTTCCATTCGATAGGTAGTATATGTAACAAAATAACCCTCATTCAAACATATTATATTTTTTATAAATAATAATCAGCGACCCAAATCAACTTAAAAAAATAGCATGAAAAATCTCACCCTAAAATCAGTATTGATCTTACTTACACTGGTTTCATTTAACCTTGGTGCAATGGCACAGGTAAAAATTAAAGATGGCACAGTGCCGGGTACAACAGGTACTCCTACACCTTCTGCTATTCTTGATCTTGAAAGCGCAAACAAAGGTCTATTGCTACCCAGGGTCGCACTTACTAATACTACTTCCTATGGTCCGCTTCCGGGAGTTCCTGTTGCAGGGATGGCAGTATATAATACTGCTACTAGCGGTACAGGTACTTCAGCTGTTACGCCGGGCTATTATTATAATAATGGTACAGTGTGGGTGAGAATAGCAGATGCGGCATCAATTACTAGTGGCAACTTCTGGAGTTTAACAGGAAATACAAGTACAATCCCGGGCCTAAATTTCATAGGCACTAAAGATAATGTTGGGTTTCAATTAAATACCAATAATACGCCGCGCATGTTTGTTACTAATACTGGTAATGTAGGTATTGGAACAACAGCGCCATCACAATTACTAGATGTAAACGGTAATGTAACTGTTACAGGCGCCGAAAAAATTGGCAATACAAATTACGATGGTGCAGAACTGATGGTGTCTAACGCAAATAGAACATTAACAGGAATGGTGCAACCAACAGCAGTAAAATTCTTGAGTAGTGCAACTGGTATAATTAACTTATTGCATATAGATGATAATCAATCCAACGCACGTGGCGGATCTGTTTTGTCAAACTCAGGATCAGGAAAATGGGATGATAATTTTATTGCAATGTTAAATAACGGGTCTGCTTATACTTCTAATTTTTACCTAACTAATATTCCGGGTAAAACAAGCGATGCAGGATGGTCTTATTTAAATGCGCAGGGCGGTGGGGTAAAAGGTTTAGGTTTACTAACTTATAGTGCAACACCCGTAGTGCTTGGTACTAATAACGCAGCAAGATTAACAATAACAGGTGTAGGCGATATTGGTATTGGTACAAGTACGCCAAAAAATAAATTGGATATTGTGAGTGGGGCTGCAGGAACATCTGGTTTAACATTAACTAATTTAACTACAGTATCACCAGCGAATACAGATGTACTGAGTATAAATCCGCTTACAAAAGAAGTAATATTAGTGCCTGCGGCCAGAACGGCGTTGTTTCCAACTGGCCCGACTAATGGGAATTTTTGGGGACTTACAGGAAACTCAGGAATAACAGACGGACTGAATTTTATTGGAACAACTGATGATCATGATGTTGTTTTTAGAAGAGATAATTTACAATCTGGGCTACTACAAAAAGGTAATGATGTTGGAGGGCCAGGTAATACTTCCTGGGGTGTACAGGCATTGAAGAATGCGCCAACAGGTGCAGGAAGTAATAACGTTGCATCAGGGTATCAAGCATTGTTTTCTAATACACAGGGCAGTGGTAACGTTGCTAATGGTTATCAGGCGATGTATACTAACGCCCAAGGCAGTGGTAATATTGCCGATGGTTATCAGGCATTATATGGTAACACACAAGGGAGCAATAATGAAGCTGTCGGTTATCAGGCAATGCAAAAAAATCTAACAGGAGGTGAAAATGCTGCGTTCGGTAATTATGCACTTCAAAATAATGGTAGCGGTAATTATAATGTGGCAATCGGTGGTGGAACACTTCAAAATAACGGAGCAGGACAACAAAACGTAGCAGTAGGTGTGCAGGCTCTTTCACAAAATTCAACAGGCTCTTTTAATATAGGCATTGGTGATAATGCATTGAACGGAAACACAACAGGAACAGGGAATATAGCTATCGGAGAGCAAGCCAATGTTACAAAACCCGATCTGTTTAATGCAACAGCTATCGGTTATAGTGCGCACGTAGACCAAAGCAACAGCATCGTATTAGGATACGTTGGCAATCCGGGAACAAATGTAGGTATCGGTACAGCTACTCCACAAAACAGGTTAGACATTGTAAGTTTAACACCAGGAACCTCGGGTTTAAAATTATCCAGCTTAACTACAGTATCTGCCCCAGTTACTGGTAACGTGTTGAGTTTGGATAATAATAACAATGTGATATTAGTACCTGGCGGCGGAGGAACGAGCGGTACACCAACATCATGGCTGCTTACAGGTAACAATACCTTACCAACGGATTTCTTAGGGACCTTAAATAATGAGCCGTTAAATTTTAAAGTTAATTCCAATAAAGCAGGTGTAGTTGAAGGAAATCCTTCAACTGCTAATACAGCACTGGGATACCAGGCGTTAAATGTGAATTCAACAGGTAGTGCAAATAATGCGATCGGTTACAATGCACTTTTCAACAATACAGCTGGTGAAAATAATACAGCAACGGGGTTTAATTCTTTATTTACAAATTCAACGGGTAGTTTTAACACGGCAGATGGGGTAAGTGCTTTAGTGTTGAACAATGGTAGCCATAATACTGCTACAGGTAATATAAGTCTTGCAAATAATACATTAGGTAATAATAATGTGGGTGATGGATTCAGGGCATTATATGATAACACTACTGGTTCTAATAATACAGGAATAGGAACACTTACCGGCTGGGGAATTACAACGGGTAGCAACAATACAGTTATAGGATCTAATGTACAGGGTTTACCCGCAACATTATCCAATACAGTTATTCTCGCTGATGGTAGTGGTAATCAAAGGTTATATATAGATAATAATGGCAATGCAGGTTTTGGTGGTTTTTCTCCAACAAATTTACCTGGTGCAAGACTTGAAGTGAATAGTGGCCAAACAGATAAAGCGGGTTTAAAACTAACACAATTAAAAAGTACCTCTGCAACAGTTGCCAGTAATGGCAAAGCGTTGAGTGTAGATGCAAATGGTAATGTTATTTTAGTTGATGCTACTGCAGGTACAGGTACAAGTACAAATTCCTGGAATCTTTCAGGCAACAGTATAACAGCAGGCAATTTTTTAGGTACGATCAATAATGCAGACCTTATATTTAAAAGAAATAATGTTCAGGCAGGATATATTGGTATTAACAATATTGGTCTTGGTTTATTAGCTATGAATCCTGCTTCTACCGGCGACAATAATGTCGGAATTGGTACCAATGCACTTAAAGTAGTAACATCTGGTTATTCAGATGTTGCAATTGGTGGCAACACATTATCGATCAATACAAGCGGAACTGAGAATGTGGCAATAGGTTCATCTGCATTAGCTGCAAATACGGGCGGTAACGATAATGTGGCTGTAGGAACAATAGCGCTTACCAGCAATGATGAAGGAGTAGACAATACAGCATTAGGTGTGCAGACTTTATATAGTAATAAAGGCGGAAGCTTCAATACAGCTACAGGTAGATCTGCGCTTCAGGCTAATAGTACCGGTATCTATAATACAGCTAACGGTATGCTTTCGCTTTTCACCAATAATGGTAATTACAATACGGCAGTCGGCGTACAAGCGCTTGGGGCAAATACAACCGGTTCTGATAACACAGCGATAGGATATTTAGCAGATGTATCAACAGGTGGTTTAGTTAACGCGACAGCAATCGGTGCAAATGCTAAGGTTGCCACAAGCAATAGCTTGGTGTTAGGGGCAAATGCTAACGTTGGTATAGGAACAAACTCGCCAAACAATAGTTTACAAATTGTAAGCGCTACCCCTGGCGCATCTGGTTTAACATTAACCAGTTTAACAGAATCTCCGTTGCCTGCAAATTATACAGATGTATTAACGATAGACCCTACAACGAAGAAAGTAATTTTAGTACCAACACCTAATAATGGAAGTGGCGGAACAGGAACAGGTGGCGATAACTATTGGACAAGTTCTACATTAAGCTCAACAGCCATCATTAATACCAATGCAAATGGCGTAGTAATCGGAACAGGTATTACTACTTTACCTACAGGATATAAATTATATGTTTCTGATGGTATTCTTACAGAAAAAATAAAAGTAGCAGTAAAATCATCTGCTAACTGGGCTGATAATGTATTTGCTCCTGGGTATAAATTAATGTCTTTACCGGATATAGATGCATACATAAAAAAGAACCAACATTTACCGGGTGTAGCATCTGCTGATGAAATAGTAAAAGATGGTGGTGTTGACGTAACGCAAATGTTGTCTACACAAATGGGCAAAATTGAAGAGCTTACATTAACATTGATTGAAATGAATAAACGTTTAGAAAAATTAGAAAAAGAAAATGCTACACTAAAATCATCTAAACGCACTAAAAAATAATAATCCCCGGTATGAAAAAAATATTTTTACTATTGGGTATTATAGTCGCAACAATGCAGGCCTATGCCCAGGCTCCAGGTTCGATTGGTGCTAATATACCTGCATTAGATGCAGATCAGAATGTACAACAGTATCAGGTTAACAAGCTACTTGGTACGCCACAAAGTATTTTGTTTTATCCAAAAAGTACGTATTCAACATTTTCATCATCGCTACTTCCGGAAGATCCATTCGATTCTTTATTAAAAAAATATTTTGCATTGAGGCCCGGCATTGATGCATTAGTAAAGAATAACACTACAACTACTGTAGATAATATCACAGTAGTGAGCTATCTGCAATATTTTAAAAATATACGGGTAGAATTTGGCGCAGTAACTACAACTGCTTCTGACGGGCAATTAGTTTATATATCTAGTCAGTATTATAATGTACCGGCAAATACTTCTATAAATCCTACTATTACTGAACCGGGTGCATTTACTATAGCTCTACAAAGTGTAGGGGCAACAACCTACAGTTGGGAAACTAAAGGCAGCATTAATGCAGCTATTAATCTTGCATTTAATAAAAAACCGACAGGCCAATTAGTGCTGGTTGCAGCGCCTAATAGTGCTGTAGTACGTTTGGCGTATAAGTTTGATATTTATGCTACAAACCCCATCAGTAGAAGTTATGTATATGTTGATGCGCAAAATGGCAACATCATTTTAACTACACAGCTTTTAGAAAATACAAATTCTACGGGAACCGCTTCTACTATGTATAGTGGTACAGTGCCCATTACTACAAACCTTACTTTATCGCCTACCACTTATACATTAAATGAAGTGAGAAATGGCGTTGCTATCGGAACATATAATTTAGCTAATACAACAGGACCGTCAGCCTTTTATTTATCAAACAGCACTAATAATTGGCTCAATACTAATCCGATCGCAAATGGCGGAGATGGTGCAACAGATGCTCATTGGGGTGCTGAGGTTACATTAGATTACTGGAGAAATAATCATGCACGAAATAGTTACGATAATGCTGGAAGCACGTTAAACAGCTTTGTTCATTTTGCATTAAATTATGATAACGCCTATTGGGATGGAAGTGAAATGGTTTATGGTGATGGATCCTGGAATGGGACTTCCGGCAATTTTAGCACGCTTACAACACTGGATATATGCGGCCATGAAATTGGGCACGGTGTATATGGCTCAATAGTTGGTGTTCCCGATTATTATCAAGAGTCAGGTGCAATAGATGAATCGTTCAGTGATATTTGGGCAGCTTGTATAAAAAATTACGCAAATCTTACCTATGGCTTAAATAAAAACCTTTGGCTGATCGGTAGTGAAGTTGATCATATTGCACCGGGTTACCTACGTTCAATGAGTAATCCTCAAACTGACATTAATGCATACGGGCATCCCGATCCGGATACATACCATGGGCTTAATTGGGTATCTACGGTTCCTGTACCAGATGCTAATGCGAATGATTATGATGGTGTGCACGAAAATAGCGGTGTAATGAATAAGTTCTTTTTCTTACTCACGGAAGGTGGAAGTGGAACCAATGATATCGGCAGCGTTTATAATGTTACGGGGATTACTTTTGGCGAAAGTGAAAAGATCACTTACCTGGCAGAATTAAATTTAAAAGCAAGTGATGGCTTTGCAGAGACAAGAACAGCTTTTGTAAATGCAGCTATTGCACTATACGGTCATTGCTCTCCTGAAGATATAGCCACGACAGATGCCTGGTATGCAGTAGGTGTAGGAGATAAGCATAGTTCATGTACTTGTCCCGGAGATATAATTATAACCGGACCATATAATGTTCCGATCACTGAATCTCAATCATGGATCAAAAGTAATTCAACTACAACCGTTGACGGAAGTGTTCCTTTTGTAAAATTAGATGCAGATCCTGATGCAGGATTTGTAGAATTAGACCCGGGTTTCTCTGCACAAGCACTGATCTCATCCGAATTTGTTGCACAGGCCTTTAATGGTTGTGATGAAGGGGTTGAAAACAGGCCGGCAATAGTAGTTACTCCTGTTGATGTAGCGCCGGTTGTACCTACAGATAATACTGTTACAAAAAATGAATTAGTGATTAGTCCTAACCCGGTAATGGATGATCATTTTACAGTAAGTGCTGATTTCGATTTGTCAGACGCAAGCATAGAATTATTTGATGTAAACGGGAAAGAACAATCTGTATCTACATCCAATATAAGCACTACCAGTAAGAATGTTTATACAACAACATTGACAAAAGGGATATATATAGTTAAAGTAACCGGTTCTTTAAAAACAGCTATTCAAAAGATACTTGTTCAGTAGATAATTTTACAATGTAAAAAAGCGAATAATATAATTGCATAATTAATTATATTATTCACTTTTTTATTTAAAAGAAAAATTTAATTCAGATCGATCTCATCAAAGCCTTCTTCATCATGAGCTTGGCTCCCCATACTGAACATACTGCCCATCAGGTCTTTAAATTCAATTTTGCCATCTAATACTTTTTTGCTGATCAAGGAGTGTGCAGCTAAACCATGCAATACAAACTCCATTAATAAAGCCGTTTCTTTTTCATCAGCTGCTTTATAATATTTTTTAACCAGTGAATGCAGTCCATCTACTTTATACAATAATTGTATTTTATCTGCATCCTTTGTTTCGAAGAAGGTATCTAAATGATTGCCTCCATCAAACCAGCGTGTGATAGCTTTGTAAGGACTTTCTTCGGCCTGCTCCTTGCCTTTTGTTTTTCTTTTCTTTAATGAATCAGGATTGGGAAAGTATAAACCAAACTGTGTACGGATGGCTTTCTCTAATAAATTAAAAGCAACCTGGTAGGGCCCTTCTTGTTCGCCTTCATACACCAATTCAATTTTACCTGTGATGGATGGAATGATGCCGATCATATCGCTTATCCAAACCTGTGTTTGTTTTTCGTTGTTGATGATCGCCCTACGTTCTGCTGCGCTTACAGCATTTTCATAAGCAGCGATCGTTAACCTTGCGCTTACGCCACTTTTTTTATCAACCAGTTCGCTTCCTCTTGCTTCAAAAGAAACCTGTTCGATCAATCTTTTAACCAGGTCACTGATCTTTACTCTTAGTAGTTGATCATCATAAATATCCGCTTCCTGCTCTGTGATCGCTAAAGACGTTTCGATAGATTTTGGATAGTGCGTTAATATCTGGCTCTCGATCCTGTCTTTCAAAGGAGTAACAATGCTTCCTCTATTGGTATAATCTTCAGGATTAGCCGTAAATACAAACATAACGTCTAAGGGTAAACGCAATTTAAAACCGCGTATTTGCAGATCGCCTTCTTCTAAAATATTGAATAAAGAAACCTGTATCCTTGCCTGCAGATCGGGCAATTCATTGATTACAAAAATGCTGCGGTTGCTTCTTGGGATGATGCCGTAATGCAACACGCGTTCATCTGCGAAACTTAATTTTAAATTAGCAGCTTTGATAGGATCGATGTCGCCGATCAGATCAGCCACGCTAACATCAGGCGTAGCAAGCTTTTCACCATAACGCTGACTGCGGTGCAACCAGGCAATAGGCGTATTGTCTCCATGCTCTTCTATCAGATCAATAGCATAACGTGAGATAGGTTGTAATGGATCATCATTGATCTCGCTGCCTGCAACTATAGGAATATGCTCATCCAGTAACTGGATCATTTGTCTGGCCATGCGCGTTTTTGCTTGTCCGCGTAAACCTAAAAACAAAATATTGTGGCGGGATAACAACGCTCTTTCGGTATCAGGGATAACAGAATCTTCGTATCCTAAAATGCCTGGGAAGGTTGTTTCTTTTGCTTTGATCTTTTTAATAAGGTTGCTGCGGATCTCATCTTTGATGCTTGTTGTAACATATCCGTTCTTCTTTAATTCGCCGAGTGTTTTAATTTTTGTGCTATCCATTGGTATTTTTTAATTGTATCGATTAATAAACTGTCTTTCTTTTTCCGCTTTCAAAATCTTTAAATATAAAAGAACCTAAATTATCTAATCCCGCAAAGAATGCCTTGCCATTATTTGTTTCGGTAAATTCCTGAACAAATTTTTGCAGGTAAGGATCTGTCGCGATCATAAATGTTGTGATCGGGATCTTTAGTTTTTTGCATTGTGTTGCAAGGTTCATGCAACGGTTCAGTATTTTTCTATCTACACCGAAACTGTTTTTATAATAACGGTTACCGACTTTTAAACAGGTAGGCTTACCATCTGTTATCATAAATATTTGTTTATTAGGATTTCTTCTTTTTCTTAAGATGTCCATCGCTAACTCAAGTCCGGCAACGGTATTAGTATGGTATGGGCCTACTTGTAAATAAGGAAGGTCTTTTACTTCTATTGTCCATGCATCATTACCAAACACTACAATATCCAATGTGTCTTTAGGATATTTTGTTTTGATCAGTTCGCTTAGCGCCATCGCTACTTTTTTTGCAGGTGTTATTCTGTCTTCACCATATAATATCATGCTATGCGAAATATCGATCATTAATACGGTAGATGTTTGCCCTTTATAGTCCGTTTCTCTGATGTCAAGGTCGTCTTCATGTAAAGAAAAATTTTCTACGCCGTGATTGATCTGCGCATTGCGGATAGAAGAAGTAAAATCGATCTGCTCTAATGTATCGCCAAATTGGTAGGGTCTTATTTCCGGATTGATCTCATCTCCGCCACCCGGTTTAAAAGTGTTATGATTGCCTTGTTTCGTTTTTTTTATTTTGCCGAAGATCTCATCGAGGCTTTTTTTGCGAATACCCTGTTCTGTTTTTGGTGTGATCTTTATTTCGCCATTTTGCTTGTTCTCGTCTATATAACCTTTGTCTTTTAGGTCCTCATAAAAATCTCCCATCCCATATTCATCGTTAGTAAGATTGTATTGTTTATCCAATTCGTTCATCCATTGCATGGCTTCGTTAACATCGCCACTGGTATAAGTGAGTATTTGCGTAAATACATCGAGTAGCTGTTCAAATGGTGATTTGCTATTTTGAGTTGGATCGTATTTGGAAAAATTGAAGCCTTTCATTGGTGAAAAATTTAAGTAATTGATTGACTTATAATCGATTAAAAAAAGGGTACTTTTATTTAAGCCGAAAAAATCAATGGTGCAACACACAATTTACGTAATATTTAGGCTTGTAGTGCTTATCGAAGAAGATTTTGTGTAGTAATTATTCGATAAATAACATTGTTTTAAATGTTTTAAAGTGTTGGTTAAGAACTTGTTATTATTTCTTTTAAAACTGTGATATTCTTACAAATTTATCTGTACCTTTGGAACGCTTAATGAAATAAATAAAACGATTGTTTGTATGAAGAAATGTCTACACTTCTCTTTGTCGCTTGCACTTTACTGTCTATTATATTCGAATGCAAATGCACAATGTACACCTGTAGCGGTTACAAAAACTAATGCTACAAAAGTGTATGTACATTTTATGCCTTGGTTTGCAGGGCCAATAAATCCTACAGCAACTGGTACTGGTTATTCATGGGGGCCGCATTGGACAACTGATGGGCCTGGTGCAAACCCCAATAGCTTCTCTACTGTTACTGATTATACAGGTGCTTCTGTTCAGGTACGAAATATAGTTTCGCATTTTCATCCATTAATTGGTCCGTATGATGAAACAGATCCTTATGTAGAAGAGTATCATTTACTTTTAATGAAATTATCGGGTATAGATGGTATCATGATAGATTGGTATGGTTTAAACGGTAATGGAGCGGGCGATGCGGGTGCTAATCAAACCAATTCGGCAGCGATGATTGCTCAGGTGGGTAACTATGGGCTTAAGTATGGATTAGTTGTAGAAGATGGTAGTATGACAAGTGGTGGGGGGCTTCCGGCAAATTTAAGTTTTGCTCAGAGTAATTACTTCACTGATCCTAACTATATAAAGTTAGGGGATATGAGAGGCACGGGTGCTCCTAATGCTACAGCGCCTCTAGTCGCAGAATTTGAACCAGAAGCAGGCAATGCTAACAATGCTGGTGATTGGAGCAATCTTCTTAATTCAAAAGCTTTTTTACCACTATATGGGCAAGCATATAACTCAGTAGGAGGCTTTGCAGGCGGAACTTTTTTATGGCCTTATCCCCAAGCTGGTCAGGGAATTGTGAATGGAGTTCCCGCTTGGTATAATGATATTAACTCATATTATAATGGAACTTATTATACGGGAGGTGCACCAAATGTTCATAATAATTTTAAAGAAGATGGCGTAACGCTGGGGAATAATGTCGTTTTAGGGGCAGCCTATCAAGGTTTTTTTGATTATTATCGTGGTGATGCGGGTAGTTATACTGACCCTAATGGTACTTGTTGCACTCAATATGGCATAATACCACGTAATTATGGCCCAACCAGTAATACATTAGCAACCACGTTGAATTTGGCTCAGGCAAATAAAGGAGTAATAGATGGCATTCAAATAGCTACTTGGAATGACTTTACCGAAGGTACCATTGTGGAACCCACGGTAGAATACGGTTTTCAAAGCTTGGTTACTATTCAGAAATTTACTGGAGCCCCTTTTTCAGAAAGAAATTTGCGTTATATAGATACTTTGTATATGCTGAGAAAGCAATACTCGACCAATCCAACAATGCAAACATTGTTGAGTCAGGCTTCATGTTATTTTAATAAATGCGATACATTATCGGCTCAATCTATACTTACTTGTATTGTAAAAACAGGCTCAACAAGCTGTTCAGCAACTAGCGGAGGGCCTACTATTACCGGAGGAACAGCAAGTGTTGTAGTTAATAATGCTTTGAATTACACCATCTCTGCTACTTCTTCCAGCGGTGCTATAACTGGTTATAACGCTACGGGATTAGTCCCTGGATTAAATGTAAATACTAGTACAGGTGTTATTAGTGGTACACCTGTTAATGTAGGTATTGATACCATTACGGTAAGTGCAACCAATAGCAGTGGCACTTCTTCTGCAATATTATATTTAACCATAAACCAACCAACCTCTGAATTACCTTATCAGGGAAATATTGCAACCATTCCGGGTGTGATACAAGCAGAGAATTATGATTGGGGTGGTGAAGGTGTAGCTTATCATGATAACGATGCAACAAATAACGGTTTTGCTTACAGACTTGGAGAAGGTGTCGATATTGAAAATAATACCGATGGAGGATCACCGGGGTACGATGTAGGTTGGACAAATGCCAATGAATGGATGAAGTATACCGTAAATGTTACCACAGCAGGAACGTATACAATGACGGGGCGAGTAGGTACTGGGGGTGGTACAGCCACTACTATTTTTCACGTGATGTTAGGCACCCAAAATCTTGGAACGATCCATGTTCCTAATACAGGAAGCTGGACAACCTTTCAGACAAGCGCCAATGTTACTACACCTTTACTTGCAGCAGGCCAACAAACATTACAGATATTCGAAGATTCAGGTAACTATAATATTAACTACTTAACGTTTACGTTGAATGCTGCATCACCGGCTGTAACTTCAAATACAGCAAGCGGTACGGTAGGTGCAGCATTTAATTATACCATAACTGCATCAAATACACCAACAAGTTATACAGCAACACCATTGCCAGCAGGCTTGATATTTAATACAGCAACAGGCGTTATCAGCGGCACACCAACAGCCGTTGGATCAACCACAACAACGATCACAGCAACGAACGGAGGTGGCACTGGTACGGGAACAGTTACAATAACGATCAATCCAGCCAAACCAGTCGTAACAACAAATACAGCAAGTGGTACAACTGGAGTAGCATTTAATTATACGATTACCGCATCAAATACACCAACAAGTTATACAGCAACGCCATTACCAGCGGGTTTAACATTTAATACAGGAACAGGCGTTATCAGTGGTACACCAACAGCCGTTGGATCAACCACAACAACGATCACTGCAACGAATGCTGGCGGTACCGGTTCAGGAACAGTTATAATAACGATCAATCCTCCCAAACCAGTAGTAACAACCAACACAGCAAGTGGTACAACTGGAGTAGCATTTAGTTATACGATCACAGCAACGAATACACCAACAAGTTATACCGCAACACCATTACCAGCGGGCTTAACATTTAATACAGGAACAGGCGTTATCAGTGGTACACCAACAGCCGTTGGATCAACCACCACAACGATCACAGCAACGAATGCTGGCGGTACCGGTTCAGGAACAGTTACAATAACGATCAATCCTCCACAACCAGTAGTGACAACAAACACAGCAAGTGGTACAACTGGAGTAGCATTTAGTTATACGATCACAGCAACGAATACACCAACAAGTTATACCGCAACACCATTACCAGCGGGCTTAACATTTAATACAGGAACAGGGGTTATTAGCGGTACACCAACAGCAGTTGGATCAACCACAACAACGATCACAGCAACGAATGCTGGCGGTACCGGTTCAGGAACAGTTATAATAACGATCAATCCTCCTAAACCAGTAGTAACAACAAACACCGCAGGTGGTACGACTGGAGTAGCATTTAGCTATACAATCACAGCAACGAATACACCAACAAGTTATACAGCAACACCATTACCAGCGGGCTTAACATTTAATACAGGAACAGGCGTTATCAGTGGTACACCAACAGCCGTTGGATCAACCACCACAACGATCACAGCAACGAATGCTGGCGGTACCGGTTCAGGAACAGTTATAATAACGATCAATCCTCCTAAACCCGTAGTAACAAGCAACACCGCAAGTGGTACAACTGGAGTAGCATTTAGTTATACGATCACAGCAACGAATACACCAACAAGTTATACCGCAACACCATTACCAGCGGGCTTAACATTTAATACAGGAACAGGCGTTATCAGTGGTACACCAACAGCCGTTGGATCAACCACCACAACGATCACAGCAACGAATGCTGGCGGTACCGGTTCAGGAA